>LFRM01037775.1_pt1 | contig 130455 bp, 121 predicted proteins | sample 618341 | NCBI WGS metagenome assembly LFRM01 (sample SAMN03654438, study PRJNA283298) | anaerobic digester metagenome | isolation source: pool of bioreactors CSTR01a, CSTR02a, and CSTR03a thermophilic anaerobic... | place: Denmark: Kgs. Lyngby | collected 2014-05-21 | reverse complement strand
TAACCTTCTGCAGTGTTGCTGAATTTAAGCAGCTTGGACAGCTCTATCCCCCTGAAATCAAAGGCTCTTGCATAATGGGTTTCCTTAGCTACATCAATACCTACCACCAGGGTTGAAAATTTGATTTGCGAAATCTTCTCATTTTGTGTACTTTTCATATAGGGACGCCTCCTCAACTTTGAATTTGTGCCTACTTTTGGGCTTTTCAGCACATTTTCATTGTAGAGACCGGCGTCTCTTTTTTCAAAGACCCTTCTTAAACATTACAGGAATGCTCTCTCCCTTTGCTCTGTTTTAATAACCTGTTAATTATTGTTGCGACAATAATTAACTTCATAATTACGGCTGTTGTATGACCTCTAACCGGAACATAGGTAGATATTTATAGCAAATCCATAATGTTATGTACGATAAGATAAACGCGATAATTGTACGGATTAATTTGGAGTCTAGTGTCTAGCGATTTCCAAACTTTATGTCTTTCCAAGCCTAGAGTCAAAATGTATATTTATTGGTATTACATAACTTTTAACATTACGAGGCTTTTCCTTTCATAAACATAACTTTAATTGTTTTTAGGATAATAACGATATCCATTATTACTGATCGATTCTGGGCATAGATTAAATCATAGGTAAGTTTGTTGGCTGGGTCCGTGCTGTAACATCCCTCTACCTGGGCTAAGCCAGTTAAGCCACCATTAATTTGTTGTCTATATTTAAATTCGGGCAGATCTTTGGAAAATTCTTCAACGAATACAGGTCGTTCCGGTCTTGGACCTACTAAGCTCATGTCTCCTCTAAGAATATTCCATAGTTGGGGAATCTCATCAAGGCGGGTTTTCCGCAGAATCTTTCCAACCCGGGTTACACGGGAATCTCCCTCTGTGCTGAGGATAGGTCCTGTATATTTTTCAGCGTCTTTAACCATGGTTCTAAATTTATGTAATTTAAATGTTTTTCCTCTCAGTCCAGATCGGATCTGCGAATAGATAATTGGTCCAGGGGAATCTAGTTTTATGAGCAAGGCTATGATTATCATTAAGGGTGCTGATATTAGCAGACCTAATACAGCAAAACAAATATCCATGAAGCGCTTGACAAATCTGGTCGTGTTTTTTTCAAATATACCGGTTAATTGTACTAAGGGAACATCCCCAGCACTGATCAATCGAGCATTCTGGAGAAGTATCTCATAAGTATTGGGTACTAGTACCAAGCTTTTTTGTGATTCAATGCAATATTCCATTATTACTGATCTTTCAAAATAGCCAACTGAAGAGCATACGATAACAAGGTCAATGCCCTCAGCCATTTGAGTGGAAAGGAATTTGTTCCAACTATCATCAAAGTTATGATCCTTGGAATTCAAGCGTATTTCCAGGACCACTTTCAGTCCTCTACTAAGGTTGACATTAATAGAGCCTAGTAACCTGCGTATTTCCCCGGAATACCCTATTATAACTGCTCGCCGTGGTTCTTTTATTAAGAGGGCTTGTCTCCATACTATATAACGCCAGATGGATAACAGGATGAACTGTAGTATAGCAGAAATCAGAAATATCGTACGAGGAAAAGCAAATTGGCGGAATAAAAAAGACAACGCTATCTCTGTCAGCATGGCAACAATTAGCAGGCAACCTATGGATACAATTATTTCATCATACTTGGTGTACTCAGAATAGAGGTTGTAAATCACAGCCAAGGTTACAAATACTAAAACAAACCAAGGCATCATTTGCAGGACAGCTTGCCAGCCGGTAGACGGCGTATTACTGCCAAAGCGTATAAATATAGCTATAAAAAAGCAGGCCAGGTATATAAGTACATCTATTCCACCAACTAGAAGCTTATTGAGTCGAGAGTTGTGACTCATTCTCCTTGCCTCCCCATTATTTGGTTATAATACGCCCTTAAGCCTTGTTTGATATCATAAACGGGACTCCATCCCAATAGATGTTGGGCCCTACTATTATCCAGAACACTATCGCAAATATCGCCTGCACGTGAGGGTAAATAGTCTGGAATCAAATCACTTCCGGTGATAGCTTGGATGTTCTCCCAAAGGTCAGTTATACTTGTAGCTATAGATGTACTGATATGTAGAGTTTGCTGGTTGGCCTGATTCATGGATCTAATATTTGCTTCCACCACATCTTCAATATATACAAAGTCGCGAGTCTGTTTTCCATCTCCAAAAATTTGCGGCTGTTCATGATTTAAGGCCTGCCGCATAAATTTGGCCACAACTCCTCCTTCGCCACTGCCATCCTGTCCCGGACCATAAACATTGGCATATCTTAAGATTGTATAATTTATTCCATATGCTGAATGATAATACTGCAAATACTTTTCTGCTGTAAGTTTGGACAATCCGTAGCCGGATATGGGGTTGACCAATTGATCCTCTGTAATTGGAAGGCTCTCCGGTACACCATAAACAGCAGCCGTAGAAGAATAAATTATTTTTGACACCTTATTTTCAACTGCCTTATGGAATAAATTTATGCTACCCATGATATTAACCGCGGCATCTTCAGCAGGATCAGCCACAGACAAGGGTACACTAGTTTGAGCCGCTAAATGATATATCAGTTGTGGATTTTCTTTGATTAATATTGAGGACAGTCTTTTATCTCTGATATCTAGATGGTAGAAGTGAGCGCCTGAAGGTACATTTTCCAATTTACCTGTACTCAGGTTATCGACAACAGTTACAGAATGTCCCTCCATTAACAACCTCTTAACTAAATGAGAGCCGATAAAACCGGCACCTCCAGTTACAAGTATTTTCATGTTCTCCTCTCCGTTGCTTGCGCTATCTTTTTAACTTATCCTCTACTTTGACATACTCGCAACACTAATTGTTAGTCAGGTTATCGATACGTTTAACAACAGTAACGTATATAGATTGTTATTTAAATGGTTCTTGGTTAATGAGCTTCTCATAAGCCGAGTATACTTGGGGATTCAATGTTTTTAGTTGCTCGGCTATGTAATCAGCTTCAATGGTGGCACCAGTTTTGTACAAACTGGCAGCATACCAGGCGTACTGCTCTAGCACAGATTGCGGAGTGTTCTCGTTCAATACGGGATAAAACTTAACATAATCTATGAAAAAAGTACTGCTCGCACCCACGCTACCTGTTCCTATACGGAATCTACGCCATTGGTAGCCTTCATCGACTCTTAACTTTTGCTGAGCTATATTCCAGGAGGTTTGTGGTTTGTCCACTGCCCCTCTATGAAAAGCAAAAGACACATTTTTCGATTCTCTTTCTCCACTCATAGTGCTCCAGATGCCAACAGCATTGCTAGTATCAGCTATAGATCCAGCGGTCAAGTTATTAATTCTGTACCTGACTTCTAATATATATTCGGCACCTGGCTGTACCGGAACCCTGGAAGCTAGATCTAGTACAATAGGCCAGCCGTTTTGGTCTTGCTTGGCAACAGCTTTTAGGCAGGTCCCGTCTACAGCTTGCTTATCTCTTACAGTGGACAAGACCCAATTTTCGTTTTCTAAAGACGTATTACTAAATCCAGTATCAGGGAACTCTAAGTTAAGCAGATTGGTAGTAAAGGACTTAAATACAGCCAAACATTTTTGATAATTACCTAGCAAATAATCAGCTTTGGCTATATTATACTGGGCTTCATGGCTAAGTATCAGAGGAGGCCCATTCCATGGTCTATTATTGTTAATTTGGGCTCTACGCTTTTCCAAATTGAGATGTACATCCAACATTTTACTAGCTATTAATGCGGCCTGTTCATCATCACCTTCCTGCTGATAATACTCTAAGCCGGCTGCCAGCAATTTGATTAAAGTCTCATAACCATTTACGTCAAGTGGGCTTGACAACATAGCTCCTTCTGCCTGTTGCAACACTTGAGACAAGTCACCTAACATATTTGTGGTATTAAGCAATGAATTACGTATTTTTGTATTGTATGGTTTCAGTTCCGTAGCTTTTTCAACTGCTGATACTGCTTGCTGGTAAAACTGGTCAGCAAGCTGATTACCAGATTCCTTCAAGCTAAAATAGGTTAATGCGTAACAATAAGCTAAATCAGCTTGGTACTCAGCATTTAATGAGTTCAACTGGGCAGCCCTTTCATAATGTTCTAGAGCAGTCTGGAATAATTCATTTTTCTCCTGATCTGATTTATCTTCTGAAACCGAATGCAAGGCTTGGCTAGCTATTACAGCATGCTTATGGGCACCATAGTAGGAGCATCCACAAAAAATTAAGACCAAAAAGCACAGAATAGCTATCCCTGTGCTGAAGGCAGGCATGATATGAGCAAATTTGCTGAAAGCCGGTTCATACTGGTGATTAATACTCTGAGCTGCACTGATTAAAGCCCATAAAGTCCATAGCACTAGGGCAATAGCCGATAAAGAAAGGTCAAAATCAATGGCAGCATGTAAGCCCAAAGCGACTGCAGCAATAAAAGTTCCCCCTATTAAAATCTGTTGGTCAGTGCTGCCATTATTTCGGGCTTGGCGATAGGTTTGGTATGCTGCCCGGAAAAATAGGATCCAGATAGCCAAAAAAGCCAGCAAGCCAATGGTACCTGCTTCCACCCAGACCTGAATGAAGTGGTTATGAGCTTCGGTAGTAAATACTAAATAATCTTGGTAACTATGGTACAGGGCATTCCACCCCCCTGCACCGGCACCGTTTACAGGGTAGTCCTTGACTATATCCAGGCCCCAGCGGGTAAAATCGGCCCGGGAAGTATAGCTAGCATTAGAAAAGTCTGTTAACCCGGCCAGTTCTTGGAGAATTGCTCCGACTTCAAAATGATCGTTTTGATGATTTAGCACCATACCCGCGGCGCCCATTCCTGCTATCACCAGGATGGCAGCTATAGCCAGAGTAGCTTTATATCCTTTTTGATTATGAACATAAACCAAACCTTCCCAGACCAACATCCCCACAGCCACCACTAATACACCTATTAAAAGGTAAGCCAGGGCAGGCTGTTTGGCTATAATGGCTGGATAGAATTTAATATAGGTTGCTCCTGCCGCCGCAGCTGCAACCAGCAGGGTCCATAAAGAACTAATTTTGTTCGATCCAGGCATAACTGCCAATAACAATATGGCTCCTATAATGAATATCAGCCAGGCTCCTTTGGACAAGGTACATAGGATAACTAATATCATTATAAAGGCTGCGGTAGTATAGATCAGCCGGATGGAAAGCTTCTTTTCTACGGTAACCAGGGTAATGGCTAATAAGCTTATTACCGCCAGGTAAGCAGCAGCAGCATTGGGATATTGCAAAGTGGACAATATAATTCGGCCATCAAAAGCGGAGGGATAGTCCGAATACCCGGTGGCGGCTAGAAGACCAACCACCGCTACACCGGTTCCGGCCGCCAGGAGTACCTGTAGTATGGTCTTGTAATCGCGGAAGTTTTTGACTACCTGGGTTACCATCCAGAAAACCATGAAGTAATTTAATACTCTTAGAAATCCATAAAAAGCCTCGCCGGGGTGTACTGCTCCGATAAGGGACAACAGGTAAGCTCCGGCATAGGCTAATATCGCCCAGTCCAGAGGGGTTTTTAGGAGGGTATAATCCTTTTGGTAGAGTTTTTGCCCCCAGATCAGAAGGAAGACTAATGCTGTGAATATATGGTATATGAACATGTCTTCATTGAAAAATAATCCTCTAAAAAATGGGGGGTAAAATATCAGGATTCCCAGGAAAACAAAGACTGCTACAGTAAGCCACCTGGGCAGGTGGCTTGGTTGCGAATTTATTTCTTTGGTTTTATTCTGCTTTTTTTTCTTTTTGGCCATAGATGTCTCCGAGAAACTTCGACGCAGATTTACGCTGATATTTCATTTTTTCTGACGCAGATGAACGCAGATATTCGCTGATTTTTATCATTTTTTTCTTTCTTATATTTTTTATAAACGCTGTCTCCGCACCCTTCGGGTGCTAGAGATATACCTAACGGTCTACTTAATGTTACGTATTGTTTACGCAGATATTTCATTTTTTCTGACGCAGATTAACGCAGATTACTGATGATTTTTTATTTTTACATTCATCTGCGTGTATGTTACTTTCTTGATAATACTTTTCGTTTGATTGATACCTGGTCTCCGAAATTAATCAGTAGTCCCACTTCAAGTCTGGTTACCTTCAAATAGTTTACTAGTTGAACCTCACGTGCTTTTGTGAGTTGACTGACTGCTTTCAATTCAACAATCACTTTTTCCTCCACAACTATATCAGCTACGTAATCTCCTATCAGGGTTCCCTTGTAATACACTTTAACCGGATATTGTTGCTGAGTAGCTAATCCTTCATTTTTCAATTCTATCATTAGTGCATTCTCATAAACTTTCTCTATAAAGCCAGCACCCAGTTCGTTGTATACCTTGTAGGTATACCTTGTAGGCACAGCCTATAATTTTCTCGGTTAGGTCTATATGCTTATAGTCGTTATCCGAGTGGGTCATGCTCTAAATTCCTTTTTATTAGAATAAGGTGCAGATTAACGAATTTGCCGATTATTTATCTGCGTAATCTGCGTACATCTGTGTCATTTAAGATTTATGCGGATTTATTTTGGTTTGGTGCAGAGCGCATGTACTCGATGATAAATACGGCGAAAATTACTAACATAAAGCCTAGTACGGCGGCAATGGCTGTATTTAACATTACTCTGGGGGCAACGGGTTCTTTAGGTGGTGTTGCTGGGGATAAGACAATGATCTCATGCTGATTACTTAGAGATGATTGCAGTAATTGTATCTCCATTAATTTGCCGCTGAGTAAGTCTACCATCTGTTCGCGCCGCTCTACCTCCCGTTTGTTGCGGGCATTATCACCTGCAGTTGCTTGCGGATTATTTATAGCTTCAGTTAATTTAATTTCCGCCTGTTCTAACTGGGACTCCAGCGTAGCTATCATACTGTTTATATATTCCAGGTTCAATTCCCGGGCATAGGTAATGGTCTGATTGACCAGTTCATTAGCCAAGTCACTGTTTTCCTGGGGGTCGGTTCCGGAAACTACTATTTCAGTGGTATTGGTCTCAGCTTTATGATTTATCTTCACTCGCTCACGCATTTCTCTTAAACTCTGATCTAGGTTTAAGGCCTGGCGGCTTCTGGCTAATACATGGTCAGAAATTACCAGAGCGTTAAAATTATTAATATTTACCTGGGGCAGCTTCAACATTGATTTTACATCTTCACTCATCTGCCACTGCAAACTATTCTCGGCATCCACCACATAAGCCAGAGAAGAAGCATTCAAGGCATTTAGGTTGGCAGGTGCCACTACCGTGCGGGCTTCGTAAACTGGATCCATAATGAATTTACTAACAACAAAAGCTATTATCATGAAGGCAACGGTTACACCTATAATCGTCCATTTCCACTTCCAGAGGACATTGAATATTTCTCTTAAGTCGATCTCATCATCATAGTAATTTTGCATATTATTTCTCTCTTCCATATGCGTTTCTATTACCACCTTTATGATTTATTAGACGCTGATTCACGCTTATTATTTATATTTTTTTGTTGATTTAGATGCTACGTCGCTGTGCTCCTCGCACATTAGCTGTGAGCGATAACGAACATCAGCAACCTTAATTGTGTTTATAACCCGTAGGGTTTGAACACATCAGGAGCACCCGAAGGGTGAAGTACCCTTAGGGTGCAATGACAATTTATAGGAATTCTTTGTTACGGCAATAACACACTCAGAAGCAATTAATCATTTACTTCGCATAAGTTAAGTTTTTCAACATACTCCCTTGGAATCCTGCATAAACGTAAAAACGCCGCCCACACATAGACTAGCATATAAAAAAGGCAGGGATATGACCAGCCTGAGTGCACATAAGGCTTATTATAGAAGAGAGGAGGCAGGTGGTGTCTGCCTCCTCCAGGGTTTGCTATTACTCACTTAGATCGGCGGCTCGCTGATTATCCGAGGCAGCTTCTTTGGTCTTACCCATTTTCTCATTTACTGTAGCTCTTAGTTTATAATATTCTGCTGTCTCAGGTGCTAAAGAAATAGCCTTGTTCAAGTCAAACATAGCCGCATTCAAGTTGGAATTTTGAAGATTGCAATAGGCACGCTTGTACAGAACTGCATGATCATCGGGAGCAACTTCGATTGCTTTACCATACCAGTAAAGAGCTCTACCCCAGTCTTTGACATTATAGTAATAATCAGCTTCGCCCACATAATGATCATAGTTTTTCGGGTCGTCAATGTAAGCACTTAAACCGGCTGCCTGCCAGTTAACATCCTTATTGAAGCTTTCACCTACAACCCGTAAAGGCACCAGAGTACGGCCATTGATGATTTTAGGTGGTACATCCATAGTTATTGAAGTAACCTCATTATTTTTCTTTACTAACCGTCCTGTGGTACTGCCAATGGTCAGAGTCAACTCAGCACCATGTTTAGATATTGCGGTGATGGTCTGAGTGCTGGGGTCCCAGTTTACTTCAGCTTGAAGGGATTCGAAAATGGCCCGTAAAGGAACCAGTACTCGTCCATTGTCAATAATTGGTTCTACATCATCGAATTTTACTTGCAAGCCGTTGACATAAACCTTGGGAGCAGCTAATACTGTGTTGGCCAGTAATCCTACCATTAACAAGGCCAGTAATACAATTGCGATATTTTTTCTCATTCCCATCCTCCTCTAGCGGCTATCTTGGAATTATTAACCGAGAAGTATATTCTCCAACTTGGCCTGTAATTCCTCTCTGCTGCCAGATTCGGTACGTTTTAAATACTCTTCCACTCTTTGAGAAAAACCGTTTTCCTTATATCCCAAATGATAAGGGGGGCCTCCTCCACGATCAAAGTAGCACCTAAATCCCCAAGGCAGTTGTTGGCTGTAAACTGAACCGACTCCAGAAGCTCCTCCATCCAGCACTTTACGCCATTCTGTTACCGGGATAAATGTTTTTACTTCGCCACTCTTGGTGTAGTCTGTACGCATGATCCCCCCTCCTGACAGCGTAAAGCTGGGCGGCCTAACCATCTCTGTACTGGCTGATTTGCCTGGCTGAGGCCAGGTAACCAATTGAAAACCAGAAGCTGTACGGGGAAGATTGTAAGGGTTTAACAACCCTAATCTCTCATCATAATCTTTTAGTATTTGTGCATACCGAGCATCATCGTAGAACTCGGGTCGGATACTGTCAAGAAAGCTCTTCTCTTCCGCGCTAATGTTGTCATACCCTGTGCTATCAGTTAAGACAGAAGTTGCAGCATCACTTATATTTGATGTCTGTTCCATCCAAGATAACTCAACTGGACGCACATTCGCATTGATAAACTGGCTGTCATTGAGCAACAGCCTGCTTTGTTGCACTTGGGTATGGGTACTGCTATTATCTAATGCTTTCTCCAAGAAGCCGGCAAATTTATTACTCTGATTTGTTCTGCTTTTGCGATAGGGATCATAAATGTCTTCTTTTGGCGTAGTCAACTTGGATACTATAGTACATTCGGCCATACCATCACCTCTTTATTATGGCCCTACTACGCTGATTACTTGTCCTTGCTCATTAAAGGTAACCGTTCCGTGAGCCGGATATGATACTATGGCTCCGTTTACATTTTCAAGTTCGGTTGGGTGCTGCAGGGTACCCTTGGAAACATATCCGTTGGCAAAACTTATTTCTCCTGCCTTGAAAGCGGTGCTCTTCTTGGAAGCGTATTCCAAAACAGCATCTTTGAATAGATATCCCTTGATTACCAGACCTTGCTCATCGAATTCAACTGTAGTGTCCGCCTGGAAAGTCACTTTATTGGAATAAAGGCGCTTAGTATAGGGAAGGTCTTCATGATATTTTAAGGTACCTTTGGCAACTCTACCATTTTCATGGAAGTTAACAACTGTATCCATTTTGAACTGGGCAGTATCTCTATCATTATAGGAAAGATAAGAATCATATCGCAGAGTTGCGGTTTTGATATTTCCGTTATCCCAGAATTCAATAGGACGGTCACTTCTGAAGATACCGCCTTGCATATTCAGATCGGATCCCAAGACACCGCTTACTACATAACCTTGATCGTTGAAAACCACCTCACTGCCTTCCGCAAAACCATGTTCTTGATTGTTGGCTTGCTCTAATTTTGCGTACTCGCCTAGTACGCCGGCACGAACATATCCCTTTTCGTTGAACTTAACTACGGTGTTTTTCGCAAATACAGCCCACCGATCTTTATAATACTGAAGCTCGGTATTGAAACGCAAAGTGCCGCTGGCTACATAACCATTATCATGGAAAAGAATTGAGGTCCTTTCTTTGAACTCAGCGTAGGCATCCTTATCAGTAAGCTTATGATCGATGAACTGAAGCCGAGCGGGTTGGCTCAGAACACCTTCAACAACTAGACCGTTTTCGTTAAATTTAACCTCGGTCCCGCCAAGAAACTCCGTTAAGGCCCCATATTGATAGCGAAGGGTTGTATCATTTAATAGAGTTCCACAGGTAACTCGCCCCTTATCGAAAGTGATCTCTGTTCCCGCCTTGAAGGTAGCTGACATGCCATCAGTGTTATTAAATGGCAGGCTGGCATTGGGCCGCGACAGCAGATATGGTAAACGAGAATCATTTAACAAGGTTGCTTTTTTGACCCAACCTTGCTCAGAAAACTCAACTTGTTTTTCCTTTTTGAAAACAATCGATGTTGAGTCATTGTATTTAAGTAGAGTATCTTCAGCCAGAGTTCCAGCTTTAACCTTTCCGTTGGGGTAGAAGTCTATTTGAGTACCCTTTAAAAACATGGCTGAATTCCCAGGTGAGTATTCAAAGGCTTTGTTTTCCTGCAAAATGCTGCCGCTGGTATACTCATTATTTTTCTCTTGCGGCGTTTCAATTGGCTGCTGGGGTGATAGTTGTTCTTTATTGGTTTCAATGCTTACTATTCTTCGCTCGGAGTCCCAGTTTACGGTTTCTCCTAAAGACTCAGCCACAAAGCGGACCGGTACCATTGTGCGGCCTTCGAAAATGGTAGCTGGGACATCTAAAGCTACAGTACGAGCATTGACCCAAGCGATCTTGTTATCGATTTGCAGAATAATTTCCGTTTGTCCCTTGACTGCATATACCTTACGCTCCTGTTCGTCCCATGACACCGAAGCATTAAGAGCTTCCAAAATCGCACGGAAAGGTACCAGTGTACGGCCTTCATGAATAATCCCTGGTACATCCGACTTTAATTCCTGCCCATCGATTAATACCTTAGGGGATGCGTCTGCTTGTACACTACTGGGTAAAATTAATATTCCTATTGCTAACAAGCCCATTAGTACAATCGATATTGACGATATCCTACGCTTCATTTCCTTAACCTCCTGACACTAGCCGCTAGTTAGATGGCATGTCTATAAGTATTATCGTAAACCGCGGCATATTGTTTAAAATTATTTTATCTCCCGTTTATTTCTATGGCTTCTTCATATAATTTAATACTCCGTCGGCTATAGCCTGGGCAGCTAGTTGCTGGAAACTTTTCTGCATAGCCAGGTCCTGTTCCTCCGGGTTGCTGATGAAGCAGATTTCACACAGCACAGAAGGCATCTGGGTATTTCTCAAAACCGAATAATTTGCCTGTTTTACTCCTCTATCAGTACGACGCAGGTTGCTGATCAGCCTTTTATGGATTTCGTTTGCCAGTTTCTCGCGTTCGTCCTTTTGCATGAACAGTTCAGGCCGTTCGGGTGGTGCATAGTAATAGGTCTCGGTGCCGCCTTTGTCTGGGGTGGTTGTGGAATTATGGTGAATGGAGACAAACAAGCCGGCATTAAGAGCATTGGCTATTTCAGCCCGGGTTTCCAAACCTACGGTAGAATCATCATCCCGGGTATATTCCACATCCACACCGTGCTTTTTAAGAATTTCTCCTACCATCAGGGCAACCTTCAAATTGAGTTCTTTCTCATCCACCTTGGTGCCGCGGGCACCGGTATCGTTGCCGCCATGGCCGGGATCAATTACCACCAGGTTATCCTGGCGGGACTTGATTGCCGATTTATTTACCATCATAATATTGAACTCATTGCCCAAGCTGCCTCCCAGACCTAAGGAGTATTTGCCCAGATTATTGGTGTTTACCGTAATCAAGGTAGAGCCATCCTTGACGGAAAAGCTCACTGAGTCGATTAGATCGCTGTCCTTGAAGGTATATTTATCTTCTGCCTTGCCTAGAACTACCCCTTCCAGTGTTACTTCCAGCCGATCGCCTTTCAACTGGGCTGAATACTTAGGCGGCAGAGCTGTGGTTATAATCAGCCGTTCTCCATTGTTACTAAAGGCTTTGCGGTCAACCTTTAGTATATAATTGGGGATGATTAATACTTCTTTCTTGCCGCCCTGTTCGCTGGCGGTCCTGTATTCGGTTCCGGAGGGGAAGGTAATAGTGACTACTGCATCATCCCCATCCTGGGTTCCCTTAATGGTAAGTTTAGAATTACCCAGGGTTTCTTCAAACAAGTACTTGCCTTCTACTTTCCGGTCCTTGATGGTATATACTACCTGGCTGGAACCTTCTTTTATCTTGGCATCTATTGTGCTTCCTGATTCGATACCTATGGTGTAACCTGTCTCATCCTTTTCACAGGACAGCCAGATTACATCCTCTCCCGGTTTGTCCGGTTTGGTGGAAGGTGTTTCCGGTGTTTCCTCTTCAGGAGGCAGGTTGGGATCAGGAATAGGTTCATTGGCTTCCCAGGCCACATCCACTACCCAGCTGGCTACCCAACCTCTTGTGCCGCCGCGGCTTACCTCATACCAGCCATCCCGTTCGCTGATAACGGTCAGTTTTTCACCTGGTTCCAACAGGGCAACTCTATCATAGGAAGAATCAGGGCCAGAGCGCAAGTTTACCGGATCTTCTACTATAACCAGTGAGGGAGTCTCTTTGCTGGCTGGAGAGGTCATGGTTACAGTGTAGGTAGTCTGGTCCCATTCTACTTTGCCGCCGAAAGCTTCCCCGACAAAGCGCAGGGGGGCTAAGGTACGATCCTTAATAATCTTGGCAGGAACGTCCAGAGGCCATACTTGGCCGTCAACTGTTGGTTGAGTGGAACCAATAGGTAAAATCACTTTTGTGCCGTTCCGAACCGCAGTCACGGTATTGGTAGCGGCATCCCATTGCACAGCAGCTCCCATAGCTTCGAATATAGCCCGCAAAGGTACCAGGGTACGGCCATTTTCTATAATAGGATCTACCTCGAAACTCAAGCGCTGGCCATCCAGGAATACCACTGGCGTAGTGGTCCCTGTACCAGAAGTAGATGGAGTTGGTGTAGGCGGAGTGGTGCCGGTGCTTTTTACCTCTTCCACCAGCCAAGCGGCTACCCAGACATTGGTGCCATCATTCAAACGGATCTGGTACCAGTCTCCCTGGGTGGCTACCACTGAGAATACTCCCTGATCAGGAATCATGCCTACTTTATCGTAATTAGTTCCCGGCCCGCTGCGCACGTTGATGGGACCGGACTTAACTTTAACTTGTTTACCCGTTGATGCTGACGGTGTCGATGGGGTTGAAGCAGTACCACTGGGAGCAGTGGTCTTTTCACCTGTCTTTTCCGCATAAGACGCAGAAATATAGCCTACCTTCCCCTGGGGGGTTTGAACTTTGTACCAGGACCCCTCGCTGCCCAAATAAGTTAAGGTGTCACCTTTAGCTACTTGTCCCACTATATCATAGTTGGTACCCGGTCCGGAACGTAAGTTTACCGTGGTGCCGGTAACAGTAACTTTGGCGGCAGCCTGCACGGTGATATAGGAACCGTTTACCCAGCCGGTAGTATTTCCTATGGTTATTTTGTACCAGTCTCCTTGCTGCTGGGAGACGGTAACCTGGGTTCCTTGATAAACGGTGCCGACAATTTGGTAGTTGGTGCCGGGACCGGACCGAATATTGACCACACTGCCTTTGATAACACCCGTGTCTGCCCAGGCAGAATTAGTCCAGCACAATATGGCCAGCCAAGTCAGGGATAGTATCAATAAAACGGTAAGCAGAGGATTCATATGGTGAAAAGAGCTTTGCTTATGTAAAGAGTGGTTGAGGTTCATGGTAAACCTGCCTTTCGTTTTTATTTAATAATTAATATATAGAGTTGCCGCCCGCTGGGCGCTCGTAATTATCACCTGAAGAACATGCCACGAAGAATGGAAACTCCAGGGTGTCATCGCGAGGAGCGAAGCGACGCGGCGATCTCTTTTCAATATTGCTCCTAATCCTCGTTTGAGATTGCCACGCCCCTGGCGGGGCTCGCAATGACACATTAGGAAGCCCTTTTCACAGCAATGACACCTAGGATAGCTTCACTGGCGGCTAAGCCGCGAGCTTTTCCCAGTGACAATTCATCAGTTCCGTTTCGCGGGAAGTCACCATAGTCATCATTAGATGTTCGACATTTCCTGGCCTTAGTCCTGCAAAAAAACTTGGTAAATACGGGAAGCTGTCTTTTTAAGCTTAATACACGGTTACGATATCAATCCTTGCACTGCGGGGAATATTTTTTTGAAAAGCTTGGACGGTATTAGATCTAACCAATAGATAGCATATCTAGCATATTCTAGAAATGGACAAATTGGATAGCACCTTTGGCCTAATAGGTTCATATACATGTTAAGGGGCAATGGGGCCCGGGATTTTCCCGGGCTTTTTTTGTCGATAAGGGAGGTAGATTGGTAATGTGTGGTATTGCTGGCTGGGTGGATTGGCAGCGGGATTTGCGTAATGAACGGGATATGGCGGTAATAGAGCGGATGACTGAGGCCTTGACTCCCCGGGGACCGGACGACCAAGGTATCTGGGCAGCTGAACACACCTTATTGGGGCACCGGCGGCTGATAGTTCTGGACCCGCTGGGAGGCATCCAGCCTATGATTAAGGTACACCATGACCAAACCTATGTGATCGTCTACAATGGTGAAATCTATAATTACCGGGAACTGCGCAGCAAGCTTAAAGCTTTGGGGCATGATTTTGTTACTGCCAACTCGGATACTGAAGTGTTGCTGCATGCTTACCTGGAGTGGGGGATTGACTGTGTTCACTACTTGAACGGCATATTTGCCTTTGCCATATGGGATGAATTGCGCCAGCACCTGCTGCTGGTCCGGGACCGGCTGGGGGTTAAACCGCTTTTTTATCGTGCCGCACCGAATTCCCTTCTATTTGCCTCGGAATTAAAGTCTTTACTGGCTCATCCAGAAGTACCTGCCCAGGTGGATGGGGAAGGCCTGGCGGAAATCCTGGTGCTGGGGCCGGCCCGTACGCCTGGCTACGGGATTTTCAAGGGCATCCGGGAAGTCCTGCCCGGGCACTGCCTGCTCTTTGACAGGAATGGTATCCGCACCTGGCCCTACTGGCGCCTGCAGAGCCAGCCCCACCTTGATGATGCTGATACTACCGCTGAAAAGCTACGGGAACTGCTGGAGGACATCGCTGTCCGGCAACTGCAGTCAGATGTTCCCATTGGCACTCTTTTGTCGGGAGGATTGGACTCCAGCATCTTAACTGCCCTGGCTGCCCGGGCGGTCAAAGGGTCACCTCTTTCCACCTTTTCCGTAGATTACCGGGACTCCAGCCGTTACTTTGTGGCCAACCAGTTTGAGACCAACCCTGACGGGCCCTGGATCCAAACGGTTTCCAAATACCTGGGTACCGATCACCACTCTATAGTTCTGGATAATCATGATCTTCCAGATGCTTTGCCCCATGCTATGCAAGCGGCAGACATACCAGGGATGACTGATATTGACGCTTCACTGTTGCTGTTCTGCCGGGAAATAAAGAAAAAGGTGACGGTAGCCCTGTCGGGAGAATGCGCAGATGAAGTCTTCGGGGGCTATCCATGGTTTCATAATCCGGCTGCGGCTTCGGAAAAGGGCTTTCCCTGGGTCAGAATGGTGGAACAGCGCAGCGCGTTCCTGTCACCAGAAATCAATAAACTAATTAAGCCCATCGAATACGCCCTGGACCGCTATCACCAGGCCCGGGCGGAAGTCCCCAGGCTACCGGGAGAAAATGCAGCAGAGGCTCAGGTACGGGAAGTTTTTTACCTGAATATCACGCGCTTTATGCCCACTCTTTTGGATCGCAAGGACCGCATGAGCATGGCTTGCGGTCTGGAGGTACGGGTGCCCTACAGTGACCACCGTCTGGTGGAGTATGTGTGGAATATCCCCTGGTCTTTGAAAAATTACGGGGGTCTGCCCAAAGGAATCCTGCGCTATGCTGCCAAGGGTCTCTTACCTGACGAGGTTTTAATGCGCCAGAAGAGTCCTTACCCAAAAACTCACCATCCCATTTACCGGGAAATAATCAAGGCTCAACTGGAGCAGGTCCTGAACAATCCGGATTCACCTCTTTTGAATTTGGTTCAGCCCGAAAAGCTCCTGGAGATGCTGCGATCCAACCGGCTCCTGATGGATAAACCCTGGTTTGGGCAGCTAATGGGGGATACCCAGTACATGGCTTACCTGCTGCAGGTGAACCGGTGGCTGGAGCATTATAAGGTAGAACTGTGTCTCTAAGAACCAGGGAAAAACCAGAGAGGCGGTTCTTCCGGTTCAAATATGCAGCCATGAGAATCGTCCCCCTGATTATGTTCCGGCTCGCAGTGATTTGGTCTTTATCATGAACCGGGCCGATGTGGGCATCGGCCCCTACAATTGGGCAATGCAGATATTGTTCGATAAATACGGGCCGACAGAGTCGTCGGCCCCTACGATTTTTCGATAGAATGTTCATCTTCTAACGGGCCGGTGTGGGCTTGGTTCCATACATGCCGGGTCGACGGGGTTGTCGATCCATACAGATCTCCGGGCCGATGTGGGCATCGGCCCCTACAATTGGGCAATGCAGATATTGTTCGATAAATACGGGCCGACAGAGTCGTCGACCCCTACAATCCGTTCGCTCAATCCATCGGGTCGTGTGGGCATCGGCTACCGCTCAGCGCAATCTGGTCATAAACCATGTTTGCTTTGTTTCAGTAGGTTGCCATGAGCACCTTGGTGGAGGAGTCCGGTATAGCCGGTGCAGATGGGCGAAGGAAGGGGGACGAGGGACAGGATGTCCCGAGAGGGCTATCAAACAGGATGTTTGTTTAGCCCGGTACCCCCTGAGTCGCACAGCAAACCGTTGCTATATCGTGACGACGGAACAGGTGCGCATGTTTAACCTACTGGATACCATAAGTCGTCGTTTCCTACAGCAGGCCTGACATACGGGCCGACAGGGTCGTCGGCCCCTACGATTTTTCGATAGAATGTTCATCTTCTAACGGGCCGGTGTGGGCTTGGTTCCATACATGCCGGGTCGACGGGGTTGTCGATCCATACAGATCTCCGGGCCGATGTGGGCATCGGCCCCTACTAAGATTCATCTATGAGGATACTGTCATTCATCGTAATCTCCATCTAAGATGACAAAAGCGGGAACCGGAGTCCCCGCTATGAATACTTGAAGATAGATTGTTAGATGTAGCCCTCAGGGCCGGTAAGATCTGAGTAAGCAGGAGAGGCGGGAGGATTGTCCGTATCATCCTCAACTGGCTCCTGCCGGTCTGGCTCAGAAGGTTCCTTTTTCCCTGGTTTATTAGACTGATCTGTTCTTTTATCAACGTTGTGAGAAGGCTTGCCTTCTTCCTGGGGCAAATAACCCTCACTGCTGGTATTTTTCTGGTCATTATTAGATTCATTGGTCGAGGGTACTACATTTTTAATAGTGTTCTGCACCACCGCTACGGTCTTGCCTTCGAACATATTGTCCAGCAGGTTGGCTATCTGCTTTTTATCCACCTGCCAGTAACTATTCAGGAGATAGCCGTTTTCATCCACCTCATCATAAAATGAACCGGGCAGGGTTTGGGCTATTATGGATTCGGTGCTGAATCCAGGAGCCCAGCTGGCTATGCGCAGCATGTCGGTTACTTTCATATTGGTTTCCACATATTGATTCAGGTCTTTAATCAATTTGGGCAGCTTGGTAATGGTTTTGGGCTGCAGCACTTCCTTGGCCAGGGCTTTGATGAACTCCTGCTGCATACTGGTGCGGTCTATATCCCCCATGTTATAGTCCCGGAAGCGTACAAAGGCCAAGGCTTCACTGCCATTTAACTTTTTGGTTCCCGGCTGCAGGTCAATACCCTCGGATGGCTTGTACATACGCTGGGGCACAGTTATGGTAACTCCGCCCAGGGTATCCACTATCTTTTTGAACCCATTGAAATCCATTTCCACCCAGTAGTCGATCTTTATGCCCATCAAGTCTTCCACCGTGGAAACAGCCAGCTCTGGACCGCCCAATACATTAGCGGCACAGATTTTTTCCGTAGCCCCCTTGATGGTTACTTTGGTATCCCTGGGTATGGAAACCACTGCTGCTTTGTTCAGTTTGGGATCAACGGAAACCAAGATCATAGTGTCGGAGCGGGATGTTGTTTCCCCCGGCCGGGCATCCACCCCCAGCACCAGGATATTGGTGCGTTCCCCATCCTGCCGCTCCAGGATTTCTTCTTCCACTTCCTGGGGCTGTTCGTCAGCCTCAGCCATATGATTAACAATTAAACTGGTCAATCCGGAACCTATACCGAAGCAGATACCGAAAATAAGACCGGCACATATCATCATGATTAAATACCTTTTGCGTTTATTCATTATAATCACCTATGAATTCGTTTATAGAATGAGATTGCTTCATCGTTGCTCTCCTTATATTTACCGCCTGAATAACCGGCCACGATGAACGAAAAGTCACCCTCTATGTCATTGCTGTGAAAATGGCTTTCTTTGTGTCATCGCGAGGAGCGCAGCGACGTGGCGATCTCAACCGGTTGGCCCGGCTGATTTGAATGAGATTGCCACGCCCCTGCCGGGGCTCGCAATGACACTAAAGATGACTTTTCTTTCATTGTGGTCTGCGCAACAGGTGACAATTGCGAGCGCAACGAAGCAATCTCGAATGGTGCCTGAAGGTATGTGAACGAGATCGCCACGGCACTTCGTGCACACCAATTAATACGATTAAACCCATTAATCCTTTCAACACCCATTTACATTTCCACATGGTGGGGTGGCTTAGCCACCTGGGCGCCCAGCTGGGGCGTTTTGCCGGTAAACATGCCGATACGATCGGCTCCAATCACCACCAGCAGCAACAGCAGTGCCAGTATCAGGCTGCCTTTGGGGCTGGTTATAAAGGATAGAATAACTGCTGTGCCTCCAAAGAAAGCACTTATGCCATATATAATCAGCACACTGCGGCGATGACTCATTCCCATAGCCATTAGACGATGATGGAGATGGTCCTTGTCCGGCATAAAAATGGGTGCTCTTTTGAGAATCCGGCGGATGATAGCAAAAAAGGTATCAAATATGGGTATACCCAGAATCACAATCGGCACAAACAATGAAATCAGAGCGGCGCTTTTCGCGGTACCCATAATAGCCAGGCAGGCCAGTACAAACCCTAGGAAATTCGACCCTCCGTCCCCCATGAAGGTACGGGCAGGATGGAAATTGTAGGGTAAAAATCCAGCTATGGCCGCTACCAGGATAAAAGCTGTCATGGCTACCGCCGTCTGGCCATGCAGGAGCGCTACTATCCCCATGGTAGCAGCAGCAATAGCTGATACCCCGCCGGCCAGACCATCCAGGCCGTCGATTAAATTTATGGCATTAGTAACACCAACAATCCAAAGGAAAGTCAAGGGCAGGCTCAAATAACCCAGGGCCAACAGTCCGTCAAAGGGGTTGGTGACAAAGTGTACAATTATCCCAAAATACATGGCCACTGCAGCGGCCAGGCATTGACCTGCCAGCTTGACCCAGGGGGACAGCTGGTAAATATCATCCAGCATACCCACCAGAAAAATGATTACCCCTCCCGCCAGGATTCCATAAAAGGCTGGATTGCCCCAGGATCCCAGCAAGGCAGCAATCACAAATGCCACAAAAATAGCCAGACCGCCCAGGCGAGGCATGGCCTGGTGATGAACTTTACGCTGGTCCGGTTTATCTATAGCACCTAGCTTAAAAGCTGCTTTTATTGCCAGGGGCGTTAAAAGAAAGGCTATGACAAAAGCCGACAACACCACCATAATATACAAGGCCATGGAAAACAAACCCTCCTTAGCCCATGAACTACGCTAATTCTAACACCGCCAAGGCGGGCTTGTCTATATGCCAAGATTTAGGGGGAAACTCGGCGTAACCTAGAGGACAGGCTTGGCAATCTTTAGAATGCATCCCTATATAAGCCATGCAGGGACTGCCCAATTATTGCTGTTTATTGGAAGCAGTTGGGAGCTTAAGCATATGACACTGCCTGTTCCTACTTTAAGCCCGGTTTTTTCCAGCACCTGAAAATGCTTTACCGCTTCCCGGGAAGGATTGCTGGTTTTCTTGATTTCAATGGGATACAAAACATCATTCTCGTGAATAATCAAGTAAATTTCCTTTTGATCCTTGTCACGGTAAAAGTAAAGGGGCGGTCTTTTCCCTTGGTTTAAGTAACTTTTTATGATTTCCCCAACCACCCAGGTTTCGAAAAAGGCTCCGGACATTGCGCCAGCTTCTAAAGCTTCCGGAGTTGTCCATCTGGTTAAATAAGCACACAGGCCTGTATCAAGGAAATACATTTTGGGGGTTTTGACCATTCTTTTCAGTACGTTGTTGTAGTATGGCTGGATAAGCGCTACCATTCCTGAAGACACCAAAATAGATAACCATTGCTTGGCAGTGGGCGAACTTATTCCGGTATCTTTCGCCAAATCCGCATAATTGATCAGTTGACCGGTGCGTGCCGCCACTGACGATAAAAAGCGCAAAAAAGTTAACTCATCACCTACCTGAGTAAGATCTCTGATATCTCTTTGCAGATAGGTCTGGACATAGGAAGAATGAAAGATCTCGATATTAATATTGTCCTGGCTGTACAATGCCGGCATACTGCCGGTGTGAATTCTCTTGAAAATTTCCTGCAGGCTTTGGGGCGACCTGAACTTAAGTCTGTTTATCAGCTGGTCCGGATCAGTGGTAAAGGGGGCAGAGGCAGTTTTTTGAATCTCGCTGTTGGAAAGTCCCAAAAGCTGAACTATGCCCACCCTACCCGCCAAAGATTCACTGGCATTTTTCATTAGATGAAAGGTCTGGGAACCGGTAAGCCAAAAAGCTCCTTTTTGCGAGCTTTTGTCCACATACATTTTAATATAAGGCAATAGCTGGGGAGCATATTGGATTTCATCAATAATAACGGGCGGTGTAAATCTCTGCAGAAACAATTCCGGATCCCGGACCGCCAAATCGCGAATCATTGGATCATCCAGGGTCACATAGTTTCTTTGGTCACCGGCCAGTTTTCGCAGCATGGTGGTTTTGCCCACCTGACGAGGCCCTGTAACCAATATTACGGGAAAGCTGTCCTGCATTTCCAGTATGGTTTTTTCCAAAGCTCTCTTAATATACATGGCTATCTTTTCGGCTAAAATAAAATTTGATTTTAGTTTAGACGAAGATAGAGATACTGTCAAGTTTTTCCATGCAGATTTTATTGTTCTTCTATAATTCCGGCTGGATCCATTTCTCCCAGATCTTCTCCAGTATCCAGATGCCCAGCAGCACTCCCAGGCCGATGACTATTCCCACCCAGAGTCCTGCCAGGGTGCGGCTGGCAGAGATGGTTATAGCGGTAAAAACATGGGAGAAGCTGTTGACGATGGAGATGGTGCCCATCATGGCTCCCAGTCCCAGGATCAGAACCAATTCCTTAAAGGGATAGCGGCGATATAGATAAACCAGAGAGAGAATAGCCGGATAACCAATGAGTATTTCCTTGAAGCGGGGCCGGGCCATAAAAATGGTTTCCAGTACTTCCCGCAGTCTCAGCTCCAACTCGGATACGGCCACTCCGCCGGTATGACCGCTGCGGCCTACATAATAATATACAGCCACCAGGAGTACGAATATCAGACCCAGGGCCAGGTAACTGGGACTGCGGCGCAGCCAGCCGGCGGTGTATTTGACCACCCCTTCTTCCCCGCTGAAAACCACCAGGTAATTGATTCCGAACATCAGCAGGGGCAGCAGGAAGGCCAGTTTTACTCCCCGGAACAGTTCCACGTTCATAATATAGCGGATATCGGCCAGGCTGCTGACGATAGTATAGCCTCCCAACAGGTTTATCCCCAGCAGTATGGCCAGGGAGGTAACTACCTGGCGTAAGAAGCCATGTTTTTCCCGGTGATCCCGCAGGTAGATAATCCACACCAGGCTGGCCAGGGTAGGATAGAGAATGGCCGCGCCCAGGGCATAGAGCTTCTCCAGGGCGGCACCCGCTACCAAACCGACAAGTATTGCTAAAACTGCACCACCGACGGCAATGATATATTTCCACCTTCCCGACAGTTTCAGCAGGTAAAGCAAGTACAGGAAGGAGCCCAGCCACAGGCTGAGGGCGATCATGATCCAGTGAAAGGTCCCCGGCATCTCGCTGGACAGGGGAGCCGTCTTATCTGCTAGTACAAAGCCTTTGTTGCTTATGGTGTTATGGAAATCGCTGAGTTTTTGGGTGGTTTCGTCCAGGTTCTCCGAAAAGCTCAGCTTCTGGTCATTGAAAGGCACCACATACATAATGCGAATGCCCCGGTCCACCACAGCCCTTACCCAGCGGTAATAGCGTTCATTTACATCGTCCAGGAATTCGTCATTGCGGGTGGAGTAAACCCGGTTGATGGGATAGCCGGTGGCTTCCATGATCTCATCCAGGCCTTTCTGCTCCATATAGCCCAGCTGGACAGAGGTCTCAAAAATGCCCAGGGTGAGGTCTTCATCCTCCACCAGTTCCCGCAGGGCATCCAGGTGATCCGGGTAACCCGGCACATAGTTGCCATCGATGATCATTATTTCCACACCGTATTTCTCAACGATATGACGGTATTCTTCCAGGTATTCGGTATTGGAACCCCGGTTTTGCCCGGGCATAAGTACGATATTGAAACCTTTTTCAGTGAGGGCATCCAGAACCGGTTCTTCAAAGCCCAAACGAGCATCGAAAATAGGCGGCAGATTCTCCATTTTGTTGGCGGCAGTGCGGGTCTGGGCTATGAGAGTGGTCCGCAGGATAAAATAGTCGCGATCGGCCACAGAAAAATGGATAAGTTCATCGGGAGTAAAGCGCCGGGACAGCCGTTCCTGCAAAAATGCGGTTACCTCCGGGTCACTGGAGACCAGCACCCGGTTCGAAGGATTGATGGTCAGTCCTTCCAGCTGTTCCTCAATCTGCGGCCAAACCTCATTAGAAAAGGATTCCATCTCGGCCTTAAACTCAGCAAAGGAATAGAGGCCTATGTCGCCCCGTTCACTGAGATCCCGTACGGTGGTTTCCTTTACGGCTACATTCCGCACCCCGGCAGTCTGCAGGTCGGCCAAAACCCCATCCAGGTCCCGGCTGGCAAAATTGGCCACACTGCGAAATTCCCGGAAATCTATGGTGGTAACTACCGCTTTATTGTCTGCTTCATTGCTGTAGCGCAGCCAAAAGCCTCCCCAGCAGCCCGCCAGGACTGCCAGCAGCAGTATCCAGGTAATTGTCACGCTTCGCTTCATTTATGACTCCTCCCTCACGCGAAAAACATCCAGAAGCCTAAATATATAGGCTAATACCAGATAAACAATGCCGCTTAATGCAGCCGGCACCAGGAATCCCATAATAAGCCCCCTGCCCGGCAGCATATAACCGAATCCCCATATGACTCCCAGCATACCCAGGACCGGAACCAGCAGACGGGCTCCATAAGGCAGAACCTCTCCCAGGGACAGCCCCCCCAGCTGGCGATGGGCCAGAGCAGCCATGATTATGGCGTATACCAGCATGGCCAGGGCGGTGGAAGCACTGAGACCGATCAATCCCCAGGAACCCAGCAGCAGGTTCCCGGCCACGTTGATAGCCAGGCAAACCAGGCTGACCCGCATGGGAACCTGGAATTGCTTGAGGGCGTAAAATACCCGGTTAAAGACCTCCTGGCCTACATAGCCCACCACCGCGAAGCTGTAGAACAAAAAGGCCTGGGCGGTCATGGCGGTGGAGTGGCTGGTAAAAGCCCCCCGTTCATAGACCAGGGCTATGATTTCCTGGTTATAGGTTACCACCAGAACCAGGTAAGGCACCAATATTAACAACAGTATTTTGAAAACCGTGGCCAGCAGCCGGCGTACCCCGGCAAAATCCCGCTCCAGAGCAAAGCGGGACAGGCGGGGAAAGACCACGGTGGTCATGGCTACGATAAATACGCTGGTAATGGTTACAAACAAATTGCCCCCGAAGGAGAGTGCGGCAGTGCTGCCCTCGTCCAAATGGGTAGCGAAGGAACGGTCAATGATCAGGCACAGCTGCAGCAGGGAATTCCCCAGCAGAACGGGCACCAGTTTCTGTAAAGTAGCCACCACTTCCCGCTGGCCCCTTCCCAGGGCACGGGGAAACGGGTACTGCTCCCGGCGCAGCACCGGCACCTGAATCAGAAACTGCAACAGCCAGCCGATGGTGGTAACATAGCTGAACAGGATAATATCATCCCCGCGCAGCCAAAGGGCCAGGATGATAAGCAGGTTGAAGGGAATACTTATGGCGGCTGAGCGCAGGAAATAGCCATGCACCTGCAAGATTCCTGCGGTCACATAAGTAAGGTTGACGAACACCAAGGTGGGCATCATGATCCGGGTCAGCAGTATTGCAATATGCTGAACCGAATCGCTGATACCAGGGGCAATGACGCGGGTAATGGCCGGTGCAAAAATTATTCCTACTATGGTTATTATGGTGCTCCACAAAGTAAGCTGGGCCATGAGCCGGGAAAAGTACTGGTTGCGCTCTTCCCGGGTGCGGTTTTTCAGGAAACCGGTCAAAGTAGGTATATTCACCGAAGACAAAGCGGTGCCGATACTGGAAAACAGCAAGCTGGGAAAGCTGAATATTACCTGGAAAAGGTCCGTCAATATGGTTGTGCCAAAGACGGAAGCAAAAAAGATATCCCGGGCAAAGCCCAGCAGCTTGGCCAGGAAAATCACCGCCGATACTCCAATAAAAGTACGGCCGGTACGGCTCTCCTCCATCTGCAGGGCGGGAGTGAGTTCCGGCTCAGCTGCCGGCAACTGCACTTCGTCTTCCGGTTTTCTTTCCGGGACAGCCTCATGTACCTGCTCTTTAGAATCCAGCAGGCTCAGAGCCAGGCGGGCGTTCTCTTCTGCCCTATCCCGAAGTCCCAGAGATTCCTCAGCAACACGTTCCCGCAGCTGGGTATCATTGATCAGTTGGTCCACTTGTTCTTTCATTTCTTCATGCTGCAGGGGCAACGGCTTAAGGGAAAACTGTTTTAAAAAGGCATCTACCTTGGGATCGTAGGATATGCCCGCAAAGGGAACGCCCATGCTGGCGGCAAACACCAGGGAATGCAGGCGCATGCCAATGATGAAATCCATACGGGAAATTAAAGCCAGGTGCTGGCGGCTGTTCAAGTCCTGGTCCAGCACCGTAGCCGGTTTCTCCATCAGGCTGGCCACCCGCCGGGATTCCTCTACATCATCGGGATAAGCCATGGGAATGAACAGTACCTGGCAGCCCTGATCAGCCAGGTCATCCAGGCAGTGTGCCAGTTCGGGCTGGTATCCTTCTAAGGCAGGCCACTGGCGTACCGATACCCCTATTACCGGTTTTGAGGACTCAATTAGCTGGGCCAGCTTGATATCTACGGCCTCAAAGTCTTCCTCCAGAGGGGTGAGGGCAAACACCGGATCGGAAGTAACCCGGATTTCCGGACGGTTTACCCCTATTTCCCGCAGCAGTTCCAGGGAATCCTGGTCCCGCAGGGTGATCAATTCCACCCGGTTGGCTACCAGGCGCATGAGCAGCTTGCTTAAAGGCCGGTTAATGGGGCCCACCCCCTGGGCATAGAAAATAACCGGCTTGCCCAGGAGCTTGGCCAGGGCCACCACACTGATATAGTAAACCAGGGAGCGGCCGCTGGTCACATCCTGAAAAATGCTGCCGCCACCGCTGATAAGCAGGTCAGAACTGAGCAATCCCCTGAATACCTGCCAGGGGTTCATATAGTAAACCGCCTGCACGCCATGAAGGCGCGCGGTTTTCTCCGGGTTCCCGGACAGGACCAGGAACTCCAGACCCGGATGAAGCTTTTTCAATGACATGGTAATAGCAGATAAAAGGGCTTCATCCCCGGCATTGTCAAATCCGTAATAACCCGACAGGGCAATGCGCATATTTTAACTCCTTACTAGAGGTTCGCTCCTAATAGTTTTGCCTTCCGGCCTGCAGTTAAATTCCGCCTGAGTGCTTCTCGTATAATATAGCAAACATCCCTGATTATCAAGCTTACTTGCACTTTCCCCTGCCCTTCCCCCTGGGTCACACCCTTGACAGTTGTCGAACTGTATCTTAAATTGGGCAAGAGACACTACACCTTGGTAATCGGAGGAGAATTATGTTAAAGAAACTGGCAGGGTTTGTTATAGCAATTACCCTTCTTGTGGGCTTGTCTGCTTCAGAACCGGCCGAGGCCGCTGCCCCGACTTTTATTGAGAACGGCAAGACAGTGGACGAGTTCTCCGGCCATCCTTTAGCCGACCGCAAGGAAATCCGCCCTCTGGGGAACGGATATAACCTCTATAAAGATCATACCCAGGGGTTCAGCCTGATATATCCCCAGCATATGGAGGTAGATGTTTCCCTTTCCTCCATACGCACCCTTATCAGCGATGCAAACACCCGCCTGGAGATTTATCATGACATATTCGGCTCAGGGAATACCCCTTCCGTCCAGGCTTACATTAATTACAGCAATCGCTTCCTAAACAACAAAACCGATCACCAGGTGCTGGAAAACCGCTACCTGACGGTAAACGGCTATCAGGTGCATCTGCTGCGCTGGGAGCGGGACAAACTGGCCCGGGTAAAAAATGACCACAATTATTATGTGAGTGCGGAAATTATTATCAATCCGAAAGAAGTTTATACCCTGGTATGGGAGTCTACACGTCCTGTTGATGATTACATGCAGGTACTGGAAAGTTTTCAGACCATTCCCCGTTCGGGAAGCCCCGGCTTGTGGGCCAAGTTCAGACCCACAGAACGGGTGTGGAATGAGGAAACCCGGGAGTGGTTTGAGCAATACTTCGGAGACTCAGCTGGCCTTACCTGGGGGATATTTGAGCCATACGCTCCCGCCAGTTTCACCTACTTGAAGCAGCTGGAAAAACGTCTGAATTATGAATTCCCGGTGCTGCTCCATTACCAGCACCTGAACAGTGAGGCTCCCCTGCCGGTGCTGCAGCAGGCCTATCGAGAAGGCCGGGTAGTGGAACTGACTCTCCAGACTTCTTCTCATTCCCTGAGTGCTGCCGAGAATCAAAGGCTGCCTTATGAGATCCTAGCTGGCACCTATGACGCATTTCTGCAGGACTATGCCCGCCAGATCAAGGAATTCGGGCATCCGGTGCTGTTCCGCCTGAACAATGAAATGAACGGGGACTGGTGCACTTATTCGGCTTACCATACTTCCAAAGACCCGGATTTATTCATCGCCCTGTGGCGCTATGTTCATGAAATATTTTCCCAGGCAGGTGCCGACAATGTGATCTGGGTCTGGAACCCCAATGACGTTTCCTTCCCCGATTTTAAGTGGAATCATGCTTTCCTGTATTATCCGGGGGATGAGTATGTGGATGTGATAGGCCTCACCGGTTATAACACCGGCACCTATTATCTGGGGGAAAAATGGCGGGAATTTGCCTATATCTATGACCAGCTTTACCGGCTGTACAGCGGTGTATTTGAACATCCCTTCATGATTACTGAATTCGGCTCCAACTCGGTGGGCGGGGACAAAGCCGCCTGGATTGACAATATGTTTGGGGCATTAGGTAATTATCCCCGCATCAAGGTAGCGGTCTGGTGGAGCGGTACCGACTGGGATGCGCAAATGAATCCCGCCCGCATCTACCGTATAGATGAGAATCAACAGGTCCTGGAGGCTTTTGCCCGGGGTTTGAAAAAGCACTTAGCTGCAGAAGAATCTGAATAATTAGAATGCAAGAGGGGACGGTTCTTTCTGTCACGTTAGTCAAGGCTGAATTCCACTAATATTTTTCCATAGACGTGACAGAAAGAACCGTCCCCTCTTGCATACGGACCCCTTTGGATTGCTTTACGGATTTTAGTCGGTGCGGGGACGTAAGGTCGGGAAAAGTATTACGTCCCGGATGGAGGTGGAGCCGGTAATGAGCATGACCAAACGGTCGATGCCGATTCCCAGTCCCCCGGCGGGAGGCATTCCGTACTCCAGGGCATTGATATAATCCTCGTCCATCATATGGGCTTCCGCATCCCCGTGAGCCCGTTTCTCCATCTGCTTCATAAAGCGTTCCTTCTGATCTATGGGATCATTCAGTTCGGAAAAGGCATTGGCAATTTCCCGCTGCATTATGTAGACCTCAAAGCGATCGGTAAAAGCAGGGTTCTCCCGGTTGCGCTTGGCCAGGGGAGATATTTCCACCGGATGCCCGTATATAAAAGTGGGCTGAATCAGCTTGTCCTCCACAAAGGTCTCAAAGACTTCATTAATGATTTCCCCGCGGGTGGCGTTCTCTTCTACCTTCATACCCAAACCTATTGCCGCCTGGCGGGCTTCCGCATCGGTTTTCAGGCTGGCAAAATCGATGCCGCTATGTTCTTTTATGGCTTCCAGCATGGGGATCCGCCGCCAGGGCGGAGTGAAATCGATGATCTGCCCGTCAAATTCCACCTGCAGGGAACCGGTTACCTGCTGGACGGTGTGGACTATCAGGTTCTCAGTAAGCTCCATCATTACTTCGTAATCGGCATAGGCCTGGTAGATCTCCAGCATGGTAAATTCGGGGTTGTGCTTGGTGGAGATACCTTCATTGCGAAAACTGCGGTTAATCTCATAGACTTTTTCCAGCCCGCCTACCAGCAACCTTTTCAGGTACAGCTCGGGAGCTATACGCAGGTACAGGTCCATATCCAGGGTGTTATGATGGGTAATGAAAGGACGGGCGTTGGCACCGCCGGGAATGGGGTGCATCATGGGGGTTTCCACTTCCAGGAAACCCAGGTTGTCCAGGTAACTGCGCATTTCCTTTATGATGCGGCTGCGCTTGATAAACACATCCCGTACTTCCGGATTGACAATCAAATCCACATAGCGCTGGCGGTAGCGAAGTTCCACATCCTTGAGCCCGTGCCACTTTTCCGGCAGGGGATGGAGGGACTTGGACAGGTATTCAAACTTTCTGACGTGGATGCTGATCTCGCCTTTCTGGGTGCGGAATACTTCCCCTTCTACCCCTAAGATGTCGCCTATATCCAGCTTCTTGAACAGTTCATACGCTTCGTCACCCACGTCCTCTTTCCGGAAATAAAGCTGGATGCTGCCGCTCATGTCCCGCAAATCGGCAAAACCTGCCTTGCCATGCCGGCGTTTGGACATTATGCGCCCCGCTATGCGGGCGGTTTGCCCTTCCCAGGTTTCAAAGGCTTCCACAATGTTCCGGGCGTTGGCGTTACGGTCGAAACGACCGCCAAAGGGATCAATACCCGCTTCCCGGAGTTCCTGCAGTTTTTCCAGGCGTACCTTCTTCAGCTCATTTAAGTTGGATTCGGTTGCCGGTGTGGGGTGATCGCTCATTGGTTACACTTCCTCATAAAAATATTGAGGCCATGGTGCCTCATTGGGGTTTCGACTGATAATAAAAACTCAAGCCTGTCATCGCCATGCAAGAGGGGACGGTTCTTCCTTGCACGTCTGAATGCACTTGGCTTATGACGAATCTTTTCGGGGACGTGCAAGGAAGAACCGTCCCCTCTTGCATGCTTTTTCATTCCATCTATCTTTCCACTTTGATTATCTTGTATTTAATGGGTCCGGCGGGGGCGTCTACGGTTACGATGGAATTGACTTTTTTGCCCATTACCGCTTTGCCTACCGGCGATTCATTGGAAATTTTGCCATCCTTGAGTTTCGACTCTACCGATGATACCAAGGTGACATGGATCTCGCGTCCCGATTTCATTTCTTTGAGCGTTACTTTAGAGCCTAGAGAGACTACGTCGGTCCGGATTTCTTCATCTTCCATCAGCCGCGCGTTCTTCAGGGTCTTTTCCAAGGTAATGATGCGTCCTTCGATAAAAGCCTGCTCGTTTTTGGCATCTTCATATTCGGAATTCTCGCTTATGTCGCCGAAAGCTATGGCTTGCTTGATGCGTTCGGCTACTTCTTCGCGCCGCACTGATTTTAGATACTCAAGTTCAGCCTCTAGCTTGTCAAGCCCCTCTTTGGTCAGTAAAACCTCTTTCTCTTCGGCCATGTAATCGCTCCTATCATTGTAATAACTTCAAAAGCGAGACTAGGCTCGCTTTGCAGAAATCCTTATCCCAAACCTTGGATGCCCCCTCAATTCTTTAAGGTATTATAAATACCTTATATGACCTTGTCAAGGAAGATGTCCCATACCCCCAGTTCTTCGCCCGCGGCCTGAAGGTCCTGAAAGGATGCCCTGGCTTTCGCCCTATTCTGTTCGGCATGGTCTGTAGCAAATCCTGCTTTAGCTGCTATGCAAGTTTCCAGTATGGGAGCTATGGTTCCCAAGCGGCCGCTGACGCCGTTCTGTTCCAGGTGTTCTTCCAGGTCAGGAGCCAGCCCGCGGCTGTTGTTGGTGAGACGGAATAAAAACTGGCCTGGTGCAGCGGCAATCAGACTTTCAGCCTCCCCGTCAAATACCAGAATCAGGTCGCCCTGTTCCCACCCCTGGGGGTTTAAATAACTGTTGCTCACTGCACAGCCTTTGTCATAAAGGAGCCGGTAGGTCATTACCTCGTAATCAACGGGCTTCAAAGACTGTACGGAAATAGGCACCTCAAAGACGGTGAGGGCTTCCAGCAGGTCACTGTATGTTTTTATATCCCCTACCAGAATTATTTTGTCCGCGCCCCGCCGGGACATGACCTCCTGCACCAGGGTGTAGCCCAGGGCTTTTATGAAATCATCCCCCCATACCAGATGGAAATATTCATCCAGATTGGGCCAGGCCTGCCGCAAAGATCTTTCCGCACTTAAACGGGTTAATTGCAGTTCCTCCAGCAGTTGCCCGGTTTTTTCCACAAAACGCTGCCGTCTCTCCTCAGGCAGACTGGCAATATTGCCGGCTCCCAGAGGCAGGTGGATATTACAGCCGGCCGCCAGCTGGGGCACCTTAATTAATCTGGCGATGCGCGGGCCATAAAACAGAGGGGCCAGCCTGTCCAGGAAATATTTCCTGCCGGCCAGCCCTTTGCGATCACTGGTTTGTAGACTTAAATAGGCAAAATCCAGGTCAAGCATCCAGTTTCTCCAGGTCGGTTACCCCCGGTTTGAAATCCAGTTCCTTAAGCATGGCATAATAATCTTCCGGAGCAATCTGGTCAATGGGACGTCCGATCAGGGTCACCATTACCGCTTCGATTACATTGGTGCCAAAGGAACGTCCGCCCATATCCGGTGTAGTGGTGATAACCTTGCTGATGCCACGAGCTTTCAGCATTTTCATGTCATCGGGAGTAGTAGTATTGGTTATAATTACCTGACCGTTCAGTTTTTCGGGCAGATAACGGCGAATATACAGGAAATCACCGGCTAGAACTTCCGCATCATAATAATATTTGGAGTGCTTGGGAATTATGACTTCCTGATTGGAGCCAGTGGGATACAGTTTATCAAAGGGCATTCTGACCACAAAAGGCGCGAAAATTCTGCCCACTACCGCCAGGGTTTTCAGGGAATGCATCGGTATCGGCACCCCCACGGTATAAATAAGATCACCCAGGGTCAGCTGAGCACCCACTTCGGCAAAGGCTTCCGCCATGCCAAACCGGTCCACGGCACAGACCATAAGTACTTTCTTGCCCCGCAGGTCCAATATCCCTTCCTGCTGCACATCCATGATGCACTTGCGCTCCAGGGTATTTTTCAGGCCGCTGCCGTCCACCATGGGAGTCTTTTTGGCCTCTGCCACCAACCGTTTGGCATCTTTGATAATATACCGTTTGCCGGCAATGTATATATACAGGTCGATGCCGCCCATCCCGAAGGCATCCACCTTACCGTCAAATTTGCGAATCAGCTCGATAGCCTTATCCCAATCACCATCGGTCCCGATCCGTTCAATCAGGAAATGTTCGCCAAAAAAGTCGATTTCAAAAGCATGATCTCGTTTCGAGGAACCCAGACTAACGCTGACGATGTGTTTCAAGCGAAACCCTCCTTAGCTTAATATGCCCTTATCCCCGGGCAGATTTAATAGAACGCAGTATTTTGCGGATTTCCTGGGGATCAACCCATTTGTCCTCGGTAATGGGTGAAGATCCTATTTCAATTGATATGACTTGCCCGTCCAGTAATCTTTCAAATAGTTTTATCCTTTGATCGGATCCTACACAGATGATGGTGTCATAGGAGCGCACTTGGGCGGTCAGATCCATCAGATCATCCAGCATCTGCTTGCCGTTGCGCTGGTTGATAAAATCAAGCCGTTCCTGTTCATTCATAATCAATATGAAATCGCAGCCTTCATTTTCCAGCAATTCCTTAATCTCATCCTTGTTAGCTATGGGAAAGCCTACAAAAGCTATAGATTGCCCTTTCCGCAGCTCACCGATACCTTCCAGCCGGGAAATGAAGGTCCGGTCTATCTGCAGCCGGTCGGCCACCTCCTGTTGAGAAAATCCCCGCGCTCTCATGGTCAAGGCTTTGCGCAGGGTCTTTTCGATTTTCTGCCAGCTGATGATTTTGTCCTGAATACGATAGAAATCCATTTTACCCTCGCTGAGCACAAAATTGTACACAACTATGAGATTATTTTACCACCCTGGGTATGAGCTGGCAAGAAAGAAGGGATATGGCAAATACTGCCTGTATATTGGACGAGTTCGCCACGCGCTGCGTCTTTGCTGTGAAAATAGCTTCCTTTCGTGTCATCGCGAGGCACGTAGTGCCGTGGCGATCTCGTTCACATACCTACAGGCACCGTTAATGATTGCTTCGCTGCGCTCGCAATTATCACCTGAAGCACAGGCCACGATGAATGAAAAGTCCTCTTATGTGTCATTGCGAGCCCCTGAAAGGGGCGTGGCAATCTCATTCATAATCAGCCGGGCTTACCGGTTGAGATCGCCACGCGCTACGCGCTCGCGATGACACAAAGCAGTCATTTTCACAGCAATGACACAAGATTATTTTCACAGCAATTATCACCTGAATATCAGGCCACGATAAACGAAAACTTAAGTCTGTCGTCGCTATGAAAGGAATTCTTAATTGTCATTGCGAGCCCCTGAAAGGGGCGTGGCAATCTCATTCATAATCAGCCGGGCTTACCGGTTGAGATCGCCACGCGCTACGCGCTCGCAATGATACAATGTGGAGCTATTTTCTGACATTAGACAGCCATTTTGAAAGCAATAACATGGTGATGTTTATTTTCTGGGTTGGGCGCTATGGAAAATGTCCAGCAGTTGCTGGCGGGTGGTGGCCTGGTTGATCTGCTGGCGCAGTTGGGCAGCCCCCCGCATACCTTTCAGGTACCAGGAGAAGTGCTTGCGCATTTCCCTGACGGCCACATTCTCTCCTTTGTATTGACAGGCCAGATCCAGGTGGCGAGCGGCCAGGGCTAGTTTTTCCTCCAAAGTTGGCGGGGAAATTCGCTCCCCTCTTTCTAACAGAGCAACGGCTTCCCGGATGAGGAAAGGATTGCCCATGATGCCTCTGCCGATCATTACTGCGTCACATCCGGTTTTCTCCGCCATGCCCAGGGCATCCTCGGCGGTCCAGATATCTCCGTTGCCGATAACCGGTATTTCCAGATGCTTTTTCAAGCAAGCAATATGACTCCAATCAGCCTGTCCGGAGTAGAACTGATCCCGGGTGCGGGCATGGAGAGCCACGGCCGCGGCCCCCTCCTCCTGAGCAGCCTCGGCTAATTCCAGGTAATTGATCTGGTCACGGCTCCAGCCCAGGCGCATTTTCACCGTTACCGGCACTGGAACAGCGTTAACCACCGCTCGGATTATCCGCCGGGCCCGGGGAATATCCAGCATCAGAGCCGCTCCCTCACCGTTTTTCACAATTTTGGGAGTTGGGCAGCCCATGTTTATATCCACAATATCAGCTCCCTGGCTGGCTGCCAGCTGGGCTGCCTGAGCCATAGGCTCCGGCTCACTGCCAAAAATCTGCACTGCCAGGGGCGGTTCTTCCCCCTGCAGGTCCAGCATTTTATGGGTGCGCTGCTGCCCATAGACCAGCCCCATGTCGCTGATCATTTCCGTATAAATTAATCCGGCCCCGCAGGACCGGATGATCTGGCGAAATGCTTTATCCGTGACTCCCGCCATGGGGGCGGAAAAGACCCGGTTGGGAATTACAACATTGCCTATTTTAATCATATTACCCCCGATTTAACTCATAGATGATGCGCAGCCCGTCCAGGGTAAGGAACTCATCTACCAGCTGAATGCTGTCGGTTTCCTGGGCTATAATATTGGCTAGCCCGCCGGTAGCGATCACCAAAGGATCCCCTTCAATCTCCCGCTTCATGCGATTAATAATGCCCTCTACCTGGCCTACGAAACCATAGATAATGCCGGACTGCATACTGGCCACCGTGTTACGGCCAATAACGCTCTTGGGTTTTACCAGTTCCACGCGCGGCAATTTTGCAGCTCTGGCTACCAGGGCATCGGTGGATATGCGGATGCCGGGGGCGATAGCTCCCCCCAGGTATTCTCCCTTGGCGTTCACCACGCAGAAAGTGGTAGCCGTGCCGAAGTCCACGATAATCAAGGGACCGCCATATTTGTGATAAGCTGCTACCGCATTCACCACCCGGTCGGCTCCAACCTCCCGGGGATTGTCGTATTTAATGGCCAGGCCGGTTTTGATGCCGGGCCCCACTACCAGGGGCTTGCAGTGGAAGTAGCGCTCACTCATGGTTTCCAGTTCTATATTAAGACTGGGTACCACCGAAGAAATAACTACTGCCTTTATACTGGCCATGTCCAGGTTATGATATTCAAACAAGGACTTGAGGTAGATGCCGTACTCATCACTGGTGCGCATATTGTCAGTTCGCAATCGCCAATGGTTGAGCAGCTTGTCCCCTTCAATAACCCCGACTACTATATTGGTATTGCCTACGTCGAAAACCAGTATCATTTGTGGTCCCTCCTCATACCACCGGCATTGCACCTGTCCACTAAACTTCTCTTTTCAGGTTTAATCTCCTGCTCACTTCCAGGCTCAGCCAGACGGCCACCGCCAGTTTGATTACATCGAATATTATAAACGGTATGAAACCTATTTTTAAGACCTGCAGGATATTAACGGTATTTCCCAGGTAAAAATTCAGGATCAGATACATATAGGGCAGGCCGATCAAGTAATAGATCATGATAGCTGCCAGGCCGGCCAGGGTCAGGTTAACCGGGGAAAAGCTTCTGATCAGGTGAGACTGTACCCAGCCTGCCAGGGGAAAGGCCAGCAGGAAGCCGAAACTGGGTACCAGTACATAGGCAGGTCCCCCATAGGGAGGCACGGAGAACACCGGCAGCCCTATCAAACCCAACAGCAGATAAGCCAGCATGCTTAAGAACACTGCCCGGGGCGACAGCAGGGCAGCAGCCAGGAGCATTATCAAAGGCTGCAGGCTGAAAGGTATGATTACCACCGGCTGGGCTACTCGCACCACAATAGTCAGGGCACACATCAGAGCGGTAAATAGAGCAGCTAAAGCAATTTCACGGGTGGAAATGGTCATAAGGTTGACTCCTTGTGGTTAGTTAACCAATATTATAATATATGGTTAACTGTTCGCCAACCTGGGTTTATTAAGGTAAATCAGCAGCGGTAATCAATCTGCCGAAATCCTCGGGAATGGTTGGGTCCTCTATACCGGACACCCGGTGGGCAATCCAGGTACCTACATGAGGATAAACATGGCTGGCATCATAAAAGCAATCCCAGTTGCGGGTAACTGAATTGGGGGTAGTAAAATCATAGACCTGGCCAAAGACTTCCACACATTCTCTTATCCAGCGCTGGTAGTCGGGCAGCCGCCCGGCTTTGACTATTTCCTGGTAGAGAGGTTCGGCAATAGGGGTCGTAAACAGTACAAAACGGGTGTTGGGATAGCGTTCCTTTAGAGTCTGGAGGATATTTTTTATGCTGGCATATTCATAATCACCGCCATAGGCTTCCCGGGAGTACCACTCCAGATTGGCGGCGATGCGCTGTTCCTTTTCCTCCGGGGTAGTAGGCTGCAGGGTTTTGACATTGGAGCGGTTATAGGCAAAATTCACCGGTAAACCTGCCCGGGAAGACTGCAGGTTCTGCCAGGAATACTTAAGGGTATCAAAGGACAACAGGCTCCAGTAGCGATAGCCGAATTTCCGGGCGGTCTGGATGTAATAAGCCGGGTCTTCAAAGCGGTTGGGCAAGGTCAGATTGCCATTGGTAGCAAAGAAGTCCAGCCCGATGTAGATGACCTCAAACTCTTTTCCGTTGCACTTTACCGCATAATCAATATAATCAGGATATTCATATGGGAGCATATTGTTGACAGCATAATTATAGGCCGGACCTGCCCCGAATTCCTGCTGGTTAATATAGGTTACCCGGCTGCTGCCCAATACCAGGGAATTATACTGTTGTTTGGTGAAAGTAAGATGGTTGGTCTTCTGCTGCCTTTCATTAAAGCCGGCCTGGATGGAGTTGTAGCGGTGGGCATGATCAAAGGTCCACAGGGGATCGATCCAGGCGTTGAACCCGGCTGCACCCAGCAATACAATCAGAATTATGCCCAATGTCACCCGTAACCAGCGGGTATAGGTCATCATACACACCTCGTTTATTGCCCAACTTCGTGTCACTGCTGTGAAAATTACTCCCAATTGTGTCATCGCGAGCGCGTAGCGCGTGGCGATCTCAATCGGGGAGACAGATAGACGAATGAGATTGCCGCGCCCCTTTCAGGGGCTCGCAATGACACATAAGAGGACTTTTCATTCACCGTGGTCTGCGCAACAGGTGACAATTGCGAGCCCGGTCTGGGGCGTGGCAACCTTAATGTCACGCTAACCAAGTCTTTTCAGGAATGTCAGCTCGATGCAGGAGTATTAGCCGGCTCGCTCCGGGACTCCTCGCCCGGCTAATACTCTTGCCTGGTAGCAATCTGAGCTCCCCGTTAGAAATTAAAGTATAGGAATTCCGACACCCGGGTGAGGCTGAGGATGGAAGCCACCGCCAGGGTAATGACTACTGCAGCGCTGGCCCAGCCGGGCCGGAAGCTGTCTTTCAGTTCAATGGAATTCCGTACAGTTAATACCACTACCATAAACACCACAACTGCCAGGGCCGCCGGTAACAGATTGCCGTTCATCATCTGGGCGGCAAAAGTCACTCCCCGGCTGCTCAGGTCACCTAGGTATTGGGCCAGGGAAACAGGCAGGGCAACCCCGCTTAATCCGGCCATGGCCCGCAGGACTTTGATGGCATCTGCCCAGGTTTCCGCCCGGAAAAATACCCAGGCAGCATTGACAAAATTAAAAGTAATCAGCCAGCTCAGCCAATTAGGCAAGCTGATCCCAAGTTTGCGCCAGGCCCTGTTTATGACCAGGGCCAGGCCATGGAGGAACCCCCAGAAGACAAAGGTCCAGCCGGCTCCGTGCCACAGTCCGCCGATTAAAAAGGTAATCATAAGGTTGCGGTAAGTATTAAAATCGGATATGCGGTTACCCCCCAGGGGAATGTAAATATAGTCCCGCAGGAACCTGCTCAGAGTCATATGCCAGCGTCGCCAGAACTCCTGGATGGAGGTGGATTTATAGGGTGAAAAAAAGTTGATGGGCAGATTAATGTTAAACAGCAGGGCAGCACCGATGGCCATATCCGAGTAAGCGCTGAAATCAAAATACAGCTGCAGGCTGTAAGATAAGGAAGTAATCCAGCCTTCTATCAGGGTCAGGGAAGTGGCCGTGTCGAATCCATAGGTGGCCCAAACCCCGAAAGTATCAGCAATCAGCACCTTTTTGGCCAGACCCAGCACAAAGAGGAACAATCCCCGGGCGACATTGTCCGGTATCCAGCGTTTTCGGTCCGGGTCTTCGAACTGCCACATCATTTCCTTGTGGTGCACTATGGGCCCGGCTACCAGCTGAGGAAAGAAGGAGATAAACAACGCGTAGTTTACAAAACTATACTCTCTGGCCTCACCCCGGTAGGTGTCCACCAGGTAAGCAATCTGCTGGAAAGTAAAAAAGCTTATGCCCAGGGGCAACAGCAAATGGAGCAGGTTGAATTGACTGCCCAAAACAGCATTCAGGTTGCTGATAAAAAAATCGGCGTATTTAAAATACCCCAGCAGGCCAATGTTAAAGGCCAGTCCAGCAACAAGGATCCAACGGCGGATCTTATCCTCCCACTGACCGGTGCGCAGCAAAGTACCAATAAAATAGTTTACCAAAATAGAACCCAGCAATAAGGGCAGATAAATCGGATTCCAATAGCTGTAAAAAAACCAGGAAGCCAGTACCAGCCAGACTTTGGATCCGGTGGTGTATCCATAGCGGTTTAATGCGTAATAAATTAATACAACTGTGGGGAGAAATAGCAGAATGTATTCGTAGGAATTGAAAAGCACCTTCGGAGCTCCTTCTTATTCCAGGTTGAAGCTGATATCCAGGCTGCCGGCTGAATGGGTGAGAGCACCTATGGAGATAAAGTCCACGCCGGTACGGGCTACGTCCACTAAGGTCTCCTCGGTAATGCCCCCGGAGGCTTCCAAAAGAGCCCTTCCGGCAGTGATCTCCACCGCCTGGCGCAGGGTATCAACATCCATGTTATCCAGTAAAATAATATCCGACCGGGCTTCCAGCGCTTCCTGGAGCTGCTCCAGGTTCTCCACTTCCACTTCAATTCTAATGGTATGAGGAAGCCGGGCCCGTAAGGTGGAGACGGCCTTCTGTATTCCTCCCGCCGCTTTGATATGGTTGTCTTTAATCATAGCACCATCATACAGGCCAAAGCGGTGATTGCGGGCTCCGCCTACCCGGACGGCGTATTTTTCCAGCCAGCGCAAACCCGGGGTGGTCTTGCGGGTATCCACGATCTCCGCTTTTTCGTAGCGAATCATTTCCACCATCCGCCGGGTGCGGGTAGCTATCCCGCTGAGCCGCTGCAGAAAATTAAGGGCGGTTCTCTCCCCCATCAAAAGGGTTCTGGTGCGGCCTTCCACCATGGCAATAACATCCCCGGGGGTTGCTTCTTCTCCATCATTGATTATGACAGTAAACTCTATGTCATTATCCAAAGTGCGGAATACCTGTTCGGCTACGGCTATTCCCGCCACAACTCCCGCTGACTTGGCCAGAAAAAGTCCCCGGGAGCGCTGATTTTCATCAATCAGGTTCTCGGTGGTAATATCCTGATGGCCGATGTCTTCCTCCAGGGCTTTTCTGATTAATTCCTGTACATGCCAGTTCATCGTTATCCTCCAGGGTTGTTGAAGATTGCTTTGCTATACTCGCAATTGTCACTTCCGGCACAAGCCACGATGAATGAATAGCCACCTTTTGTGTCATTGATGTGAAAATGGCTGCGCTGTGTCATCGCGAGATCTATTTTCACAGCAATTATCACCTGAATAACAGGCCACGATAAATGAAAAGTTACCATTTGTGTCATTGCGAGCGCAGTGAAGCAATCTCAACGTGGACAGCAGGCCTGTTGGATGAGATCGCCACGTCGCTTCGCTCCTCGCGATGACACATTAGAAGTCTTTTCATCATCGCGAGATCTATTTTCACAGCAATTATCACCTGAATAACAGGCCACGATGAATGAAAAGTTACCATTTATGTCATTGCGAGCGGAGCGAAGCAATCTCTAACGGTGCCTGCAGGTATGTGAACGAGATCGCCACGGCACTTCGTGCCTCGCGATGACACAAAAGGAAGCCGTTTTCACAGCAATGACAATTAAGAATTCCTTTCATAGCGATGACAGGCCTAAGTTTTCGTTTATCGTGGCCTGTTCTACTGGTGACAATTGCGAGCGCAGCGGAGATCTCAAAAGAGGCTCGCAGGCTGTGAATAAGAGATCACCACGTCGCTTCGCTCCTCGTGATGACACATGAGGTGGCTCTCACCACGCGCTTCGCCCTCGTGATGACAAATTAAACGTTTGGCAGAGAGTTTGCAATTCAGAAAGAACCTACTACTCTTGCATTAACAGTTGACGAAAGATATATGGCGTATCCAGCGTAAATCGTCCCGCTGGGGATAATCAGTGCGGTAATGACCTCCCCGGCTCTCGGTACGCCATAGGGCAGCCTGTATGATTATCCGGGCCACCGTCAGCATGTTTACCACTTCATAATAAGCCAGCTCATCATCGCCGGGTCCCAGCTGGTTGTACAGCTCGTCCACTATCCGGGCGGCCTCTTTCAAATGGGGTTCATCCCTTAGGATACCCACATTCTCCCACATTGTTTCCTGCAGTTTCAAGCGGGCTTGCTCAGGGGAAATCCTGCCGGACTGGGTTTTCAGCACCTGGCTCTTGTCAAAATGGCGGTAAATATCCATTGGGTCCACCCGTCGCCGGTACATGATTTCCTCAGCCTTACTGACTATTCGCTGCCCAAAGACAATTCCCTCCAAAAGGGAGTTGCTGGCCAGACGGTTAGCACCATGGACTCCGGTGCAGGCCGCTTCCCCGCAGGCATACAGCCCCGGAAGGGCGGTTTCTCCATAGGTGTTGGTGGCAATGCCTCCCATGGTATAGTGGGCGGCCGGAAACACCGGCACCCATTCCCTGGTCAGATCAATGCCCCGCTGCAGGCAGTTTTGATAAATGGTGGGGAAACGATCTTTTACCCGAGGAATCTGGGTCATATCCAACCACACATACTCGCTGCCGGTGCGCCTGGTCTCGCTGACTATAGCCCGGGAAACCACATCCCGGGGGGCCAGTTCTTTCAAGGGATGATAATTGGCCATAAAGGCTTCTCCCCTGACATTGTACAAGCGGCCTCCTTCCCCGCGCACCGCTTCCGATATTAAAAAGCGCTGGGTCTCAGGGGTAAACAAGACGGTGGGATGAAACTGGATGAATTCCATATCCGTCAAAGGGCAGCCGGCCCGGAAAGCGGCTGCCATACCATCGGCAGTAGCTACCGGGGGGTTGGTGGTATACTTGTATAACTGACCGGCTCCTCCCGTGGCCAGAATGACAGCCCGGGCAGTAAACAGTACTTTGCGCCGCTGGCTGGCATCATACACCAGAGCGCCATAACACTCGGGTCCCTGATCCCGGCCGACAATATCTATGAGGAAATGTTCTTCCCGGATTTCTATGGCTCCATTCTGTTCGCACTGCCGGACCAGAGCAACGCGGATAGCTTCTCCGGTGGCATCTGCGGCGTGCAGAATCCGGGGCCGGCTGTGGGCTCCTTCCCGGGTCAGGGCTACTGTGCCGTCCTTCATATCGAAGCGAGCCCCGGCTTCCATTAACTCCCGCACCCGGTCCGGTCCTTCCCGAACCAGCACGTCTACGGCTTCAATATTGCACAACCCCGCCCCTGCTTCCAGAGTATCCTCCAAATGCAAGAAAGGGGAATCTTCTTCATGCACTGCTGCAGCAATTCCCCCTTGGGCAAGACCTGTATTGGAATCTTTGATGGTCTTCTTGACCAGCACGATTACCTGGCCGTATTGTGATGCTTTTAAGGCCGTAAATAGTCCGGCAATCCCTCCACCCACAATGAGAAAGTCAGTGCTGATCACGGGTGTGTCCTGGTCAAGGACGCCTATATACCTGGTTACGTTCATCGGAAAACGACCTTCAATTATAAATTAACGCTTAGGGAGCAATGGCCAGCATTCTCTTAAGGGCCTGCTCCGCACGCTGCCTTATATCTTCCGGTACCTCTATCTGGTGCTCCTGGCGCTCCAACGCCTGAGCCAGTATCTCCAGGTTGATTTTTTTCATGTCCTCACACAAGAACTCAGTGCGAGCCAGGTGAAATACCTTGTCGGGGCAATGTTTTTTAAGAGTATGGAGGAATCCTTCCTCGGTGCCGATGATGAACTCCCGGGCAGGGCTCTCCTGAACATACTTCAATATCCCGGCGGTGGAGCGAACTGCCTCAGCCAGAGCCGCTACCTCCGGAGGTACCTCGGGATGAACCACCACTACCGCTTCCGGATAGCGCCGTATCTGTTCCTTTACTTCCCCGGCAGTCAGCTGGTTGTGAACCGGGCAGTAACCCGGCCACAGTTCCATTTCCCGGCCGGTCTGGTTCATTATCCAGGCCCCTAGATTACGATCCGGAACGAACAGCACCGGCTGATCCGCCGGCAATGACCGCACTACGTTAAGGGCATTGGCGGAGGTGCAGCAAACATCACTTTCTGCTTTAACCTCGGCGGAAGAGTTTACGTAGGTCACTACTGCATAACCAGGATGTTCCTTCTTCCATTTCCGCAACTCCTCCGCGGTTACCATATCCGCCATGGGGCATCCCGCCTGCAAATATGGCAGCAGGACCATTTTCCCGGGGTTGAGAATTTTGGCGCTTTCCGCCATAAAATGTACCCCGCAGAAGACGATAACATCGGCATCGGTATTGGCAGCCTGAATGGCCAGCTGCAAGGAGTCTCCTACAAAATCCGCCAGATCCTGAATCTCAGGAGGCTGGTAAAAATGGGCCAGAATCACAGCGTTTAAGTCTCTCTTACGCCGTTCAATCAAAGCTGCCAGATCTTGGGATGTCAATGTTCAGGACCTCCTATTCGTATTTACCCAAACAGACTTTTTCCACCTGATTCTTATCATTTACATAAACCAAACGGGGTTTGAAATCTCTGCACTCTTCATCTTCCAGGATGGTGTACGTAAGAATAATGACTATATCGCCTCTTTGAACCAGCCGGGCTGCTGCCCCGTTCAAACAGACTATGCCTGAACCACGTTTCCCCTCAATTACATAAGTCTCAAATCTTGCACCGTTATTATTATTAACTACGGTTACCTTTTCATTGGGCACTATGTCGGCAGCTTCCATTAAGTCCGGATCCAGAGTGATGCTGCCCACATAGTTCAGATCCGCATCGGTAACCACAGCCCGGTGTATTTTGGACTTGAGCATGTAGCGAAGCACCTGTTACACCTCCACCATCAGGTTATCAATCAACCTGGTTGTCCCAAACTTTACGGCCAGAGCAATAAGAACCGTTCCTTCGATCCTGTCCAGGGAAGCCAGATCACTGGCCCGGTTTATCTCTATATAGTCAATCTGGGCCCCGGGTTTGGTCTCGATGATGTCCTTAATAAATGCTCTGACTTTTTCCGGATCTCTCTCTCCGTCCTTTATCAACTGCTCAGCAGCCCGGAGGGACTGGCTTAACACCAGTGCCTCCTGCCGCTGCTGCGGATTCAGATAAACATTGCGGGAGCTCATCGCCAAGCCATCTGCTTCGCGGACAATGGGCATCCGCACAATCTGCAGCGGAAAGTTCAGTTCCCGCACCATCTTTTCCAGGATTATCGCCTGCTGAGCATCTTTCTGTCCAAAAAAGGCCAGGGTAGGCTGGCATATATGGAACAGTTTGCTGCATACGGTGGTTACCCCGCGGAAATGGCCAGGGCGGGAGGCGCCGCACATTTTCTGGGCCACCTCACCCTGTACTTCCACAAAGGTACTATACCCTTCCGGGTACATATCCTTTACTCCCGGAGCAAATACTACATCCACCTGCTCCTTTTCCAACAAGGCACAGTCCCGGGTCAAATCCCGGGGATATTCCTCGAAATCTTCCCCGGCCCCAAACTGGATGGGGTTGACGAAGATGCTCACCACTACCAGATCACATTGCTTTCGGGCCTCCCGCACCAGACTCAGGTGTCCTTCATGCAGGTACCCCATGGTGGGCACCAGCCCGATCCGGCGGCCTGATCTTACCTGTTCACTGCTCCATTGCTGCATTTCAGCTACACTTTTTATGATCTGCATTTTCTACTCAGGACCCCCCGTACAGTTTATCCAGCACCTCGTCCTGGATGGTAAAGCAATGTTCGGCAGACGGGAAAGCTCCTGACTCTACTTCTTCCTTATAATTTTTCAAGGCTTCGATAATCAGGGGCTGTAAATCCACGAATTTTTTGACAAACTTGGGTACGTGTCCCCCGTACATGCCCAGCATATCATTGATCACCAGCACCTGTCCGTCACAGTAGGGCCCTGCGCCGATACCGATGGTGGGGCAGGAAACCTCCTCGGTAATGCGCCTGGCCAATTCGCTGGGCACACACTCCATAACCAGGGCAAATACTCCTGCCTTATCCAAAGCCTGGGCATCCCGGATCAGCTTCCGGGCGGTTTCCAGATCCTTGCCCTGGACCTTGAAGCCACCGAAAGCATTAACCGACTGGGGAGTGAGCCCTATGTGCCCCATCACCGGGATCTGGGCATCCAGGATAGCTTTGACGGTATTCACCCGTTCGGTGCCCCCTTCGATCTTAACCGCCTGGGCACCCCCTTCCTGGATCAAGCGTCCCGCATTGCGCACCGCTTCTTCCAGGGATATATGATAGGACAAAAAGGGCATATCCCCTACCACCAGGGCATTTTTAACTGCCCGGGTAACAGCTTTGGTATGATGCACCATGTCGTCCATGGTAACTGCCAGGGTATTTTCATAACCCAGCATTACATTGCCCAGTGAGTCTCCCACTAAAATCATATCAATACCGGCCTGGTCAACCATGCCGGCCATGGAATAGTCATAAGCTGTCAGCATAGTAATCCGTTCCTGACGGCGTTTCTTCTCTTTAATGGTAGCGGTAGTAATTCTAGCCATAACCTTCGCTCCTTCCTGTCCAGTCTGTGTCCGGTGCCTGCACTAGCTGGCCGGCACCGCACGGGTAAGTTCCCTTCTGAACACTCGCTGGAACTCTTCCATAGCTGAATTGTCAATGGTTCCCTTTTCCACTGCAATCTGCGTGGTGTAGAAACCCAGCCAGCTGTACAGTTTCATTAATTCCGGAGCCATCTCTTCCAGACAGTCCAGATGCTTAAGTATGGTACTGAGGTCTCCGCGGGCAATTGGTCCGGTCAATGCCCGGGGAATCCCGACGTTTTGGATATTATTTACCGTGCCCTGAATGAGAGGCAGCAAGGCTCTGATACCTGCACTGCGGGGAATTCCCGTAGATTCCAGCAGTTTCAGCCCGAAATCAATCAGGGTCACCAGGTAGTTAGACACTACACAGGCCCCGGCATGGTACAAGGGCTTGGCCTTGCGGTCGATAAAGAAATATTCCCCGTCCAGGGCTTCCACAATACCAACGCCCACATCATAGGCATCTTTGTCCCCTTCAATGCTGAAAACGGAGCCGGGCAAATTCTTAATTGCTCCGTCCACATTGGCAAAGGACTGTAGAGGGTGTACCGACAGAACACGGGCTCCAAAGTCTTTGGCAGGGTCCAGAATTTCCGAAGATTGTGCACCGCTCATGTGCACCACTACCTGCCCATCGTAAAAGGCTCCGCTGTCTGCCAGTGTATCCACTACCTTGCCTATGGCAGCGTCGTTGGTTGTAATAAACAATATATCTGCCGAGCGAGAAACTTCTTGAGGTGAGGTATGAGGAGTACAACCGATCCGTTCCACTAGCTGGTCTGTAGATTCGGCCTTGATATCATAAGCACCCGTAATCTCATAACCTTTTTGATTTAGTACCACCCCAACTGCTGTTCCTACGACTCCCGTACCGATAATTCCGATCTTGACGTTCATAGTTAATCCCCCTCTTGGGCAGGACTAAGTCCTGTATTTACCGTCTTGGTCCTATGGATCCAAGCGTAATTCCCAGCAAGTATCGGCGGGAATCAAACCCTCTCGATTCCTCTGTTTCCTTCTCGGGCTAAAACGCTACTCAACACCTCCCTGACAGTCGCCCCGTTATCTGGAAATCGTAAGTCCGCTCCAATTTCCGCTAACGGCACGAGGACAAACAACCTTTCGCGCATGCGGGGATGAGGTATTGCCAGTTGCGGATCGTCCAGAACCTCATTCCCATAGAGCAAAATATCCAGATCTATAATCCGTGGGCCCCATTTCTCCTTCCGCTGGCGGCCCATGTTGATTTCTATATCCTGCAGTTCTTTCAGCAATTCCCTGGGCGGCAAACTGGTTTCTATTTCAATAACCTGGTTTAAGAATTTGTCCTGATCGGTTTTCCCCCAGGGCTCGGTTTCATACAGGGACGAACGGTTCTTTAGCTTAACTCCGGGGATATTGCTGATCAATTCTACTGCCTGGGCTAAATTTTCCCGTTTACTCCCCATATTCGAACCCAAACTAATGTAAACACTTTTATTCATAATAGGGTTCCCCTCTAAATTAGCACATAGCCTTGCCGCTGGGCAAGAAATTTATAGCCGGGCACGGTGAATTTTTACCGCAAAATACTTGAAATCTCCCGCTACCGGTGCCTGGGGTTTATATACCGTTATATCCACTTCCTGTATAGCTGCAAACTGCTCCAGCAAGACCCCGGCCAGGCGCTCAGCCAGAGCCTCCAGCAGTTTGTAATGCTCTTCTTCCACAACCTGGCGTATAACCTGAAAAACCTGCCCATAGTCAACGGTTTGCCCCAGGTCATCCCTCTGCCCTGCTGCTGCCAGGTCCAGCCAGAGCTCAAAGTCCACCTCAAAAGGCTGGGGATTATGTTGTTCTTCTTCTAAAACTCCATGACATCCGTAAAAGCGCAAACCGTGCCCTATTATCCTATCCATTTTCCATCCTTATGGCGTCAGCCATCCGCACTGCCCGCACCGTGGGCAAAACATCATGTACCCTTACCATGTCCGCTCCGTTTAAAGCCCCGGCCACAGCTACGGCCAGGCTCCCCTCCAGGCGCTGGTCTACCTCCAGGCCCAGGGTAAGACCGATAAAGTTCTTGCGGGAGGCGCCCAGCAAGACCGGCAGGCCCAAGCTGCGAAACTCCTGCAGGTGTTTGATGATATAGCGGTTCTGAGCTGCATCTTTGCCAAAACCGATGCCCGGATCAATCATTATGCATTCCCGGGGCAGTCCCGCTGCCAGGGCTTGCTTCACCGATTGGCTGAGTTCATCTATAATATCGCTGATTAAATCAACGTAAGGTTGTCCGCGATTCATCTGCAGGCGGTTGTGCATCAAAACAACTCCCGCCTGGTGCTCTGCCAGCACCGGCAGCAGGTCAGGATCCATCTGCAGCCGGCCAATATCATTGATGAGGTGGGCTCCCGCTGCCAGGGTCTCCTTGGCTACCCGGGCCCGAAAAGTATCTACCGATACCAGCACTCCCTGCTGCACAAGCTTTTCCACCACTGGCAATACCCGCCGCAGTTCCTCATCTTCCGGGGCGATTTCGGCTCCGGGACGGGATGATGCTCCGCCTACATCGATAATGTCGGCTCCCTGCTCCACCATCTCCAGCCCGTGGTCTATAGCCCGCTGGGTATCATAATAGCGGCCCCCGTCGGAAAAGGAATCCGGGGTAACATTCAAAATGCCCATGATCAAAGTGCGTTCTCCCAGGGGCAGGGTCTTTCCCTGGGCCAAACGCAGTTGGCGGGGCTGGCCGCCCGCAGCGGCAGAGGTCAGAATATTTTCCAGATCAGCGGCCACTTGCTTCAAGCCGAAAGGTTGTCCTTTTAATTTCTGCACCACCCGCCGGTAGTGCTTCAGGGTGCCCATGAGCAGGACATCGGTGGTGCCCTGACCCAGGACGGCGTTGCGGTTGACAGCGGCATCCCCTCCGGCCGCCAGCATTTCCTGTTTGATTATGTTGGCCGCTGGTGCCTTGATATCTTTGAAAAGAACACAGTGAAACAAAGCCTTGGGGATGAGATGAGGGTGAGCCCCTTTATCCGTCCCCAGCTTTTCCAGGTAATTCTTAACTTCCTCCTGGTTGTACAGTATCACTATATGGTGTCCGGCCATAAATGATCCTCGTTTTCAGATTCGTCGCTGCGCACCTGGTTCTTCATCTGGGCGCAGGCTACGTTAAATGAAAAGTTGTCTTTCGTGTCATTGCTGTGAAAATAGCTTCCTTTCGTGTCATCGCGAGGCACGAAGTGACGTGGCGATCTCGTTCACATACCTCCAGGCACCGTTAGAGATTGCTTCGCTGCGCTCGCAATGACATAAAAGGTAACTTTTCATTTATCGTGGCCTGTGTCACAGGTGATAATTGCTGTGAAAATGACTGCGCTATGTCATCGCGAGGAGCGAAGCGACGTAGCGATCTCAACCGGTAAGCCCGGCTGATTATGAATGAGATTGCCACGCCCCGTCGGGGCTCGCAATGACAATTAAGAATTCCTTTCATAGCGATGACAGGCTTAAGTTTTCGTTTATCATGGCCTGTTATTCAGGTGACAATTGCTGTGAAAATAGCTTCCTTTCGTGTCATCGCGAGGAGCGAAGCGACGTGGCGATCTGTTAACTCACACCGTTAGTTGCCATAGAGATTGCCACGCGATACGTGCTCGCAATGACACAATTGGGAGCTATTTTCACAGCCATGACATACTAGAAAGCCGTTTTCACAGCAATGACACAAAAGGAGACTTTTCGCTCAGTATTCCAAACTGGCTACAGTAACCTCTTTCCGGTGGCGCTTGGGGCAGTCGGCATTGTAATCGCAGTTGTGGCAAAAACGGGATAAATTATCTGCCCGGTGCAAGCGCTCGCCTAAAAAGGACATATTGGAACTGATATTACGATGTTCATAAACCGCTCGAGCGATTATCTCCACTTCCTGGGGATTAAAAAAGGCTCGGGGCAAAATATCCCGGGCCAGTTTGGCACCATAGGAGGCATGATCTACTCCGGCTTTGTATTCCTGCCATTTGCCTATATCATGAAGCAGGCCAGCGGCATAGATAACCTCTTTGGCCGCCAGACGTCCTGCCAGGCCATGTTCCTGGATAAAGTAGTTCAGATCATTATGTTCTAGCACTAAAATGTAAGCAATTCTGGCAACATCGAGATGATGACGGAAATCATGCTGGCAAAACTTGGGTTCCTTTTCCTCTTCTACGTTCCGCTGCAGGTACTGGGTGTAGAACTCATCCGTTATCAGAAGGTCAACCCGTTTCATATATAATTCACCTCATGTATCCCATTTGAGAAGTTGGTAACTTTGTAATTATTATATTAAACGGCAGGGAAAAAAATCCTCCCTGAGCAGACCGAAAGTCCGATCCAAGATCTATGCCAGAAGGGACGGTTCTTTCTGTCATGTCAAGGTAGTCCATTCAAGAGACTTTATTTAAGTGGGACATGAACATGACAGAAAAAACCGTCCCTTCTTTCACTCCCCTGGCAGATCAGCTCAATATTTCTGCAGGGCTGAAAAACAGTTCTATCTCCCGCTGAGCGGAGGCTTCCGAATCGGAGCCATGGACAATGTTAAAGTTGATGCTGTTGCCGAAATCGCCGCGGATGGTTCCCGGGGCTGCTTCCAGGGGATCGGTTTTCCCCATTATGGTGCGTACAGCCTGGATCACATTCGGGCCTTCCCAAACCATGGCCACCACCGGTCCGGAGGTAATAAAGTCCACCAGTTCGCCAAAGAACGGCTTGCCCCGGTGTTCGGCATAATGGTTTTCTGCCATAGGCCGGTCAATTTTCATCATTTTCATGGCCGCCAGGCGGAAGCCTTTTTGTTCCAGGCGGCGTATTACTTCCCCAACTAAGCCCCTCTGCACCCCATCAGGTTTAACCATGACAAAGGTCTGCTGCAATTAATTATCTCCTCCTTGTGGTTGTTCAGGTGAAGCGGCTGTGTCATTCTGGTTCTCCGGGGCAGTATCCTCATTCTGGGCTTTGCCAGTGATAATGGCCTCGAATTCATCAGCTTCCATGGTTTCCTGTTCCATGAGCCGTGCGGCAATCAGGTGCAGTTTATCTATATTGTCCTTCAGGATCTGTTCCGCCTTCTGATAACAGATTTCAATGTAATGGCTGGCTTCCTTGTCAATGGCAAAGGCAATGGCATCGGAATAATTGCGGTCCCGGGATATATCCCGGCCCAAAAACACTTCTTCGCTCTTGTGCCCGAAGGTCATGGGCCCCAGTTCCTCGGACATGCCGTATTCGGTTATCATTTTGCGTACGATGTTGGTAGCCCGCTCCAGATCGTTCTGGGCCCCGGTGCTGACATCGTTCAATACCAGGGCTTCCGCTACACGTCCACCCAAGAGGGTAGCCACCTCATCCAACAGGTAGGACTTGGTGATATAGTTGCGGTCTTCCTCAGGCAGCAGCAGGGTATATCCTCCCGCCCGTCCCCGGGGTATGATGGAGATTTTATGGAGCTTGTCGGTGTTGGGCAGGAAATAACTGACCAAAGCATGACCGGCTTCGTGGTAAGCTACCAGTTTTTTCTCTTTTTCCGAGATAACCCGGCTTCTTTTTTCCGGTCCGGCTATGACCCGCTCAATGGATTCCTCCATTTCCTCCATGCCGATTTTGGTCTTGCCCCGGCGAGCGGTGAGCAGGGCAGCTTCATTAACCATATTGGCCAGATCCGCTCCGGTGAAGCCCGGAGTACGCTTGGCCAGAATTTCCAGGTTTACATCCTCGGCCATAGGTTTGTCCTTGACATGCACCCTTAAAATGGCTTCCCGGCCTTTTACATCCGGTCGGTCAATCAAAATGTGGCGATCAAAACGTCCCGGCCGCAGCAGAGCCGGGTCCAGGATATCCGGGCGGTTGGTAGCAGCCATTACAATGATGCCTTCATTGGTGCTGAAACCATCCATCTCCACCAGCAACTGGTTCAGGGTCTGCTCCCTTTCATCATGGCCTCCGCCCAGACCGGCGCCGCGCTGGCGGCCTACCGCATCAATTTCATCGATAAATACTATACAGGGAGCGTTCTTCTTGGCCTGTTCAAACAGATCCCGCACCCGGGCTGCTCCCACACCTACAAACATTTCCACGAAATCGGAACCGCTGATGGAAAAGAAGGGTACCCCAGCTTCTCCGGCCACAGCTTTGGCCATCAGGGTCTTACCGGTACCAGGTGCTCCATACAGCAGTACCCCTTTAGGTATCTTGGCTCCGATTTGAATAAATTTCTGAGGATTTTTGAGGAATTCGACGACTTCCTCCATCTCCTCCTTGGCCTCATCAGCTCCGGCCACATCCTTAAAAGTGACCTTCACCTCTTCCCGGGTCATCATGCGGGCCCGGCTGCGGCCGAACTGCATTACCCGGTTGCCGCCGCCCTGGCTCTGATTCATGATAAATATAAGGAAAGCAATCAGGATGATAAAAGGAAACAGGGTGGACAAAAGGGACATCCACCAGGGGGGCGGTTTCACTTCGGCGGTATCATAATCCACCCCTTTATCCAATAAAAGCTGAATAACATTGCTTTCTTTGGAGACCGTAGCGGCATACTGGCTGCCGTCGGATAATTCTCCGCTTATATTGTAGACCAGTTCATCGACTTCCACCTTGGCAGTTTTCACCTGACCTTGCTGAACCTTGGTCAGGAATTGAGGCTCCGTTAACTGGTTAACCTGCACCTCATTGGTGGAGGTCAGCTTGATGGCAAATAAAGCCAGCAGGACGATAAGTACGTATATAGCTATATTTTTAAGGGCTTTGTCCAAAATTTTTCCTCCCCTTCAAGCTGCAGTGAATTTCCGTCATATTGTAGCACAACCGCCTACCCTTTACAATCCAACCCCGTGATCCGGACAACAATTTTCCTCCGTAGTTTTCACATCTGGACAGGCTTTTATCACAAGAATTCGAGCCGTGGAGTCAGTAACGGCGGCAAGTTCAGTCACCAAAAAGCCCAGTACCGCATAAATCTTCTCCCCGGCAGCCAGCAACGGTATTTGATTGCGCTGGCGGGCGGGTATCTTTTGTTCCATAAGATATTTTTTCAGACTTTTATGCCCTTTAAAACCCCGGGGCTGTAACCGGTCCCCTTCCCGGCGGGAACGCAGGCAGAGGGGCTGTTCCAGGCAGTCCAGGTCCAGGCCCAGCACTCCCGGTGCCGGCTGAAACTTCCGGCAAGGCACAATTTCAAAGGAAAAAGTAGTGGCCAGTTCCTTTACATAAACCGACCCGGGGATGTCAACCGGATAGCAAAAAGAAGGGCTTTCTGCCAATTTAGCAGCAAAAACCAGGGTGTCATACACTTTGCCTACCTGAACCGAATGCCCCCATTCCAGGATGAAATTGGATCCAGGCTTGTCCAGCAGGCTGCGTACCCGCAGCAAATCCTCATAAGACCAGTCCCTTTGGCCGGATACCTCCTGCAAAGCCCTCAGGATCAGGCGGTTTTGCAGGGCGGGAGGTTCCTGCTCCAGCAGCTTTGCATCCAGTTCCAGCTGATTTTGCCGGGATCTGGCTAACTGGGGCCATTTCCGGTCGGCTATTTCATCCAGGGCGGCGTTTTCCTCCCGGGCAATAATGGCCAGGCGGTTTAAGGCCTCAACAATACGCGGGTTAAAGGCTTCCTGCAGGTAAGGAATCAGCTGCAGGCGAATCCGGTTACGGGTAAAAACCGGATCGCTGTTGCTGAGATCCTGGCAGAAAGGCAACTGGTTTTCCTGCACATATTGCTCGATGTCCTGACGGGTTACGCATAAAAAAGGACGGATGAGCGGGCCGCTAACGGGTTTAATGCCCTGGAGGCCGCGGATGCCGCTGCCCCGCAGCAAATGCAGCAGCACGGTTTCCGCTTGATCATTCTGGTGATGGGCGGTAGCAATATGATCGGCCTGGACCTGATGGGCCAGTTCGCGAAAAAACTGGTACCGGCAGTCCCGGCCGGCTTCTTCAGTTGACTTTTGGGTACGGGCAGCTTCAGCGGCAACATCCACCTGGCGGGTATAACAGGCAATTCCCCAGGCAGCACAGGTATCTTTGACCAGCTGTTCCTCCTGAATGGCTTCCCTGCGCAGGCCGTGATTGAGATGGGCAGCAATAACTTCCCCGCCCTTTTCCCGGCAATAGCGGTGCAAAATATGCAGCAGGGCCATAGAGTCCGCTCCTCCGGAAACTCCCACCACAATTCTGCCCCCGGGCTTTATCATATTATGTTCCTTGATATAGGCGATTACGGTCTGATACATAAAAGAGTTCCTGTCCAAATTTTCCTTATATTATATATTATATATGCTACCCGCAAATCACCCCAAGTCAAACCATGTTATCTTTTATCGTTTTCAGAAGGGTGTCAATCCAATGCCGGTCTACGCTAACCACAGCTTGGCAGGGAAGTTAGCCTGGATGCAGGAGTATTAGCCAGGCGAGGGACGTACGACGAGCCGCTGCAATACACGGCGAAACCAGGGACTGCGAAGGAGAGCGAGAAACAGGATGTTTCAAGCAGCGAGTACTGAGTGCATGGATGCCGAATTACGAGGGGTCCCCTTCGCACTTAAAATTTGCCGATGGGTTGCAGGCCAGGAGTCCCGGAGCGAGCTGGCTAACACTCCTGCCGTTGTTAATGCGGATAATTCACTTCCAGAGTCACGCAGATGATGGTCATGTCGTCCCGGGGTTTGCCATTGCACAAGGCCAGAGCTTTTTGCATCAGCAGATCAGCGATTACCTGGGGATCGTCTTCGTCCACCCGGGCCAGGAATTCCGGAATCCACTCCTCACCTGGCTTGGTACGGGAAGCTTCAAATACCCCATCGCTTACCAGCACCAGCATATCCCCGGGAACCAGGGAGCGCTTCTGGGTTCCTATGTCGATGTTGTCCATTATGCCTATTGGCAGTGAATTGGAACTGACGATGCCCACCCTTTTGCCCCGGCGGATAAAGGAAGGTACGCTTCCCACTTTAATGAAATCCACCTGGGCGGTAAACAAATCGATCATCACCATATCCAGGGTGGCAAAAGTATCGGCGGTGGATTTCAATTGCATAACGGAATTGATGGTCTTCAGGGCGGTTTCCCGGTCAAAACCGCTGTTGAGCATATTTTCCAAAAGGCGCACCGCCACCTGACTTTCGTTCAACGCTCTCTGTCCTACTCCCATGCCATCACTGAGGGCAATCAGCTGCTGCCCTTCTTTTAAGGTAGCAATAGTGAAGCTATCACCGCAAACGGCTTCTCTTCCGACCTGAGCCGCCCCGGTGATGACCCGGTAGGTAAAGGAGCGGCACAGGGTGAACTCGCATAAGCCTTTGCCGGGCAAGCGGGGGCAGTTCTTCTCACAGATCTCATATTTTTCCCCCAGGTAGGAGGACAAGGCCAGAGCGGTCTCCTTTTCGCAACGGTCTTCGGCAGCGCAGGCTTCAGAATTAATAGTGATAAACCACTGCTGTTCTCCGGCCTTTACAGGAGTAATGTCCTTTATGTTCTGTCCGGAACGTTTCAATGCAGACAGCAGGCGGTCCCTCAGGTCAAAATCCACCATGGTCTGCACGTCGATCTGATTGGCCAGGTCCCGGATAACCTTGCTGACCCCCTGCAGCTGCCGGGCTACCAGTTCCCGGGATTCCCCCAACCTTTCATGCCAGTAATCATTGATGCGCAGGTTGTCGAACAGGTAATTCACGGTGCTGACAAGCTCCCGCCCATAAACACAGCGCCGGCGGAATTCTTCAGGACATTGCTGGTATTCCACGAAGCCATTGGTCTCAGCCAAGGCGAAAATTTCCATGATCTCCTGGGAAGTACGATAGCAGTCTCGTTCCCAGCAGGTCTGGCAGCGGTGACAGCTTTTGCAGAAACCATGGGCAATTTCATCATATAAATAATCCAAATAGCTGCGGTTGCTGGTTTCCTGCCGGGCGGGGACTTCTTTGACAAAGGCCTGGCTCAGTTCGTCAAAAACCCGGGCCAGGTTTTCCATGCGATGCCGGGCAGTCTCCTTTAAGCGGGCATCGATCATCTGCACCTGATTCTCCCTGAGATTGGAAATGGGGCCCAAAGATTGAATCGGCACCCGCTCGGTAAGGGATTCGGGCAGGAGAAAGAAAATCAGGCAGGCGATAGCGCTCTCCCAAATTCCCAGAATAGTGGCCTGGGTTTCGCTGATGAACAGGGAAAGGGCCAGGGTTCCCATCATAAAGCCGATCATAACCCCCAACCGGCCAAAATTGCGGAACAAGCCTGCTAAGAGGCCAGCTATGGCAAAAAGGGCCAGGGTCTGGGCAAAGACACTGGAAGTTACCGAGGGGATTAAGCCGGTCATTACTCCTACCATAGTGCCTCCCCCGGCTCCCCAGACCAGTCCGGCTACCATTATTCCCAGGCGGCACAGAATACTGCCTATCTGCAGTCCGGCCAGGGTAATACCCTGCAGGCCCATTACCAGTCCAATGCCCAAAACCAGGAAAGAGGCGATATCTTCAAAGGTGAAATGAGCCAGGGGCCGGGCTTCTTTTATAGCTACACTGCAGACCATAAAAACGAAAGCCAATATGCCGGCGATCATGGCTTCAAACACTGCCACCATCTCGGCATAAAAGCTGAAAGAGGTAAAAAGGAGAAAGGTAGTTTTTACTACCAGCAGGATGGCCATGGTCAGCAGGGGCAGTCCCCACCATACCTTGTCTTCCGGGATACGCACCGCACTTATGGCGGCGGTAAGAAGCAGCAGGGCGATGATATTGCCGGCCAGGTTTTCTCCGGACAGGACACTGATAAATCCGGGCAGGGCAAACAGGGCAATTGCCAAGGCCCGCGGGCGGTGCCGGTAACCAAAAGCGGTCAGGTAAGCGAATATAAAAGGAAGCAGTTCCCCCAGCACAAAAGCCCGGGCCATCAGAACCGCGCCGGCCCCTATCAGTAATTGATCTATGGTAAACAAAGCCTGCAGCGAAGGCAGCAGGCTGCCGGAAAGTTTATCCGGTTTCAGCCTTAATAATGGTCGCCGCAGCACTCTCCTTTTGCTTATCCCGGGTTCTGCCACCCGTTGATAAGGGTAAACTTCAATTTTATCCAGCACATCAGCCCCCCCTTTTTAAAGGTTTGTCCACCAATTATAGCAGGGGCGGGCGATAAAATTTGTAATTCCCGGTCAGTAGCTGCTAGTTTCTTCCAACAAAATTCCTGGCCTGACCTGCATTGGCCACACTTTCCTCGATTGTTCAACAGGAGAAAACCCTGGATTGGCGCCTAATTGCCTCTTAACCCGGCAATTATGCCATCCAAAATATCGGATTCGCTGACCAGCAGGTGGTCATAATCCAATTGCTCCATTATCAATGCCAGGATACGCAAGCCCGGTACAATAATGTCGGCCCGTTCCGGCTGCAAACCTGTTACCTGGCGCCGTTCCTCCAAAGTCATGGCACTCAGATGGTCCCGCCAGTACTTAACCTGATCAAGGGCAAGCTTTTGTCCGTGCACCAGCCGTGAGTCGTATTCCTTTAACCCCCGTTCCATGGCTACCAGGGTAGTGGCGGTTCCCCCTACTGCTACCATCGGATGGTCCGGGACAGAAATCCGGGAAGCCAAAGGCTGAAGCATCTCTCTAATCTGCTGGTCGCTCATCCCGGTTTCCGCTGCCCGGACCGCTCCCACTGGCAGCGACATATTCCAGGAATGGGGATTTTCCAGCATAAATTCGGTGCTGCCCCCTCCCAAATCCACCACCAGGGGCGGCCGGTCCAAAGACAATCCCAGCTTAACTCCCAGGTAACTGAGCCGGGCTTCTTCCTCACCGCTGATAATATCCACCTGCCAGCCCAGTTCCCGGTGAACTTTCTCTACGAATTCCTCCCGGTTTACCGCCTCCCGCAGGGCACTTGTGCCCACTGCCCGTACACGCTCAGCCCGGTACCTGGCTATATGCTCCTTAAGTACCTGTAAACCCCGCAGGGTTCTTTCCATGGCTGCGGGACTAATTATCCTCTGGCTCTCCACCCCTTCCCCAATGCGGGTGGTTACCATGGTCCTTAACAGCATCCGCCATTGCTCTCCTTCTATTTCTGCTATCAGCAGCCGGCAGGAATTGGTTCCTATGTCTACCGCCGCACAGCGCATTTGCGTCACTCCTCTGACATCTTTCACCATATGAAAAAGCACTTCCAAAATGGAAGTGCTCTGATAATCTAGTAGTTATTGCGTGGTCTTCTCCTTGGCTCCATACGATTTCTCAAGGGCTGCAAGCGTTCGTCGCTTTCTTTGAGAAACTTGGCTATCATATCGTCCAAATTGCCCTGACTACTGGGACGAGGGCGGTTATTACTGGCGGAATTGCTAGATAGCCGATCTTGATACTGTGGGGCCGGCCGGGCAGGTTTTTCCGGTGCCGATACGGGGTTTGCCTGTTTTATGGATAGGCCAACCTTTTTGCCAGCAACGTTCAGAACCTTAACCTTAACGGGATCCCCTTCCTGTAAAAAATCTCTCACATCTTTTACATAGGTATCTGCGATCTCAGAAATGTGAACTAACCCTACCATCCCTCCTGCAAGCTCAATGAAGGCACCAAAATTTGTTATGCCCTGGACCCTGCCTTCCACAATGCTGCCAGGCACAATATTGGTTTGCTCGGTTGGCATAAAAAATAGAATCCCCCTCGGATTGATACTAGGTTCATTGTATCCTGTGCCTAGTTGGTAGTCAATACAAATCGGCAGGGCAGTTGCGGCCTTTTTCCCTAATCAGATAGGACTGGAATCAGAGGTTGTTCTCCAGGTTTGACCATTCCCAATTGTTCCCGGGCTATGCGTTCGATATTTTCCGGTGAACTGGCCTGTTCGAATTCCAACATGAGAGCTTGCTGCTCTTTCTCCAATTCAGCTTTTTGTTCTAACAGGGCTTGCTTGCGGGCGGAAAGCTCAATAATAGTTTTGACGCGCGGCACCAGGGTGACCAGCAGTACGGTACACAGCACTCCAATGCCGATTAAGCGCAGGGGTTGTCTGAGCTTCTTTTTACTCTTCAATTTCCTCTTCCTCCCCGCCATAAATACCCAATACATCACCGGGAAGCACAATGACCACTTCATAGCCTTTAGTTCGCGCTCGGTTGTACAGGGTGGCAATGGTGCTGGCAGAGATTTTTAGTATTTTGGCAATTTCTTCGGTGCTCTTCCCCATTTCCTTCAGGGCTACCACCTGTCGTTCCCGAAAGCTGAGCTTCTCTGCTCCCCGAATTTCTATCTTCATATTTGCAGGACCTTATCCACAAGATTTCCACAAACTGTGGACAAATTTATTACTATATATTCGGGGAAGCTGAAAGCAATTCCTGCCTGTGGATAATTTTTTTTACTTACTCCGGGTCTTCATCACCAGGGGGCGGTCCCTGACCTCTTTTTACCAGGTTTCTCAACCAGCCGGCCAGCGCCCGCACCGGGCGTTTGATCAGGCTGGTTAAAAAGGAACCCGCCCCCAAGGTCAGCCAGGCAGCCCGGGAAACAGGGGCTTCCATGGTATGCCCCAGGTAGCGATGATATAAAAGGATGCCCACTACCAGGGCTACCAACACGTAAACCCGCATTTCGCCCTGATTTATAAACAGCATGGCGGCAAATATCAACAGGATCATCAACATCCACAGGAAGAAGTCCATGGCATACAGGGCATACTTGCCCAACCGGGCGCCCCTCACCAGGAGTTGATAGAATTGAAACACCATGCCGGCTACAACTCCCAGCACTGCTGTGAGGAAAAAGGACTGTATCTGAAAGAGCAGCTCAGACAAGCATATTCCCCCTCGCAGCCGCCCCAAAGGATTTATTTAAGCAGGCGGTTCAGAATATTGCGGCTGCGGGTTTTCATATCAACACCCTGTTCCCGGTAGACTATGCTGTTAACGTTTCCTTCCACCGCCACCTTGCCTTCTTCCAGATTCAGCAGGGTGATGTGCAGCTGTTCCCCTGCAATGTGCAAAAAGCCCTGCTGGGTCTCCAGAATAATTTCCTTTTCATCGAAGGTATTGACATTCACCACTCCGGTCAGTTCCATCTGGTTGCGATTGACCAATTTCAGTGAGTGATCCGCCACGGCATTCGCCTCCCATCCTGGGTACAAACCCTCGTGTTTTCCGTTTTACCTTCTATACATATGCTTGAGAATAACAGGTTATGACCGGCAGTGGTTCCAGAAAAAACAGAATCGCCCTGAGGCTCAGGGCGATATTAATCAATTATCCGGTATAAATTTTTTGCTTCACTAGCCGCTACATTCTCTTTGACGTCCAAGACCTCGTAGACGGTGGTCCGATTGCCAATCTGGACAGTAATACGATCACCTTTTTTGACCTCCGTAGAAGGCTTGGCTACTCTCCCGTTCACCAGCACCCGTTCATGCTCGGCAAATTCTTTGGCTACCGTACGGCGTTTGATGATGCGGGATACTTTTAGAAACTTGTCTAGGCGCATTCTTACAGTATGGCTTCTTTGAGAGCTTTACCGGCTTTAAATGCAGGAACTCGGGTGGCTGGAATATTGATTTCCTGTCCGGTCTGGGGATTGCGCCCTTTACGGGCTTGTCTCTGCCGGACCTCAAAAGTTCCGAAACCTATCAGCTGTACCTTGTCGCCAGCCTTCAAGGTTCCCTCCACTGTGTCGAAGAATGCATTGACTACCTTTTCCACGTCTTTCTTGGTCATCCCCGTTTTTGCCGCTACCTCGTTAATTAAATCGGTCTTGTTCAAGTACTGTCCCTCCTTTAGCCCTGGTTTACTTGGCATATTATGGCTAATTCGCTGTACCTCACTGTTTTCCCTTTTTTTTACTAAACTTATCATAATTAAGGCTATGTTCCTTTACAATTTAAAGACCTTTCTCCTTAGCCTGATCCCAATAATAGTCCATTTCCTCCAGACTGACTTCCTGCCAGCTGCGGCCGGAAGCTTTCAGAGCATCTTCTATGTAATTAAAGCGGCGCACAAATTTGTCATTGCATTTCTGCAAGGCCTGCTCCGGTTCGATTCCTTTTATGCGGGCCACGTTTACCATAGCAAACAGCAGATCCCCTATTTCCTCCTCTATTTCCGGTCCCTCAGCCCGGGCCAGTTCATCCATTTCCTCCTTCAGCTTGTCCAGGGCTCCTTGCACATCAGGCCAGTCAAAGCCCACCCGGGAGGCTTTGTACTGCAGTTTTTCCGCCCGCAAAAGGGCCGGCAGCATTACCGGAATACCATCCAGAACCCGGGCTTTGCCCTCCTTTTTCTTAAATCCTTCCCAGTGATCCATGACATCATCACTGGTTTTTAAATTCATATCCGCGAAAACGTGGGGGTGGCGGCGGATCATTTTCTCCTGTACCGTGCGAGCTACATCGGCAAAATTGAAATAACCTTCCCGCTCAGCCAGGGCAGCATGGAACACCACCTGCAGCAGTACATCCCCCAACTCTTCCTTAAGTTTATCCATATTTTTTTCCTTGATGGCCTCAATTACTTCGTAGCATTCTTCAATCAAGTAACGGATCAGGGATTCGTGGGTCTGTTCCCGGTCCCAGGGACAGCCCTGGGGACTTAACAGTTTGCCCATTACCTCCAGGAGATCTTCCATTGCTTTGCTTCCGTTTTCCATAAGCCTTATCCTTTCTTAATCATCGTAACCAGGCCCAAAATCATCTTAGGGTCATTGCTGCAAAAATGACTGCGCTGTGTCATCGCGAGGAGCGCAGCGACGTGGCGATCTGTTAACTCACACCGTTAGTTGCCATAGAGATTGCCACGCGCTACGCGCTCGCAATGACACAATTGGGAGCTATTTTCACAGCCATGACATACTAGGAAGCCGTTTTCACAGCAATGACACGAAAGGTGACTTTACATTCATTGTGGCCTATCCAACTGATGCCCATTGCAAGCGCAACGCAGCAATTTCCAACAGGAACGGAAGGTAGTTTTTCCCTCCTACTTCACGTCCTTCACTATATTCTTCAGCATATTCATGTCCAGTTCCTTTGCTATAAACAGTAAAGCTCCGTAAATACCCACCCCTAGGGTTATGGCTATCAAAGTGGCAATGTGGGAATGTATGTCGATACCCACCAGGTACTGATAGGAGTATTTAACTGCGATGGCCATTATTATGGTTACCAGGGTTATTTTCAGCAGGCGTCCTCCTTCATATTCCACCCGGGTAAGGCGCCGCAGGTAAATGATATTCAGCAGGGACCCTACGGTAAAAGCCAATACGGTCCCAATGGCCGCCCCGCGGATATTCAGCACCGGAATGGCGGTCAAAGTGTAGTTAAAAATCACCTTGAGGATACCGGTTATAATCAGGTGGCGCATAGCAATCTCCGGCCGGCCTATACCCTGCAGGCCGGCACTGGAAAGCTGGAAAGCAGCCAGGGTTATACAGGAAAAAGCCAAAGGTTCCAGGGGGATTCCGGCTTCCGGCGCCGCATAGAGAAGATCACAAATGGGGAAAGCCAGGATAAACAGGCCAGCGGCACAGGGCAGGGAGATGATCATACCCGCCCGCAGTCCGTAGTTCAGCCGGGAATTCAGCAGGCCGCGGTCATTTTTGGCCAGGGCTTCGCTGACCGCCGGTACCAGACTGGTGGATATAGCAATAGTAAAAATGGTGGGCAGGCTGATCAGGACGGCAGCCATACCGGACAGCTGCCCGTACAGGGCGGTGGCCTGGGAGGTGGTATAATTTATGGCCATCAGTCGTCCCGGCACTATTATGGCATCCAGCATCTGCACCAGGGGCAGAACAACTGCTCCAAAAGAAACGGGTACTGCCAGCCGGACCACATCCCGGGCCAGTTCCCAGGAACTGGTGCCGCTGTACTGGAGGTTTATTTTCTGACGGGCCTGCTCACGGCGGAAGCGGAGGTAGTATATAAACAGCACGGTAAGTCCTATCACGCCTCCGATTACCGCTCCAAAGGTAGCGCCGGCAGCAGCAAATTCCAATCCCCGGGGGAACAGTACTACCGCCAGGATCAGGACTGCAGTCACCCGGAAGAGCTGTTCCAACACCTGGGATACAGCGGTGGGTATCATGGTCTGATGCCCCTGAAAATAGCCCCGGAAAACTGACATCAGCCCGGCAAAGAAAATGGCCGGGGCAACGGCCAGAATGGGATAGTAAGCCCGGGGTTCATGCAATATGTTATTGGCAATAAACCGGGCGGCCTGCATTACCGCCAGGCTTAGAACAATACCGAAAATGAACAACATCACCAGGGATGCACGAAAGATCTTACGGCTGTCGCCAGTTAGTCCCTGGGTTTCCTTGCGGGATACCAGTACGGAAATAGCTACAGGCACGCCTGCTGTAGCCAGAGACAGAATGGTGGTATATATGGGGTAAGCCATCTGATACAGGCCCATACCTTCTCCGCCTATAAGGCGGGCCAGAGGTATGCGGTACAAGGCACCCAGAACCTTGCTTATGGCTCCGGCTACACTTAAGATCACCGCTCCCTTAAGAAAATTCTGCCTGCTGTCCATTTACGTCCTCCCCAATATCCGTGAGGTATATTATACCATAAAAAGAGCGGCTGCAAGGCCGCTCCCAACTGATGCAGGGTAAGTTCTGCCTACTTAATTATTGTTCCATTTGTTTAGCCAGGAATCCTGCTGCAGTCTCAGCCAGCTTTACTTCCATATCCCCCAAGGTGACATTGGGTTCCTTGGTGACTATTATCACGGCCCCGATGGGGTCACCTTGGGTAATTATCGGAGCGATAACCTGAGCTTTAATGGTATACTCCCGGTCGTCACCCTGAATTACATGCTGGTTCTCGTCAGCAGGGTTATCCAGGTTGTTCATCACCAGGGTGGTACGCTCTTCCAAAGCCCTTTCTACAGCTTTGCCTACGGCTTTGTTGAGAAATTCCCGTTTGTTGGCGCCGGCAACGGCGATAATAACATCTCGATCCGCTATCATCGAAATATGCCCGATGGTCTCGTTCAGCGAGTCCGCATATTCTTTAGCGAAATCTCCCAGTTCACCTATGGGAGAATATTTCTTTAAGATAACTTCTCCTTCTCGGTCAACAAAAATCTCCAGAGGGTCACCCTCACGAATGCGTAAAGTCCTGCGTATTTCCTTAGGGATAACGACCCTGCCCAGGTCGTCGATCCGGCGGACAATTCCTGTTGCTTTCAATTTACATTATCCCTCCTTTTTTGAAGAACTTGAAGAAACTGTTTTTCTTTCAGTGATAGTATATAACTCAAAATCCCCTTTTATTCACTTTTTACCATCGTCTCTCATAAAATAAATTCTCTTCATTAATATAATCACCGCCGAGGTTGTCCATATTTGTCACCAGCTCAGGCTGCTATGGGCAGACAAAATTCGCCTGCAGGCTAAAAGCTCTGGAATAAGATAAAAATACCCGTCAATTTAGTAATAGTTTCCCTGTGAATGGCCCAGACTAATCTGGAAAAGAATTGCTGTAAAAACATCTTTCGGACATGTCATTGCTTTGAAAATGGCTCCCTTTTGTGTCATCGCGAGGAGCGAAGCGCCGTGGCGATCTCAACCGGTAAGCCCGGCTGATTATGAATGAGATTGCCACGCCCCGTCAGGGCTCGCAATGACAATTAAGAATTCCTTTCATAGCGATGACACATAAGCTGACTCACTAGAGTATTCACAGCGATGATATAAAGAGTTGTTCCTTTCATCGAGGTCAATTTTCCTAGCGGAGGACTTTATGGGACAGCGTTTTACTGCCTTTCAGATTTGGGCCACCCTGGTTGTTATGACAGTCCCCATTGCTTTTCTGGAGGTGCCCAAACGTCAATTAAAAACCCTGGGCAACAATGCCTGGATAGCAGTAGCTCTCTCGCTGCTGTTCGGTTTTTTGATTTATTCCATGTACCTGTTTATCATCCGCCGCAGCCAGACTCCCTTTCCGGCTATGCTGGAAGAACATTTTGGACCGATGGTGGGGCGCTGCCTGCAGGTATTCTATTTCCTTTCCGAGTTGCTGATTGCTGCTTTTGGTATCCGCCTGTTCGTTGAATTTGCGGAAACCAATGTTTTGCCGGGAACTCCGATAAGTGTCCATATAACTATTCTGCTCCTGGTCTGCTTTTCCGCCTTGAAAGCCGGTCTGACCACTTTCATCAAAACTTTTGAAATCGTTGCTGTCCTGGGGGCACTGGTCACGGTCTTGATACTGACCATGGCTTTCAGCCAGCCTCTGGATCTGGAAAACCTGTTGCCCATCAGCAATTTGAACCTGAAGAATCTGGCCATAGCCACTGCTTCAACCTCGATTATCATATCCCGGGGATTCATTATTCTGGTCCTGGGCAGGCTGGCGGAGGACTGGGCCGGTTTGCGCAGGGCGGTGGCGGCGGCGCTGTTTACCTATGTATTGCTGATAACCTGGGCGGTATTGCTTGTCACCGTGATATTCGGCAGTACCTTTGCAGAAATGAGGTCCTTTCCTCCATTCGCCATTGTGCAGGTCATCAATATCGGCGGTTTTATCCAGAATATTGACAGCATATTCATCGGTGTCTGGATCATGGGCATGTTTGCCACCACCACCGGATCTTGGTTTATCGGCCTGATAAGCCTGCAACAGGCTTTGCGCCTGGAAAACTACCGTTTCCTGGCGGCACCCACCGCCCTTATCATAGGGGGTGTTTCCATAGCCATGGCGGAGAATATCCTGGAAGTCCATATACTATCCGAAATTTTAATCCCTCTTTTCTATGCGGTGGTCTTATTTCTAATACCTTTTGTCATGTTTATACGGATATTGCTCAAGCCCGGGGACAGCATCCAGCCAACCCAATCCATACCCGTACAGAATATGGATTAACAGCCAGCCTCTGTATAAGGGCTGATCCTGCAGAACAAACTAAAGTGAAGTTTAACTGGAGCAGTTAATCAGGAGGTCAGCATGCGTTACTTAAGTAACCGGGATAAACCAGGAGTTTCCCCCGATCCCCATGAACTCATAAAACAAGAGATAACCGGCAACATAAACACCGACCAGGCCAATCTGGAGGTAATCTTGCAGAATTGCTCCGATCTGGTCATGAAGCGCTTTCAGTTCAGCAATCCCCCAATAAACGCCCTGCTGCTCTACTTTGACGGACTGGTAGACCGGCAGGAGGTTGAACTAAACCTGCTCAAACCCCTGATGCTGGAAATGGACATGCTGCGCAGCCAGGCCGGAGATCTGAATGATGACGTGCTGGATAGAGTGCGTTACCAGATAGTGACCCTGGCTGAACTTAAAACCATTACCGATTACAACGGCATCTGTCATCATATAAGCTCCGGGGATGTGGTCTTTTTAATTGATGGGATAAAAGAGGCTTTGGTAGCCGGTGTCCGCACCTGGCAAGGGCGGGGTGTGGAAAGACCGGAGAACGAAGTGGTGGTCTATGGTCCCAAAGAGTCCCTTACCGAAACGCTGCGCTTCAATACTGCCATGATCAGGCGCCGCATCAAATCCGCCAATCTCAAGATGGAAAGCTATGTTATGGGTCGGGTGACGAAAACCGATGTAGTCCTGTGCTATATCAGCGGCATAGCGCCTCCCAATCTGATCTCGGAAATCCGATCCCGCTTGGCCAGCATTGATACGGACGCGGTTCTGGATCCCCAGTACCTGCAGGAATTCATAGCCGATACTAAAAACACCATTTTCCATCAGGTGGAACATACAGAAAAGCCGGACCGGGTCTGCGGTCACCTGCTGGAAGGCCGGGCAGCTATTCTGGTGGATGGTTCCCCTACCGCCATGATTTTACCGGTAACCTTTCCCCAATTCTGGATAGCTGCGGAAGATTACTATACTCCTTTTATACCGGCTTCGTTATACCGTATAGGGCGTTTTACCGCCTTCTTGCTGGCATTGCTGCTGCCTTCTCTGTATGTAGCCATTACCTCTTATCACCAGGAGATGATTCCCACTGCTTTGTATCTGACCATTGCCGCAGCCCGGCAGGGGGTACCCTTCCCTATTTTCGTAGAGGCATTCCTGATGGAGGCTACTTTCGAACTCCTGCGGGAAGCAGGCCTTAGGCTGCCCCGGGCAGTGGGTCCGGCGGTGAGTATCGTGGGCGCACTGATAATCGGCGATGCCGCGGTCCGCGCCGGCCTGGTCTCCACTCCCATGGTGGTCATTGTTGCTTTTACCGGTATTGCTTCTTTCTTAGCCCCCAATTACAATGCGGCCTTGATTATACGCATAGGCCGTTTTGGCTTTCTGGCCGCGGCAGCAGCTCTTGGGTTTTTGGGCATCATGGTGGTGCTGATTCTCATGCTGGTGCGCATGGCTTCCCTGTCTTCCTTCGGCATCCCCTACCTTTCGCCCTTGGCTCCCCTTAACTTGGCTCAGCTGACCGATATTCTTCTGAGAAGACCCTGGTACCTGGCCAACAAGCGCCCCTATATGGAAGGCATGGAAAACCAGATTCGCCAGAAATCCGGGGAGGGAACAGCATGAAATACTTAGGCCTAGCCCTGGTTACCATATTACTGCTAAGTTGGTCATTGATCATAACCGGCTGCCAGTCCCGGGAAGTGGAACAGACAGCCATTGCCGTAGGAACTGCCGCGGACTGGAGTGAAGACAGCTTTGTGGTTACCGTCCAGCTGGCCCAGGCAGTTACCCAGGAACAGTCCAGTACTCAAGAGAGTCCCGAGTCCATAGTGCTGAGTGAACGGGGTCAGACTTTGAGTGAAAGTGCCCGGCGATTGAATTTGCTCCTGCCCCGTCTGCCTTTATGGTTTCATGCCAGTACCCTGCTTCTCGGGGAGGATCTGGCTAAACGAGGCATTACCGATATCGTGGACTTTCTGTACCGTAGTATCAACATTCGCCATAACACCTTGCTGGTAATGACCCGGGGAGCAACTGCTGCTGAAGTTTTACAGGTTCAAACTCCTCTTGAACCCCATTCAGCAGCAGCTATCCGGCGTATACTGGAAACCCAGGAAAACCAGACCGGTATTTATGTACCCATAACCGTGGATGAATTCCTGTATAGAATCGCAACCCCGGGTATCGATCCGGTATTGCCTCAGGTAACAATAATCATCCAGGGGGGACAGAAGCTGCTCAAGATTGACGGCATGGCGGTTTTCCGGGGCACTGAATGGGCAGGCGAATTAAACGAAACAGAAAGCCGGGGATTTCGCTTTTTGAGTCCTAAGCAGATCCGTGGCGGATTAATTATTATTCCCGCTCCAGGAGATGAAACCCGCTTTGTCACTATCGAATTGATTTCTTCCCAGGCCAAGGCCAAGCCTATCCTGGAGGAGGGGCAGCTGCGCATGCTGGTAGAAATCAAGGCGGATGGCAACTTCTATGATCAGACTTCCCCGCTGCCCTTGGTCAATTTAGAAACGTTCAACATTCTTGAGGAAATGACCGCTCATCAGATGGAAAAAGAAATCTACCAGGCAGTCCGCAAAGCGCAGGAATACAAAGCCGATATCTTCGGCTGGGGCCGATTGGTGCAAATAAATGATCCGGCCCTTTGGTCTCAGGTGGAAAAAGACTGGCCGGAAGTGTTTTCCCAAATAGCCGTAGATGTAAAGGTTGATTTTGAACTGCGCCGTACTTATTTGACCGACCGCTCATTCATCATCAAATAAGGAGTAATTAATATGCTGCTTGCCCTTGCCCTGCTGGTCTTTGCCTTAATTTTGGGTATGGAATTGCCGGGCTTGCTAAAGAACCGTCTCTACAAGGAAGCGCGAGTATTTGTCATTTTATTTCTGCTGGGGGTGTACCTGGTTTTGGCTCAGCTCTATCAATGGCCGATGCCCAACCCCCTGTCAGATCTTTACAGTATACTGGATGCGAGGGCTAATAATGCGTAATTGCTTTTTAGGAATGATAATGCTGACCCTTCTTTTGGTAAACGGCTGCGGCAATATGATAGATGTGGAACAAACTGCCATTGGAGCAGGTCTGGGAGTTGATCTGGACGACCAGGGCAAAATAGTGTTCTTCGCTCAATTCAACCGTCCCATCAACATTCAGGAGTCGGGTATCAGCAAAGCCCAGTCCGATATTTTTGTGGGCACCGGCAAGACCCCTACCCAAGCCGCCCGGGACATAATTCTGACTATACCCCGGATGCCCCTCTGGTCCCATTCTGATGTTTTTGTGCTGGGAGAAACCCTGTCCCGCACTGACCTGGCCTACATGGCCGACTTTCTGGCCCGTAACCGCAATATCCGCAAAGATGCTTTGATAATGCTAGCCTACCAGGCCACCCCTTATGAAGTTTTCCTGGCCGAGTCTCCCATGGCTTTATCCTCCCGGGGTCTGGTGGACCTGCTGCGCATTCAGGAAGAGAGATTTGGGATATATACCCCGGTTTCCTGCAACGAGTTTTTGGCTAAACTAGCTGAGCCGGGCGTTGATCCGGTTATTCCCCAGGTCACTGTTGCCTACCGGGATGACCGTCCGCTGATAACCCTGGACGGCATGGCGGTGTTTCGTCAAAATCGCCTGGTGGGATCATTGAACGAACTAGAGAGCAGGGGTTATCGCTGGCTCAATTTCAATAAAAAAATGGGGGGCTTATTAGTATTGGACAATCCTCTCCCTGGCCTGAACTATGTTACCCTGGAGGTAAATCGCTTTAGCAGCTATACTCGCCCACGTCTGGAAGGAAACAGCCTGATCATGGACATAGAAGTGAAAGCGCTTCTGAACCTGTACGACCAAGGGGGACTGATAGATGTACAGAGTGTGGAAAATATTGAAGAATTGGAAATTTTGGCTGCCCGGGAAATTGAAAGGCAAGTACGGGCCTGTATAAACAAGGCCCAGCAGCTCAATGGGGATATCCTGGGCTGGGGGCAAAAGGTCTATCGCTATTACCCCCAGGTCTGGACCACCTTAGAGAACAGCTGGTATGAAATTTTTCCCCAGGTAAGTGCGCGGGTAAACGTGCAGACAGAGATACGCAAACAGGGCCAGCTCAGTATGCCTTTAACCTTAAGGAGGTAATGACTTGTCATGGTCTATATTCTGCTGTTGTTCACCTTATTATATATCCTGCTGGAAGGCCGGGAGTTGCTGCAGAACAAGTCCTGGAAAGAGGCTTTGCTGGCTGCCGTTATCATTGCTGTCAGCATGGTATACGGGCTGGATTACCTGCGCAATGGCATGAACCTGCCCCATCCGGGCCACCTATTTGAAAGGCTGATGCCCCTGGTAGATGCTTATAACGCTTTCTTTAAACTGCCCACATAAACGGTTGCAGGAGGGATGCCGCATGGACAACCGCATATCATCCCAGCAGATGGCTTTCTTATTGTTTTTTGTATTACTGGGCACCTCGCTGATTTACGTTCCCGAGTCCGATGCAGGGCGCAACGCCTGGATTTCTACAATTTTGGCGGCCCTGGTGGGATTTTCCCTTTTAGCCGTTATGCTGCGCCTGCAGCTAATGTTTCCGGGGATCAGTATCTTTAAGATAGCCGAACTAAGCCTGGGCCGCATCCCCGGCAAGATATTGAACGGAGTTTTCCTGTATGTGATTTTCGTCATTGCCCTTCTTTCCCTTGGGGATCTGGTTACCATGCTGCGCCAGCTGTTTCCCTATGCTCCCCAATTTTCCCTGCGTACTATTATCATATTGACAGTGGCTTACTGCTTGTATAAAGGCGTGACTAATGTGGCCCGCCTGACCGAAGCGGCCCTGGGATATACCCTGCTCTTTATAGCCATTGGTTTTTTAGTCCCTGCCAATATGGTGGACTTGTCCAACCTGCAGCCGGTGCTCAGCGATTGGCGAACCATGTTGGGTGCCATTGCTTATGGAGCAAATTGGCCTTATGCCCAAATAGCTGTACTGGTACTCCTGCTGCCCATGGTCACTGACCTGCAGAAAGGCTACCCCAAGCTGGTAACCTGGTATATCATAGCCACCGTGATCCTGACCCTGCGTACCTTATTGGTTCTGGCGGTCCTGGGGCCGGAACTGACCTTGATCAACGCCTTTCCTCTATACCGGGTCTTTCGCCTGGCCGAGGTGCAGACCTTCCAGCGCATTGAACTGTTCTTCTTCGCCATGTGGTTTACCACCGGCTTTATGCAGTTATTAATCTACTACCTGGGCTTCGTTGTGGGATTACAAGATCTGTTTGGCTTGAAAAACTACCGGAGTATGATTTTGCCCGCGGGTTTACTGATAGTAATCATGTCCATATACACAATCTCTTCCGAAATGTATTTTTTGCAGGTTCTGACTCCGGCGTCCATTCCTCATGATCTGCCCGTCAACCTGTTCTACCCCTTTACTGTACTAGTAGCTGCATCCATCGGCTATAAAAAGGTTAAGGGCAAATTAGGGACGCCTCCCTCCTCAAATACTGCTGAGCAGTCCATGTAATTCCATCAGGGAACCCCGCTCTATATTGAGGCGCACGGTATGGTCGTTTATGCGGCGGAACTTCATGCCCCGCATGCGCTGGTGCAAGTCAGCCGGCAGTTTTCCGGCTACCTGGATCTCCACTTCCCGGCCCTTGCGGCGCAGCATCTTGATATCTTTCGACTTGGCCATGATCCGCAAGGTAGCGATCTCCAGGAAATTCTGCACCGGCTCGGGCACCGGTCCAAAGCGGTCCACCAGTTCCTGGCGTATTTCCTCCACCTCCTGCATATCGGCAGCTAAAAGGAGGCGGCGATAAACCCGCATTTTGGTGCCGGAATCGGGAATATATTCATCGGGTATATACAGGTCCACATCCATATCCAACTGGGGACTGAACTGGGGCTGGACTTCCTGACCCTTCAGGCGGGAAGTTTCCTCCTCCAGCATACGGCAGTACAAATCAAAGCCCACCGCCGAGATGAAGCCATGCTGCTCCGGTCCCAGAATATTACCGGCTCCGCGGATTTCCAGATCCCGCAGGGCGATTTTCATACCGGACCCCAGGTCGCTGAATTCCCGGATAGCATTGAGGCGTTTTTGGGCGGTCTCGGACAGAACCCGGTCCCGGCGGTAAGTGAGATAAGCATAAGCCAGACGGGATGAGCGCCCTACCCGGCCCCGCAGCTGGTACAGCTGGGCCAGGCCCAGCTTATCGGCTTCGTCAATAATAATGGTATTGACATTAGGCATATCCAGTCCCGATTCAATAATGGTAGTGCAGAGAAAAACGTCAAATTCGCCTCGCAGGAAGCTTATCATTACCCGGGACAGCTGGTCTTCTTTCATGCGCCCGTGGCCCATGGCTATCCTGACTTCGGGAACCAGGTTTTCCAATTCCCTTTTAACCCGCTCCATATCTTCGATGCGGTTGTGGACAAAAAACACCTGCCCGCCCCTCTCCACCTCGTTCATGATGGCATCGCGGATTATCTCCTCATTGTACTCCATAACATAAGTGGTGATAGGATACCTTTCCGGAGGCGGGGTTTCGATAACGCTCATATCTCGCAAGCCAGTTAAAGCCATATGCAGGCTGCGGGGAATGGGAGTGGCGGAAAGGCTCAAAACATCCACCAATTCTTTGAGGGCTTTGATTTTTTCCTTTTGGGCCACGCCGAAACGGTGCTCCTCATCAATTATCAGCAGTCCCAGATCCTTGAAACTTACATCCTTGGACAGGAGGCGGTGGGTGCCAATGATGATATCCACCACCCCTTTGCGCAAGTCCTCCAAAACTTTTTTCTGCTGCCCCGGAGTACGGAACCGGCTCAAAACTTCAATAGTGGCCGGAAACTCCTTGAATCTTTCCTGAAAGGACAGGTAATGCTGTTCGGCTAAAACGGTGGTAGGTACCAGCATGGCTACCTGTTTGCCGTCCATAACCGCTTTGAAGGCGGCCCGCATAGCCACCTCCGTTTTGCCGTAGCCCACGTCACCGCAAATCAGCCGGTCCATGGGACGGCGGGATTCCATATCCCGTTTAACGTCACGGATAGCCTTTAATTGATCAGGAGTTTCCTGGTAAGGAAAGGCTTCTTCAAACTGGGCCTGCCAGGGAGTATCGGGTCCGAAAGCATATCCTTCCCGGGCCTGGCGGGCGGCATATAGTTTGAGCAGTTCTTCGGCCATATCCTTAATGGACTGGGATACCTTGCGCTTGGTCCTCTCCCATTCACTGCCCCCTAGCTTGCTCAGGCGAGGTTCCCGGTCTTCTACCAAGTTGTAGCGATAAAGGGCGTCCAGTTTGTCCAAAGGAAGGTACAATTTGTCGGTACCGGCGTACTGCAGCAGTATATATTCACGGGTGACCCCGTCGGTTTCCACCCGGGTAACCCCCCGAAAAATACCTACTCCGTAGTTTTCATGGACTACATAGTCCCCCAGTTTCAAGTCCTCCACCAGGAGGCGTTCTTCCGGGGCCCGCCTGCGCCGGGCCGTGCGGTGGCCGGTCTTTTTGCCCCAGATATCCTGCTCGCTGACCAGGGCCACTTGCAAAGTGGAACTTACAAAGCCCTTGTCCAGCTCTCCATCTAAAAATTGGACTCCGGTGATATGCTGTTCCACCAGCTCTTTCTGGAGCTGTTCTCTTGCTGCCCGGCCCCGGGCCATAATATATACGGTGTAATCCTTTTTCATCCACTCCTGGATGCGGCTGTACAAAGTGGATAGTTGGCTGAAAAAAGGCTCCATCTCCTGCTGGGCCACATGGTCCATCAAACTTACCCGGGCTTGGGGTATGTTGCCGGGAAAATAAGAATGGTACAGGAGGGTACGGGACCGCAGCACCTCAGTTAATTTCTCCAGGGTGAGAGTGTCCAGCTCATGAACGTTCTTTTCTTCCCGGCGGGCTTCCCGGATAGCGGCCTGATAGCGTTTGCAAACCCGCTCATACTGCCGGGTGAATTCTCGGGGTTCATCAAAGAAGACCCAGCTGTCCTCAGGAAGGTAATCCATCAGGGTAGCTGTCAGATCGGTTCCAAACAGTTCATCGGCAGGAGTAATGGTTATGTGTTCCTCAGCGCCGGTGGAGCGCTGGGTTTCCACCTGAAAACGGCGCAGGGACTCGATGGTGTCCCCAAACAGGTCAATGCGGCAGGGGTTTTGATCCCCGACGGGGAAAACATCCAGCAATCCTCCCCGCACCGCAAATTCCCCGGGCCGGGTGATAGTATCGGCTCGCTGGTAACCGCTCTGGACCAGCTGTTCCAGCAACAGCCGCAGGGGTTTATCCTGGCCAACCTGCAAATGAATGGTTTCCTCCTGCATTTGCCGGGGAGATTTCAAGGGGAACATAAAGGCTGCCGGCGTGGCTATTATCACCCTCAGTTGCCGGGGGCGCCACAGGCAATCCCTTAAGGTAAGTATGCGGCCTTCTTCCACCCGGCTATAGTTTTCTTTTATAAAAACTAGTTCCCGGCCTAAAAACAGCAGGATGCGCTCGGGGGGCAAAAAAGCCCGCAGTTCCTTGGCCAAGTCATAAGCTTTTTCCTCACTGGGAACCAGGCACAGCACTTTACGGTTCAGTTGGCGTGCCAGGATCTGCAGCAGATAGGTGCGGGCCGATCCGGACAGACCAGTTAGCAATATATTTTCTTTACGGTTAAGGGTCTCAACCAGCTGATTAATCCAGGTATGGTTCAAAGCTACCTCCCCATGACAAAAGGTGGACGTTGATGCAACCCCCACTTTTTCTGGATCTATGTAACTAGGTCATAAATTAATTATAGAAAAACTTTTGCGAGCGTAAAGGCATTTCAGCGAAGCCCATTTCCAGTGAGCATTCTTCACACATGCCCCTCATTTCCGTACTGCCCTCGTCGTAACCATCTACCTCTGTGGTGTCAAACACCTGCTGGCAGATTTCACAAACATGATATATTTTCATGATCAGCCAGCCCCCTTTCCCTTTTTATTCATAGTTTCCCAGGGAAACTGGCAACTATACGCAACATTTTAATTCAATTGTACTCATTCATAGCCTTATCTATGCCATGGTTCAGCCAGCATTCCACTGCATCGGCTGCCCGGCTTATGGCCTTTTGAATGAGGGGCTTTTCCTCGGGAGAAAAGCGGCCTAAAACCCAATCTACCGCTTCCCCCGGCGGCCTGCCTATACCAATGCGGATACGGGCAAAATCCTGGGTACCCAGGTTTTCCACCAAGGAATTCATCCCCCGGTGTCCTCCGGTTCCTCCCTTAGAGCGGATACGCAGGCTGCCCACCGGTAAATCCATGTCATCGTATATTACTATCAGGTCCTGCAAATCGATCTTGTAATAAGAAACAAAAGCCCTTACAGCCCGGCCGCTGAGGTTCATGTAAGTCAAGGGCTTTAACAGGCACACTTTTTCCTGGTTGATCTGAAAATGGGCAATGATGGCATCAAAGCGGCTTTCTTCCCTCTGGACCGGATGGCGGCGGGCCAATTCCTCTAGAGTCTCAAATCCCACGTTATGCCGGGTATCCTTGTAACGAGGCCCCGGATTTCCCAGTCCCACTATAACTTTCATTGGCAAATTGCTCCTCTGGTCTTTGATAGAAAAAACCCCGGACAGCCGGGGTATAAACCTTCCCATATAATTCTTCATCTCTCTGGGTTGAAAATTAACATCTATTCGGCATCCTTAGCGCCAGTCTCAGCCTCTCCCTGGCTCTCTTCACTGACCTCAGCCGTCTCGTCAGCGGAAGCTCTATGAGAACCTAATACCAAAGCCACTACCGCTTCGGGATCGCTGAGTTTTTGAACGGTGGGCGGGACTTCCAGATCAGCTATGGTAATCTTGTCACCCACCCGCAAATGGGACACGTCACAGCGGATAGATTCAGGAAGGTCTGCCGCCAGGCAGGAAACCTCCACTTCCTTGGCTCCTAGTTGGAGAATTCCTCCTCGTTTAACTACTTCTTCCTCACCCACTATCAGTATGGGTACCAGGCTGGTGATTTCCTCGGTCATGCTCACGGCCAGAAAATCTACATGAATTACATCCTTGTTCACCGGGTGCCTCTGAACTTCACGCACCAGAGTCATCACGGGCTGAGGTTCCCCTTCTATTTCCAGGTTGAACAGTCCCCCGTAACCGGAGTGGCTGAATATCCGGTTGACCGTCTTGCCCTCTACAGCAATAGTGAGGGCTGGTTCTCCCTTGCCGTATACCACTCCAGGTATCATCTGGGTGCGTCTTAATTGGTTCAGATAACCTTTGCTTCCGAGTTCCCGCTTCACTCCTTTGAGGGTATGTGCTGATGCCATGGAAATCACTCCCTTTTTTATAGCTAAACTTGGCTAAGCACACTTTCGTTTAATTATAGCAACCAAAAACCAGTATGTCCAAAATCCGGCTATGCTTCAAACAATTTGCTCACCGACAGGTCTTCGTGGATTCTTAAGATTGCTTCACCCACCAGGGGAGCTATTGACAAAACGGTCATGTTGGGAAGGCGCTTGTCCTCGGCAGTGGGAATAGTATTGGTTATTACTATCTCCTGGAAGGGAGCCTTGGCCAGCCTATCCAGGGCTGGTCCGGAGAAAACCGGGTGGGTGCAGCACCCATACACCTCTTTGGCCCCTTTGTCCAGCATAACCTCGGCAGCAGTGCAGATGGTGCCGGCGGTATCGATGATATCATCGATTATTATAACTGACTTGCCCTGGACATCACCGATAACGTTCATGACTTCAGAAACGTTGGGAGCCGGACGCCTTTTGTCGATTATGGCTATGGGAACCCCCAGTTTGGCGGCCAAATCCCGTGCCCGGGTAACCCCGCCCACATCAGGCGACAGGACTACTGCATTGTCCGTCAGTCCTTTGGTGCGGAAATATTCAGCAATAGTCGGTACTCCCGGCAGGTGATCCACCGGAATATCGAAAAACCCCTGGATCTGATTGGCATGAAGGTCTACTGCAACTACCCGCTGGGCGCCCGCTTCCACGATTAAGTTGGCTACCAACTTGGCGGTTATCGGGTCGCGGGCCCGAGTTTTCCGATCCTGCCGGCCATATCCGTAATAGGGAATTACCGCATTGATGCGCGAAGCTGAAGCCCGGCGGAAAGCATCAATCATTACCAATAATTCCATCAGGTTTTCGTTCACCGGGGGACAGGTAGGCTGTACCACAAATACATCTACCCCGCGAACACTTTCATGAATGCCGCAGTTGATCTCTCCGTCAGAAAAACGGGTTACCTGAGCATTCCCCACCGGAATTCCCAGGTAGTTAGCAATTTCCTCGGCCAATGCAGGATTGGCATTGCCAGTAAACAGTTTCATCCTCCATCGGGACGCTTTCATGCCAAAACCTCCTAATGATCGTGTTTCTTTTTCCAGGGAACCACCCGCTGATCTGCCCTCTCTACTGCCAGGGAATTGGGTGGAACATCACGAGTTATAGTTGATCCCGCACCGGTAACTGATGCTTTTCCAATCCTGACCGGAGCCACCAGATTGGTGTTGCTGCCTATAAAGGCCTGGTCCTCCAGTATGGTCTGGTGCTTGCGCTGGCCGTCATAGTTGCAGGTGATGGTTCCTGCTCCTATGTTAACTTCCCGGCCCACAATAGCATCTCCCACATAACTGAGGTGCGGTATTTTGCTTCCCACTCCCACGGTGGACTGTTTAATCTCCACAAAGTCCCCTACTTTGACATGCTCCAGCAAAACAGTTCCCGGACGCAGGTAAGCATAAGGACCAATGGTACAGTCATCCCCTATTTCTGCCTCCTTCACCCGGGAGCTTTCTATAACAACCCTGTGGCCAATACGGCTGTCGTTTATATTGGTCCAGGGACCGATTTCACAGGCTTCTCCTATACTGGTTTTCCCCTGAATCAGGGTAAAAGGCCACACGATAGTGTCACAGCCGATGGTCACATCACTGTCTATAATAATTGTATCCGGCTCAATGAGGGTGACACCATCCCGCATGAGCTCAAGATTTTTGCGCTGGCGCAGGATCTTTTCCGCCTGGGCCAGCTGTATGCGGTCATTTACTCCATGGATTTCTTCCGGCTCAGCTGCCGGCACCACTTCTACCCGGCATCCTTCGGCCATTAGTATTTCCAGGGTATCGGTTAAATAGTATTCTCCCTGGGCGTTGAGGGGCTGCAGCTGCTGCAAGGCTTGGAAAACCTTGCCGGCCTGAAAGCAGTAAATACCCGAATTGATTTCCTTTACTTGCTTTTCTTCCGGAGTGGCATCTTTGTCTTCCACGATGCGTAAAAAGGAGCCTTTTTCGTCCCGCAACACCCGCCCGTAGCCGGCGGGATCATCCAGGAAAGTGGTAAGTACCGTGGCATGAGCCTGGCACTTTTGGTGATGTTCCAGCAGCAGCTGCAAGGTAGACGCCCTCAGCAAGGGCGTATCTCCGGCTAATACCAATACGGTGCTGTCCGGGTCAACCGCTCCTTGGGCTTGCTGCAGCGCATGTCCGGTTCCCAACTGCTGTTCCTGGACTACAAACTTCACCGGCTGGCCGGCAAAAATTTTCTGCACATGTTCCCGGCCATGCCCTACCACCAAGATTATATCTTCAATTCCTGCTGCTCGGACGGCATCCACTACATGGGCTACCAGCGGCTTGCCGGCGGCTTTATGCACTACTTTGGGCAGATGGGATTTCATCCGCACGCCTTTTCCTGCCGCTAAAATTACAGCAGTACATGACACTTTCTCCACCATCCTAAAAGATCAGAGTTTCTCTTACACTATATGATAATATGACAACCGTATTATAACCCTAACTTGACATTTTTTCATAATAAAAACATTTAAAAGGCCACTTCTTTTAAATGCTCCTGGGCCAGCAGCAGATCACTGGGTTTGTCCACATCCACGCCAATCTCTGCATAATCGGAAATTAGGGCTCGTCCTTTAATACCGGTCATCTGGTAAAAGCGGTGTTCCACCGCAGGAATAGTAAGCCTTCCCAGTAAATATTTGAACAGCAGTCCCGGACCAAATAACTTGGCCATGGCCAGAGGATTTTTGCGCCTCTCCACCAGCTTCTCGGCCAAATCCAGGCCTTTTTCGATGACGTCACTGCGGATTAAAAACAGGTTGCCGCCGGTAAAGGTCCCCTCTCTGAGCCGTACATAGGTGCGGCTGACTCCCGGGAATTTGGCCTCATTTACCTCTTTGCTGGTAACCGGATAGCAAAAATCCGCTCCCATCTGAGCACAGCGGGTAATAAAATCTTCAATGGCCTCCCTGGTTATAAAAGGAATATCGGTAGGCAGAATCAGCACCTGCTCACTGATACCCTTTTCCTGCAGCAGTTTAACCGCTGCGGCGAAACTCTCTACTGCATTGCTGCCCCCATTTACAAAGTAAAGATTTTCTTCCCGGCTGAAAATGTTGCGCAGGGCCTCCACCGGTCCGCTGATAACGATCTTGCCAATCATCGGGCTGGCCGCCAGAGCCTGATAGACATAATATATCATGGGGTATTTGCCAATGAGTATTAAAGCTTCATTATCATAGGGGGCAATTTTTTTTAATTCGCTGCTGCTCTCTCCGCCAGCCAGAATGACTGCATCATATAACATTAGCGTAATACCTCCATCACTCGGACAGGGGGAGCCCATCCTTTTTAATCGCTTCAATGATACTGTTTTCCGCGTTTTCTATGTGCTCACGGGCCACCTGCTGGGCAATCTGGGAATCCCGGGATTGTATAGCCTCCACAATGCTGCGGTGCTCTTCCAAGGACCGCTGCATGCGCCCGGGGTAAGCCAGGGAAGTGGTGCGATAACGCTGAATCTGTTCCCGCAGATTACTGATTATACTGGTCAGGCGCTGGTTCCGGCTGGCTTTGTAAATAGCTTCATGGAACATGGTATCTACCTTTATCAATTTCTCCATATCCTGATTGGCTATAGCTTCAGCTTTTTCCGCCACCAGCCGTTCCATTTCCTCCAGTTCTTCATCGGTGATTCTCTCCGCCGCCAGCCCGGCAGCCAATGCTTCCAGGGCGGCTCTGATTTCAAAGACATCGGCGATATCCTTAAAGGAAATGTCAGCCACGTAAGCACCTTTGCGGGGCACCATTACGATGAACCCCTCCAGTTCCAGCTTGCGCAGGGCTTCTCTTACGGGAGTACGGGATACTCCCAGCTCTTCTGCCAATTGAATTTCCATAAGCCTTTCCCGGGGTTTCAGGGTTCCGTTGATTATGGCTTCCCGGATTGCATCCAGAACCAATTCCCGCAACGGTTTATAGGACTCCAGGTTTACCGGTTGAAGGCGTCTCTCTTCCATTAGGATTTCCTCCCATCATAAGATGTCACTAAAAAAATCTCTTCTTCGCAGGGCTGGATGGCCTGCCAGGCCTGCTCTGCCCCTGCCCGGTCCAGGAAAAGGCCAAACACCGTAGGCCCGCTTCCTGACATGAGAGCTTTGAGAGCTCCCAGTTTAATTAGACGTTTTTTTATCTCATCAATCTCCTGATAAAGAGCTGCGGTCACTGTTTCCAGTACATTTTCCATGGCCCGGCTTATACCTATCATATCACAGCGATGCCATCCCTCCAAAAAAGCTCTGGTATCAGGACGATTGCTCACCTTCCCCATGTCAAAACGACGGTAAACCTCAGCGGTGGACACAGAAAATTTTGGCTTAACCAGCAAAAGGTGAAGCTGCCAATGAGAAGATAAGGGCTCCAATATCTCTCCCCGGCCGCGCGCCAGGGCGGTTCCCCCCTGCAGGCAGAAAGGCACGTCTGATCCAATTTTTGCTCCCATAGTCATTAATTGTGGCAGTGATAAATTCAGCTTATAGAGGGCGTTGATTCCCTTCAGTACGGCAGCGGCATCAGTGCTGCCCCCGGCTAAACCTGCTCCCAAGGGAATGTTCTTTTCTATGTGGATGGAAACTCCACCCCGGTCCGGGTATTCTTCCAGGATGGTCTGAGCTGCTTTGTAGGCCAGATTCATTTCGCCGGCAGGTAAATCGGCACAATCACTGCTGATAGCTATGCCCTCAGGTATGGCAGTGATGGTGAGGCGATCCACCAGATTAATCTGGTGCATGACGGTTTCCAATTCGTGATATCCATCGTCACGCTTCCCTTTTACATCCAGGGTGAGATTAACCTTGGCAGGGGCCTCTACTACTAATTGATGGATCATTAAGTGTCCTCCCTTTTGCTGTTATTAATTATAACGAGGAGAACAAAAAAAGGGAACGGACAAACCCGTTCCCGCAAGAGGGGGGACTGAGTGTCGGAATGGGATTAAGGCCGGTCATCACCAGGTGTTTCCTGAGATGGATCATAAAGACGGCTGATACGGGCTCCCTGGGGCAAAAGCTCCAGGCATTTCAGGGTGATCTTAGGGTTCTCAACACTTCCCAGGCTGAGACCCTCATCGGAAGAGGAGACCATACATAAAGGCGGAAAAAGCACACACCACCAGTTTTGACCCTGGCCCTGGCCAAGCACCACCCGGACAGCGTCATATTTCCCCTGGGGCAATACCAGGTTTCCGTAGGCTTTGGTGGGAAACTGGTACTCTCCTATTTCCACCTGAACAGGATAGCTGTAACCCCACTCAGCCACCACTTGGCGAGCAGTCTCTTCTATAACTGCTTTGTTCCGGATGGCCCGTTCCCAGGCTTCCTGCTTGCTGTCCGCCGTGCTGAATTCAGCTTGCATCACTTTCACAATCTGGTTCTTTACTTCCATTTTTAAGGCCTGATCAGCCAGGCTGTCGCTGTTGGCAATTACATGGAGCCGCAGGACACTGTCCTGCAGCGGTATTTGCTGCTGTTGGTTCCACCAAAAACCACCCATCATCAAGGATACCAGTAAAATAATGCCAAGCCATTTTTTCATTGCATTTCCCCCCTCTATGCAGTAAGTATTTCCATATGGTCAGATTTTTAACCGCGATAAGTAAATCAGCATGGGTACGAAAAATATGTTTTATGGAGAAATGCCGTAAAAACGGGCTTTCAAGCATTGACTTTGATTGTGAAAGTGATTACAATTGCATTAAGAAGGATTTGCTGTGGCTTTTCCCCACAGGCAAGTTCAACCACATACACTTTCCAAATTCCCCCCCCCCGGGAATAGGAGACATCACCAGGCCATGATGGTGGTGTCTCGCCTTTCCGGGACTTTTTTATTGTTGAGACCGGTTAAAGGGGGTTTATGCCAGTTCTTTGATTCTCTGCAGGGCTTCGATTATGCGGGACTTATCCACGGTGAGAGCAATGCGGAAATACCCTTCTCCGTACTGGCCATAGCCATTGCCGGGGGTAATTACAACCTTAGCCTTTTCCAAAATATACTCACAGTACTCAGCGGAAGTATAGCCAGGGGGTACTTTTACCCACATGTAAAAGCTGCCCTGGGGGGTTAGATAAGACCAGCCCAGCTGGCGCATTATTTCAATAGCTGCATCCCGCCGCTCCTGGTACATCTTCCTTAACTGTTCCACACTGTCCTGGGGTCCTTCCAAAGCAGCAATACCTGCATACTGAATAGCCTGAAAGACGCCGGAGTCCACATTGGACTTGAAGCGCCCCATTACTTCCACAGCCTCCCGGTTTCCTGCCATCCAGCCAATCCGCCAGCCAGTCATATTATAAGTCTTGGAAAGAGAGTGAAACTCCACTCCCACTTCCTTGGCTCCGGGGATCTGCAAAAAGCTGAGGGCTTGGCAACCGTCATAGGATATTTCAGAATATGCCGCATCGTGGCAGACCAGAATGTCATAGCTGCGAGCAAATTCCACCACTTTCTGGTAAAATTCCCGGTTGGCCACGGCTCCGGTGGGATTGTTGGGATAGTTGATAAACATCAGCTTGGCCTGTTTGGCTACGTGGTCGGGAATGTCTTCCAGTACCGGCAGGTATCTGTTTTCCTCCTTCAAGGGCATGAGATAAGGTGTGCCGCCGGCCAACTGGGTGCCGATCCCGTACACCGGATAACCGGGATCCGGAACCAGATTAATATCCCCTGGATCCAGATAAGCCATGGAAATATGAGCAATACCCTCTTTGGATCCCAGCAGAGATACCACCTCTGTGTAAGGGTCCAGATCCACCCCGAAGCGGTTTTTATACCAGCGGGCCACAGCTTCCCGGTAGCACAGCAAGCCTACGGAACTGGGATACTGGTGATTTTCCGGGTTTCTGCTGGCCTCAACCAAAGCGGCAATAATATGCTCCGGGGTAGGCTGATCAGGATCCCCGATTCCCAGGCTTATAACATCCCAGCCCTGCTGGCGGGCTTCTTCAATTTTTTTCTCTATCCGGGCAAAAAGATAAGGGGGTAAATTCTGCATGGCAGTACTTTCTTTCATTACTCCAGCCTCCTCTATTCAGGCTCATTAATAACACCCTGAAACACCTGGGTGGCAGTGCCGGTCATATACACATGATCATCATCTGGTTTCCATTCTATCCACAGGTCGCCGCCGGGCAGGTGAACCAGAGCCTGGCGGCCGGTTTTACCCAGCAGGTGACAGGCTACCAGGGCAGCGCAGGCTCCGGTGCCGCAGGCCAGGGTGATGCCGGCACCTCTTTCCCATACCCGGATCTTTATTTCCGCCGGGCTGAGTACCTGCACAAACTCTACATTGGTACCCGCCGGGAAATGGGAGTCCTTCTCCACCCTGGGTCCCCAAATTTCCAGAGGCACTTGATCCAGATCTTCCACGGGAATCACGGCATGGGGATTGCCCATGGAAACAGCGGTAATGTTGAAGCATTGATCTTCTATAGCTATAGCCAGATGGTTATGGTCTGTGTCTCCCCGGAGGGGAATGCGAGCCGGCTCCAGAACCGGCTGCCCCATATCCACCCTTACCTGAGGCGGTGAGCTCGAAACTATCTGAATCATCCGGGGCCCGGCCAGGGTCTGAACAGAAAACTCGTCCCTGGCAACCATCCCGCGGCGGCGGGCATATACAGCCACGCAGCGAATTCCGTTGCCGCACATTTCCGCTTCGGAACCATCCGCGTTGAAAATGCGCATAAATATATCCTGGCCTTGAGCTGGACCGGTAACCAGTATCCCGTCGGCTCCTATGCCGAAATGACGGTCACACCAGTTCTTGGCCAGGCTCTGAAAAACCGCGGCATCTTCAAAGGATTCAGCTTCCACCACGATAAAGTCATTGCCCAGCCCGTGCATTTTGGTAAAATTCATCTCTTTCTACCACCTCCTCTGTAATATGGTGCGGGTTATTGATAACTTATCTGTACGTCGCAGAAGGTAACAATATATGAAAAATCCTTTTGCCTGATCGAATTGTGACAGCAGGTTTACCTTTGCACCTGTTCTGTTGTCAGGATATAGTAACGGCTCGATGTGCGGGTCAGGGGGTACCGGGCTAAACAAACATCCTGTTTGATAGCCCTCTCGGGACATCCTGTCCCTCGCCCCCCTTCCCTCGCCCATCTGCGCCGACTATATCGGACTCCTGCACCAAGGTGCTCTGGCAAACCTACTGTCACAAAAACCACTGTAGGAAACGTTGAAATCTCCTGTTTCTCGCTCCCCTTTACAGTCCCAGTTTCAACCTGGGTTGTCACGGCTCGTCGTAAGGCACTCGCCTGGCTAATACTCCTGCTTTAGGCATGATTAGCTTACAAAACCGGTATACATGTGCTTATACAGCCTTTTGTTCACCGTGGTTATGCGGGTAAAGGGCTGGCTGAGTATTTTCTCGATATCATAGTCAAAGTATTCGGCATAACGCTGCAGGTAGTCCATGATGGGCTCCAGCTCATCTGCCTGCAAAACCTGGCAGGTGGTATTGGGAGCCAGGTGTTCATAGGGAACCTCGCCCCGCAGGTAAATGGCGCCGCTGTACATGCCCGTGCCGCACCAGGGTCCTACCAGGGGGCGGTTGTCATCATTCAGTCCCAGGATTATTATGGTGCCCCCGGCCATATATTCACCGGTGAAAGCCCCGGCCCGGCCGCCTACTACAATCACCGGTTGTTTCTGCAAGTAGGCTTTCATGTGAATCCCCAGCCGGTAACCGGCATTGTCCCGGATATACAGGGCCCCGCCCCGCATGCCGTAACCGGCAATATCTCCTACTCGTCCATGGACTACAATCAAACCCTCGCTCATGGTATTGCCAACTCCTTCCTGGCCGTTCCCATAGAGGACTATGTGCGGTCCCTCAGCGAAGGCTCCCAGGTTATTGCCGGCGGTTCCCCTCAGGATTAATTTCTTGCGGTTCTTCCAGCCACAGCCCAGATAGCGCTGGCCGTTTACATGCACCACTTCTATTTCCGGTTCATTGACATTGGCCAGGACTTCCAGCAGCGCCGCCTGATCATATTGCCCTGCATCTATAACTGTCATTATCCGCCACCTCCTTTATGGCCTCCCAGTACATAGGGGGCAGGCGGTTTAAACCCGGCTGGCTGATGAACTCCTGCCATAAGGAGTCCTGAATCTCCATCTGCTTTTCGATTAAGCTGGTCAAGGGTCCGGTTACCTGGGGCATATTCAAGGCTATATAGCGTACCAGCCGGCCGCTTTCGGTAACCAGTTCCAAATAGTGGTTCCCCTGCTGCCACAGCCAGGTCTGGCCGGGAATCTGGGGGCTTCCCGCTCCTATAATATTCATGCCCAGTACGTGCACCGAATTTATTAACAGGCCTCCCGGATAGGAACAAGCAGCACCGGCCATATTCTGCCCTGCCAGGAAGCCCTCCCGGTGGGCTAAAGGCAGGAGAGCCATCACGGCGGGATAACCGGTTAGAATATCGTTGGTTTCTATAACATCTCCTGCTGCGAATATGTTGGCATCGGAAGTACGCAGGTGGCTGTCAACCAATACCCCTTGATTTACCGCCAGCCCGCAGTCAGCGGCCAAAGAAAGATTGGGCCTGGTGCCAATGGCTACAATGACCAGCTGGGCGGTTAATCTCCTGCCATCAGCCAGTTCCACACCATTGTCTCCATTAATCCGGGTGACTTCCTGGCCGGTTATTATCTCTATTCCTTTATCCTGCAGGTGTTCCTTTACTAACTCGGCACTGGTTCTGCTCAGCAAGCGGGGCAGGATCTGGGTTTGTTTTTCAATGATGGTCACCTGCATGCCCCGCTGGTACAGAGCTTCTGCGGCTTTAATGCCGATCAGCCCGCTTCCCATTACTACCGCTCTCTGGCCGGGTGTTACCAGCAGGTCTAACTGCTCGGCATCCTGCCAGGTGTAGAGAGTCTTTACACAGCCATTCTGCCTTATTCCGGGAATTTCCGGAATAATGGGACTGGCACCGGTAGCCAGCAGCAACCGGTCATACCCTACTACCAGACCGGATTGCAATATAACCTGCCGGGTCTGATTATCAATTTTAACCGCCCGGTCAGGAATTACCGTTACCCCCTGCTGGTGAAAAAAAGCCGGGGGGCGATAGTGCATCTGTTCTGCTTTTCTTTTTCCCGCCAGGTAATAGGTAATTAAAGGCCGGCTGTAGGAACCTCGCTGTTCACCGTCAATTATGGCGATGGGGCTTTCCCTGTCCCGGCTGCGAATACCTTCAACCGCTCCTGCTGCGGCAATACCGTTACCGATTATTACGTACTTCATGCTGTCTCCCCCTCATTAACCAGCCGTAAAGCCCCATTGGGGCAGGCTGCGACACAGGCGGGCTGTCCGGGGCGCTCCCGGCACAGGTCACATTTAAGCACCGCCTGTTCTCCGGGAAAAATATGCCCGTAAGGACACACCATTATGCAGGTATAGCAAGATACGCAGATCTCTTCGTCTATATAAACCACGCCCCGGTCATACTGCTGCAAAGCCCCGGTAATGCAGGCGTTTACACAGGGAGCGTCGGGACAGTGCTGGCAGGTATTCAGCCAGGACTGATCCTGGTGAAAAATCAAATCAGCCCGGGGCCGGGGAGTACCTCTTTTGTAAGCTTTCAATATGTTGCCGTTATAGCCGTCGTGCCCGGCGGCACAGTGAATACGACATAAACCGCAGCCCAGACAGTATTCCGAATAACTTACTACTTTCAAACCTGTCCCCCCCCTACTCTCCGGCAGCCAGCACGCCGAGCAGTTCCAGCTCGTGCCGTTCCAGCCCTACTCCCCGGAGCATAAGTCGGTTGCCCCGCAGGCTGTCCACCGAGTTTATTCCCATGCCGCCCATCATCTCTTTTATCTCATGGGCCCAGGCCTGCAGCAGGTTAGCGGCCATTTCCGCACCCAGGCGGGGGTTCAGGCGCTTGCTCAACCGGGCATCGGTGGTAGCAATACCCCAGTTGCAGCGGCCGGTAAAGCAGCACTGGCACATATGACAGCCCAGGGCAATCAAAGCGGCGGTGCCGATATATACGGCATCTGCTCCCAGAATAATGGCCTTGATTACATCGGCACTGCTGCGGATGCCCCCGGAAGCTACCAGGGAAGCCCGCTGGCGAATTCCTTCGTCCAGCAAGCGCTGGTGTACCTGGGCCAGGGCTACTTCTATAGGAATGCCGGTGTTGTCCCGGATACGCAAAGGTGCGGCTCCGGTGGCTCCCCGGAATCCGTCAATAACCACAATGTCTGCTCCCGCTCTGACAATACCCGAGGCAATGGCGGCAATATTATGCACCGCCGCTACCTTGACGGAGATGGGCTTGGTATAGCGGGTAGCCACCTTGAGGGTTTCTACCAGCTGGGCCAGGTCCTCTATGGAATAAATGTCATGGTGGGGAGCCGGGGAGATGGCATCGGACCAGGTTGGAATCATACGGGTCCGGGCTACATCCGGAGTCACCTTTTCTCCCGGCAGGTGCCCGCCTATACCGGGCTTGGCACCCTGACCGATTTTTATCTCTACTGCCGCGGCTGCCCCCAAATAGTCCGGGTTCACGCCGAATCTTCCCGAAGCCACCTGGACTATGGTGTGAGGGGCGAATTCCCGCAGATCGGCATGGAGCCCGCCTTCCCCCGTATTCCACATGGTTCCCGCTTCCCGGGCAGCCATGGCCAGGGAGTTCTGCACATTGAGGCTGACTGCGCCATAGGACATGGCGGCAAACATTACCGGGACCTTTAACTTCAGCTGGGGTTTCTCCCGGTCCGGTACCTCCACATCCTTATTGCCCAGGTAAGTGGTCAGTTCCATAGGTTCCCGCAGAGGATCGATGGAAGGATTGGTAACCTGGCTGGCATTAAGCAGCAGGTGATCAAAGTAACACCGGTAACGCCGGGGATTGCCCATGCCGGTAAGGAGCACTCCGCCGGTTTGGGCCTGGGCATAGATTTCCCGGATATGGGAAGGCGACCAGTACTGGTTGCCGCGAAACTGCATAGGAAATTCTGTAATACTCAAGGCATGGGTGGGGCATAGCACTCCACAGCGCTGGCAGCCTACGCAGCGGTCTTCATCCACCCACATCCAGCCATCTTCATCCATATGGTGAACTTCATTAATGCATTGATTTATACATACTCCGCAGCCTATGCAACGCTCCGTATCCCGCTGCACGGCAAAGGCCGGAGTCAACATCTTCATGGTCATGACGGTTCTCCTCCAGCTTTAGGCTGACCTGCTCTGCTGATCCGGCATAGCGATCAGTCCTTCCTTATCCTTTAACAACCCGACTACCGGTTCTCCTCCCCCGGGAGTCCATACTTTCTCTACCACAGGCGCAACTACCCGGATGGCTGACTCTTCACTGGCCACATACAGGTAACTGCCCCGGGTAGCTGCAACAAGAGGCCGCAGTTTGATGCGGTCATTAACAGCCACCAGGCCATGGTCAGTAGCCACTATGATGGAAAAGGGCCCGTTCAAAAGCAGGGCTCCGTACTGGCGCCGCAGGCGAGCCTGGGCTTCCTTCTGGATGGTGGTCCAGAAAGGCGCAGCAATCACATCCAGAGTCTCCTCCAAAGTCAGCTGCTGTTTGCGCATCAAAAAATCAAAGGTGTAGGCAATTACCTCGGTATCAGTCTGCAAGGAACACCTGTACCCGTACATCTCCAGGAAACGGCGGTTGGTACTGTAGGAGGAAATCTCCCCGTTATGCACCACCGACCAGTTGAGTAGGGTGAAGGGATGGGCACCGCCCCACCACCCTGGGGTATTGGTGGGAAAGCGCCCATGAGCGGTCCACAGGTAAGCATGGTACTCCTCCAGGCGGAAGAACTCACCGATGTCCTCGGGATACCCTACTCCCTTGAAAGCCCCCATGTTTTTGCCGCTGGAAGCCACAAAAGCTCCCCGCACGCAGTCATTTATCCACATCACCGCTTTGAAGATAAAATCGTCCTCGCTGAGATGACTGACCATCAGCTTTTCTTCCCGGGGCGTAACGAAATACCGCCAGATCAGGGGAGCGTCAACAATCCTGCGCAGAGGCCGCAGGGGCAGCATCTCGTTAACCACTATGCGGAAATTCTGGTTCAGATAGTTTTCTGTCAGCTGCCGGGCGGTTTCATCATCATAGTAAATATGCAAAGCGAAATAATCCTTATATTCCTGGTAAATTCCATAGGCAGCAAAGCCCCCTCCCAGCCCGTTGGAGCGCTGGTGCATATTGGCAATACTGGCTATGATAGCACTGCCATCAAAGCGTTCCCCCTGGCGGTTGATTATACCCGCAATTGCGCAACCGCTGGGTATCCTGATCTCTCCCTCACGCCGCAGCATTGATAATCCCTCCCCCGGTTTAAGTTTAGAACTTGCGCAGGTACTCCTTGATTTCCCAGGGATGAACTTCCCGGCAGTACCGCTCCCATTCAGCCCATTTGACTTCCGTAAACTTCTTGTAAATATGGGGGCCCAGGGCGTCTTTAATCAGTTGATCCTCTTCCAGGCACTGCAGGGCTTCCGCCAGGGAACCAGGCAGGCTGGGAATCCCCAGGCGATCCCGCTCCTCTTGAGTCATGTGATATATATTGGAATTCACTGGGGCAGGCGGCTCAATCTGGTTCTTTACTCCGTCCAGACCGGCAGCCAGCATTACGGCCATGGCCAGGTAAGGATTGCAGCTGGGGTCAGGATGCCGCACTTCTATACGGGTGGAAGCACCCCGCTTGGCGGGAACCCGGATCAAGCAACTGCGGTTTTGTTCCGACCAGGCTACATACACCGGAGCCTCATAGCCGGGTACCAGGCGCTTGTAAGAGTTCACCGTGGGATTGGTAACCGCAGTTAGTGCCCGGGCATGCTTGATAATACCGCCCATATACCAGCGGGCTATCTGACTGAGCTGGTCAGGAGTATGGGGATCATAGAACAGGTTGGTCCCGTCCAGGCTAGCCAGGGACTGGTGGGTGTGCATGCCGGATCCGTTAATGCCTACAATGGGTTTGGGCATAAAGGTGGCATGCAGGCCATGGCGCTGGGCTATGGTGCGGACCACCAGCTTGAAGGTAACGATGTCGTCGGCTACCCGCAAGGCCGGGCCGTATTTGAAATCTATTTCGTGCTGGCCGGGGGCCACCTCATGATGGGAAGCTTCGATCTCAAAGCCCATATCTTCCAGGGTGCATACCATATCCCGGCGGGCATCTTCTCCCAGATCCACGGGAGCCAGGTCAAAATAACCCGCTTCATCATGGGTGTGAATTACCGGAACCCCCTCTTCATTGAGGTTGAATAAGAAGAATTCGCATTCGGGGCCGGCGTTCATGATGAAGCCCATCTCTTCCGCCTGTTTGATTATTCTCTTAAGATTACTGCGGGGATCCCCGATAAAGGGTTCCTTGGCCGGGGTGTACACATCGCATATCATCCGGGCCACGGCTCCGCTGGAAGGACGCCAGGGCATAATAGCAAAGGTATCCGGATCGGGAATCAGATACATATCTGATTCTTCAATGCGGGCAAACCCTTCAATGGATGACCCGTCAAACATCAGATCTCCCTCTAAAGCCTTTTCCACCTGACTGGCGGGAATGGCAACGTTCTTCAGCACTCCATTGACATCGGTAAATTGCAAGCGGACAAACCGCACTCCATGAGTCTTGACTTTTTCTAAAACTTCCATTTTCTTGGCCTCTGTCATAGGTCATTCCTCCTCTTTCTTTGGCAATCCCCGGGTCTTCCCCAATTTCTGCAAAATCATCGTCGCCATTTGCCGGGCGGTAATACCCTGGTTCATAGCTTCTTTTTGTATATAGCGGTGAGCCTGTTCTTCCGTCCATCCCTGGATATCCATCAGTATTCCCTTGGCTCTGTCCACAAGAATTCTGGTTTCCAGCTTGTTTTCCAGGTGGCTGATCCGCTGCCGCAATTCTTCTTCCCGGCGCCAGTTCCAGAGAGCGGATTTGACAGCCGGTATCAGGTTTTCACTGCTGATGGGTTTGAGAATATAGGCAAACTGATGCTTGAAGTAGGCAACATCCGTGTCCGTTATCATCAGCACCGCAGCCAGCCGGTCCTGGTCTACGATTTCTGCCAGCTTGTAACCCTTGCCGCCGTCCAAACCGCTGTCGATAATAATCAGATCACAGTACAGGGAGCGCACTTTTCTCAGGGCCTGCCCGACACTGTCGGCTTCGGCGGTTACCTGGTAACCAGCCCGCTGCAGAATATTGTTCATCAGCTTTAACTCAGCTGGAATCACGCTGGCTAAAATAATCCTGTCTCTCAATCGCACCACCTGCCTTTACCTGCCACCCTATTTTGGGCATAAAAAAACGCCACAAGATATGGGTGCATCTGATGTGCCTTACATACCTGGGACGCCATTGTCCATATCACTATAGAATTATGCCTGAAAATAAAGGTCCTTATCTGTTACGCTGTCATTGTAAACTTGCTAACCCTACCATTACAATAGGTTTTGTACGGATATATTGTATACTTTCGGCCCCTGGTCAGCTGGCCTGGGCAGAGCCGCTCAGGTCGGTATTAACATAAGCAGCTTCCCCATGCAGGGATTGATCCAGTCCATACTCTTCCTCATCGGCGGAAACCCGCAGTTCGGTAAATCTGCTGATTACCTTCAGGATAATGTAGGTGCCCAGCCCCGCAAATACATAGGTGACTGCCACACCCAGGGCTTGCAGCATAAACTGGCCTGGATTTCCCGCCAGCCAGCCATCGAATCCGACGGGATTCACTGCGGTGGAAGCAAATATTCCGGTCAATAAGGCCCCTAATGTACCTCCTACTCCATGTATGCCAAAGGCATCCAGGGAATCGTCGTAGCCGAATTTTTCCTTCACCCTGCTGACCGCCAGGTAACAGAGAGGTCCTACCAGCAGGCCCATGACTACTGCACTTAGGGGACTGACGAATCCTGCTGCGGGAGTGATGCAAACCAGACCGGCAATGGCCCCGCTGGCGGCGCCAAATAAAGTAGGTTTACCGTGGAGAATCCATTCCATACCCACCCAGGAAAACACACCCGCTGCAGCACACAGGTTAGTAACCAGAAAAGCCTGAGCAGCGATGCCATCGGCTGCCAGCGCACTGCCGGCATTGAAACCAAACCAGCCAAACCACAGCAATCCGGCTCCCAGCATGGTCATGGGCAGGTGGTGGGGACGTATTACTTCCCGGTCCTTGCCCAGCCTTTTACCCAGCACCACCGCCGCCACCAGCCCGGAAACTCCGGAACTTATGTGTACTACGGTACCTCCGGCAAAATCCATAATACCCAGCTGGCCCATCCAGCCACCGCCCCAGACCCAGTGCGCCAGGGGGTCATAGATCAGGGTAGTCCACAAGAGGGTAAAGGCGACAAAAGCTGAAAACCTCATCCTTTCCGCAACTGATCCCGCTATCAGGGCGGCGGTGATCATGGCGAACATCAGCTGGAAAGCAGCAAAAGCTGCCTGAGGAATCCTTACCGTGTCCGATACCGGTTCCATACCTACTCCCTTGAGACCCAGGAAATTTAGGCCGCCGATAAGCGAACCATGATCCGGGCCAAAGGCTAAGGTATAACCCAGCAGCACCCACTGGACGGACACTACCGCCATAACCGCCAGGCACTGCATCAGTATGCTGAGTACGTTTTTGCTGCGCACCATCCCCCCATAAAACATGGCCAGGCCGGGAGTCATCAGCATTACCAGGGCGGCACAGAGCAATATGAAAGCGGTATCCCCTGGGTTCAGGGCAACTGCTTCCTCAGCGGCCAGGGCAGGTTCTGCAATTAACAGAGCGGATAACACTGCTCCTCCCACCGGCAAAAATATTGGCCTCATAACTAACCCTCCTTACAAGCAATAATCCTGACAGCCGGCTCAACCCGGCCGGTATTCTACAGGGCTGCATCGCCCCGTTCTCCAGTGCTGATGCGGATAACTTCTTCCACGGGATAAACAAAGATTTTGCCATCCCCGATGGCGCCGGTCCGGCAGGTGGTGATAATGGCATCTATGATGCGCTCTAACCAGTGGTCAGGGCATACTATCTCAACTTTCACCTTGGCAAACAGGTCAATGGATACTTCCTGACCCCGGTAGTAGTGCTTAATATCCTGCTGCAGGCCGCGGCCCATAACGTTGTAAACCGTTAACCCTCTGACTTCCATGTCATTCAGAACCTTTTTCAGTTCCTCCAGCTTGGTAGGGCGGATAACCGCCTCGATTTTTTTCATACCATCACCTCCTTTCAAAAAAAATGGCACCGGCATAACCCTGAGGTTATCCAGTGCCTTTACTGGTCTTTGCTTATTTATTTTGAAACCCAGGTTTAGGGAAAGACCGGGTTTCCTATCCGGTTGAAGCTATTTATCCGGCATGGCTCTGCAACTCCGCCCGTTCCTTGTATTTATAATCCTTCACCATCTGAATAAATTCATCCATCAGAAACCCGCTGTCCAGAGGTCCGGGAGCGGCCTCGGGATGAAATTGTACGGACATTATGGGCAGCACCTTGTGCCGCAGCCCTTCTACGGTACCATCATTGAGATTGCGGAAGGTCACTTCTACCGGCAAATTGGCCAGGGATTCCTCGTTTACCATGTAACCGTGGTTCTGGGAGGTAATATAGACCCGGCCGGTGCGCAAGTCCTTTACCGGCTGATTGGCCCCCCGGTGGCCAAATACCATTTTGCTGGTCTTGCCGCCCCAGGCCAGGGCAATCAGCTGATGTCCCAGGCAGATGCCCAGCATGGGCTTATATCCCATCAATTGACGAATAACCGGCAGGGCATAATCACAATCTTCCGGATTGCCCGGCCCATTGGAAAGTACGATGCCATCAGGCTCCAGGCCTTTGATTATTTCCGCATTGGTGGTAGCCGGCACCTGAACCACCTGACAGCCCCGGTTGAGAAGGGACTTGGTGATGGCCTTTTTTACCCCGAAATCCACCACCACAACCCGCAGTTCTCCCTGCCCCAGGCAGGTTATCTCCCTACAGGTAGCCTGGCGCACATACCCTTCCGCAGGCGGTTTATATTCGGCAGCCTGCTGCACCAACCAGGAAAAGTTATCTATATTGTCAGTGATAACTCCGCCCATGGTGCCATGGGTTCTGATCATCCTGGTCAGAGCCCGGGTATCTATATCCCACAAGCAAGGCAGGTTGTTCTCGGCCAGGTACTCATGAAAAAGCTGTTCCTGCTGATAATGATTAGCTCCGTTGTTCAGTTCTTTAATTACCAGCCCCCGCAGCCAGCAGCGATCTGATTCCATCATGGCCCGGTTGAATCCGTAATTGCCCACCAGGGGATAGGTCAGCACCACGATTTGCCCGGTGTAGGAGGGATCACTGATAATCTGATCATAGCCTACCATACTGGTGTTAAACACCACTTCCCCTACAGCGGGTGCGGCTCCCCTCAATTTACCCCGGAAAACAGCACCGTTTTCCAATACCAGATAGCCGCTCCTGAAAGTCATATAATCCTTCCTCCATCATCCCTGTTTATCCTTAGAAACCCACAAAAAAAGGCCCAAGAAAGCATCATCTTTCTTGGGCCTCATTGCCCATCAGCTTTTAATTTTACGGTTACTAGTTTAACATCTCCCCAGCGGAATGCAATAAGCTGGGGGCTTTTATACTGTATACTTTGTCAGGGTGTAGACGAAATGTTTATAATATTCATATTTTTTGGAATATTGGCAGGATTAGCCCCCTCCCAGAGCGAATGAATATTACAGACTCATACCAACAGATATCGATAAGGGGGGAAGAATTGTATGGCCTGGAAAAACATTATCTATTCCCAGGATGAAGCTGTAGCCATAGTGCAATTTAACCGCCCGCAAGCCATGAATGCCTTCAATATGGAAATGCTTGACGAACTGGATGAAATAATGAATGTGGTAACTGCCGACGACACCGTCAGAGCAGTGGTTCTAAAAGGGAACAACGACTATTTCTCGGTTGGGGCGGATGTCCGTGATTTTGTAGATTACGGCCCTTTGGAGGTGCGGGAGTATATTGAAAAAGCTCACCAAATCGGTTACCGGCTGTTCAGCCTGCCCAAACCGACCATTGCCTCCATAGCAGGGTTTGCCCTGGGAGGCGGCTGTGAGATGGCGATGACCTGTGACCTGCGTATAGCTGCAGACAATGCCAAATTCGGATTTCCGGAAATAAATTTGGGAATATTCCCTGCGGGGGGCGGCACCCAGAGATTGGCTCGCCTGGTAGGCTGTTCCCGGGCACGGGAGTTAATCCTTACCGGAGATATTATCGATGCTAATCTGGCTCAGCAGTATGCCCTGGTAACTAAAACGGTGCCCCTGGCAGAGCTGGAGGAAACTACCATGAAGATGGCCCGCAGGCTCAGCCGCAAACCTCCTCTGGCCGTGCAAATGGTTAAGGAGTTACTGGACCTGAGCCAACACCTGGATCCTTATGTGGGCACTAAATTGGAACGGGAAAAATTCGCGGTGCTGTTTGCCACCCAGGATAAAACCGAAGGAATGAAGGCTTTCCTGGAAGGCAGAAAGCCCAACTTTACCGGTAAATAAAGCGTTTATCTTTGGTTTTAACCAAAAAAACAACATAGCCAATCTAGGGGGGATTGTTGGGTATGAGAACGTACCTGGAAGAGTATAAACGCAAACTTATAACCGCCGAGCAGGCGGCCAAATTAGTGGAATCCAATGTTATCGTGGATTACGGCATGTTTGCTACCAAACCGGTAGACTTTGACCGGGCTCTGGGGCAGCGGGTCGGCGATGGTCTGGAAAACGTGGCCATCCGGGCTACCGGGTCAGTGCTGCCTATTCCCGAAGTAATAAAAAATGATCCCGAGCAGAAAACCTTCCAGTATTTCTCTTGGTATTTTACCATGCTGGACCGCAAGGCAGGAGATATGGGGCTGGCTGCCCATAATCCTTTCAATTATCACGAGGCTACCATGTTGGTCTACAGCGAAGGGCAATATGAAAACCTGTATCCCCAGGTATGGTGTGCGCAAGTTTCTCCCATGGACAAGCACGGCTGCTTTAATTTTGGCCTGGGCAATTCCCATAATAGGGGAATGGCTTTAAAGGCTAAAATAGCCATTGTGGAAGTCAACGAAAACATGCCGGTCTGTCCGGGAGGCTGTGACGAATATGTCCACATCAGTGAGATTGATTATATAATTGAAGGTTCCAACACTCCCATTTTTACTACTCCGCCATCTCCGGAAGCAACTCCCGAGGAAAGGAAGATCGCGGAATACATTGTCAACGAAATACCCGACGGAGCCTGCCTGCAGCTGGGGATCGGAGCCCTTCCCAATTTGATCGGCAATATGTTAGCCGACTCGGACTTGAAAGATCTGGGTATCCAGAGCGAAATGTTCTGCGATGCCTTTGTAACCCTGTACGAAAAAGGGAAAATCACCAACGCCAGGAAAAACTATGACAGAAATAAGAGTACCTATTCTTTCTGCCTGGGAACCCAGGATACCTATGATTTCCTGGATGGCAATCCCCGCTGCGCATCCTGTACGGTGCAGTACACCAATGATCCATCCCGGGTTGCCATGCAGGATAATATGATTGCCATCAATAACATTTTGGAGATCGACCTGCTGAGCCAGGTATGCTCCGAGACCCACGGCCTGCGGCAAATATCGGGTACCGGCGGTCAGCTGGACTTTGTTGTCGGGGCCTTCCATTCCAAGGGAGGCAAAGCCATCCTGGCCTTTACCTCCACCTTCAAAGACAAAGAAGGCAAACTGCATTCCCGCATCAAGCCCCTGCTGACTCCCGGAGCGGTAGTTACCGTTCCCCGCACCCAGGTGCATTACCTGGTTACTGAATATGGTATAGTCAACATGAAAGCTCTGTCGGTGTGGGGCCGGGCTGAAGCCCTGATTAATCTGGCTCATCCCGCTTTCCGTGATGAACTGCTGAAGGCAGCTAAAGAAATGAAGATTTGGAGCAGAACCAACCGGATACCATTCTAACTTAACCTTGAGACCGCTTCCCTTTACCTCCTGGGGGAAGCGGTCTTAAAACACAGTTTCACCCCGCAGGAAAGCAGCGGTGCGCTCGTCCCGGGGCTGGGTGAATATCAATTCACCTGGCCCCTTTTCAATTATGCGCCCCTCATGGATGAAAAATACCTCATCCGCCAGGCGGCGGGCCTGAAACAGGTTGTGGGTTACCATGATAATGGTTGTCTGCTGCTCCTGGTTAATATGGCGAATATATTTTTCGATCTCGGCAGCACTAGCTACATCTATGTTGGAAGTGGGTTCATCCAAAAACAGTACCCTGGGATTGACAGCCAAAGCCCGAGCTAGGGCGACTTTTTGTCTTTCGCCGCCGGAAAGAGTACGGGCATCAGCATCCCGGTAAGCAGCCATTCCCACCATTTCCAGCAATTCTCCCACCCGGCTGCGGATTTTTCTGCTGCTGGTTTTGCGCACCCGCATGCCATAGGCCACATTATAGTACACCGACCCCTGAAACATGAAGGATGTCTGGGTTACCATGGACATTTGCCGGCGCAGCCTCAACAGCTGCCTTTTCTCCCAGGTTACCTTTTCCCCCAGAACTTCTAATTCTCCCTCATCATTAACCAGCAGCAGGGCCATTATCCGCAGCAGGGTACTTTTCCCGGAGCCATTGGGACCTAAAATCGTATAAATCTTCCCGGCAGGAATGCTGAGCTGGTCAATATGGAGAACTTCTCGTTCACCGTAGCGCTTGATTACATTATGTAATTTGAATGGTGTTTTCATAGCGGAAAGTCCTCTTTTCCAAGGCGAGAATCAGCAGATTTATGGCAAAGGATATAACCAGCAATATAATACCGATGGCAATAGCCGTACTGAAATTGCCCATCCGGGTTTCCAGGACAATGGAGGTGGTCAGCACCCGGGTGTGCCAGCGAATATTGCCCCCTACCAGCATTACTGCTCCTACCTCAGCAATAACCCGGCCCAGGGCCGTTGTCAGTGCCGCTACTATACCCATGCGGGCTTCCCGCATGATAGTAAGGGTAGCCTGGCGGCGGGAGGCTCCCAGGGTGGCAGCGGTATCATATACCTCCTGGCTTAACGCCATGACCGCCCGGGCAGTCAGGCCGCAGACAATAGGTGCTGCCAAAAGCACCTGGGCGATGACCATAGCCGCCGGGGTAAATAAAAGCTCGTATTGGCCCAAGGGACCGCGGCTGGTAAGAAGCAAATACACTAACAGACCTGCCAGCACCGGCGGCAGGCCCATTAGTGTATAGATGGTGTTGAGGATAATGTGTTTGCCCCGGAAATTCCTCAAGGCCAGAGCGGCACCCAAAGGTATTCCTATTAAAGCTGCTATGACTAAGGCGGTCAGGGACACCTGCAGAGATAGCAGGGTGACATTGACTATTTCTGCATCCCCTTGCCAGATAAGCAAAAACCCTTCCTTTAACCCCTGGACAATAATCTCCACATTAATCCTCCTACTTGCCCTTTACAAGCTATTTAGCATCGGGTACAAACAACTGCTGGCCGAATTTATCAACGCCGAATTCCCCGATCATCTTTTGCCCTTTTTCTGAAGTCAGCCACTCAGCGAAAGCAGTAGCTCCTTCAAAGTCAACATGGGGATGTTTTTCCGGGTTGACCGGGATAACCCCATAAGGATTAAGCAAATCAGGACTGCCTTCCACCATGGGTTCCAGTTGGTAGTTGTCCTTCAAGGCCAGGTAAGTACCCCGGTCGATTAAAGTATAAGCTTTCTTTTCATCGGCCATACGGAAAGTATCTCCCATTCCCTGGCCTACTTCTATATACCAGTCCCCTTCCGGAGTGATATTGGCTTTTTTCCAAATACCTTTTTCCTTCTTATCAGTGCCGGAATCGTCTCCCCGGGAAACAAAGGGGGCCTGTTTTTCCTTTATAGCGGCAAAGGCTTTTAGCACATCGGGTTCACCCTTGATGCCGGCCGGATCATCTGCAGGACCAATAATGAGGAAATCGTTGTACATGACATCCCGCCGGTCTACGCCGTAACCTTCCTCCACAAATTTATCTTCTGCAGCCCGAGAATGTACCAGGATTACGTCAACATCCCCGGCTTCGCCCATTTCAATGGCTTGTCCAGTGCCCACAGCTATAACTTGCACCTCATAACCGGTGTCTTTAGTAAACTCCGGCAGCAGGTAGTCCAACAACCCGGTATCTTCGGTACTGGTGGTGGTAGCCAGCTTCAATACCTTAGTTTCAGCCGGTTTATTCTCCGCTGGAGCAGGGCTTTCTTCTTTGGCACAGCCAGCTACTGCTGCCAGCAGAAATATGGATAATATAGCAAGTATTACTCCCAGTTTATTTCTTCTCAAGCTCATTCCTTAACCTCCCCAATTTTAATACACCCACAAAAAATAGGCATAAAAAATGGTTCCTGTTCGCTCTCAGCAAACCAGCAACCTCATTCTTTTTTGTTTTATTCCCTTGGCCTCATCTCCTTTCCAACCACGGGAGGCATACCAGTTTCCCGATACACCCTATCGGACCATGCCCCATAGCAGCACCGCCTTAGGTTCATAGTCTCGGAGACTTATTTTTAAGTTATCCCTATTATGTGACTAAATCTGCTTTTTTGTCAATTGTCTGAGGAAAGGAGACCTAAATCGACCAGAGTTTCAAGAAACTGAACGAAGCTAGAGGCTCGTCCCAATTTGTTACACTAAGAGGACACCTTATACCAAGGTGCCTCTGTTACCCTCTAATCGTTTTTTTGTTCCTCCTCGCGGGCCAGGTATTCACGTATTATCATTCTGACCAGGGCACTACGGGAAATTTGCTGCTCTCTGGCCAGTCGCTTGATATCTTCCACCTGTTTGCGTGTCAAGTAAAAAGTGGCATGTTCGAATTTGTCGGTTGCCATTTTAACCCCCTCCCCGCCGCCTGAGAGATTGTTGGCATTTATTGCTTTGTCGATAGTATATGTGTTCAGCAGTATTTCTGTTACAGTATGGGCCGCTATACAAATCCTTTTCCAATTTTTCCACCTGCCTCAGCATAGCTCGCCGGCCCGCCCGGATAAAACCCAGGGCTTCCTCCCAATCATCCAGGCCTACTGACTGTACCCGGGGTTTGATCACCAGGTCGGCAAAAAGGCGCTGTTCTGTTTCCGAGGTTTCATAAGTCAGTATGCTTATGGAGCGGCTGATTATGGAAGGTATGCCGGCAACTTTCTCCCGGTAGTAGGATGTGCCCAAATTCACCGCCATTATATATTCGGCCCCCATTACCTTTTGGGCAGTTACCGGTACGATGCTTTTCAACCCCCCGTCTACCAATTGCATCCCGGCAAGATCCAGGGGAACAAAGGTGGCAGGAATGGCTATGCTGGCCCGTACTGCTTCGGAGAGGAGGGCATCCTGCACCACTACCGTTTCCCCGGTTTTCCATTCTAGGTTTTGATTGGTGAAAACCACTTCCCGCCCGCTGTCAATGTCGCAGGCAATGATGGCCAGGGGCAGTTTGCAGTCTTGAAGGGATTTGCCGCCGGTCCACTGGTAAATGATTTTCTGTATCTTGTCTCCTTTGATAATTCCCTGCAAGGGTGCATCCATTCCGGGCAGGTAGCGGGACAGGATATACTTGAAAAGTCCGCTTATATTGTAGTCAAGATAATCGGACGGCTGCAGGGAGCGGGCCAGTTCTTCGATCCGGTAGGCAGAAAGACCGCTGGCATACAGGGCAGCCACCAAAGCCCCGGCACTGGTACCTGACAGATAGCTTATGGGTATTCGTTTATCCTCCAGCACCTGCAAAACCCCGATATGGGCAAAACCTCTTAACCCTCCTCCTCCCAGGGCTACTCCCAATCTTTTACCGCGGTCTTGCATCTCTGCCCCCTCCCATCTCTCAATCATCTGAAAGTCCTGTTGGAAATCGCTACGTCGCTTCGCTACTAGCGATAACACAGCGCAGTTAAGCAGGAGTATTAGCCGGGCTAGTGACTTACGACGAGCCGTTGCAACCCAGATGAGTCTGGGGCTGCGAAGGGGAACGATAAGCAGTACTTTTCGAGTAGCGAGTACTGAGTGCAGGGATGCCGAATTATGAGCGGTCCCCTTCGCACTTAAAGTTTGCCAATGGGTTGCAGGCGAGGAGTACTCGAACGAGCCGGCTAATACTCCTGCCTCCCGGTCTAAACTCCTGCAAGCCTTGGTTATCTAAAATTGATATTGGGATCGCCACGCGCTACGCGCTCGCGATGACACAATGGTTGCCTTTTTACTGACATGAAAGCCATTTTCACAGCAATGACACAATGAAAAACTTTTTGACCAGCACCCGGCTGGCGGGGTTATATTCAGCGGTTGCATTTCATAACCATATAGCGGGCAACCACCTGGATGTTCTGCTGGTTGCGCTGTTTCATTTCCTCCCAAAAGCGTCGGTACTCAGGATGGTCAGTTTGCTGCTGGTAGGTCTCGATGCGGCTGTCCAGCATCTTGTGGACCTGCAATATATCCTCCAACTGGGCGCGCATCTGGTTTTTCTGCTGACGCGTTATTTTTATGTCCTGAACATTCTTTAGGGCACTCTGGCTCACGAAATCACCTCCAAATCAGAAGAAAAATGCCCGGCAACGGCCAGGCATACAGCATTTTCCCATGATTTAGCAATCGACTTCGGGATCCAGTTCCCCAAAGACAATAACGTCGTGCATCTTGCCCAGTTTGTCAATGATGTCCACAAATACCCGCAGGCCAATGCAGGTACCCCGGATGGGTGTAGTCAAGTTGCAGGGATTGGTAGGATCTTCGCAGTTGCCCCGGATCTCAAAATCGAATGACCAGTTCTTAAGAATAATATCCGACTGCTCAATCTCAGCCCGGAATTCCTCAATGGTCAGCGGCGGGTCAAACTCATCCAGTTCAATGGTCTTGTCGAAACGGTCAGTTACCGTGATGATCTGGTATTCGCCTTCCACCAAGACAAACAGGATTACCTCATAATCGATGAAAATCTTGACCCGATTAAAGGCCAAATCCTCAAAGGTGTTCAGTATTTTGACCTTAATGTCTTCTACATTGGTGATCTTGCCGCCAACCTGCTCATCAGGAACACAGAACATGGTGTCCAGGATCTTGACCTGTTTTTCAACAAATTTGGCTTTGATAACCTTGGCAAATAAGTCTAGCCTACAACCCTCCGGAAATTCACACTTCAGTTCAGCCATGAATTACTTTCCCTCCTCTTTGGCTCTAACGGCCTGTTTATCAGGCCTGTTTCTCTATGGTTAAATTTCTAGGATATACTATGAACGCTGGTTACAAAATGTGATTGCTTCTGTTCCAAGGAAAACTTGACTGGAAAAAGAGTCTAACTGGGCCGGCATCATAACATGAACACATTCCACCGCTCCATGACAAAATATGGCAAATCCAAGTTCTTGGACCTCTTTGCAAAATCCGATATCCTCCGGTCCCCAGCGGCTGTTGTACCTGGCTCCGGCTTCTATGACCCTGCGATTAATAAGGCAGGCAGCCCCGGTACAGTCCACGGGAAAGACCCGGTCCCGGGGAAAATCGCGGATCGGCAGCAGGCGGCCCTTTTCCCAGGCAAATATGTTGTAGAACTGGTCATCGCCTATTTCTGCCCCATTCCAGACCAAAGCTGAAATCATATCCTTTTCTGCCCGCAGCAACTGCTGGAGAGCATGGGGCGGAACCAGAATATCACTGTCCACCGACAACAAATAATCACAGTCGGATTGTAAAAAGGCCTCCAGCAAGCGGTTGCGCAGCTCTGCCAGGCGATCAAACCGGTAAAAACCCCGCCGCCAGCCTCCCGGACGACTGCTGTTGTCATACAGCAGCCGTACCGGAAAGCGGCGGGCAAATTCCTGCAGAAGGGCCTCGGTTTTATCCTGGGAATCATTGATGACAAAGCAGTATTCGACCTGATCAGGCGGGTAGACAAGAGCGGTCAGGTGCTGCAGGTACTGGGGCAGGATCCAGGCCCGGTTGCGGACGGGGCAGCCGATCATTACCCGCATGGTCTTATATTCCCGCCCTGATGCCGCGATAAGTCTTCAGGCGGAAAGCCGACCGGCTGGATCTGACCCGGGTATGAATCGATCCCCTTGAAATTATGGCACTGCCGAAGCGGGCGAATAGAGGGGCAGCGGAACCGGTAATAAAGCGGAAAGACACCCCCCGACCTACCTTTAAACTGCGGGTAGGAGTGAGTTGGCTGATGGATACTACCCGGGGACCGCCCGCGCTCACCACTCCGCCTTCTCCCGGAGCCCCTGCTGCTGTACTGCGGCCTACGGTCAGATGGCGGGTGGGCGTGGGATCGCTGAAAACTATGGCAGTGGCTTCCAAATCGACAACCGCCGGCTGCAAAGGAATGGTGTCGATAGGGGGCAGCGGAGGAGCCTGAGGGGGAAACCCTTTAGCAGCCAGGTGTTTTTCAATAATTTCAATTATGAGCCGGGCTCTGACCAGCCAGGAATTTTCCCGGGCTACTGCCAGGCGCCTTTCCCTTCTCTCGGGCGTATCCTCATAAAGGGCGCGATGAATATTGGCCATGAATTCTGCTTCATTCTGGGACCACAAAATCACATCCGCATACTTGGCGGCTTCCGGGAGGTTGGTAGTTACAATGGGCAGTCCGGCCGCCATATATTCCCACATTTTAATAGGATTGACCGATTCCACCATACTGGTGACCTTAAAAGGCACAATACCTACGTCAAACATCTGTTCATAAGCAGCCAGCTGGTCGTAGGGCTTGAAACCCAGGTAATGAATATTGGGCCGGCGGGGTACATCAGAAATATTGTAGAGGGGCCCCACCATGACAATGCTGCAATCAGAAAACTTTTCCGCCAGGCGGTCAATCAGCTCCAGATCCAGCCAGCTGGCGATTACGCCGGTATAGCCGATGATGGGTTTGGGAATATTGGCGATATCGTCGGGAACAGGCAATGACCTGGTACTGGCCTGATAGAAGTAATCGAAGTCACAGCCGTTGGGTACCAGGTAAGTGTTGGGATTCATCCCTATAGCCATGGAATATAATTTTTCCGAAGTAGCAATGACTACATCAGCACTGGCTACTGCCTGATAGTAAAAAGGGCGCCAGGCTTCAAATTCATCGCTGGGTTCGTCAACGCTGTCAAAAACAATCAGACTGGGATTATACTTGTGCAAGGCATTAACCTGGGCACCGGCACTGTAGTAAACTACCGGGCGGATACCCTTCTGATGGAGAGCCGGATCTACATTGTTAAAGAGGTAAAAGTTGGGGTAGGGTTCGGAAACTCCGGTGGGCAGTTCTCCATAAGGACCAGGTCGGTTCAGAAAGAATACCGGTATCCCTAATTGAGCGAAGCTCTTCATCAATTGCTGGGGTCTTTGCACCAGGTAATTGAAGTCCAAGGTGGGTGGGTAGAGAATGGCACTGATATTCGACATGAAGATCCCCCTTAACCATTATGAATTTGGTAACTGCTTTATTATCGTATGCCGTGTCCACACAAGGGGTGATCTGACCAAGGCTCTCCGGCAGAGAAAAATATTGGTAAAAAACGCAGAAAAGGAAAGGGGTGAGTCCGGAAAGTTCCCGTGACTCACCTTAATATAATCTACTCATCCCCTTCGCTCTCCGCTTCTATGCGCTCCTGGGTATTATGGTAACAGGTGGGGCACAGCTCTGCTTCACAAAAAGGGCAGATTCTGGCTTGCTGTTTCGGCATTCGGGTTCCGCAGGCTGAACATATGCTCTGGGGGACTACCCGGCTTTTTTTGGCCGTACTAACGTTAAAGGTATTTTCTTCCTCAGCAGGCAGGGGAACAGCCTGATAGCGTTGGATACGGTTATGAATCAGCACATTTTCCTGCCGGTAGAGAGGTACGGGTCGGCTCATGTTTTATCCTCCTCTCCCTTTTACTGGGTCTACTCTGTATTCACAGCTAGCCTATGAAAAAATAACAGTTTTGGTGCCAGTGCTCAGTACAATTTTATGCGTACCGGTTTTCGGCTAAAGCGAATGGTTCCCCGGGAGGGCAGCGGGGAAAACAGGGATGAATAAACTTGTGCTAGTGAAGTTGTTTTGCCGTGCGCTGCTGCGATCCGGACCGAAGGCAGGCCTGGTTTTACCGGCGGCGGCTGAACAACAACTACGGGAACCGGAGAAGTCTTGTCCATAGACGCGCTTACAGGCAGGGCTTCTTGCTGAACCACCACTACGGGAGGCGGAGCAGCAGCCACTGCAGGAGTGGGGAAAGCAACCTGTACTTGGGGCTGGTAAAAAGCCCTGGGAGTCAACTTTTGCAGGTAGGGAAGTGTTTCCCGGACCCGCTGCTGGTAAGTGTGCTTGCGATACACTTCCGCCTGTCCCTGGCGGGCAATTTTCTGCCGCAGTTCGGGATGCTGCAGGTAGAATTTTACCAGATCTAAAGTCTCTTCCGGGCTTTTGCTCCACACCAGGTGGTAATGGTTAATAAACAGTTCTTCAATGGCCGGCGTCCACTGGGTCAGATAAAAACCCCCGCAGCCCAGTACCTCGAAAGTGCGCATACTCATCATGGTGCGGGAGGTATCTATGGAGTGCATTCCCAAAATGATGCGGGCAGTGGCACAGGCAGCGGGCAGATCTTCGTTGGCCATATAACCCCCGTAGTTTTGCACCGGTATAGTATAGGCCTGATTGGGATCAAGCCACCACTCATTGCCAAAAACCCGCACATCATAGCCCTGCTCAATCAGAGGCTGCAAGACCGTAGCTACGCCCCTCTGCCGGGCGGGATGATAGGAATAATTGTTGCCGGCAAAAATAATATCTTGATTAAAACGGGGATCTGGGGCTCCGTCTCGATGGTAGTTGGGATTACAGGCAAACATTAAAAGATGGGCAGTTATCCCGTGCTGCCGGTAATCAGCCAGGCTTTCCACACAAGGAGTAAATACCACGTCCGACTTTTTGGCATAAGGCAATGACAGATCCTCAAAAGAGGCGGGATCTTCTATGGCCCAATATACATGAGGAATGCCCCGCTGCTCCAGGAGGGGGAACAGCTTGGGCATGCGCCCGGTACCCCCGTCATTGAAGACTATATCCGGCTTAAACTCATCGATATAAGGCTCCAGGGAAGGCTCCTGGTCCAGAAAGACATAGCGGACTTCGTGTCCTAATTCAGCCAAAGCCGGCCCAATGCCATATTTAACGATGGGGGCCGTGTTGGCAAATAGAATTCTCACCCATTATCACCTGCTTTCATGCTCTAGGCAGCTTAACATAACCTATGCATGATTAGCAGATTTGGTTACATAACTATTAAAACCTGTTTCCGTGCCTTTCAAGGGATCCAGCCGGATATGCACCAGCTCAGAAAAAAGAAAAACTGCATGTTGCCATGCAGTTTGACAAATTTTGCTTATTGATTGGCGGCGGCTATCCTGATTTCTGCATCGGGGTTATCGCAAATAAACAGTTCCACTGTTTCGGTCAGCACATCCGCGTAGCTGTATGAAACTCGGCGTTCCACTTTACGTTCGTTTATCTTAACAACGAATATATTCGGATAAATGGATTCCAGAATCCCTTCTTTCTCGATGATGCGGTTTCTGCCTCGATTAGCCTTCAGCCTGATCTTGCTTCCAACAAAGGATTCCAGATCCTTTCTTATATCCGATATCAGCCTGGGAGAGCTCACAAGATCACCTTCTTTTAATCATTGATCCATATAAGTTTATAACAAAAAAGGAAGTCTGTCAAGAGAGTACAATAGTATATATAAAAAGAAGGCTCTTGTCAACGGTCAAGCTGGGAAAAACTTCGTCACCTTTAGCAATTAGGCGGCACCAGGGAAAAATAGTTGCGAAAAAAGGTTTATTTAGTGTGTTTGTCCGCAACTTTGCTGGCAGCATAGGCATTGGGTTTGATACGGGCATCAAAACCGCTGCCTACTATCATGCCGGTGACTTCTTTGACCAGTTCCTTGGTCTCCCCATGGGTACCTACATCCAGATGGACCTCCACGGTCAATTCCTCATGGCCCTGCTCTTTCAGGCAATTATAGAGCTGATCGCTCAGAGCCAGGCTAAGGGATGCTTCATAAAAAATCCTCTGCCGCAGGCTGTATATCTTGGTCTCAAAGGTTTTGTTGTAATAATAGCGTGCTCCTTTGCCTTTACGGTGAATAATGATGGCGCTGACAAAACAAGTTCCTTTGTGATAAGGCTGGGAATCCGTCCCTACCAGCAGGGTGTAAGAACGCTCCTGGTCTTCACTGATATAAGCCAGAATATCGGCTACTACTTGTTCCAAGGTCATGCTGCCTCTGCTGGGGCTGATAAATTGCATCGGATGGACCTCCTCTAGTCTAAGAACCTATCAACCAAGCTGGCCATTTCTTCCAGGCTTAGTTCCTCAGGTCTCTGATTGGGTTTGATTCCCAGCTGTTCTAGTTTGGCTTGAGCCTCGTCTTTGCTGATGTCAAAAAAAGAAGCACAGCTGTTTAATATGGTTTTTCTTCTCTGTTGAAAAGCGGTTCGCAGAAAGGCTTTAAAAACCTCCTCATCCTTTACCTGCACCCGGGGCTGGGGCAAAGGAGTAAACTGCAGCACCGCCGAGTCCACCTCGGGGCGGGGGTAGAAGCAGTTGCGGGATACCGTCAACAGCCAGCGGGTATCCGCATAATAACTGGTCATCAGGGTTAACAAGCCGTAATCCTTGCTGCCCGGCCCAGCGATAATACGCTGGGCTACTTCTTTTTGCATCATCAAAGTTGCCCCCTGCATATGAGGGCATTTCTCCAGCAGATAAAAAATTATCGGGGTGGTTATGTTATAGGGAATATTGGCACAGACTATATACTCCGGTATATGATCCAGCTGAAACTGTCTTGCCAGCTCCTGCTCCACATCCACTTTTAATATGTCGGCAAAGACCAGCCTGACATTGGTATAAGGCGCCAGAACTTCCTCCAAAGGGGCTTGCAGGGTTTCATCAATATCAATAGCCAGGACTCCCCGGCTCTGCTGAGCCAGGAGTTGAGTCAAGGCTCCCATTCCCGGTCCGATCTCCACGGTATATAGACCGGTATGAGCACCGCTCAATTCGGAGATACGCTGCAGGATATTGTTGTCCACCAGAAAGTTTTGCCCCCAGCGTTTTTTGGGATAAATCCCATATTGCTCCATTAAACTGCGCAATACTGCAGGGGAAGATGTCTGCACCTTACCGCTTCCTTAGTTTCTGAATTCACCTAATTATATATTATATACTATGCTTCCGCCTCATCATAGAAATGCAGCAAAAATAGTGAGTCGGAGTATTAACCCGCTCCCTCAGGAACTCCTCGCCTGCAGCATACAGGCTTACTTCGGTCCGAAGGAGAGAAACAACCCTCTCTAATAAATAACAACCCGGGTAAACCAGTTGGCTTCCCCGGGTCTAGCAGTGATTAAAAAGCAGGTTGCTGTTGACGCATTCTGCGCATCAAATCGTTAATATCCTCTTGGTATCCCTGAATGGGTCTTCCTTGAATAATCCCAGCGGCTACATCGTTTAAGCGTTGCACCAGACCGGGATCTGTGGTTACCAGCACCTGGGATATCCTCTTGTCACTGGCTTTCAGCTTATTGGCTACCGTCCTTTTGATCTCATCGGCTTTATCCGCTGTGTTCATCCCCTCTTCCAGGCTGAGTCCCACCATCACCAGTAGTCCCGACACATTGGTTCCAGCGGGCGGGGTCTGAACAGTGTTGGGATTAGCGTTGTTGGTGGCCTGGTTATTGGTCATTCGGTTGGCGGTCTGGTTGGTATTAATGCGGTTATTGTTTATTCCGCCCTGTTTGTCGTTTTGGTCTGGAGTTCCGTCATCAGCATTGATGCCCGGCTGTATATTTTTGCCGGCATTCAGGTTGTTGGTCACTCCTATACTGGATACAACTACCGTGGCGTCTTTTACTCCCTCCACCTGTTCCGCCAGGTTGGACAGCCGGCTGGCCAACACTCTCCTCTCACTAGCTGACAGTTCATCATCATCCCGATCAGTGGTCTCTTTCTGATCTCGAGGCAAATCCGGTCTCTGGGCGGCATTGTTGCATCCCAGGGCCAGACTGGTCAGTATTAATGTCAAACACAGCAACAGCGCCAGTTTTTTCTGCAACTTTTTCACCTCCTTTTCCCTTGTCTGGATTAGTTTTTTCCGGATTCTTGGTTTCTAACAAGGGAAAAGATGGTATCATTCAAAAAATTTTTTATTGCATAAAAAAACACCCTCTTTATGAGGGTGCTTTGGCAGTTAGGTTTTTAATTAAGTATGTACACTTTTACCGTGCGGCGTCCCCATTTCAGGCATTGGGACCGATCTTCCATGAATAGATCCAACTGATTCCCGCGGATTGATCCGCCGGTATCAGCGGCTACTGCGTAGCCGTATCCTTCTATATACAAGCGGGTACCCAGCGGGATTACTGAAGGATCCACGGCCACCATTCCTACAGCAGGCTGCTGGCCGGTGGCGGTGCGGCGACCGGTATAAGTGTAGGCGGAGGCTACCATATACCTGGCTTCCCTGAAATCCAAGCTTAACCCGCCGCGGGAAACCGTGGTGATTGTGCCCATAGCAATTACCTTGTTCTGCGGTTCTTTGATTACTTCGCTTTTAATTACTTCCCGTTTGACTTCCTGGCCGTTATGGTAGGTTATTCTAACCGTGTTACGCGCCAATCCTTCCACTCCTGGCCTGATAGTACGGGATAGTCCCTTTTCCAGGGTATGATCTTCGGTCCGCTCCACCTGATATGGAGTAGTTTCCTCAATCACCTTTTCTTCCTGGGTTACACGGATGATCTCGATTTCCTGATCGGGTACGATTACATCCGTGGGCACAGTTTTAACAATATCCATTTCCCCCAGTTCTACTCCTGCCAAACGGATGGCTTCTTTAACAGGAACCGGCGGGGTATAGATCTCCCTGCTTTTACCATCGGCAATCACCTTAACCTTTAAGGCACGGGTGACAACTATCTCCTGATTTTTCTTTACTCTGCTGTTCAGGGATGGCTCGACCCGGTCATACTCACCAATGGTTACCTTATGATTCTGTAACACATCCCCAACAGTGCTGCTGAAAAACACACGGGTTTGGATTTCCTGACCATCAACAGCAAGGACGACTGGTTTTTGCAGGGCAAAGAACAGGCTTACCAGCAGAACCCCTGTAAAGACCAGGGTGGCTACCAGGCGGCCTTTTCTAGGCCATACAATCCCCATTTTTCTCCTTCCTTTCCGCCCTTGGTATTATTTGTGAATAACAAGGGCTCTTTCATTCTAGACAATACTTTTGGCACAAGTCAAATTTATTGCCATTAATAGGCAGCGTTTCCAACTTTGTCTACCTTGATTATTGTCTTCTGGTAACTATCTTATTCAGGAAGGAGTAAAAAGATTGATAAATTAGCAGAGACTGCCATCCAAATTAAATTGTCATCTCTGGGGCAGGCGATATACCTGGGCAGCATTCCGGCTGGTAAGATAGGCTATTTCCTCTACCGGTTTGCGCCTTATCTCCGCCAGGGCCTGGGCTACATAAACCACATAGGCCGGTTCATTGGGTTTCCCCCGCAGGGGTTCGGGAGTAAGATAAGGACAATCCGTTTCAATCAATATACGGTCCAAGGGAATGTGAGCGGCTACCTCCTTGGTTTTGCGGGCATTTTTAAAACTGACCGGGCCGGCAAAAGAGATATAGAAACCTTCCTTCATCAGATCTATCGCCAAAGGCAGGTAGCCGGAATAGCAATGCATTATACCCCCGTTAATTCCGGCCTTTTCCCGGCGAACCGTGTCCAGCACCTCCTGATGAGCATCCCGGTCATGGATAACAATGGGTTTGCCCAGTTCCTGGGCTAATTTGATCTGCTCCACAAAGGCTTGCCGCTGCTTGTCCCGGGGTGACAAATCCCGGTAAAAATCCAGGCCGATCTCTCCAATAGCCACCACTTTAGGCTCATGGGCCAGTTTATACAAGAGATCCCGGGTATCCTGATCCCACTCCGTGGCATCGTGGGGATGGATGCCTACCACCGCATATATCTGGGGATACTGGCGAGCCAGCTGCACCGCTTCCTGGGAAGACTCCCGGTCATAACCTATGCACATAATGGTAGTTACCTGGGCAGCCTGAGCCCGGGCCAGTATGTTCTCAAGGCTGTCGTTAAGAGACTCTTTCTGCAAATGGGCATGGGTATCAGTATACATGACTATCCTCCTGGTTATAGCCCCTTATTTAACCCGGCTGCCAGAGGGGATCTCGGAATGAACCATCAGCACTTCCACCCGTTCATCATCGGAGGCGGCCAGTATCATTCCTTCTGACAGGGTGCCCCGCAGCTTGGTGGGCTTCAGGTTAGCCACCAAAACCACCTTTTTGCCGATCAAATCTTCGGGTTGATAATACTGGGCGATACCGGATACGACGGTACGCTCGCTGTCCCCTACCTTTAACCTTAGTACCAGCAGCTTGTCGGCTTTGGGCATCTTCTCGCAGGATATTACTTCCGCTACCCGCAAATCCATGCGGGCAAAATCATCTATGGTAATATACTCATTCTCTTTCTTTTCCTCCGTCTTCTCGGCGACAGCTGGTTTTTCCTGATTCACTGATTCATTCACGGCTGTGTCCTCCTTTTTCATATCAATGCGCGGGAACAACACTTCTCCTTTTTGCACCGGAGTACCGGTGCGGACCAGACCCCATTGGCCTGCTTCCTCCCAGGTCAGGGCGGAAACATCTTCCCAGAATTTAATCTGTTCATTTACCCTCTGAGCCAGGGTCGGCATGGTGGGAGTAAGCATGATCACCGCTATCCGTATGCATTCAGCCAAATTGTACATAACCGTAGCCAGGCGCTGGTGCTGCTGGGGATCTTTCGCCAGGACCCAGGGCTCGGTTTCGTCAATATACTTGTTAGCCCGGCCCACCAGGCGCATTACTCCATTTATGTAGGCATTGAAGTCCAGCCTGTCCAACTGGCGGGTGGCTTCTTCATAAGCCCGGGAGGCGGCCTGCTTGAGCTCCTCATCCACTGCTGCGGCCTGTCCCGGAGCAGGTATCTGTCCATCAAAATAGCGAATAATCATGGCTGCGGTGCGGCTGATCAGGTTGCCCAGATCATTGGCCAAATCAAAATTGATACGGTTAACCAGAGCTTCTTCCGAATAGAAGCCGTCCTGGCCATAATTCAGTTCTTTGACCAGGTAGTAGCGGATAGCATCTACTCCGTATTTATCCACCAGCACCCGGGGATCAATTACATTTCCCTTGGACTTGGACATCTTGCCCCCTTCCAGCATAATCCAGCCGTGGGCAAAGACTTTCTTGGGCAAGGGCAGGTCCATGGCCATCAGCAGGGTAGGCCAGATAATGGCATGAAAGCGCAGGATGTCCTTGGCCATCAGGTGCACATCCGCCGGCCAGTAGCGGTTAAACTGTTCCGGATTGTCCAGGTAGCCAATAGCGCTCAGGTAATTTACCAGGGCATCAAACCAGACATAGACCACATGCTTCTGGTTCATGGGCACAGGTACTCCCCATTGGAAAGTGGTCCGGGACACACACAGGTCTTCCAGTCCCGATTTAATGAAATTGATTACCTCATTGCGCCGGGATTCTGGCTGAATAAAATCAGGATGAGCTTCAATATGTTCCAGCAGACGGGGTGCATATTTGCCCATTTTGAAGAAATAACTTTCTTCCTGGAGCAGTTCTACCTCCCGGCCGCAGTCGGGACATTTGCCATCCACCAGCTGCCTTTCGGTAAAAAAGGTTTCGCAGGGGGTGCAATACCAGCCCTCATATTTGGACAGATAGATGTCCCCCTTGTCATAAACCTTCTGAAACAGCGTCTGCACCACTTTTTCATGGCGCGGTTCCGTGGTGCGGATAAAATCATTATTGGTGATCAGCATAGTTTTCCACAGTTCTTTAATGTTGGCCACAATGGCATCCACATAAGACTTAGGATCTTTATTATTTTCCCGGGCTACCTTTTCGATTTTCTGCCCGTGTTCATCAGTGCCAGTCAGATAGAATACGTCATAACCCTGCATTCGCTTAAACCGGGCCAAGCAATCTGCAGCTACGGTGGTATAGGCATGCCCGATATGCAGATTATCACTGGGATAATAAATAGGAGTAGTAATGTAATAAGTCTTGGACTGGTTCATATAAATGCCCTCCTTGAGAATCTGTACCGTATCTTTTGGCTTCCAGCCCGGGACTTCGGGCTGGCGGCAGGTAACAGGTATAGTTTACCACATCTTACCCTGGATATCCTTTTTTCATTAGTGACAGGTATAAATTCCAGCTTTCCAAGCCGGAGGTATCTGGTTTTTTTTGCCTAAAACGGCTTTAAGGAATCGTTATTTGCTGAATCAAGTCATTAAATCTTCCTGGTTAACCATTACTAACCAAATTTTTGTCTTTATATGTTGAAAATTACTTGACTATTTCTGCCAGTGTTGGTATAGTTTGTTGTGAGAAATGGCATTTTTTATAAACAAAGGAGGACTGTAGCAAATGATGAAGTCGACTGGTGTAGTAAGGAAGGTTGATGAGCTAGGACGTATAGTAATTCCTATCGAATTAAGGCGAACAATGGGGATAGAGGAGAAAGATGCCCTGGAAATCTATGTAGACAATGAAAAAATTATCCTGCGTAAATACGAGCCCGCTTGCATATTCTGCGGCAATGCGGAGGAAGTCTTCAATTACAAAGGTAAAAACATTTGCAGAAGTTGCCTGACCGAACTCGGGAAGCAAGTAGGTTAATCTGGCAAGTGATCATAGTGTTCTAAATAGTAATTATATATGTCAGACTTACGTATTCCGTATTGGCGGGCCTTCTTTTTGAAGGCCTCCTTTTTATCCATTCCCTGATCTACCAGTTGCTTAACCTCCCGGGCAATCTGTTCCATATCCGCAGCGGGGGTTTGGGGTGATTGCCCTGCCACCACCAGGGTGAATTCGCCCCTGGGTTCATGTTCCCGGAAATAGGCGGCTGCTTCCCTGATACTGCACCGCTTTATTTCCTCAAAAGTCTTGGTCAATTCCCGGGCTACAGCAATAGGGCGTTCTCCCCCCAGCAGTTCCTCCATATCAGCCAGAGTTTTAAGCAGCCGGTGGGGGGCTTCATAGAAAATCATGGTGCGGGGTTGATCAGCCAGACTGCTGAGCACTTCCCGGCGCTGCTTACCTTTGGCCGGCAGAAAACCCACAAAAATGAAACTCTGGGTATCCAGTCCCGACAAAGCCAGAGCGGTAATCAGAGCCGACGGCCCCGGGATAGCTTCCACCTTTATTCCAGCTTCCAAAGCCCGGCGCACCAGCTCAGCCCCGGGATCAGAAATAGCCGGCATGCCTGCATCGGAAACCAGAGCCACCCTTTTGCCTGCTGCCAGTTCCTGCAAAATAAGATCTTCTTTCGCCAGGCCACTGTGCTGGTGGTAACTGGTCAGGGGTTTATGGATTTTATAGCGGTTGAGAAGCTTCAAGGTATGGCGGGTATCTTCACAGGCAATCAGATCCACCTGGCGCAGGGTTTTCAGCAGGCGGATGCTAACATCTTCCAGATTGCCTATGGGGGTTGCGCAAATATAGAGTATGCCGGTTTCAGCCATTCTGGCTCCCCTCCTCCCCGGGAGGCTGTTCATAAAGGCGCTGTATTTCCGGGCTGTACACCCCTGGGCTCTGGTAGACAATCAGGGGAGGCAGCACGGTAAATTCTTGCCGGGTGCCCTTGCCGGCTTCTATCAGGAAATGCCCTGCTTCCCGTTCTATGGTGGGATGAACCATACGCAGGCGCACCGGATTCAATCCGGCGGCGGCCAGTTCCGCCAAGATTTCGCACAAACGGCGGGCAGGCAGGATCATGGCCAGGCGCCCGCCGGTCTTCAGCAAATGAGCGCTGGCCTGCACAATGGCCGGCAGGGTAACCTTCAGCTCATGCCGGGCTATGGCCTGCTCGGAATCCCGGCTGATTTTACCCTGTCCCTTTTTCCAAAAAGGCGGGTTGCACACTACCAAATCCGCCTGGGCTTTGGTCCAGCAGTGGGTGATCTGATTTATATCCGCCTGCAGAATGGTTATCTGCTCCTCCAGCTTATTGTACTGCACGCTGCGCCGGGCCCGGTCCACCATCTGTTCTTGAATTTCCAGGCCGGTAATATGAATCCCCTTATGACGATAAGCCAGCAGCAGAGCTATAACTCCGCTGCCGGTTCCCAAATCAAATACCTGCATGCCATCATATAGAGCGGGGAAATGGGCTAACAGGACTGAATCTATAGAAAAGCGGTAGCCCCCGCGGGGCTGAATTATTTTTAATCCTCCCAGGATCAGATCATCCCAGCTTTCATCGCCGGGCAAATGGGGCAGTCGTTCCAGCTTCCGGTCACTCCTTTTCCAGCTGGGCTACACAAAACAAGCAGTCTTCATGGCGCTGCTGGCCGAAGGAATAGCTGCAGATATGATAACCCTCCCGGTACAGGCGGCCTAAATTCTCATAGCCTTCTCCCTGAATACCGATTTGGGTAACCCGGTCAATCTCCGGAGCAGGGGCTTGCAGCCGGGCTACTTCTCTTTCCAGGTGAGCAACCCGTTCCTTTAATTCACCCAGTTCAATAATCATCTCCCTCAAAAGCATCTTCAATTCCCGGACAGTCTTCTCCACACCTACAACCCTCCTGCCCCTTGGTATCATATAATTCCGATTCGTACTTCAGGCAGCACATCAGGCGGCCGCATATACCGGATATTTTGGTGGGATTGAGGGACAAGTTCTGTTCCTTGGCCATGCGTATGGAAACGGGCTCAAATTCTCCCAGGAAGTTATGGCAGCATAAAACCCGGCCGCAGGGTCCGATTCCGCCCAGCATTTTGGCTTCATCCCGCACCCCGATCTGGCGCAGCTCGATACGAGTCTTGAAAATGGCGGCCAGATCTTTGACCAGCTCCCGGAAATCCACTCGCCCTTCCGCGGTAAAATAGAATATTATCTTACCCATATCAAAGGTATATTCTACATCAATCAAGCGCATGGGCAGTTCATGCTCGCGAACTTTTTGCTTGCATATTTCCAGAGCCTCTTTTTCTTTAGCCTTGTTGCTCTGGTGGACCTTAATGTCTTCCGGGGTGGCTTTGCGAATTACTGGTTTTAAGGGTAACACCAGTTCCTCTTCGGGCAGTTCCTTTTTGCCGATAACTACCGTGCCGAACTCTATGCCCCGGATGGTCTCAACAATCACTCCATCTCCGGGGTTTAAATCAATATCCTCACACTCGAAATAGTATATTTTCCCAGCAGGTCGGAAACGTATTCCTGCAACCCAGGCCACTATTTTTACCTCCTTTGCCCATGGGCCCCCTGGCCGGGGGACACCTGGGGCTGCAGCAAGTGCAGCCATTCATAGGCTATATTGACGGCAATCAGGGAACGATTCACATGGTAGCGGCTGTAGCGCTTTATTCTATTGATCCGTTCCCATCCCCTCAGCACCTGTTCGGGATGCAAAGGGGGCAACTGCCGGTAAAGATCTTTGTTTTCGGGAAACAACAGCAAATTATCCTGATCGCTGTATTGCAAAATTAGCCGATCTCTTATTATAGTCTCCACCAGTCGTACGTTCAACTCCAAATCTTCTTCCATCAGGGAGGCTGCTTCAAATACCTTGATGGGCTCCCCGCTGCTCAGACCCTGCAGCAAAGACAGCGCTTGCTGCCAGCGCCCCGGCCAGTCCTGTTCCTCGCAGAACTGCAAAGCCTCTCCCAGACTCCCCTGGCTGAGCCGCGCTGCCCGGGAAGCTACTTCCGGTTCAATTCCCCGGCTCAGCAGGACCGATTGGATTGCTTCCACTCCCAGGGGATAAAACTGCACTAACTGGCAGCGGGATACTATAGTCTCCAGTATTTCCGCAGTATCGCTGAGCAGGATGATCAGGGCGTACTCAGGTGGTTCCTCCAGGGTTTTCAGCAAAGCATTGGCCGCTTCCAGGCTCATCAAGTGGCTGTCGTGAATCAGAACTATGCGATGCCTGGCCCGGTAGGGTTTCATCGCCAGCCAGGGTATCATTTCCTGGCTGATCTGTTCCTTACTGATCCGGGTGCGGTTTTCAGGAAGGCTAATTTCCATCAGATCGGGATGGATTCCTTCCCGCAAATAAACCTCAGCCCCAGGATCTTCCTGCTGCAGCAGGGAACGGGCAAAAGCTTGGGCGGTCATTTGCTTTCCCACTCCGGGCGGTCCCATGAACAAATAAGCATGACTTATTATGCCGCTGTCCAAACTGCGCTGCAACAAAGCTACAGCTTGATCTTGTCCTACTATGCAAGCAAAGTCTGCCATGGAATCCTCCCTCATATTACTATACCATTAAGTCAACCAGTATACCCCGGATCTTGTCCAGAGTTTCTAAAACCTCCAGGGGTTCAGGGGTACGCCGGGTAAATTCATCCAGCATTTGCTCTATTTCTTTGTCCACGGTTTGAATAGTTACCAGCAAGGCTCGCCCCCTGCGACTGCGGCCATGCTCCTGTTTCACCAGGTAAGCCTGGGAGGCAGCCTCCCGCAGAAAATCCTTGACCAGGCGCTTGTAGAGCATCAGGTCAGTGAGGTTTAAACTCCGCTTCAGCCGCTCCGATACCTGGTCCAGCTGGTTTAAAATCTCCTGCATTTTTATATGCCCCTGGCTCTGGTGATGCTGGGCCAGTTCCTGCTCAAAACTGGCTGCGGGACGGCGCTGGACTTCGCGGCTGGTTTTCCCCCCTATGGTGGTATATTTAGCCCATTCTTTTTTGTCCCGGTCAATTTTCACGCCCTAGGCCTCCTTAAATACCCTTCAGCTACCTGGCTGATTCCAGCCTTTCTTTGTCAAAAGCTGCTGGATTTCCCGCAGGGCATCCCCTACTACCGTTCCCAGAGGTTTATGGGCATCAAGAATGCGTATCCGCTGGGGTTCTTCCCGAGCTATCTGTAAATATCCCTGCCGGACCCGCTCTTGAAACAACAGCCCGGCTTTTTCCAAGCGGTCCGGGGTATCTTTGGCCCGCCGGCGGGCACCTTCGGCGGGATCTACATCCAGCAGCAAGGTTAAGTCAGGTTTCAAGCCGCCGGTAGAAAGCTGGTTCAGCTGCTGCAAAAAATCCAAAGGCAAGCCTCGCCCATAACCCTGATAGGCCAGAGTCGAATCTATGTAGCGGTCAGCTATAATCATCTTCCCTTCCTGCAGAGCCGGTCGGATCACGGTCTCCACCAGCTGGCAGCGAGCCGCTGCATAGAGGAAAGCTTCCGTGCGCGCCTGCATGTCCTCATTGGCAGTATCCAAAAGCAGGTTTCTGATCTTCTCGGAAATAGGGGTTCCCCCAGGTTCCCTCAGCCCCAGGGGATGAAAAGCATCCAGTCGGCAAAGGAGTTCTTTTTTCAAACTGGTTTTACCGGAACCGTCTACTCCTTCCAGACTAATAAATATGCCTTTTAGCATAAGCTTCCTCCTAAATTTCCAGGACGGCAATAGTATCCAGGGTGTGGTCCAGGGGCCCCTGTACCCTTGCTCCTATCTGGCGTATATAGCAGAGATAATCATATATATCCCCGGTAATCATTTCCCCGGGCAGCAAAGCCGGAATGCCCGGCGGGTAGACTGCCACTATTTCCGCCGCTACCTGGTCTCTGGCCTGGGCCAGGGGTACGCGCCGGCTGTTGCTCTGAAATGCCTCCCGGGGCGATTTCACTACTAATGGTGCCGGCGGCAGTGCCGGCCTAATATATCTACTATTCGCTGCATAGTGCCGTTGATCCTTGGCAATAGCCTCCAGAGCCCGGTAAAATCTTTCCCAGTCACTGGGCTGGTGAAACATGGACATCATAGCCAGTATATAGTGATCCCCTTCTATCTCCACCTGAATATGGTACTGCCGGCGCAGGATACAACCCAGTTCAAAACCGCTGATACCCATGGCATCGGTCAGGATCAGAATTTTAAGGGGATCAACTCCGGTAACCCCGGCTTTGACCAGCCGGTTTCCCGGACAGCTGAATCCCGGCAAAGCATCGATTTTTTGGCGATATTCCTCGGCCAGGTCCAGGGCCCTCTCCAAAAGTTCCTCACTCTGTTCCTGCATAAAATGGCGGGCCAAATCCATAGAAGCCAGCAAGGGATAGGAAGGGCTGGTAGTAGTAACCAGGCTGAAAGCTTTTTTCACCCTCTCCGTAAAAGGGAATCCATGCCCCAGGTGCAGGGCTCCCCCCTGGTTAAAAACCGGCAGGGTTTTATGCATGCCGTGTACCACCGCATCTGCCCCTGCGGAAAGGGCGGGAGCAGGATAGCGGGGATGAAAATAGAAATGGGTTCCATGAGCTTCATCCACAAAAAGGGTAATGTTGCGGCTATGGGCTGCGGCAGCTATTTCCCCAATATTGCTGGTGGTTCCATAGAAAGTAGGACTGGTTAAAAAAACCGCTGCCACTTCCTGCTGGGAGAGCAGCTTGTCTACCTCCTGCACACTGGTAGACAGGGACAGGCCGGTCTCCTGATCTATTTCCGCGGGCAGGTAAACCGGATGTGCTCCCGACAGCACCATCCCTCCGAAGAAAGATCGGTGGGCATGGCGGGGGATAAGGACCTTGGCCTTCTCAGGCAGACTGAGAAAAAGAGCATGTATGCCGGAAGAAGCTCCATTAACCAGGAAAAAGCTTTCCCGGGCTCCGAAAGCTTCCGCCAGCAGGCGTTCTCCTTCTCTGATAATACCAACGGGGAGATGCAGGTCATCCAGACCGGGTACCTCGGTAACATCAAACCGGGCCCAATTTTTCCAGGGATCGGGGAGAACCGGGGCTATTCCCGCATGGCCGGGCATATGCAGTCGCAGGACATTCTCCTGGATATACTGATTAAGAGCTAAGTATATGGGGGCAGGTGAGGGGCTCACATCGATTCCTCTCTTTTACACCAGCAGCTTGATGGCGGCCGGAATTATTTCAAAAGTGACGCTGTTGCCGTGTCCGGGAGTCTCTCCATCCATTTCAAACAGGATGTCGCCCTCGGACAGGATTTGTACCTGATGCCCGACCATTCTTTCCACCAGGGGATGATGCAGGTGGGTACCTTTATACATGTTGACTATATTAGCCAGCAAATCTCGTTTCTTAAGGTCCTTGGCCAGTATTATTTCCAAAAGTCCATCGTCAATCCGGGCGTGGGGAGCAACCTTCACCCCGCCGCCGAAATAACTGCCGTTTCCTACTACTATGATGCCGGTTTTGCCTTCGTACTTGGTTTCACCATCCACTTTAATGACCAGATCCAGGTTGCGGTAGGTGAAGATAGTGTATAAAAAGGCCAGGAAAAAGGACAGGAAACCTCCCAGGGCCTTGCTGTTGTTGTTTACCCGGTAAACGGTGGCGCTGCCCAGACCCACATCGGCTTCATTAATAAAAAAGCGCCGTTCCTCCATGCCATTCCAGCCGGTATAGGCGGCTAACACCACATCACAGGGACGGATTTGGGGCTTGGTGAGCAGGCGAATTATTGAGTCGATATCCCGGTGCAAATTAAACATGCGGGCGAAATCCCCGCCAGTGCCGATGGGAATAAAAGACAAGCAGCTTTCCGGATTTACCGGTTGCTGGTTTTCGTCAAAGAAGCCATTTACTACTTCATTGAGAGTCCCATCTCCGCCTACGGATACAATCCGGTTATACCCCCTCTGCAGAGCTTGCCGGGTAATAAAGGTGACATCCCCAGGGCTTTTGGTATATTGGGAATCTATCTTAATATGGCGGCTGGCCAAGGTTCGTTCTATTTTTTTTCCAGGCTTTGCGAGTACGTCCATTGGCAGCCCTGGGATTAACCACACACAAAGTCTGATAGCTGACTGTATCCATTCTCTCTCCCACCTGCTAAATCGTTCCTGATTATATTCATTGTATATGAACCGCCAACCATTAATCCACGAAAAAAATTAAGGTACCCCTGCAGGTACCTTAAATGAAGAGTTCTTTTAACTTGTTGACTACGGTTTGGTATTGGATGGAGCCCACTTCCATATGAACTATATCTTGCTCACAATCGCAGCAAATAAAAGCTTTTCTGATCTTCATTCCGCCATGAATCCCCTGGGAGGGCACTTCCCCGCACAGGTAGCAACGGGGCAAGAGAATCCCTCGTGCAGAGGGGACCATTAACTGGTATGCCTCTCTCATGGTGCCAAACTTCCTTTTTTCTGTCATTATTCCCTTTGCTCAGCAGCAGAATACTTAACTCTTTGTCATTACGTTATGTAGCTATGCCTCAAAGTGTTAACAAAGTATATCTTATTTGCCATCGCCAGCTGGCAGGCCATTTCACAGCAATTGTCACCTGTGCACAGGCTGCGATGAATGAAAGCATCGCTGCATGGCTTAAGCATGAATATTAGTCGGGGAGTTACAGCGAGCCGCTGCAACCCACGGCAATTGAATCATATCCTAGTCCCCATCAATCAGGTTGCCTAACGTGCCTAAAAGGGACCCTTCCTCTTTCCGGCCGCTGTTCCCGCCCAGGCTCAAAATACGGTCAGCCAGGCGGTTAAAGGGCAGGGACTGCAGCCAGACGGTTCCCGGTCCTCTCAGGGTAGCAAAGAACAGTCCCTCTCCGCCGAAGAATACCGACTTGATTCCTTTCACCATTTCAATATCATACTTGACGGTTTTGGTCAGAGCTACCAGACAGCCGGTATCTACCCGCAGCAGTTCGCCGGAAGCTAACTGTCTTTCGTGAATGGTACCCCCGGCATGGATGAAAGTCCAGCCATCCCCTTCTAATTTCTGCATGATAAAACCTTCTCCGCCGAACAAGCCAACTCCCAGTTTGCGCTTAAAGTCAATCCCCACGGATACTCCCTTGGCAGCACATAAAAAGGCATCCTTCTGGCAAATAATCTTGCCGTCATACTCCTGTAAATTTATAGGTATGATTTTACCTGGGTAAGGAGCGGCAAAGGATTCCTGCCTTCTGCCCGGTCCTTTGTTGGTAAAAACCGTCATAAACAGGCTTTCCCCGGTTATCAGCCGCTTGCCCGCTGACAGGAGTTTGCTCCCCAGACCGCCGCCGCCGGAATCGGAACCATCGCCAAAAATAGTCTGCATACTGATCCCGTCATCCATATACATCATGGCTCCAGCCTCAGCAATAACGCTTTCTCCCGGATCCAACTGGATCTCCACAAACTGCATTTCATTTCCATATACTTTGTAATCAATCTCATGGGCCATAATCTATATCCTCCGCATCAAAAGTTATATGAACAGCCCTTTTCGCCGTTTACTGCCATTTCTCCTCTAAAGCCCGAACCCAACCGGCGAAAAATTCCGCGGGTAACGGGCAGATAACTTTTACCGGGCATCCTTGAGCAAGTCTCTAATTTCCGTTAACAGAATCTCGGCATTGGTAGGAACGGCTTCTGTTTCAGCCTCTTCCGCTGGTTTTTTGAATTTGTTGATGGCTTTAACGAATAGAAAAACGGCCATGGCAATTATAAAAAAGTCCACTAAATTTTGAATAAACATGCCATAAAGGATCTGTTCATCTCCCACCTGGATTTTCAACCCGGAAAAATCCAAGCCCCCCAAAAGCAACCCAATCAAAGGCATTATTATATTGCTTACCAGGGAAGACACGATTTTCCCAAAAGCACTACCTATAACTACTGCAATGGCTAAATCTAATACATTGCCCTTAATGGCAAACTCTTTGAATTCTTGCCACACATTAATCACTCCTTTACATCCTGAGTTTTCTGTCCGAACTAATTAGGATTATAACCTGAACCCCCTTTTCGCCGTTTATTCCCCTTTCTCCTCCAGTATCTCCAGTTAACTGGTAAAAATGCCGTTTATCTCACCCAATCATCAATTCATCCAATCACTTCAGCCCCCATCATGTTCCTGCGGCTCTGTCTCCCTTTTCAAAATTTATTAAAACTTTACATGGGGACAATAATGGTCGTAGGATGTATATGAGGCATACGGCATTGCAAAATACAAACCACATAGGAAAGCCCTAAAAGGAGGTTATCATCATGAAAAGATCTTACTACGAGGAATATAAGCAGAAGCTGATTACTCCTGAAAAAGCGGCGGGATTAATTAAGCCGGTAGACTATATTTTGTATGGCAGTTTCCTAAGCAGGCCGGTTGATTTTGACAATTGTTTAGCCCAGCGCATTCATGAATTAACCGAAATCAACATTTTCTACGGCGCCGGCTTGCTGCCCCCTTTGCAGACGGCTATGTGCGACCCTGAACATAGGGTTTTCACCTGCAATAGCTGCTACTTCAGCGCCGTAGACCGCAAAATGCATGACAAAGGCTTGCTGTACTATACTCCCGCCAATTTCAGCCAAGCTAACGAGATGTTTACCCTGCCTACCTACCCGCCTTACACCTGTGTAGTGCAAGTTGCTCCCATGGATGAACACGGCTTTTTCTCCTTTGGGGTTGGTAATACCTATTGTTTTGAAGGGGCCATGCAGGCCGCTACCGTTATTGTAGAAGTAAACCAAAACTTGCCCCGGATGCTAGGGGGTTCAGAAGATGGCCTGCATATTTCCATGGTTGATTACATCATCGAAGGCAGCAATCCTCCCATATTTGAACTGCCTCCTTCTCCGGAACCCAGTGAAGCGGACAAGCGCATGGCCGAACTGATACTGGAAGAAATCCCTGACCGGGCTTGCCTGCAGCTGGGAGTGGGTACTTTGCCCAACGTATTGGGAGAACTCCTGTGCGATACGGATCTTACCCACCTGGGTATTCACAGTGAAATGTTCTGCGATTCCATGGTTGACCTGTTCGAAGCAGGCAAAATTACCGGCCGGTACAAAGCCACCGACCGGGGGAAAATAGTGGCCACTTTCTGTCTGGGCACCAAAAAATCCTACGATTTTGTGGACGACAATCCCTTAATAGCCAGTCATCCCTGTTCTTACACTAATGATCCCCGGGTTATCGGCCGCAATGACAATGTAATCTCTATTAACAATGCCATTGAGATTGACCTGTTCGGTCAGGTCTGTTCCGAGAGTTCAGGAACACGGCAAATATCCGGCACCGGAGGTCAGCTGGATTTTGTAGAAGGCGCCTGGTACTCCAATGGAGGCAAGAGCTTTCTCTGCCTGACCAGTACCTACACCGACAGAAACGGCACCGTTCACTCTCGCATTGTACCCACCCTGAAAACAGGCAGCATCGTGACAACTCCCCGCACCCTGGTAGATTATGTTGTCACTGAATACGGAAAAGTGCAGCTGAAAGGACAGCCTACCTGGTCCCGGGCGGAGAAATTAATCAGCGTGGCTCATCCGGACTTCCGGGATGATCTTATCCGCCAGGCCCAGGAAATGAAAATCTGGCGCCGGACCAACAAGATCGAATAGCCATATGATGACCAGAATCAAAAATTAACCGGGAATAGCGGCTGTAATTGATGCACAAGCTAACCGAAACAGCAAAGGTGGTCATCTTATGCACGAAAACAACTATAGGCCAGAAGAGCAGGAGTTTGATAATAGCCGCGACCGAATTCAACAGAAATTTGAAGATGAAATGGAAGATATGTTCATGGATCTGAGATATTTTATCTGTTAATATCCTCACCCATCAAAGGGATGGCTAGCGTTATGTGACAGCCATCCCTTTTCTTAACCATAAAAGTACAAAAAACTGTCACTATTTGTTGCCAGTCTTTCCGGGGTCTAGTACAATGGGAAAAATCGCAGGCAGGTGATATGATGAGCCAATCAGATATAGAGGCCATATTAAAGATGGCTATGGACTGGGAAATTGAAGCGTACGAGTTTTATCATGCATTATCCCAAAAAAACCTGGATTCTTCCGTTAAACAAATTTTTGCTGAATTGGCTGAAGAAGAACAAAAGCACCAGAAAATCCTGCAATCCTTCTTGAAAACCCGGAGAAACCCCTTAGATTCAAGCGCACAGCTGATTTTAAGGTAGCGGAAACCGTAGAAGAATTACCTCCTTTGACTGCCGATATGAAGCCGGTGGATGCCATCACTTTAGCTATGAAAAGAGAAGAAATGGCTATGAATCACTATAAAAGTATGGCCGAACATAGCGAAACTCCTGAACAGGCGAAAATTTTTGAGGAACTCTCCTATATGGAACAGAGTCACAAGACCCGACTGGAAGAATTGTACACCAACATGGCTTTTCCTGAAGTATGGTAGGAAAGAAAAAAGGATCGGCTTTCCGGTCCTTTCAAGCTGTCAAAGAAGTCTTTTAGCGGTTAGACGTTCGAGATTGCCACGCCCCTCCGGGGCTCGCAATGACACATAAGATGGCCTTTTGGTATGTCATCGCGAGGAGCGTAGCGACGTGGCGATCTCTTTTGGCTAATTTTTTGATACTCTCAAAGGACCGGGCTTTCAGGTCCTTTTTTTCTGTTTTTTCTTTCAGAAAATAATTAATTCCTGGCAACGACCTACTCTCCCACGCTTACGCGCAGTACCATCGGCGCTGGAGGGCTTAACTGCCGTGTTCGGGATGGGTACGGGTGTTTCCCCTCCGCTATTGTCACCAGGAAATTTGATTACTTATTTAGTTTATGTTTGAGAGATTGCCGCGTCGCTTCGCTCCTCGCAATGACACGGCGAGGATCCTTCAAAACTGCACACAGAGTTTCCTTAAGGTCAAGACCTCGATCTATTAGTACCAGTCTGCTTAATGCATCGCTGCACTTACACTCCTGGCCTATCTACCACCTAGTCTTGATGGGATCTTACCTCCTTATCGGAGTGGGAGAACTCATCTTGAGGTCGGCTTCGCGCTTAGATGCTTTCAGCGCTTATCCTCTCCAGACATAGCTACCCAGCTGTGCCCCTGGCGAGACAACTGGTACACCAGCGGTCTGTCCATCCCGGTCCTCTCGTACTAGGGACAGATCCTCTCAATTCTCCTGCGCCTGCGATGGATAGGGACCGAACTGTCTCACGACGTTCTGAACCCAGCTCACGTACCACTTTAATGGGCGAACAGCCCAACCCTTGGGACCTTCTCCAGCCCCAGGATGTGATGAGCCGACATCGAGGTGCCAAACCTCCCCGTCGATGTGAACTCTTGGGGGAGATAAGCCTGTTATCCCCGGGGTAGCTTTTATCCGATGAGCGACGGCCCTTCCACTCGGTACCGCCGGATCACTAAGCCCGACTTTCGTCCCTGCTCGAAATGTCTCTCTCGCAGTCAAGCTCCCTTATGCCTTTACACTCTTCGCGCGATTTCCATCCGCGCTGAGGAAACCTTTGGGCGCCTCCGTTACCCTTTAGGAGGCGACCGCCCCAGTCAAACTGCCCGCCTGAAACTGTCCCTGATCCGGTTCACGGACCTAGGTTAGAACTCCAGCAATTTAAGAGTGGTATCCCACCGATGGCTCCAGCAAGCCTGGCGACCTGCCTTCTTAGCCTCCCACCTATCCTGTACATAAACTACCAAAATCCAATATCAGGCTGCAGTAAAGCTCCACGGGGTCTTTCTGTCCTATCGCAGGTAACCGGCATCTTCACCGGTACTACAATTTCACCGAGCCCCTCGTCGAGACAGTGCCCAGATCGTTACGCCTTTCGTGCGGGTCTGAACTTACCAGACAAGGAATTTCGCTACCTTAGGACCGTTATAGTTACGGCCGCCGTTCACCGGGGCTTCGGTTCAAAGCTTCGCAGTCTCCCGCTAACCTTTCCCCTTAACCTTCCGGCACCGGGCAGGCGTCAGCCTCTATACTTCATCTTTCGATTTCGCAGAGACCTGTGTTTTTGGTAAACAGTCGCCTGGGCCTGTTCTCTGCGGCTCCCTCTCGCTTCGTTTCCTAACGATAACGGAGCACCCCTTCTCCCGAAGTTACGGGGTCATTTTGCCGAGTTCCTTAACGAGGGTTCTCTCGCGCGCCTTAGGATTCTCTCCTTGCCTACCTGTGTCGGTTTGCGGTACGGGCACCCCAAACCTCGCTAGAGGCTTTTCTTGGCAGTCTGGAATCAGTGACTTCGGTACTACGCTTCCCTCCCCTTCACACCTCAGAGTTCCCACAGAGCGGATTTGCCTACTCTGCCTCCTAAGTGCTTGGACGTGCTCTTCCATCCGCACGCTTCACCTATCCTCCTGCGTCACCCCCTCGCTCAATCGGTTTGTAGGTGGCACTGGAATCTCAACCAGTTATCCATCCCCTACGCCTTCCGGCCTCGGGTTAGGTCCCGGCTTACCCTGGGCGGACGAGCCTTCCCCAGGAATCCTTAGGCTTCCGGCGGGCAGGATTCTCACCTGCCTTCTCGCTTACTTATGCCAGCATTCTCACTTCCTATCAGTCCACTACTCCTTTCGGTATAGCTTCTGCCCGATAGGAACGCTCCCCTACCATACGGAAGTCGGATGACGGAAGTCAGAAGTCGGATCTTTCTGTTTCGTATTTAGTCCATTTCTGAATGAGTCGGTATATCTGCTTGTTGACTGTTTCATATCTTGCTTTCAGTTGCTTATGGGTCTCTTGCTCGATATATCCAAGGTCTTTTATCATATCAATATATACCTTGACTTCATTCGTTGAACCCATGGCATTTCTTAAGAAATGCTTGAATTCTTTTTCAGAATTCCTTCTTCCATAACCTTCGGCTATGTTGGCGGGTATTGATATGGCTGCTCTCCTTATCTGAGGAACTAGCTCATACTTTTCTTCCTTTGGTAATCGCAAGCATATCTGGTGCATCTCCAAGGCAAGTCTATAACTTTCTTGATAGACTACCAGATCTTCATAGCTTTTAATTGCCATTGAAAAACCCTCCGTCTTCTGTCCTCTGTCATCCGTCCTCCGTATCCAAAGCTTCGGTACTATGCTTAGCCCCGTTACATTTTCGGCGCAGAGCCACTTGACCAGTGAGCTATTACGCATTCTTTAAATGATGGCTGCTTCTAAGCCAACATCCTGGCTGTCTGGGCGGCTCTACCTCCTTTCCCACTTAGCATAGATTTTGGGACCTTAGCTGTTGGTCTGGGCTGTTTCCCTCTCGACAACGGACCTTGTCACCCATTGTCTGACTGCCAAGATTTACCTTATGGTATTCGCAGTTTGGGATGGTTCGGTAACCGGTGAAGGCCCCTAGCCTAACCAGTGCTCTACCCCCATAAGGAAACTCTTGACGCTAGCCCTAAAGCTATTTCGGGGAGAACCAGCTATCTCCGAGTTCGATTGGCTTTTCACCGCTATCCACAGCTCATCCACGCGCTTTTTAACGCACTCTGGTTCGGGCCTCCATTTTGTGCTACCAAAACTTCACCCTGGCCATGGATAGGTCACCCGGTTTCGGGTCTACAACAACAAACTACACGCCCTTTCAGACTCGCTTTCGCTTCGGCTCCGTCCCTTTCAGACTTAACCTCGCTTGCTGTCGTAACTCGCTGGCCCATTCTACAAAAGGTACGCCGTCACACGCTTTCAATCGTGCTCCGACTGCTTGTAGGCATACGGTTTCAGGTTCTCTTTCACTCCCCTCCCGGGGTGCTTTTCACCTTTCCCTCACGGTACTCTCCTCTATCGGTCGCTGACTAGTATTTAGCCTTGGAAGGTGGTCCTCCCTGCTTCCCACCGGGTTCCACGTGTCCGGCGGTACTCGGGGTTCCCCTGAAGAGTTATCTGGCTTTCGGCTACGAGGCTCTCACTCTCTGCGGCTGGACTTTCCAGTCCATTCGCCTAACCAGATAATTTCTAACTCTTTGGTACATCTGCAACTGTACCCCAGGGGCCCCTCAACCCCGATCATGCAACGCTTGCAGGCTTACACATGACCGGTTTGGGCTCCTTCCCGTTCGCTCGCCGCTACTAAGGAAATCTCTCTTGATTTCTTCTCCTCCGGCTACTAAGATGTTTCAGTTCGCCGGGTCTCGCCTCTCCTGCCCTATGCATTCAGGCAGGGATGACAGAGGTTCTCCTCTGCCGGGTTCCCCCATTCGGAGATCCACGGATCTACGCTCGCTTGCAGCTCCCCGTGGCGTTTCGCCGCTTGCCGCGTCCTTCTTCGCCTGTCAGCGCCTAGGCATCCCCCGTACGCCCTTACTATCTTGACCTTGCGCGAGAAACTCTCTACCTCTCGGTAAATTGTTCCTGCTTTCTCCTCTGTGTGCAGTTTTCAAAGATCCTCCAGGCTNNTATAAAACGAACAGCAAGGATCACAAAGTGATCGACCTAGGAATTGGGAAGTGGGAGGTGGGATGTTGGAGGTGAGACGATTCCTTAAGAACTGTCTTCTCCTTTTCCTCTACCTTACTTCCTCATTCTCCTTAGAAAGGAGGTGATCCATCCGCACCTTCCGGTACGGATACCTTGTTACGACTTCACCCCAATCACTAACCCCACCTTCGACGGCTGCTTCCCTTGCGGGTTGGCTCACCGGCTTCGGGTGTTGCCAGCTTTCGTGGTGTGACGGGCGGTGTGTACAAGGCCCGGGAACGCATTCACCGCGACGTGCTGATTCGCGATTACTAGCGATTCCGACTTCATGCAGTCGAGTTGCAGACTGCAATCCGAACTGAGAATGGCTTTTTGAGATTCGCTCCGCCTCACGGCTTCGCCGCTCTCTGTACCACCCATTGTAGCACGTGTGTAGCCCAGATCATAAAGGGCATGATGATTTGACGTCATCCCCACCTTCCTCCCGCTTGTCACGGGCAGTCCCATTAGAGTGCTCAGCTTCACCTGTTAGCAACTAATGGCAAGGGTTGCGCTCGTTGCGGGACTTAACCCAACATCTCACGACACGAGCTGACGACAACCATGCACCACCTGTCTCAGAGTTCCCCGAAGGGCACCCCCTAGTTTCCTAAGGGTTCTCTGGATGTCAAGACCTGGTAAGGTTCTTCGCGTTGCATCGAATTAAACCACATGCTCCACCGCTTGTGCGGGCCCCCGTCAATTCCTTTGAGTTTCAGCCTTGCGACCGTACTCCCCAGGCGGGATACTTATTGCGTTAGCTCCGGCACGGAAGGGGTCGATACCTCCCACACCTAGTATCCATCGTTTACAGCGTGGACTACCAGGGTATCTAATCCTGTTTGCTCCCCACGCTTTCGCACCTCAGCGTCAGGGTCAGTCCAGTCAGCCGCCTTCGCCACTGGTGTTCCTCCTGATATCTACGCATTTCACCGCTACACCAGGAATTCCACTGACCTCTCCTGCCCTCAAGATATCCAGTTTCAAGTGCAACCCCGCAGTTGGGCTGCGGTCTTTCACACCTGACTTAAATACCCGCCTACGTGCTCTTTACGCCCAGTAATTCCGGACAACGCTCGCCCCCTACGTCTTACCGCGGCTGCTGGCACGTAGTTAGCCGGGGCTTCCTCGTAAGGTACCGTCACCTTGGGGTCAGTTACTACCCCAATCCTTCGTCCCTTACAACAGAGCTTTACAACCCGAAGGCCTTCTTCGCTCACGCGGCGTCGCTGCGTCAGGGTTTCCCCCATTGCGCAATATTCCCCACTGCTGCCTCCCGTAGGAGTCTGGGCCGTTCTCAGTCCCAGTGTGGCCGTACACCCTCTCAGGCCGGCTACTGATCGTCGCCTTGGTAGGCCGTTACCCTACCAACTAGCTAATCAGACGCGGGCCCATCCATAAGCGGAAGCCTAAGCCTCCTTTACTTAACCAAACATGCGTCCAGCTAAGCTTATGCGGTATTAGCAGCCGTTTCCAGCTGTTATCCCCCTCTTATGGGTAGGTTGCCCACGCGTTACTCACCCGTCCGCCACTAGTTTTGCACTCAGCACTTAATGTTCTTTCCCCTTGCATGTGTTGGCTTTTTTGTTTGGCGTTGTGCGACAAAGTTCGCAACGCCATAACTCCTTGCTTTACCACTCGGCACCTGGAAGCGCTCTGCTTCTTGGGTTGGCTCTCCTAATAAGCGTTGTGCGAACTTTGTTCGCAGTTAATGCTGCGGCCAACTATCCAGGCTTCCTCCTAAGAACATTAAGTGCTAAGTGCAAAACCCGTTCGACTTGCATGTGTTAGGCACGCCGCCAGCGTTCGTCCTGAGCCAGGATCAAACTCTCCGTTAAAATCTTTAACTTCTATCCCAGCTTTTCGCTTGGCTTT
>LFRM01241482.1_pt2 | contig 131276 bp, 116 predicted proteins | sample 618341 | NCBI WGS metagenome assembly LFRM01 (sample SAMN03654438, study PRJNA283298) | anaerobic digester metagenome | isolation source: pool of bioreactors CSTR01a, CSTR02a, and CSTR03a thermophilic anaerobic... | place: Denmark: Kgs. Lyngby | collected 2014-05-21 | reverse complement strand
TCTTTTTTTGCCTACCAAAGGTCTTTCAGGTCTCATTTCTTTCATACTTAGTTAACAGAGCCGCCTGAAAGTATTGACAGATACCGCGACATTAAACCGGTTGCCATCAATATTCCGGTAATGATAAGCAGCCCGCCCGATACGAAACTTATTATGCGGTAATTTTTCTTAATAAAGTCGAAAGCCGATTTCAGCCTTCCGATTAATACGGCGCTTGCCAAAAAAGGGATTCCCAAACCAAGCGAATAACATAGAAGCATCAGAACGCCTTTAAGGCTGTCACCGCCATAGGCGGCAAGCATAATGGCCGAGCCCAGAAAGACCCCGACACACGGCGTCCAACCGACAGAAAATACGATACCGAACAGGATCGAAGAAAAAAATCCTGTCTTGGCGGTATCCATTTTCATTTGACGGATCGTATTGATAAACGGCAGTTTAATAACTCCGATAAAGTTTAATCCGAAGAGGATTACTATTACGCCCGTAACCGCATTGACAAGCGGACGGTATTCCCTTAAAAATCTCCCGATGGTGCCGGCAAAAGCTCCGAGGATCGTAAAGACGATGGTAAACCCCATGACAAAACCGATTGCGTTGATAAGTGCGCTGTTTTTGCTGCTGCCGTCGTCCTGAGCGGCAAAATATGAAACATATACCGGCAGCATAGGCAGCAGGCAAGGCGATATAAAAGTAACAATTCCCTCAAGGAACGTGATGAAATAGTCCATCGACGATTTCCTTTCTTTTATCCCTGTCCCGGGTTGTAAAATAATTGTACGGCGCCGCCTTTTTATAGATATCATAATCCTGTCCGGATAATTCCGTCCGGGAAATGACGGAGAAAAAATCCGGAAGCGTATGATTATTTTTACCCTGATAAACCTGCTTAAAACGGGTCAAATATTGATTACCTTACAGGTAAAAGGTTCCTTCCCTTTACTATGGCAGTTTAAAGGACTATAATGGTTATCGGGACAGATAAAGTACCCGGAGCTGCGGTCTTGCCGTTTACAGCGGAAAGACCTTTTTATTGATACGGAGTGACATATATGGTTTTTTCCAGCTTGATATTCCTGTGCGTATTTTTGCCGCTTACGGCGCTACTTTATTACATAACCGGGAACAGGCGGTGGCGAAACGGTCTTTTAATTGCGGCATCCCTTGTTTTTTACGCGTGGGGGGAACCGGGATATGTCATTCTTCTTCTCGTTTGCGGTCTGTTCAATTATTTCAGCGGGTTATCGATTGAAAAAACGAAGGATCGGAATAAGAAAAAAGCAAAGCTTGTTCTGGCGGTCAGCCTGAATATTTTAATACTTGTTTTCTTTAAATATACGGGATTTCTTCTTGAAAACCTGAACCGCCTTCTGGGATTGACGGTTAACGCACCGGATATTTATCTGCCTGTTGGTATTTCCTTTTATACCTTTAAGGCAATCTCTTATGTTTCGGATATATACAAAGGCAAAATAACTGCGCAGAAATCTTATTGGAAATTCATGCTGTACATCTCGCTTTTCCACCATCTAGTCGCCGGACCTATTATCCGATATCCGGATATTGCTGACGAAATTGATCACCGCGAAGAAACGCCGGAGGGGGTAAGGGACGGCGTGCGCCGGTTCATTGCCGGGCTTGCGAAAAAGGTTATTTTAAGCAATACGGCGGCGGAGATTGCGGGAACGTTCCTGGACGGCGATTTATCCCGTCTTTCTGTTGCGGGAGCCTGGCTTGGGATTCTGCTTTTCGCTTTCCGGATATATTTTGACTTTTCGGGCTATTCGGATATGGCTATCGGGCTTGGAAAAATTTTCGGCTTTAATTACGGCGAGAATTTCAATTACCCGTATATTTCAAAATCGCTGACGGAATTCTGGAGGCGGTGGCATATTTCCCTCGGGACTTTCTTCAGGGATTACGTATACATACCTCTTGGGGGGAACAGGCGGCACATTATCCGCAACCTGCTCGTGGTTTGGTTATTAACAGGACTCTGGCATGGAGCAAGCTGGAATTTTATCCTCTGGGGACTGTTTAATTTTGTGTTCATTGTAATTGAAAAGAAATTGCTGAAAGGGTTTCTGGAACGCATACCGGGTTTGTTTTCAAGAATATACTTTGTCATCGTCACTTTGATCGGATGGGCATTTTTCTATTTCACAGATACGGCGCGGCTGCTCGTTTTCGTCGGCGCTCTTTTCGGAACGGCGGGGAGAAGCTTTATTGATCCGGATGCGAGAATCCTTTTCGAGAATAATTGTGTTTTCATTATGATTTGCATTCTGGCGTGTACGCCTATACTGAAATATCTGGCAGGTATTACCGAGAGGAAAATCGAAGAGCGGTCAAAACTTGCGGCGGGGATCCAAAATATAGGTCAGCCTTTTGCTTACACCGTAGTTTTTATTGTGTCCCTCGTATTTCTGGTTTCGCAGACCTATAACCCGTTTTTGTACTTCCAGTTTTAGCGGGGAGGAGCAGGCAATGAAAAAAATTTATGCGGAAACGTTGATATTTTTTATGGTGCTGGCCGTTTTAGGAACAGCCAATTTAATAAATACTCACAAGCCGGAAATATCCGAAGTGGAAAACCGTGCACTTGCCGGAAAGCCCGTTTTTTCCGCCGCAGATTTTTTCAATGGGAAATATTTCGAAGACTATAACAATTATTATAACGATACCTTTATCATGCGCGACGAAATGATACTTATGTGCAGGGATATAAAAGACGCTTTTACGGTTAATTCGGGCTATGTATTGGTGGTTGCGGAAAGGGATAAACTGCCGCAGTCTCCAGGCGATGATGCGGATTTTTCCGGCGAAGAAGCCGGAAACGATCCCGAAAACCGTGAAGAAACTACTCCGGACGGAAGCGAAAACAAAGAACAGGATCCGCAGGAGCGAACTGAAACCGAGGGAGAGAAAAGGGAAAATGCTGCGGAACCGGGGCTTGAACTTGAAGATGACGGAAACATGGGATATTGGCTTCTTGCAGACGGGAAAGCCGTAGAACTGTTCCGCTTCAACAAAGAGGCGATCGATTATTATGTCGAGACAATAAACATGTATCACGAGAAACTCGGAGATAAGGTAAAACTTTATTCGATGATTGCGCCGACGGCGGGGGAATTCACGCTCATGAAACGCTACCGGGACATGACCGACTCGCAGAATGAAGCGATGATTTACATTAACAGCAAGCTGCATCCGGATATTACAGCCGTTGATGTTTTCGACGCCTTAAGCAGGCATAAGGATGAATATATCTATTTCAGGACCGATCATCATTGGACGGCTCTCGGAGCGTATTACGCATATGAAGCTTTTATGAAGGCCCGCGGCGAAGAGGCCGTTCCTCTTGAGCGGTATGAAACGGTAACCGTGGATAATTTCCTCGGCAGCGCGTATACAAAAACGCTTTCGAAAGAACTGGAGAATAATCCCGATACGATCCAGGTTTACCTGCCGTTTACGAAAAACCGGTTTACCAGGTATTCGGGTAGCACTCCCAGGGAAGTCGACGTAATTGACCTAAGTTATGCGGAAGGAAAGGATAAGTATTTAATCTTTATCAGTTCCGGCGGCGGCACGTGGTCGGTTATTCAGACGGATGTGAAAAACGGCAGGAAGCTGCTGATTATGAAAGATTCGTTCGGAAACGCCATTGCTCCGTTCTTTCTGCCCCATTACGAAGAAATATACATAATAGATTCGCGCTTTTACAGTACTGCCGTTACCGGGATGAATATTCCGCAGTTTATAGAACATCATGGAATACAGGAAGTTGTCTTTGTGCACTATATGGAGGACGTTAACTGGGCCGAGTTCATGCAGACCGTCCGCAATCTGCTTTTTGAAGACGAAAATACCCAATGAAAAAAACCTGCGCTGCCCGCTTTTATGTGCCGGATTAAACCGGGAATAATGATCAAATGCCGGATTCCGTTGACAATGTTTTGAAACACCCATATAATATAGATGTTATTGCGTACTGCAACATATCGAATATATTGAAGGAGTATTATAAGCAATGAAGAGGTTTGTACCGGCATTTCGTTAATTGAATATCGGCACAGGTACACAGAAATTCCTTGTTACGGGATTAATTGCGTCGCCTGTGCGGATTATTTCGGGCAACCATGCGGCATGAAAGGCAGTCGGCAATAAAGTCTGCCAGCTCTCAATGCATATAGAAAAAGCTGTTAACACGCATCGGTAGCGTGTTTTTTTATTGCTTCAAATCCTGTTATTTTTAGAAGTAAATCCGCAGGCGATCGTTGTCTGCGGATTTTTTAATTAACTAAAGTATATTGTGGAGTGTGATATATATGAAAAAAATGAAAAGCACTTACGATTATATGAAGAAAATCCGCAGCAGTTGGGTGATAAACCCCCGGACCAGGGTACAGGAAAATAAACTGAAAAACAAAAAGAAGCGCAGGCAGGAAGAAAAGAAACTGATAAAAGGTGAAGTCGAGTAATCCGTCTTTTAGATTAATTTCGATTCTGCTGTTTTTTACTTGTTGAAAGTGAGGGATAAAGTTATGTCGCTTATAAACGTTTCAAACCTGACTTTCGCCTATGAAGGCAGTTACGATAACATTTTCGAAAATGTAAGCTTTCAGATAGATACGGATTGGAAACTGGGGTTTATAGGAAGAAACGGAAGGGGAAAAACTACCTTTTTGAATCTGCTTCTTGGTAAATACAAATACAGCGGAAATATTACGGCTTCCGTAAAATTCGAGTATTTTCCGTATATAGTTGAAGATGAAAGCATAAACACTATTGATGTCGTTGAAAGAATAAGTGCAGATCATATGCATTGGGAGCTTTTACGCGAGCTGTCGCTTCTTGAAGTTGATGAAGATGTATTGTACCGCCCGTTTGCAACACTTTCGAATGGTGAAAAGACGAAGGTATTGCTTGCTGCGCTTTTTTTGAAGGAAAACAATTTCCTGCTTATTGACGAACCGACTAACCACCTGGATATGCGCGGCAGAGAAATAGTAAGCAATTACCTGAACAGTAAAAAGGGCTTCATAGTGGTATCTCACGACAGGGCGTTTCTTGACGGCTGTGTAGACCATATTCTGTCACTTAACAAAATGAATATTGAAATTCAGCAGGGTAATTTCTCATCATGGCTGCTTAATAAAGAGCGGCAGGATAGTTTTGAGCTTGCGGAAAATGAAAAACTTAAAAAAGAGATCAGCCGTCTTATGAAAAGCGCGAGAGAAAAATCAGGTTGGGCTGATGCTGCAGAGAAAAGTAAAATCGGTTTTGATCCTGATAAAACTGAAAAAAGCATAGGCCGTCGTCCGTATGAAGGAGTGAAATCAAAGAAGCTGATGAAAAGAGCGAAGGTAATCGAAGCAAGGCAGAACGCAGCAATAGCGGAAAAGTCAAAGCTGCTGAAAAACATTGAAATTTCTCAGCCCCTTAAGCTCAGCCAGTTGGTATATCACAAAAACACTCTTTTGTCGTTAAAGGATGTATCGATATTTTATGGAGAAAAAGCTGTCTGCCGGAATATAAGTTTTACCGTTAACCAAGGCGATCGTATTGCTCTCTGCGGCAAGAACGGATCGGGGAAGTCAAGCATTATAAAGCTCATCTGCGGGGAAGAAATATCATATACCGGATGTTTTGAAAAAGGGAGCCGTTTGCTTATATCTTATGTATCCCAGGACACATCATACCTGAGCGGAAACTTAACCGATTACGCGCTGCGGCATGGGATAGATGAAAGCCTTTTCAAGGCTATTCTTCGAAAACTCGATTTTTCCAGGATTCAGTTTGAAAAGGATATCGAAAACTTCAGCGAAGGGCAAAAGAAAAAAGTGCTTATCGCAAAAAGTCTTTGCGAAAAAGCACATCTTCATATATGGGATGAACCGCTCAATTTTATTGATGTAATATCCCGTATGCAGATCGAGAATTTACTGCTCGAGTTTAAGCCCACAATTATTTTTGTTGAGCATGACAGCATATTCTGCAATAATATAGCCACCGAAAAAATTTACTTATAACATGGTTACTTATTGTTTTCAGGGGGGTTATAGCCATTTACAATCTGCTGCAGCCTGTTTACATATTCAATAAACTCATTCCTTCCCTTTTGCGTCAATTCGTATTCGGTCCGGGGTTTATTGTTGAAAAAATCTTTACGGATAACGATATATCCTGCTTTCTGGAGTTTTGTAAGATGAACGCTTAGGTTTCCGTCCGTTGCCCCGGTGACTTCCTTCAGTTCCCTGAAGCTTTTTGCTCCCGTGATCAGGCAGGATACCAACGCTATCCGAAGTTTTGATTGAAATATGTCCGGTATATGATTAATATCCAATTTATTCACTCCTTGCCTGCCTGGATTTCAGGAAAAGCCCGGTATAAATAAAGGTAAAGGGAAGCGCTAAAATATACGGAAGCTGAAGCAAAGTGATTGCATTCGCAGACGCCGGTATTACATATGCATATAAAAGGCTGATAAATATATATACGGCACCGGTATATTTCAACTGCCTGTATCCTGTGAACAATGACGTCGCTATCAGAGCGACGGCCAGGCTGAAAAACAACGTCGGGGTAAGATCGGTATGTATTGTAACAACCTGTGCGGCCGGTTCCATAACGCTTACGCTGATTTTGGGAGGAATAACGTTCATAATCAGTATAAGCAGCCAAATCTTCATTAATTGTTTCTCCAGCCCGACCAGGGGCATTTTTTTCGATACTTGCCTGTAAATCAGTATCGCGATGATTGCAGTCAGCGCTACGGGAAATATAAAATTCAGTACCGGATAACTGTATAAAGTGCTGAAAAATTCAAATTTCCCGCTGTACCCCATAGTATTTATTATGGAGTTAAAAATAAAGAGTATGCCCCAGTATATGAATATTTTGCTGAATGATACGAAGGACTTTCCTGTGCGCTCTATAACTCCTTTTATAACCGAAATGTCGTCTACCGCCTGCTGTAGAACCTTTTCATCCATTATAACCAACCCTTTCTATTTAAATTATAAAGTACTTTGTATTTTAAAGCATAAAACAAACAACTCATTTTGTCAACGTTATTTTTATATTATGTTATAATTAATTGTGATAATTGATGTTTTCCGCCGCAGGCGGCCTGTGCGGCATTCTGCTCGCAGCATAATCCTTTATGAAAGGAAAAAGAAAAATGAATTACCAAAACAAACCAGAGTTGAAGCTGTGGTACAAAAAACCCGCCGATTTATATACCGGCTGGAACGAAGCTTTGCCCATTGGAAACGGCCGGCTTGGAGCAATGGTGTTCGGAGGGGTAAAAAGAGAGCTGATTCAGTTAAATGAGGACAGTGTCTGGTACGGAGGGCCGAGAGACAGGAATAATCCCGATGCGCTTAAGAACCTGCCGAAAATCAGGGAGCTTATTAAAAACGGGAAAATCCGTGAAGCCGAGAGGCTCGCGGCAATGGCTCTTTCGGGTGTCCCTGAAGGACAGAGGCACTACGAGCCGTTGGGCGATGTATATATTGAATTTGACGGGCATGATCATTACCGTGATTACAAAAGGGAACTGGATATAGAACAGGCGGTGTCAAGAGTCGAATATACCGTCGGAGATACGTCATATTCCCGCGAGATTTTTTCGAGTGCGCCTCATCAGGTTATCGTAATGAGGATAAAATGCGGCGGACCTGAAAGGATTTCTTTCAGATGCATACTACGAAGGGCCAGGTATTTTGAAAAAGTGACCCCGGTTTCAGACAATACTCTTGTTATAAGTGAAAAATGCGGAGGGGAAGGCGGTGTAAGATTTGCGTTTTGCATCAGAGCCGCCGCGGAGCAGGGAAATGTCCGTATAATCGGCGAACACCTCGTTGTTGAAGATGCGGTAAATGTTACATTGTTTATATCCGCTGCGACATCTTTCAGATACGAAGATCCGTTAAAGACATCACTGGATTTTATCAATAACGCCCAGAAGCATTCCTATGACGAATTACTCGCGGAACATATCAACGATTACCGGAAGCTCTTCAGGAGAGTCGAGTTTAATATAAATGATGCGGATTCAGACGAATCAAGACATATGCTTCCAACTGATGAGAGGCTGGAGAATATCAGAAAAGGCGTAAAGGATAATGAGCTTATCGGCCTTTATTTCCAGTTCGGGCGCTATTTATTGATATCCTGCAGCAGGCCCGGGACTTTGCCGGCAAACTTGCAGGGGATTTGGAATAAAGACTATCTGCCGCCGTGGGACAGTAAATATACGATTAATATTAATGCTCAAATGAATTATTGGCCGGCGGAAAACTGTAATCTTGCCGAATGTCATAAGCCGCTTTTTGACCTTATCGAAAGGATGCGCGAGCCCGGTAGAAGAACCGCAAGGGTAATGTACGGATGCAGGGGATTTACTGCCCATCATAATACGGATATATGGGGAGATACGGCGCCGCAGGACATATATATACCTGCGACTTACTGGCCCATGGGCGCGGCATGGCTTTGCCTCCATTTATGGGAACACTATGATTTCGGCAGGGATGCAGAATTTTTAAAACAGGCATATCCTGTAATGAAGGAAGCGGCGGAATTTATCCTCGATTACCTTATAGAAGATGATAAAGGAAGGCTTGTCACATGCCCTTCCGTATCCCCGGAAAATACATATATTCTTCCAAGCGGAGAGAGCGGCTGCCTGTGCATGGGACCATCGATGGACAGCCAGATTATTTACGAACTGTTTACGAATTGCATAAACGCTGCTTCAATATTAGGCGTTGATGATGAATTTACTAAATCACTTAAGGATGTTCGGGAGCGTATTCCAAGGATTGAAACAGGAAAATACGGTCAGATAATGGAATGGTCGGAAGATTACGAAGAGGCCGAACCGGGTCACAGGCATATATCCCATCTCTTTGCGCTGACTCCGGGAAGGCAGATTACCGTCAATGGAACACCCGAACTCGCCAAAGCGGCAAGAATTACGCTCGAAAGGAGGCTCGCCCACGGAGGAGGCCATACCGGCTGGAGCAGGGCATGGATTATCAATATGTGGGCAAGGCTTCAGGATGGCGACAATGCTTACGAAAATATAATCGAATTGTTGAAAAAGTCCACGCTTCCGAACCTGTTTGATAATCATCCTCCTTTTCAGATTGACGGCAATTTCGGCGCGACTGCGGGTATTGCGGAAATGCTGCTTCAAAGCCATGATGGTACGATTCACATACTGCCCGCACTTCCGAAGGCATGGCCTGACGGTTATGTTAAGGGCCTGAGGGCGAGGGGCGGATTTGAAGTGGATATTTATTGGGAAAACGGTAAACTTGTCAGAGCGAAATTGTTGTCGCTGGCGGGAAACAAATGCGCTGTAAGGGTGCAGAACGGAGAAACAGTCGAATATCAAACTGAACCGGGACAGTGCATATACCTGGGCAATAAATAGCTTTTCCGGGATTAACCGGGCTTTGTAAAAAAATTAATTCAGGATAAAAGGAGCGGATTAGTCCGCTCCTATTTTACATATCTTCGTTCCTTTTTTCCGAAACGGCTTCGCTGACTTTTTCATACATCGTTCTTACTCCATCGCAGGTCGCCTCAAAGTTAAACGCGTTGCAACAGTTAATGCCGATATGATCCGCTTCCGCGGCCGCATCGATGTTTGCGCCGAAAAACAGAAAATCCCAGTTATGTTTGTGCTGATAGTGGTGAATCAACTGCTTTATTTTATTGTGTGTGAATTCCCTGCTGGAGTTTTCCAATCCGTCGGTAATAATAACAAAAATAACCTTTTCCGGCCGTTCACTTTCCGTCGTATAATCGATCCGGCTGCTTATGTCAAGGATTGTTTTGCCCACAGCGTCATAAAGAGCGGTGCTTCCCCTGACAAAATACTCTTTCTCGGTAAGCTTTGCTTCTTCCGCCCTGACAGCGTTCCATAAAAGCTCATAGTAATTATCGAACAGAACTGCGGTAACCCTTACCTCGCCTTTTTGCTCCATCTGTTTTTCCACAAAAGCGTTAAAACCACCTATTGTATCCTTTTCAAGGCCTGCCATGGAACCGCTTCTGTCGAGTATAAAAACTATTTCCGTCAAACCTTTCTTCATACCGCACATCCCTTTCTAAAATAATTATGGTATAATAATACCTGGAAAAAACAACAAAATGGTCGCCTGAAAGGCGACATTTTCAAAGCGGTATTTGTTTATGGATATAAAAAGAATCCTGGAACAACTGGAAAAATATCTTGAGGAGAACCTGGCAACGAAATCGCTTTCGATTTTCGAAGATGCAGTATTAAGGGCGGCGGAAGCATACCCCGGAACATTTGAAAGCGAAATGGAAGATTTCATTTTTAGTAAGAAGAAGCCTTCTTTTAAGTCACTGCTTTTTCGTTACATAGATGAAAGAAATTTAATTGATTCCGAAGTTTATAAAAAGGCCGGCATTGACCGGAGGCATTTTTCAAAGATTCGTTCAAATAAGGATTACCGTCCCGGTAAAAATACGGTTATTTCCCTTTGCCTCGCTCTGGAGCTGACGCGGGAGGAAGCGGATGCTTTATTGGAATCATGCGGGTTCAGCTTATCGAGCAGCGAAATCTTTGACTTGATTATCGCGTTCTGTCTTGAACGGAAAATTTATGATATTGATACAGTGAACCTTATACTCGATCATTATAATCAGAAACCCCTGCAACAGTTTGCCTGAATTGCTTCAATTTGCTTCAAACCGGCAACTGCGCATCCTTGTGATTCCCGCGGGTCCTGGTTCGGATGTTTCGTTTCCTTGGGTGACAAAGCACATACCGATAACACGCTTCGGGTATTTTTTATTTTCGCACGGAGGTCTCCATATCCCGGGTCGCTCAATAACCCGCTCCACAGTTGCCTGTAGGCAGCAGGGCGTTGGAGCGTGTCGCCCGTCGTCACCGAAAACATCCGAACCACCCGCTATGTTTCGGCGTTGTTCCCGCGGGTCCTGAGTTATCTGATCAAATATACATTATCCCGGAATATGTTGTATAATGACAGTTAACGGAGAAAGGGAGGGAAAAGGAATGGAACGCATTGAAATAATTCAGGGTGATATTACAAAGGTTAAAGCTGATGCTATTGTGAACGCGGCAAATAAGACGCTTCTTGGTGGCGGCGGAGTTGACGGCGCCATTCACAGGGCCGCCGGTCCGGAACTGTTGGAAGAATGCCGCAGGCTGAACGGCTGCGAAACGGGAGAAGCAAAGATCACAAAAGGCTATAAACTGCCCGCGAAGCATGTAATATATACCGTAGGTCCAATATGGCAAGGAGGGGCAAATGACGAGGATCGCCTGCTGGCTTCGTGTTACAGGAACTCTCTGAAACTTGCTGTTAACAACGGGCTAAAGATAATCGCGTTTCCTTCAATCAGTACGGGTGCTTACCGGTTCCCGCTAAAACGCGCGGCGGAAATTGCGATGCGGGAAATTTGCGGGTTCCTCAAAGAAAACAGCAGTATAGACAAGGTTGTTGTTGTATGCTTTGACGAACGGACAAAGCAGGCGTATGATGAAGCCAGACAGCTTGTTGCAGAAGTTAATTGAAATATTCCGCAAACCGGTACAGCGGTAGTATTTTAAGCTGTTATCCTAACCGAAAAGAGGGGATTAAAATGAAAATCGGAGTATTTAGCGTGAGCATGCCTGAATATGGCATTGAGGAAACAGTAAAAATTCTTAATGAGTTAGGTTACGACGGTGTTGAGTGGAGGGTCGGTGAACCCGCCCCGGAACGGAAACCTGATAATTACACGTATGAGAACAGGTATTGGACATATAACAAAAGCACGCTGGATATAGCGGAAATTTCCGAAATAGCCGGGGATGTAAAGAAAATCTGCGACAGGCACGGTATCGAGACATATTTCCTTACAACATATCTTACTCCGTGGGATACAGAAAGCATTGAGAAGGTAATGAAAGCCGCAAATATTAACGGATGCGGAAATATTCGCGTATTCACGCCAAATTACGACGGGACCGAAAACTACAGGGCTCTTTTCAACAGGGTTGCAGAGCAGACAAAAATAATTGAAAAAATGGCCAAAGAGCACAACGTTAAGGTATGCTATGAAATTCATATGAAAAACATTATACCGAGCGCGAGCGCCGCTTACCGCCTTGTTTCTAACTTTGACCCTAACTATATAGGGGTCATATTTGATCCGGGCAATATGGTGCATGAAGGTTTTGAAAACTACAGGCTCGGCATTGAACTACTCGGTGATTATCTCGCCCATGTCCATGTTAAAAACGCGATATGGGAAATGACAGGAAAGGACGGGCATGGCTCGGATATATGGGAACCCCGCTGGACGTCGTTAAAAAAAGGTTATGCCGATTTGAAAAGACTGTGCGGCGATTTAAAAACAGCCGGTTATAACGGTTTTTTATCGGTTGAGGACTTTTCAAACGAACAGGAAACGTATGAAAAATTAAAAAGCAATCTTGAATACCTTCGAGCAATCAGCAGGTAGACGCGCGTCGCGGGATGCGTTCTTTATCCACGGATATTTTAGGGAAAGCATCTTTACGTTTTAAATTAAAAAAGCCCCGAAGGGCTTTTGCAGGAAAGCGGCGTTTTATGATGATGAGGGTTAAGGCCGCTTTTGCGCTGACTTTTTAAGCGCTTAAATGTTTATTCAAGATTTAGTCTCCGTTTCAGAATAATATTGGTTACGATAAAGCATACGGCTGTTAATACAGCCAAAATAATACCGGTTACCAGAATTAACATATTAATGTGGCTCGGGTGCAAAGAGGGCACAGGTCCGGACAGCGAGGTTAAATAATACTGGAAAAAAAGAATAATCAGTATAAAGACAATCTGGCTTACGGTATTTATACCTATATACATCCCAAAAGACGCCAGAAGTTTATGTTTCCTGAAAAGATGCCCCAACGCAATTGCCGTGTACATTTGAACTATGCTGAAAACAATTGATGCGAGAAAAAGCAGAGGAATTGAGAAATATCCCATTGTTCCCAAATACTCCTTAATATACATAAGCAATGAGCCGAGTTCTTTCAATTCCTGAGCAGGTACAAGCAGCATAATCGAGACCATGCCAATAGCGGCGCTTAACAGGTTCCAAAGAATGGCAATCAGCAGTTTGTTCACAAGATGCTTCCATGTCTGTACCGGCAATGTAAACATCAGGTATCCTTCATCACCCAGGAGGCTTTTGTAAAACCTCTGAATCATGACAACAAGCGTCACGACCATTATCCCGATAAATAAAAACACATATATGAACATTGACAGGAAAACGGCAATTTGCAAAAAGCTTGAAGCTTCTTTCAGCACAAACGGATCATTATGAAGCAAGACCCGGCTTATCAATGCGAACAGAATAAGAGCGGCGTATATAGGTATAAACCAGCGTGCGGTGGCTTTAAATTCGTATTTCAACAGTTTCGCTAACATTTGAACACCTCCCTGAACAATGCGTCTACCGACTTTCCGTATTCATCACGGATTTCATCCACTGTTTTGTTTAAGACTGCCTGCCCTTCCTTAAGGAAAACAATGTCGTCCAGTACCTTCTCAATATCAGCAATGAGGTGTGTCGACAGGATAACGGCAGCGTTTTCATTGTAGTTCGTTATAATTGTATCGAGGATATAGTCGCGGGCGGCAGGATCAACGCCTCCGATAGGTTCATCAAGGAGATACAGCTCCGCGTCGCGGCTCATAACGAGGATTAGCTGGACTTTTTCCTTAGTCCCCTTCGACAGGGTTTTTAACCTGCTGTTCGGATCAATATTAAGCCTTTTTAGCATGTCATATGCTTTTTCCGGGCTGAAATCCTCATAAAAATCCTGAAAGAACCGTATAATCTGCGAAACCTTCATCCAATCGTTCAAATAATTCTTTTCAGGCAGGTATGATACTATTTTTTTAGTTTCGACACCGGGGTTAAACCCATTTATCCGAACTTCGCCGGATGTCGGGGTCAGCAGCCCGTTGCATATTTTTATAAACGTGGTCTTCCCGCTGCCGTTAGGTCCAAGAAGGCCGACGATCCTGCCTCGTTCTATCGTAAGGTTAACGCCGTCAAGAGCTTTTGTCGTTCCGAAACTTTTTGTAAGGTTTTTGCACTCAAGAATGGTATTCATCGTTTCACCTCTTCCAGCATTGTTTTCAGCATGCTTAATATTTCTTTGTTTTCAAAACCCAGCTGTTTCATTTTTTTCAAAAAATCCTGTATCTGTTCCTGCGCCAGTTTATTTTTTACCTGATAAATCACGTTATCATCCTCCGTTACGAACCTGCCGCTTGTGCGGGTGGAATAAAGCAGTCCGTCTTCTTCCAGTTTCGCGAGAGCTCTTTGCATTGTATTAGGATTAACCGAGGCCTCCCGCGCAAGGTCACGGACCGAGGGAAGCCTTGAGCCCGGCGCGTATATTCCTGAACAGATTTTCAGTTCAATCTGTTCAATGAGCTGCGCGTAGATGGGGCGATCGGCTTTCAGTTCCCAAGGCATTTAATCACTCCTTTGTATTATTGTATTAAGTGCTTAATACAATAATACAATAAAAAAATTAACCTGTCAACCGCCGGCAGTAAAATTTTTATTAATATTTAGATGAAGAGTGAGTCGATTGTTTGAAATATTTTGAACAGCGGCAGTTCTGGATGTGTTGAAATTGCTAAAGCGATTTCTTCCGCTGTTTCAGCAGTTCAAATTTATTTTTATGGAAGTTTATTATACCTTCTTTTTTTAGATTGCTCAGCACAGCCGACATTGCGCTCCGGTCAACAGCCAGGTAATCGGCAAGACCCTGGCGGTCGAAAGGAATGCGAAAACTGCTTTTTCCCGCTTTTTGCGCTTCATAGGACAGATAAGCCAAAAGTTTTTCGCGGGTGGTTCTTTTCGAAACCAATTCAATTTTCTGCGTCAGCGTTATATTTTTCAGCGCGAGGATATTCATCATGTTTTGTATCAACTGCCGGTGATATATACATAAATTCGAGCAGGGAGAAGTAATCCTGCGGCTGTCGATAAAAAGCAGTTCGCTTTCGGCCGCCGCAATTATGGATACCGGAAGAGATTTATTTTCGGCGAACGCGAAGGCTTCTCCGAATAAGTTGCCTTTGCCAACCTGGGCAAGAATGCTTCTGTTCCCGTAGAAGTCCTCCAGAATAACCTGGACCTGCCCGGACAAGACAATACCAAAGCTGTTGATGCTGTCGCCGCTCATAAAAACGATATCATTTTTTTCGTACCGTTCGAGTTTTGGCGACAGGCATGCCAGCAGAGGCTGCAGATCAGACACTTTAATATCTTTAAATAATGGAACTGTTATTAATAATTCTGTATATTTTTTCATAAAAATCTTTTTTCGTTGTATTTACAACAGACTTATTATATTCAGTATATTAAACTTAAACCATAGAATCAATAGCAAAATCTAAAAAGAAAGAGGTGTAATAAATGATTCGTAAAATAATAAAGATAGATGAAGACAAGTGCAATGGCTGCGGGCTGTGTGTTGATGCCTGCCACGAAGGAGCTATAGGTATTGTAGACGGAAAAGCGAAACTTTTGCGTGACGATTACTGTGACGGTTTGGGGGATTGCCTTCCGGTCTGCCCGACCGGCGCGATAAGTTTTGAGATGCGTGAGGCGGCGGAGTATAACGAAGCGGCGGTCCAGGAAAACATGCTGAAAAAACAGGCGGCATCCATTCCCTGCGGATGTCCCGGAAGAAATATTAAGACTATCCGGAGGGACAGCCAAATAAGCACCCGTAACGAAACCGCCGAAAATACAAGCCAGCTTACGCAGTGGCCTGTTCAGATTAAACTTGTTCCGGTTAACGCGCCTTATTTTACCGACGCGAACCTGTTAATTGCCGCCGATTGCACGGCATTTGCGCATGGTGATTTTCATAACAGGTTTATGAAAAACAGGATAACACTTATAGGCTGCCCTAAACTCGACGAAGGTGATTACAGCGAAAAGCTGACGGAAATAATAAAGAATAACAGCATCAAGAGCGTAACTGTCGTGCGTATGGAGGTTCCATGCTGCGGAGGCATTGAAAACTCGGTAAAAAAGGCACTAATAGACAGCGGCAAGTTTATCCCGTGGCAGGTCGTAACAATTTCAACGGATGGGGAAATATTGGATAGATGATTATCCCCGCTGTTTGGGCGGTTGTATCAAAATTGTCCTTTTCATGGTGTTTGATATTTAGTTGCTGTTCAGACGTACAAATAAACGTGAAGAACTACTGTACAATAAAAGGAAACCTGTCCTGTTTCAGTTATTGCGCAGCAGTTCTTTTTTTATCGGTATCCTGACAGAAATAACCAAGTGACAGACTGGCGTCGCAATGCTGCAGCTTGAAAAAAACAGCGGATTAAGTTAGTATAGATAGAGGATTATACTCTATGCATTATTAAGCCCTGTGTAATTGACTATATATAAGGACATCATAAATGTGTATTACCGGGGAAACAGACCGTGGGCGCTCTAACAGCAAATATATACGGGAGGATTAATTGTGAAACGCGGAAAGTATTATATAACGACACCTATATATTATCCAAGCGGGAAGCTCCATATCGGGCATTCCTACACTACCGTTGCGGCGGACACCATGGCAAGATACAAAAGGCTTCAGGGTTATGATGTGATGTTTCTGACCGGAACAGACGAGCACGGGCAGAAAATACAGCGTGTTGCCGAGCAGGAAGGCGTATCGCCGCAGGAATATGTCGATCGCATAGTTGCCGGGATAAAGGATTTATGGTCATTGATGAAAATAACCAACGACAAATTTATCCGCACTACCGATCAAAGTCATGTTGAAACTGTTCAGAAAATTTTCAGGAAGCTCTATGATCAGGGCGATATATATAAAAGTGAGTATGAGGGCTGGTACTGTACGCCTTGTGAATCATTCTGGACCGAAACCCAGCTCGTTGACGGCAAATGCCCCGACTGCGGCAGGGAAGTCGAATTGACTAAAGAGGAAAGTTATTTTTTCCGTCTTTCAAAATATCAGGACCGCCTGATCCGGCATCTTGAAGAAAACCCTGATTTCATTCAGCCGGTGTCAAGAAAAAATGAAATGATAAACAATTTTATCAAGCCCGGCCTTGAAGATCTTTGTGTTTCAAGAACGTCGTTCAAGTGGGGAATTCCCGTTACATTTGATGAAAAGCATGTTGTTTATGTATGGATTGACGCTTTGTCGAATTATATAACGGCGCTCGGTTATCTTTCGGAAGACGACTCGGATTTTAAACGTTACTGGCCTGCGGACGTGCATCTTGTCGGTAAGGAAATTGTTCGCTTTCACACTATTATCTGGCCCGCGATGCTTATGGCTCTTGATCTTCCTCTTCCGAAACAGGTATACGGACATGGATGGCTCGTTCTTGAAGGCGGTAAAATGTCGAAATCAAAAGGAAACGTTATAGATCCGGTAATACTTATAGAAAAGTACGGACTGGACGCGATACGCTATTTCCTGTTAAGGGAGGTTCCTTTCGGGTCCGACGGCGTATTTTCAAATGAAGCGCTGATTCAAAGGATTAATTCCGATCTTGCGAATGATCTGGGCAATCTCGTAAGCAGAACAGTCGCGATGATTCAAAAATACTTTAACGGAACGCTGCCCGAAGAAAAACTGGCCGGTGATCCGGACGATGACCTGATAAGTGTTGTTACAGGCACTCCGAGTAAAGTTGAAGAACTTCTTGATCAGCTTCAGTTCAGCACAGCCCTTAGTGAAATATGGAAAGCAATATCGCGCACGAACAAGTACATTGATGAAACAATGCCGTGGATATTGGCAAGGGATGAAGATAAAAAGCCGAGGCTCGCGCAGGTATTGTATAACCTCGCGGAAAGCATACGGATTGTATCAATACTGATACAACCGTTCATGCCCGAAACTCCGCTTAAAATATGGGAACTAATGGGAGTTTGCGAGAATTGCCGTAGCTGGGAAAGCGCGTTTAAGTGGGGAAAATACAGTGGAACAAATCCGGTTCGCCCGGGGAATCCAATCTTTCCGAGAATTGATGTGGAAAAGGAGTTGGCCGAACTTGAAAAAATAAACGCGCCTGCGAATGCCGCTCAAAATATTCCCGGAATTCTGCCGCAGGTAGGAATAGACGATTTTGCAAAGCTTGACTTAAGAGTTGCCCGCGTTATCGAATGCGAAAAGGTTGAAAAGTCGGAAAAACTGCTTAAGCTCAAACTTGATATTGGAATTGAAACCCGTCAGGTTGTATCGGGTATCGCTAAGTTTTATAAGCCTGAAGAATTAGTCGGGAAAAATGTAATAATGATAGCAAATTTGAAACCCGCTAAGCTCATGGGCATAGAATCACAGGGAATGATACTCGCCGCGGTTTACGGAAAAGATGAAAAACTCGTTTTAGCCACTGTAGACGCGGATATACCTTTAGGCAGCCGTATTTCATAGAATGACGACTTGTAACGGATTTAAACGGCCGGCGAACAACGGGACAACACGAGTAATTTCTTGTGTGATTCATAAAAAAGATGGGTGAAATATGTTGATTGATTCCCACGCTCATTACGATGATGAAAAATTTGACGCTGACAGGGACATGGTAATGAAAAGGATAGAAAGCCAGGGTGTTGCGGCGGTTGTAAACCCTTCAACAAATCTGGCTTCGATGCGCAAAGTTTTGGAATTGTCCGAGTCATACGGTTTATTATATGCCGCGCTCGGTACACATCCGCATGAGGCCGCGGAATATTCAAACACATCGCTGGATACCATACGCGAAATGTCGAGATCGGCTAAAGTAGTTGCAATTGGCGAGGTCGGACTGGATTATTATTATGATTTTTCCCCCAGGAAAGCACAAAAAGAATGTTTTGCCACACATATCGGTCTTGCGAAGGAATTAAAGCTTCCATTGATAATTCACGACAGGGATGCGCACAAGGATGTAATAGACATTATTAAAGCAGAAAACGCCGGTTTGGCAGGCGGCGTCTTTCACTGTTTCCCGGGGAGTGTCGAAATGGCCAGGGAAGTTCTGGATGCCGGCTTTTACATAGCCTTAGGAGGCGCTGTTACTTTTAAAAACGCAAAAAGACCCGTTGAAGTAGCTAAATATATACCTATCGACAGGCTCCTTGTCGAAACGGACAGCCCGTACATGGCTCCGGTTCCCCATAGAGGAAAAAGGAACGACTCGGGTTATCTCCCGTTTATTATTGAAAAAATCGCGGAAATAAGGAATATGAAATTTGAACAGGTTGCGCAGGCGACAGCGGATAATGCCTGCAGGCTTTTTAATCTTCGCCTCTCTTGTTAGGAGGGATAGGTAATGAAACGTTTTGTTGTAGTTGTTACTTCATTGTTTATTATCTTTGTATTTATTGCATTGAATTATCTTTTATGGGACAGGGAAAGCCTTGTTTCAATGGGGGAAAACAGCCAGGCGAGCATTGAAGCGCTCGGACGCATTAACATGGCCCTTAACGAAGATAAGAGCAGGTTGGAAAAGCAAATCGAAGAACTTAATAATCAGATAAAAACCGGAAATGAAAAAATAGAAGAACTTGAAATCCAAATCGAGTCTTTACAAAACGAGCTCAATGACAAACTCCGGTTCATTACCGTTTTGAAATCACAGATAAACCAAACGCCTATTCAAAACGCGACAATGGAGTGGATACATAATGTTGCCGAAAAGGATTATCCCGTAGCCTTCCTGAAAAGTGAATCAAATTGCAGGTTTTGGGATAAAGCGTGGTCGCTTAAAATGTTTTCAGACTTCTTTGACGGAAATGTAGCGTCTATTGAACCCGTTTATGAAGGAGAAGAACAAAAACAGCCTGTAATCGAGATAAATCCGTCCGATACTCCCGATTGGGAAATGCAGGTTTTGGTCCGTGTGAATGTTGAATTGACGGAAAACGCTAACCAGGAGTATTTGAAGCAGGGGCAAAATGTGCTTCGATTTTTATATACATACAACACACGGGTTGATCAATGGCTTATTACTTCGGTTTCAACTGTTGAAACCGAACCGGACGAAACGGAAACTAATGGCGCGGAAGAAACGGAGACAGAAGGCACACAGCCTTCTGCCGGGCAGTAACAAACTCTTTATGAGTTGTCATTCTCCATATAATACGCGAGCAATTCTTCAATCGTAATCATACCGACAAGTTTGTCGTTATCCAAAACGGGCATTGCAACGATATGGTTGTCCAGGAGTTTTTTTGCAGCTTCTTTTATACTGCTGTCCGGACTGATTGTTAATACATTTTTGGACATTACCCAATCGACAGGGCACGAATCATAATGACCGGGCTGTATCATAAATCGAAAAATATCGGCTTTGACGACAATGCCGGCCAACAGGCCGTTACTGTTCACGACTGGTAAACTGTTTATTTTGGATTCGCGCATAATATCCAATACTTTTTCAATTAAATCGTCTTCCTTGACCGATAAAAAATCTTTTTTCATTATGTCCTTAATCTGCATTTTATTACACTCCAAATTTCTTATACTTTACACCTGACTATTATTTACCAACATCAAAGGTGTTTATAACACCGAACATGCCGCCGCCGTTACCGAAAGCACCCGAACCAGAGCCGCGTACCAACCGGAACGCGGCAGCAATGGCTCGACCCGTAAACCACCCGCTGTGTTATTGCATTATTCCCGCGGGTCCTGTTTCGGGTGTTTCGGGTTCCTAGGTCGACAAAGCACATACCAACAACACGCTTCAGATCATGATTTACGTTTACGGAGAGGTCTCCATATCCCGGGTCGCTCATTAACCCGCTCCACAGTTACCTGTAAGCAGCGGGGCGTTGGAGCATGTCGCCCGTCGTCACCGAAAACACCCGAGCCACCCGCTGTCTTTTCTGCGTAACTATCACAGGTGACTTGAAAGAACTATTGTACAATATAAGGAAACTATAGCGGAATGAAGCCTAGAGATGTACAGTCAGAGCGAGGATAAGCAAGTTGACTGTCTGAGCAAAAATGCTTCCTGCAAAAATTTTTCAAAGCATTTTTGCGAGTTTCGACTTGCCCGAGCTGAACTGTACAGCTCTTGCAAATGAAGCCCCTTGTTGACGTTATTGTACAATAGTTCAAAAGGAAGGCTTTCGACATTATTTCCGCGGGTCCTGGTTCGGATGTTTCGGATTCCTGGGGCGACAAAGCACGTACCAACACCACGCTCCGGATCTTGTTCATTTTTCTATTGAGAGGTCTACATATTCCGGGTCGCTCATTAACCCGCTCCACAGTTCCCTGTGGGCAGCAGGGCTTCGGAGCATGTCGCCCGTCGTCACCGAAAAAACCCGAACCACCCGCTGGCTTTCGTCATAATTCTCAAGGGCTACTCGGAAGAACTTTTGTACAATAACGGAAACTATAGCGGAATGAAGCCTAGAGATGTACAGTCTGAGCGAGGATAAGCAAAGTTCAATGAGTAGGTTTAGAACATTATTTCCGCGGGTCCCTAATAAAAACAGTTTTTTATTGGTAGCCCATATGGTATAATTAATTATGTCAATAGCCCGGCATTTTATCCGTTATTGACTCTGCACTTCTTTTCTCGTTTGAGGCATTTTTGCCCGAATATTTATGTTAAAGACCGGGGGTACTTATGAAAAAGTCACTGATGTTACTCTTTCTGGCAGCGGTTATGGTTCTATTGTCATTGAATGCGGCAGCTTCACCGTGGGAGCCATATGATCATTACATACCTGCCGAAATGCTTGTCTCAAAAAGGCATCTTAGAGGGATGTGGATATCCACCGTACTTAACCTGGATTGGCCTTCGAAGGAAACAAGAGATATCGAAGACACCGGCGAGCGCGTGCAAAAGAGCAAGGAAGAATTGATATCGCTTCTTGATATGGCTGCGTCTATGAATATAAACGCGATATTTTTCCAGGTAAGCCCTGAAGGAGATGCCCTTTATAAATCCGATCTGGTTCCGTGGTCACGGTATTTGACGGGTACGTTCGGTAAGGATCCCGGTTTTGATCCGCTTGAATTTGTTATAGAACAGGCTCACATGAGGAATATTGAACTTCATGCCTGGGTTAACCCGTATCGTGTGTCAATGTATACCGATAAGGATACAACCGCATCGCTGAATATACCGAAAAGCGTGTACAAAGATCATCCTGAATGGATAAGGAAAGCGATGAACAGGTATGTTATTGACCCTGGAATCCCCGAAGCGCGTAAATGGGTTATTGACAGGGTTATGGAAATTGTTGAGAAATATGATATTGACGGCATTCATTTTGACGATTATTTTTACTACGAGCGTACCTTTGGGGAACTTGACGATAAACAGACATACACGAAATATAACCCGGACGGGTTTTCAGATATAAAGGATTGGAGAAGGAATAATACATATTTGCTTGTTAAGGAACTGTCTGAGAAAATCCGCGCGTCGAAAAGCTGGGTAAAATTCGGGATCAGCCCTATGGGAATATGGGCAAACAAGAAGGACGGGTATCCGGACGGCTCAAACACCTCTTCAAGCATTACTAATTATGACAGTGCTTTTGCCGATACGAAGAGATGGGTCGAAGAAGAACTTATAGATTATATTGCGCCGCAGGTGTATTTTACGTTTGCCAACCGAAACGCGTCATACGGCGAGCTTACGTCATGGTGGGCCGACGTTGTGAAAGGCAAAAACGTGCATCTGTATGTCGGGCAGGCACTGTATAAAATAAATGACGACAGCGATCGGTATTTTAAAGGCAGCAATGCTCTTACGGAGTTTTCGAACCAGTTAAAATATAATGTTGCCCAGCCCCGGATTATGGGAAGCATTCTTTTCAGGGCAAATAATTTTACCGATACGGGGAAACAGCAGGTTGTTTCCGCCATTAAAAACGACCTTTGGTCAACAAAGGCGCTGGTTCCCGTTATGCCGTGGAAAGGCGGTAGGGCCCCGGATATGCCCGGATGGGGAAAGGTTGAAGCCGTTTCCGAAGGCATAAAACTGACATGGACGGATAATGATCCGGATACCTGTTATTACGCTGTTTACCGTTTCGGCAAGGATGAAGCGATAATGCGCGGCTCAAACATTATCGCTGAAAACCTGGTAGCCCTGGTAAGAAAAGAACAGGGACAAACCGCCGAATATATCGACAGCAGCGTAAAAAACCCAGAAAAGGTAAAATATATGGTAACCGCGCTTGACCGTTTGCATAACGAGAGTGAAGGCCGCATTATCGCCTCAGGGCATTCAGCTTATTTCCTGGATATCGGCCCGGATTTTTCCTGGGCGGCGGATGCCATCGATGAATTGTACGAAAGGAAAATAATTCTCGGCGACGGAAACGGTTTGTTCTTCCCGACGGAATACATGAAGCGCAAGGACTTCATTATTATGGTCGTAAGAGCCTTTGGCCTTAATGCCGAATGGGGAACAAATTATGCTGACGTCCCCGGCGATGCTTATTACAGCAGCGAAGTCGGAATAGCCAAAAAGCTCGGACTGATACCCGGATTTGGCGAATATTTTTACCCGGAAGATAATATTGTCCGCGAGGAAATGTTCGTTATACTGTTGAGGACGATAGCTTTATCGGGATATAAATTCGAGATCTCAAGCGAGAGTATATTAAGACAATTTAAAGACGAGAGCGAAATAAGCGCGTATGCGAGAGCGGCAGTCGCTTCAATGATAAAATCCGGTTATATCGAGGGAAGCAATGGATATATCAGGCCGAAAGGCCTGGCGACAAGGGCCGAAATAGCAACTATTCTGCACAGGATATTAGATTTGAACGATTGATCCTTCTTTTACTATATATGTCGGTGCTACGGCTTCTTCATTAAGCTCGAGCGTATTATTCTGTATAACTATTTTAACCTTTGGATAAATCCGCCTTCTAACTATTACCGCGCCTTCGCCGGGTGTACGGAGATAATTCATAATACTGAGTCTTTCCTGCTCAAGGTTTTTTATATCCTCCTGGATAGCGCGCAGGGAATGAAAAGTTTTCTGAATAAGCGGGTTTTCCGTTTTTGAGTTTTCTTCTTTTAACTTATCCAGCATGATCTTTAGTTTTATATGCTCTTTTTTATTTTTATCTATCATGTTTTTTATTTCGTCAAGCCTTGACTGCATATCATCACGACTGAAACCGTGAACCACAATTGTAGTCCTTGTTTCCATGCGATTTCCGATATCTGCGCATTCCACGCGTATATCAGTTTCAACAAGCCCTCCTGCTATCTGTCCGCGCGGGGAGTCGACTATGACCTGCCTGGCTTTAATGTTTGAATTTCTAATATAAAAACCTACATATACGCTGCCGCCGCATACGACGTCGACATCTGACAGGTATTTTACATACAGGTTTTTTTTACATATTATTTTGGCCCGGTTTTGCCCGGCAATGCCTCCTCTTATATAAATGCTGCCATCTGTGCTTTCAATCGTGTCAACTCCACCGATTCCGTATTCTCCCATTATTTCTATGTCTTTTTTTGCTTTTACGGTAAAGTTTTCTTCAATGCCGCCTTTTATTGTAACATAACCGTTGAAATCAATATTGCCGGTATTAAAGTCTATATCGCCGTCAATCTCCAAAACGTCATAAACTGCGATGGTATCATCTATATAATTCACTGCTCCTGTTTTCAGCGAGTATAGTACATCTTTGTTTTCTTCCCGTACCATTTCAACCGAACTCCGGTCATATCGCAAAGGCAGATACTGGCCGTCGACAGGCTTAATTTCAGTGTCGAACACGCTTTTACCCGGAATCCCCGGCGTAGGGTGTGTCCGTTCGCCGAGCCAATCACCGGCTTTAACCTGATGTATAAGGTCTAAATCGTAAAAATTAACGCTTCCGTTTTCAACAATCCTGGGTTTTGGATTGGATATCTCGTACATTTTTACAATTGAATCCTTACCGTTTACCGGCGGGATTCCGCGGGCAACTAAAATTGGTTCGCCGGGTTTCAGCTCTCCGCGCAGATTTTCAAGGGTAATGCCAAATTTGACTCCTGCTTCTTTAAGAGCTTCCATCACTTCAATGATCAGGTTTTTCCTGTTATCAATCGATAATTCTTCGGAGGGCAAATTCAGGGTTATTTTAGCCTCAAGACCATCATCAAAGATATCAACGGCTATGCGCTCTTTTTCGATGCCAAACTTTACAGGCCCGTAGGGAGCTTTTTTAAAAGCATTGACTACAGCGGAATAATCCGTAACCCGGATCATCGGAAACTGCTTCAAAAGTGCGTCAAAATACACAGGGGTTCTTCCTTTACCGAATGTTTCAATATAATAACCATCGGTATTTTTTAATATAGCTAATATTTGATCGCGAAAAATAACTTTCAAAAAATCACCCCCCCCCACAAGTATTTTAATGTCTAAAAAATCGGCCTGTTTAAATGGCCCTTAATAATATTATACCAACAAAAGGTCATATCCAAGCATATTGACTATTATAACAGGAATATTTCCCTGTCAATAACAAAAGGCTTTATACGTAAGGGGAACACACTTCGATGTGTGTTCCCCTCATTTTTGCCTGTTATGTTGTTTATATTAATTATTTCTTTGGTGGTGCCGGTAAATTTATATTACTACAAGCTATTCACTTATTTTTATTATTGAGCTTTCACCAACCAGGATGCTGTCTTTAACGAGCGTCCCCTGCATGATTGTGCCGTCCGCAGTGAACGTTCCGGGGCTTACGACACGTGCGTAATAGACAAGAGCGTCCTTGTTTTCCGCGTCACGATACACGTTAAACGTGACTTTCTGCCCGTCTACGTTCCTGAACCACCATATTAATTCCGCATCGGGCCTTACGGCAAGCTGGTACGGGCTTTCAACAGGCTTTAATCCGGAAGGGGCAAAATCGGTAATCTCATAGAACTTGTCAATAGCGGAAGGCAAAACGTCCCATTCCAGTACAACCTTTATAATATCGCCCTGCCTGAATTCGGTTGTTTCTTCACCCGTCGCATAGTTGTAGTAAGTGCGCTTGATTTTCAGGTTTTGATCCTGCTCAGCGAGGTTTGCCAATGGGGCATTGTATACCGAAACAACGCACGCTTCACCGGAAACTTTTGTTATCTTAAACCCGGACAGCTTTATTGACGGTACCGAAACGGTTATCGAGCCTCCGTCGCTTATCTTTTCCGTATACGTATTTCCATCATATTTATACGTAAACTCGATGTCCGCATCCGGAAGTTTTTCGTACTCTTCAATCACGTACATAAGCTTTTCGGCATTTATCAAAATCTTTTTGGAGTAGTTCGACACGGTGTAATTAAACAAGCCTTCCTTATCAGGCAGGTCAAGCCTTGACGTGAGAACCGCGGCAAGAGCGGTATCCATCAGGATTTCATCCGTATCGTCTGAGTTAAGAACGCGGATATAGGGGCTCTTCTTCTCCAGGACGGGCGCCACCTTTTCATTGTAAATCTTAAGTGCCGTACCTGATTCACCCAGGGCTTCATATGCGAGGGCCAGGTACATGTAATCCCTCAATGAAAGGTTTTGTACTTCAAGCGCGTTATTCAAATCGACGAGAACCGGCTCGCCCATTTCTGCAAGTCCATATAGCGCGGGTGCGTGTACCCTGCCCGGTTCATTAAATATAAGCGTATAGAAGTACTGCTTCAGGCCTTGCGCTCCAGTTTCATTCTTAAGCAGCGGCGACAGAAGCGCGGACAGTTCAGGCTCGCTTTCCGAGTACGGGAGGATTCCATACCCGCCGTCAGGTTTTTGATATTGAGACAGGTCAATTTCTATCGTTTTGCCGTTCTTCGTGTTCGGCGCTATTTCGTCAAGAAGCTGTTTCGCCGTGTAAGCCGTGTATTTCTGATCAAGCCTGCTTCCGCCGTGGATCAGTCCGTATAATACCGGTATAAACTTTCCCCTGCCCCTGTCGGTAAAAATAAGGGTTGTCAGCCCGTCTTTCCCGCCGGCAAGCCGCATATTCGGCCTTAATATTTCAGTTACGGCTTCTTCAATTTCATGGTACGTATCGGTTACGTATATTGTCCTTTTAATGCCGTCGGACAAGCCACTTTCGGTGATTGCCTTTATTTCAAGATCGTATGTTCCCTCTTCAAGCTCCCATAGAGGAATGTTTATGCGCTCGAATGCTTTTCCGGTCGCTGTTCCTGTATAATCCGGAACCTGCGGACTTGTAACCTGCCATCTGATCGTTTCCCCTTCTTTCAGGCTGTTGCCGTAGCCTGTTACGCCGACATACGGGAAGTCGCCGCTTAAATAGGTCGTGTTAAGACTGTCGTTAATAAAGAACGGGAGCGTAACCTTCAGGTCCGATTCACCGGTACCGCCGTGAAGGTCGGTAGAGATCGCGGCAGCGTAAATATGCCATGATGTTACATTATCGGGAAGCCTGAAGGAAACCGTGCCGGTGCCGTCTTCCGACAGCTCGATCGTACGGAACAGCGCCGTATCTTTAAATTCAGTCCTTACCTCGATGCTGCCGAAGTCCGCGGTATCGTAGGCAACCTCCAGCTCCGAGAATTCTACATTCATATCCGCTGGTGCCTGGGCCGGTTCGGGCGCCATGCCGCCGGCTGCCATTTCAGCGGTTTTTGCATATACTCCGTCGATACCTATAAATCCAGTATCATGGGATGAGCCGGAATACGAAATGCCGCTTCCGAGCCATTGGTAAAGCATGTTCAGAACATCAACATTATAGTGTGAAATCTGAAGCATCGCTTCGTCAATTATTGCGAGGTTTACGCGAGCCGCAACAGGATTACCCTTTTCGTCCTTCGCGGTGATTTCCAGGTTGACGGTATCTCCCGGACGGTAGGACTGGCTGTCGGCTTCAATGCTTAAATCTATTTTCACCTCGTCGGTATCATACCTTATGTTACTCGTTCCTGTGTTAACATAATTCTCCCAGATAAAACATATCGCGCTTATATGGAAATTTGGCACCATATCTTCCGTAAAACGCGTTTTGTATTCGGGACTGTTTTGAACAGTATATTTCATTATGCCATTCTGAGCTTCAATAAACAGGATTTTTGCATTTGTAACAGGTTCTTCGTGGTTTTTCAGCGTAACGGCAACTTCGTCGCCGATCCGGTATTTGTCCTTGTCGGCTTCGATATGGTACCAGTCGTATTTTTCTTCATCAATTACCACGTTTTTTCTGTTCGATAAATATACGGTCCGGTCCATTTTCCTGCCGCTGTTGTCTTCCCAGGCAAGCTCGGCAATGTACCATCCCCTGTCCGGATGTTCAAGGGTGAAAGAATTGGTTGCGGTTCCGTCTTCCCCGGTAGTGAACGAAAAGTCTGTTACTTTTTCCTTGCGCTCTTCATAGCGGTAGACCTTTCTTACCACCTTGTTTATATAGTCGTATTCCTCTCCGTCGTAAATCTTCTCATAATAGTGGTAATAAATTGTCCCGTCGATCTTTTTGTATTTTACCGGATCACCGATATAATCCGAATAATTGACGAGTTCATCCGATTCCGGGTCATTAAGCCTGTCAAGCACAATCTCGTTTAAAACGGCTTTAAGGGTTATCTCTCCGGGTTTTTCGGAATAGCTTTGAAATGCCGCGTGAATATCATTTACAAAAACGCGTACATATTCATAGCCGCTTATCATGCCGCTTTCGGGAAGCGTTGCGTTTGCGTTAAGCCAGATGCTGCGCTTACCCTGGGCTTTTTCATCGTTGGTTGTAACCGTGTAAGGAATATTCAGCTTCCCGTCCGGTCCTGTCTTAACCGTTTCATATATTTCGCTGAACGGGTACCCGCTTATGCTGTACGAGACGTCAAGCGAAGGCAGAGGCGTCCCGTCAAAGAACGCGGGAGTTATCGCAAAGTTTACTGTTTCTCCAAGGAATACTGCGTTTTTGTCCTTTTCGACGGTCATCTTGTATGCGGGTTTCACGTAATTCTCAACGCTGATGTAATGGCTGTTGATTATCTCGTCGTCAACCTTTACCGATATCCTGTACCCTCCCGGGGAAAGTTTCGGAAGCCGGAAACTGCCTTCAAAGAACCCGTTATCTGCGGATATGCTCAAAGAAACGAGCGGCTTTTCTATAAATGGAAGGAAATACCTTAAAAAGCTTGCCATTGGAATACCCCAGTAGCCGCCTTCGGCAATTTCAACGGTGATTTTTTCAGGGTAAGTCCCGTCATCACGGTTTTTCAGAAAACCCCAGAACTGGACGAGGTCGTCCGGTTTGTACAGGTTCCTGTCGGTCTGGAAATACCTCCAGTAATTGTCCTGCGCGTATTCCATATAACGGTAGATTTGATACCTGTTTACAGCGTGGATAAGTTCTTCACCGTTATATTTTATATGGTAGTACTGAAGCTCATAATCATCCGCATTGTCTTCTTCCTTTATTATTGTGTCAAATGCCGCTACCCCTTCGGAGTCTGTTTTATATGTCTTTCTGTCCGCACTTGATCTGACTTCTGCGCCATCGACCGGGTAACCGCCGTCTTTCAGGCTGTTTACCCATACAATTGTCAGTGTCTGGCTTTCAGTGATGTAAGCCGTTAAATCGGTAGACTGTATAAGCATTTGGGCGGTAAGGCGGTCATATGTGCTTTCCACGAGATAGAAGCCCTGCGGCAGGGGTTCGGGGACAGACAAATACCTGTCCTGCCACTGCCTGAGGTCAAACGTTTGCTCAAAGGACGAAATCTCCTCAAGGCCATCGGAGGAAAGTATTTTTTTCTGCTTTATGCTATACGCCCAGTACGGCTGCTCAAATTTAAGCTTCACCGCGTTAATAAAATCATCGGAGTTTTTATATTTATATATCTTTGTATTTACAACAGCTTTATCCGCATTGGTCGCGGAATATATGTAAATAGGGATTATCGGAGTCTTGTTTGTCGGAAATTCCATAAGATAATCATTGAAATACAGCGTGCTCTTCGCTATCGTACCGGTTGTTCGTTCGGGTTCGGTTTCGAAAGCGAATACATAATCTTCCGCAAGTTTCATATCCGTACCATCAAGGGGCAATCCCTTTTTGATCGTTACGGTATATATTGTGGCCGGTTCGAGCTTTTTCGGAATAAATACCGCCATGTAACCATTTGTTTCGAACCTGCCTTCAACCTTCGGCGATATTTCGAAATACTTTTCCGGATTTGCAAAACCGGTATGGCTGAAGTATATCTCTATTCCGCTGTTAACGGGAACATAGCTTGACTGGTGGGCGGGAAGCGTGCCTAAAACCGCGAAGTTTCGCCTTGTCTGGAATGTCCATGAGATTGATTCATTTTCAGGCGTGGTAATAACAAACCTGACGAGGCTGTTCGGTTCGAGTTCCCTTTCGGGGGTTATAAGAAATTCGTTATTTTTGCTTGCTGTAATTTTCAGTGAATTATCCCCAATCAAACGGAGCATCTCGTTTATCTGACTAACGGTATAACCGTTCTGTGTTTTAAGGATAAAAGCCGTATCCGTGTATATGCCTGTCGCATCAAAGCTGACAGGGACAAGAAGAAAGCCGTTCCGGTATTCTTCCGCGTAAACGCGGGCAGTCGGGGTTGCAGCCCAGAATACCGCGGTAGCTAACAATACTGCGAGTACTATTGCAATTGTTTTTTTCATTGCGGTTTACCTCCTTTAATAAGTTTTCCGGTCTGTTTTAGATTCCATGCCGAAACGGTTTTGTCACCGCATTTTATTTGACGGCATTGGAATACAATAAGTTCCATAAAAAACTTGCAGCCCTGCCCATATAGGTTCGGTTATGAACAAATTCTTGAGTTTGTTAAATTGTTCACAATAATTCTGTGTATTCTATGGACATTGGTTGTTCATAGTGGTAGAATATTTACAAATTATTTTATACCAAAAAATTAACAGTTACGAACATTAATGGCTGATTTTTAAATAAAAATTTGAATGGAGTGTGGATCAAAATGAAAAGAGTGTATAACTTCTCAGCGGGACCTTCGGTTTTACCTGTTGAAGTATTGGAAACCGCCAGGGATGAAATCCTGAACTGGCATGGCAGCGGAATGTCTGTCATGGAAATGAGCCATCGTTCCAAATGGTTTGAAGAGATTATTTCGAAAGCCGAAGAAGATTTAAGGGACCTTATGGATATTCCTTCAAACTATAAGGTGTTATTTCTTCAAGGCGGAGCGTCAACCCAATTCGCGATGGTTCCGATGAATCTTATGCGGAAGGGAAAAGCGGACTTTGTAAATACAGGAGCATGGTCGAAAAAAGCGATAAGCGAAGCGAGAAAATACGGTAAAGTAAATATTGTGGCTTCTTCCGAAGAAGCAAAGTTCACTTATATTCCTGACCTTGATCCTGAAACATTCAGCGCGGATGCCGACTATTTTTACATCACTACAAACAATACGATATACGGAACCCGTTTCACGAAACTACCTGAAACGGGAAATGTTCCGCTCGTTGCCGATATGTCGTCGAACATTCTATCCGAAGTATATGATGTTACCAGGTTTGGTCTGATTTTTGCCGGAGCCCAGAAGAATATGGGGCCGGCAGGAGTTACCGTTGTTATCATTCGCGAAGACCTTATAAACGATACGCATCTGGAAGTGCCTACACTGCTTCAATACAAGGTTCATGCGGAGAACAGGTCATTGTACAATACTCCGCCGTGTTACAACATTTATATATGCGGCCTTGTATTCGAGTGGCTGAAGAAACTCGGCGGTGTTCCTGCAATGCAGAAAATAAATGAAGAAAAAGCCCGGATTCTTTACGATTTTCTTGATAATTCGAGTATGTTCAAGGGAACGGTAGCGAAGAAAGATCGCTCCCTTATGAATGTTCCTTTTGTTACCGGAGACAAGGAACTGGACGCGCGTTTTATAAAAGAAGCCGAAGAGAAAGGTTTTGTAAACCTGAAAGGTCATCGAAGCGTCGGAGGCATGAGAGCCAGCATATACAACGCTATGCCGGTTGAAGGCGTAAAAGCTCTTGTTGAGTTCATGAAGGAGTTCGAACTGGGAAATAAATGAAAATGATTGAAAAAAACCCGCTCCCGGAAAGGAGCGGGTTTTGCTTTATGCGTTTATTTTGAAAGCGCTTATTGATTCATTCATCTTTTTAGCGTATTCACCGAGTTCCTCGGCAAAGCCTGTCAATTGTTCAATGTTTGCCATCTGTTCTTCAGCCGAAGCATTTGCTTTCTGTGTCGAAGCGGCGGTTTCTTCCGAAACGGCCGATATGTTTTGAATTGACGTTAACGCTTCTGCCTTGAAAGCATCCATATCAGTTGCGTCATTCTTAATCTGTTCAAGTTGTTTTGAAAGAGTTTCCATTGCTTCGGCAATGCTCTTGAAAGTTACGATTGTGTTATTGACGGCTTCGTTCTGCGCTTTTAATATTTCTTCCGTGGTACTGAAACGATGCACGGTTTTGCCTATTTGATCCTGTGTATTTTTTATAATAGCGGAGATTTCGCGCGTGGCAGACATTGACTGCTCGGCAAGCTTGCGCACTTCATCAGCGACTACGGCAAACCCCCTGCCGGATTCACCGGCTCTTGCGGCCTCTATTGCAGCGTTCAACGCCAGGAGATTTGTTTGGTCCGCTATATTGTTTATCACCTTCACAATTTTGCCGATTGATTTTGAGTTTTCATCCAGCGCCTCAATTTCGGACAGAATCTGTTTTGTATTGTCTGTTGATTCACGCGTCTTGCTTTCCAATTCTACAACCGATGATAAACCTTTTTGGGTAAGAACCGAGGTTTCTTTGGACAGTTTTTCAATATTATTAGTGGCTTCCGATACCTGGTTTATCTTCATCGCAAGCTTGTCCATGCGGTTTACGCTTTCTTCTGCATCGGTCGCCTGGGCGGAAGCCCCTTTTGCTATTTCCTGTATGACAAAAGTTATATCTCGTGACGCTTCCGAAACATGCTGTGTCGTATTGGACACTATTGAAGCGGATTCGGCCACTTTATTCGAAAGCTCCATTGCATTCGCGATTAGGTTTCTCGTGTTTGATACCATTGTATTTATCGATTTTGCCAAAAGCCCAAGTTCGTCTTTTCTTGTTGATGTAAATTCAACCGATAAGTCACCGGATGCAGCTTGCCTGGCGGCATTTATGGTCCTGTTGATTGTCCTTCCCATGTTCATGGACATATAAAAACCTGTGCCGATTGCAAACGCTGACGCAAGAGCAACTAAAAATACTGTCCACATCAAAATGGAACGCGATGCTTCCATAAGCACCTTCAGCGGTATTAACGAAACCAGGATATATCCCGTGTTTCCGATATGGGTAAATGTCATTAAATGACTTTCTTGCTTATAATCTACGTATTCTGACCCCGTATCTTCACCGCTGTCAATTATCAGACTGATAAAATCCTGGTTTTGAGCGTTATCTCCGCTTGATTTACTACCGTCGGAAGAATCTTCGGACTCAGTTGCTGCCGATGAAGAAATTACTTCCCCGTCTGAACTGATTAAATGATATTCTCCCCGGCTTCCATCAGCTAATTGGTTTAACAGGTTTTCAATAGAGGATCGTTTCACATCGATGAAAAGATAAGCGTATTCTTCATTTGTCATTGTATTTTTTAAGAGCCGCGCGGCTGTAAATGCATAGTCTCCTGCGCTTGTAACGCTGCTGGAGCGGTAATTGTCCAAAAATTCATGCTTTCCGGCGTATAATAATCTGCCGTTCGCATCTGATATTATTTTAGTAAAACTATCTTCGAGAAATCCTGTGTGGTCGAAATTGACTAAACTGTAGCTGCGTGATGAAGTGAGTGATTTTCCGCTTATTGATATGACGATAATATCAGATATAAAGTTATTATTAACCATAAGATTTCCAATAATATTGTCAACCCTGCGTTTTGTGTTAAGTTCTTCCGCTACGTCCGCGATACTGCCTGAAATATAATTCTGCAAATCGCTGTTGCCCAGGAGTTGCATCGATATCGATTCAATATTTGAAAACATTAATTCAAGATAATTCTGCGTCTGTCCCATAGTATCAATTGTAGATTCGCGCGCCTTTTTCTCAAGGGCGTTTTTGGCGATGGAAAATGAAACCACCCCTAACAATATAACCGGTATTACCGATAAGATAAAGGCAGATAAAAGTTTAGCGCGAATTGTTTTAAAACTTGAAATTTTAATTTTCGAGAGCAAAGTTTTAATGTCCACAGCTATTTTTTTTATCTTCATTGATGTTTACCCCCAGGATTTAAAATGTTTTTTTATATATTTACCATTAATAAAATGGATGCAACCAATTATTAATTCCAAATGCCCAAATTTTTATTTAAACTGACAGAAGAACCATATCGAGAAGTTTTACGCCGAGGCTTTCCGCCACCCTGTCGCATTTAGCCCTGAGAAGGAAAAATACCTTGCCTTTGGATATGTCTTCATCTTCAAGCGATTCATAATTTGCCTGTCCTTTAGCCAATATAACATCACTTTCATGAAATTCTTTGAGGAATTTTTTTGATACCGTTTGCAGGCAGGTGCCGAGGTATCCGCTGCCAGTTGTAATAACTCTCGATATTTTATCAATACCCGTATATACGGCGTCTTCCATTGTCGCATCATTAAGTATCGGACTTTCCTTTACCACGTAAACAACATCTTTTCCAAGAGTTTTAAGATAATTTACAAGCACTTTGTCAAAAACAATTTCGCCCGAATTATCTCCTATTATCATAATTTTATCAGCGGCGGCTACTTTATTCTTAAACTCTTCATAATGATTTATAGTAAAACCGATTTCCATACTGTGCCGTAATGCTTCAGAGATATCGAAATCCCTGTTTATTCCGAGATCGATAACATTTCCGGCTACCGCGATCTTTAATGCGCAGTCCAGTTTGTCTTCCGATGTATCCATAATCTGCTGCAATTTAGGGTACAATTCAAGCGCCAAATCATTGGATTGACGCTTAGCATCCTTGTATGGGTCATAGTTGCCGATAAGCTCGTAAGTTTCCAGCAAAGCTAAAGTCGAGTTTTCCGCGGGAGTTTTTTCCCTGCTGTAATTTTTAATATCATCCATAAGCTTATACAGAACCTCGTGCTGTTTGTCTTCGTCAATTCCGGCATGGTTCATGCACGATACCGCCTGTTTGAGATAACAGTAAACACAATCTTGGTTAACCTTCAAGTTACATCACCGTCCGTTTTATTAATAAAGTCCGTAATTAACTATACCACAAACTACTAATAAAGTTCGAAATTATCTATATCACAAGCATTTATAGCAGTGACCGTCGTAACCGGTTTTTTTATTATGCCTGTTATAAGCCTGAACTATTTTTGAGGAAATAGACAGTACCAAAAACAATTCGTTTACATAAAACATCGGCCTTTTTGACCTTTTGCATTATATCATATGTCTTAAAATATTTCTGCTGATTTACAAACCGGTTCCGGTGCCCCTTTCGCGCTTGCTGCCGTTTTAGCAGGAGCTTGCTTGTTTTCATTGCAAATATTTTTGTACGGGGAAGATGGTAAGCTGAAAAAGTGAATATATTGCCTATAAAAGAATAAATGTGGTAATATTGTATCAAAACGATTCCGTTCTATTTTCCGCGGCAAGGATGAATATCGAAAATACGGCGGATGGGTTAAGGAGAGAAAGGCGCGGCATGAAAAGAAGATTTGTTTGCGTTATCCTGGCATTGATGTTCGTGTGCTGTTTCATAGGCTGCGGAAAGAAAAACAGGGATAAGTATGAATACACGGATATCAGTACGGAAGTTCCGAAGCATGAGGACGTGCATATTTATTCGCCCGGCTACGGAACAAGCGGGCAGCCCCGTGATAAAGCGGAAATAGATAATATGCTTGCCGAAGTCGCAAAAAGCATTTCCGAAACAATTAATATAACCCCGTTTTTTAACTGGATCCCGTATGAGCAGTATGACCAGGAAACAATAAAGCTCATTCAGTCGGGTGAAAAAATTGACGCGTTTACGTGTTTTTCTCCCGTTGTTTATGCGCAGCAGGATCTTATACTTGATATAACGGATTTGTTTCCGCGGTACGCGCCGAAGTATTATCATGAACTGACGGAAAACGAGATAGGCAGGGATTACCTGTATTACGGAGCCGTGAACGGAAAGCTGTACCTGGTGCCGTATTACGGGTTTGATAACCCGAGATACTGTATAGTGACAAAAAAGGAGTACGCTGAAAAATATGCGCCGGGCGGTCTTGAAACAATGGAGGACTATGGGGAATTCCTTAAAATGATATATGAAAATGAAAAAGGTCTTATTCCCGGTGATGTGGATGCGCGTTATTTTTTTACGGCATACATGGAAGGAAACGGTTATTACGTCGAATTCTCGGATTACTTCCTGTCGAGGCTTGACGAACCGGCGAACATGTATGCAATGGAACAGACCCCGGAATTTGCCAAAGCATGGCGTTTATTTTCACAATGGTATACTGCAGGCTATATAAAAAGGGTAGGATACACCAATACGCTTCTTAATGGGAGACTGGCTTCCGAACTAATGCCGATGAATAATATTGAGAACGCCCTGGAGCAACTGTCCGTTGTCGATGCCCAGTTCACGGTAATGCCGTTATACATGGAAAGCAGGTTATTGATCAATACATCCGGCAGGGGACTTGTAATTTCAAGAACATGTTCCGTTCCCGAACGCGTTGTTTCTTTCGTTGAATGGATCCACGAGTCGCAGAAGAATTATGATTTGTTCAGGTACGGCGTTAAGGACAGGAACTATTCCCTTCAGGGCGACAGGGTGACCTTTTCCAGGTCCGTAAAACCATTGACTACATGGTTCGCCGTCGATTATTTTTTTGACATACGGTATGAACGGCTTACTCCGAACGTCGATGCGCATATAAAAGAACTATGCCAGGATTCGAGTTATAAAAATACGGTAACAACAAGGCAGCTTTATGGAAAATACGAGGAAAAATTGGAGGAAAACCCGGAAGCATTTGAAGAAATAATGAGGGCATATGATCAGATTGCAGAAATGGTAGAAGCATATACCGCGAACATGGAAAAGTTCCTTACTGCCGCCGGTGAAGGAAACTTCAGCATGTCGCCGGAAGAACTGGAAGAAAAGCAGAAAGAAGCCGGTGTTGAACAGATCCTCTCTTTATACCGGAAGGCAAAACAACTGATGGCAGGGCCATAGTTTATGTGGCATTATTATTTTTTTAACTTCGGCGAATTTCCATTATTGCCCGGTTTGCCTGATATAAGTATGTTTATGAGTATTCCATACGGAAATGCATAATTGTTTATATAGTTACGGGGGTCTTTTTATGAAATTAAGGAGCAAAAGAGCGGGTTTTCGTTTCATCATTGCCTTGTTTTGCTGTATGTTGTCCGCATGCAGCCTGTTCCCCACCGAGGAAGTGGTCCTGGCGCCGCCTCTCGTGGAGCCCGAACAGATTACATACCAGGCAGAGGAAGCCACAATAGGTTATATTGAAGACAGCATTGTAAGGACAGCCTATTTCATACCGGTTATCGACAAAGACCATTTCTTTACGAACCGGAGCGGCCGCCTTAAAGCAATCCATGTCAAACTCGGGGATACGGTTAAAGCGGGGGATTTACTAGCGGAGCTTCTGACCGATGATATTGAGAAGGAAATTGAGTATCAGAAAATTCTTGTTGATTCCCATATCAAGGCATACAGCTATATAGAGCAGAAATCCGCGATAGAAATTATGGCGGCCGAGAGCAATCTCGCGGACCTGGAAAAAAAGCGCAGTGAGATGCTTGAAAATGCCGGCGCGCATGCGAGAAACGACATTGAAAATATCGAAAGGGAAATAAAAAACCAGAAAATCTCCCTCGATAAGCTCAGGATCGATTATACCAACCAGTTGGAAATGAAAAAATACGAACTGGCGCTTGCGGAGCTGAAGCTTGTACAGCTTGAGGAGGAACTCAGCCAATGCAGGCTGTATGCATCTGTTGACGGCATTGTTACCTATGTTCTTAGCATCAGCGAAGACGATTTCGTTGATGTATATAAGACTATCGTCACAATATCCGATCCGAAAGTTTTGCATCTTGAATACAAGGGCAACTCGGCAGGCGATTTTAAAATCGGGATGAAAGTGCAGGTGACGGTGGACAAGGAAACCTATTCCGGGGAGGTAGTATTAACAGCCGCAAGCGTACCGTTTGAAGAAATGGAAAAATACAGGGAAACGGTGCATATTAAGATGGAAGAACTGCCTGAAGGCGTCAAAATGGGTGACAGGGCTGAAATTAAGCTTGTAAAGGATTTCAGCGAGAATGCGGTGAAAATTCCAAAAAGAGCATTAAAATCATACCTTGGGAAGGATGTTGTTTATGTCCTTGAAGACGGCATCCGTATTGAACGTTATGTGCAGAAAGGAGTACAGTCCGTCAGCGAGGTCGAGATAACGGAGGGTATTAGGGCCGGAGAGCAGGTCATTATAGAATAGGAGGAAAGGTATGCTTGAATTTTTATATCACAGGCTCATCAATAACAAGTGGCTTTTCCTTTGCCTGCTAATCGGCGCTCTGTCCGCCTGCGGCATTATTTCATCCATTCCGCTGTATTCGAACGCGATACTGCAGAAAGTATTGACAAAGGATCTTGAGAATGATCATCTGCAAACCAACAGGTCTCCCGGCACTTACACGGTGGAACTGTCTGGAAGGGGCATATACGAAAAGTACATTGCCGACCAGGTGAAAAATATTGCACAAACCCAGCTTTCAAAAAGCTTTGAGCTTCCCGTAGAGGAACAGCTTTATCATATCCGGCTCAATTCGTTTAAAATCAGGCGTGAAGGCGACGAGTACTTTAACTCGCTCGATCTGAACGCAAACCCGGTATACCTGTCGGATTATGAAAAGCACATCAGGCTTGTACGCGGACGGATGCCGGCAAAGGAACCGGTTAACGGTGTTTATGAGGTGGCGGTGTCCCTTGAGGCAATAAACAGGCTGTATCTTTTGCAGGATCAGGAATACTCGCTGGAATGGCGCAGCTTTCTTTCGGACGAAGAAATTCAGATAGCGAGATTCAAGGTAGTCGGCATATTCACGGTGGAAAATCTGAATTCCCTTTACTGGAGCGGAAACCGTTACAGGTATTTAGGCGATGCGATCCTGTTTTATGAAGATCATATTGAGGATCTGATAGCAAAGAACGACAAGGTAACGATAGAAAGAACCGAAAACACGTGGTTCTTTGATTACCATGCGGTGGGAATAAATGATGTGGAAACAATCCTGGACATTCTGAAAAACCAGCAGCGATGGAACGAAAGAAACGGGGGAATGGTAAAAATCACATTCCGCATGCAGAAGGTGCTTGAGAGATACCAGGGCAGGAGGGAACAACTGCAGATTACCCTTTGGATTCTTACGGTTCCGATGATGCTTATAATTTGCTTTTATACAATGATGATTTCGGGCCTGATTGTCAGGAACAGCAGGAATGAGATTGCGGTGATCAAAAGCAGGGGAGCAGGAAGATTCCAGGTCTTCCTGGTATACCTGGCAGAAAGCCTAATCCTTGCGGTCATATCCTTTGCGGCGGGGCCGAGAATCGGGTTCTTCATCTGCCGTGTCCTCGGTTCGTCGAACGGCTTTTTGGAATTTGTGAACAGGAAAGCCCTTATTCCGGTTATTACGCCCGAAATTTTCGGTTATTCCGCGGCCGCTGCCGTGATATTCATGCTGTTTATGCTCGTTCCGGTAGTAAAGGCCAGCGCCGCCGGAATTGTTGAGTACAAAAGGAGCCTTGTTTCCGATACCGGGAAACCGTTCTGGCAAAAATTCTATCTTGATATTGTCGTTCTTGCGGTCTGCGCATACGGGTATAATAATTTCCGGAACAGGCAGGATTTATTGGGACTTACGGGACTTTCCGGAACCGAACTGAGCATTGATCCGCTACTGTATTTCGTATCAACGTTTTTTATTCTCGGAATCAGCCTCCTTTTCCTGAGACTGTACCCGCTACTGATACGGCTCATATTCAGGCTTGGCATAAGGATCTGGAATCCCGTGGCCTATTTCTCGCTTGTTAACGTATCAAGGGCCGACCGGAACCAGCAGTCCATAATGCTGTTCGTCATTTTGTCACTGTCCTTTGGCATTATTAACGCTAACCAGGCCAGGACAATCAACAACAATATCATTGATAAAGTGATGTATGAAAACGCCGCGGACGTGGTAATTGAGCCCTACAACAACCTTAAACACCAGCAGCAGGCTGCGTCTTCTTATGGAATGCCCCAGGGAGCGGACGGGGTGTTGACTGTTTCGAGCAGTGCACCGGTACAATACCGTGAACCGCCTTATGAACAATACCGTAAAATTGAAGGGTTTGAAAGCATGACCAGGGTACTGGTTGACAATAAAGCTTCTCTGACGAGCGGAAGGACATCGGTCAGGAATATCAGGCTTTTGGGCATTACACCGCATGAATTCGGGAAGACTGTCTGGTTCAGAAATGATTTGCTGCCCCGTCACATCAACGAATACCTGAACATGATGACCAATGCGCCTACGGCCTGTTTCCTTTCGAACAGCTTCCGCGAGAAATACGATATAGAAGAAGGAGACACCGTTACGATACGCTTTAGTCAGGATCATGCGCTTCAATTCGTCGTTTACGGTTTCCTCGATTACTTTCCGTCCTGCAACCCGTATTCCGAGGTTAAAACGGAAACAGATGAAGTAGTAGTAAACAAGACCTTTTTTGCGGTAATCAATCATACCTACGTGATGAAAAAGTTGCCCGCGGTACCGTATGAAATATGGCTGAAAAAGAAGCCCGACACTGCGGACAGTTTTATAAACGAGCAGCTTGAGTCTTTATCTCTTATGGTCGAGAGGGTGGACTACGCGTCGCAGAAAATTATCGAAAAGAAAAACGATCCGCTGCTTCTCGGGACTAACGGCGTGTTAACGATGTGTTTCATCGTAACAATGTTTATTGCGGCCATCGGTTTCGTGCTTTTCTGGGTGCTGTCAATCCGGGACAAAACATTAAAATTCGGGATATTCCGGGCTATGGGCATGCCGATGGGGAGCGTGACGCTAATCATGCTGTTCGAGCAGTTCCTTGTGTCCGTCATAGCTATTTTGGCAGGAATTGTTTTAGGGACTGTTGCCGGCACGATATTCATTCCGATGCTTGAAATGGTATACTCCGCATATCAGCAGGTACCGCCGTTTAAGGTAACCGCCGATATAAACGATTATGTGAAGGTACTCGGAATTGCCGGTGTTATGCTGTTTGTCGGGTTTGTTTTCCTGTATTGGCTCGTAAGAAGCATTAATGTGCACCAGGTGCTGAAAATGGGAGAGGATTCATGATGCATATACTGCAAGCCGAAAATATAAGCCGTTCATTTAAAACCGGCAGTACGGTCATTGATGTTTTAAAAGGTATTAATCTCGAGATCGAAAAAGGCACGTTCAACATCCTGATGGGCCCATCCGGTTCCGGAAAGACCACGCTTCTGAATATCCTCGGTGCGCTTGACAGGCCGGATACCGGAAAAGTCCTCTTTGACGGGCAGGACATTACGCGTTTGTCGGAGAAAAACAGGGATGCCCTTCGCAGAAACAAGTTCGGCTTTGTTTTCCAGTCCGTTGCGCTTGTTTCAAATATGACGGCCTATGAAAACATCGATTTCGCGCTTAGGATTTCAAACTACAACGCGAGGGAAAGAAAAAGAAGGGTTGAAGAATGCCTTGATTTTGTCGGTCTGAGAAAAAGAATGAGGCATTATCCCGCGGAAATGTCCGGCGGGGAGCAGCAGCGCGTCGCAATTGCAAGGGCTATTGCGCACAGGCCGGTGCTGCTGCTGGCCGACGAGCCTACCGCCGAGCTCGATACGAATACCGGGCTGCGGATTGTGAAACTGTTCAAAGATCTGGTTGTTCGTGACGGAATAACCATAATAATGTGTACGCATGATCCGAGCATGATGGAAATAGCCGACAGGATTTTTACGCTAGAGGATGGGGTGGTAATTGATGTCGCATGAGGATGTGCCGATGATTTTGTGTGACAACCTCGTAAAAATATACAAGACGAAGGAGACCGAAGTTGTCGCGCTGCAGGGGCTCGATCTGACGATACGCAAGGGTGAACTGACAGCAATCATCGGAAAAAGCGGAAGCGGGAAGTCGACGCTTTTGAATATTATTGCAGGTCTTGACAGGCCTTCGGCCGGCTCCATCCATGTGGACGGGAAAAACCTTTTAAAGTTCAATGACAGGCAGCTTATGATGTATAACAGGGAGACAATCGGTTTTGTATGGCAGAACAAGGCAAGGAACCTGCTGCCCTATTTGTCGGCCGAGTTGAACGTGCAGGTGCCGATGATGATCACCGGTCTGAAAAATCGCAGGGACAGGGCGAGGGAACTGCTGGACATGGTCGGACTGAAGAATAAGTATAAAAGCAAACTTGGAGAATTGTCCGGCGGCGAACAGCAGCGTGTCGCGATTGCGATAGCGCTTGCTAACAACCCTAAGCTTATACTTGCAGACGAACCTACCGGTTCCGTTGACAGCAGTAACACGTATAAAATAATGGAGTTGTTTGAGAAGCTGAACAGGGAGCTTGGCGTGACAATAGTTATTGTTACACATGACCTTAAGATTTCGTCGATGGTCGATCGCGTGATATCTATAAGCGATGGCATGATTGGAAGTGAAATGCTGAAAAAGGAAGATTATCAAAAAAGGCTTTCTGAGCTTGACAATATCGCGCAGCCCGCGGAGTCCCACGAGGAATACGCGGTTATAGACAACAAGGGCAGGATTAAAATACCCGAGGAATATATCGAAAACATGAAGCTTCGCGGCGGGGAGCGCGTAAAAATCCGCAAAAGCGCTGATGGGCTTGAAATATATAAAGCCTGACTGATATATGAAACTGTATCTAACGCATAAAGCGGTGAATTATTAAAATTTCCAAAACAGTTAACTGTCACATATAGCCTTGTCAAACACGGGGGAACGTGTTATTGTTGTTTTAAAATGCTTGTAACTCATGTAAATATATTCGGTTCAGTGAATTACATGCCTGATTTATTTCTGGATTGGAGAATGGTATGAAAGTTACGCTTGACGACAGTCTGCTTATGAATGTGGAAAAACCGGCAAGATATACCGGCGGGGAATGGAACATGGCCGTAAAAGACCCGGGAGAGGCTGACGTGCGTTTTGCGTTTTGCTTTCCGGATATCTATGAAGTCGGCATGTCGCATCTTGGAATGAAGATATTGTACCATGTTCTGAACAGGAGAGACGATATTTACTGCGAGCGCGTGTTCGCTCCGTGGGTTGACATGGAAAAGGTGATGCGGGAAAAAGGGATACCTCTTTTTTCCCTTGAAACAAAGGATCCGGTAAAAGAATTCGACATAATCGGGTTTACGCTCCAATATGAAATGAGCTATACGAATGTGCTGAATATGCTTGATCTGGCCGGAATTCCGGTGTTGTCCGAAGAACGGAACAATTCCCATCCGTTTGTTTGCGCGGGCGGGCCGTGTGCCTGCAATCCTGAACCGCTTGCGGATTTTATTGATTTCTTCGTGGTGGGAGAAGGCGAAGAAGTTATCCTCGAAATCATAGATTTATACAAAGAATGGAAGGCCTCGGGTCCAAACCGGGACAGAAGGGAATTCCTCGGGAAAGTGTCATCGGTTCAGGGCGTTTATGTGCCTTCATTATATAAGGTTTCATATAAAGATGATTTTACGGTATCGGAAATTAAGCCCTGTTTTGCCGGGACCCCTGGAATAGTCCGGAAAAGGATAGTTAAAAATCTTGATGATGCTGATTTTCCTGAAGATATAATAGTTCCTTTTATAGGCACCGTCCACGACAGGATTATGCTTGAACTGTTCCGCGGCTGTATCCGCGGCTGCCGTTTCTGCCAGGCGGGGTTCATATACAGGCCGGTGCGCGAAAAAAATCCCGAAACGCTGTATAAACAAGCCGAAGGTTCGATTAATACAACGGGATACGAGGAGATATCACTCGTTTCGTTAAGCACGAGCGATTATTCAAACCTGAAAGAGTTCACCGATGTCTTAATAAAATTGACGGAACAAAAAAAGGTCAACCTGTCCTTGCCTTCACTAAGGGTTGATAATTTTTCCGTTGATTTGATGAAAAAGGCACAGAAGGTGAGAAAAAGCGGTCTGACTTTTGCTCCCGAAGCGGGAACACAGCGGCTTAGGGATGTAATAAACAAAGGCATTTCTGAAGAAGATATTGTTAAGTCCGCGGAATTGGCGTTTAACGGGGGATGGAACAGTATCAAGCTTTATTTTATAATAGGGCTTCCCACTGAAACTATGGAAGATATTGAAGGCATTGCCCGGTTAATGCAGAAAATTATTAATGTTTATAATGAAATACCGAAAAACAGGCGCCCAAAGGGATTGAAACTGACGGTAAGCGCAGCCTGCTTTGTGCCGAAGCCTTTTACGCCGTTTCAGTGGTTCGGTCAGGACACACAGGAAATGTTTTATGAAAAGCAGGATTTCCTTAGAAAAAAACTCCGGAAAGTATTGAAATCAATTGTTTTTAACTGGCATGATGCCCGGTTGAGTTTTCTTGAGGCCGTCCTTGCAAGAGGCGACAGAAGGCTTGGAAAGGTATTGTTCAATGCCTGGCAAAAGGGATGCCGTTTTGACGGGTGGAACGAGCACTTTGATTACGATGCGTGGATGAGGGCATTTAATGAAGAAAGCGTTGATCCGTCATTTTACGCAAACCGGACCAGGGAGTTTAACGAAAAGCTACCCTGGGAACATATTGATATGGGTGTATCGAAAAAATTTCTTGAGCGCGAGTGCATAAAGGCATATGAAGGGAAAACTACCGAGAATTGCAGGGCAAGGTGCTCGAATTGCGGGATAAACACTTTTGCCGGCGGAATCTGCGGTATCTGACGCCTGTTCTCCGGATCTTTATGTAATGTCAGCATGTGTAGGCTGCTTAACCGCCGACGGGCAGGGTGGACCTGGTGACACGAAAAGCTGTTAAAGCCCGGTTATCAGCCGGGAATTGAATATAAAATCATGTGAGAGAGATAAAAATGGAAATACGGTTTAGATTCGGCAGAGGGGAAGAATTAAAATTTATAAGCCATCTTGATATACTGCGCCTGTTTGAGCGGGCTTTCAAGCGCGCCGGGATACAGGTTGCCCATTCGGAAGGTTTCAATCCGAGACCGCGCATTGTATTTGCGCAGCCAATGCCGCTCGGCCTGACCAGCGAAGGGGAATTTGCCGATGTTGAGATCACCGGGCATATTGACACTGCCGGCTTCATGCAAAGAATGAATTCTTCGCTGCCTGCCGGCATTAAAGTAATTGAGGCAAGGGTGAAAACCGGCAGGTCGAACCTTATGGGGATTATTCGCGCGGCGCATTACAGGATTTCGGTTAAAATGCCCGATATGCATGATATCGGATACGCGGTAAGTTCTACGCTTGACAGCAGCGGGATATATGTTATTAAAAAGACTAAGAGCGGCGGGAAGGAAGTCAATATCCGGCCGTTCATATATGAACTTTCGGCGGAAAAAGACGGTGATACGGCAGTGTTCAGCGTTATTCTCGGGGCAGGGCAGGAGAACAACGTCCGTCCGGAACTCTTTATCGAAGGGGTATCGAAAGCTTCAAACACGCCTTTCAGCATACTCGCGATGCACCGTGTAATGCTGTACTGCGGTAAAAAGAAAGCGGCGCCGGGTTTGCTGCCGGCGAGAAATATATGGATTACGCCGATGGATGATTCGCTTTTGTAAATTAGTTCGAATACAGCGTCCGAACGGCAACCGTTTATTCGTTGGGCAGGTATGTGCCGAAATAGTGCTGTAACTGGGGAAAAACATATGGTTAAAGAAATAATTGTTGATATAGGGTTGCTGCAAACACGGGTAGCCGTGCTCGAAGATGGAGAACCGGCTGAAATATTCATTGAGGGAAGCCGACCTCAACGACTGGTCGGGAACATATACCGCGGGATTGTCAGGGAGGTTCTTCCGGGAATACAGGCTGCATTCATTGATATCGGAGTGGAAAAAAACGCTTATCTCTATGTGTCTGAAGCTGTTCCGGGCGGGAAATCCGGCACTGACCGTTCAGAAACAAGCCTTGACGGCGCAAAAGTTCATAAGCCTCGAATCGAACAGATCATAAAACCCGGTCGGGAAATTACGGTTCAGGTTATAAAGGAACCTGTTGAAGGCAAGGGAGCGAGGGTTACGACAAATATCACCCTTCCGGGTAAATACGCGGTGCTGGTTTGTAATAATAGTTTGGCTAATGTATCGGCGAAAATAAAAAATGATTCGGAAAGGGAACGTCTTAAAAATATTGCGTCAAAATTTTGCGGCGAGGGCAGCGGGATTATAATCAGGACCGCGTCCGAAGGAGTAAAAGACAGTGAAATTGAAAATGAAATCCTTATGCTTCTTCGGCTGCGGGACAGTATCTTTAAAAAAGAAAGCAAAGGCAAGGTTCCGAGAATCCTGCATCAGGAAACGGGATTACACGTTAAGATTGCGAGGGAATACCTGAATAAAGATGTCAAAGGTTTTGTTATAAACGACAGGGACAGGTATAATGAACTGCTGGATTATCTTGACAAGGTTTCACCGGATTTAAAAAATAAAATAAAACTCTTCCACCAGGAGTATGATTTATTCGAATACTACCGCATAGAACCGGCTATCCGCGAAGCGCTGTCGCGCAAAGTATGGCTGAAGTGCGGAGGATACCTCGTATTCGACGAAACCGAAGCGCTCACCGTTATTGATGTCAACACGGGCAAATTTACAGGCAAAAGAGAACAAGAGAATACAATATTGCAGACAAATCTCGAAGCTGCCGCCGTGATTGCAAGGCAAATAAGACTTAGAAATATCGAGGGCATAATTCTTGTTGATTTTATAGATATGAAGGAAGAGTCGCATAAAGATAAAGTAGTATCTTTCCTGAAAGAAGCAGTAAGGGCTGACAGGAACAAGGTTATCGTAGAGGGGATAACCAAACTCGGGCTTGTTGAAATGACGCGTAAGAAGGTACGCGGCACGCTGCGGGAAACAATAACAAAACCCTGCCCCGTATGCGGAGGAACAGGACGGTTAATCCAGCAGCCCGGCCAGCGCGGTTCCATATAATGTGGAATTTTCGGCTTTTACAAATTCGCAGTACATACCAAGACGTCTTCTGACGAATTCAATCATGTAGTAATTAATTTTTTCATTAAGCAGTTTGCATTTATAAAAAGTCGATCCTTCAGCGGATATGCATACGGGACGGCACGGGTTTTTGCCTGTGCCCGTCTTTTTCAATATAGCCGCAAGATTAACAACCGAAAGCACGGCAGCTCTTTCAAAAAAGGCATCAACAAGTTCATAAAGAGAGACAAGATCTTTTTCGTTGTCTTTGGACAGGTGTGCAAGCTTATTGTCACCGTAAGGATAATAGCAAAAATCATCAATCTCTTTTGATTCAAGAGATGAAACGGCTGCCAGTTTTTCTTCAAATGACTTGGAAAAGCAGCCGTTTGCAACTGCTGCCCGGATAAACTCCAACAAAAGCCCGCCCTGGTAGGCGCCGGAAATCATTTTTTCAAACAATTGTTCACCTGGTTTTTCGGTAAGACTGTCGAATGAATCATCCACAGGCGTTCGCGGAGCTTTTGCGTATCCGGCGGACTCAATGTTTATTATGCAGTTTCCGGGTTTGTTCTTAAGATATTCACTTTTTAAAATATTGAAATTATTCTCAATATAACAACTGTTTGTGCCTGTCCCCAGGATAAAGCCCGTGTAGCTGTCGAAAACGCGGCTACCGTACACGGCTTTCGCGCCAAGCAGGGATGCCACGGTATCGTTTAATATAACAATATTTTCAATATCAAAGCCTTTTTCGGCAAGCGAGTTCTTCAATGGTTCGCCTAAAAGTGAATTCTCAATCCCGTCGATTTTTACTTCCTTACTGAGGTAAATGACTCTCCCGTCCCTGTTTGGCACAATATCCGCCGGAAAAGAAAAACAAAAGCCTATTTTTTTACTTTTGCCCGTTAGCGGAACAAGATATTCTGCCAGGGTTGAAAAAAACTCATCTTTCGTAATAGGTCCTTTTGTTCCGAGCATTGGGTATCTCATAAAATACGATATCGAAGGGGCACTGTAATCAAAGTTTACGAGCGCAATACGGAGATTTGTACCGCCCGCGTCTATAACAATAACACTGTCGCGTTTTTCAGGGATATCATCAATCGATATGTATGTAGGAAGCATTTTTAGAGAACTGTTTTCTCCCGCAAGGCCTTTTTCCATTTCATTGATGAACATGTCCAGGTTTTCTTCAAAATAAGCAAAATCGATAAGCATACCGTTCTGCTTTATAAATTCTTTCATATGCATGTTAATACTATCCCTTCACTGCAAAATATTAATTCAGCTTACTTATTATACCATAAATTTATTCAGTCGGATATAGGCTGAATAAATCCATAATACAATGTTCTCTCGGGTACCCGTTCGAAATCTGTGATTTCGGTAACGGGTGAGGTTATTACACCATGAAATTAAGAAATTCATAAGATTTTCGCTTGGCAAAACCGGGGGCAGTATATGTTATAACACTGCATTTTGCAATGCTGATACAAATATGACAACGAAAGTTGACACGCCGAAAAAGCTGTGCTAAAATGTAACGGCGACCGCTCGTGGAAGGGTTTTAAATCCGGTTTTTCCGGTACCTTTAACGGCGAGATAGGATGGAGGAGGTACCAATTAATAATGTACGCAATAATTGAAACGGGAGGCAAGCAGTACAAAGTAAGAGAAGGCGATGTGCTGTTTGTTGAAAAAATTTCCGCGGATGAAGAGCAAACCGTTGTTTTTGACAAAGTGCTTGCTGTCTCAGACGATAAAGATTTGACTTTTGGGACACCATTCGTCGACGGGGCTTCCGTAGACGCAAAGGTGCTCGGCCATGGAAAAGGAAAGAAAATTACTGTTTTTAAATATAAGCCGAAAAAGGGTTATAGAAAAAAACAGGGACACAGACAACCGTATACTAAAGTTCAAATTGAAAAGATAAACGCGTAATATGATCATTGCTGAATTTTATCGAGATAACGACGGAAAGATCCGGGGTTTTAAGGTCCGGGGCCATGCGGGTTACGACAGCTCCGGAAAGGATATTGTCTGTTCGGCCGTATCGGCCGTTGTTTATACGGCTCTTGGAGGAATGATTGAGCTGGCCGGTTTCAGGAACTTTGAGGAAAAGGACAGGGAATATATTTCCTGTTTTATTCCGGATAACCTTACCGCCGAGCAGCTTATTACCGCGGATATTATATTAAGGACAATGGTGATCGGGCTTAAGCAAATCGAGGCGGAATACGGGCAGTATATCCGCATCCGGTATAAGGAGGTGTAAACCGTGATAAAGGTAAATTTACAGTTTTTCGCGCATAAAAAAGGTGTAGGAAGTACAAAAAACGGACGTGACAGTGAATCTAAACGCCTGGGTGTAAAAAGAGGCGATGGTCAGTTTGTAAAGGCCGGGAATATACTCGTCCGGCAGAGGGGTACGAAAATTCATCCCGGAAAAAATGTCGGAATTGGCGGTGACGATACATTGTTTGCGTTGGCCAGCGGTGTTGTAAAATTTGAAAGAATGGGAAAAAACAAAAAGAAAGTGAGTATTGTTACCGATTAAGTAATTTAGTTGCTGAGGGGATGAGGATATCGTCCCCTCTTTTGTCTATGGCAATATGATAAAAAACGTGAGCTATAATATGGAGGAAAAAATATGTTTGTCGATATTGCGGAAATTTATATAAAAGCCGGAGACGGCGGAAATGGAATAGTGTCATTTCGCAGGGAAAAATACGTTCCTGCCGGCGGCCCCGATGGAGGGGACGGGGGAAACGGCGGTAATGTCATATTGAAAGTCGACAATAAACTCAGGACGCTTGCGGATTTTCGCTATAAAAAGCATTATAAGGCGGAGCGGGGAACCGACGGCGGAAGCAGTAAATGTACGGGCAGAAGAGGAGAAGACTTAATAATAAAAGTGCCTGTAGGAACCATAGTAAAAGACAAGGAATCCGGAACGATCCTTGCGGATCTGAAGCGCGATGCACAGACGGAGGTTATTGCAAAAGGCGGGATAGGAGGGAAAGGCAATGCAAATTTTGCAACTCCGACAAGACAAGCGCCTAATTTCGCCAAAAACGGGACCCCCGGAGAGGAAAAGTGGATTATTCTGGAATTAAAACTATTGGCCGACGCGGGCTTGATAGGCATGCCTAATGTCGGAAAGTCAACTATTTTATCGGTTGTTTCTTCCGCGAAACCCAAAATAGCCGATTACCATTTTACTACGCTGACGCCTAATTTGGGCGTTGTTTCAATCGGTGAGGGCGAAAGTTTTGTTATCGCGGATATTCCGGGCCTTATTGACGGCGCCCATAAAGGTGTAGGTCTTGGCCATGATTTTTTAAAGCATATCGAACGAACGAAGCTTTTAATACATGTCGTTGATATATCAGGTATCGAAGGGCGTGATCCCGTCGATGATTTCCGTACCATAAACAAAGAGTTGAGACATTACAGTTCCGAACTTTCGAAGAGACCCCAGGTAGTGGCTGCGAACAAAACAGACATTATTACCGATGAAAAGGTTTTGGGGCGGCTTTCCGCGGAAGCCGGGAAGCTTGGATATAAAGTATTCCCGATAAGCGCGGCTACAGGCAGCGGAATAAAAGAGTTGATGCGATATGTTTATGAGCAGGTTAAGAACCTTCCGGAACCGGTACTCTTTTCCCCTGAACAATATATAACCGTATATAGCACGGAGGAAAGAGAACAATTTACAGTAAATATTGAAAACGGGGTATATGTTGTCGATGGCCCCTGGATAAACAGGCTCCTGCGCGGGATTAACTTTAACGATAACGAATCACTTGGATACTTCCAGCGGTCTTTGAAACAAAAAGGCGTTATTGATGCTCTTGTGGAAAAAGGCATAAAAGAAGGGGATACGGTTCGGGTAGGGAAAGATATGGAGTTTGAGTATATACCATAAAAGCCTGTATTAAACGATTCTGCTTTATTTGCAATTTAATGAGCTTACAATTATACCATATTATAGTATATTTTAGAACATATTTTGCAAAAAAAGCATTTTTATTTGCGTGAAATGTTAGTAATAGTCTCTTTATGCCAAATTTCATGCTTTATATCCCAAAGCCATTGAATTAGAAAATAAATCCGTTTAAAATAGATTTACGGCATGACATTCCGTACCCAGCCCCCCACATTGCATATAAGGGTACAGAATGTTTATGCTTTTCAGGTGGTGATTGTATTGGCAAAACGCATCACTGCTTCTATAATCCGATATATCTCGGCAAATTGCCCCGATAAATCGGAACAGGTTCTCGAGGTTATCCGCTGCCAGGGAAAACCAGTTCCTGGAAGAAAAAATTTTGATCCACGGTTGTCTGTAAAAAAACAGATGGATATTGGGCTAATATGTTTTTAACATTGCATAAACCCAGCCCCCTGTTTTTTCCTTTCGTTGAAACCCCACGCTTGAAAAGATGGTTCACGTTCGGCTCGTTAATGCAGGTATTCGCAATGATTATGGAAGCGGAGCCATCACCTGTTTCAATACCCACATGGAGCTCTTTCATTTCGGATTCTAAAGATGCCTCGATCGCATTGTCGATAAGAATGCCTACGACCTTGCATAAATCTATGATATCCATATCTTTAAACCATACTTCCGAAAAAATATTAACGTAAACCTTTAGCCCCATAGATAACGCCTGGTTAAGCTTATATGACAATATGCCCTTTAACCCGGTCTGCTTAATAAAATTCAATGATGACACTATATGGTTTTGAGGGCTTTCCCTGTACTCCTTCAGAATAGAGTTGTAATAGTAGCTCTTTAGTTCTTCAAGCCGTCCACTGTCAATATAGCCTTTGAGTGAGAACAGAACATTTAAAAAATCGTGCTTCTGGTTTCGTATGTCCTGATAAAGGCTTTCGATAATCTGCATATATTCAATAAGCTGTTCATATTCCTTTGCCTGCTGCTCCATTAATAAAGCCTGGTTATTTACCGAACAATAGGAAAGGACAAGGAACAGACATACAAAAAAGTATATCGTGAACGCAATAAGGTTAAAAACAATTACCGTAGACGGATTTGCGGAAATAATCTGCTTATTGAAATAGAGGTTGAGCGTACAGATAAAAACAATAAAAACAATACAGCCTAAAAAGGAAAATTTGGTACTAATTTTAGATTTATATTTTTTCCCACGAATAAGCTGTTTAGTAAATATAACCAATATGGTTATAAAAAGAAAACTCAGGTTGGCAATACCTATATACAGGGGGTAATCAAGGCTGCGATAATCAAATTTTAAGAAATTGACAAAGAAAAAAAGAAGACCAAAGTCTCCAACTACGACAATAAGAAGACTTATTAACGATAATGCAAAAGATTCAAAGAAATTAAGACGGTAAATATATTTAGTAATGATTGACATAGTAATAAGCACTATGAAAAACCTAATTCCGGGCATTTCAATTAAACTGTGGATAACATAGTTTGCAACGAATAGGATGCTGAATAAAAGAACTTTGCATATGCCATTCCTTTTTATATTCCTGAAATTCATGTATATTACGATAAGCAGATGTATAAGTGAAACGGTAAAAACCTTTATAATTTGTTCAGGAGCGAACACGGTTTACCAGCTCCTTCCACTTCTGCTTCGAAACGTCGCAAACCTTTCCGTCATTCATAACAACAGAATAATACCGGCTTCCTCCGAGTTTTTTAATTTGCCGGATATTAATGATAAATGAACGGTGACATTGATAAAAACGGCTGTCCAAATGTTTTATCAACGATTTCATTGTGTCGTAAAACTCTATGCAGGTACCATTTTTAAGAACGCAGTGGAGCATTCTTGAGCCCGGCCTCGTTTCAAAATACATAATATCGTTAAGCTTTACGGTATAGAAATTATTATAGCTCTTCAGTGTTATCTGCTTTGTCACATCGACATTTCCCAGTTTGACAATTTCCCTTAAGATCGTATCTATGCACTCCTGTATCCTTTTTTGAATATTCTCGTCCTGTTTATAGATATAGTCAAGAGCTCTAAGTTTGTATTGAAAAACTTTAAGGCTTAATTCAGGATGCGATGTTATGAAGATTATATAAGCCATAATGTCTATTTTTCGTATTTGTCTCGCCAGTGTAAGGCCGGATGCGTTTTCCTGGTTAAGTATTATATCCATGAAATAGACATTAATATGGCCGAGATTTGCCTCTGCGAAATCAATAACTTTCTCAAAATTGTCCTGGAACAGATGGATGTGGCAGTCTATGTTTTTCTTTGCGATACACTCGGTTATAAAGTTCTTAATTATCGCCGCTGTATTCGGATTATCCTCACAAATAACAAAATTATACATTTTTCCTCCCATAAATCTCCTAATGTATATTTTGTTTAAAGGCTTAATATAATTATTGTAATTATGTAAAAATGGACTATCAGCAATATATTGCATACCGGATGCAGCCAAATCCGAAAAAATAATGTGTTCTTTTTCCATTTTATAATAAAAAATGGTTTAAAGCTACAAAAAAATATCTTGGGTAATAGTTTTATTCGGCAATAATCATAATTAAGGTTCTTACCCGGACGCAGTTTTTATAGCCTTCATTGATATTGTGCGTGCGAACAGCATCAGGCATAAATCGGATTTTTCGGTTAATCCGGAGTAGACTTATAAGCGTAAAGGTAATATAATTTAACGGTAGCGGAGAATAAAACTGTGAAAATGATGCAAACGCTTATCGTTTGCGGAAGGGAGGAATAAACAGGATCTTTCCTGTACGATACAAATGATTAAATCCAACAGGCATAAAAAAAGCAATACGGTTAAGATAATACTCTTTTCAGTAATACTTGCGGCTCTTGCATTTGTTGCAATTTTGCAGATGAATGACAGAACGGAGACAGACGGCAGGGATGTAACCGTTATTACTCCGCCTGAAGGAACAAATCCGAACGGAGACGCGTCTGAACATATGGAAAATGAAGCAGACGCTGTTACACCCACCGGTATGCTTCAAAAGGAACCTACACAAATTCCGACGCAAACACCCTCGCCAACGCCGGCACCCACTCCTTTTCCAAGGGATATGGAGGCATTAAAAAAGGAGATTGAGGAATATATTTCCCAGCAGTCGGCCAAGTACGGTATGTATTTTATTAACCTTGTCAACGGAGATGAGTTCGGCATTAACGACAAGGATGAGTTTGTAGCGGCATCCACCACAAAACTGCCGATGAACCTTCTTTTATATAAAAAAATAGCCTCCGGGGAAATCGATCCGGAGAGCACCTTAATATATCTTGAAGAAGATTTTGAACCCGGTTCCGGCATTATTCAAAAGTCTGAGTACGGCACCGAGTATACAGTGCGTGAAACCGCAAGGCTGTCAATCGTATACAGCGATAACTGCGCGATAAACATGATTATCCGGCTTTTGGGCATTGACAATATCAGAAATTACATGCAGGAACTCGGCGGGACGATATATTACGGGCGAAGGCATCGCTCATGCCCCTATGATATTGCGCTTTACACAAAAGAACTGTACCGGTTCTATATTGAGTCCCCGGAAATAGCCGGCATTTTAATAGATGACTTGCAGAACACGGTATTTAACGACAGGATTAACAAATATTTGCCTGAAGATGTAAAGGTAGCGCATAAAATCGGATCTTTTGAAAGCTACGGCGTATACAACGATGTCGGAATAATATTCGCGGATGAGCCTTATGTTCTGGCCGTTATGAGTGACGGCGCCGAATACGGAGCCGCGTGTGATGTGATTGGCGAAATATCAAAAAGGATATATTATTATCTGAAGAACAGTAAATAAATATACCCCGGTTCTATTAATGAAATCCCGCAGTTCCCTTAATGAATTAAGCCGCAGCGTAAAAATATATTTTTTATCAGCAGGAACTAACGGGTCTTACAATATTCAGGACACTGTAAAATGTATGGAGGGCTATAATGAGAACCAGGAAAGGAAAAGTTTTGATGTTGATAATGCCGGTTGTGTTACTGGCAATACTTATTTTTGTATACAGGGACTATGATAAGCTTCATAATGACGGTGAAGATGGGAAACCAACGCAAACTCCGCACCAGTCTTTAATGATAACTCCTACGGAAACACCGCCACCGTCACCGACGCCGATTCCGACTCAATCGCCGACACCAACTCCGGAAGTCACCCCCGTCCCGGTAGCTGACAGTGTTGGAAATAACAGCGGACAGCAGGTAAGATACCAGGTTTACTCCGGCAAAACCCCGGTCAATAATTACAGCGGAGAAGAAGAGATCGTTTTTGGTTCTCCTGAATCTTACAGCAAGGTTGATGGAATAACAACGTTTCGCGGGAATAACCATCGAAATGGCGCTGCATTTGGAAGCAGAAAGGTTATTGAAAAAAAACTTGAAATTGTATGGAGCCATGGTGAGCTTGAACTGATCGATCCGCAGTGGCCGGGTGTTGGCTGGACAGGTCAGCCTCTTATAATACACTGGCCGGAAAATGTACGCAGAATAATGAACATTTATCCCGAATTCGTGGATAAGGACCTTGTGGAAGTAATCCAGGCGGCTTTGGACGGAAAAGTGCACTTTTTGGATCTTGAAACCGGTAAGCCGACACGGCCTCCTATAGAAATCGGTTTTCCTATTAAGGGCACACCCGTCGTTGATCCGAGAGGCTATCCGATTCTTTACTGCGGGATGGGCGTTCAAAAGCTTTATAGCGGAAAATCCGCGCCCTTTTATTATCGTATTTTCAACCTGATTAACCAGGAAGAAATATATGCTTTGCCGGGAAGTGATCCGAACCAGCCGCGGAACTGGGGAGCGTTTGATTCGTCAGGGCTCGTTCATGCCGAAACCGATACATTCTTTCAATGCGGAGAAAACGGGCTTGTATATAAAATAAAACTAAATACTAAGTTTGATATTGAAAAAGGTGAACTGTCAATTGATCCTGATATAACGAAATACAGATATACGAACCATTTCACAGGAAGTTACGGGATAGAGAATTCTCCGGCCATCTACAGGGATCTTATGTACTTTGCCGATAACGGGGGCATGCTCCAGTGTGTCGATATAAATACTTTTCGTCCAAAATGGTGCTTTAACCTTAAAGATGACACGGACAGTACAATAGTTATAGAGGAAACCGCGGACGGTGTTTTTCTGTACACGGGAAATGAAGTGGACAGGCAGGGGAATTACGGTAATTCTACTATACGGAAAATTAATGCGTTAACCGGAGAGCAAATCTGGGAACGCTCATATGGCTGTTGGAAGGATACGATAATTAACGGCGGTCTTTTCGGCACACCTGCAATAGGTACCGGAGATATTTCGAACCTCGTTTTTTTCAATATAGCAAAGACAGGCACGGAGATTGGCGGAAGGCTTATTGCCGTTGACAAGGAAACCGGCGACGAAGTATGGGCTAAAGTAATGAATAATTACGGTTGGAGTTCGCCGACACTATTTAAGTCGGATGACGGCACAAGCTATATGATATACTGTGATTCCGCCGGATATATGTATTTAATTGATCCGAAAACCGGTGAAATTCTTGATGCAATATCGGTGGAGCGAAATGTTGAAGCGTCGCCTGCCATTTTTGACGATATGGTTGTAGTAGGTTCATATGCGAGGAAAATTTTCGGAATAAGGATTAAGTGAAGCCCGCACGCTTCATTTTGTTAACCGGAGTACGCAATTTATGACGGCATATGTACCGGAAATTTGTTTTTTTATGATGAAAAGGAGTCGGTTGTGTGGTATGGTTCGGCCCTTCTGGAAATTCCGATAGTTTTTACAGGGAAGGGAACAGGCATTCGTGGCAAATGCCGCGCTGGCTGAAAAAAATGGGTCTTAACGCCTATGAGTACCAGTGCAATAAAGGAACGAACATAAAGAAGGAAACGGCTGAAAAAATCGGCGAAGAAGCAAAAAAAGCCGGGATAAGGATGAGCATCCATGCACCGTACTATATTAACCTGGCAAGCACTGAAGAGGAAAAAAGGGAAAACTCCATAAAATATATACTAAAAACATTACAAATAGCAGAATGGATGGGTGCCGGGAGAATAGTTGTCCACCCCGGTACTGTGGGGAAAATGTCAAGGGAAAAGGCGATGTCGCTTGCTCTTCCGACATTGGCGCAGGCCTTGACGGAAGCCGATTTATCCGGTTTTGCCGATATTTCAATCTGCCCCGAGGTTTTAGGCAGGATAAGCCAGCTTGGAGATTTGGATGAAATAATACTTATGTGCGGTTTGGATGAATCAATGATTCCTTGTGTCGATTTCGGCCATGTTTATGCGCGAAGCCTCGGAAGACTGAAAACCATCGATGATTACCGGCATATTTTTAATACTCTTGAAAATTCGCTTGGAAAGGATAGAACCAATAAGATCCACATTCACTTCAGCCGTATTGAGTTTACCGATGCGGGCGAAAGAAGACATCACACAATTGAGGATACGGAATACGGTCCGGATTTTGAACCTTTGGCAAAAGTACTTGCCGAAAGGAAGGCGGAACCCGTAATCATATGCGAGTCAAGAGACAGGATGGCCGAAGACGCCTTAATATTGAAACAGATATATGAAGCTCAAAAACCCCTGTAATAATCAGTTTATAATGCCCTTCTTTGTTTACCTGTTCATTACATGCATTTCCCTGAATATTTAGACGATAAACATTTTAAAAGTCAAAAGCATTTCTATAAGAGAATAGATGTCAGCCTAAAAAAACAAGCCCTGTCCAAGTTAAATAAACAAAAGGGCCCATAGAAATATCTGGGAAATATGTATAAAATATATTGACACAAAAAATTTTCTGTGTTTATATATGAGTGCTTAGCCCTATTCACCTTTCAATATTACCTGGACACTATATAATAGTTGAGATTATTGTCAGAAACACTTTAAAATGCAAACAAAACTAATTCTTACAAGTCCAGCGGCACCCGGGAAATAAATATAAATGTAATAAAAAACACACATAAGGGGGGGATATTGTGAACAGGATACGTGATCAGTGAATCTTTTATTTCAAATCCTAAAAAACATATATTTAAAGGAGGAGTATCATGTACAAAAAACATTTATTAAAATCCGGCGTTTCGCTGGTTTTAACCGCTGTTCTTTTATTTGGATTATTTATTTCAATTCCGGTATTTGCCTCTAATGAGTTGTATAAGTTCACTTTTACTCCTGCTGAAAAACTTGAACAGGAAACCTGGTTTGTCCCGTCATCAGCTTCCGAAGTCGTTTGGGACAGTGGCAGCGGCATGGGTTTTGATGATGATTTTGTTCTTCGCGCAAACCACATCGACGGAGAGAGCTACGCTAATGCCGACAACGCAATACGGCTGAATCTGCCCGAGCCTCTGCCCGCAGGCGCAAGTTATGATATCCGGGTATCCTATTATGTTCCTTCTGAGCTAAACCAAAACAAATCATGGATGTTGGGACTTGGGATTGTATTAAACGGTGATTACTCGAATACAGAATATAACCTTCCATCAAGCCCATGGAGCTCAGGATTTATACAGATGGACACCTGGAGAACGCTTAGCGTCAGTACACCTGTAATGACAGAGGACATTAGGAGCATTGATTTCCGGTTTTGGGGAGACAGTGAATCAAGCCACCCTGATGCCTGGTATATTGACAATATCGTAATCGTACGTCCTGAGTGGGATCTTACGCTGCCTTCACTCGCAGAAGCATATAAGGACAGTTTCATGATTGGAAATGTAATATCGCCCCATCAAATGGATGCCGATACTACCGCAATGTATAAACTTCATTACAATGTCGTCACGGCGGAAAACAGTATGAAACCGATGTATCTCAGCAGCGGAAAAGGCCAATATGACTTTTCGGGCGCCGAACCGATTGTTACCTGGGCTCAGGAGAATGGGCTCCTGCTTCATGGGCACACATTGGTGTGGCATTCTCAATCTGCAAGCTGGCTGACGAATAACCCTGACAAAACTCCTGTTACCCGTGAAGAAGCCCGTGAAAACATGGAGGAATTTATCAGCAATGTCGCAGGTTACTATGCCGGTAAAGTTATTTCGTGGGATGTTGTTAACGAGGCTTTCGACGGCGGTTCTCTTCCGTTCGATGATTGGAGAGACGTCTTAAGAAAGGGCTCCCCATGGTACAGAGCCTATGAAAACGGAGCCGATACAACAAAGGGCGAAAGCGGGGCAGACTATATCTACGACGCGTTTGTCTTTGCGCGCCTCGCAGACCCGAACGCAGTGCTTGAATACAACGATTATAATGAAACAGATGACTGGAAACGGGAAGCAATGGCGCTGATGGCTGAAGAACTGAACGAAAAATGGAAAACCGATCCGCGCAATACCGACCCCAGCCGCAAACTGATTGAAGGACTTGGTATGCAGTCTCACCACCATACTGAGCATCCGGATGTTTCCGAAATTGAAAAAACCATTCAACGTTTTATTAAAGCCGGAGTCAGGATTACCGCGTCCGAACTTGATGTTCCCGTAGGCCATTATAATGGGCCGACTTCTCCAATCCTTACATACGAACAACAGGTAGAACAGGCCATCTATTATGCTCGTCTGTTTGAATATTACAAGGCCTATGATGCACACATCACACGAGTAACCTTTTGGGGCCACTCAGATAACAGAAGCTGGCGCGGTGATTACAGCCCACAGTTGTTTGATCGCACATTTGCCGCAAAAGAAGCGTTCTATGCGGTTCTTGATCCAAGCGGCTATTTGATGGAAAAAGGCCTTACGCCGCGTTCACTTTATGACTTGACTATTTCAGCGGACCCCGGTGAAATATTTGCCGGTGATCCGGCCGATATCACCGTTAACGCAACTGCCGAGGGTATCGGGAATTATAATGTTATTGCCTGCCTGGAGAAAGACGGCATTAAGTACAGCGATGAGTTTCAGCTAATAAACGGCACCGGAACGGTTTCAATCTCCGAAACTCTTGAAGCAGGACAGTACAGGATTATTGTCGATGTATATGATGGAGACATACTTCTCGCATCGAAAGCTGTTCCGCTGTTGATTAAAGAAGATTATTCCAAACTACCGTTTATACTCAGAAATGAAAACTTCGCCTTCCATGAGCGCACAGACGCATTGATCATAGACGCAAAAAAAGAAGTAATCGGCTCCTCTTTGAATATTTCCGACTGGAGCGCGCATGTACGCGCCACAAGAATAGTGGACCCGAGCTATGTCTGGTATGACGGACCGCGCGAAATAATTGACGTTTATGTAAGCAAAGTGAATGATGTGGGTTATCCTTCCGATACGGGACAATATATTGTTATTGACTTTCCTGACGTAGGATGGGATGACGGCGGATACACAAATGACGGGGGATATACATTTGATTCACAGTACACAATTACCTTCAGCGGTACTCATATAGACTGTGCAGACGGGACCCAAATTATACCTGAAGCATTTGTTCAGACCGGTGTTGTAAGCCCTGTGCTTGATAAGTTTAAATACGCAAATTATGACGGACTGGATTACAGTTATTTCTGGAACGATGAAATTGATGAACCGCTTCCACTCGTAATTTTCAATCACGGCGGCGGACAGGGGAATGATATATACACGCCTATCCGTTTCAGCAACGGCGGTACCGTTTGGGCAAACCCCGAAAACCAGGCCAGGTATCCGTGCCATGTTCTTGCCCCGCGCAATGCGACTACCGCCGCAGCAATGCAAAAAGTAAAAGCGCTTGTAGATACATGGATAGCCGACGGTAAAGTTGATCCTAACCGTATCTATATAACCGGGTTCTCGATGGGCGGAGGAGCTACCTGGACCTTCCTCCAGAATTTCCCCGACGTCCCTGCGGCAGCCGCGCCGATATGTCCTGCCGGCGGACCCGGAAACGTGGAAAACGCACTGAAGGTGGCCTATCTGCCTCTTTGGACCTTTGTCGATGACGATGATTTTCTATATGGCATGGTTGTCAATACTTATAATACCTACAGTCAATATTGGAACGACTCGATGCTGACAGTTTTCCCCGAAAATAAACTTAATAATCCTCCTTACAACGGATGGGTATTTGATCCGCATTGCTCATGGCTGCCGGCATATAATGAATATGTTGACCCGGAACACGGCATGCTGATAGACTGGTTCTTCTCAAAGAGCAAAATCAGAGGCATTGAAGACGTTGCGGTTGAAACGGTTCCTGGGGTTGCTCCCGTACTGCCTGAAACAGTGATCGTATCCGTAAACCACAACGATACCGGGATTGTTCCGGAAGAGCGGGCAGTCGTATGGGATGAGATAGATCCGCAGAGCTATGCAAGCCCCGGAGTATTTACGGTGCAAGGTAAAATTGAAGGCTGCGTAGAAAAGGCAACAGCCCAGGTGACGGTTGCAAGTGCTCTTGAGAATGCGGTGGTATTGAAGGGGGCAGCTGAAATACAGTCTGGCAGTGAGTTTATCGTAGAAGTGGATATGGAAAACGTGTGTGGTAATGTATACGCGGAAGATATCGTTATTACGTACAATTCGCAGTTGTTTACCCTTTTGGATGTGGAAGCGGCCGAAGACGTTGAGATAATAGTTCCTAACGAAGAAACTGAATTGGAGCCTGGAATACTGCGTATTATTGCATTCAATACGGATGCGCTTACCGGAAATGATTCTCTGTTTAAACTGAAATTCCAGGCCTCCGAAGCTATTGGTCAAACCGGTGTAATCTCGGTATCATCGGCGGAATTGGGTGTTGCTCCGGAAGGAACGGTAATTAAGGCTTCCGGCGGCATATTGTCGGTATCCGTTTCGGGTATTCCTGTAACAGGAGTAAGTCTCGACAAAACAACCCTGACATTAAGCGAGATAGGTCAGAGCAAAACTCTAACAGCGACTGTTGAACCCGCCGACGCGACAAACAAGAATGTAACATGGTCTACAAGCAACCCAAGCGTCGCTGTGGTTGATAACGGTGTTGTCACTGCGGTTGGTGAAGGAACAGCGGTTATAACCGTTACTACCGAGGATGGTGGATTTACCGCTGACTGTACGGTCACTGTTACCATTGATACAACAGTTCCTGTTGAAGGTGTAAGCCTTGACAAAACGAGCCTGTACCTGACAAAAATTGGTCAAAGCGCACAGCTTACCGCCACCGTTGAGCCGGCAAACGCGACGAATAAGAATGTAACCTGGTCTTCAAGCAATACGGATGTTGCTGTTGTGGAAGACGGCGTAGTTACCGCGGTTGGAAACGGGGAAGCAATCATTACGGTCACCACCGAAGACGGCGGTAAGACGGCAACTTGTACCGTAACCGTACTTATTGGGGATCTGAACGGTAACGATAGTATCGACATTGGAGACCTGGCTATAGCGGCATATTATTACCACGCCGACAGTTCCAGCGAAAACTGGCCGCAGGCACAAATAGCCGATGTGAACAATGACGGTATTGTTGACATTATAGACCTTGCAATTATCGCAAGAAGCATTATTGATTAAACAGATAATTATTATTGATATGGGCAGAATTTAAAATTCTGCCCATATCATTATCAGGTAATGCAAACAGCCTGAAAAAGTACACGTTTCTTGGTTTAATTTTATCCTTGCATATTGCAGGAGACAGTGATATTTAGTTTATTCAATAAATTACAAATAAAGCGGTAATTATGGACAAGTTCTCATATTCAGAGGTGAAATCTATGCAAAAAAGAAATTTATATAAAAAGACCGGTATGTTCCTGATGCTCATTCTTATAATAACCTTTATAAATCCTTCTTCCGCCGGAGCAGGCATTTCCGATACAGATGTCTCTGTAATTGAATCGGATGGGCAGATCACGTTACAGTGGCAGGATCCTGATAACAGCTTTTTTGCCCGGGTCAAAATTACCGGCGCAGGAAAAACGGTGTATGTCGAAAAGGGAGTTCAACAGGCGGTTTTTGCTGATCTTATAAACGGGATAGAATATTCGTTTCGGTTATCAATTATAAGCGACACGGGGGTTATTCTGGATGAAACAGTTGTTTTCGGTATTCCACGGGATGAGACACCACCTGGCCCGGTATCAAATGCATATGGGATACCGGACGACGGATGTGTTTTGTTGAAATGGAATGATCCGGTTGACAACGATTTGGATCGAATTCGAATAACAGGTCCAAACGGAGTTATTGATGTCGATAAGGGAGTGGAGCGGTTATTAATCGATGGCCTTGATAATGGAACAGAGTACCGTTTTGTCATTACCGCGCTGGACACTTCCGGGAATGAATCCGAGGGTGTGGAGATCACGTCAGTTCCCGAGGCAGGGATAAGAATTCATCTTAGTGGTCCCGTAGCAGTAAAAAGCGGGCAAAGCTTTTCGGTCACTATGGATGTATATGCTTCACGTACCGATATATATGCGATTCAAGCGGTTCTGGAGTATGATGCTGATTACTTTCAGTATTTATGTTATGACGGACCGGAGAATATCACAGTTGTTCGTGTGGACGACAACTCCGAAGGAAGCGTAAGGATATTTGTTGCCGGTAATGGCGTGCCGATAACGGGGCAGGGAATTCGCATGATTACACTGAATTTTAAAGCGGAGAATGCAATGGAGAATTATACCGGCTGTTTCCGGCTTGAACGGGCTTTAGCAGGAACTGCTCCTCCCGGTGAACAGATCCCTGTTGCCTCTAATTCCATCAATATAACGATATCCCGAATTACTCTTCCCGAAGTATCGGATGTTATAGTACTTCCCGGGAATTCCGCAATATCGCTGGCATGGATAGACCCTCCCGGTAACGAATATGACCGGATTTTGGTGATAGTAAACGAAACAGACTCGTATATCGTCGCAAAAGGCCAGCAGAGTATAACTATTCCGGACCTTATTAATGGAGAGGTATATCAGTTTGTTTTGAAAACTATGGATTCTGACGGAAACACATCCCAGGGAATAACCATAACCGGAATTCCCGGTATATTGGGAGATGTAAATTACGATGGTGTTATTAATGCAGGAGATTTGGCGATAGCTGCATATAATTACATGACCCAGGCAGGAGATCCAGAATGGGAACAGGCAAGACACTGTGATGTTACAGGGAAAAACGGAAAACCGGATGGCATAGTGGATATTCTCGATATCATATTTATAGCAAAAAAGATACTGGAACAACCGTAGCGGGAATGACAAAAAAAGGAGGATTCTTCATGAAACGTTTTGTTGTATACGTGCTTATGGCCGTTCTGACTTCCATGACAGTGACCAGCCCGAACGTGAGTTTTGCCGCGGAGACAGTTTTTTCAATATCCGCGGCGGACAGTGCCGGTGCAGGAAGCTCTATTATAAATATTTCCCTGGATGGGATTAATCTGAATGACCTTTATGCTTACGAGGCGGTTTTGTCGTTTGACAGCGAAAAACTTGAATTAATAAAGACAGTATCGTTAATAAACGGTTTTTCCGTTTCTCCGAAGATAGAAGGAGATAAGGCATACATTGCTTTTACAAAAGTGGGAGATGTGGATGGCGAGAACGGAAACATGAAACTCAGTACGATTACTTTCCGGGGGAAAGCATCGGGCATGGCTTCAATCAAACTTGAGTCGTTCAGAACGGTGGATTCAAAATTGTCATCACAAACATATATGTCGGGCAAATCGATTTCTGTGGCGGTTCGCAGAGCCAATCTGGTACTGGAACCGGTAATGGACGAGGAAACCGGGACAGCGACCGCGATATTGTCAATGACACAAATCGAAGGTTTGTTATCGGAAGTACAGGCCGATTCATCAGGGATAAAGACAATTGAAATAGAAATATTGCAAACCGGGGATGCCAAAGAATATGTTCAGAGATTTCCCGTACAGGCACTGTCAAACCCGATTCCGGAAACCTTTTATATAATAATGACCCCTTTAGGGACTGTCCGGATCCCCGGGAACATACTTACGGGTGAAATGGCGCATAATGCGGAATATGCTTCAATAAAAATAGGTATCGCGGATACCGGTAATTTTAATGAGGCGCTGAAAGAACAGATAGGCAGCAGGCCTGTTATCACAATACAAATTGACGTAAACGGAAATGCGATTACATTGAGTAATCCAAATGCTTTTGTCCGCGCGGCGATACCATACGATCCAACTGTGGAAGAAGCAGCGGACTTTGAACATATTGTTGTATGGCATATTGATGCAGAAGGAAATGCAAAACCTGTTGAAACGGGAGTATATAATAATCAGCAAAAAGTCGTAAGCTTTGCGACAAACTATTTTGGTACGTTCGCCGTAACTTTTGTTAAGAAAACCTTTGACGATGTTATAGATCACTGGTCGCGAAAATATGTGGACGTGATGGCCTCCCGCGGTATTATCAAAGGACTTCCCAACAATTTGTTCGGGTACCAGTATGACATAACTCGTGCCGATTACGTTACACTGCTCGTGAGAATGCTGGGTATAACGACCACAGTGGAGACTAATTTTGACGATGTTACGCCTGACGATTATTTTTATCATACGGTGGGGATAGCAAAAAAGACAGGTATTGTTAAAGCGGACGGAAATCTCTTCAGACCAAGGGCTCCTATAACAAGAGAAGAAATGATGATGTTCACTGCTTCGGCATTGAAATACGCAAAGCCGGATGCGGGGCAGGCTGAGTATCAAAATTATGATATGCTGAATGAGTTTTCGGATGCAAGTCTTGTGTCTGCTGAAGCTTTGGAGAGCGCTGCTGTTCTGGTCGAGGAAAAAATTATTATCGGTGCGGGAGGAAAGCTGCTTCCTAAGGAGAAAATGACAAGGGCGGAAGCTGCGACAGTTTTATACAGGTTATTTAACAAGGTATGGGGTGACTGAATTTTTGTTATAAAAAACGCTTAAGAAAAAGCAGGGGTTTTCTGACGAAAACCTCTGCTTTGCATCGCAATAATATACCTGTATGTTTTATACCTGGAACACTTTCAGGTTTTCTTTCAGCTTTGCCGCCTGCTCGGCAAGTTCAGCCGATATGCTTGCATATTCTTCGGCAGTTGCTGATGTGTCGGTTATCGTCGTGGTAAGAGCGTTAATTTCCTGCTGTATTTTAAGCGATTCCCGTGAATTGTTCATAAAGTCCTCAACTACCTGTTCCGTAAAGCCAACAAGCTGATTAATGTATTCTAATACTTCCATGAAATATTTTTCTATATCGCTGACTATCAAATTGTTGTTTTCAATCGCTTGCGTTACTTCCGACAGGAGCCGATGCGTATTGCTTACTGAAACGCTGCTCTCACTCGCCAGCTTACCGACTTCGTCAGCTACAACACCGAATCCTTTTCCCAGTTCCCCCGCTCTTGCCGCTTCAATTGAAGCATTCAAAGATAACAGTGATGTCTGTTTCGCAATACCGCTTATATTTTCAACAATCGACTCAATTGCCGCCGAAGACTTCACAATTTCATTCATGGCCAGTTTAAGATTGGCGAGTCTTTCTTTACATTCGGTATCTATTTTTTCAGTCGATTCTTTCATGTTTACAATAAGTTCCTGCGATTTTTCAGCCTGTTTTTTACTGGCTTCAATTATTTGCTCAATAATGTCATTGGCGGAATTTACGGAAATGCTCTGGTTTGCGACACTTTCAGCAAGACTGGACGAACCCTCGGCCATGTTGTCCGCACTCAAAGCGACATGTGTGCTTGTATCGTTTATAGAATTTATAACCACAGATAACATCGATTTTACATTAATAAAGGAATCTACCAACGCTTCAAAATCACCGACATAAATATCCCGCTCTTTGTCCATATCGTATCTGAAGTCTCCATTAGATAACTGAAGAAGTTTTTCCTTGATATTCACAATAATATTATTCAGGTTATTAACCGCGGTTTTCATTGCCCTGTTCATTTCAATCATTTCGGTTGTTGTTGTCGAAAGATCCGCAACCGACGTAAGATCGCCTTCTGAAAGTCTTTCAAGTCTTTCAATAATCTGTTTAAGCGGCATTGCAAGTTTTTCGGCGTTTTTCTTCGAAATTTCGCTGGAGATAACCATTAAAACGACGAGAATTACAATAAATATAAACAGACAGATAATAATAGGAGTGATATATTCGGTTACGGATGCGCTTACAAAAATCGTCCATCCCCGGGAACCTTCTATCTGGCGGTACGCTACAACAGAATATTTCTTGCCAAGAAACATATTCATAATGCCGCTTTTTTTGTTTACCGCGGCATCTTCAATTCTGCCCGCACCTTTATAATACTCCGTTACGGAGAGCTGGTTTACCACAGTATTGTCATAATCCTGATGGGCGACAATAACTCCATTACTGTCTACAATGAAAGTCTGGCCTTGTTCGCCGATAATACACTCCTTCACGAGATCGGTAACACGCTGTGCGTCAATAACGGTGCCGATTGCGCCTATATATTCCTGATTCTCATTAAATACCGGACAGCACAGCACTATGCTCATTGCGAAGTCACTTCCTACCGCTACAAATACATTGGAAACCGTCGGCTGGCCTGTTGCAATGGCGTCATTAAGATAGTCGCGGTTTGAAAAATCCGCGGTGACATCGTTTGTTATATGCGCCATTTTTTGATCATTAATCCATACTGCCGAAGCAAATCCATGCAGACGCACGTAATCGTTAAGGCGGCTCAATTTTTCCGCAACGGTTGCCGTTTCAGACATCAATACCTTATCAATGGACATTGTCCGTAAGATATAATTGTACCTGCTAAGCTCAAGTTCGACTATTGTTGCGGTACGGTCAGCCGTTTCCTTGACGGAATCCGTCAGTACAGAGTTCAATGTAAAGAATGCCACAAAAACAGATACGACAATTGAAACAATGCCGAATATCAGAATCATTGTTCTTGTGTTATTTTTTATAATCTGACTGATGGATTTTTTATCGGAGCCGTTACTTCCGGATGTAAAAAGACGCGACAAAATCGACTTGATTTTTGCCATAAAACCCCCCTTGGTCATTGGTATTTTTTTTAGCTTGTAAAAATTATCAATTTTTACTCCGCAAAATTAATAATGGCAAAATAATACAATGATGTGGACAAAGAAGTGGCTTTATTATCGTTACAATATATATCGGACACAAATTTGTTTACTTTTAGCATGTAATTACTGTTTGTATTGTTAAAATATGATATTATGTATTTTAAAGAAACCGGGAAATGGGTGCGGGAAGGTCCCGGTTTTGTTTGACATGATAAAGCGGTACGGATTACAATTCAATTAGGAGGTTTCATATTATGGATTGGGATTCCAGTCAGTATTTGAAATTTAAAGCCGAACGCACGCAGCCTGCCATCGATCTGGTTAATCGCATTAACGTGGACAACCCTGAAAAAATAATAGATATAGGCTGCGGGCCGGGAAACAGTACGCAGGTTTTGGCAGGCAGATTTCCGGATGCTTATATCGTCGGCGTGGATAAATCTGAAGAAATGATATCAGCGGCAAAAAAGAGTTACCCAAACCTGGATTTCAATATATGTGATGCCGGAACTGAACTGTCCCAGTTAGACAGCGACTTCGATATTGTCTTCTCAAATGCGTGTATCCAATGGATACCGGACCATGCAAATCTTATAACGAATATGCTGAACTTATTAAAAAGAAACGGCATTCTTGCGGTTCAAATCCCGATGAATTTTAACGAGCCTATCCATAAAATCGTCAGCGAGCTCACAGCTTCTGGAAAATGGAAGAAATATTTCATAAACCCTTCGGTTTATTACACGCTGAGTCAAAGTGAATACTTTGATATTTTATCCGAGATATCGGAAGAGTTTCATATTTGGGAAACTGTCTATTACCATGTTATGAAATCCCATAATGATATTCTGGAATGGTACCGCGGCACCGGGCTGCGGCCTTACCTTGATGTTTTGCCCGACGATAAGAAAACCGAATTTGAAGCCGATTTTATGGAAAATATAGTGCGAAGATACCCGAAACAAAAGAACGGCGACATTATTTTCAGGTTCCCGAGGTTCTTTTTTACCGCAAAGCCGAAACGATAAATGTTAATGGCGCGAAATTCCGTGCATGGTATACCTTAGTAAATTAAAACTGCGCAGTCGGCTGGTTGACCGCAATAGTCCGCACCATTGCCTGAAGCACAATAAAAGTATTATGCTAAAAGGTGGTTTTCAGTTTATGAAAACAGATGAGTTTTTTAACAGGTTTGAAGATGCTTTTTTGTCATGGGCGGGAAAAACAGATGACATAAGGGCCGCATTTATTGTGGGTTCAAGAGCGCGAACTGATCATTCGGCAGACAAATGGTCTGATTTGGATATTATTTTGTATGCAAATAACCATGAGTTTTATATATATAATACTGACTGGCTGGAAACATTAGGTAGTATCTGGGCGACATTTGTCTATCATACTTCGAGCGGCGAACCCGAACGTCTAACTGTATTCGAGGGCGGCTACCAGGTTGATATCGTATTTCATTCTAGTAATGATTTACGACTGATGGCTAAAGATCGCATAACTCCGGATAGTTTTTACAGGGGAGTCAGGGTATTAGTCGACAAGGATAATGTCAGCGGTTATATAGTTCCATCAGTATTTAAACCGAAATCTTCGGCAATCAGCGAAACAGCTTTTATTCAAACTATTAATATGTTTTTGTTTGCTTCAGTTTATATAGCCAAACAAATCTTTCGCGGTGAGCTATGGACTGCTAAAACAAAAGAAAACGATCTGAGAGCATTATTGCTTCAGATGATGGAATGGCATGCAAAAGCCATGCACGGCAATGACCATGACGTTTGGCATGCGGGGCGGTTTCTTCATGAATGGGTTGATCAAAATACATTGGAAGAATTAAAAAACACTTATAGCCTTTATGAAAAAGCCGATAGCTTTCGGGCGCTGTTGGCTGCGATGAATTTATTCCGCAGGCTCTCGGTCGAAACAGCGAATAAACTTCGGTTAAGTTATCCGAAGGAAGCCGATGAGAATATTACTAACTGGATAAATGAAAACGCGGATATATATTTAGCAAAATGATATATTTGGCTTTTGCCGGGCAGGTTAAGCCTATATTTAAATATTGTTTGGATAAAACAGTTTTTTGGATGTGGTTGTATGGAAAAATGGTGGAAGGAACGTGTGGTCTATCAGATTTATCCCCGGAGTTTTCAGGATACGAACGGCGACGGAATCGGCGATATCCAGGGTATTATCCGGCATCTTGACGTGCTTTCCGATTTAGGCATAGGCATTATATGGCTAAGCCCGGTATATCCGTCTCCTAACGCCGACTATGGGTATGATATAAGCGATTATTACGATATTAACCCTGAATACGGAACGATGGCCGATATGGAGCTGCTAATCAAAGAAGCGGATAAGCGTGATATCAAAATTATAATGGATCTCGTCATTAACCACACGTCCGATGAACACGCGTGGTTTCAGCAAAGCAGGGATAAAAACAGCCCATACCGCGATTATTACATATGGAGGCCGGGCAGGGACGGAAAGCCGCCCAACAACTGGACAAGCTTTTTTGCCGAGGATTGCTGGGAATATGACGATAAAAGCGGCGAGTATTACCTGCATTTGTTTTCAAAAAAACAGCCCGACTTAAATTACTATAACCCGAAAGTTCTCGAGGAAGTCAAAAATATCATGCGGTTCTGGCTCGACAAAGGCATATCGGGTTTTCGCTGCGATGTTATAAACGTTTTGTACAAAACATCTCTTGAAGACGGCAGAAAAAGGCTTGCTCTTACGGGCATGGAGCATTACATATCCCAGCAGGGAACCCACGAGATTCTTCGCAGCTTAAGGCATGACGTTTTGGATCATTATGACTGCTTTACCGTCGGCGAAACGGTTTTCATAACACCTGAAACGGCAAAAGATTTTTGTGATTCCGAACGCAGGGAACTGGATATGCTCTTTTCTTTTGAGCATATGGAAGCAGACCAGTTCTATGTTAAATGGTTTAAGAGGAAGTTTAACGCGGAGAGGTTCGGCAGGACTGTTTCCCGCTGGCAGAACGCTCTCGAATGGAATGCGAATTACCTTGAAAACCACGACCAGCCCAGGAGCGTTTCGCGCTTCGGCGATGACGGTACGTATTGGAGCGAATCCGCGAAGATGCTGGGCGTTCTGCTGCTGACACTGAAAGGAACGCCGTTTATTTACCAGGGGCAGGAAATCGGCATGACAAACTTTGACTTTACGTCGCTCGATCAGATAAAGGATGTCGAATCGCATAATGTTTACCGTATGGCGAAACGGCTTCATATACCCGAAAAGATAAGCTGGAAAATGATTAAAAAGACCACGAGGGATAACGCGCGCACGCCAATGCAGTGGAATGACGGGCCAAATGCGGGTTTTACTACGGGTAAACCGTGGCTTCCCGTAAACCCGAATTACACGTGTATTAATATGGAGTCGCAGATTGATAACCCGGACTCGATCCGCAATTTTTACAAAACGATGATTAAGCTGCGAGCCGGAAGTGATGTATTAAAGTACGGGGACTTTGAAGCACTGAAAATAAAAAAGCATCTTTTTGCGTATAAACGAAGATACGGAGAGCAAAGCCTTATTATAGCCCTGAACTTTTCGTCCCGGCCGCAGAAGTTTGACTATGATGGTGAAGTTATCATATCAAACTATAAAACGGGGTTTTCAGGCGGTGTTCTTAAGCCTTACGAAGCCGTTATCATTAAGACGTGAATGATATAAACTCTTCATTTAAAGTTTCCGCACTATTAAGGAGGGGAGCCTGTGATTGAATTTAAGGACGGCCTGTTCCGGCTAACAACCGAAAATACGAGTTACTGGTTTAGAGTAACGGTTTTTGGCCACCTTGAGCATATTTTTTATGGCCCAAGGCTGAAAGAACAGCCTCCCGACGCTCTCGCGCTCAAGCGGACTGCGGCAATAGGGACAAGCGTCTGCTATGATGAATCGGATCCTACATACTGCCTTGATAATCTATGCCTTGAATGGTCGGGCATCGGGAAAGGTGATTTCCGTCATTCCCCCGCCGAAATAAAAATGCCGGACGGATCTTTTAACTGCGATTTTAAATACATATCCCACAGGATAATTGACGGGCATGTACCAATCAAAACGCTGCCGTCCGCATACGGCTCCGAAACCGAATGCGCGTCGGTTGAAATAACGCTCAAAGATGAATCGAACGATGTTTATCTTATTATGTATTACACTGTCTACGAAAAAACAAATGTTATTACGCGGCGCGCGGTTTTGGAAAACCGCAATGACAAGCCGCTGACCATAAGGCGCCTGATGAGCCTTATGCTCGATTTGCCCGATCGCAATTTCGATTTCGTTACGTTTGACGGCGGATGGATAAAAGAAGCAAACCGTCACGAACGGCCTTTGGAGTACGGCATGTTTGTAAACTCATCAACAACGGGGACAAGCAGTAACAGGCACAACCCCGGGTTTCTGCTTGCCGAGCGCGGGGCGGCGGAGCAGCACGGCTATGTTTACGGCTTTAATCTTATATACAGCGCAAACCACTACGGCGCCGTCGAATTGTCGAACCACAGGCTTGTGCGCGTTAATCTCGGCATTAATCCGCACTGCTTTGAATGGGTTTTGGAAAAGGGTGAATCATTCGAAACCCCCGAAGCCGTAATGACCTTCAGCGCAATCGGTTTTAACGGCGTGAGCCATAATTTCCACGATTTTATAAACAATCATATCATACGCGGGGATTGGAAGGGTAAAGAGCGCCCTGTTGTCATTAATACATGGGAATCGTTTTTTTTTAAATACAATGAAAGAAAACTCCTTCGTTTGGCGCGAAGCGCGAAAAAGCTCGGTGTAGAACTGTTTGTTCTTGACGACGGATGGTTTGGGAAAAGGGATGATGATAACGCCGGGCTTGGCGATTATACAGTGAACCCGAAAAAATTCCCTAAGGGACTTGCCCGTTTTGCTGAAAAAATACGAAAGATCGGCCTGGAATTCGGCTTATGGTTTGAGCCTGAAATGGTTAACATCGACAGCGACTTATACCGTTTGCATCCCGAATATGCAGTTACGACGCCGGGCAAAAAGCCGGCACTCGGGCGGAATCAGCTCGTGCTTGATTTATGCAATCCCGATGTCAGGGATTATATAGTTGAAAACGTCGGAAGAATTCTTGATCAAACAAAAGCCTCGTATGTTAAATGGGACATGAACCGACATATAAGCGACGCGTTTTCGGTCTGCGTCGGTAACCAGGGCGAGTTTTTCCACCGGTATGTAATGGGTTTGTACGACATTTTGGGCAGGATTTTTCATAAGCGGACTCATATACTTGTTGAAAGCTGTTCAAGCGGCGGAAACCGTTTTGATCTCGGCATGCTTTGCTATTCACAGCAAATCTGGGCATCCGATAATACCGATCCGATGGAACGGCTTAAAATACAAAAAGGGCTGTCATATTTATACCCGCTGTCAACGATAGGAGCGCATGTATCCGATGCGCCCCACCAGCAAACCCTCAGAAACTCCCCTTTATCTACAAGATTTAATGCGGCGTGTTTCGGCTGTCTTGGTTATGAGATGGATTTGAAATACCTGTCCGCCGTTGAGAGGAAAGAAATCAAAAGGCAGATCGAATTTTATAAAAAACACCGCAGAACTTTTCAATACGGACGTTTTTACAGGCTTACGCCGCAAAAAAACAACAAGGTCCATTTTGAATGCCTGGCCGAGGACGGAAAAGAGGTAATAGCCGGCTTTTTCCAAACCTTTGCGTCTCCGAGCGAAAGTTACGACTTTCTGCCGCTGGAAGGCCTTGACCCGAATTCGAAATACACGGTAAAGACTTATCCGCAAAGCCTTTTCCTAAAAACATTCGGCGGGCTCGTAAAACATATTATGCCGTTTTCATTGAATCCGGACGGATTTCTGCTTCGAACGTCCAACAGGTATTACGCGCTGACCGACTGCGTAGAGGAATACGAGGCCTTCGGGGACATGCTAATGGCCGGAATAAAGCTGAACAACCAGTTTATGGGGAGCCATTACAATAATAAAACGCGCCTTCTGGGGGATTTCGGCTCCAATTTATATATTATTGAAAAAAGCCGTGCTTCGTAACGTTAATTTTATATTTTCAAGGAGGTCTCCGTATGAAATCGGGAATAAACCGCAACCGCATCACATTCGGGCTCGGAACGATAGGAAGGGATATGCTGTACGCACTCGTGAGCATGTACCTGATGTTTTATCTGACAGACATATTGGATCTGCCTGATTCGACGCTATGGTGGCTTACCGGTATCCTGTTCGCGGCCAGGGTTTTTGATGCCGTAAATGATCCGATAATGGGTATTTTTATTGACAATACTAACAGCAGATTCGGAAAATTCAAACCCTGGATTGCTGTCGGAGCAGTACTGACCGGTATATTCACAGTTCTTTTGTATACCGATTTCGGCCTTAGGGGAACCGCATACGTTGTCATGTTTACAATAGTCTATCTCTGTTGGGATGTAAGTTTTACCGCAAATGATATCGGTTACTGGTCAATGCTTCCGTCACTGAGCATCGATCAGAAAGAACGCGAAAAAATAGGGGCTTTTGCGCGAATCTGCGCGGATGTAGGTCTTTTTGCGGTGGTTGTGGGCATTGTTCCGGTAACGGAGGCTTTGGGGAATATTTTTGGGAGCATGACAAAAGCGTATTTTGTTTTTTCAGTCATCATAGCATTATTGATGCTGCTCGGCCAATCAATAACTCTTTTCGGGGTCAGGGAACTAAAAGGTGTTTTTAAGCAGGAATCCGCAACAACCCTTAAGGGGATGTTCAAGGTTATCTTTCACAATGATCAGCTTTTATATACAACGATAGCGATGGCGCTGTTCATGATTGGATATACCACTACGACAAGCTTCGGGCTGTACTATTTCAAATACGCGTATGGCGATGAGAACATGTATTCGATATTTGCGCTTGTTCTCGGCGTGTCGCAGATTATAGCGCTCGCGGTATTCCCGGTATTCAGCAGGCACTTTGACAGAAAGAAGCTTTATGCCGGTGCCACCGTTTTTGTTGTCGTCGGCTACGTGCTGTTTTTCCTATCCCCGGCGGATATGAAATATATCGGCGTAGCCGGTGTCCTGATATTCCTCGGCGAAGCTTTTATACAACTGCTGATGCTGATGTTCCTCGCCGATACGATTGAATACGGCCAATGGAAGCTCGGCAGGCGCAATGACAGTATCACGCTCTCGCTGCAGCCTTTCATAAATAAGATGGGCGGAGCCGTAGCGAGCGGTATAGTCGGTGCGACCGTGATAATATCGGGCATAAGCACTGCCGTATCAAAAGAGGATGTAACGGCGCAGGGACTTTTGATTTTAAAGTTGTCGATGCTTGGCATCCCTTTGCTGTGCATACTTGCCGGGTATTTGATATACAGGCTTAAGTACAGGATTGACGAAGAAATGTATAACAGGATCATTTCCGATCTAAAAGAACGCGGCGATATCAGGGACAGGGGGACAGGTCCCTTGTCCCAGTGAAACGAGCAGGGACAAGGGGACAGGTACATTGTCCCAGTTCCCGGGGGACAGAGACAAGGGGACAAGGAACCTGTCCCCCCGTCCTCATTGCAATGAGGTATGGTTTTGGAGTATAATTCAAATCAGGTTATTTATGTATATCAACATTCAAATGCTTCCGTTCACTTCAAACAAGTTCAAAAAGGGGAACTGCGGCAGGTTTGAATGTCTTATGCGGTAAATTTTCATCTGATAGGAGGCAGGAGTATTAATGTATCGAATAGTAAAAAAGAAGGTACTTAATCCTGATGTAAAGCTCATGGTCGTTGACGCTCCGTTTGTTGCAAGAAAAGCCGAACCCGGACAGTTTGTCATACTGAGGGTAAATGAAAACGGGGAACGGATACCGCTGACGATTGCGGATTACGATCGTGAGGAAGGCACCGTTACGATTATTTTTCAGGAGGTAGGAAAGACGACGAAGCTTCTCGGAACCCTTGAAGAAGGGGAGTATATCCTCGATTTTGTCGGCCCCCTCGGCAAGGCGTCGCATTTTGGTGAAGTAAAAAAAGCCGCTGTTATCGGGGGCGGCCTCGGGACCGCTATCGCGTACCCACAGGCGAAGAAGCTTCACTCTCTCGGCGTTTCGGTAGATACCATTATTGGTTTCAGGAATAAAGATCTTGTAATACTTGAAGAAGAAATGCGCAAAGTAAGCGACAGGCTGTTTGTTGCTACGGACGACGGATCGTATAGAATTCGCGGCTTTGTGTCCGATGTTCTGAAAAAGCTGATTGAAGAAGGAAACAGGTACGATCTTGTGGTGGCCATCGGTCCGCTTGTTATGATGAAAGTTGTGTCGAACCTGACAAAAGAACATGGAATAAAAACGATCGTAAGCATGAATCCGATTATGATTGACGGCACGGGCATGTGCGGCGGCTGCCGTGTAACCGTTGGCGGCAAGACAATGTTTGCCTGTGTTGACGGCCCGGATTTCGATGGGCACGAGGTAGATTTCGATGAGGCCATAAGAAGACAGGCAATGTATAAAGCAGAAGAAAAACAAAGCCTCGAAGAACACGAATGTAAACTGGAGGGGTTGAATAATGGCTAACATGTCACTGACAAAAGTTAAAATGCCTGAACAGGATCCGAATGAAAGGATTAAAAATTTTAAAGAAGTAGCAATGGGTTATACTGAAGAAATGGCGATAGAAGAAGCGAAAAGGTGCCTCGCATGCAAAACGAAGCCGTGTATGCAGGGCTGCCCGGTTAATATACAGATTCCCGAATTTATCAGCCTTATTGCCGAAGGAAAATTTGAAGAAGCTTATCTTAAAATTACCGAAACAAATAACCTACCGGCGATCTGCGGCAGGGTATGCCCGCAGGAAACGCAATGCGAGATGTACTGCGTAAGGGGCAAAAAAGGAGAGCCTGTCGCGATAGGCCGCCTTGAAAGGTTTGCTGCGGACTGGTATATGTCTAACAGAAAACCGAAGGCTTCCGAAATAAAGAAAAATGGCAGAAAAGTGGCCGTTGTCGGTTCAGGGCCGGCTGGGCTTACATGTGCCGCTGATCTTGCAAAGATGGGTTACGATGTGACCATATTTGAAGCCTTCCATGTTCCGGGCGGTGTTTTAACATATGGAATCCCGGAATTCAGGCTTCCGAAGAAACTGGTGCAGGCCGAAATTGATAATGTGAGAAATCTCGGCGTGAAAATAATGACAAACATGGTTATAGGAAAGTCAATCACTGTCGAGGAACTGCGCGACGAGGGCTATGAAGCGGTATTCATTGGCAGCGGAGCCGGGCTTCCCAGTTTTATGGGTATTCCGGGAGAAAACCTGAACGGTGTTTATTCGGCGAACGAGTTTCTTACGCGAATAAATCTTATGAAAGCCTATATGTACCCCGAAGTGGATACGCCTGTTAAAGTTGCGAATGCTGTTGCGGTAGTCGGTGGCGGAAATGTTGCGATGGATGCCGCGAGGAGCGCGAAACGGCTCGGAGCCGAAAAGGTCTATATTGTTTACAGGAGATCGGAAAAGGAAATGCCCGCGAGGGTTGAGGAAGTTCACCATGCCAAAGAAGAGGGGATCATTTTCAAGCTTCTTACAAACCCGGTACGGATTCTTGGAACCGATGACGGCTGGGTGAAAGGAATGGAATGCGTCGAGATGGAACTTGGCGAGCCTGATGAATCGGGCAGAAGAAGGCCCATTGCGAAAAAGGGGTCGGAGCATGTGATTGATGTCGGTACCGTGATAATCGCGATCGGACAAAGCCCTAACCCGCTGATTAAGTCGACGACGCCGGGGCTTGAAACCCATAAATGGGGCGGGATTATTGCCGATGAAGAAACAGGCGCGACAAGCATACCGTGGGTATTTGCGGGCGGAGATGTCGTAACCGGCGCCGCTACCGTTATCCTGGCAATGGGAGCGGGCAAAAAAGCTGCAACCGCAATTGACATGTATCTGAAACAGAATGCAGAAAAAGCCAGCGATTGATATAACCGGCGAAACTTTTTATCAGAGGAGGTATTGGCATGAAAGTTCTGGTGCTGAACGGGGCTAATATGAACCTGCTGGGGAAGAGAGAACCTGAAGTATACGGAAAAGAAACCCTTGAAGATCTAGAGAAAGCAATCAATGAAGAAGCAAGCAGGCTTGGAATGAATGTCGGATTTTTTCAGTCGAACCATGAAGGGGAAATCGTAGACGCAATTCATAATGCAATGAAAGAAGGAACAGACGCGGTAATAATTAACCCCGGAGCTTTCACTCATTACAGTTATGCTATCAGGGATGCAATCAAGGGAACGGGTATAAAGGCAATTGAGGTGCATATGTCCAACATTCATGCCAGGGAGGAGTTCAGGACGAAGTCGGTTATTGCGCCGGTGTGTATCGGCCAGATAAGCGGTTTCGGCGTTAAAAGCTATTTGGTGGCGTTGTATATTTTAGCCGGAACCGGCGGGTGAGGCCAATATTGTCTTTGAAAATAAAACTTGTATCGGGACAATGTACCTGTCCCATTGTCCCCCCTACAAAGCTAAATTAAGCTTTAGAAAGAAAGGTAATGGTATTATGAGTAGTATTGTGGGAACTTTAGCTTCTTTGAATATTGTTTATGGTTTCATTAAAGCTGTACTGGAAGTTGTTTTTTATGTATTGGCAATCGTTTTATCATTAAAAGGAATTAAAGCAATAAATGTATATCTTTATAAGAATTCAAAGTAATCGAAACAGACCAATATTATCCTTGAAAATAAATGTATTTTCATTTAATATATTAGAGTATTCGAATCCAAAAGTTGAGAGGAAGGTTATAATATGATCAGTGCCGGTGATTTTAAAAATGGCGCGACCTTTGAGATGGATGGGCAGGTTTACCAGGTTATTGAGTTTCAGCACGTCAAACCTGGAAAAGGCGCCGCATTTGTAAGGACAAAAATAAAAAATGTAATAACCGGAGCCACAATTGAAAAATCGTTCAGCCCTACGGACAAATTTCCCCGAGCCCAGGTGGCAAAGCGGGATATGCAGTACCTATATAATGACGGCGATTTATATTATTTCATGGATGAGCAGACATACGAGCAGATACCGCTGAACGCGGGCACGATTGGAGACGCGCTGAAGTTCGTAAAAGAAAATATGATCTGCAAGATACTGTTTTTCAAAGATCAGGTTATTGGAATTGAGCCGCCGACATTTGTTGAACTGGAAGTAACGGAAACCGAACCCGGTTTCAAGGGTGATACCGCGACTGGTGCAACAAAGCCGGCTGTTGTTGAGACAGGAGCTCAAATAAAAGTTCCGCTGTTTGTTAACCAGGGTGATATAGTCAGGATTGACACGAGAACCGGAGAGTATATGGAAAGAGTTTAGTGTAAAATATTGTAAATATTCAGGGCCCGGCATAAATTAAGTGCCGGGCTTTTTATAAAGGCTTGCAGGATAAGCTTAAAATGCTTTGTTTTTACGCTTATCCCGCAAGCCTTTTTATTTGCGGTCCAAAATTTTAGCACCTGTCATATTTCCCGGCATAAATGCATAGAAATTAAACGAACCCGGACAACCTTAACTTAACACATTCCACTGCTGAAAAAACACAGGAGGTACCCAATGCAAGATAAAATACTGCTGAAAAACCGATTTGTAAGCGAAGTGCTTCAGTTCCTTCCATACAGGGTAAAACAAAGCCTTATGCAAACAGACATAAACATTCTTATCGATCTTGAAGAAATAAGGCTGCGATCAGGAAAACCGGCAATGCTGCATTATCGCGGCACGGATGGCTTCCTGCATGAAAACGGTCGGATTCTTGGCAGACCTTCCAATATATTGGTTTCGGCGGAGGAACTGGCGGACACCGTGTATAAGTTCTGTGAAAACTCCTGGTATGCGTACCAGGAAGATATCAGCAAAGGTTTTGTCACAATTAAAGGCGGTCACCGTATCGGCATTGTGGGTACGCCGGTAATTAAAAACGGATCGGTTTTTAACATGCGTGACATTTCTTCGATAAATATCCGTTTTGCGCGTGAAGTTGTCGGCTGTGGAGAAAGAACGGTAAATTATCTGATAAACGGAAACAGGGATATATATAATACCCTGATAATATCACCTCCGGGGCTGGGGAAAACGACTCTTCTTAGGGATATAGTGCGCTGCCTGAGCGAGGGTTTTGGTTCTTTTTCAGGAGTAAAAATAGGTGTCGTTGATGAACGCGGTGAAATTGCAGCTTGCTGCAAAGGTTATCCGCAAAATGACCTTGGAAGCCGTACCGACGTCATAAACGGCATTCAAAAAAAGAACGGCATGGAAATCCTGCTTCGAAGCATGAGCCCATGTGTTATTGCGCTGGATGAAATGGGCAATCCTGAAGATGTTTCGGCGGTAATGCAGGTGATGAACGCCGGTATACGCATTATCGGCACAGCGCACGGTTATGACCTCAGGGCGGTTAAGATGCGGAAGGGCTTTTACGAGTTGTTCGAAGATAAGGCGTTTGAGAGGTTCGTAATCATATCAGTCAATACAAAACTGCAGTATTGCGTAAAAGTATTGGACGGTGATGGAAATGTACTTGATGTTGAGTATCAAAGCGGCAGGAAGCATTCTTATAGTAGCAAGTTCAACAATGGTGGGCTATGCGTTCTCCCGGCGGCTTACCGAACGGGTGGAATGCATACGGGAGATTCAGGGATTTCTGATGGAACTCGAAAATGAAATCCATTATATGAACCGCCCTCTCGGACAAGCGTTTATGTCCCTGTCACGTGGAAAAAAAGACAGAATTTCCGGGTTCGCACGAAGGGTATGCGAGCTCCACACGAAAATGGAAATAAGTATTGAAGCGGCCTGGCATAAATGCCTGGAAGAGTTCCGTTCTCAGTGGCCTATACACAGGGAGGAATGGGATTTGCTTTATTGCATCGGCGAAGTTTTGGGAAAAACCGACAGGGAGAATCAAAGCTCGTTTCTTTCATTAATGAGGGAAAAGTTTGCCGTAAGAGAAAAAGCTGCGGAAGAAGACAGGACAAAAAAGGACAAGCTTTACAAAAACCTCGGTGTTCTCGGAGGACTTGCCGTGGTTCTTGTATTGATTTGAGGGGATTGGTATGAACATTGACTTAATTTTCAGGATAGCGGCGATTGGGATTTTAGTTGCCGTGCTTGACTCCCTTCTTTCAAAGTCGGGAAGGGATGAGCAGGCAATGATGACTACGCTGGCCGGGCTGGTAGTGGTTCTTTTGATGATTGTCAGGGAAATTGCGAATCTTTTTGATACCGTGAAAAAACTTTTTAACTTCTGAATGAGGCTTGTAAATAAGGCCAGGAAGCTTAACTTGTCAGGATGGAGCAAAAATATGGATTTGGTTCGTATTGGCGTAATGGGAATTATCTCTGCTGTCCTTATCGTTCTAATAAAAGCTCAAAAACCGGAAATCGGACTTCAGATTTCTCTGGTTTTCGGTGCTGTCGTAATGGTTACGCTCGCGGGCAGAATAAAGACGATTCTTGATTTGATATCACTTTATTTTGATCGGGCGGGTATTAGTGGTACATATATTACTTCGCTGTTTAAAATAATCGGAATGGCATATATTACCGAGTTTGCCGCCGAGAGCTGCCGGGACGCTTCCCAGGAGTCAATTGCGGCAAAGGTTGAGCTTGCGGGGAAGGTAATGATAATGATAACGGCAATACCCATAATAACGTCGGTAATGAGCGTAATTGTTAACATGCTGTAGCAAGCCCGGATATTTCCGGGGTACCGCGGCAGCTGTAAATTTAGTTGATTTCCGGGGGACAACGATAATGTGTTCAGGTGCTCATTTTGCATATAGTTTTAATATTCTTTCGGCGGTTTTACGCAAAAAGCTTATCATTGTTCTTATTGTCTTCGCCGTGTTCGCGTTTCCGGTTGTCTGTGCTGCCGAAGACAACGAAATGATGATGGACAGTATTATTAAGCGGCAATTGGAAGGCAGTGAAGTAAAAAAACTTGAAAAGAATCTCGAAGAAAACATTACTGATGAGGCAAAAGAACTGTTTCCGCAATATTCACCCGGAAAACTTATGGAGGAACTTGTAAAGGGAAATGTCGGGGAAACTGTCAAATCGCTCCCGAAGGCGGCCATCGACACGGTAATAGGTGAGATCAGGCAAAACTTCGGTCTTATTCTGAAGCTCATTATGATTATATTCCTGACGGCAATGGTTAAAAACCTTCAAAGCTCGTTTGCGGAAAGCGCTGTGGGGGAATTGGCTTACTTTTCCTGTTACGGGGCTATTGTCACAATGATTGCTCTCGGATTTCAAACGGTATTACAGTATGCAAGGGAAGTGCTTGATACGATTGATAAAATCACTGGTTTTGCCGTACCGGCGCTTCTTGCGTTATTAATTTCAAGCGGTAATATCGTATCGGGCAGCGCACTGCAGCCTGTGCTGCTTTTTGCAATACAGGGTACCGTTAAAATACTCCGTGATGTGTTTTTGCCTTTGTGCCTGCTGTCGGGAATTTTATATATAGTCAGCGGTTTGTCCGACAGGATAAAAATTACCGGTATGGCTGATCTGATAAAACAGATTGTGGCGTGGGGGCTGGCGGGGGTACTGACTGTTTACGGTTCGGCAGCGATGATCCAGGGCGCTGTCGGCGGTACAATCGACGGGGCTGTGTCAAAAACGGCAAAAACGGCAATCAGCACAATTATCCCCGTTGCAGGTAAATATATGGCCGACGCCGCGGATACAATTTTAAGCTGTGCGCTGGTTATTAAAAACGCGGCGGGAATCGCAACAATGATTATAACTCTTGCCGTATGCATTATTCCGGTATTAAAAATTCTCGCGATAGCGCTGCTTTATCAATTCGCTGCAGCAATTGTCGAACCTTTTGCCGAGGAACGTTTGTACGACTGCCTTTCGGATATCTCCGACTGCATTAAAACAATTGTTGGGATTGTTGGAGCGGCTTTATTCATGTTCCTGTTATCTGTCGGAACTCTTTTAAGCGCGGGTGGAATAAGCGGAATGATGCAGTAACGGAGGATAATTATGGAGGAAATAAAGAGGTGGGTTCTGAGTATCGCGACCGCGGCCGTTCTGGTGGTAATCCTCGACTTGTTGATTCCGGAAAGCAGAATCCGGAAATTTACTCGGCTTCTTACCGGTTTTGTCATTATGTTCATTATTATAAACCCCGCGGCGAAGCTTATCGGAAACGGGGGAAAGGGTCTTGCTGGAAATCTTGACGAATACTTTTTTTCCGGCAGCCGATTGGACAGAATTACCGATGCAGGCCGGAGTGAACAGGCAAGACAAACCCTTGAGTTGTACCGTGAAATACTTCTTTCGGATATACATAACCGTCTTAACATGCATAAGGAAATAGAAAAAGCGGAGGTGGACATAGTGCTGAATGAAAATATAAATTCGGAGAAGTATGGGCAAATTCGGAAAATCTATATCAATTTGATATTATCAGAAGCCGGGGAAAGGGAAAAGAAAATGTTTCCCGGCGCCAATGACAAAATCGCATCGGAAATTTCAAAGGAACTCCAAAAGACTTTTCTTCTCGATGAAAAGGATATATTGATTAACATGTCGGAGAATTGAAGGTGGTTAAAATGTTTGGCTGGTTTAATAAATTAACGGATTACGTAAAAGAAAAAAAAGGCAGGCGGAGAATTGAGAATTTAGTCATAATCCTGATTGTTGGAATAATAATTATCATAGTAGCAAGTTCATTTACAGGCAGCGGAAAAAATAAAAAAAATACGCAGCAGACGAAAAATGAAGTTACTATAGTATCCGGCGTAATTGAAGACAGGATAGAGAAACTTGAACAGAGGCTTGAGTCTATTCTGTCGGAAATAGAAGGCGCCGGTACCGTTAAAGTAATGATAACCGGAATAACGGACGGAGAGGTGGTGCATGCATATAACCAGGTTGAGGAAAACAGTATAAGGGAAGAAAAGGACAACACGGATCATTCGGCCAGGACCGATGAATACAGGCGCGAACATGAGATGGTTTTTATCGAAACAAGCACAGGAGAGCGCATGCCGGTAATTATAAAAAGCTATGAACCCGAAATCAAAGGTGTTGTCGTAGTCGCGGACGGCGCGGGTAGCGGTACGGTAAGGCAGAATATTAAGGATGCGGTTGAAGCTTTAACCGGGCTTCCTCCACATAGGATTAATGTATTAAAAAGAAAATAAAACAGATTTATGAGGTGATAAACATGATTAATAAAAAGCAAATACTGGTTATTGCTCTGGTTCTGGTTATTATTACTGCGGGGGTTCTTCAGTATACTTACGGAAAAAGGGGTTTTTCTTCCCGTAAAGATGGTGACGAACGTCTCGGTGAAGCGGTATATGTGGACAATATTAATGGCGGCACGACAGTAACAGGTGAAGATACGGGTATAAGCACTGATGATATACCCGTTGTGAATGAAACTGAGAATTTTTTCGTTCAGGCAAGACTTGACAGGGAAACGATCCGCAGCCGGCAGAAAGAGGAACTGCAGGAGATTACGGCGCTTAAAGATGCTCCGGAAGATAGCGTTGCAAAAGCACATGAAGAATACCTTGCCCTTATCAAGCGCTCTGAAATAGAAGCTACAATTGAATCACTGATTAGGCAAAGGGGTTTTGACGATGTAGTCGCAATACTGGGCACAAATGGAAGTGTAGACATAATAGTAAAAGCGGATAATCTTTCACCGGATCAGACCGCCCAGATCTCTGATATTGTTATACGGCACGCCAGTGTTGAAATGAACTCAATATATATCAGAAACATGAGATAAAAGGATACTGGCATTTGCCGCAGCGGGCAAGGTTTTCCGGCATTCACACCTCGGCATCTTTAACAATACTTTATTCATGCCGATATGTTCATAGGAGGAGTGATAGGATGCCGGAAGAGATTTATGTCTATGGCCAGTACTGCATCTTGCATTTATTTGCTGACGAACCCGGGTATAAAGCCGGGATAGCGGTTAAATCCGGAGAACGCGATGATATTTCGCACCATTACTTTTTGAATGTATATGAGGGTGATGTTGTTGCCGCAAAAGTTAAAAAAATGCTTCCGTGGTTAACGATGCCTGATTATGTTGAATATTTCGAGTGCGGACAGGCACTGATCCTGGTATTCAGGCATACTGGCGGGACAACACTTGATGAATGTATAAAAACATGCGAGAGTATTGCGGAATGTTTGGAATTAATAAAAAAATCGGTTATTTTTATTGTAAGCCAGCTTGAGCATTTTCCGATCGCGATGTTAAGCTGTTTGCTCAGACCCTCATTAATAATATTTGATAAAGGTCAAATGCGGTTTATTTACGTTGTTCAGTTCAAAGGGGAGTATCCGTACGATATTCGGGAACTGATGCCGTATTTTGGCAGATTTTTTTTCGAATGCCTGCCTTCGGTATGCAGGCAGGATAAACGGGCAAAACGGTTTGTAGAAAAATGCGAAAGAAAATCTTTCGATGGGATTACCGATCTTGTGTCGGATTTTTCGGAAACAATCGCGGCACTTACAAAAAAATACGGACGTAAGGGAAATTTCAATATATTCAACAAATATTCCGACATATTGCAGGGATATGTACCGGCGAAAAAGAAAAGAAAGCCTGCACTGGCGATCATTGTTATCACTCTCTTGTTAATCGCGGCTTTTTTCGCTTATATATATTTTTTCCCGGACAGGAACTTTTTTATCTGGAACAATTCCGATATTCTCAATGCAGTTAGGGAATTTCTGTCATGGTAAAAACTTTATTGGAATGAAAGCGTAATAAAAAACGTACTTACTGCAAGTACGTTTTGTTATTCTGTTGGTTTTGATCAATAAAAAAGGCACGCACTTCAGCGCGTACCTTTTATTATTCTGAAGCCTGAGCAGCTGCGGCATTATACGCTTTCATAAGCTGTGACTTCTTTCTGGAGGCTTTGTTTTTATGAATAAGCTTCTTTGAAGCGGCTTTATCAAGCTTCTTAATCGCCTGCTTTAACAATTCCTCTTTGTTTTCAGAATTGGAAACCAGAGCTTTATTATAATTGCGAATAACGGTTTTAAGCTCTGAACGGCGGGCTTTATTCTGCTCCGTCTTTGCTCTTGCTTTACGCACTCTTTTTATTGAAGACTTGATATTTGGCACATTTTCACCTCCCCAAAGTTAGTCAACAAAAATAATAATAGCATGATCAGTTTCATTTGGCAAGGATTTTTTGCATAATATGATTATTCTTGTGATTATCATAAGTACCCCTGATTTCCCGCAACCTGATCATAAAATACATATCAATAATATTTTATCCTGTATTGTGAATAATACTAAAAGAATATAAGCGAAAACAAATAAGGCTGAAAAATATATAAATCCGCAGCGCAATAAGCATAATAATTTTATACAGCACATTTTGGAGGAGAAATCAATGGAAAATTTTACACCAGTACGAACAGACCTCGCGTTGGAAGTCCATGAGAAGAATCAGGCCGATATAAAGCGCGCCGGGAAACCGGTACCGCATCCTTACGGCGAAGGAGTTGAAGTTGAAGAAGATGGGAATGAAAACATCCATGTCACAAGAGTCAGAATTACTTCCGCCGAAGGTGAAAAAAACATAGGAAAGCCTATGGGGAACTATATTACGCTCGATGTTCCGAAGCTGAAAGAGAACGACCGCGATCTGTATGAAAACACATGCAGGGCGGTGGCGTACGAACTGAATCGCCTGATCAATATAAAGGACAATGACACCGTACTTGTCGTGGGACTGGGAAACTGGAACATAACCCCTGATGCGCTTGGTCCTAAGGTTTCGAAATATCTCATGGTTACGCGGCATTTGCATGAATATCTGCCCGAACAGGTAAATGACGGGGTAAGGCCGGTTTGCGCAATAGCACCGGGAGTTCTCGGTTTGACCGGAATAGAAACAAGTGATATCGTAAGAGGGGTAATTGACAGGGTGCGCCCGGCTCTTGTTATTGCGATAGACGCTTTGGCATCGAGAAAAATGAACCGTATTAATACTACGATACAGATTGCTGATACAGGGATTTCTCCCGGTTCGGGCGTTGGAAACAAACGCGCGGAACTGTCTGTAAAAACAATGGGTGTTCCGGTGATTGCAATCGGCATCCCGACCGTAGTGGATGCGGCAACTATGGCTAACGACACGATAGAGCTTGTTATTGATAATCTTTTGTCTCATTCGCAGGAGGGTACGGATTTTTACAAAATGCTAAAGCAGATGGATCAAAATGATAAGTATACTCTGATCAGGGAGGTATTGGAACCTTACGGAGGTAATCTTGTTGTTACCCCGAAGGAAATGGACGAGGTGATCGAACGGGTTGCGAAAGTTGTCGCAAACGGGATCAACATGGCCCTTCACAAAAATATTGGTTTTGATGATATAGACAGGTATTTGCAGTAATTCTTTCACGATTAATCCCTCACTCCGGTTAAGACGGGCTGAAAAAGCCTGTACCCGGGGCTTGTGAATATACTGTTGAAGTGAATTTAAAATTATTGTATTATTTATTAAGTATGATTGTGTAAACTAATAGTTTGAACATTGAAATCACGAAGTGATTTTTTCCATTATAAAGAATTATTAGCCGTAGCATACTAATTTTGTTCGATTTGAGGGAACTTCATGAAAAAAATCAAGCTTGCAGCTATAGAGAGCGGTAATTCCTACCATTCGAGGCAGCGGCGAAGATGGCACCGGTTGCCTTTTCCGGCCAAATTGGCGGCATTTATTATACTGTTAGTATTATGTTCAATTACTTTATACCTTGTTCTCGGCGGAGATTTTTATCCCGTCAGGGCACTGATGTCCGCGATTGCTCCATCACCGACGCCCACACCCACACCGCGGCCGACAGCCACCCCAACTCCAACCCCGACTCCTTCGCCAACACCGACACCGCCTCCCCCCGGTAAGGAAATTAAAGACGTAGTTGTAGTAGTCGATCCGGGACATGGAGGTTATGACCCCGGAACTACTTCACCGTATGTTGACGGTTTTTATGAAAAGGACATTGTGCTTGATATCGGTTTCAGGCTTAAGAAAAAGCTTGAAGACGCGGGGATTAAGGTTGTGATGACACGGGATGAGGATGAGGCGCTCCATAGTTTCTGGAAGGAAGATGTATGGACACGGCCGAGGATTGCGAATGAAATAAAAGCGACCTTTTTTGTGAGCATCCATGTAAACGGATTTGAAGGAAAGAACTGGCAGGCATATAACGGGACCGAGATTTATCATTATGGGAAAACTCACGGCGAATATACGAGCAAACAGTTTGCCCAGATGATGGGGGAAGAAATAGACAAGGTAACCGATACGAAATACAATGGCGTCATAAAAGATGATTTAGGTGTTTTAAGGCTGTCCGATATGCCTGCGCTGCTTGTTGAAACAGCCTATATAACAAACGAGGAAGATCACAAGCGGCTCGAATCGGATGAATTCAGAGAGGATATAGCCGACGGGATACTTAACGGAACAATACGTATTCTTGAATGTTTGGGAGCATATAAAGAACACGGGATATATAAAATCCTTGTCGACATTGAGAATTAATTAAGCTTGAAAACCTCTCGCCGGCAATTATAGCCGAGGGAAAGCGGAACCGGTTTATGCTTTGGAGTGGAATAATATGGATAGTAAACTTGATCGGATAAAAGAGCTCGTAAAGTTGTTAAATGAAGCATCTAAAGCGTATTACCAGCAGGATACGGAAATTATGTCGAACAGGGAATACGACATGTTATATGATGAACTTGTCGAATTGGAAAAGGAAACCGGCATAACGCTGTCTGACAGTCCCACCGTTAAAGTCGGATATGAGCTTATTTCAAACCTTCCGAAAGAATACCATCAAAGGCCGATACTGTCGCTTGACAAAACTAAAGATATCAACGCTCTGAAACAGTGGCTCGGCAGTCAAACTGGAGTTTTGTCGTGGAAACTCGATGGCCTTACAATAGTGCTTACATATGAGAACGGCGAATTGATCAAGGCTGTTACGCGTGGAAACGGAGAAGTCGGGGAAGTTGTAACAAATAATGTCAGGGTTTTTAAAAACGTCCCGCTGCGCATACCGTTTAAAGGAAATCTTATTCTCAGGGGAGAAGCGGTTATCAGTTATTCAGATTTTGAAAAAATAAACCGTGAGATTGCTGTTGAAGAGCTGAAATATAAAAACCCGAGAAACTTGTGCAGCGGTTCGGTGCGTCAGCTAAACAATGAGATTACGGCAAGCAGGAATGTCTATTATTTTGCGTTTTCGGTGGTCCGGGCTGAAAATGCGGAGTTCGGCAATTCAAGGTTCAACCAGTTGAAATGGATAAAGAGCCAGGGTTTTGATGTCGTAGAGCACAGGAAAGTCGATTTCGGCAATATTGAACAGACTGTAGAATGGTTTGAGAGGAAAATTCCGGAAAATGATTTTCCTGCGGACGGGCTTGTCCTTGTTTATGATGATATCGCTTATGGCGAATCACTTGGAACTACGGCAAAGTTTCCGAGGGACGCAATTGCTTTCAAATGGATGGATGAAACAAAGGAAACCAGGCTTTTGGAAATAGAATGGAGCGCTTCAAGAACAGGCCTTATAAACCCTATCGCCATATTTGAACCTGTTGAGCTCGAGGGGACAACGGTTAAAAGAGCGAGCCTGCACAACATAAGCATTATGGAAAGCCTTGAATTGGGCATTGGGGACATGATAGGCGTTTATAAGGCAAATATGATAATACCGCAGGTTTCGGAGAATTTTACAAGAAGCGGCACGGTAAAAATACCTTCTAATTGTCCTGTTTGCGGTGAAGGAACAAGCGTCAGGCAGGAAAATGGAATCAAATTTTTATATTGCATGAACAAAGATTGTCTTGCAAAACAAATAAAGTCATTTACCCATTTTGTTTCGCGGGACGCGATGGGAATAGACGGGTTGTCCGAGGCGACAATAGAGAAATTCATCGCAAAGGGATTTATTAAGGAATACGCGGATATATACCGTATTGAAAAGTACAGGGATGAGATTGTTGATATGGAAGGGTTTGGCGAAAAATCTTTCCGCAATCTTGTTAACTCAATAAACAAATCAAGAAAGACAAATGCCGTAAGGCTTCTTTACGGCCTTGGAATACCGAATATCGGCCTTTCGAACGCAAAACTGATATGCAGCCATTTTTCATACGATTGGAACCGTATTGAGAACGCCGCCTTTGAAGAACTGATTTCAATAAAAGGGATCGGAGAAGTTATGGCCGGTGAATACGTGAAGTTCTTTTCGAGTGAAAGAAACAGGAGGCTAATTAACAACCTGCTTCAGGAACTGGAGTTAGAGAAGGCTGAGGTTTCAGGCGAGGATCAGATTTTTAAAGACATTACTTTCGTTATAACGGGGCAGGTATATAATTATAAAAACAGGGGCGAACTGAAAAGAGCAATAGAAGGGAAAGGCGGAAAAGTTACCGATTCAGTAACATCGAATACCGATTACCTGATAAATAACGATATTCTTTCAAACTCCGCGAAAAACAGAAAAGCAAAAGAACTTGGAATAAAAATAATAGATGAAGCAGCGTTTATTGAATGGCTAAACGGGGGAATTCAGCCATAAAATGCAACGCCAGCAGATCTTTTTTGTGCAATTTTCACAAAACTTATTGAATTTTTCTTTAATATAAATTATATTGTATTCATGGTTTATCGATTTTAGAGAAACTGTTAAAGAAAGCGAATTGTCTTCGTCTCAAAATCATTAAGACTTTTGACGCATTAATAAAGATCAGTTGAAGAAGTAATTCGAAACGCAGAAAATTTAGACTATTTGAATTGTATGGTTTTAGCCGATAAATATGACGAGACGAAAAATTATATGCTTCTATAGGAATTTCTACAGGTGTTTGAATAAATAAAAGAGCGATTTTGCGGGCATTTGTGCATTACGCCCGGAATAACGGAGGGACGGAGGTTGAGCAGAAAAATAAAAATAGACATAGACGCCTGTAAACCCCGTATGGTTACTGCCGAAACGATATATAGCGATTACGGCGCAATTATCGTTTGGGAAAATACTGTGCTTGACGCATTAACAATAAACAGGCTGAAAATATTCGGAGTTGATAAAATTTGGGTCTATGAATATGGTACGATGGGTGCGGAGTCTGAAGGACCGCAATCCCGCAGTGAAGAAGAAATCTTCACTGAATCCTATGAAAGTGATACTGAACAGTTTAAGGAAATTATACATGATTTATCTGTCGGTAAAACCGTAAGCATTGAAAAAACAGTTCAAATAGCGGATTCCATTTACGCTAAAAAGGATCAAAGACGCCAAATAATTGAATGCATTACACAGATAAGAAAAGTCGATGAATATACATATTACCATTCCATTAATGTATCGATGCTCGCAATGCTTATAGGAAAATGGTTAAGATTGAGGCCGGAGGATACCCATTTGCTGGTACAGGCGGGCCTTTTGCACGATATAGGGAAAAGCCGTGTTCCTGACGAAATAATAAATAAACCGGGCAAACTCAACGATGAAGAGGCCACTGAAATGAAAAAACACTCGGAATATGGTTATTACCTGATACAGTATATGGAAGGAATTGACAGAAGAATCCAGGAAGCGGTCTTATACCACCATGAAAGGGAAGATGGTTCCGGATATCCAATGGGCCTTAAGGGAGATCAAATACCGCTGTTTGCCAAAATCCTTGCTGTCGCTGACACATTTGACGCTATGACGGCAGACAGATCATATAAAACGAAAGATACACCTTTTCATGTTTTTCAATTAATGCAGAACGATTGCTTTGGGTATCTTGACACGATTGTTTTGAATACATTTTTATCCAATATCTCTCACTATTATATTGGGAATAAGGTAAGGCTTAACGACGGAAGAATAGCCGAAGTTATTTATATTAACCCACATCAGTATGGAAAACCGGTAATAAAAATAGGCGATGAATACGTTGATTTAACAATCACTAAAGGCGTAAGTATAGAAGAACTTTTCTAAAACAATCACCCGAGCCACCCGCTGTGTTTTTGGCGTAATTCCCGCGGGTCCCGGTTTGGGTATTATTACCCTGGTGACAACTCTTCGGGAAACTATTGTATCTTATTCAAAAAGCCTATAAAATAAAGATAGGCATTAGTTTTCGCATTGCAATTATACTACGGCATTTATTTCTTTTGCAGTTTGTTTCGAAAGGGGGGAGCGTATGTCGAACAAATCAAAAGGCATAATTTTCGTTGCGTTTATTATTTTGGGCATGGTTATCACGATGCAGTTCAGAACAATTATATCTGCCAGGCAGCCAAGCGTTATAGGCGAGTCATCCGTTCAAAAATTAACGGATGAATTGGAACAGATCAGGGCGGAGGGCCTGAAACTGCATGAACAACTCCAGCGTATCGAAAAGGAAATAGAAGAAGCGGAACGCCGGTTGAGCAATGACAGCAATCCCATTATAAACGAACTGCTGATAAGAAAAGACGAATTGGAGCTTATATGCGGTCTTTTGGATGTAAAGGGCAGGGGAGTCGTGGTAACGCTTAATGACGCTCCCGCCAGAGATCCGGACATGGATCCCAATGAGCTTATTATTCACGATGGAGATATTTCGGCTGTTCTTAATGAACTTAAAGCAGCCGGAGCCCAGGCTATTTCGATTAATGACGAGAGAATTCTCGCAACAAGCAAACAGATATGCGCCGGTCCCACAATACTAATAAACAGAAATCGTTATCCGGTACCGTATGTAATAAAAGCGATAGGAGATCCCGATTTGCTTTATCAGGCTCTTGAGGAAAGCGAAGCTGTTGTGATTATGCGTTTGTATAATATCCGTGTTGACATAAAAAAAGAAGATGAAATAGTGATTCCGAAGTTTAAAGCCTACAAAAATATTGATAGCATGATATCGGGTATGGAGGTTATCGAAAAATGAAGATATTTAAAGTGTCGTCTTTAACGGTTGTCTGCCTGCTGCTTGGAATAATAATCGCAATGCAGTACAGGAGCGTGAAAGTAAATAACACGCTTGCCGTTTATGAACAGCAAAGGGTAAATGATTTAATAATGGAACTGTTAAGGGAACAGGAAACGAATGAACAGCTTACGCACCGGATAGAAGAATTGCAGAAAGATCTTGAGTTTTATAGGAATGACAGCAAAAGTGATGCGGAGACGATTGAAAAGCTGAAGGAAGAGATTCTTCGACTGGAAATAATTGCCGGGTTAAAAACGGTTAAAGGCAGAGGTGTTATTGTTACTATCGAAGGTATAGGAAACGCCCCTGTTGATGACGACAACATACTTGCCGTGCTTAATGAGCTGAGGGCTGCCGATGTTCAGGCCCTTGCGGTGAACGACGAAAGAATTATAGCAACGAGCGAAGTCCGCAGGTCCGGCGGATATATGATGGTGAACGGCAGAAGGCTTTTACCGCCGTATGTTATAAAAGCCATAGCCGATCCGGATAATCTCGAAGGCTCGTTAAAAATCATGGAAGGCGTTGTTGATATGCTGAAATATTATAATATTAAGGTCGATGTAAAGAAGGAAGAAAACGTTATAATTCCTGCGGTACGCACCGATGGAACCGTTTTGCGGTACGACATGCTCGAACCTGTTGAATAGAGAGCCTCAAACTTTCAGGCTTGTGCCGGGCTTTTTGAAGTTCCTGTTTATCCGGACGGATGAACGATCTTCAACAAGCCCGGCATTTTTTATGCAAAAAACAATATATATATTATAGGAACAATAAGAGATTGTTCTTTATCGATGATTTATGCATAAATTTTAGTTAAAGAAGGCTCTTTTTTTATTGGAGTATGGTTTGATGAATCGGAAGCAAACTGTTATATTGTCCGTAGTTTTAATCATACTGTTATGCACCTTCATTCTCATACGAAATAATGTTAACAAAAAAGATGATCTGCGCACATTGTTTCAATTAAGTTTTAATGATCTTGATTTCAGTGTGGAAATAACCGGCGGTTACGAGGATGGCTATTATCCGGCGTCATATACTTACGGCTCGGAGGAACAAAATCCAAAACGTTTGCGCAGTTGGGGCATTGTAAGGGTAAAAAATCACAAGACCCCGCAAGCTGATCCGGGAGCGCCGGAACTATTAAAAAAATATAATTCGATATATCTGGCGGACACTGAAAAACCGGTTATTTACCTGACTTTTGACGAAGGATATGAAAACGGCTATACCGATGACATTCTTGACGTATTGTCCAAAACGAAAGTAAACGCGGTTTTTTTCATTACAGGCCCATATCTTAACCATCATGAGGACCTTGTGCGCAGAATGGTTGAGGAGGGCCATGCCGTCGGGAACCATACCGTCCGCCATTTAAGTCTCCCGACATTAACCGATGAACAGCTTGTAAAGGAAGTGGCCGATCTTGATCGGCTTTTCTATGAAAAATTCAAAAAACACATGGTTTTCCTTAGGCCGCCAAAAGGAGAATACAGCGAACATACTCTTGAATTGACCTCAAAGATGGGATATATAAATATGTTTTGGAGTTTTGCCTATAAAGACTGGGACAGGAACAGTCAAAAAGGATGGGAGCATGCTTATAACATGGTAATGCCGAATCTTCACAACGGCGCTATTCTTTTACTGCATGCCGTATCGGCGGATAACGCCAATGCGCTGGAACGGATTATCAACGATGCGCGCAAAATGGGTTATGAGTTTGGTAACGTTTTTGACTTGGAAGCATACGCGAGAGGTGAAACCCAATGAAAAAAACAGAGCGCCGGACCGGAAGAAAAAAAAAAGATTCCGTTACGATTAGGGAAAAAGTCGCTAAGCTTCTTGAGCTTCCTGAAGATGTTCTATCCGACCGCCCTAAAGTTACCGCTGTAGGCGGGAAAGAGGTTTTTGTAGAAAATCACAGCGGTATTATTGAATTTACCGGCGAAAGAGTAAGAATAAATTCAAATTACGGCATAATCACGATTACGGGGAAAAATATGAAAATAAGGGAAATCACAAGTGAGGATATTATTATTTTCGGCGACATTGACAATATTGATTATGTTTAAGATGGAGTAGAATATGTTCCTAATTCGCTTATGGCATTATTTAAAAGGGTATGTTATTATTATTGTAACCGGTGCTTATGCTGAGAAGTTTATTAATATTTGTACGCGCAGGCAGATACTGCTTTGGGATGTGGAGCGGATAACGCCGGGTTCGGTACGCATGAAGATGAGCATAAACGGTTTCAAAAAATCCCGTACCGCCGCAAGAAAGTCGCGGTGCCGTGTCCGCATTCAAAGTAAGAAAGGCTTGCCGTACATATTGACGGTTTATAAAAAACGCAAGGGGTTTGTTGCCGGAATGCTCGTATTTGCGATACTTGTTTACCTTATGACATCAATTGTATGGTCGATTGATATACAAGGAAACTCGATTGTGGATACGGGTGTTATAATTGAACAGATAAATGATATGGGAATATACCGGGGTACGTTAAAGCGCCGGATAAACCCTAAACTTGTTGCCGATACGCTGATGTTGAAAAACAGTGATCTGTCATGGGTCGGAGTTGAAATAAAGGGAACAAGGCTTATTATATCCGTCAGGGAAGGAGTTGAGCCTCCGGCTGTTGTTCCTGTTGACAAGCCGTGTCATATTATAGCCAAAAGAGACGGGATTGTCGTATCGATTATAGTTAAAAATGGTTTGGCGCTGGTTAAACAGGGAGATACTATAATTAGGGGACAGGTTCTAATTTCCGGGATTATCGAGAGTATCCGTCCGGAGTTCGGTGCCAGGTACGTTCATGCGATAGGTGAAGTAATAGCCCGTACATGGTACGAAGTAAAAAGGGAGGTTCCCAAAAAGGAGACGGTCAGAAAAAGGACAGGAAACGAGTGGAACAAAACAAGCGTATATTTTTTGGATTTCAAAATACCGCTGCCGTCAGGAAAAAATCCGTTTACATTATATGAAACAAGCATTTTTGACAAGGCTCCGGTGATTGGAAAAAAGTTCAGGCTGCCGTTCGGGATTACGATACAGCGCTTTTTTGAGCTGTATGAAGAGGAAAGAACGCTCGATCATGATCAGGCAATAGAAGCAGCAAGAAATTCTGCTGAAACGGAACTTAGAAAAATGATTCCGCACGGCGCGAAGGTTGTTGATAAACAAGTACAGCTTATTAAGGAAGAGGATGCCGAATATTTGATTATAACCGCGGAATGTGTGGAAGATATTGCAATTGAGCAGGAAATTGGAGGAGATTGATTGGAAACAGTCGTAGAAAAATATATCGAACTGCCGGATATGGAGACAGCGATTAACCTGTTTGGATATCGCGACCAAAATATCCGCATATTGGAAAACACGCTGGACGTTAAAATAACAAACAGGGAGAATGAGGTTAAGGTATCAGGTTTTGAATCGAAAGTCGATCAGGCGCTCGAAATTATTGAAAAACTGCTTGCGATTGCAAGGGAAGGCGATACGATTACGACACAGAATGTAAATTATTTTATATCAATAAACGGTGAAAATATAGAAAAAGATGAACTCCCGATTGATCTTGTCTGCCTGACGGCGCGGGGCAAACCTATAAAATCCAAAACATACGGGCAAAAGAAATATATTGAAGCGGTACGGAAAAATACCGTTGTGTTTGCAATAGGACCGGCAGGCACGGGAAAGACATACCTCGCTGTTGCGATGGCTGTAAAAGCCTTTCGTGAGAAGGCGGTCAGCAGGATTATCCTAACGAGGCCGGCGGTGGAAGCAGGCGAAAGGCTTGGTTTCCTGCCAGGAGATATGCAAAACAAGGTAGATCCTTATTTGAGACCGTTATACGATGCCCTGTATCAAATAATGGGTCCTGAAACATATTTGAGCAATATGGAAAAGGGAATTATTGAAGTGGCTCCGCTTGCATACATGCGCGGGCGGACGCTGGACGACTCGTTCATTATACTCGACGAGGCACAGAATACGACACCCGAGCAGATGAAAATGTTTTTAACAAGAATTGGTACAGGCTCTAAAGCAATTGTTACCGGTGACATTACACAGATTGATCTGCCGGGAGACAAAAAGTCCGGTTTGGTTGTTGTACAGGAGATTCTATCGGATGTCGAAGGGTTAAGTTTCGTATACCTTAATGAAAGAGATGTGATACGGCATGAACTTGTCCAGCGAATAATAAAGGCATACGAGCGTTATGAATCCCGGGGACAGTCTAAAGCCAAACCGGCCCGGAAAGAAAAGCGGTAGAAGATGCCGGGAAAGGGGAGTAGCAGTGAAAACTGATAAGAAAAAAAAGAAAACCGGGTTTGGACAAGTCTTTAAAAACGACATTTTTCAGCGCTTGCTGATTGGCATTGTTTCTTTACTGGCGGTTTTCGCGATGATATCCTCCGGTGCGGCCCCGAAAAGGTATAAGCTCACTTTGGGCATGAGATCCGAATTTGACATACGCGCTCCGAGAGATATTGAGAATACGATGAAAACGGAAGAGCTTGCCCTTGAAAAGGTTAAGGAGATCCCGCCTGTTATAAGGGAGTTGGAAAATGCCAATACAAAAATGCTCGGCGAAATATATGATTTTTTCGATGATTTGGAAAATATCAGAACAGATCTTATACCTGAACTGAGCAAAAACCAGGAAAAAGATCCGGCGGAGCTTATTGACAAAGATTCTTATGGAAAGTCGGCTTCAATTCTGCTTGATATCCCGCGGGAAGTGCTGACTTATCTGTTTAAGCAGGAAACCGGCCCGGAAATCCGTGAACTGAAGGAACTCTTTGTCCGGGAATTCATGCAGCAGATTTCCGTAGCGAATGTAACCGCTGAGAATCTTTCCCAGACTCTTGCAACATACAACCTGAAAATTGATCAGCGTATTTCTTCGATTCAAATTCAGCAGTTAGGCAAACGGATTCTTTCAGAAATTCTTGTTCCAAACAGCATAATTGACGAAGCAGCTACCGAGAATCAGAAGAACGCTTTCATTGAGGCATATAAATCTGAAAATCCCGTTATGATTTACCGGAACGAGATAATACTGCGCAAGGGAGAGATTGTCACAGCCGACAAGATTGATGTTTTAAGAAGGCTTGGTTCGGTCGATGAAAAGAACAGGCCGGATTATTTGTTTCTCGCGTCCGTACTGCTTCTGTTGTTCATGCTGTGGTTTGTTCTTGCGCTGTTCATGAAATTCTTTTCGAAAAAACACTTTGCCAGCCGCAACGATTTGCTGCTTATTGCGACAATTATTGTTCTTACGGTATTTTTAGCATGGATGGCCAAAGAAATTATACCCGAATATGCTCCCTATTTTACAATAGGGTTTATTGCTCCGGTTCTTTTGGCGATTTTTCTGAATATACAACTTGCCGTTGTTGTCAACATTGTGATCACCTTTGCGGCTTCATTGATGTTTCCCGAAAACGCGGCTTTTATTATTATGCTGTTTATAAGCGGTACAGTTGCTGCGTTTTTATCCGCAAATGCGAGCCAGAGAAGAAAAATTTCGCTTGCCGGGTTGATTATTGGTGCTATAAACATAGTTGTCGTTGCGTGTGTCGGAGTTATTGAAAAAAAGGAATGGACCACGTTCTTATACGAGGGCGGGATTGCGTTTCTTAACGGGATATTGTCGGTAATTCTCGCGATAGGCCTGCTTCCGTTCCTTGAAAGCATCTTTAATGTTATAACCCCATTGAAGCTTCTTGAATTGGCAGATCCGAACCACCCGCTGTTAAAGAGACTTTTGATGGAAGCGCCGGGGACTTATCATCACAGCCTGATGGTGGGGAACCTTTCGGAGGTCGCGGTAAGGCAAATCGGCGGGAATGCTTTGCTTGCCAGGGTAGGAGCGTATTTTCACGATATCGGAAAACTGATGCGTCCCGGTTTTTTCAAGGAAAACCAGATGTCGGAAAACCCGCACGACAGGATAACTCCTAATCTTAGTACATTGGTTATTACATCCCATACGAAGGATGGGGATGAACTGGCCAAGAAACATAAACTGCCGAAGGCTATCCGGGATATAATACTGCAGCATCACGGCTCTACTTTGGTCGCGTATTTTTACCATAAGGCAAAACAGGGAGAAAAGGGTGTCGAAGTGAAAGAAGGCAATTTCCGGTACGAGGGGCCGATACCTCAGAGCAGGGAAGCCGCTGTTGTTCTTTTGGCCGATTCAGTTGAAGCCGCTGTCCGCTCGATGCCGGATAAAACAAAGGGTAAAATAGAAGGACTGATCCGGAAAATAATTAAAGATAAGCTGGATGACGGTCAGCTTGACAACTGCGACCTGACGCTGAAGGATATGAACGATATAGCGAATGCCTTCTTAACGGTTCTTAGCGGAGTTTTTCACGAAAGGAACGAATATCCCGAACTTGAGAAAAAAGATTCCCTGAGTGAACTTGATAATCAGGTATATAATATAATACAGCAGGATAAAAGGGAGAAAAAGAATGAAGGTAATAATTCAAAGCAAACTGAAAAAGAGATACCTTCCACTGAAGAGTCTAAAAACTCTGCTGACGAAAGTCGTGGTGACCGCATTCAGGATTGAGAATATCGAATACCCGCCATTGGTTTTTATTCTCCTTGTCGAGAATGAAGAGATTCAAAGGATAAACCGGGAGTATAGAAATAAAGATAGCGTTACCGATGTCCTGTCGTTTCCGATGCTTGAAATGAAGGATGGGGAATTTGTTGTAAAACCGGGCGAACCGGATATGGAAGACGGGAAGCTATTTCTCGGCGATATAGTAATATCTGTTCCAAAAGCCATTGAACAGGCAAAGGAATATGGCCATGGTGAAGAAAGGGAGCTTGCGTTTTTAGCGCTTCACGGCCTGCTGCACCTGCTCGGATATGATCATGAAAGCCCGCCCAGGAGCGATATAATGGAGAAGAGGCAGGAACAGGTTCTGTCCGAGATAGGGCTTACGCGTAAATGATTAATCATTATTATGGAGAATAATATGAAAAGCAGAACATTGTTTGACAGCTTTAAATATGCCGCGCAGGGAATGAAAACGGCTTTTACGCAGGAAAGGAATTTCAGGATACACTGCATAACGGCAGTTATTGTTGTTATATTAGGCATATTTTTCAGAATTTCATTTGTAAAATGGGCACTGGTATTTGTGGCATTCGGTTTCGTTTTTGTCTCGGAATTAGTGAATACGGCCGCTGAAACGCTTGTAGACATGATAACTAAAGAGTATTCAATAAATGCAAAAAGGGTAAAGGATCTTGCGGCGGCTGCCGTTCTTGTATCCGCTGCCGCAGCCGCGTTTATCGGCGTATTTGTTTTTATTGAGCCGGTGTTGAAATTATTGGGATTGTAAAACTTTTTGCCGCCTTATGCGTATCTTTTTTAAAAGGAGATTTCTATGCTTAACCAAAGTCTTGAACAATATATATTAATAATTCCGGTCCTTCTTATATCGCTGACAATCCATGAGCTGTCTCATGGATACACGGCATACAGGCTTGGGGACATGACGGCGAAAGATCAGGGGCGCCTTACCCTTAACCCGTTAAAGCACCTTGATCCGATAGGAACAATAATGCTTTTTGTTGCCCGAATAGGATGGGCCAAGCCTGTTCCGGTAAACCCGTTTTTTTTCAGGGACAGGAAAAAGGGCATGATGCTTGTAAGCATCGCAGGGCCTCTTTCAAATCTGGTATTGGCGTTCATGGGCATTTTTCTTTACCAGCTTTCTTTTATTACAATGTACGGTTTAATAGTGCGCGGAAACAATATCGTAACATACTGGCTGCTGTTTTTATCATTGTTTTTTTCCGTTAATCTTAACCTTGCGATATTTAATCTTCTGCCCATACCGCCGCTTGACGGCTCGAAAGTACTGTCGGGCGTTCTGCCTGCCGATAAATATTTCCGTTTTATGCAGCATGAGAGAACGATAGGCATGATATTTCTTGTTGCCGTCATTGTTTTCCCCGGTATAATAAGTACGGTTTTGGGCTTTTTTACAAAACCTATCGCCAACAGCATGCTGTGGGTAACGGAAAAAATCATCGGCCTTTTTGTATGATTGCATTCTTCTCCTGTTTACGTATGGACTTTCATCGGATGATAAGTTAATATTAAATAAAGCGGGTACGGATTATTACCGGCAGCTTGGATGCAAATCAGCAGACAGTTACGGAGGTTTTTATGAAAAAGACAATACTCAGCGGCATGCGTCCAACAGGCGTATTGCATTTTGGGAACTATTTCGGAGCTCTTGAAAACTGGATACGTCTTCAGGACGATTATTCATGCCACTATTTTGTTGCGGATTGGCATGCGCTGACAACAGGATATGAAGATACCACGAGGTATAAAGATAATATTACCGAAATGATAGCCGACTGGATCAGTACAGGGCTCGATCCGTCCAAGTGTGTTTTCTTTCTTCAAAGCGCGATAAAGCAGCATGCGGAGCTGCACCTCTTATTTTCTATGATAACGCCGATTTCATGGCTTACCCGCAATCCTACTTACAAGGATCAGTTGGCACAGATGAAAGAAAAAAATATAACGACTCACGGCTTTTTAGGCTATCCATGTCTGCAGGCCGCCGATATTTTGATGTATAAAGCCGATTACGTCCCGGTCGGCGAAGATCAGGTCCCACATGTGGAATTGACGAGGGAAATAGCGCGAAGGTTTAATTTTCTTTACGGAAATGTTTTTCCTGAACCGCAGTCGCTTTTAACAAAAGCAAAAGTACTTCCCGGCCTTGACGGAAGGAAAATGAGCAAGAGCTATAATAACACGATATCATTTTCCGATACCCCGGACGAGGTTTATAAAAAAGTAATGAATATGATTACCGACCCTGCCCGGATTAGAAAAACAGATCCGGGGCATCCGGAAGTCTGTACTGTTTTCGCGTTCCATAAAATATTCAATGAAAACGAGGTTCCCGAAATTGAAGAAAACTGCAGGAAAGGCGCGATAGGGTGCGTTCAGTGCAAGAAAAACCTTGCCCTGAAAGTTAAGGAGTTCCATACGCCGATACATGAAAAAAGAACGGAGCTTCTAAAGCGGCCGGATTATATAAAAGATGTCATTAATGACGGCAACGGTAAAGCCCGTGAAATTGCGGAAAAAACGATGTATGAAGTAAGAGCCGCCATGAAAATAGATTGGCTCTGAAACAGGCAACACGTATTGATCCTGGAGAGTTACTTATGACAAACACGCCGAGTGATCATTGTACGATTAAAATTAAAGATTTTGAAGGGCCTTTCGATTTACTGTTTTATCTTATTGAAAAAAATAAGATAGACATATATGATATACCCATTGTTGAAATTACCGATCAATACCTGGATTATCTTTTTGCAATGCAGGAAATGGATCTTGAGATTGCAAGCGAATTTCTTGTAATGGCGGCGACGCTATTGCATATAAAGTCGCGCATGCTGCTGCCTGAACGGAAAGAACAGCCTGAAGCCGGGGAAGACCCGCGTGAAGAGCTGATTCTAAAGCTCATTGAATACAAAAAGATCAGGGATTTTGCCGATGTTTTAAGAAACAGGGAAGCCGAATGGAGAAAAGTTCATTACAAATTACCGGAAGTCCTCCCGGAATCGGCTTATGAAATAGAGCTTGATGTTTCGCCCTCCCTGCTGAAAGAATGCTATCAAAAAACCTTTCAGGCATATTGTGACCGTCAGAATGACGATTCTCAAAAAATGAAGCGCATAATACAGCATGAACGGGTTTCACTGAGATTGAAAATAAGGCAGTTGCTTGATATGCTGAAAAAAGGCGTGAGGTTGTGCTTTTCCGCGATCTTTAATATAAAAAAGACATCAAAGCTCGAAGTCGCGACGGGTTTTTTGGCCGCGCTTGAGATAGCCAAAGCCGGAAAAGCAACAATTCATCAAGAAGTTGAATTTGGTGAAATATATATTGAACCAAGGAGAATTGCCAGGGATGAAGGCGCTTAATGCTGAAAATGAAAGGAAGCTTTACATGCATGATCTGCGTGAAATAGAGAGCATATTGGAAGCCGTATTGTTTGCCGCCGGTGATTCTGTTTCGATTGAAAAGCTTTCCGAGATAATTAAACAGGATAAAAAAACAACTATCAGTATAATGTCAAATATGGAAATGAAATACAAGAATTCTTCAAGGGGCATTATGCTGCGGCGGATAGGAACAGGTTACCAGCTTTGTACGAAGCCGGAATATGACAAATACATAGTTCAGCTCGGATATACCCGGAAAAAACAAGGGCTTTCGCAGGCAGCATACGAAACTCTTGCAATAATTGCTTATCACCAGCCTGTTACGAGAGCTTATGTTGAACATATCCGGGGAGTGAACTCGGATAATGTAATTATGAATCTTGTTGAAAAAAATCTTATATGTGAATTGGGCAGGCAGGATAGTCCGGGCAAACCTAAACTGTATGGCACGACGGAAGAATTCTTAAGGGTCTTCGGCTTTAGTTCCGTTAAAGATTTACCGCCTATTGACATTAATGACATACAAACGGTAATGGATGAAATTCCGGTTGACTGATAAAAAAAAAGAATGCCCGTGGAAATAGAAGGATAGAACGGCATAAATCGGATAAAATAACCGGTGAGGTGAAGCAATGTATCTTCCGGTTTTTTTTGTTCTTTTTTTATTGATACTGCTGCTGCTTTTAACCAACTTCAGAATCCAGATTGAACTTATAGCCGAAGATGCCGGTATTGCCTATACAATAAAAGGGACGGTGCTGAAATACATCCCTGTTTTCGAAGTTAAAGGCGGTGCGGAAGAAAAAGGGAAAAAACAGTGGAAGCTTGGCTCAAAGGAAAAAGAGACCGTCCGCAAGAGGTTTATTAACCTGATCGTCGGCGCGGTACGAAAAAATAAGGGAAAAATACTTCATATCGAGAAGCTTGAACTTACGGGCTCATTTTCCACCGAAGACGCAGCCGCGAACGCTATAATATACGGGATTATCCTTGCGCTGTGGAATTTCCTGGTGATTGTTTTGTCGGCGTGGTTCAACCTTGAACACGGAAACTTCAACCTAGTTCCGGATTTTCAGAACAACCGGAATGAACTGATATTTCACGCAGTTATCAGGGTAATGCTGCTGAAAATATTGATATTGATACTGTACGATACAGGTAAACAGTATGTTTTCAACGCAAAAACCAATTCGGCCTCGACATTTTAAGATACAGCGAAAAAATGCTTATAAAAAGCTGAATAGTTTTACCGTTAATTGTAAAGGATAATTAGGGTTAAATTTATTAAAAAAATTTTGGAGGTGAAGGGATGGGGGCACATCCTATTGATGAATTAATGAAGACCGCAATGGAAAGCATAAGGGACATGGTAGACGTTAACACCATTGTCGGTGACGCCGTGCAGACTGCCGATGATACTGTAATTATCCCGGTTTCCAGGGTTGCTTTTGGCTTTGCCGCCGGAGGAGGGGATTACCAGGGACAAAGGGATAGGAAAACGGATCAGATGGAGAACTTTCCTTTTGCCGGAGGAAGCGGAGCCGGTGTTACGATTCATCCGGTCGCTTTTGTGGTTGTAGGAAAAAACAACGCAATTAAGCTGTTGCCTGTCGAACATAATACGGCCCTTGATCGCATCATAGATTTCCTGCCGGGGTTTCTTGACAAAATTTCTGCTCTGGCAGGGAAGAAAAAAGCGGATACGGAAAAAATAGAAAAAGAAATAGAAAAAAAGGACAAAAAACAGCAGGAACTGTTTTAACAGTTTCCTGCCATTTGTTTTCAATTGTTAATTCGCATTCGATAAAACGACTCAATTGTTTTATGCAAAGCGTTAAGTGGTCAAGTTCAAAGAAGGAAATTCAGTTACCGGTTATTTGTTGTTGTTTGTGTCATATTGAGGATACTGATTCCCGGTATAACTCTGGAAAACCTTTTTCACTATGTTTCCACCGATCGTTCCGGCTTCCCTTGAGGTCAGATCGCCATTGTACCCCTGTTTAAGGTTGATACCCAATTGATTTGCAATTTCGTATTTCATGTTTTCAAATTGAGTTTTGCTTCTTGTGTTGTTGGTTGCCATATTTGTCTCACCTCCTCACTACTTATTATGTCTGCAAAACCTCGATATATGAGTAGTAAGTTATGGTGTGACTGGCTGATTTTTTTGTATCAATGCCGCAAAAAATGAATTTCAGCTTTGCTTTTATTGTTTCACTTTATTTAATTTTGATTCTTTAATTATTTATTTTTAATTGAAAACTGCGGCATATTTTATTTTTTGCCGAAAAATATAATAAAAGTTCCCGGAATTAATTAGCGTTCTGCTTGTTCAGATGTCCGGGCAAAAGGATCCGCAAAAATTAATGATATAATACAAAAATAATATAAAAAAGGCATAAACAACGACAAAATAGCGAGGAAATTGATGTTTTCGGCGGACTTTTATTGTATTTTGTAAAACTATATGGTAATATATGCATAGATTGTTCAAATGCTTTATAGATTGCGCAGATAATCGTTTACATAAGATGAAGGGAATGTATATTCTTTAAGGGGTGATATTGTTGCTGAATAAGCTGCTTTTTCCCAGAAACAATCTGGAAAGGTCATTGGATGCCGCATGGCTTAGAAATGACGTCATTTCGCAAAACATCGCAAACGTTGACACACCCAACTATAAAAGAAAAGAAGTAAAATTCGAAGAATTTCTCAATTCAGAGATGAAATACAGCCGTATCTCGAATGGAAAATCCCGCCTTCAAGGCTCCGGGGATATTAAGGTTATTGAAGATCACAAAAATTACAGTTACCGGCTTGACGGCAACAATGTCGATATCGAAAGAGAGATGGCAAAGCTCGCTGAAAATACATTGCGGTACAATACGCTGATACAAAGAATGAGCGGCCAATTTAACAAAATCAGGACCGTTATTCGCGGGAGGTAGGTATTATGGGCTTTTTCAGCGCACTTAATTCAAGCGCGTCGGCTTTAACCGCACAGCGCCTTAGGATGGATATAATTGCAGAGAATATTGCAAATGTTAATACTACCCGTACTGAGAACGGCACTCCGTACAGAAGAAAAACCGTTATATTTGAGGCACAGGAAGGGAATGTTCCTTTTTCAAGCTACCTTACGGGAGCAAGCCGTCAACTCATTAAAAGCAAAGGGGTGCGGGTATCACGTATAATTGAAGATCAGACACCGTTTAAAATGGTATATGATCCGGGCCATCCTGATGCAGATGAAAACGGCATAGTACAAATGCCGAATGTCGATGTTGTGACAGAAATGGTAAATATGATTTCGGCGACAAGGGCATATGAGGCAAATGTAACGGCTGTTAACGCGACTAAATCAATGGCTGAAAAAGCGCTGGAAATAGGGAGATAAGTACTTTTTTAAGGATTAGAAATATTGAATGCTGCGGGTATTTTGAACAAAAGAAAAAGCAATAAAGGAGAGGGAATAAATGAATGTTTCGGGGTTGTCGCTGCTGCGCCAGGATACACTGGTACAAGAAACGCGCGCGGCCGGTATGCAGGCCGAAGAGCAAACCAGCTTCAAGGATATTATGATGAAAGCGCTTAAGGATGTATCCGGGCTCGAAAAACAGGCCGACAGCATTACTGAAGATTTTATCGCAGGCAGAACCGACAGTATTCACTCTGTACTGATTGCAGCCGAAAAAGCTTCGATATCGCTTGAACTCATTGTTGAAATCAGAAACAGAGTATTGGATGCATACAATGAAATTATGAGGATGCAGGTTTAGTTGAACACTATTCTGGATGTTTTGTATGTAACAGCGCATAAATATTTATTGTGCCAATTCAATGAGGAAAATATAATACCTGTTATTGAATTGGTTTATTGAGGAAAGGGTTTTATGTTCTATTACAAAAGATAAACCTGTCTGGGGGGAAATACAATGCCGGAATGGTTAACAAGGATCTGGGATAAGATAAAGGACTACTGGAAGGATCTCGACAAAGGACAAAAGATAAGGTTATACATTACAGCGGGAGTAATTTTGGCAGCGGTAGTGTTTATGCTTGTAATAAGTCTAAGAGTTACATATGTTCCACTTCTTGAAAGCGGTAATGAATATGACGTAAAGGCCATTATCGATTACCTTGATTCGCATGGCATAAGCTATAAAAAAGGAACCAATCAGATCTATGTCGACAGCCGCAAAAAAACCGATATTGAATTTGATCTTGCAAGCGAGGCGGGCTTAATAAGCCCTGATGTCATATTTGATCAGAGCTGGTCAAAGCTTTCACTGACAGTAACCGAAGAGGATAAAGCAAAGCTGTGGAGGCAGTTCGAGCAAACAAACCTCGTATATAAACTGAAGAAGTTCGAGAATGTAATTGACGCTTCGGTGCAGTACACAAAACCTGAAAAAACCTACTGGGCATCAAACAACAATAAGCAGGACCAGGGTTCTGCTTTCGTGTCGTTAAAAACAAAAGGGGATTTAACGCCTGAGCAGATTGAAGCAGCAGCGAGGGTTGTGGCTGCTTCAATAGGTATCCCGAAAGAAAACATCACTCTTGTTGATGAATTTTTAAATCCGCTGAACCTGACGCAAAGCACATCGTCAATCGGGGTAGCCAGCAGTCAGGAAGAGATGAGACGCAATCGCGAACTTGAAATGGAACGGAAAATATATAAGCATTTTCGGGTAGGGATGGTGCAGAACGCGAATTTTGACACAATGAGCGTTACAGTCAGCGCGAGCCTTGATTTTGATACGTTAAACAGCAGGGAAGTCCAGTTCTCGGCGCCGGACAGTGAAGGGGAAGGTTTTGTAAAAACCCTTGAAACGCTTGAAGAAAAGCTTCAAAGCGGAGAAGGAGGCCAGCCGCCTGGCCTTGACAGCAATCCTGGGACCGCCACCTATCAGATCGGAACATCGGGCGAATCTTACTACCAGAAAGAGCAAAACCTTGAAGAGCGACTCTTTAACGAAAAAGAAATAGAAACCCAGAAAGCTCTTGGGAAACTGGTACCGGAAGAAACAACCGCGACTATTACGCTGTGGTACGGCCATATCGTAGAAACCGCGGAAGCCCTTACGAGTGAATACATAGAACAAATCAAGCAGGACGCTAGCAATGCAATAGGTATACCTAAAAACAACATTTCGGTCAGCATACAAAAACTTGTACCCGAGGCGGAACCTGAAGTGAAGTTTGCGGATAACCTGAACAGATTTATTGAACAATACGGATTATATATTCTTATGATTTTGCTGCTGGTTATTATGGCCGTACTGCTTGTTCCAAGGAAGAAGAAGGAAGAAGAGCCGGAACCGGAACCGGCATTCGAAGGCCCGCAGTTTGTCATTCCTGAAAGGCCGAAGATGAGTTTTCCGGATATTGAGCTTGGAGAAGCGAATGAATTGAAAGAGCAGATTGAGAGATTTGTCGCGGCGAAGCCGGATGCGGTCGCGCAGCTGCTTAGAAACTGGCTTGCCGAGGAGTGGGACTGATATACGGAACGTCATTACGGCAGCTGCGAATTAATGAAGCTTAATATTGTTTACTAGATTAAAAATACATAACGGTGGGTACAAATTTAGTGTACCTGGTTATGTGTTTATAAATAATTGTGCTAAAAACAGCTTATACGGTTGTTGGGGGTGAACAGATTGGCAGTACGCGGTGAAACGCGGGAATATACGGGAAAAGAAAAAGCCGCGATGCTTTTGATAACATTGGGACCTGAACGCTCGGCACAGATTTTTAAACATCTTAAAGAAGATGAGATCGAGCAGCTGACTCTTGAGATTGCGAATATTCGAAGCGTGTCTCCGCAGGATAAGAACAAGGTTCTTGAAGAGTTTTATCAGATCTGTCTTGCCCAGGAGTATATTGCCGAAGGCGGAATCGGATATGCCAAGGACATTCTTGAAAAAGCCCTCGGAACCGAAAAGACAATGGAAATTATAAATAAACTGACAGTATCACTGCAGGTAAGACCTTTCGATTTTGTTAGAAAAGCCGATCCTTCCCAGGTGTTGAATTTCATTCAAAGCGAACACCCTCAGACAATCGCTCTTATACTGGCATACCTGAAGCCGCAGCAGGCGGCGGTCATTCTTTCATCGCTTCCGCAGGACAAGCAGGCCGATGTCGCAAGACGAATCGCCGTTATGGACAGGACTTCGCCTGAGATTATCAAGGAAGTTGAAAGAGTGCTCGAAAAGAAGCTTTCATCGCTTGTAACCGAAGATTATACCGCTACCGGCGGCCTGCAGGCAATAGTCGATATATTGAATTCGGTCGACCGCGGAACTGAAAAATTCATAATGGAAACGCTTGAAATTGAGGACGCGGATCTGGCTGAAGAAATCCGTAAACGCATGTTCGTATTCGAGGATATCCTCCAGCTCGACAATCGTTCAATACAGCGCTTCCTGCGTGAGGTTGACAACAGCCAGCTTGCAATTGCGCTCAAAGGCGCTACCGAGGAAGTTCAGAATGTTATATACAATAACATGTCCAAACGTTTGGCCGAAATGATCAGGGAAGACATAGAATTCATGGGCCCCGTCAGGTTAAAAGACGTCGAAGAGGCTCAGCAGAAGATAGTAAATGTCATTCGAAAACTCGAAGATGCAGGAGAAATTATTATTTCCAGAGGCGGAGGAGACGAAATAGTTGTTTAACTTGTATGGAAGCGGAGTTTATAAGAAATATCAGGTTAATATAGGAAAGCCATACCAGGTAAGACCTAAAAAAACAATGCCCGAACCGGTGAAAAAGGAACAGCCGGACCATAAAACACAAAGCCCCGAGGAACAGGCGGAAGCGGTTATTAATGCCGCCCGTGCGGAAGCGAAAAAGTTAATAGATGATGCCAGGAAAAAAGCGAATGAAATGCTCGAAGAAGCCCAGGGAAAAATTGAGCAGCATATGTTTGATATCGAGCAAAAAGCGAAAGAAGAAGGCTACCGTAACGGGGAACAACTCGCCAGGCAGCATTATCAGGCATTGCTGGACGAAGCGGAGGATATAAAAAATCAGGCGCAAAAGGTTTACAACGATACCATGGCACGTCTGGAAAGCGATATTGTTGATATCATTATTGATGTTTCACGCAAGATAATCGGTATGGAATTGGAGAATAACAGGGATGCCGTTTTAAGCCTTGTCGGAACGGCGATAACGGGGAGTTCTCCGTCTAATGACGTTGTTGTGAGGGTCTGTCCCGACGATTACGACTATTTATGCGAAAACAGGGATGAATTGCTCCGGTACAGCGAAGATATCCGGGAGATTACGATTAAAAAGGACAGTGCACTGAAAAAAGGAGACTGTCTTATTGAAACAGGTTTCGGTTCAATAGACGCAAGTGTTGAGACCCAGCTTGCGGCTGTGGAACGGGCGTTCAAAGAACTTATCGGGTATAAGCCGCAAGCCGGTGAAACAAAAGCCGAATGACAGTCCGTTTGCTCGTTGCGGCTGCCATCGGGCAAATATTGCAGGGAATTTGAATTCTAATTGGAGTGATTATGGTAATACCGGTTAACCTTGAAAAATACAAAAAAATATTAAACGATCGTAAGTTTGTGTGTTTTAAAGGCCAGGTAACAAAGGTTGTCGGGCTTACTATCGAATCCAACGGGCCTGAAGCCAATGTCGGCGATTTGTGCCGGATAATTAACGCGAGGGCAGGGAAGGAAATATTAGCCGAAGTTGTCGGATTTAAAGACAGGAGCGTGCTCCTGATGCCCCTTGGTGAAATGGATGGAATCGGCCCGGGGAATCATGTTATCGCGACAGGAACGCAGTTAAGCGTGGGTGTCGGCGAAGGACTGCTGGGCAGGGTGATCAACGGGCTTGGAAAACCTATTGACGGTAAAGGCAGGCTTGGGATTTCGGGATATTACCCTGTTAATAACAACCCTCCGCATCCTTTAAAGCGGCCGAGGATTAATCAAGCTTTGCCGTTAGGTGTAAAATGCATAGACGGGCTTCTGACGCTCGGTAAAGGACAGAGAATGGGGATTTTCGCGGGAAGCGGCGTCGGAAAAAGCACGTTAATAGGAATGATAGCCAGAAACACAAAAGCGGATGTTAACGTGATAGCGCTAATAGGTGAGCGCGGAAGGGAAGTAAGGGATTTTCTCGAGCGTGATTTGCAGGATGACGGCCTTAAACGATCGGTTGTCGTCGTCGCTACCTCAGATCAGCCCGCACTGATTAGAAAAAAAGGCGCGTTTGTTGCGGTAGCAATAGCCGAATATTTCAGGGATAAAGGCAAAGACGTCCTGCTGTTGATGGATTCGCTTACCCGGTTTTCAATGGCGCAGAGAGAGATAGGTCTTGCAATAGGCGAGCCTCCCGTATCCCGAGGATATACACCGTCTGTTTTTTCGGTAATGCCAAAGCTGCTTGAACGCTCCGGAACATCCGGCAGCGGTTCGATTACAGGTCTATATACCGTGCTTGTCGATGGGGACGATATGACCGAACCCGTTACCGACACCGCGAGAAGCATACTCGACGGTCATATTGTTTTATCCAGACAGCTTGCGCATCGCAACCATTACCCGGCCATAGATGTTCTTGAAAGCATAAGCAGGGTTATGAGCGATATAGTTGATGATGAACATAAAAAAGTTGCCGCCGAGATTCGGAAAAATCTCTCTGTTTACAGGGACGCCGAGGATTTAATAAATGTCGGTGCTTATGTAAAAGGAAGCAATCCCGATATCGACAGAGCGATTTCGGTTATAAAGGGAATTAACGAATTTTTGGTACAGGATACCGAAGAAAAATTTGATTATCAGCAAACGCTCGAAATAATGGCAAAGACAGTGGCGGCAGAATAATCTTAATTTCTCCCCCGTCGTTATATCATGAATTTAATAAGAAAACTATAAAATTTTTACTTGTTATAGCATGAATCGGAGGTTTCTATGGCAAAATTTGATTTCAGGCTGCAGGTGCTCCTTAACGTAAAAAGACAACTTGAAAAAAGCGTTAAGAATGAGCTTGGCATAGCAATCCGGGAACTTGAAAGACAAAAGGCCATTCTTAAGGAGATACAGCTTGATATTGCCTCGCAGGAAAATGAATACCGTAAGGACGGAGCCCGGAAAATCAGGGTTTCCAAGCTCAGGCAAAGGCTTGAGTATTTGAAGGCTATGTATGAAAAAGAAGATTTACAGCAGCAGAGGGTTAATGAAGAAATAAGAAATGTCGATAAAATAAGAGCAAGGCTTATTGAAATAATGAAGGAAAAGAAGCTGCTTGAAAAGCTAAGAGAAAAAGAATTTGACAGGTTCAGAAAGGAACAGGACAGGATTGAGCGGGTACAGGTTGACGAGCTTGCCGGATATGCGAAATATGCAAATGAAGAAACTGAAAACATAATGTCATAGGAGAGGACCATGGCAGGAAAAATAAAAACAAAAGCGGAAGCCCCGGTACCGCATGGAAGCGATAGTAAGGGTGGATCGGAAGGGTTTTTGCACGGATTGCTGACCGTTCTGTTATCAATACTTATCGTGCTTGCAGTATTCGGAGGGGCTTTTTATTATGTGCTGAAAAATAATGTATATAACCTTGGGGAATACTTTCGTCCGCGGATAGAGAAAACTCCCATAATCAGGCATGCCCTTCCCCCTCTTCCGGCTTGGGAAGATCCCGATGATCCGAAACATCTTACCCAGGCCGAATTAGTAAAAAAATACAATGAATTCAGAAGTGACAAAGCCGACCTGACTTTAAGGCTTGAAGAGGCAAACCGGCGCATTATGGAGCTTGAAGGCGAAAAAGAACAGTTAAGTTCGCTGAAGGACGAAGCAGAGGCCGTAAAACTTGAAAATGAAAAACTACTTGAACGAATAGAACAAGAGAGGGCACAGCTTCAAAAAGAGAAGGAAGAGGTTGCGCAAATTATCGCGAACGGCAATCCTGAAGGGCTAAAGGATTATTTTAACAGGATTGACCCTGAAACGGCACAGAAAATATATACGGAAATTATTAAACAGGAAGCCGCCGATCAGCAAGTGAAAAAAATGGCGAAAACATATGCCGAAATGGAGCCCGCAAATGCGGCCGCTGTCCTGACGGAGTTAAAAGACAGAGACATCGAGTTGGTGCTTGATATTATTAGCCTTATGAAAGCGGATGAATCTGCTGAGATAATGGAAAACATGGATCCGGAGCTTGCCGCGGAGCTTATCAAGAAGCTCGCCGACAGGAACCTTAAAGAGAATGACTGAAAACTATTATAAATGCTTTGAAAAATATAATATGAAATCAGTATTGCTCAATCGGTCGAGCAGCGGCATAAACCGCTGTTAAAATAATTAATTAATAATGCAAGGAGGTGATGATATATGCTATGCGCAAGCCCAAAAATGCTGGTACCACTGCAAACGGCCGCGAATTCAGGTGATTCGGCGTGCAAACGTGGCTCCGTAAAAGACGGCTTTTCTGAAATCCTCGACAGGAGTATGCGCTCGGTGCAAAGGACCGATATGTCTGAGAAAAGACAGTCCATACACAGCGCCAATCGTGCCGTATCTTCGCTGAATGCGCCCGGACAGCGCTTGAAAACGCAGTCTGAGATAGGATATTCCGATGGTCTTGTCGATGAAAAGATCATGCCGACCGATCGGGAAATCGTTTCAGGTACCGAAAACGGCGAACAGGACAGCGGTAAATCGGCGGACACCGAATCAACGCGGGAAGTTTCCGACCTCGAACCGAAACAGGAAATTTTAATGAAGCGGATTGAAATTCTCCAGGGTCTTCTGGCTGATATCTCAGCGCTTCTCCATATGTTTTATCAATCCATAGCGGAAACGGACAGCATCGGGGAGAACCCTGGAAGCGTAAAATTGGAGGAATTAAAGCAACAGATTCTGCTTAATCTGACCGAAGCCGAAGAGTTTATTAAGGCATCGGGTATGCCTGAACTTGAGCAGGCTTTTGCGGACAGGCTTTTGCAAATGCTTCAAAATGGTTTGTATGAAGCGCGAAACGCCGGTGATGAACAAGTTCTGATCGAATTCATATACGATCTTGAAGCGCTTGTTCAAAAAATGCTTTCTGAAACGGAAACGATAAAACACCGGATAGCCACGGAAATTCCTTCCGAGTTTACCGTGGAACGCACCGGCGCTTCGAATAATGCCGAAGGTATTGAGCAGCCGGAATACGCCGAGTCAAATGCTATTGGCAGTGAGTTTCCAGCGGAACATGCGGCAGAAATTATTAACGACGACAGTTCGAAAAGTGAGGCAGGAATGCGCCAGGAACAAAGCCCGATGGATAGTCAAAAGACCTTTGCCGCGGCGGAAGGCGATGCCGAACATGATTTTGCCGCAAATACCGTAATCGTACAGGCCGAAATTCCGAATGCAGCGACTTCGGTTTTGCGGACAGAGGATAAACCACCTGTGGCCGGATTGCGGCAAACGGAAAGTTATGAGTATCAAATAATCCGGCAGGTAATTGAAAAAGCCGAAACATTATTCAGCGAAAGTAGGACTGAAATGGTTATTGAACTTAAACCTGAAAGCATCGGTAAGCTGACGCTGCGGGTTATTCATGAGCGTGACGGGATTACGGCCGGATTTATTGCGGAAAATGAGCAGGTAAAAGCCATAATTGAAAGCAACCTGCGCTTTTTGGAGGATTCGCTGCGAAGAAGCGGCATAGAACTGCAAAGCCTTGCGGTATCGGTTGAACAAAACGGCCAGGGCGGGCAATACGCGGATAATAATCGAAGCCGCAGCGGACGGGCCATTGGCAGAAAAACACCAGCACCCTCAACGGTGCCGACAGACGACATACATCAAACATACCGGTTTGGAGGCACGGCGGACGGGCTCATTCAAATGGAAAGATCTGCAATTGACCTGACCGCGTAAAGAAGGAGGTGATAGCAATGTCACAGGCGTATTCGACAGGAATGAAAACAGTTGACGAAATAGTTGGTTCCTATGAAGCATTGAAAGAAAGCCGCAGCGTTGATAATGATCTTGGAAAAGACGCTTTCCTGAAGCTTCTTATTACGCAGCTCCAGCACCAGGATCCGCTTGAACCGATGGACGATCAGGACTTTATCGCCCAGATTGCGCAGTTCAGCGCGCTAGAACAGATGCAGAACCTGAACAGTTCGTTTTCCTACTCAATGGGGTTTTCATTGATGGGTAAGTATATTTCAGCGATTATACCCGATGAAAAAACCGGAGAGATCAAATATGTGGAAGGTGAAGTCACGGCAGTGCGCTCTGCATCCGGACAGGTGTACCTCGTTGTGAACGGGGAAGATGTTCCGCTTGGCAAAATCTCAAGTGTTTCCGATACTCCATTAGGACGCGAAGATGCTGAACTTGAACGTTACAGCAACCTTATTGGACTACTGGGCACCGCGGAAACCGTACTGGTGGAAGGCGAATCTCCTTACGTAATGGAAGGCATAGTCGCGACAATATGGAAGGGCGACGATGGAATTTACGCGAGTCTTGATGAAGTAATTCTAAGCGTTAAGGATATCCGGAAGGATGCCTTTGAAACCGAGCAGGAATACATTGACGGCATGAAAGGCCGGGAGGTTGTCTTTAGGGCAAAAGACGCAAAAACCGGAGAACCGATTGAACTCGCATGCGTTCTCAGGGACGGCGTTTATGACGAGGAGAGTAAGTGCTTCCATGTAATAGTTGATAAGGTAAATGTACCGGTGAAAAACATAGTTTCGGCGCGAAGAATTGATCTTTTTTCCACCGAGCAGCAGCTTCTCATGGAGATACTTCAGACACTGAAAGCACTTGATGAAAAAATGCCCGGTATGACAGATGACCCGGAAGACACCGAAGAACCTGAAGGACCTGAAAACACGGACGGCGAAGCGGAAGGTGCGTCCGATGGCACAAACGATGCCGGAAGTTCCGGAGACGCTGTCGATTCTGGGGACGGAGAAAACGCAAACGCTCACGCAGCCGGAGGTGAAAACCAATGATTATTAACAATAAGCCAGTTTCCGGTATACCTTTTATGAGGCCGGCCGGCGTTAAACCTGAACAGAGGCAAATTAATGAAGCGGCGGATTTTGCGGGCATACTGCAAAAAAAGCTTATTGACGACAGGGAAGTAAAAATTTCAAAACATGCCCGGCTCAGAATGGAAATGCGGAATCTGAACCTGGACGATAATCAGCGGGCAAAGCTTTCGGATGCGGTTGACAAAGCGGATGCGAAAGGAGTAAGGAACACTCTTGTGGTTATGGACAATATGGCTCTTGTGGTTAACGTAAAGAACCGGGTCGTCGTAACCGCGATTAACGGCGGCGAGTTAAAGGAGAATGTTTTTACAAACATTGACGGCGCTGTTTTTGCGGACTGATTGCGGAGTGTTTCATTAATAATCATTAATTAATAACCGATATATTGAATAAGGGGTTATGCAGCCGGACCCGATCGGGAGGCTGTCCGCTCCGGAACGACGGAAGGAGCGGTAACCCGGGGAGGTTGATACTTTATGATGCGATCGATGTTTTCAAGCGTTTCAGGCTTGAAATCACACCAGACAAAAATGGACGTAATAGGCAATAATATCGCGAATGTTAATACTATTGGCTATAAAGCCAGCCGTACGACATTCGCTGAAATATTCGCCCAAACGATGTCCGGAGCCGGAGCGCCGGACCCGAACACCGGCAGAGGCGGAACGAACCCGATGCAGATTGGTCTTGGCATGAATGTTAACGCAGTCGACACTTTAATGGGGCGCGGAAGCCTTCAGCGCACAGACAATCCGACGGATTTATCGATAGAGGGGGAAGGCTTTTTCATTGTACGCGCAGGTACTGAAGGCACGCCGATGTTCACCCGCGCGGGAAATTTCGCGATCGATAAACTCGGAAACATTGTTACCGCGCAAGGACTGAACCTGCTTGGATGGCAGAAATACGAGATTGACAACGAAGGGAATTACATTTTTGATACGCAGGAAGAAATTAAGCCGCTGAACCTTTACGAAGACGAATACAATATGAACAAACGCCTCATTGCGGCGCAGGTTACAACCAAGGCGGTCCTGTCGGGAAATCTTGATGCCACGAAAGCACCCGTGGGAGGTTACAGCGGAAGTGCGGTTGGTACGGGAGCAATGAACGCCATTAATGATGTGGTAGGGCCTGACGGCTTGCCGGAAGTGGAAGAAGGGCAGCAGCCGGAGCCGGAGCCGGATGGCATACCCGACGATGGGACATCAAATTTTGAACCTCATTTTATCGTTCCTTTAACGGTTTACGATAAGCTCGGAAATGAGTATAAACTTAATGTCAGGTTCTGGAAGAACTTTGTTGATTCCGAAGCAAATGAAACGTCATGGTATTATACAGTTACGGGAGCCGGCGCTGAGTTTGAAACCGAAGAGGAAGGAAGCAGCGCCGCAGGGTACATAAAGTTTAACAGTGACGGTAAGATTATTACCGACGACCCTGCTTTTAACGTAAGACAGCCAATCAAGGTAATACCCGATCCGAGTGTCGGAACCGATGAGTTTATATTTGAGCTTAACTTTGAAAAACTGTCGATGTACGCCGACGACAGTTCGGTCAAACCGACGCAGGTTGACGGATATCCTCCGGGAAGCCTTGTTTCGTTCAGCATAGGCAGTGATGGTGTCCTTACCGGTGTATACAGCAACGGCCGTCAGCAGCCTCTCGGACTCATTGCGCTTGCAGTTTTCGACAACGCCGCCGGCTTGCAGAAGGCGGGGAACAACCTGTTCCTGCCCACATCGAACTCCGGTGATTTCAACAGGGCATTCAGGCCGGGCACCGAAGGGGCGGGCACATTAAACCCGGGAACGCTGGAAATGTCAAACGTCGACCTTGCGCAGCAGTTTACCGAAATGATTGTTACACAGCGTGGGTTCCAGGCAAACAGCCGTGTTATGACAACGTCCGATGAAATACTGCAGGAGCTTGCGAACATGAAGAGATAATAAATAGTTTAATTTTGTTTAGTTAACGTAACGGGCAGGTACCGGAAACCGGATGCTTGAATCCGGTTTCCGGTATAAAGGGCTGAAAGCCGGATATATACTCCGGAAAGGAGTGTGAAGCCATGATTGAAGTAACCCGTCTTAATAAAAAGGAATTTGTCCTTAACTGTGACTGGATTGAAACTGTTGAAGCCACTCCGGATACGGTTATAACCCTTACAAACGGGAAAAAGTACGTAGTGGCCGAAAATGTTGATGATATTGTAAAAAAGGTGGTAGAATATAAACGAAAGATATTCTGCACAAATAATGGAAATTATATAACGGGGTGAGGGGTGTATCTCTTTGGAATCGAAGAGCATATATACAATACTGCTGGCAATTATTGCAGTGCTGACGCTTACGTTGGCAGTACTTATAATATTCCTGTTTGTAACGTACAATCCAAACGTAAGGGCGGCAGGAGATGTTCAAACCGATGGTACGATGACGGAACGGATAGTACCGGACGACGAAATGATTGAATTTAAGCTCTTCAACGGAGAAGAGAAAATGTTTGCGCTGAAGAGCGAGCCCGAGCATCCCGACGCGATTGTGCTTGTATCGGTTTCATTAAAATGTGATGCCGGACCTAAAAAGAAAAAAGCAAATGAAATTACCACGCTAATTACCGAATTGTACCTAAGCGAACTTGAAGAAGCGGTCGGCGACTATTTTGCCGCGATGACTCTTTCTGAAGCGAGAGAACTCGAAACGCGGTACAAGGCGAGAGATGATCTTATAAATACGTTTAATGAAATATTGAACGCTAACAAGCACCCTATGGAAAAAATAGTATACAAGGTTACGCTGCAGATGTTCGCGCAGTAGACCTAAAATGAAGTCAGCCGTGATGAATTGTATTCATGCGGGCAGCAAATTCCCTGACCAAAGGGGGGACAAGCACATATGGGAGATATACTTTCCCAGAATGAAATAGATGATCTTTTAGCGCAGTTGAGCACCGGGGAAATAAATGTCTATGAATTCAAGAGCGAAACCGGTGAAAAAAAGATCAAGGAACATGATTTTAAAAGGCCAAGCAAGTTTGCGAAGGATCATCTGAGAACGATGCAGATTATCCATGAGAATTACGCGAGGTATATCACAAACTTCCTGTCGGGCTATTTGCGTACCCTTGTCCAGGTTGATGTGATATCAATCGAGGCGGTGCAATACTCGGAGTTTACCAACTCCATTGCGAACCCGGCCGTTTTGGCGATTGTTAATTTTAATCCGCTGCCGGGAAGCATTGTTTTCGATATTTCGCCTGCGATTGCCTATGCTTTGATTGAAAGAATTCTCGGGGGAAAAGGAAGCGGAATTGAAAAAGTACGCGGATTTACGGAAATAGAAATTGCGATTCTCATGCGGATAATATCCCAGATGCTCACGTTTATGACCGATCCGTGGGAAAATGTCGCGGTTGTAAAACCATCACTTGACAGGATTGAAACAAACGCACAGTTTGTGCAGATTATGAATCCGACCGAAATGGTAGCTCTTGTCACATTCCAGGCTAAAGTAGGTGATGTGGAAGGGTTAATGAATTTATGCATACCCCATATGGTTGTTGAACCGGTTATGTCGAAACTGAGCACAAAAATATGGTTTTCGATGATTGAAAAGGGCACGACGGAAGAAACAAAAAAATCAATCGAGGCGAGAGTGCAGGAAACAAAAGTGCCGGTGATAGCTGTTCTTGGAAGAACAACGCTGATGGTATCGGAGTTTCTGCAGCTTCAGGCAGGGGATGTCCTTCCCCTTAATACTAATGTAAACGGGGATATGGAGGTAATGGTGGGCGAATTGCATAAATTCAACGCAAAGCCCGGAGTCAAGAATAAAAGAACAGCGGTGAAAATAACCGAGGTTATCAGAAGGAGTGACGATTAATGGGTGATATGCTTTCGCAAGCCGAAATAGATGCGTTATTGAGCGGAGCGCTTAGCATGGATGAAGAACAGGAAGAAAAAAGCCGGAGCGATGCTGAAGTTCTGACTCCCCAGGAAATTGACGCTATAGGAGAAATAGGAAATATCAGTATGGGAACTTCCGCTACTACGCTGTATACATTGCTGGGCAAAAAAGTTACGATAACCACTCCAAGGGTTAGCGTTACCACTTGGGAAGAACTGTCGGAACAGTATCCTGAACCATATGTCGCGGTCAAGGTACAGTATATCGATGGTCTTATAGGAACGAACCTTTTGATAATGCGCATAAACGACGTAAAAATAATAACCGATCTTATGATGGGCGGAAGCGGACATGTTGACGGTGATGCGGAATTATCGGAAATGCACTTGAGCGCGGTAAGTGAAGCGATGAACCAAATGGTAGGATCAGCGGCGACTTCAATGTCGTCTATGTTTGAAAAAAGAGTGGAAATCTCGCCGCCTGAATCAAGGCTGATTCATTTCGCAGAAGACAGGGAAAATATCAAATTTGAAGAAAAAAACGATCAGATTGTTAAAGTAGCCTTTTCACTGACCGTAGGAGATTTAATAGACAGTCAGATAATGCAGCTTCTTCCGATATCTTTTGCGAAAGAACTTGTGCAAAATCTTTTAAGGGCGAACGAAAAGGAAGAACCGCTGATACCGGCCGAGCCTCAGCCCGCTGCGCCGGAGCCTTTGCAGAAGCAGCCGGAGAGAAAATCTCCTGCCGGGGACACCCCGGGTTTTGCTGCGCAGCCCCGGCAGGAACCGCCGCGCCAGGACGCTAACCGACAAATGCCCTATATGACGCAGCCGAGTTACCAAAGCCCGATTAATGTCCAGCCTGCACAGTTTCAATCGTTCGATTCCGGGGGCCAGCCCTTTGAGGTGCAGAATATTAGCCTGTTAATGGATGTGCCTCTGCAGATTACCGTTGAACTCGGACGAACTACGAAAAAGATAAAAGAGATTCTTGAATTCGGACAAGGGTCGATAATTGAACTCGATAAGCTTGCAGGCGAACCTGTTGATATTCTTGTAAACGGCAAAAATGTGGCGAAGGGTGAGGTTGTGGTTATTGATGAAAGCTTTGGAGTAAGGATTACAGATATTATTCATCCCTCAAAAAGGCTTTGATTTATAACGAAAAACATTATATAATATTGTTGGATTTTGACAGATATAAGGCCGTTTTTGGAACCCGGGCCCGGAGTATTGGGTATTATTACGGAGTGAACTCTTAACGGCTTTCCGCGTAGATTAAATTTATCGTCTGACTGAAACAGCGATTTGCCTGTTGTAGAGGTACAGTATCCCGGCTGAAGAGCCGCATATATCGAAACATTAAGCATTTTACCAACAAAAGGAGAGGTATTAAGTATGGCGAATATACTGATTGTTGACGATGCAGCATTCATGAGGATGATGATAAAAGATATTCTGGTGAAAAATGGTTATACCGTAGTAGGGGAAGCTGAGAACGGCATAAAAGCCATCGAAAAGTTCAAGGAGCTTGTTCCCGACCTGGTAATTATGGATATAACAATGCCGGAGATGGATGGGATTCAGGCGGTCAGACAGATAAAGGGGATCAATTCGGATGCTAAGATAATTATGTGTTCGGCTATGGGACAGCAGGCAATGGTTATTGAGTCGATACAAGCCGGCGCCAGGGATTTTATAGTTAAACCTTTCCAGGCAGAAAGAGTTATTGAAGCTGTTAAGAAAGTTGTCGGTTAAGAAAGGCTTTTTTATAATATGTTGTTAGAGCTGTTGGGCGTTGTCCTTGTTTTCGGTTCCATACTTTTTCTTGCGTATGTTGCCTCAAAATATGTGGGGAAAAAAGCCGCCGGATCGATGAAATCGAAACATATGCAAGTTGTAGAACAAATAAGTATCAGCCTTGACAAAAGGCTCGTTCTTGTCCGGGTCGGAACCGATTATTTTTTATTTCTCTCGGGAAAACGCGAGTTTAAGCTGGTAGCAAGGTTAACGCCGGACAAAATGGTCGAATTGGAACAACAGGAAGGTACTTCCGATGAACCGGTTTTTGATTTTAAACGCATACTTAATAAATACATAAGCAAAAGTGATGAGAAAACACATATGAAAAAAACCCGCGTAAGCACGGAATCGAATTCATCAGGGGACAGCACAATAAAAAGGAATATCAATAAACTTTTGCAACTGCGGGAAAAAAGATACGATAAGGAAGTATAGGGGTTAATGTCTGGAAAAAGAAAGAGGATCGTTTTTTTAATATGTCTTCTCGCGCTTATAGCGTTTTTCCGTGTAGGCTGCCATGCACAGCCCGGCATTTCAATTTCCGATGACGGTATTACGATTAGATCATCGGATAATCCCGAAGATGTTTCGAACAGCATAAAACTGCTTTTGTATCTGACGGTAATTGCCGTATTGCCGTCAATTCTTATTATGATGACCTCCTTTACCCGGATTGTTGTCGTGTTGTCGTTTCTGAGAAATGCGATGGGAACGCAGCAAATGCCTCCAAACCAGGTACTGATAGGTCTGGCGTTGTTTTTAACGCTATTTATCATGTCTCCGGTCATTTCCGACCTGAATGAACAAGCGCTGAAACCTTTTTCCGAAAATGAAATAACAATGGAACAGGCTATCGACAACGCGTCGGGAATAATGAAGGAATTTATGCTTTTAAAAGCGAAAACGAGGGAAAAGGATCTGGCATTGTTCGCGAATATTGCCGGTATAGAGCCTCCGGAAAACATAAATGATTTACCGATGAGAGTTGTTGTTCCGGCTTTTATGATCAGTGAACTTACGGTTGCGTTCAGGATTGGGTTTATGCTTTACATCCCATTTCTCGTGATAGATATGGTGGTCGCCAGCACGCTTATGTCGATGGGGATGATGATGCTTCCACCGATTATGATTTCGCTGCCTTTTAAAATACTGCTGTTCTTACTCGTAGACGGCTGGAATCTTATAACCGAAACAATCCTGAAGTCCTTTGGATAGTTGATGGCTTTTCGTAATAATAGCGGTTCGGATGATATGGAAGGTGGTTTGAATGGAACAGCAAGTGCTTGATATTGCCCGGGATGCTGTGTTTACGTTAATAAAACTCGCGTCACCGCTTTTAGGCGTCGCATTGATTGTCGGTCTTGCAATAAGTATATTTCAGGCCACGACACAGATTCAGGAACAAACCCTTTCATTTGTTCCGAAAATTATCGCTGTTTTTCTGGCCGTTTTTATATTCGGTTCATGGATGATTACGACGCTGAAAGAATTTACTCTGAGACTTTATGATAATATTCTTCAGTTTATATATTACGGGTAAGGAATCGGATACCTATGGTGGGGAACTGTCAGAAAGGGGTTAATGAATGACAATACCTCTTGATATTTTCGACATATGGGATGGCTTTTTGTTGGTATTTGTGCGTGTGACAGGGCTTTTCGTCGTTTCGCCCGTTTTTGGGCGACAGAACATACCGGCTTATTATAAGATCGGCTTTTCTTTTTTTATGGCAGTCGTATTGTCATACACTATTCCCGTGCCCGACACAGGATCGTATAACAGGCTGTTCGCATTTATCCTGCTTGTGGTAAAAGAATTTATAATAGGGCTCGTATTGGGTTATTTGTCGTATTTAATAACAACGGCGATATACCTTGCGGGGCAAATGATAGATATGCATATCGGATTTGGTATGGTAAATGTTTTGGATCCTGTAAGCAATATCCAGATACCCGTAACAGCCGATTTTTATTTTATTCTTACGGTTCTTATGTTTCTTGCGATTGACGGGCATCACCTTTTAATATACACATTGGCGGATAGTTTCAGCCGATTCCCGGTCGGGAGTGCGGTTGTAATTGAGAAGCCGCTGCTCGACTCGATAGTGCGCCTGTTTGGTTCTGTTTTTGTGATAAGCTTTAAAATAGCGGCTCCCGTCACTGCGGCTATATTGGTCGTGGATGTGGCTCTCGGCGTAATAGCGAAAGCTGTCCCGCAGATGAATGTTTTTATTGTGGGTCTGCCGATAAAAATATTAATCGGGCTTATTGTAATTCTTTTCACACTTGTCGCTTTCAGAAATATTGTTCATGTTCTTACCGGCGGAATGCAAAGCGAAATGACGAATTTTTTCGAATTAATAAGGGGAGAATAAAAGATGGCTTTCTTTTGTCCGGTTCGGCTTATAAAAAATATAAAAGACCGGCTAATCAGAGACGCGACGAGCGCTAAACCCGCGATCCGCGTGAACCTGCAGTTTTTTGCCGAAGAAGGGCCGGGTGGCGAAAGAACCGAAAAAGCAACTCCGAGAAAGAAGCAGAAAGCAAGAGAAAAAGGGCAGGTGCTTCAAAGCAGGGAAATATCGTCGGCTGTTGTACTGCTGATTGCGTTTGTTAGCATAAAACTGCTCGGAGGCTATATGTTTAAAGAGGCCGGGGCCTTCTTCCGGTTGTGCGTGGGGGATCTTGCGATTAATTTTGATGTGGAATCGATAAATGAACAAATGCGTCTTGCCGGGCTCGTGTTAACGCAGATTGTGAAAATAACCGGACCGGTATTTGCGATTGTACTCGTTGTCGGCATTACGGCAAGTTTCGCGCAGGTAGGAGCCCTGTTTACTTTGGAACCGTTAAAGCCGAAGTTCAGCAAGCTGAACCCTGTTAACGGGATAAAAAGGATATTTTCCTTAAGAGGATTAACTGAATTGATCAAATCAATTTTAAAAATAGTTATTATAGGAGTCGTCGCATGGAACAGCATAAGAGCCGAGGAAAACAATATAGTAAAGCTTATGGATCAGGATTTGGCTTCCGCCGCCGTGTATATTTCGTCCACAGCAATCGATGTTGCCATTAAAATATGCGCGATGATGATAATTATCGCGGTTTTGGATTATGGATACCAATGGTGGCAGTATGAAAAAGACTTAAGGATGACAAAACACGAGGTTAAGGAAGAATACAGAGAGAGGGAAGGCAGTCCCGAGGTAAGGCAGAGAATCAGGCAAAGGCAGAGGGAAATGTCGATGCGCAGAATGCTGACCGAAGTGCCTAAAGCCGATGTCATTATAACAAACCCGACGCATTATGCCGTTGCTATTCAATATGACGCGGAAAAAGCGCCGGCGCCGATTGTTACCGCGAAAGGCATTGATTATATGGCCCTCAGGATAAAGGAAATCGCTAAAGAGAACGGTGTTGAAACGGTTGAAAACAAACCGCTTGCGCAGGCCCTTTACAAGTCGGTTGATATAGGCCAGCAGATACCTCCTGAATTGTACCAGGCCGTTGCGGAAATACTTGCTTTCGTATACCGGATAAAGGGCAAAGTGCCTGCAGGCGCGTACAGTTAAATGAGAGGGCGGACATGAAAACAACTATAATTGCAATTAATTCGCAGTATGTTCATTCAAACCTTGCGGTTAATTATTTAAAAGCGGCTTGCGGCAGAGAATGCGGGGATGTACTCGTGCTCGAATTTTCGATAAACGAAAGCCTCAAGTCGATTTTCAGACGCATAATGAATGAAAAACCCGATGTTGTGGCTTTTTCATGCTACATCTGGAACATAGAACATGTTGTAAAACTTGCCGGTGACATTAAAAAAGCCGATAAAGAGATTATTGTAATTGCCGGAGGGCCGGAAGTCAGTTTTGAAAGCGGCGGATTAATGTCCGGAATAGCCGATTATATTATCTGCGGAGAAGGAGAAGAAGATCTGCCGTTGATTCTGAAGCTGCTTAACAGCGGGGAGCGGCCTTGTGAAAACACAATACGGCGGCTGCAAACGCACAAGGTTACTGAAGACCTGGACAGCCTTAATTTCCCTTATGACAGTATAAAACCGGGCTCGTTGAAAGACAGGATTGCATACGTGGAAGCATCGAGAGGCTGTCCGTTCCGCTGTTCTTACTGCATTTCCCCGGTAATCGGAAAGGTCAGGAATTTCGATCTCGATTGGGTTTACCGCGCCCTCGATATACTCGTTGAAAGCGAAGCGAAAGTGATAAAATTCGTCGACAGAACTTTTAATGCCGACGAACAAAGGGCTCACAGAATTTTAACGCATATAAAACAGAAATATTCTGAAAGACGTACGGTATTTCACTTTGAAATAGATCCGGGTCTGCTGACGGGGAACCTTATCGACTGCCTGTCGTCGATGCCTCCCGGACTTGTGCAGATTGAAGCGGGCATACAGTCGATCCATGAGAAAACACTAAAGGCCGTAAAGCGGGTATATCATGTCGATAATGCGTTATCGAACCTTGAAAAACTGCTTGCGGGACGGAATATACATGTGCATGTCGACCTTATTGCGGGTCTGCCTTATGAAAGCTTTTCCGATTTTGCAATGTCATTCAGTCGTGTTTACGGCCTTTTTGCCCATCATTTCCAGTTGGGTTTTTTAAAAATACTTAGAGGATCAAGATTGAAGGAAGAAGCCGGTTCGCACGGCTACAGGTACAGAGATTACCCGCCCTATGAGGTTATCTCGAACAATTATATAACCGCTGATGAGCTTTTGGAAATCGGAGGCATAGAGGCATGCCTTAACCTTTTTTACAATTCCGGCCGCCTTGTGTCAACAATGAAATATATATACAACGCTCTTAAAAAACATGAAAAGCCGGAATGTGATCCGTTCGGGTTCTACAGAGCTCTTGCCCGCTATATGCGGATGAAAGGGCATCTTGACAGTCCTGTCAAAGCTTCAAAAACATATTTTATACTGTACAAATTTCTTGAAGAAAAATTCCCGCATCTCGCGAAGGAAGCTGTTGAATATATGCGCTTTGATTATTACACGTCAATGAAAAACACCGCTGTTCCCGCTTTCCTGTCGAAAGGCTCCGTTCATGCCGGAAGAAAAACCAGGTATAAATGGATCGCGGAAAACCGCGAAAAACTGGAAAAAATCCTTCCGCGGCTGTCGGAAATACCCCTTGAAGAAATAATGCATCAAATCCATGCCTCATCTTTTAAATTCGCGAATGAAACGGGTAGTATGACGGACTGCGTTATGGCTTTCGACTTTGGCGACATATGCCCCGTAACCGGGCTGGCACGCTCGTACCGGATAGAATAGTATTTTTTCTCCTCTGCGCATACTTATTTTAATAATTTCCGTATTTATAATGACAGGTTATATTTTCACATGGATTGTTGATTTACCTTTAATTACAAAATATAATGATATATACGGGATGCCGCGTTTTTGCCGGATAGCCGGAAATCTCATTTTACCCGTGCATTTGGCCTGTCAAAAGTATATAATTATTATGGGAAATATTGTAGTCTGGGGATGTGATATGAGAACCTTGGGTTTTGTATTATCGCTCATTATCGGTTTTACATTTTTTGCGCTGTTCCTGGAAGGGTTCCAAAGCTCGCTGCCGGTTGCCGCGGGCGCGGGAGTTATTTCTTTTATCGCGGGACTGCTGATGTTTATTCCGTCGAAAAAACGGCCCGTAAAATCCAATGTTAAACAGGCTCCAAAACAGAAGAAGACTTCGATGCCGGATGATGACGAACTGGTTTGCGACGGCATAACCCGCGGGGAGCTGAGAAGGATTGTAAAGAACGGAAAAGAACAGGTTAAGCGCATAGAAGATATAGGGCTTAAAGTGATGAAGCACGATGTCAGGATAAACATACTTGATATCTGCTCTGCGGCAAACGATATTTTCGATGATTTTGTCAAGGACCCGAAGGACGTTACCATAGCCCGCAGGTTTATTCTATATTACCTCGATACGACCGAAAGGATCGTGACAAAGTATTACCAGCTAAGCAAAGCGCCCTATTTATCGGATGATGCGAAAAAGACTTTGAATAATGTTGAAAGCACGCTTGTCATGATTAAGGATACATTCAGGACGCAGTTGAAAAAACTCACCGAGAACGATGTATTGGATCTCGATGCGGAAGTAAAGGTATTGAAAAATACGATAAAACAGGAAGGGATATAGTATTAGTTTAATTTATTGGGAGGATTATGAAATGGATAACGCTCTGAATACCGCAAATACGTTAACCAAAGCGCAGGCTCAGGCCGAACAGTACGATGAAATGAAAACATGGGAATCGCTGTCCCCGGAAGAACAAAGCAAGGTTATAGAAATAAAAAACGCTATCGATATAACCGACACGCAGGCCGTTTTGCAGTATGGCCTGCAGGCTCAAAGCAGCGTTTCGGCCTTTTCCGATACGGTTCTGTCACAGATCCGTTCGAAAGACAGCGGGCATGTCGGTGATGTCCTTACCGATCTTATGGTTAAAGTCAAAGAACTCGATGTCGACAGCCTTGGCGAAAGCGACGGGTTTTTCGGCAGGATGTTCGGAAACATAAAGTCAAAAGCCAGGAAATTCGTTGTCCAGTACGATAAACTCAGCGTTCAGATAGAAAGAATAATAAACGAACTGGAAAAGGCAAGAATGCAGCTTTTGAAAGATATTACCCTTCTTGACGGCCTGTACGAGAAAAACCTTGAATACCTCCGCGAACTCGATGTATTTATACTTGCCGGTTCGCTGAAGCTTAACGAATTGAACGAAAAAATTATTCCACAGCTCAAGGCAAAAGCGGAAGAAACAAACGACGCGCTCGATGCGCAGAGGGTTAAGGATATGTTAAGCCTTGCGAACCGTTTTGAAAAGAAACTGCACGATCTTAAACTGAGCAGGATGATAGCGATACAAACGGCGCCGCAGTTGAGACTTATCCAAAGCAATGACCAAACCCTTGTTGAGAAAATACAAAGTTCGATATTAAATACGATACCTCTGTGGAAAAACCAGATTATTATAGCAATGACGCTGTTCCGGCAGGAAAAGGCGTTGAAGATGCAGGCCGAGGTAAACCGCACGACAAACGAACTGCTGACTAAAAATGCTGAAATGCTTAAAGTGAATTCAATTGAAGCCGCAAGGCAGTCCGAACAGGGGATCGTGGAACTGGAAACGCTTAAGAAAGTCAACCGCGACCTGATTGAAACAATCGAGGAAACGATACGCATCCAGCAGGAAGGCAGGGTAAAGAGACAGGAGGCCGAAGCCGAACTCGTTGTTATGGAAAACGAATTGAAAAAGAAACTGATGGAAGTTACCGATCAGTAGCTCGAAAAAACCCGCGCGTCTGCCGAATTCCCGGTTGAATGTGCGGGTTTTTATACGCTTTTTTATATTCAAGGGGGCACATCCCCTTTTGCTTTTTAAAGACCTTTGAGAACTGGAGCTGATCCTCATATCCGACAGATCTTGCCACATCCGCAATCCGGATATCTTCCCGTTTCAGCAGGCCGCAGGCTTTGTTAATCCTTAAATTGGTTAAAAATTCCCGCATAGGCATGTTCAGATGTTTTTTAAACAGCGAGCCGAGGTAGTTTCGATCAAGCCCCACATGGCGCGCTATCTCCTCTATTGTGATTTTTTTGTGGTAATTTTGTTCCATATAGTGAATGGCGGACCGCAGATATGATTCCTGGCGGTTTATCATATGTTTCGCCGGGTGCATCTCTTCGGCGATTTCTATAAGCCTTGAAAGGAAAAGATACGAATATCCGGTTATTCTCGGCCCGGCCGACAGCTTCATACTGTTTACACGGTTCATATTCAAAAGGCAGAATTCAAGAAATTCATCCCGCTTGACCGTCCATATCGGATTTTCTCTCGTAAGCCCGCTTCTGCGGAAATATTCCGCCGCGTTAAGTCCGCTTATCCCAATCCACGAATACGACCACGGGTTTTTTAAATCCGCCCTGTAATATGTAAGGTCTTTCGGAAATATAAGAAAACCCTGCCCTTCGCCCAGTTCATAGGTATTGTTCGAATCCTGAAATATTCCTTTTCCGGAATGGATATAATGAAAAAGGTAGAATTCCCTTACCGCAGGACCGAAATAATGCCCGGGCCTGCAGTCTTCATGTCCGTATGTTTCAATATTAAGTTCAACGTTTTTTTCGTAAGTCAGCATACCAAACAAACCCCTTATCATTTATTATGAATGATGTCGAAATCGAATTCAAGTAAAATATAGCATTTGCACATAAAACTCATGTATTAGACCATATAAAAATACGCAGTTTTAAGGTATAGTAATATATCATAAGCACATATTACCGGAAGATGTTCCACAACGTTCCGCAAATGAAACCGCGAAGCGGGCATGCCGTTCATTAAAAAGCAAACAACATAAAAAGAACACGAAAACCCCGGTAAATATCCGGGGACAAAAAATTTATGAGAGGTGTCGTTATGAAAAAAATTGCATTTATCGGAGCCGGAAGTTTTGGATTCACAAGGACGCTTGTAAAAGACATTCTTTCATTCCCGGCGCTAAGGGATTGCACCATTGCGCTGATGGACATTGATGACGAGCGTTTGGCGTTCATTAAAAAAGCGGTGGACAGGATTGTTGAAGCCGGAAAATACCCGGCAAAGGTTATAGCGACTAAAGACAGGGCGGAGGCGCTGAAGGATGCGGATGGCGTTATATGCACAATTTTGGCCGGAGGCGTTAATATATGGCGATATGATATAGAAATACCGAAAAAATACGGCGTAGACATAAATGTTGGCGATACCCGCGGGCCGTCGGGGATATTCAGGGCGCTAAGGACAATCCCGGTAATGCTTGACATTTGTTCCGACATAGAAAAATACTGCCCTAACGCGGTTTTTCTTAATTATACGAATCCTATGGCGATGCTGTGCAGGGCAATGCAGGAAAAATATGAAAACCTTACGATAACAGGATTATGCCACAGCGTACAGGGCACTGCTGCAATGCTGGCTGATTGGATAGGCGCGCCGATTGATGAAATTACATATTTATGCGCGGGTATAAACCACCAGGCTTTTTACCTTGAATACAAATGGAACGGCAAAGATGCGTACCCGCTAATCCG
>LFRM01261889.1_pt2 | contig 136198 bp, 113 predicted proteins | sample 618341 | NCBI WGS metagenome assembly LFRM01 (sample SAMN03654438, study PRJNA283298) | anaerobic digester metagenome | isolation source: pool of bioreactors CSTR01a, CSTR02a, and CSTR03a thermophilic anaerobic... | place: Denmark: Kgs. Lyngby | collected 2014-05-21 | reverse complement strand
TCTGCCAAGGTGGCGGAGGGGTCACGCAATCGCCAGCAGAGCGATTCAGTCCTGGTTCAAATCCGGACCTTGGCTTTTTCTATTCTTAAAGAATTATTTCTTTTTTAAAATAAATTTTTATATTTCTGTCTTTTTAATATCGTTAAATTATCTATCCTTTACTTCATTTAACGAATTAAAAGCAACTTCTTTTGCCATGAATTAGCCTCTTGAGATAACGAAGTGAATGAAAAGGGTGGCATCTTCCCAAAGGGAATTGGGGTGGAAAAACATTTATCATGCCTGAGATATATAAAAAACGTGAATAACACTTAATCTAATAAAAAAGGGCAGCTGATCTATTGGCAAAAGACAAACGCATTAAGTTTCCATCAGGCTCATATCAGGCTTCATATTATGGCGTCAACTATAGAATAGATCCTGAAAACGATATCGTGGAAATGAGCCAGAGGCTAAAACCCAGGTACAGCCCTGAAAGTAAGGAAGAAGCTATCAATCTTGCAAATAAGCTTGGACCAGAAAAGATTAAAAAAAGAGCCAGGCTATTCTCAATGCTTCTTCTCTTCTCAATATTATTATTCCTGTTTTTGCTGATCTTCCCTATATTTTTCCCTGTACAATCCGAAGGTCTTCTATCAGCCGGAAAATTTCTATCAATTGTCTCAGAAGTAGTTTTTCTTTATATGTTTGGGTATTACCGAGCCATGGCAAATTATTTTACAGATTCTTACTGCGAAAAATGTGGAAAGCATTTCGTTTTTGAGGAGTTTCAAGCTCCGCTCGTAAAAGAAGAAAGCAGAATAGATTCCTACACAAAAACCTTAACACAATACTGGCATTGTATAAACTGCGGGCATGAGGAAATAAAAATCGAACCTCAACCCGTAGATCATCATCAAGAAAAAAAACAGGACAATTTAAAAGAAGATACCTGCGAAGAATGCGGGAAAGAACATGCAATAGTGGAATACAGGAATATGGACGTATTAAATCGTGCTCTTAGAAAGAAAATCAGGTACTTTAAATGCAAAAACTGCGGCTACCATGAAATTAGACTAAATAAAAGGTTCAGAATATTTTAACAAAACCGTTTTACTGCGACCATTGAGCCGAAACCCGTTTACGAAAAGGCTTGACCGAAACCGTTGCGCCGGTTTATCATGCCTCCTTGACGGTTTTCGATAAAACCTTTTTTCAAAAGGTTTTTGATCAAACTTTTTTCTAAAAAGTTTGCGCTCCAGGCTTTTTTTCAAATAAATTGAAGACGAGTCCTCTTAAAAGAGGCTCGCTTTTCTAGCTGCCTGGTTTCAGGCTTGTTTCAGAAGCACTTTCATATCTTCTTCAACGGTTGTGTTGGGTCTGAGATTGAAGTTTTCAACCAGCACTTTAACCACGTTAGGTGAGAGGAAAGCCGGAAGTGTCGGGCCGAGGGTAATATTTTTTATGCCAAGACTCAGGAGGGCAAGCAGAACAAGCACGGCTTTTTGTTCGTACCAGGCTATATTATACGAGACCGGCAGGTCGTTTATGTTCTCAAGCCCGAAAACCTCTGCAAGTTTCTGGGCAATTACCACAAGCGAGTAAGAATCGTTGCACTGTCCGGCATCGATAACCCTCGGAATTCCTTCGATGTCACCGAGGTCGAGTTTATTATACCGGTATTTGGCACAGCCTGCAGTAAGAATTACGGTATCTTTAGGCAGGGCTTTTGCAAAATCGGTATAATAGGCTCTTTCTTTATGCCTGCCGTCACAACCTGCCATAACAATGAACCTGCTTATCTTTCCGCTTTTTACAGCGTCTATAATCTTATCCGCGACCGACAGAGCTGCCTCGTGTGCAAAACCTGCGGTTATAGTTCCGCTTTCGATAGGCTCAGGTGGCTTGCTCGTTTTTGCCTGCTCGATTAGAGGAGAAAAATCCTTAGTACCGTCTTCTTTTTCGTATATGTGGGTAAGCCCTTCAAATCCAACAACACCTGTAGTATAAATCCGATTTTTGTACGACTCTCTTGGCGGGATTATACAGTTTGTAGTCATAAGAATTGGACCGTTAAACTTCTCAAACTCTTCATACTGTTTCCACCATGAATTCCCGTAATTGCCTACGAAGTTATCGTATTTTTTGAAGGCAGGGTAGGCATTTGCAGGCAGCATTTCCCCGTGCGTATAAACATCAATTCCTGTGCCTTTTGTCTGCTCAAGCAGCTGTTCCAGGTCCCGGAGGTCATGTCCGCTAATGAGAATTCCGGGTCTGTCCCTGACTCCAATATTAACCGCTGTCGGCTCCGGGTTTCCATAGGTTTCTGTGTTTGCTTTATCGAGCAGGGCAAGCACGGATACGCCTTTTTTTCCGCATTCCAGAACCATTCCGAGCAGAGTTTCCATATCCAGGCTGTCGTCCGTAGTCGAGACAAGCCCTTTTTCTATGAACTCATAGATTCCTTCATCCTTATATCCCAGAACATACGCATGGTGAGCATAAGCAGCCAGACCTTTCAGTCCAAAGGTCAGAATCTCCCGGAGAGACCTGATATCCTCGTCCTGCGTGGAGTGAACTGCGACATCAAGGCTTCCTATATTCTCCGGAGTAACCGTAGCCACCGCAGGCAGGGATTTCTCAGCAGCTAAAGCTTCAGCTGGCAGTTTTCCTTTGATTTCGTCTCTGAGCTTAAACCCTTTGTTTATAAGAGACTCAAATTCCTGTTTATCAAAATTGGTGTTCGTAAGGGTTGCAAAGTAACTGTCAAGTACAAATCTGTCGGTTGCCTCTTCATTAACGCCTGCAGCCCTTGCTTTCAGGTTATAGAAAGAGATACTTTTGAGTACATAGATCAGCCTGTCCTGGAGATCTGCAACTTCTCCTTTTTTACCGCACACCCCATTTTTTGTACAGCCCTTTACATTAAGCGCTTCCTGACACTGGTTACAGAACATTTCTTCACCTCAACCTGTTTGTTATGAAATTCCTGTTTTCTTTATTTAAAAATCATTGGAAGTTCTTGAGTTTTTAAAATACTTAATATAGCATATCCTCGTGTTGGTATATTTCCTGGCGCTAGTATATTTATTATAATTTAATACACAGTAAATGATATAAACTAATATATACGAAACAGTTTCCAAATAGGTACCTGTTGTTTTCTGTAATTTCTGCAAGGCTTGTTTTTTACTTCCTCCTTTTTATCTGGAATTTCGAATTTTATACTACCTTACACCATCTCTATTTAATGCCAATGTTCACTGACTGTAATTCCGGAACAAGTACAATATGTCAACTTATTGTAAACGGAAATCTTTATCTTTGAGTAAACATATTCTCCGGCACCAGTTTGCATATATTTAATGGTTAACAATAAACTCGTTTACCTGCGCTCCGCTAAAAAAAAGCACAGGTAGTAGCTATATCGAGTTCAATAATCCAATATTGAGTTCAGCAGCTAATCTTCAGGGCTAAGCTTTACACAGTGAGGGTTCTTTTCATGAGCAGTAAAACTGAATTTCCAAAGGTAATGTGTACCCAGCACCCTGATTCGGCATCGAGATATATCGCAACACAGGAAGAACCTGAAGAAGCTATAGAAGCTGCAACGGTCTTCGGTTGTGATGAATACATGCCGGATTACGAAGGAAAGGCGACGCCTTACCATCAGAATGTCCAGATTGTATCAAAACTTATAGAGGAAACTAACCTTGTGCCCGGGAAGGACTTTTTCATCACGCCGAGGGCTCCGAGTGCAGTTCAGGAAAACCGGTTCAGGCAACTCATGGTTATGATGTCGATTGCAGAAGCTAATTACAATGCACATGAGTATCCGGACATCCAAGCAATCAATGAGTTCGTGCATCCCATGACAGACAGCGTCAGGGAAATTCTTGAAGCCCAGCAACATATGGTAGCTGTAAGTGAACTTGCAAAAAAGGAATTCGGGTTCTCAATGAAAGTCCCGCGCATAATTCCTCTTATCGAAGATGCTCCTTCACTGCTATATGCAGCAGAGCTTGTCGAAAACACGATGCATGCCTGGAAAGAACGTTTTGGGGCATCACCGGACAAGTTCAGGGTATTTCTGGGAAAATCGGATTCTGCCCTATCTTTCGGGCATGTTGCAAGCACATTATCCTGCAAATACGCAATAAACGGACTATCCGAGCTAAATTCCGAAATCGACACCCAAATCGGGATTATCTTCGGAGCAGGGACTCTGCCTTTCAGGGGACACCTTGACCTGAAAAACGCAGACAATTTCTTCAGGGAGTACCGGGGGATAGGAACCATTACTCTCCAATCAGCCCTCAGGTATAGCCATAAAAAAGGCGACGCTGAAGCCCTGGTAAATCTTGCAAAGGCAAAACTGCCGGAGACACCTGAACTTTTTTCAGCCGAGGAAAAAAAAGAAATAGTAAATCTCATAGGGATATTTGGAGCAGAATACAGTCGGATTCTCAGGCAGATAGCTCCCATGATAAATCGGATAGCTGATCTTCTCCCCCAGCAGCGAGACCGTCTTATGCATAAAGGAACAGGCGGCTATTCAAGAAATGCTCCTGACATTTCGGGTGTTGTCAAACTCTGCCGCACCGATGTAGGAAAAGAGCTTGAAGCCAGCATGCCTGCCGAAAACCTCCATCTTCCCAGGGCGATCAAGTTCACAGGTGCACTTTATTCCATAGGCCTGCCTCCAGAATTCATAGGCACAGGGCGCGCCCTTCAAAAAGCGCAGGAAAAACTCGGAGAAGCCGCCTGTGAAAATCTACTGACAAAGTACTTTCCTTCCCTAGCAAGCGACCTGAATTTTGCATCCCGGTACCTTGACCTCAATGTAGCTTCGCGCTTCCTGCCCGAAGCATGTCTGAAAGAAATCCGCAAAGACATTGAGATAGTACGTGAGATCTTTGACCTTGAAACCAAACCCGAACCCTCATACCGCATCCTGCTGGAAATGATGCAGCCCGACCTTCTCCAGGCAAAAAGTGCAGAAGAATGCATGGATGAGGAAGTTTCCCAGCTTGTGTGCTCGACCCTGACTAAAATGGGGAAAATCAGGAAGGCTCTCGGTTAAGGAAATTTTTCCTTAACCCCCTAAACCTTTTTGGAATTAAAATGCAATTAACCCACTAAATCAAAAAAGTGAAGATTTATATATACAAATGAATAATTCTTAGTATATAAAAATTAACTGTGATCAGATAGCTATCTGGACACGGATTTTACCTGCTTTGTTGTATCACAGGATTCTTGATTTCGTTTGAATCCTCCTTTACGTTCCAATAAGCGATGAGGCTTCGTAAAACGAATAAGTACTGCAGGGATGCAGTATGAATGACCCATAGATTATATGCAGGTGCTAGTTTGGGGTAGACAGGCTAATATAATTCTGCAACAGGGCAGCTATACTTGAAATATGCATATTTTTCTGAAGCTTCATCCAGGATGAGATATGACTCCATTTAAACTGCTTGAGAGGATTGAGTCTCATTACCTTGATCCCTCAAGAATATACAAAATTATAAGAAGAAAATACCAAACATCACACAGGCATAATATCACTTACCTCTATGCTGCCAGTTCCTCTTTGAACAGGTTCTCTCACCGGACAATGGGAAAAGTTACGACAAAAGTTCCGAAATTTGAAACCCCGGTATTCGGAAAAACGACTTTGAAACTTAAGGAGGATAGGGAATGGTAAGCGATGAAGAAATGAGATCTGGAAATATTGTGAATCTCTTCTTGAAATTCGCGTTCCCTACCGTTGTAGGAGTCATCATTGCTGGAATTCAGGGAATAATTGACGGTTTCTTTATAGGAAATGCTATCGGAAGCCAGGGGCTTGCAGCAGTCACCCTTGCATATCCGGCTTATATGGCTATAATCGCAGTTGGAGTAATTATAGGAATAGGGGCATCCAGTCTTACAGCATTGCAACTTGGGAAAGGAAATCTAAACAGAGCCTTGGATATAGTACATAATGCTTTTTCCCTGTGCCTTCTTACAGGAGCTATCTTTACAGTAGCGGGGCTGGTTTTCTGTAAAACTTCAATCAGCTTACTTGGGACAAGCGGTCCTACCCTGGATTTTGCCCGCGAGTACCTGAGGATTATTTTTATGGGTTCGGTTTTCATGATTCTGGCAATTGCCCTTGATCCGCTAGTAAGAAACGACGGGAAACCCAGGCTCTGTATGAATATCATGATTGCAGGAGTAATTGTAAATCTCGTGCTTGACTACCTTTTTATTATGCGTATGGGCATGGGAATGTCAGGTGCCGCTATTGCCACAATAATCTCCTTTGCCCTCCCGGCGTTACTGCTAATACATTATCTGTTTAGCAGTCAGGCAAAACTCAAACTCAGGCTTAAAGCCATGAGCTTGAAACTGGGAACTCTGCTCCAGATCCTCAGAGCCGGAACCCCGTCTTTCGTAATGCAGATATCAATTGCTTTTGTGCTTTTTGCACATAATTATATGCTGCTCAGGTACGGTTCCGAGCTTGCGGTCTCAGCTTACGGCATTATAGGATATGTTTTCTCAATTTTCTATATGCTTTTCGAAGGAATAGCCCTGGGAGTGCAGCCGATTATAGGCTTCAATTTCGGTGCTGGATACTATGAGAGAGTCTCAAAGACCCTGAAACTTACAATTCTCTCATGTATTCTCGTGGGAGCTCTCGGTTTTGCACTGGTCTACCTCTTTCCGGAGAGAGTTATTCAGATTTTCAGCCAGGACGACACCGAACTTCTGGGAATTACGCTGCGAGGAATGGAGATCTTCATGTTCTCTTTGCTCGTTGAAGGTACTGTGCTCCTCACTGCCATCTACTACCAGTCAATAAACAGGGTCCGAGCAGCACTTTTCATCTATCTGGGAAAAATTTTTGTTTTCCTGCTTCCTCTGCTCTTCATTCTGCCGATCTTCTTCGGCCTCGATGGGGTCTGGTCGGCTTCTCCGGTCACAGAGTACCTCATGATGATAATAGCTCTGGTCATGCTTTCGAAGGAATTTAAGTTTCTCAAGCACAATGCAGTAGAGAATAAACATCCAGCTGGTAAAAATCAGGCGTTAACAGTAATCAGACAGATCGGAAAAACCGAAGTAGAGGAAAATTCCAGGTTTGTTAAATTCAAGCCTGCAGAAAAAAAAGACATCTCGTGAGATGCTTCTCAAGGAAATTCCTCTCCTAGAACTTTAAAAAAGAGGCAGAAATGCCTCTTCATTCTTGCTGCAAAAGCAAAGTTTATAAGGAGAGCCAGTTCATGCTGCTGTTATCTCCACTTTCACTAGAATTCTAGTTTTGAATGTGCGTGGTTACAACTTGTTGAGTCCAGCAATGAGTCCAGCAATATAACTTACTCACTTACGGAGTTAATGACTGCTGTAAAGTGCCGCCAGCGGAAAACAATTCCCTGAAGCTTATATTGCGTGGAAAGTGCTAAAAACTCATACCTGTTCTGTAAATATTTTTTATTCCTAATAATTTAGTGGCGATAGTATTTGAAGAGCATAAGCGCAAGCGCCAGAATAGCCGTTACTAAACTGAAAGATGGTGTGGATGCCGCTGGAGTTGAAGCTTCTGAAACTGGCTTTTCATTAGAAGTGGATTGAGTTTCAGATTCAGGTTGTTCAGGAGTAGAAGTTTCGCCTTCGTAATATTCATTAGAGATAGTGCAGTAGGCAACAGTAAAACCTCCATTAACAAGAGGCTCAGAATCTCCATGAGCAAAAATTGCGTAATATATATCTAGAGGTATCGACCCACCTCTCCATCTTTCAGTCGGTTCTACAGTCCATTCGTATTCTTTAGAAGCATTTGCTTCTAAAATTTCCGGTTTCGAGTATTTTTCTATTCTTTCTGTTTAATCTATGCTTATATAAGCCTTTAATAAAGTAGGAAGCTGACGTTGTGTATAAACACCTTTAGAATAGTTACAGGAGCTAGTTTGAAGTCAAATGGGCTATTAACTTTGCCAGAGATTCCTTTTCATAGCAATGCAGCAGAGTTAGCAGCAAAAGTAAGAAAAAAGTGTCAACCTTTAAACCATGATAGATAAAGGGACAAAAACAAACGACAAATTTATGACAATGTTCAGATAACAAAAACAGGTTATAAGTGCATATAATTACATCTTTATAAAGTGAGCAGTATATTTGAGATGCTATTTCTGAATCAATAATCACAGAAAAAAAGTGCATTGAATTGAAAGTGGAGAACTCTCCACTCGATGATGAGGATATATAGCCTATGACGGAATCTGCAAGAAAAATGAGAATTGATATTCTCAACTTTAAACGTGCACTTTCGCTTGTCTGGCAAAGCGCACCTGGATGGACGCTAATAAGTGCCTTTTTAATAGTGCTGCAAGGTGCTCTGCCATTGGCTTCTCTTTATCTTATGAAATTGATAGTGGACTCTGTAACGACTGGTATCTCCTCATCAAATAAAGAGGCTGCCTTCGGACATATCGTGCTCCTTATCTTCCTAGCAGCTGCGGCAGCATTTTTCACTGTCCTGAACAGTGCAGTTTTAAGTATAGTTAGTGAAGCACAGGCAGCTTTGGTTTCAGACAATATCCTTGATTTACTTCATGATAAATCAATTGAGGCTGACCTAGAATATTATGAGAATCCTAAGTATTACGATACACTCTATAGAGCTCAAAATGATGCTCCTTTCAGGCCAACAAGAATAGTTAACAGCATTTTCCAGGTATGCCAAAATGGTATATCCTTAGTGATTGTATTCGGGTTGATTGCTTCTTTTAGCTGGATTGTAGCTGCATCTCTAACAATTGCAGCCATACCAGTAGCCTTTGTTCGTTTGATATACTCAAACAGAATTTATGAATGGCAATGTTCTTGCACGGCAAAGGAACGAAAAGTATGGTATTTTCACTGGCTGCTTACCAGTAATAGTAGTGTAAAGGAAATCAAACTGTTTAATCTTGGGCCTTTGTTCACGAAAAGGTACCATAACTTACGTAAGAAGCTTCGAAAGGAACGATTAACCATAACAGCTAAACAATCTGTAGCAGACCTAGCTACCCAAACCGTTAGTATTGCAACTATTTTTGTAAGTTTCATATTTATCGCTATGAGAGCTTTTCAGGGAAATATAACCCTTGGTGACCTGGTAATGTACTTTGGAGCTTTACAACAGGGCTATTCATTTCTTTCTAATTTCCTAAATGGTTTTGCAGATCTTTACGAGGACAACCTCTTTATGACAACGCTTTATAAATTTTTAGATCTAAAGCCTGCTTTGAAAGAATCATCAAATACAATACCAGTGCCTGAAAAGATTAAAGATGGGATCTTCTTCGAACATGTTGGATTTAGCTATCCTAACCAAAAAACCAGAGTCCTGAAAGACATCAACCTGCACATAAGTGCTGGAAAGACCATAGCTCTTGTTGGAGACAATGGATCGGGCAAAACTACACTGATAAAACTTCTTTGCAGATTCTATGATCCGACTGAAGGAAGGATACTGATTGACGGAATCGACATCCGCAATTTCAAAATACTAGATTTACGAAAAGAAATTAGTATCGTCTTTCAGGATTATATACATTACAATTTAACTGCTAGAGAAAATATTTGGTTCGGTGATGTAAATAAGCCTGTTGACGAAAAAAATATCCTGCAAGCAGCGGCGTGTTCAGGAGCAAATCGTATTATTGAACAGCTTGATAATGGCTACGAGACTATCCTGGGAAAGTGGCTTGAGGATGGCACAGAATTGAGTATTGGGGAATGGCAGAAAATAGCTATTGCCAGGGCTTTTTTCCGGGATTCCCAGATAATAGTTCTGGACGAGCCTACAAGCTCATTAGATCCGAAGGCTGAAGACGAAGTTTTCAAAAAATTTAAGCAAATTGCTGCAGGTCGAACTGCTATAATAATAAGTCACAGACTCTCAACAGTGAAAATGGCGGATTCCATATATTTCATGAAAGAGGGAAGGATCCTGGAAAGTGGTACTCATGATGAATTGATGGCTCTTGATGGTGAGTATGCACAACTTTTTAGGATTCAATCAAAACATTATAACTAAAGAAAAAAGATCTAAGATTAAGTTCTAATTTATGTTTAGTCATGTTACATTTTGCTTTTTTTCAGGATAGCAGCAGTAAAGGTTTTCAAATTTAGAATTAGTTGTAAAATAACAACTTCCCCTGCATCCACCTCGGCAAATGGCTCCTTTATCACAATCTTTACAACTGCCTGTCAGCATACTAACATCAAAATTTCTGTTGTAAGCAAAATTGCCTTCTTTAAACCAGATTTCGGATAAGGATTCTTCACGCAAATTGCCTTCAATAAACTCATCTGAGTACAGGGATTCACAACCTTTTACATTGCCTATACTATCTATTCCCACTACTCGCAAGCCCGCCTGGCATCCTGACCATTCACAAACTGTCCCTGGCGGACCCCTCAAATATGGTTCATTTTCATCAAAGTATCCGATGTCATCTCCTGCATAGATCGCGATCTTCTTTTCTTCACGCTTTTCTCTAATAAACTTGGTAATCAGCGGCACCTTAGCTGGGTCCAGGATAAGATTCTTTTCATCGGCCATATTTCCCATTGGATTAACTATCTGTATCTGCCAGGCCTTTATGCCCTTCTCCACAAGTAACTCATACATTTGCCATAAATCCTCAAAATTACTATCAACCAGACTGGTTACAACAGCCACAGGTATTTTTTCTCTTTTGAAGATATCAAAAGCTTTCATCACTTTTTCGAATGATGTGTTTACATTTCTCATATTATTATGATTGCTTTCCATTCCATCGAGAGAAATTCCCACATTAGTTAATTTGGCGTATTTGATCTGGGCAATTTGTTCATCTCCAAGTAAAAAGCCATTGGTAATAATATTAACATGAAGACCATTTTCAGATAATTTTCTGGCTATTTTTTCCCATCCCTTGTACAGAAAAACTTCTCCTCCAATGAAAGTTACCTGTTCGCATCCAAGTTCTATTAGCTGTTCGGCGACGTTAAGACATTCATCAACTGTGAGTTCTCTTCCTCTGGCTTTTCCTGCCATAGAGCCGCAGTGTTTGCAATTCATATTACATTTTAGCGTAAGTTCCCATACACAGAATTGAGGTATGTATTCAATTTGATTCATTTGTATTACTCCGTATAAAATGAGAATCTGGCAAAAGATAGATTTGAACATCAGGATGCTACATTAATTTAGGGAGGAATGCATTAATTTAGAGGTCAAATTTTAAATATAGTATGACTTACACAGTTGAAGTGTAAAATCAAGTACAATGTATTCTGCAATTAAAAATATACCATTTAACCAGTTATGGGTTTTTTATTGATTTTTCGGTTAAGCTGTGTAAGTCCTTTAAAGATTTCTTAAAGAAATATGAACTAAACTTTCTATAATCTTATTTCTTTCTTCATATTTCAATTACTTCACTTGGTATCCTCGACTACGATCACCCCGTACATGGGCACTATAGGTGGTACTGGTACTACCCCGTATTTCAGCACAGGACATGGTTTTTTCTTTCGTCTGTTTCTGTCAAATTGATGACACCAAGCAATGTTCATTTCATCAATTGTTCCGTCTGTCATCTCTTCACCACTCCATCTAATTTTTTTATTCTTTCAAAATGTAATTAATTAATAGTTTTTCTATAATTTAAAAACCTTAAAATCATAAAGGTACAATTTTATCATACTTGTTTTTGATATTTTATCACTTGTTTTTGCTCCGATTTTACCTCTTGTTTTTGCTTCAATTTTACCGAGACTACTTCCTTATTTTCCTTTAGTTTAACTTTTACTACAGCAGACTGTTTTTGATTAATTGTTCCATCCGATGTTTGTGCAGCATGCTGTAGTTGGTAAAGGTCAACATTCACACCATTTTCTATCTTTGATATGCCAAAACCTTGTTCAGAGCTAGTGTCTATTTCATTATCGCCGTTATTCGACCACGAATCAACCTGTTGTTCTTCATCCAACCTTGCAACTACTTTTTTTATATTACCATCTTTATCATAAACAACTTTTAAATTATTTTTACTGGCTTGATTTATCTCTCCGTTATCCGTTTGGGCAATCTGAACCTGACCAGAAATATAATTAACTCCATCGCGAGTAACGTTTAATGAGGCTGCTTGAACTTGATCCGCTGAAGATCCAGCTACAGCAGTACCGATACATGTCACCATTAATAATACACATATGAACAGCGAAAATATTTTATTAAAGACTGATTTATCTAATATTTCTTATCCCCCCTTGTGTTTAAAAAAACAAAAATACACTCCTGAATAGTATAGCATTATAATTCAGCTTCACTTAGAAGTAAAGTGTCCACTAAGAGTTTGATCGGAATATACATATGCGGAATTACCAGATGCAGAAGCCTGCGTAACACCTAAAGCAGCCATTCCATTCTTAAGTATTTCCGCCTGTGTATACGCAACTGCACTCGCAGATGAGGGCTTATCTACAGAACTTGCAGTTGCGTATACATAATTGGATACGCTTACAGTACCACGGATAACCTTATCTTTCTTAGGGGCTGCACTTGCTCCTGATACCAGCACTGTGAGAAGAATACACAGCACCAAACCCACTGCTATTAATTTTCTCATTTCGCCACACTCCTATGTTTACTTTAAATATTTGACAAATTTTTGTCATGTATTAATAGACGACCAATGCTTATGGAGTCGTCAAAATTATCATTATTTTCCCCACTAATCCATGAAATTCTTCTTTCCGAAGCTATCAAGCCAGCCGAAAGGGCAGTTCACATTACATCATTTATAGTTCACATTACATCATTTATTTTTGTTGCATGTGCATTATGCCTATCACTTTATCCTTTGGTGTAGATATGATTTTTAAGAAGGCTCTTTGCTCCTGGTAGATATCCCCATCCGACGCTTGACTTTGGCTTAACTTAATTTCCCCACTATCGTCTGTATTAATTGTCTTAACTAAATTTGAGTTTGGTTCCGCAATTGAATTTTTATTATTACTGTCATCCGTAGATGGGACATCAACGCTTTGGATTTCGCTCGCTCTTACAGTTGTGATTTCCACCCCACTTTGAGGGTTAACGAATACTTCTTCACTACCCTGCTGGGCTTGAGTTATTATTCCATCTCCAGATAATATCTCAGCAGATTGTTGCTGATCAACATTATAGCTAATCTTGCCATCATTAACGATCACTTCACCTGTTTGAGACTGATCAGCTGAAGACAAAGCTGAAGCACTATTAATAGAAGTTATCATTAGTGCTGCGCATATCAACAGAAAAGTAATACTTTTAAAAGTCAAACTTGTAAATATATTCACTTTTACCCCCTCCATTTAAAAGTGAACTACACTCCCAGAGAATACAGCTTATTGTTTATACTCCGAAGCAACGCTAATAAGCCCACTAGCCCTACATCTATCCAGAGCCACATGAAAATACCAAGATTTGCATTTTTCATATTGATCTGCTGTAATGATCAAAATCCCTAGTAATAAAAAAATGGCTCTGTTCATAGTGGCATTTTTTTTATATAAAAAGATATTCATATATTAAAAAACTATACAGTTTGAAACTTGATTTTTCTCTTCCCTTACGGTCATTCAGAAGACTGCCAGGGAAAAAAACATTTTATATTTTTTTTGTTAAAAGAGTATAGAAGGTGGTCGATGATGTGAACTTAAAGTACAAAAACATAACATTTTACATTTTGATTTAAATCTAAATCTTGGACAGTTGAAGGTCAAATAACATTGATTTTTCAGCTCAATTATATAAATCTATGATTATTTTTATACCTTTTATAATATCAATTATGAAACCCTTTATATTATAATAGTCCTATTATATTGATATTTATCGTTTTAGGCTATATTAATTTTAATGTTTCTTTTATATTCAAAGAGATATATAAAAAGGATAAATTTATATATTTTAGTCGAATCCTAAGTATTGTGACTTATTCCAGCACAACTATGGTGGAAGGGGATGCTAGCTCAGAGTATGCTGAGCACATTTTGCATACGTCTCAGCCTATGGTTGTGAGGGACATTTTATACAATATTAAGTCACAAGTACTGTAAACTAGTACGGGGTATAAGTACTGTAAACTAGTACGGGGTATAGTTAGATATTACAGTATTGTAAATTTGTATGGGTATAGTTTAATCATCACAGCAGAACTACGGGGTAATTAATTAGTGGGTAATAATTAGTGTTTGATAGCTACCACTATCAATGGATCCCACTAATTAGTGTTTGATAGCTACCACTATCAATGGATCCCACTAATTAGTGTTTGATAGCTACCACTATCAGTGGATCCCACTAATTAGTGTTTGATAGCTACCACTATCATTAGATCCCACTAATTAGTGCTACAAAGGTACCTCTAGATTTGTTTGTGATGATATATATGTTTAACTTAGGTTTAGGAAGAGGTGAATAAATGAGAAAACTAATTGGAATATTAATTGCACTGTGTCTCCTCACAGCGTTTGTATCAACAGCCTCAGCTGGGGGCTGTAAGCCAGGTGAAAATTGTTTTGATACAAAGATAAAGAATGTTGATAATGGTCTAGCAAAGTCTACACCAATCAAACTTATCGTTGGCGCTAGCGATTCTGAAGCAGAAGCAGAAGCAGAAGCAGAAGGTGACTGCCCACAAGCATATGCAGAAACTGGCGCTGGTCAGCTTGAAACCGGTACCTTTGCTTACGGCATAGCACAAGCAGATGGATACAAGGCTGAAGCCGAAGCCGAATCAGAAAGCAAAGCATTCTCCGTATTTACTGCTAACAAGAAGAAGTACTAATTAAATCTGCATAGGAATTAGTATTGAAAAATACTAATTCCTTTTTTTGAGAGTTTAAAAAACTGTAATAACAGGTCATTTGCCCCGAAGATAAAAACACTGATGATCTTGTTTCTTTTTATAGATATTTATCGTTGCCGAAAATTGTTCAGAAATTAAAGTAATCCCACCGTTAAGGCGATCTCAATATCCATAAAGAAAAGTCATCCTACGAAATATTCAGCGAAGATGGAACGAAACAACTTTTGGTCAAAAATTAAAATCTATAATTAAAAAAGCAATAATTTCATATTATTAAGTAACTGTTGGATAGTCTTCTTAGCTTACTGACAGTTCTTCTGTTATGCAGTACGTATCAAAAAATCAGTAAAAGAGCTGAAAAGAATGAACTGGAAAAAAAGTTTAATACTTATACTGGTTTTGATCTGTATTCCAGTCGCTGCAATCTCGCTTAATAGTGAAACCACATCACAGAATGGAGATGCTTCTGCGGCTTCAAAAGCTACAAGTCAAGCTACAATAAGCGATGAAGACATTTCTATGGCCTCAACACAGGATGGAGATGTTTCTGTGGCTTCAAAAGCTGCAAGTCAGGCTATAATAAGCAGCGGTGGAGACGTTTCTATGGTCTCAAAATCCACAAGTGAGGTCACTGTAAAACAGGGAGAAAGTTATACTGTTTCTCTAAAAGAAGATACGTCTACGGGCTATAATTGGAAAGTGACTCATTCAGATGGGCTCAAACTTCTATCTGACACGAACTCTGATGGAGAAAGGGAATTAAAGTTTCTTGCAGCTCAAAAAGGAAAACAAACAATAAAAGCGGAATACTACAAATCTGGAGAGGAAAGCCTAAAACTCACTTCTGAGTTTGTATTAAATGTAGTTTAATGCACATAGGATTGTGTACCGAGGACAGATATATGTTATAAAGATATAAAGGCAGCAGTTACGATTTTACGAGGAAATTAAAATTATTATAAATCCAGATTGTCCTTCCTGATCATCGGAATCTGACTGCGCACGCTAATTATCGATCTACTTCGAAAAGGCTAGTAACCATATATTAGATGGAAATATTAAGAAATTCTTTCGCTTCTTTTTCCAGAGATTTATATCTATTACCTGAGTTTATAAGAGAAATATGGGGTTTTCATGAAAAGAGGCTCTAACATAATAATCGTACTATTTTTTATATACCTGTCAATTCTCCTTGTTCCTGTCGTCTCTGCAGACCCAAATCCAGTTATAGTACAATATTTTCATCAAAAAGGCTGCCATTATTGCGAGATGACCGACCCTATTGTTGATAAAATTAAAGCTCAATATGAAAATGATGATGTTGTTATAATTGATATAAACACCAGCACCCCCGATGGTTTATATCAGTGGAATAAATATGGATTTGAAGGAATTCCAGCTATCGTGATAAACAATGAAACAAAGCTTTTCGGCGATGGAGAAATTACTGAAGAAAAACTGAGAACCACAATCGACGGGTATCTTGCAAAAAGTAGAGAAGAAACTGAACATACGACAGAGAACGCAACTGAAAACAAACGGGATAGTGAATATATAAATACGAATCTGAATTTACCAGTTGCTTATTCGCTCGGTCTTTTTGCAGGTTTTTCACCCTGTCTGATGGCCATACTGGGGTTTCTATTAAGCTTTACTGCAGGAACAAGCAATAGCACAAAAAATAGCATGATGCGTGCAACAGTATTTGGATTAGGACTGGTGACTTCTTACATAGTTCTGGGTCTGTGTTTGCTCTCTTTCAGAAAGTCAATTCCCAGTTTGGAAGGCTTTTCTTATGTTGCAGGAATAATCATAATTCTCATTGGATTAAACCTATTGGGGATTTTTAATTCACCTGTTGTTATGGATAATTATTTTCAAAACTCGGCTAGGAAATATGTAGGTACTTTGAGTGGAGTTTTCTTCCTTGGAGTACTATTCTCTTTTGTAAAAGTTCCCTGTACTGCTCCGATGCTTCTTGTACTGATCAGCAAAACCATAACAAATGGAACAGTTAGCAACCTGACCATGTTATTTGCTTTCAGCGCTGGAGTATTGACCCCTTTTATAGGAGTTGGCTTGTTAGGAGGCTATACTCTATCTAAACAAATTCGTTCATACAGGATGTACATAAAAAAAGTTAGTGGAATTGCACTTGTATTAATTGGTCTATGGATGATTTTTTAACTAATTTTTAAAAAACACTCATGAATTTACTCTACTTTTACAATAACATATTAGGATTTACCTGCAGGAAAAGAAGCAGCTTATCTTGATCAATTAGAAGCAGCTTATCTTGATCAATTCCTTCGTTTCATGATTCTTCAGAAACCTGTCTCAAGAATGCCTTTTTTAATTTAATTTTATTAGAATTTTAAAACGTTTTACTCAGAAGAAGAAAAGATAAGAGTAAATGCTATGAATACGATCGGGTTTACAAATTCTTAATTAAGTTGCCATTATTCTTAACAAACAGATGTATCATATAACTTACGAAAAATATATTTACTTTAAGAGAGTAGGTTCAACATTAGAAATCTTAATCCTGAAACTTTAATCCTATAAGAAAAGAGGATATCGGATTCTGATGAAACAAAACGGCAGTATGCGGGAAAAAGCCCTTAAAATAGAGAAGCTTGTGAGCTTTCTTTTGCCAGCGGTTATATTTTCCCTGGCTTTGTGGACTCTGGATAGACAGGTGCGTCACTTACACTCAATGTATATCATCAAAAATATTACCATCACTCCACTGAGCCATATAGAGCTTGCCTTTTTTTTAACTTTTTTGAGTTACCTTGCCTTAACAGGCTACGATTATCTGGCAGTCCGTCATATCAACCACCCTATGCCTTATAAACAGACAGCTCGGGCTTCATTTATCAGCATGTCCATAAGTTATAGTATTGGCTTTAATATCCTGACAGGAAGTTCTTTGCGATACAGATTTTATTCAAGAAATGGACTGGGTTTGCGCGAGATATGTGAGATCATAGTTTTCTGTATTCTCACCTTCTGGCTCGGCTTCTGTTTTGTCGGAGGCTTGCTCTTCACATTCTACCCTGTGAATCTGCCGGATTATATACTCAGGAATCCTGTCTCTTTAAACTTAATTGGAATTTTACTTCTGCTGTCCGTTGCTGTTTATTTCTTTTTCTCGTTCAGGAAGTGGAATTTCAGAATAGGGGAGTACCAGATAAGGGTTCCCGAACCAAAAATAGCTTTTTTCCAGCTTGTTTTATCCTCAGTAGATTATCTGCTTTCTGGAAGCATTATCTATTTCCTTTTGCCCTCAAGCCCACACCTTACCATGCTTCACGTACTTGTATTTTTTGCACTGGCTCAAATCATAGGTCTGATAAGCACTGTCCCTGGAGGGCTCGGAGTTTTTGAGACTCTGATGCTGTTTATGCTAGAACCATATTTCGGCACGGTTGATATAATAAGACCGCTTCTTCTCTTCAGGGCAATTTATTACTTCGTACCTTTCCTGTTTGGATTCCTAGCTCTTATATTGTATGAATATGAAGAGAGAGAAGAATTCCTGAAAAAAATCGGAAAAGCTACCTATTCCAGCCTGTCACAGGTAGTACCTCAGATTTTTTCTATTCTTGTCTTTCTTGGAGGTGTTTCTCTCCTCTTTTCCGGAGCTCTGCCTTCAAATCCCAGATACCTGCATGACCTCACTTACATAGTTCCCTTTCCCCTGATAGAATTTTCCAGGTTTTTCGGAAGCATTATGGGTGTATTGCTCCTTCTCCTGGCAAACGGTCTCTGGAAAAGAATTGACGGAGCTTATATTCTCTCACTTGCTGTGCTTTTGATGGGCGGAATTTTTGCCCTCCTGAAAGACTTTGATTATCATGAAGCGTCTGTTCTTTTTACCCTGTTTTTCTTTTTGCTCCCCTGCAGGAAATACTTTTACAGAAAGTCCTCACTTATGCACCAGTCATTTAGCAGCAAGAACATAATTGCTATAATCCTGGTGCTTGTAAGCTTTGTCTGGCTTGGACTTTTCTCATACCGGAATGTGGAATACTCAAACGAGCTCTGGTGGCAGTTTGGAATTAATTCCCAGGCATCCAGCTTTTTAAGGGCAACAGTTGGAACTTTCTTCCTGCTGCTGGTTTTAGGGATAGCTAAAATGCTGAGCCCCTTTTCCAGGGATATTCATATTCCAGGGGAAGAAGAAATGAAACTTGCAAAAACAATTATTAACCAGAGCAAGGAAACTGCTGGAAACCTGGCGCTTACTGGAGACAAATACTTGCTTTTCGACGATGAAAAGCAGGCATTTTTAATGTATGGAATTTACGGAAAGACCTGGGTTGCAATGGGAGACATTGTAGGAACCAGCAAACGGGCAAAAGAGCTGATTTGGGACTTTTATGAGATGAGTAGACTGAACCAGGGCAGGGCTGCTTTTTATGAGGTAAGTGAAAAGTATATTCCTGTGTATCTTGACCTCGGCATGACCCTGATAAAAATCGGGGAGGAAGCAAAAGTTCCCATTGAGACCTTTACCCTGGAAGGAAGTGCAGGAAAAGATTTCCGCTATACTGTGCGAAATGTGGAAAAAAAGGGATACAGGTTTGAAATTGTCTCCGGAGAAGAGGTTCTCCGCCTTATGCCCGAACTCCGACGTATCTCAGATGCCTGGCTGCAAATGAAAGCAGGAAAAGAAAAGCGATTTTCAATTGGGTTTTTTGACGAAAAATATCTGAGCAACTTCCCGATTGCCCTTGTGAGAAACGACTCCGAGATAGTTGCTTTTGCAAACATATGGACTGGAGCAGAAAAGGAAGAAATCAGTGTCGACCTCATGCGCTACGGTCCCAATGCCCCGTACAGAACAATGGAATACCTTTTTATCAAGCTAATGCTCTGGGGAAAAGAAATGGGGTACAAACACTTTTCTCTCGGGATGGCTCCTCTCTCAGGGCTTGAGAATCGACAATTTGCTCCTATCTGGCATAAAATAGGGTCTTTAATTTTTTCCCACGGAGAACACTTTTATAACTATAGGGGAGTAAGGGAGTTTAAAGAGAAATTCAATCCTGTCTGGAGCCCGAGATATATCGCACTCCCGAAAGGATTCAAACAGGGCCTGGTTTTAAAAGATATAGCAGCCCTGATCTCAGGAGGAGTAAAAGGGATTTTCACAAAGGAAAATAAGCGAGCAATAAGCCATAGAGGGCATCAAACTCCAGAAAAAACGCTGGAATAATGCATCAATTCATTAATTCAAACTTATCCAGTATCAGAAACATGAATTCCTTTGTGCCAACCAGATATTCTCGCTGCCCGAGCATTTCTTGCTTTTTCTGCACAAACGGTCCCTCCGCCAGCCCTTCCCCAAATCGCTCAATCAAAGACCGAATTCTTTCTTCATTCACCTCGGGATGAAACTGAAGCGCCACAACCCTTCCGTTATAAATGAATCCCTGGTTCTTGCAGCCCTCGCTTTCAAAAAGGTGAACAGCTCCTGCCGGCAGGTCAAAAGTCCTGCTGTGCCAGTGAAAAACCGTAATCCTTTCCGACAGCCCCTCAAGAAATTCTGGTTTATTTTTGCCGCCGGATGCCCTTACAGGAAACCATCCCATCTCCATATGCGGGTTTTCATAAACGCGGGCGCCGAGGATGTCAGCAAGCAATTGCGCACCAAGGCAGATTCCAAGTATCGGTTTTCCAGTGTCAACTGCCTGCTTGATAAATGCTTTTTCATCCCTCAGCCAGGGATTTTCTTCATAATCGTAGATTCCCATTGGACCACCCATGATGATAAGAAGATCAAAAGAATCAAGTTCCGGGGGACTTTTTGCCTCGTAAAAACGGGTTGACTCAAGCCTGTGTCCTTTGATTCTTGCATATTCTTCAATGGTGCCCAGGGTGTTTATGGGAGAGTGCTGGAGAACGTGGATTTTCATACAAGATCAGTTTGTAATTTCAAGATTAAATACTACCCTTAATTCATTGAGAATTTCATATATTACTGACAGTTCAATCGAAGAAGCTTTGCCCTCTTTTTCTTTATCAAAGGACATTAATTTTTACCAATCTTTTTTAAAATTAAAAATGTTCAATACAGGGATTTGGCTGAAATAAACTTATATTTCAGGATGAAGTTATAAAGATGATCACAATGAACTCTGATATTTTAATACGCAGTTTCATAATAGCCTGTTTAATAACACTTATAACAGTACTTATAGAAGCCGCTTATTACGGATTGCAGCCTGAAAACGCCTATTTAGCCAGCGACGTTGGTTATTCTGTTACCAGTCCTTTTGTGAATAATTATTCAGACTTAACAAGCCCTGTAAACCGGATAATCCTTGGTATAATATTCATCTCTACTTTTGTAATATCTTTAAAGGAGATATCTAAGAGAGCTAAAAAAGAAAAACCATGCAAAAGATATTACTGAAATCCCGACAAGGATGCAATGCATAAAATCTGACAAAAAGATATTCCTTCCTAAATCAGATTTAAGAATCATCTCTACACCTGTGTAGAGATCTCCGATTTATGTAAAGATACCTGATAAACATTTAGTGTCTCTAATAATACATCTGGTATACAAAGATACAGTTATTTTGTTCTTTAGCTTTTATTTAGCAGTTCCAGGGATAACTCAGAGTGGAAACAAATTTCTTTCAGCAGTCGTCCGTACCACAGATTATGGAAATATATAATGATCTGCAGCCAATCTATTCTTAAATAACATTTAAAGGGCTTAAAACAGATTTTTGACTTTTTCCGTTATTTTTCTCTCTTATTCAGTTAATTTAAATAATATTAGAGCTTTATTTAATTCGGGGAATATAAAACTACAATCCTATGAAACAATGGTTGAGGGATGCATTAAGCGCTAAGGTACTGCATTTTTCCACCGCGTTTCCTGTCATAATTCATGAGTATCATTTGATTGAACTCTAATTTGGGAGAAGCTGTATACCAGCGCACGGGAACTCAGGTTAATAGTGAAAAGTATGATCTTTTCAAGCTTTTTGTCAGTGAATGCCTGAAAAAGTTTTAATAAGAGAATTTTCACAAAATAAAAAACTCACAGCTAAAGCTATGGAAAGCATATTAAAAGCTCTCAAAACCTGATCCGGCAATCGAGAATTTACGCCTAACTATCAGACTTACTGGTTAAAGGCAGGGTAAAAGCATGAGATCAACAAAATCGGTTTGTCCGGAATGCAAAAAGATAATTACGGCTTCAATCTTTGAGGAAAATGGAAAACTGATAATGGAAAAAGGCTGCCCTGAACATGGGAACTTCAGGGATATATACTGGTCAGACGCTGAACTTTACAGGAAGTTTGAAATTCATTCACATACCGGATCAGAGATTTCCCATCTCCAGGATTCTGATTCCACAAATTGCCCATTTGATTGCGGTATCTGTCCTGCTCACCAGACAGGAACTTTGCTTGCAAATATAGACATCACCAACAGATGCAACCTTGCATGCCCTGTCTGTTTTGCAAACGCAAGAGTGACAGGTCTCATTTATGAGCCTAGTTTCGAGGAAATCAGAAAGATGATGGAAACGCTCAGAAACGAGAAACCTGTTCCATGCTATGCCGTTCAGTTTTCTGGCGGAGAGCCGACATTAAGGGATGACCTTCCTGAGATTATTGAACTGGCAGAAGAACTGGGTTTTTTGCAAATCCAGATTGCAAGCAACGGAGTTAAGCTTGCAAAAAGTCCAGAGTACTGCAAAAGACTTAAAGACGCCGGACTTCATACAATTTACCTCTCTTTTGATGGAGTCACACCAGATCCCTATATCAAAACCCGGGGTTTTAATGCCCTGCCCCTAAAGTTAAAAGCTATCAAAAACTGCAGGGATTTTGGACCAGATAGTCTTGTGCTTGTGCCGACGCTTGCAAAAGAGGTTAACGATTTCCAAGTTGGAGGAATCATCCGGTTTGCAGCCGAAAATCTTGACATTGTAAAAGGAGTAAATTTCCAGCCAATTGCTTTTACAGGAAGGGTGGACCAATCTCAGCGAGAAGATAAAAGGATTACCATACCTGATGTGCTGAGACTTGTGGAGGAACAGACCGACGGAGAGATCTCCCGCAACGCCTGGTATCCTGTATCTTCTGTAGTCCCTATAAGCCGGTTTTTATCCGCTATGAGGAAAGTCCCAATTCCTGAATTCACAGTCCACCAGCACTGCGGAGCTGCAACCTATCTATTCTTTGAAGAGGGTCATTTTATCCCGATTACAGATTTTATTGATGTTGATGGTTTTCTTGAGTTTATAAACGAAGTAATCCCTGAGATAAATGGGAAAGGAGGGCGGGTCCGAACCCTTGCAAAAGTCATAAAGGAGATCCCAAGGTACATTGACGAGAGCAGGGGACCGAAATCAATAAACGTAACCCGGATGATTCTTGACGTCCTTAAAGCCGGCGACAAAGAACATACCGCACGCTTCCACAGGAATACCCTATTCGTCGGAGTAATGCATTTTCAGGATCTGTATAACATAGATCTTGAGAGGATCAAAAAGTGCGGAGTTCATTATTCTACACCCGATGGCAGAATAATCCCTTTCTGCACATACAATACACTTTACAGGGAATCGGTTGAGCAACAGTTTTCAATGCCCTATACGCAAACAAATAAATCCGAACGTTAATAATGCAAGACAAAATATTGACCTTAGCAGAACAGTAATGACATAAGATAAAAACAGGAATAAAATCCAATAATAGAATATAAAACCAGAACATCAAATAAATTATTTAAAAAATTACCCCCACATATATTGAGATCTCATGAAAGTGTGGCCTCTAAATTCAAAAATTTTAGAAAATCCAGATTCTGAAAATGCAGATCAGAAAAAAACAGGCTTTAAGAAGTTTCAGGTTCCGCAAAAAGGTGAAGCCGGTTCTTTCTGGGAAAACAGGGGAGATAGATACCATTGCGGAGTTGACCTTTATGCCCCTGAAAAAACCGAGGTCGTCTCGATTGAAAGAGGAGTTGTCACAGAGATAGGGATAATGACCTCGCCTGAAATCCTGCCCTACTGGAATCCGACTTATTATGTAATTATTGAACATAGCAGGGAACTGTTCTGCAAATATGGTGAGCTTGCAGGCTTTACCGTGAAAAAAGGAGACGAAATCGAACCTGGGCAATTGATAGGGCATGTGGGCATGGTGCTGAACCCCAGCAAAATCGATGATTTCTGCCCGCTTTATATCCGGAAGTTAAAAGACAGGAATCCGAGCATGCTTCATTTTGAGTTCTGGAAAAAGCAGCCCATTGTTGCGCACAGGAATTATCTTGGGGGAAACTGGTTTGGCGAAGAAAAGCCGGAAAACTTGATTGATCCTACAGGCTACCTTGAACAACTACTATCGTGACATCCACAAATTAGACCTGACAATCTCACCTGTGCACTTATATAAAAGGAAGCTAATTTTTCTTCACACAAGGGTGCAGGAAAAAGCCTTAGCTTGCTGCCGTCTTACTATCTGGCTGGTGTTCTATGGAAAATCCAAATTTTGAGATCTCTGCAATCAATGAAAAAATAAATCGCCTTGAGAAAACTCAGGTAATCAAAAATTATTATCTGGTTCTGGGAGGGGGAAAAATCGGCACGGATTTCCTTCATTATGCCCGGAAAAACAAGTTCCCCTTCGTTCTCGTTATCGATAAGGACGAAAATGCTCCTGCTTCAGATGAGGCAGACATCAAAACTGAAGCCGAGGTGGTAAATCTCCTGAAAAATAAGGCTTCTGAACCTTCACCGAATAAAGTGCTTAAATCTCCCAGAGTAGCAGGGGCAGTCAAAAGGGAAGATGAAGGAGAGAACGAAAAAGAAGATGGGAAACCTGAGATCTACTTTTGCAAAATGGATCTTAAGCACATCCCTTTTCTTTTAAGCTATGGTATTCCTGAATATATTATTCCTGCTGTTCCCTGTCATGCGGTTGCATATATGCTTTCCGAGCTTCTAAAATTCCCTCTTGAACCTGCAAAGAACGAAAGCCTGGAAAAAATAGAAGATAAAAGCCAGAAAGGAAGCAGCCCTGTAACCGAGCTTATTATCGGACCTGAAAACAAAAGGCTCATGACATTTTTCGAAAAGCTTGCAGCTTCCTTTCCTGCTGATGTAATCGCAGGGCGTTACCCTGAACATGGAATGCTCTTTTTCTCTTATGCCAGGGAAGGAGAAATCTGTCCTGACGGCTGTCCGGGTCCTAGAGACCGCTGCCCCACATTCGGGAGGATAAAACCTGAGACCATTACGGAATATGCAGGGAAACTTCGCCAGAGCCTGCCAGGCTGGGTCTTTGAGAGCCACCAGATGAAGCCAGGTACAGGAGGGCTTAAAGGAAAGGAATTCAAGCAGAATCTACTGGAGATCTTTGAGTTTGTAAGAGCATTTAAAGAAAATAAGAGTGGAGAAAGGCTCGAGAATCCAGAAGATAGGGCATTTTTCATTGCCACTACCTGCACATGCCATGGAGTATTGAACCTGTTTTATGTGCTCTGAGAGTTTATTTTAAATAGCCTGATTGTATATTTTGTTAAACAACTGGACTATATAATCTCAATTATGTAGAAGCGCAGCTGGCAGGTGTAAAGCTATACTTGCAGTGATTGAATTCTTAGCGCCGCCAGCTTCGTTCTATTTTTTCGTACAAGCCAAGTAAATTATTTCGTGTGATTTTGTAATAGGGATGGTCTGGACCGTATTTTTTTTCGATTATATCGAGGGATTTTTCATACAGGTTGATTGCAGTTTCGTATTCGCCCATGCTTTCATGCAAGCCTGCAAGGTTGTTAAGAGTTGTGCCAATATCGGGATGGGTAGGACCTAGAGTTTTTTCATAAATCTGAAGGGCACGAGTATAAAGAGGAAGGGCTTTTTTGTGTTGACCAAGAATCCTATAAAGTTCGCCCAGGTTGTTTAAAGTCTTCGCAACGTCAGGGCTGTCAGGACCCAGGATGCGCTCCCGGATTTCGAGAGCTTGCGTGTATAACTCCAGCGCTTTTTCGTAGCGGCCTTTCTGGATATAGACGCCTGCGAGGTTGTTAAGGGTCGTAGCAAAGCCCGTATGTTCAGTTTTTCCGAAATTTTCCATGATTTCCAGGGATCTTGTATAAAGGATCATGGCTTTTTCATACCTTGTGGTCTGGAAATAGAGCAGGGCAAGATTGTTCAGAGTCTGGGCAACCTGCGGATGCTCAGCACCATATACCTTTTCCTGAAGCTTTAATGCCTGCCCGTAAGTATCCTCAGCTTCATCAAGTTTGCCCATCTCCGCGAGCAAAACGCCCAGGTTATTCAAGGTTCCGGCTTTATACCTCATAACCACATGGTTTTCAGGCTCCTGCTCAAGAAGTTTTTCGAGAAGTTTGAGAGCCTTCCTGAAGTGCTCTTCAGCTTTCTCAGGCTTTTCCATTCCCTTATAAAAAAAAGCCATCCTGTTCAGGGTTCTAACAGCGCCTAGGTTCTGCAGGCTGAGGAATTTCTCCTGAATCTTCAGAGCGCGGGTGTAGTATGAGGCGGCGTCTTCATACCTCTCCATCAGATAGTAGAGAGTACCAAGCTCACTTAGTGTATCCCCAGTTTCAGGTCTGGGTTGATTGGCAAGGTTTTCGCGGATTCTCAAAGCCATTAAAAAAAACTCTAGGGCTTTTTCGTAATTCTCTATATAACGGTAGATTCCTGCAAGCCCATTCAGTACAGATGCAGCCTCCGGACTTTCAGCCCCAATCTCCTTTTCCACAATGCCAAGCAGTTCTTCATAAAGGGGAAGGAGTATTTTCCAGTATCCGGATCTGTAGAAAGGCTCGGCTTTAACTATGAACCAGCTTACCAGTTCTTCCGGTTCAAAAGCCTCCTTTGCATGTATAAATGCTTCCTTTAAGGCGATTTCATCTTCAGGGGTGATAAGCTCTGGATCCAGATCTTTCAGCCTGCTTTCGTACCTTTCAAGCAGATCTCGGTGTTTTTTCGTTTTCTTTTCAATTCCCAACTCTTCTCTCGGGTTTTTATTTGAAATGTCAATAGAGCTGTTTTCTCCAGAATTTCTTCTTTTTCCTGAAACTACTTCTTTTCCTGAGATTTCCTCTTTTTCTGAATCTTTGCTGAAATTAGTCATGGTTTACCCCTCCTGAATAAAAAATAAGATAATAAAAGTCTTTATTTTAAGATATACTATATTTCACTCTAAATCACAGAATGCTTCTATATAAAATAAGTTTGTCCAACAATATATATTGTCAAAATCACTAAATTATATAGGATCTAGGCGGTTGAAACACTTTGCAACTCAGATTAAAACACTTCTTTCAATATAATCAAAAATCTTTGAGTTGAATGATTTCTCACTTTTTGCTTTATTGAGTATACTAAAACCTTCACCTCACTATATTCATATATCAGCTTGTGCCATAGCCACAGTATATGGCGAGCTACAAAGCCCTTGTAAAAGATGTTATCAGAAAAGCTGATGTCCTTCTTGAAATAATAGACGCCAGGTTTCCTGACGAGACCCGGAACAGCGAAGTAGAACGCGATATTATTCGCTTAAACAAACCTCTCATAATAGTAATCAACAAATCTGATCTCGTATCAAAGGAAAAACTTGAGAAGACAAAAGCCCGCCTTTCAAAAATTGCACCTGTAGTTTTTGTCTCCAGCAAGGAAAGGTCAGGAACAACAATGCTCAGGCACCAGATCCTCGCATCTGCCGCTATAAAAGCGGGTATAAAAGGGCGAGATATTCTGGTTGGCACTATCGGCTATCCCAATGTCGGCAAATCCTCCGTAATCAACAGCGTTACAGGCAGGCACAGGGCAAGTACATCTCCTATATCGGGACACACAAAAGGCGTTCAGCACGTATATGCAGGCTCACGCATTATGTTTATAGATACGCCTGGAGTTATCCCCTTTGATGAGAAAGATGAATATCTTCAGGGGCTGCTAGGAATAAAGGATGCAACCCACCTCAAGGACAAGATAGGAGTCGCCTTGAAAATAATCGAAAAAATGCTTGCCGAAAATAAAGCAGCCCTTGAATCATTCTATAACGTTACAATCGAAGACGAAAGTTCTTACGATGTGCTTGAGATGATAGGCAGACAGTGTAATTTCCTGCAGAAAAAAGAGGAGGTGGATGAGACAAGAACCGCTACCAGAATAATCAATGACTGGCAAAACGGGCTGCTTCTTATATAAAAACTCACATGATGTTGTTCCGTAAATCTTCGGTACAGATGCACACATTTACAGATATGTGCATCTAGTGAATCGTGACAGATAAGATGTGAGAAGGATAGGTTTCACCTCATTTCCATGAAGCGGTTTATGATTTTTTCAGGCAGCTCATCCCGGTTCTCCTCATCAACCGTGAATACCTCGAATTCTTTCCTCATCCTTTGAGCCAATTGGTGGCTGCTTGACCGATGCAGCACTGCAAGAACAGGTTTATTGGATTCCAGGACTGCTTCAACTGCCGAAACAAAAGCCTCGGATTTGAGCTCCATTGGCCCAACCTCATCGATAACTATCAGGTCACAATCCAGGGCATTCCTTAGAGCATTTGCCCCAATCCTTTCAAGATCTTTCAGGTTGACGTGATATTTTCCAACTCTAGGACCCTTTCCTCTGATAGAAGCCAGGAGTCCTGTTTTTCCGGTAGCAAGGTCTTTTATTGAGAATCCTTCCCTCTCCCCTTCATTCCGAATTTCGGCAGTCTGGATGCCGCCTATTTTTAAGCCCGACTGGTCGGCAAGTTTTTCAGCAACTTTTGCCACAACTGTTGATTTTCCAATACCTGGACTGCCGGTTACCGCGATTCTTAGCACGGTATTTAAGCCCGACTGGTCGGCAAGTTTTTCAGCAACTTTTGCCACAACTGTTGATTTTCCAATACCTGGACTGCCGGTTACCGCGATTCTTAGCACGGTATTTTCGCCCCCATTATATTCCCATTTCCCAGAATTATCTCATTTCCCTGAAAAATAGATCTTGATTTTATTTAAATCGGCAAGCAATGAAGCTTTACGTTGACTATAAAATGATTGCAGAACATACTGGAGTATACATCAGAAGTATCTATTGGGTTAACTTTAGCAAATATATACGAGGTTGAAAATTGTGACTACAGACCAGGAAATTCTTACCAGACTGCAGGAGATCGAGAAGAGAATAGAAAGAATGGAAGCTTCACTCGAAAGCATTAACAATATCCTGAAGAAAGTGGAGCAAAATACCTATTTTGGGTGTTATATGCCAGAGGGGAAACTGGAATAAAAATAGATAAACGGGAAATATATTTCCAGATTTCCCATACCTTACTTTTTTCGACGCTCCGCTTATTAATCGTTTGATGTTATTCCGAGGCAGCAAAAGAGGTGTCTCAAGGTCGCTTTTGTCCCGCGCTGAGGCGCAGATGGGACTAACCAGCTTTATGAATGAAAATCTAATCTGCTCTGTTTTGGGGAACTCAAGGATAAATCTTGAGAATTTAGTTGCAAAAGACGTTCTCTCAGATTCCTATTTAAATTAATTTTCTGGACTCTAAGTATTATTTACTCCATGTTTTCTTAAAAGGACTTCTTTTTTATATTAATATTCCAATGAGCAAATAAAAACAAAAGTATAAATTTGATAGTTTCTAATTTTTATTACTGAGAAGGTGTTTTTTGTGGACTATTACTCCCTCGACCTGCAAATCTCAAAGGGACCTGAAGGTTCCTACAACCTGTAAACAGCTTCAATTCTAGAAGATGGAGAGACTAAAGCCAGCCGAAATTTTGAACTCCGGCGCGATCTGAAACTTATTCAGATGCTGGATAGGATTGAAGAAAAAATTATTATTCCCAGACCCCAGCCTGAAGAAACAACTCATATTGAATTAGGAAAAATGCTGTACAATATTGTATTTTCAGGTGAACTGGGAGAGTACTTCAACAAACGCTTTAACGAAGTTCAGGATGAAAATTGCGGGCTCAGACTTTCATTGCAGTTCAGTGAAGATGTCCCGGAAATTGCAGCTTTGCCCTGGGAATATCTGCACGATGGAGAAGATTTTTTAATCACCAGAAGGAGCATTTTGCTCTCAAGACTTCCAGCCGGGGTAAAGAAAACCGAATCTAAACCACTTGATTCCGTTCTCCGAATGCTGGTAGTAATCTCAAGTCCAGAAGATCCCAAAATTCCACCATTAAACACCGAAAAAGAGCAGGAAATTATTCTGGAAGCCCTGGATAAGCTTCAGAAAGAACAAAAAATTAAGGTCGATTTCACAGAAGACGCCACCTTTGAAAACGTTCAGGGTTACCTTAACGAGCAAGAATATCACATAGTACATTTCACTGGGCATGGAGTAAGCAGAAACGGCAAAGGATATCTCGTATTTGAAACCGAAGATCGAAAAGCCAGACTAATAGACAATAAAATTCTCACAGACCTTTTTTCAGACATGGGCATGAGGCTTGTTGTGCTCAGTTCCTGCGAGTCAGCTAAAGGCTCGAACAAAGAAGCTTTCAGCGATTTAGCCAGTATGCTCTCAAAACGGAGAATTCCGGCTGTAGTCGCCATGCAGTACTCAGTACTGGATGATGTGGCAATCCAGTTTGCATATACGTTTTATAGAACGATTGCAAGCGGGAAATCAGTTGACATTGCCCTTAAAGAAGCCAGAATTGCAATGAAAAATTCAGAAAAGAGTAATGGATTTGACTTTGCAACGCCTGTGCTGTATCTTTCAGACTGCAATTGCGTTCAGGTAGGAGATATAAAACCCGAGCCTGCCGAATTTGTATTCAAACCTACAATGCTTTCGGATTTGCAGGTCATGAAAACTGGCTTCGTTGCTAGAAAAAAAGAGCTTCGAATTCTGGAAAAAGGATTTAGATCGGATATAAGGCGTGCTGCCATCATTCACGGCTTTGGCGGCATGGGAAAAACAGTACTTGCAACCCGACTTGCACTAAAGATGAACGAGTACTTCGATGGAGTCTTCGGGATGAAGTGCACTTCAACTACCAGACCTGAAGATATCCTGACAAGGATTAACAACTTCCTTATGATGAAAGGGAGGTTTGAACTTAATCAGATTCTTAATCAGCCTGAACCACTTGAAACTAAAACTTTCGTGCTGATAAATACACTTAATCAACTGCGTTTCCTTATAATCCTTGACAACTTTGAAGATTGCCTAGACGAAGACCGAAAAGAGATCGAAAGCCCTGAACTAAAGACATTTCTCCAGCAACTTCTGAATAACACCTACACAGGTACGAAATTCATCATAACAACTCGTTACGATTTTGACCCGCTTGAGGGCAGACTGCCTGAAAGCATAGAACATATTTCCCTTCCTGAACTTCACTTCCCGCAGACTAACTGGTTGATGAACAAGTATACAGAACTTGCAAATCTTGACATTCGGAAAAAGAAGCAGATTTACGATATAATAGGCGGACATCCCTGGACAATAGGGAAGTTTGCAAAACTTTCTTCTGTGCAGGGTGTGGACAGCTTAATGCTGGACTTAAAGCCCTTAAAAAAGGAACTTATGGAGTTTACCCTGCTTGAGAAATCTTTCTCGAAACTGGATTCAGAGGCTAAAAAACTTCTTATTTATGCCTCTATTTATGACGAAGCTGTCCCTGTAGAAGCATTATCATGGATTATTGGAGACGAAAAAGACGAAAGCCCATCTATTGTAGAACCTCTTCAAAAACTCATCCAGTGGGGTTTGATCTCAAAAGAGCAAGAATATGACCAAACCGTTTACATGGAACATACAATAGTCAGAAATTTCGCACAGGATAAGCTGAAAGAAGAAGGACTGGACAAAAAGAAGCTTCTTATCAGGGCTGCCAGATACTATGAAAACCTTGTCTCTCAAACCGGAAGCCTCTGGGATATTCTGAAAGCACGGGACTATTACTTCGAAGCGGAAGATTTTGAAAGTGCAAGCGAAATTGTAGAAAGTACTTCAAACCTCCTGATCCGCTGGGGGCATATTGAACTTGCAATGAACCTTTTGAACGAATCTATCAACTCGACATCAGGCGAAACAAAAACAAATGCCGAGTACACTCTTGCAACTATTTACTTCCACCTTGGAGACTTAAACACAGCATTGAAAATATATAATAACATTAGATATAAATGTGAAGAATGGGGGGACAAAAATGGATTTGCAGGAATACTGCACTCACTTGGAATGATTCATCAGGATCAGGGCAACTACGAAGAAGCCGTAAAACTGTACAACCAGTCCCTGAAAATTGCAGAAGAGCTCGGGAACAAAAGCGGAATTGCACACACACTGCACAATCTTGGAACGATTCATCAGGATCAGGGCAACTATGAAGAAGCCGTAAAACTGTACAACCAGTCCCTGAAAATTGCAGAAGAGCTCGGGAACAAAAGCGGAATTGCATCAACACTGCACCAGCTTGGAATGATTCATCAGAGGCAGGGCAACTATGAAGAAGCCGTAAAACTGTATAATCAGTCCCTGAAAATAAAAGAGGAGCTCGGGGATAAAAATGGATTTGCAATAACACTGCACCAGCTTGGAAGAATAAATGAAGAAGAAGGAGAATATAGTAGTGCTCTCAGAAATTATCTCATTTCTTTTTCAATCTTCGAGCAGTTGAATTCGCCTAATAAAGAAATTGTCGCAAGATCCCTTTTAATATTGCGAGATAAAATGGGAGAAAAGGAATTTGATGCTGAGTTTGAGAGGCTGGTGGGAGAATGATTTGTGAACCTATAAAGTGTCCTCACTGCGGGTATAGATACAGGACTGATGTAGAGAAATTTGTGGAAGATGGAGAAATAGTTGCAATTCGCACGGATTTTTCTGATGTTAAGAGATTATTCAAGAGAAAAACTGCCAAAAGTTTCTTTATAGATCTCAAATGCCCCAATTGCGAAAAAGAATTTGAATGGGAAGTGAAGACGTGACCGGGGGGGAAGCTGAGAGCGAAACCTATGAAGAAATTCCTGTTGAAACGGCAGAACCAAATCCTTTCTGGAAGCAGAATGCCTAAAAGCTTGTTGGGGAATCCATCTCCAGCGTGGAAGACACTGCAAAACAGTTTGTTACCATAACAGGGCTGCTCGAAGGGATTTATTTCCATGCGATAGCGTTTTCGGATGTAAAGAACGTGGAAGGGATTTCAGTCCTGATATACGCGGCTCCTCTTGTTTTATGGCTCGCAAGCCTGATTTTTGCGGTAATGGTGCTTGTCAGGAAAAAATATGGTATAAACATAAATTCAAGCCGGAAATCAAAGGAAACGTTTGAAGAAATTCTGGAAGAGAAATATAAGCATATAAGGATATCCAGTGTGTTTTTGATCCTCAGCTTTGTGGCACTTATTATTGCTCTCCTGCATTACATGGGAATTCTTTCCTACATATTTGAGATGTGGCAGAATTCTTCAGTTCAATTGTTCTAAGAATTGCTTTTCTTCTTTTGAGTTTGGTCTTTATTCATTTTTCAGTTTTCGAAAAGCTGGTCGCAAAGCGAACGGTGAGAGCCCCGTTCAAGAAAAACAATAACCATTCAGCCCGTAAAATGTGAATCCTCATTCTTCTTCAATTGTTGTCTCTGTTATGGATAATTTCATAGCTTACCTTTCCCCTGTCAATGCAGTCCCTGACAAGTTTTTCTCTCGGAGAAAGAGCTCCGGTTTTTCCGGTTTTGACCTCGACAAAGACTACCTTATTCATTTCTCCTTCCGAGAGCCCGTCAAAAACAATGAAATCTACAGGGGTGCCGAGGAAGCGGGCATCTTTAGGGTTGTACTCGAAATCCGGGAAATAGGGGATAAGGTGTTCCGTAACCTTGCCGCGGGTGACGGCTTCACTTTTCTTTACTGCGTCCTGGCGGATTTTTTTCTCCTCTTCCAATTTCCAGGTCCTGAAGAGAGTTTCGGCTCTTTCGGAAACCTGACGGTCCATCTCTCTCGCCTGCCAGGCTTCGAACATCTCCCTGGCACGGGACTCGGTCTTGCCTTTCAGGTCAATATATTTCAGGAGAAGATAAGCAGCAAGCAAGCCAAGTAAAAGGGCAAGAGTTGAAATTATCCAGTAGTCCACGGGTATTTCTCCGGAAAAGGTCAGGGTATATGAAAGGTAGGGTAGTGAAAGGTCAGAGTATATAATGAAATTATGTGAGAAATATGTCTCAAATAATAAATTTAGACTCTATAAATAGCTGAAATTATTTAAAACTTCTAGCAGGGCTTTCTTTAGATCAGGATAAATATGCAGATCAGAATAAATATGTAGATCAGACACAGGAAAATAAAAAGTCGAGATACTGGAAAATAAAAATTAAGACATTCAGGAAAGCAATTAAAAAATTCGTGCTGGCAGGGTATTTCCACTTACCAGACACGGGTGTTTTTCAGAGTTGCCAGAATATTTGTGAACTCATTGCTGAACCTGCACTTCACAAAGTCTGGAGAATTCAGGATGTTTTTCTTTATTTCTTGCAATCCGATCAGGAGATTTATATCGTCGCTGTATTCAAATTCTTCATCGGATGCCGTAATGTTCTCCGCAAGAACATCAAGAAGCTTTGGGTCGAGATCGCTTGTAAAATAAGCATCCAGAATCAGAAGATCTGAAATTCTCTTGTAGAAGTCAATGAGCTCCTGGTAGCCGGGTATAGAGTACTTTTTCGCTATTTGCTTCTGCCTGTTGAGATAAATCAGGTAGCGGGAGATTGTACTTATAATGTTTTCAGTAATCTCTTTTTTAGGGAACGTTATTGGAAACCTTTTCAGCATCTGTGCATTCAGACCGCTTGTGTTCCGTACTCCCTGGCGGCTCCAGATTTCGGGGAAAGCACTTGCTATCGAAGAGTTGAGCACGGCTGTAACATAGTGGTAGAGTGTAGGATCCCCGAGCACGATTCCTACTCCATTTGCAAAAACGTACTTGCCGGTCGGATCGTACGAAGCCTGCAGGCGTAAGTTACTGGTAACAATGATTTTAGGCGTATTAATGTATCTCAGGAAGCTCTCGTCCTCAAGGCGATAGTCAGCCGAATCGAATTCCTGTTTTTCAATTTTTGATTGCTGTTTAATTTCCATTAGATGCCTATAAGCTGCAGGAAACTTTGTTTTCAGTTCTTCGGGCTGGAATATCCTGTATTCTTTCCTTATGCTGTTGTCAAGGATCTCATAAGGCAGCATAAACTGGTACTTAGTTGACTGAACCGCAAATTCGCTTGGGACGGAATCATCCACATAGGGGTGCATGAGCTCCTTTTCTATACTTACCTGTTCTATGCCTACATTTGTGTGTGCATCTCTGCTGATGCAGGATGCATCTGTGCAGTTCTCTCTCGAAAGGTCAGCTCTTTGCAAAAAATCATTCGTTGGGGTAACACCTTCAAAAATTTCTATTGAGATGTCTTCTAGGGTTCTAGGGATTTTGCTCAGCCTTTCAACTATCTTGTCTTTACTCCAGAACATATATTTCACTTCTTTTTTATATATATAGGGAATTCCGGGTAAAATGGCTTCTCTGGTGGTTGGATCTTTAAAAATTCGTTTTTGATTTTGAGGCGCCTGATATTAACTCCTCATAATCTTCGTATTAGATGTTGGATGCACTTCTCGATATAATAATTTATTCTTAATAAAGGTTAACAATTGAAAAAACGGTTTTTCATTAAGGCTCAAAAATAAGAAATTAGCGCCATTAAATCTCACTTTTTTCTCAAATAAAATGAAGCTTTTTATGAATTAAGAAATAAATTTGGAGTTTACAATCCAGAAAAGACTTTTAATGTCATTCTCGCATTTTCCAGCATATTATGGTCGTTATTGAAATAAATATAGACTTTCTCAGGCCCAAATTCACGCATTTTCCTGAAAGTTTCGCTAATTTCTTCCATGGAATAATTATAATTGTACCAACCTTCCCTGCCGTGCATCCTCATATATATTATTTTTCCGGGAAAGATGCGGTTCCTGTAGTCCGGGGAATCTACTGATACCAGAGTAACCTCTTTCATAAGTTCTTCACATGCCTCATCATCACCGAGCAGCCTTCTATTCCTGATCTCCAGGGCGAATCTTTCCCCGAGTTTTGCGGCTTCTGCAAACCTGAGTGCCCTTGCTACATCATTGAAGTTCGGAGGCACCTGAAAGAGGTAAAAATCAATAATATGATCCATGGGTTCAAAAAGCTCCCTGAAATTCTCCCAGATTTCAAGGGAACTCCCACTGAGCTGGCGCCAGTGGGTTATGGATCTATGCACTTTTATGCTCCACCTGAGTCCTGCCCCTTTCGTGCTCCAGGCTTCAATCTGCCTGGGAAAGGGAAATCTATAGAAACTGGCGTTAAGCTCGACGCTGTTCAGGCTGGAATTTTCTATAAACCAGTCAAAGTTCTTCTTTTTGTTCCAATCATAGTACCAGCCGCTCGTTCCTACAAACACATCCATACATTTCCCTTTGGACTATCGGCTTAAAGGCAGAATTATTTCAGGTTCACCGGGTTTAGAAGTAGAAATCCTCACATTTCAGTGAAGCTTGTTCCCAGTATTTTTTATACCTTAATGTTTAATATTTCCCGGTCACTTTTGCAATCGTCCTGTGCACGCCATGTATACTCAACCCGCTTCCGAGATACATCATGGGGCAGTACCCTGTAATGCATTCTAGTTTCAGTTTCTGGCAGGCTTCAAGGGCTTTTTCGGTTTCGGTTCTCCAGTGGAGCCAGATTTTGCTTGCGCCTTTTTCCCTTAGTAGGGGAATTAGATCTCCGGGATCGGATTTTGTTATTCCTATAACTGCATTGGCTATGCCTGAGGGAAGAGAAGTGACATCTGTCAGAGAGTTAGGGTCAGGCTTCCCGGAAAGGTCTACAAGATAAACTTTTTTACCACGGTTTTTAAGTTCGGAAGCAGCCCATTTCATGGCTGGCTTTGTGCGGTCAGTAATTATTGTAAAAGCTTCTGCATCCCAGAATTTTTCCCGGTCTAAACCTGTTGGATCCATGTTAGATTCGCCTTCTTTTATAATCTGGATAAAATATAACTCATAAGTATAAATAAGTTGCAATCCTGTGATCTTTAAATTGATATTTAGAATCCTGTTTATTTTCTGCCTGTTTATCCTGCTTAGGGCTTTTAGAGTCTCTGCCCGCTGCCTGAAGCGCTCCGCCAAGTGCCTTTGCAAGTTCACAGTTTTGATTGCACCCCGAGGCACAGGTGCAGTATTTAGGCACGTTTTTCATCATCTACTGCCCTAGGAAACCGAAGGCTTTTAGTTGATCTTCATTTGCGGTCTGCACGAAGTTGTTTAAGTCCTGAATTCCATGATTTTTCACTCAATATTGTACGTTGTATATATATTACGTTGTATATATTCATATACCAGAGCGTCATAATTATATACCGATTTTTGATTGTACAGAAAAATGACCTTTAATAACAACCTTTATGAAGAATATAAGCTAACACCTAATTAACAGTGTTAATTTTTGAGCCTGGGTATAACAAGAAATTAACATAAATAGTTTTAATCGGGGATAGTTCAGTTTCAAAAATTTCAGAGGCAAATTAAAAATGGAGACGGCTAATGAGAATTCTGAGATCAATTACAGAAATGAATTGCACTTTATCAAGGAAGAAGTAGCATCCCTGCGGAATGACATTTCACGGTTCTTGCAACGTGCAAACCAGCAGCACATCGAAGGAATAATTGGAGAGATGAGAAAGGACTTCATGAGACCTATGGTAGACTATCTATGTGAGGACGCAAGCGAGAGGATGCGTACCCGGATGACTGCTGACTGCGAGATGCGGGATTTTTGTGAGACCGCTTTCCTGGAGCTTTTACAGGAAACCGCAGGGCTTGTTGGGAAGGGCAGGGTCGAAACTGAAACCATAAAGATGTATCGGAACAGGCTTGAAGAACTAAAAAAGGAAACAAAAAACCTCAGTTGCAGCAGGTGTTTTCTAGAAGCTACGAATCTTTTTGAAAAACAAGTCAAACTCATGCGTTCGCTTCAGATTTATGAAGATCGGGAAGAAGAAGGTAACAAGATAGATATTAGTGAAATCGAGCCTGAGAGACTGGTCTCTGAGATCTGCGAGCCGGTAGCAAACCGACAGCGTCTCCTTATGCTCAAGGCACTTTCCGGGGAGAGTAAAACTTTCTCTGAACTTTCCAAACTTACAGGTCTGCGCGGTGGAAATTTACTCTTCCATCTTCAGAAATTGCTTGAGACGGGAATGATTTTACAGCGAAGTGAGCGAGGGGATTATATCATTACCAGAAAAGGTTATTCCACGCTTCAAGGGCTTTTCAGAATTTATTCCGAAATCGAGAAGGAATAAAAACTGAATAGATATAAAGGAAATTAGAGAAAAATAAAAGAAGTGAAGAAATATAAAGAAAATTAAAAAGGAATTAAGAAAGGAGAATCTTATTTCTCAACAAAACCGCCCTGATCTTATTTCTCAACAAAACCTCCTTGCTCAGGTTTTGTGATTTTATAAAAATAATTTCCCAGTGTCGCGATTAGATAAAAATTATTTCCCAGTATCTCAGGATTCTCTATACGTTCTTTGCCTTTCTGAAGTTTTCCGTGCTCAGGGATCAACAATAAAAACCTTAAATCCCTGTTATCTTTAAGAAGGAAATTTAAAGTTTTGTTATGGTAGAGATTTAACTTACCCTAATTATACCAGCAGATACACCTATTAACTTACTCTAATTATACTAACTGATGTACCTGTTCTGTAAATTATAGCCAACTGACTTATACCAGTTGACAAAAAATAAGGAAATAATGGAATACATTATAACTATTTTTTAACCATCATTTCCTATTGCATTAACAGGGCAAAGTTCCAGTGCCTCTTCACAGAGTTCTCTTTCTTCATCAGTTTCAGGTTGCTTATATACATAAGCGTTGGACTCATCTTCGTTCATCCTGAAGTTCTCTGGTGCGGTATCCACACATAGATGACAGGCTATGCAGCTATAGTCACAATAATAAGGTCCTGGAACATTTTCAGCAACTTTGTCTGCTTTATCAGCTATACTCTACTCCCCCATTGCATTTATTTCTCAATAAGAGTAATTAAGAGGATTTTATATAAAATTTAACATTTGAAAACGTTTTTTAGCGCTTCAAAATCCATGATTAGCTTTAAAATTCTGTAGACCTTAACCTGTAACGAAAAAACAGACTTATATCAACAATTGTCAGAAATTCTCTGTAAATGTTATAATCTTTTCTTATGGAAAGAGACTTGTATATAAATCGGCTTTTAGTCTGCTTCATAAAAATTATCTGTTCTAATAAATATATGTAATGATGGAACGGCGCGTTAAAAGCAGCTATTTTCTTTTAAAGCTCTGATAAAGATATAATCCCGAAATGGGATAGTAAGGATTCTTCTCTGCTCCCGAATATACCCTGAAAAGTTACCTTATTTATTTAATAACTTTCTTCTTTATAAGCAATTATATAAAACCAAATAAGGGGGAACAAGTATGGGAATAAATCTTGGAAACCAGAGCCCTGGAGACATGCCTATGAAACTCAGGCTGCCCGGGCCTGAGGTTTCGGGAATTAGCCAGATTGAAGAGCTCATTGCAAAGCGTAGATCCGTACGAAATTATAAAGACAAAAAACTCTCCGAGTCTGTGATTTCTCGTCTGCTCTGGGCAGCTCAGGGCGTAAGTTCGGAGACCGGCTTAAGAACCTCGCCTTCTGCAGGCGCGCTTTACCCGCTAGAAGTTCATCTCGTTATAGGAGAAAGCGGTGAGCTTGAGCCCGGGGTTTACAGGTACGTTCCTGAAGACCATACCCTTGTTCAGGAAATCTCGGGGGATATAAGGGAGAAGCTTTCAAAAGCTGCACTCTCCCAGCCCATGATTAAGAATGCTCCTGCTTCAATTGTAATCTCTGCAGTCTATGCACGGATAACGAGCAGATACGGAAATAGAGGTATTCGTTATACCCATATGGAAGCTGGGCATGCTGCCCAGAATGTATACCTCCTTGGAATGGAACTTGGGATAGGAACCTGTGCAGTAGGGGCTTTTAAAGATGAGGAGGTAAGAAGTGTGCTTAAGTTGCCGGCAAACCAGGAGCCTCTCTATATACTGCCCCTGGGTTACATATGATGAATTCCTTTCCATTATCGGGTTCTTGAAAGGGCTGTAAGAAGGGATTTAAAAAGGGAGTTTAGAAGAGATTCAGATGTTCCTTTTAAGCTCAGGGCTAATCTCGGAGTTTTCACGTATTAGCTTGCCATCAGAGTAAATGTATATTGCAAGCTCGCTTGTTGAGAACCTGACATCCCTGATATCCTCATCAGAAATCCCTTCTATATATTTAACCAGAGCTCTCAAGCTGCTCTGGTGAGCGCAGACCAGAACTTTTTTTCCTGCCTTTACAGCAGGCAGGATTTTCTCTTTGAAATATGGCACTGCACGTTCATATACAGCTTTGAGGCTTTCTCCTTCAGGCGGGCCAGGCTCAAAGTTCCACCGCCAGGAGGCAAGCTTCTCTGCTCCATATTTCTCTTCCATTTTCTGTTTTTTCCTGCCCTGAAGCCTTCCGTAGTAACGTTCGTTTAAAGCAGGCGTTAAATAAATCGGGATAAGCTTTTTACCGAGCTTTTCAGGATACGAATACCAGTCTACTTTCCCTGTACTATCTCCATCGCCTGACCCTTCGTGGACAACAACTCCTGTCTTCTTCTGCCCGGACAGTATTATGAAAAGAGTTTCCTGTGTCCGGACGAGGTTTGAGGCAAAAGCAAGGTCCAGCTCAAACCTTCCAAGCTCTTCTGCACACTCAAGAGCTTCTTCAATCCCCTTCCTGCTGAGAGGAACATCTACCCAGCCGGCAAGCCTGTCATCAGGCTTTAAGCCGGGTTCTCCATGCCTGACAAGTATAAGAACACCCATATAATTCTACTCCATTAAAAATTAAATTCTTAGGAAAACATTTTTTATAAAAATTACATTTATATAAAAACTATGTTAGGCAGATAAGTTATTATAATCAAGTAAATAAGTTTCAATAGTTGGAAGTCAGTAAATTCTCAGGTTTTATTATCTCTTCGGTGCAGGCTTGAACTCAAGTCTGGTGTCGTAAAGAAGGTGCCAGAGATCGCCTTTTTTTTCAATTCTATCCGCATCGATTACAGCTCCCTGTCCCTCAATCTTGAACCTTATACTGCGCTTCCCGAATGTAACTTTTCCGAGCCTGCTTTCCATCCTGCTGTAATCAAGGGCATCAGCAAGCCTGACAAGGGCAGCCACTCTCAAGGTAAGCTGCTGAAGATCTTCTGGCATTTTTCCGAATTCCTTTCCTTTAAGCTTCTCAAGTTTTTCATTTCCAATCCTTTTTTTATGCAGGAAAGCCGTCCAGTAAATGACTGGCCACAGCCTTTCAGGCACTTCCGATGGCGGGTGCTGGAGCAGAATAAGTCTTCCTGCTTTATGATGATTCTCAAAATCCTTAGCCGCGCCTATATCATGAACAAGCGCCGCTATCTCTACAAGCTTTCTCATCTCAGGACGCAGTCCATGAACAGAACTAAGGATATCAAAAAGCTCAAGAGCATTCCTTGCCACATTATCGGCGTGGCTGCGTTCAATTCCATAAACATGGAAAAGATCTTCTAAACGCAGAGGCTCAGACGAAAAGGCTTTCTCCGAATAGCCAGATTTTGAAGATCCGTCAGTTACACTCAAATTTGACTCCTTTCTTATTTTTCTCTCATTAATATCATAATGTACTGACTTAAACTTATTTTCGATCCTTTCATAAGTTATTTTCACTCAAAGCTTTTCTCAAAAGACTTGCATTGCACCACTTGACCACGCCTCCATGCCGGTTTTTGATCAAACTTTTTCTAAAAAGTTTGTGGTCAAGCTATTTTTCAAAAAAGTTTGCGCTCAAGCTATTTTTTTGAAAAGGCTTGCGGGAATGATAAGTCAATTATTATATATAACGTCCAGGCTCTTAATAAGCAATGATTAAAATTAGTTTCAATCAGGGAACGCTTCTTATAGAGGGAAATGTGAGAGTTCCTAATTCAGTCTGGGATGAAAGAAGCGGAAGTTTCAGGGCTCTTGCCCTTTATTACAGAGATATAATAAATTATCTGAAAAATTCAAAAATTCCTTTTAAAGATGAAGTACTTGACCTTCTTCCCTGTCCTGATCTGGCAGCAGCATACGAAGCTTCGGGAAAGAAACTTAAGTTAAGGGATTACCAGGCTGAGGCTCTCGTGTCCTGGGGGGAAAACGATAGATGGGGAGTGATCGTCCTGCCGACAGGTAGTGGAAAAACTCTTGTTGGGATTCGAGCAATTGCAGGCTGCAATACTCCTACCCTTGTTGTTGCTCCAACGCTTGATCTGCTCGAACAGTGGAGAAGACAACTTGAAGAAGCTTTTTCTATGGAAATCGGAAAGCTTGGAGGCGGGGAGAAGAAAATTCTTCCAATAACGGTTTCCACATATGATTCTGCTTATATCTATGCCGAAACCCTTGGGAACAGGTTCGGTCTGCTTATTTTTGACGAGGTTCACCACCTGCCTGCACCTGGGTACAGAAGCATTGCCGAGTTTTCCGCAGCGCCCTACAGGCTTGGGCTGACTGCTACTTACGAACGTGAAGATGAGTTGCATTCAGAGTTGAACAGGCTTGTAGGGGGAAAAGTTTACGAAAAGCATGTTTCGGAACTTGCAGGCGGTCATCTCGCCCCTTACAGAATTAAGCGTGTAGCTGCTGTACTCACGGATGAGGAGAGGAAGAAATACGATGAATACCATTCCATCTATGTCGATTATCTCAGGAAGACCGGGATAGTAATCCGGGGACCAAGGGATTTTCAGAAGCTGGTTATGAAAAGCGGAAGAGACCCAAAAGCCAGGAGAGCCCTTCTTGCAAGAAACGCTGCAAGAGACCTTGCTTTTAATACCGATTCAAAAATTGAAAAGTTAAAAGAGATCTTGAAAGCACATACGGAAGACAGAATATTCATTTTTACGGAGCATAACCGGCTTGTTCACCGGATTTCCAGGGAATTTCTTATTCCTGCAATTACTTACAGAACATCTGCAAAAGAGAGAAATTCTATCCTCGAGAAATTCAGGAAAGGGGAGTACAGAGCTGTAGTCACCTCAAAGGTACTTGACGAGGGCATTGATGTTCCTGAGGCAAACATAGGAATTATAGCCAGCGGGACAGGGAGCAAATTAGCGTATATACAGCGCCTCGGAAGGATTCTCAGGAAAAAGGAAGGAAAAGAAGCCATACTTTATGAAATAATAACCGTAGAAACGACTGAGGCTGAAACTGCAAGGAGGAGAAAGGAAGCTATTTCAATCCGAAAAAAAGCTGAAAAATCAGGAAGGGAAAGCGGAATGAAAAAAGAAAAAAATCCTGGAGGCGGATCACCTGCTTACATCTGACCTGCTTGTAACCCGCATTTCCGGAGGGAAAATAAAGCCTGTATATGCAGCTTTTAATCCAGAAAACCTGGAACTTGCAAGGCTCCTGATAGAGACTTTTGAGCAGCATGTCGGAAAAACTTATGGCGATCTCCTTGCCGAACTTGAGGGCTATGAGGAGATGAATTATCGTTTTATAAGAGGGCTTTCCCAGCTGCTTGGAAGGCGGGCAGTGATCGAAACGGATGCAGCTATTGATCCATTTCTTGCAAGGGAAACGGTTTTTGAAGCCTGTAGAGGCATGGCACTTTCTCGTGCCGAGAGAGAAGAGGCTCTGCAAAAAGCCGCAAAAAAACTTTCAATTTCGACCGAGGAACTCGAAAAAGCACTATGGGCTGACCTTGAGGAAAATCAGGTCGTAAGAAGCTTTCTTCCCCTTTCACCCGCAGAACTTCTCCAACAGTACAATATTTCTCTGACACAGACCCTCCTTTTTCGTGCAATTGATCTTGACATCTGGACTAAAGGCGATTTTCAGAACTTGCTCTGGAGAATCCACCGCCTGGGGCTAATGTACTCCCTTGAAGATACTGAAGAGTCAAAAGGCGAAATTGATAAGGGAAAAGAAAGATCTGAAGGAGAGCCCGGTGGAAAAAAAGAGGGATTAAGAGCGGTTCACCTGCACCTTGACGGGCCAGCCTCTCTTTTTCGGGTCTCTGAACGCTATGGGAATTCCTTTGCAAAAATCTTTCCTGTCCTGCTAAAATCAAAAGGCTGGAAGCTCAGGGCTGGCATTCTTCACAAAGGTTTCCGGGGAAAGCGAATTCTGGAGTTTACTCTTGATGATTCGGAAGAAGCGTTCAAAGTTATGCCTGAGGCAGCTCCGACCCCTGGGGTTCTCCCTCCAGAAATTCAGATTAAAGAAGAAAAAGGAGAATACCAGGCTGGAACTGAAGAAATCGAAGCTGAAGAGGTAGCCTATGACAGCAAGCTTGAACAGATGTTCGGCAGCCTCAGTCTTGGAAGCTGGGAGATAATAAGGGAACCGACAATTCTTAAAGCCGGAAGACATGCTTTTGTCCCTGACTTTGCCCTGCAGCGGAATGGTATAAAGGTATATCTTGAAATTGTGGGGTTCTGGACACCGGAATACCTTGAAAACAAGGTTAAGAAACTCAGGCAAGTGAAAAAGCCTGTAATTCTCCTGATTGACAGGAAACTCAAGTGTTCTGAAAAAGATTTTCCCTCGCAGGAAGTTATTTTCTTTGATAAAAAAATCCCGGCAAACGAGGTCATGAAGATACTTCGAAGGTACGAGGAAAAAAAGCTTTCAGAAGACCGCTCGAAACTTGGGGAAATAGAACTTTCGCTTTCAGGTGAACTTATAAACCTTGAAGAAATTGCAGCCGAAAAAGGAGTACTGCCTGATGCCCTAAAAGGAGTGGTCGCAGACAGGCTTGCGTTAGGAAAATATCAGGATTACGTGCTCCTTGAAAATTACTTAATTCACAGGCAGCTATTGGAAAGAATTGATAAGGAGTTTGAAAAGCCAGGTGCAGTAGAGACATATGCCGACGCAGTAAAAGTTTTTGAGACTTTCGGGCTTGATCGCAGCCTTTACTATCCTGTGCTCGAGCAGCTCGGGTATAAGGTTATCTGGGCAGGGTTGAGTGAAGAGAGTGCGAAGGTGAAAAAAGCCGATGATTAAATAAACTGTAGAAGTTTAATTAGTTTTGAATCGGAAACAAATAGGTTTAACGGGTTAACTAAACTTTGTTTCACCTTCAAACTTCTCTAAACTTCGTTCTTCAGGTTAATTTTGATTCTTCAGGTTAATTCTTATTCTTCAGGCTAATTCTTATTCTTCAGACTAATTCTGATTTCAGCTCATTCAACATATTCCACGTTCTTTTTTACAGGCTTGAAAAGTTTCATGAACTCATGCACCTCTTGAGGAAAATCTGTGCTTATAGGAAGTCCCAGGGCTTTTGCATCAGCAGCTGAGAGAGGAGTGCTGTGGATCATTTCCCCGCTGACCAGTTTATCGACCACTTCATCGAGCCTGCTTTCACCAGAGGGACCTGGCTGGATTTTGCCTTCGAGAAGCTCTTTTGCGACGTCCCTGGTTAGCTTAAGGGCTTTTCTGGAGATGTCGCTCATAACAAGGGTAGCGTCGTCAGCTTTTTCTTTTTTTGTTTCTGCTGCATAGATCCAGGAAGCGGCGGGGAATGTCCCGCGCATGAAATCTCCTATCTGAGGATCTATAGGTCCGATAACGGCATCTTTATCCATCACGATTTCGTTTGCAGCAAGGGCTATAATTGTGCCTCCTGACATTGAATAGTGCGGGATAATAACCCTTGTGTTTTTAGGGTGCCGCCTTAGGGCACGAGCAATCTGGATGCTGGCATGGAGCTGCCCGCCAGGAGTGTGCAGGATGAGTTCAAGCGGGTAATCCTGGTATTGCCTTATCCAGCGCAGGATTTGCTCGGCATCTTCTTCATCTATGTACTGATAGACAGGCAGCCCGAAAACGGAAATTGCCTCTCGCCTGTGGATCATTGTGAGTATTTTGCAGCCGTGTTGTTTTTCCATAGCTCTCAGTTTTGACATGCGCCTCATGCGAATTTGCTTTAGCTGCGACTGTGGGTAGATTACTGCATAGAGAAACAGAAGTATAAACAGGAGAGTCATCAAATCCCAGAGACTAATTGTAGTATTCTCAAGCGTAGCCAGATTATTCCTCCATAAGCTCCCGAAGGCCACTAAAGTTACTGTAAATTGAAATTAGCCTCCGGGTTTAATTTCAATATAAATAGATGTGCAGGCTTTTAATTTTTAGTGCCCCGTCCTGAAGGAAGTAGCAGTATTAGATGGGGTTTAGCAGTATTAGATGGATTTTTGTCTGCAATTAGGAGAAGGAAAGATAGAAAAAATAAAGAAGAGTAGATAAGAAGGTAGAGAATAAAAACTTACAAAAACTTTACCTGGTTTTATTGAGAAATCAGCCTGAGTCCGACTATTCCTGAGAAGATCAGAAAAATACAGAAAACTCTGGCAAGCTCCAGGGACTCGTTAAAGAGCAGAGATCCTAAAACAGTGGTGCCAATAACTCCTATTCCGGTCCAGATTGCGTAGCTGGTTCCTATTGGCAAGGTTTTCAGGGACTGGGACAGGAAATAAAAGCTAAGAATCATGCAAACAACGGTAAAAATACTGGGATAAAGCCGTGTGAAACCGTCAGTATATTTCAGCCCGATTGCCCAGGCAGCCTCAAAAAGCCCCGCGATAAAAAGAAAAAACCATTCCATTTTTGTTTTACAACCTTTTATTTTACAATGCGTTTAAGTAACTTATAGGATCACCGTGAAGACGGCAATTAAAATGCGTTTAACGTTTTTTTCTTTTTATAACTTTGCCTGCAAGAAAGAACTCTGAAAACCTGTTAAGCATCTAAAAAATGCAATAATAAACAAGTAAAATCAGAGCTAGAAAACAGAAAAAAGTTTGAAATTAGAATTAAAAGTTAAAAAGCAGAACTGAATATCAAAATTGGAGATCAAACTAAAAACCTGAACCGAAAATCTAAATTAAAAACTGAAACTAGAAATCTAAATTAAAAACCGGAACTAAAGATCTGAACAAAAAATCGTAACTGAAAATAAGAACTAAAAATAGGAAGAAGAAAACAATAAGCCTTTAATCCATGCCGGATAATATTTCTTCAATATGGGAGCCCCGAAGTACCTGAAACGTTACTTCAAGGTGCAAAAAAATGAAATGCCTGCCCTCTTCAAGGTAACAGAAAGAGTTCCTGTCGAGTTTGACCCAGGCATGCAGCTTGAAGAACTCAGGAAAATTCATGAGAAGGAAATCGAAGAATACCGAAAACTCAGGGAAAATCTTGAAATCGAAGCCGCAGAAGCTCTTGCTTATAAGGATGCGGCTGAGAGGTTAACGTTTTTTACCGAAAGCTTCCTGGAAATGCCGAAAGCCAGCCCCTCCCTCCTCGACCTTAAAGTTGAAATCGTGGACAGGATGCTGGAGAAATGCCACTGCTGCGGATGGCGCTGTGAGGTTAACAGGAAAACAGGTGAAAAAGGTTTCTGCAGGCTGACAGATCTCTCAAATTATGCCTCCGAGTTCCTGCATATGGGAGAAGAGCCAGAACTTGTGCCCTCTCATACAATATTTTTTACGGGCTGTACCTTCGCCTGCGTATACTGCCAGAACTGGGATATTTCAACCTGCCCTGATTCCGGAACCCGCGTCGAACCCAGGAAACTTGCAAAGTTAATAGACCTGCGGAGAATGCATGGAGCAAGGAATGTAAATTTCGTAACTCCTACCCCGCACACACATACTGTACTGAAAACTATCCGTGAAGTCTCTGTAAACACGCCTGTAATCTGGAACTCAAATATGTACCATTCCCGGGAAATTGCAGAAATGCTCGAAGGGGTTGTGGATGTCTACCTGGGGGATTTCAAGTATGGAAACAATGAATGTGCCCGGAGATACTCAAAGATAAAAAATTATCTTGAAGTCGTACAGCCCAATTTCGAATTTGCCTACAAGACCGCAGAAGTCCTCCTTCGCCACCTGGTTCTCCCCGGTCACCTGGAGTGCTGTACAAAGCCCATTGCAGAATGGGTTGAAAAGAATATCCCGCAAATCAGGTTCAACCTTATGTTTCAATACAGGCCGTGTTACCGGGCTATGGAGTATCCGGATCTAGGACGCCACCTGACCCCGGAAGAAGAAGCCAGGGCAATCGATATTGTAAGAGAAGCAGGAATTGAGGATTTGCTTATTTAACATCGAATGCAAGCTGATTGAATTAATAGCGTTGTAAATAGATTAGATCGCTGTAGAAGAAAAGAAGTAAATTTATTTCGATATTAACTCTTTCGATATAATACTCCACAATGTATAAAATTAGCTATATATAACTAGACACACAAATAGCTGTCTATGGGGAGGGGCAGTGGAACATTTAAATTCGTATTGATAGTTCTTACTTTTTGCCTGCTGATCCAGGGGTGTTATGGGCAAAGCGATGGAAGTACAACAGATTCAGACAATTCGCAAAATACACAGGAACCAATTATAATAGAGAGATATGAGTGGATTCTTTTATTACCGATTATTTATGGGAATCTTCTCTTTTTAAGCTGGGTATCGAGGTTTTTTGACAAAATGAACCTTTGTTTTGTTATTTTTATACTTATAGCACTTCTAGTGTTGATTGTTCTCATTATTTTCTGTCCCCAAGTTGTCTTTCTAGGAACAAATAATTCCTCCGCTATTTTGTCCTGTTCTGAGACGTTCCTGCCGGGAGCAAATAATTCCTCTGCTATTTTGTCCTGTATTGAGAGATTCCCATCAGGAGCAGATAGTTCCTGTATCTTTTTTTACTTCTACTTGCTGATTTTTATCATAGTTTCTTTAATTATTATTGCTGTGTTATATAGTGCCTTCTTTAAAAGAGATAAAGAAGGATACAGCCTGATATTAGACAAAGATAAAGTGAAAATATTAGAAGACTACGCGATAGTAAATATAGAAGGCTTAGAAATTGACGAAAAGAAAGTGAAAAACGATGAATGGAAAAAAGGTGATGATGAAGAAAATACATATAAAGATAGAGTAAAAGTCCACAAAGATAAAGTCAGAATAAATAAAAGTCGCATATTGATAGACGAGAATGAGTTAATAGTCAACCTTCACGATATAGTAAGGAATTTTCTTATAATTTTTATGGGGCTCATGTGGCCTACAATACTTCTTTACTTCCACATCAGGCGGATAGACTATGTTACATTTTATGGGATAGAGAGTCTGGCGTTTCCAGTTTACATAATAGTTGCATCCTCTATTGGCGTACTCTCATACCTTTATTTAAGTATTGAAGATACTTTTTGCCAGCTCATTCCGGAATACAAAAAAATAAGCATTGCCTGGTCATATCTTAGAAGAATTGCTATTGCACCTTTTATAGCACTAATAGGTTTTTATATCCTTAAATACATGCGAAACACGGAAGAAATAACTACCTTAGATGCTTATTCTGTATTCATATTTTCTTTTTTTGCAGGAGTGTTTACTAAAACTATAGAAGAATGGGTTTATGAGTGGGTTCAAAAACTTCTTCCAGGGGATAAGAAGAGTGAGTTTGAAGCCAGGACAGAGTACCAGATCAAAGAATCTGAACTTGTCAAAAAGTTGAGATTAGATGAAGATCTAGCGTATGCACTATACAATGTAAAAGTAAGATCCATAGAAGAACTTGCAGCCTCTGATGCTAAGAACCTGAAAAATAGATTGAATTATGATACCCGAAATCTGGGAGAACATATGGGACTCATACTTACGGAGCAACAAGAGAGATTTGACAGCTATTCTGAAAAGCAGATTAGAATGTATATTGACAGAGCTCAGACCTACATGAGTATTAATAAATCAGAATTTGTCACAAAACTTAATATGGATATGGATCTGGCATTCAAACTTTACTATTTTGCCAGCGTAAAAACTCTTGAAGACCTGAAAAACTGTAAACCAGCTGAAGTAATTGAGAAAATCTGCATCTCCAAAAAAGAAGCAGAAGAAATAGCAAAGAGCAAATCTATTAGCCGTAAAGAAGTTTACAAAGATTTATGTGGATATTCAGAATTAGAAGAAGATATTGAAAAATTCAAGAAAAAAGCAGACTGCATTTGCTATTTTGCCCGCATAAAAACTCTTGAAGATCTGAAAAAACGTGATCCAGCTGAAACGTTTGAGAAAATCTACACCTGTAAAGAAGAAGCTGAAGAACTGGCAAATAGAATGAATATTGATGTCAAAGAACTTTACAAAGCTTCGTGTGAATGTCCAGAAAACACAGCAGTAAACAAGATTGGGCTCCAAAATAAGGGAGAAAATCACTCAGATACAGAAAAATAAAATAAGAAGAATAAGGAAAATAAAATAAAAAGAATAAGAAAAAACTAAGGTTCAGAGCAGGTTTAGTAACCTCTAGTGAACCTTATATAACTAGTAATGTGCTGCCGTTTAAGTCCTGAACATTATTGCATGATATTTATATTCATAATACATTGACTGCACATAGCGCATCTCAAAACCATGCTTATTTGCGATTTCCTGAAGTTTATAAGGGTTATGGGAAAAACCGTAAATGTTTCTTGGGCGATTTTTTAAAGTTGCAGATATTGAATACCAGAGGTCGCACCATATCCTGTATAGAGCTTTCAAGACTCCTGCTTTCGGTGCAAATAACCCTAATTTCCATAATGGATATAATCGGGGATCCAGTACGTCAAAAAAGACTATTTTACCATCGGGATTGAGATATTTTGACGCATTGGCAATAAAGGCATCAATCTCTTGAAATGTTAAGTACTGGATTACTCCGGCTGCAGTTATCCGATCAAAGGGGAATTGCAGATGATCCCAGAGAGTTTCATGGTTTGCAAGGATCAGGTCGATGTTATTGCATCCCTTTTCCTTGATCCTTTTATCTGCTTCTCTGAGCATGGATGGAGAAAAATCAACTCCTACAAGTTTTTCATACTTAGGAGCATAATATGTTAGGAGTTCTGCGGAGCCACATCCAAAGTCGAGAAGGGTTTTGCCTCCATCAAGGTGAAATAATTTTTCCCTGGCTTCCAGGGCAAGAAACTCTTCAGTTGAATACCTGTGCCCTCCGTGTGTCTTATCCTTGAAAAAGTCTTCCCAGATATTTATCGGCTTTACATGAACTTTTTTCATCCTCTCCGTGCTTTCTACTTCCATACCCCTTCTTCCTGTATTTTTTTCTTAAAATTAAATTTTAGGAATATCATTAGTCAATTATATTAGTTGTAATAAAATGACCAGCAAGCTCCGAATTGTTTAATTCAAACCGTAAAATAGTGTGTTCTGCTTTTTCGGGAAGATCTGAGAGCCTTTCTGCTTAAGACCAGTACACTATTTTCTTTACCCACCCTAAATACTTCTAATTAATAATATAATATATATTTAATCTTTGGAAAAATAATGCCACTGTAAAATTCTTAAATCAAAAATAAACCCCTGAGTCTTCAGCCGAGAGGATAAGAGTTTATTTCCTCACATTCTCCGATTAAAGATTCGCCAGTTAAAGACTGAATTTCTTATCTTTATCTAATGTTCTTAAAAAAAGCAGCAAAAACGCTAAAATAGACTAAGTTTGCAGAAAAAGGCTTAAGGTAAGAAACTGACGGAAATATATAAAGCCCCCGCAACAGTTCCCCCGGTTCACCTAAACTCAGAACGGAGTTAGAGGTGAGGCATCGGTGCTATTATAATATTCCAGTTAGAATTTTTGCTTGTTTTTTAATTTCTGGTAGCAAATGAAGGCTGGAAAAATTATTCCAGCATCCATTTCCACACAGGTTTGACCAGAATTATTTTCTTTCCGCTCTTGCTTTCAACTTTTACGATTTCCTCATCATCCATTGTAAGAATAAGCCCTTCCTCAAGGCCGTATTCTTCAAGCGCCTCTGTAAGTCCCTGAATTTCTCTTTCCCTGACTGCTGGGCTTCCGAAACAAACCGAAATCTGAATCGCATCTGAGACTTCCTGGCTGTCCTTTTCCTTAATAATGAAATCACATTCTTTCCTGTTCTGGAAATAAAATACCTGTTTTTCCCTTCTCAGCAGTTCAAGGAATACAAGGTTTTCAAATCTCAGCCCGAGGCTGTCAGGATAATCGGGATATACTGCTTTGAAAAAGCCTGTATCTCCTATGTAAACTTTACAGGGAGTTTCTTCAATACCGACATCTTCCTGAATAACATTAATTTTTGGGACCCTGTACACTAAAAAAATATCTTCCAGATAATCAAGATAGCTGTTTATGATCTCCTCATTCTCAATTTCACTCACTTTTTTTAAGGTATCGAGGGAGTATTCCGAAGCCATGTTTGAGATCAGGAATATGGCGAGCTCTCTTAGCTTCTGGATATCATATCCAGCTACAGCCCCCTGTTGCAGACCTTCTTCAAAGTAGTTCCGGCAAAAACTTATGTCACCATTTTTTACTACATCCGGAAAACCACCATTTTCAAAGTATTGCAGGAACATGCACAATAGTTCATCGCATCTGGAGGGCGTTAAAAAGCCTGGCTCCGGTATTCCTTTACCTTTAATCCGCAGGAATTCTTTAAAAGAGAATGGGAAAAGCCTTAGAACTTTTCCTCTTCCTTCAAACCTTGAGGAGAATTCATTTATTGATTTTAGTTTAGATGAAGTCAGGAAGACTCCTGCTCCCTGTGTGTGCAGCCTGTCAACCCAGTTTTCCCATTCAGGGAGATTATGGATCTCATCAAGGAAGTAGAAAACCCGGGCTGTGCTATCTTCAGTTTCCCTTTTACAAAGCTCTGCTGCAGTTTTCTCAATAGCCTGCAAGCCCTCTGGTCCGATCTGCTGCATCCGACTGTCTTCAAAGTCGATATAGAGTTTTGCTCCATCCACAGAGCCTGCAACCTGACTCAGGAAAGAAGTTTTACCTGCGTGAGAAGGACCTGAGATGAGCTTGATTTCACTGCTTTCCACAGTACAGCGGGGGGAAATGCCACGGGGAACTAATTCTGGTGAATTTTGAAAGAATGTCTGGTGACTGAGTATCAGGGGAAGAAGTTCTAGTTCTTGCATGTTACCAGAATAGTTTTTGAAATGGAAATATATAATTTTTCTGGCATGAATAAATGTCTTCGCCCAATAATAACCCCTGGCATATAAGCTGGGAAAATTGACAAAAGCCGGAAGTGTCTTGCAGCCCCGTGAACCGAGAATTTCCATTTATGGAGAGGGCTTGCTATAAACACTTGTCTGAGTCTGGTGTTAATACAATGGGGCTAAAATAAATTAATAGAAACATATAAATAAAGGAGTCAATATGTTCCCTTTATAAAGTAAAAGTCGAATCAACAGGCAGAAGTCAGCCGACAGGTAAGGGTCAGGTCATTTCCTTGAGACTCTGTTAAAACTTTATTCCTTTTTCGATTCATAAATCGTTTTTGTTTTCCCACAGCGTGTACATACAAAATACTTTTCTTTTACATTCGAGGCGTAAATATTCAAGCCGCCGCTTCTCTTCCATTTATGCAGCCCTATAAAGCATAGGATGTTTTTCCTTTGAGATTTTCCGGAAATCTGGTACGGAGCTCTATACCCCAAGAATTCCACTCCTGCCTGCTCTTCTGGAGTTAAAGGTAATTGGTTTTGAATAAGATGACATATCTCATCGGGTTTTATATCATAATTGTTCTGTTACTTTTATAATCTTATTGTGAGTTTTAAAAATGAGATCTTTATAGGGCTGGATTTTTATAGAGTGTTTTTTCTATTTAACAGGTTTAAAAAGAAAGAACTTTTAAAAATATTAATATTTATATAAAGAATTATATTTTTTAAAATAAAGGATTAATTTTATTAGAAAAACTGTTCTGAAGAACATGGAATAATTAACCATATGAAAAAAATAGAGTCATAATAATTAACCACATGAAAAAAATAGAGTCATCAATTCAAGCACGATATTAACTTGATCTCTGTCATGTGCTTGAATTGATGACTGTCGATATTCTTTCACATATAATGCTTCCTGCGTTCGGCGATGGCGGCTGTCTTTCAGACTTGTCAGGTATTCTTAGCAGCAGCTCTTTCGGAATTTGAAGCGGCGGAATTTGAACTTATTACAGAAGTCAAATCCGCGTCCACAGCCCCAGCCGCCGCCAAAGCTGCCACAGCTGAACCATTTAAAGCGGTCAAAGTCTTTGAATCTACCAAAACATCCTCCACACATTAGATTTTCCTCCTTGATTTTATTTTATATTTGTAATACCTCTTTTGTACCTGGTTTTGAATATCTGAGAAGGTGAAATTTTTTGCATAGGCATGTACGATCTCCGAATCAAGCTTTCTATCAACCCTCTCAGACCACCTATAAAACTCACAGGCAATTATTCCAAAAATCCAGCAAGGGATTTTCATTTAAACAAAAACTTGTTTAAATAAAACTGCCCGTAAGTTCAAATAAACATATAATTTGAAATTATATAATATTACTAGAATAATTTCTCCTTATTTAATAATAGACTTAGAAAATCTGGGCAAACCATTGGCTAAAAAAATAGGTTTAATCTTACATTTAATTTATAAAGTTGATTTCTTATTTTTCCTTGATATAGCCGGAATTTTTTACCTACAACTCAATATTTATGCGAAAATAAAGTTTCTTTGGCATAAAAAATCCATATTATCGGGATAAACACAATTATAAGTTCAAAAAGCTCTGGATTTTATTGAAAAATAATGAATTACTCTTTCTATTTGCATAACACATAACTATGATTCCTTTTTTTATAAGATAAAGACTTTGTATAGCCCATATACTGACATCGAAAGCCGCAGGGTCTTTATTTTCATGATACTTAGACTAAAAATTTTCAAATATTTTAGAAAACGAGTAAGCGTTAGAAAGGATTTACTTGGTTTCCAGATAAAAAGATATGATCTAAAATTACAATTGAATTTTGAGAGAAATAAAAATATATAACCATAATTGAGAGAATTTTCCTGAAACTTATCCATTATTCACTAAAAATGGTTACATATTCTATTTCTCCGATTTCTTTGGCTGAATAATTTTTACTGATGTCTGTTTTTAATCTCATTATACTTAGAATACCCTAGACTTCTGCTATCTGGCTGTAAGATGTTAACAAACATCTAATCAGAAGTCTCAGTTTTTATAGCTCAATCAGCCCCAGTACTTAAAAGAAGTTAAAAGAAAAAGATGAGATAGAGGCTTATCCATTGACCTCTTAATAGATGCCGGTCAACTTTAGAAAAGACCCTCTAATCTGTTCTAAGACCTACGTAATCAAGGTTTTCCAGCTTCTATAGTTCGGAGAAGGACTAGTACGAATAAGCCTCATCGATTTTCCATTATATAGGCTGCTTTTAAATATAGATAGTTTATTTTGATTCTTCACTGTTTAGGCGGGCAATATCTATCTAAACAGCTCAGTCTATGGTGGAAGTCAGCAACAGTGATTGAAATCACATCAGGAGTTTAGTATACAATTTAATATTCAGGCAAAAATAAAACTTCTTTGGCATAAATATGCAATGTTCTATATCTATAACTAAACTAAGCACTAAAAACACATATATTTACAGAAAAAATAGTATTGCTAACGTTATCAACTACTCTATTTTTAAACTTCAATACTTTAATGTATTTATTTAAAAGTTGAGAAAACCTGGTTACTCTTATAAATAACAAATTTCGACCTAACCTATGAGTAAATTAGAGAATCTTTCAATGCACTGGGCTCAAAGCAGCCTGAATGGAAATCCTTCGTCCTCAAACACATGAAGATTGATAGCTACTAACTCATAGGTAAAAAATATATAACCATCAATTCAGGAAAGGAAGATTAATCAGAAGCAATCTTCCCGCTTTGAGATGATGGCTACTATTGTTTCATCTATGTTCAAGTTTTCCAGGGTTCAGTGCTATTCTTAGCACCAACCGCCCCAGCCACAGCGTCCCCAGCGACGCCAACCCCAGTTACGGCAGCCCCAGCCGCCCCAACCACAATTTCCGAACCACATTATATTTACCTCCACTATTTTGCGATTCTATTTATTATTTCATACTTTGCAGGTACTGTAGAGATGGACTGTAGGCTAAAGAATTGCACATTCTAACCAAAAACCTTCAGCACTCCACTCATACTTTCACGGCAACTTTTAGAAATTACGCGACTTTTAGAAATCATTGGAGTTACTTGCTTCCATTGGAGAGGAGCAATTTTGTCATGAAAGTACGATTAAACATAGAATTACAAATTATATAAAAGAAATAGAATAACTGTTTCTTAATATTAATAGTCTTGAGAAAACTGGATAAACCTTCTTTCGATAAAACAAACTCACTTTTTCAGTTATTCCACAATATCTAATTCTATTAAAACTCTCAATAAATCAGGAATAATGATCTGTAAGTAGTCTGCGGTTTACTATTCAAGCAAAAAAAGCAATTTCAAGAATAACTGGGGATATATTCCCTGACTAATTTCAATTTGAAGCCTTAAGAGATTTGCATCTGGTTGGAAAGATTGCAGGACTCTTTTTATTTTTAAACTTTATAACTTCAGTTTTTCCTGCTCTAAGTAAAATATGCGTATAAATGGCAGCTATTCAATAGAATAAGTTTTTTGATTTAATCTATAGATAAAAATAGACGAAATCGTAAGTTTATAATAAACTATTATCTTTAACTGGGTTACTCTGTTTTTAATATTTTACGGTTTCTATTAATTTTTTTGCCCACTTCAACTTCTTTTTTTTATGATGTTTATTCCCGGATCTTCAAAATCAAGTTCAGCAAGTTTGACATTCCCAGCCTTGGACTCCTTTGCAATAAAAAAGGGGCTGTGAGTGCTGAGAATCCAATCCTTTACTGTGATTGCTCAGATCAATAATTTTCCAGATCAGCGGCTTTCCAGATCAAATCCTGTGCATGAAACGGAAAACATCTTCATGCTGTACCTTGACCTCGACTCCAAGGCTCTTTCCCTCGGCATCCATAGCTTCCTGGAAAGCTGCAAGGTCAAAGTTCTCCTGTGGGGCTTCTGCAAACATAATCATGGTAAAGATGCCCTGCAAAATAGTCTGAGTGATATCAACAATGTTTACATTGAAATTTGCCATCACAGTAGTGATCCTGGCAACAATTCCTACTCTATCGCTGCCTATAACCGTAATAATGAAACGACTTGATGCCATTTTATATTCTCCTGCTGCTCGGATCTTTTTCCTGCAGACCGATGCTTAAACGTTTAAATTGATAGAGAAAGGTGAGATTTTGCTCAGATTGAAGACCTGATACCTAATAAATTAAACTACTGTTTTAAAATAAATCAACTCAGAGCACTCCTTATATTTAATTATTCTCAAAGGAAATTTATCTCAGAGGAAGAAGCGTTGCCTGCAACTAAATAAAAAGATTTAACCATAGATCTCAAACCTTGCCTTTACAAACAAGTTCAATAATTTTCTCAGCAATTTCGTTAATATTTTCTTTTCCTTTAAGTTTTATTGAAAAATCAGCATATTTCCGGTACAGCGTCATCCTTTCTTCAAAAAGTTCTTTCAAGCTCCTGTCCCTGAGTCCTACTATCCCTCTTTTTCTTGCATTGGGAAGCCTTCTTATAATACTTCTGAAGGGAGCATCCAGAAAAACTATTTTCGATATCTTCTTCAGATGTTCCATGGCTTTTTCGGAATAAACCACACTCCCGCCAGGGGAAATGATGCAGTTGTCAACCTGACCAAGCTTCAGGATAGCTTCTTCTTCAAGCCTGATAAGAGCTGAGTCCCCTTCATTATCAATCAGGGTCTGAAGGGGCATTCCTATATTTTCCGTGATCAGGCGATCCACATCGATAAAAGTGTAATCAAGGCGTTTTGCAAGTACTCTTCCGACAGTGCTTTTTCCTGCTCCTGCCATCCCGATTAATGTTATGTTCATTGACGCACTCTTCTCAGTTCTAGAAATAAAGGAATCCGCTATTTGAGGTTTTCCTACACAAAGGTCAGAGAAATATAAATCATTCGGACAAGATATGTTCTCCAGCTATATAATGTACAATGGTGCCGTTTATCCGAAAGGATCTTTACTTGCGTATAACCTGCCGGGATATATACCATATCCTGTGGTAAATAAAATTGTAGGCTACAAAGATTCCTGGGTAAAAAAGAAAAAAATAGCTTGCCTGGGCGTTATATTCTGAAAGCTGCCAATAGCCCAGATAGAAATATATATTTAATAACGGTCATAAGGTTTATTAAAAATAAGGACATTATGAAAAAGTATAAGAAACCTTAAAGATTAATTTAGAAGTAGATGGTAGGGTCGAGTCCCTATTCTCGTCCCTACCTGCGATCCAACCCAAAGATTAAGAGGAAACCCTATTACTCTTAATCTATATCCTATAGCGGTGTGGGGCTATATATCATAACCGACCCAAAAAAAAGCTCTTAAGCCTAATTTTTAAGCACATTTTGCATTTTTTCTCTAGCAAAATTTTTAATCACATAAAAATATTTAATCAAAACATGAAATTAAATTAGAATTAAAATATTGATTGTTGACGGCATCAATAAGTGAATTAGCGCTAAACTAAAGACTTAGCGGCTTTCTAAGTCATCCTTTCCTCCATTGAGACAAAGTCATACAGGCTTTTGTTTAAAAATAGAAATAAAGGATTTTTAGATTCAATGACAAGTTTAGAAGAATGATAGGAATCCATTTTCAGTCCGCGGATTCCTATCGATGATCCCAACCCCATAAGATTGAGAGTAAGCTCACAACTCTCAACCTGTACTCCCTGATATACTATTTTGAGATATATATTATAACCTGTCTAAAAAATAATTTCTGATTAAAATTTAGCGAATAGGCAGATATTTTTTGACCCTTTAAAATTTTAAAGAACGGAAAATAATGCAATACAATAAATACATACATTAAATGCATACATAAAAAACAAGTGGTATAATAGAAAAAATAAAAAGGGCTCATAAACCCTTTAAAAATTCCAGTCTTTTGGATCAAGTGCTTTGAATAGTTATTCAAGTAAGATAAGCCCTTAGAGGGGGAAAGCCGTTAAAACTTACAGAACTGTAACTCTGGGTATAGGCACCTGCCGTAAAGATATAAACCCGGTTTCCTTCCCGCATTGTATGAGGAAAAGTATACTTGTAATGTTCATAAAGAATATCCATGCTGTCGCAGGTCGGACCTGCAAGGATTACTTCCTCAGCACAGCCCTTTTTATCGCAGAAGATAGGATATTTGATGCACTCATCAAGGGTTTCTATAAGGCCCCCGAATTTGCCGATATCGAGATACACCCATTTGTACTGGTTAAATCTGGCTTTCTTGGAGATCATCACAATTTCACTTACGATTATTCCGGCATTGGCGACAAGAGAGCGCCCGGGTTCTATTATAATTTCAGGTAGCTCCTCCCCGAAGTCTTCATGCAAAAAGCGCCGGATTTCCCGTGCATAAGTCTCTAGATCATGAGCTCGCGCCTGGTATTTTGCAGGAAAGCCTCCACCAAGGTTGATCATCTTCAGATGTATGCCCTTTTCAGCCACTGCCTCAAAAAGGTACTTGCACTTGGAAATAGCATTGTCCCACTGACCAATGTCCCTTTGCTGGGAGCCAACATGAAAAGAAAGCCCATACGGCTCAAGCCCCAGTTTTTCAGCTTTCAAAATGAGCTTATAAATAAGATCGGGATGCGAACCGAATTTTCTTGAGAGAGGCCAGTCAGCCCCATCACTCTCAGTAAGGATACGGAAAAAGACTCTGGATCCTGGCGCTCTTCTGGCTAGCTTTTTCAAATCGCTCTCAGAATCGGTAACATAAAGTCTCACCCCTTTTTCGTATGCATACGCTATGTCCTTCTCCTTTTTGATAGTATTGCCGTAACTGATCCTTTCAGGCTCTACACCAAGCCTGAGAAGCTGATCAAGTTCGTAGATTGTTGCCACATCAAAATTCGAACCTTTATTCTTCAGGGCAAGCACAACCTCATCCATGGGGTTAGCTTTTACAGCATAATGAATTTTCGCAAAAGGCATTTGCTCTACCAGTTCATCATAGCTTTGCTCTATTCTCTGCAGGTCAACGATTAAAAACGGGGTTTCTTTGTCACGGGAGAATTTTTTAATTCGGTTAAACTCGTCTCTTGAGATGAAATCCTCCAGCGGAAATTCGTAATGCTCTCTTCTCAAATTTACTCCCTCTCTAAATGTAAAATGTTCTTAAATTCATGTAATTACTGGTTAATAATTTTTAGTGTTTCAACTATTTGTAATGATTATTAGGTTTATAATCAATTATTTGAGCAATGCGTGAAATAGAACGATTCAAATAAAATTTGAGGTATATAAAACTAATTGTTAATGAATAAAAAGCATAAAAATAGCTTAATTAATTAAGTATTTAATTTAAGCCGTTATATTGTGAAAAAAAGCCTAATTAAAAGGGTTTTTTATATTAAAGACAGTAAAAATCTTTTTAACTCTGTAGAAGAAACTAAAAATCGTAGACAATTCAGAAATATGCAGAGATAATTTTACCCTTTAAAGAGGATATTAAGAATCTAAAGCCTGATAGAAACATTATTAAGCAGTTAAATACTGTTAAGAGACCTGTATATATGTATTTCCATCAGAAAGCTATTATTAAACCATTTTCACTGATATCAAATTTATGAATTTTCTAAGTAATTTTAATATGTACTGGACAGATGCTTCTTTCGGGTTCTGAGCAGTGCTATCAGTAGAGCGATTCCAGAGATTACGAGTCCGTAAATTATGACCTCCAGGCTTAGCTGGAAAAAAAGAAATACTGCAGAGAGGGCACCAAGAAACGGGAGCAGGGGAAAACGCCCGATATTCAGGGGTACTTTATAAGGACGATTTCTGTCGGGGTCAGTATAACGAAGCTTTATGAGGGAAAGATTGACCATGAAAAAGACAATAAAGATCATGAAATTAGAAATATTTGCAACAACTGCAATATCCCCTAGCAGCACAAACAGGGCTGAGAAACAGACAACCCCAAAAATTGCGACCCATGGAGTATGGTATCTGTGATGCACCCTGGAAAGACTTTCTGGAAGCGACCCTGCATCTGCCATGCCATAAACAATCCTCGACCCTCCAAGCATAACCACAAGTACAGTATTCATAGTGGAAAAAAGGGCAATCCAGGACATAAGGACAAAAGCGTCACTCCCAAGAGAAACAGCAACAACATCAGCAAGCGGAACATTTGAAAGTCCCAGAATACGAAAATCGAGCACGCTTACGGCGGTTACTGCCACACACATATAAAGAAGAACAGTAAAAAATATAGCAATAAGCAGGGCTTTTGGCGTAGTTTTTTCAGCTTCTTTCGTTTCCTGAGACAATCTCACAACATCTTCAAACCCGAGAAACGCAAAAAAAATCAGAGTTGAAGCCTCAAAGACTCCTGCCAGATCAGGAGCCTCAAAATAATTTACCGTCCCAAGGTAGGGGAACCCGGTGTAAATGACAATTAAAAGCCCAGTTACTTCTATGAGACTTATAATACTAGCCAGCCTAGCAGATTCTTTTATCCCATATACCATAATAAAGCTGAGAAAAATAAACAGGCATATTATCCCTAATAAATACTCGATTCCGAAAAGGCTGCTGAAATACCTGCCGAATCCCAGAGCAATCGCAGAGGCTGTTATTACTACATAACAGATAACGAGCAATCCAATAAATAAGCCAGCGCGTTCTCCGAAGGCTCTTTTTACAAATTCATACTCTGCTCCAGCTCTGGGATACATGGAAGAAAGCTCCATATAACTAAGGGCGGAAAGTGCAGCCGCTGCCCCAGCAAAGAGAAAAGAAAACCAGACCATATTGCCTGCAAGCCCTGCAGCTTTTCCCATAAGTACATAAATCCCGGCTCCTAAAATATTACCAATTCCTACCAGAGTAGCCTCCAGCAAACTCAATTCCTTTTTTAGCTCAGATTCCCCTTTCATAAAAACCCCTGCGTCCAGAACTTGGGATTCAGGACAAAGATAATCTAAAAACTGGATAGACCTGTTAGAAAGATTATTTTCTGAAGGTTTATAATCAAGTCTATGTTACCTTTCTTTCCAAACTACCCTTTTATATAATGCTCAAATCCCAATACTTTTATAATGCTCTAATCCCAATAAAAGGCTTAGTTTCCGGAAACAAATTTAGTACAGACATTATGCCTACAGTAAGCTTATGCATAAGTGTAATCCTGAGCTTCAGTAACTTATGTTCCTATTCTCCATTAATTTGTCAGATTTGCATAAAAAGAAAATAAGTTGAGAATCGTAATTTCGATTCCCACCTTAAATGTAGCGCCGTAAATAGTTGCCAAAAAAGGCTGGTAAGGTCTCCAAACTGGATCAAATCCTTTTACGGATGAAAGGAGCCTTACAAGTACACTAAAAAAGGGTTCTCAAGGTCTGAATGCAGAGACTTCTCAGGTTGTTTTCATTTTTTGTGCAAGCTCTCGACCAATATCCTCAATCTTTTTCAAATCTTCTTCTCTAGGCTTGCCCTTCACCTGAAGTGTTCCAACAACTTCCATCTTTGAAGGAACAAGAATATCCCCTGCCTGTTTCAAAGCTCCTCCGCCCCAGCCAAAGGACCCGAGTATAACTCCATACTTTGCAGGTGGATTGAGAGCTTTTACAAGGTAAGTGCCGTAAACGGCAAGAGGGTGCATGCCTGCAAGGACGGTGGGAGCCCCAAGGATAATAGCACGGGAATCGACCAGTTCCCTTGCGATATCTCCTGTATCGGAAACTGCAAGGTCATAAATCCTGACATCTATACCTTCTTTCATCAGCACTTCGGCAATAGTTTTGACCATAAGCTGTGTGGAACCCCACATACTCACATAGACAATAAGGGCTTTATTTTCTGTCTCCCCTGCTGTCCATTTTGCATAGGGCTCAAGTATACGCTGAGGATTTTTATAAATAGGTCCATGGCTCGGGGCAATAATCTCAATATCAAGATCCTTTATTTTTTCAAGAGCCTTTGCTCCCATTTTCCCAAAAGGCATCATTATTTCCCCATAATAGCGTTTTGCAAGAGGAATAAGGTCTTCCAGGTCTTCATCGTAAATGCCCTGGGCTGTGTGAGCCCCGAAGAAATCACATGGGAAAAGTACCCTGTCTTCAGGCAGGTATGTGAACATGGTTTCAGGCCAGTGAAGCCAGGGAGCTTCGATAAAGCGCAGGGTTTTGCCTCCCAGGTCAAGCGTATCTCCTTCGGCAACGACCTTAACCCGACCCTCAGGAAGTTCATGGTACAGGCTTGCCATCTTCACGCCTCTTTCCGTAGTAATAAGCACTGAGGCAGGAGCCCTATCCATGATATAACGAATAGCATTGGCATGATCTGGTTCAGCATGATTCATAATAAGGTAGTCCAGTTTCTCGAGGCTGGAAACCATATTTATCTTATTTTCGAACTCCTCTTCGAAACCTGGGTTCACGGTATCTATGAGAGCTACTTTTTCTTGTCCTTTCACAAGGTAAGCGTTATAGCTCGTGCCCTGAGGCAATGGGATCAAAGCATCAAACATTCGGCGGTTCCAATCTTTTGCCCCAACACAGAATACGTCTTTGGCAATCTCAGGAATACTGTAAGTCTCCATATTTTTCCTCCATCTTCCCAATGCAATAAAATTGGCTCAAAATGGGAAGTAGATAAATCTCCATCCACTTCTTCAATTTGAGAATTGAACTTATTTAATGGTTATATTGTTCTCGTATGATATATTTATTAGGCAAAACCCTTAACTGACGAAACCTCAGCGGAAGGGACTTTAACTGGCATCTCAATTTAATCATTCAATATAATTTATAATTAAGAATAGAGCTATGCTATCTCTGTTCTTTTATTTCTTTTATAAAAACAATAAAGGGAAAACTTTATATAGACAGCAGTAAGTTATCTACTTCCTAGCAGGCAAGAGTTTAAAAAATTATAGCCAATGTGGCTACCCGTGAGCCTGAAAATTATTCGGAATTAACAGGATTTTAGCGCCCGAATATGCAGTAAAAAAGAAGGGATAAGCATGAAACCATCATCTATAAAAATGAATCCTAATAAGCTGGTACAGTATCTCAACAAACCAGCAGATGAATTCACCAAAGAAGACATCATGAAGTTTATCAGGGAGAATGGCATAAAGATGCTCAACTTCCGTTATGCTGGCGGGGATGGGAGACTTAAAGCCTTAAACTTCGTCATAAGGAGTGAAGAGCACCTTGATACAGTACTTTCCACCGGAGAAAGAGTGGACGGTTCCAGCCTATTCAAATACATTGAAGCTGATTCAAGCGACCTTTATGTCGTGCCTAAATACCGCACTGCTTTTGTAAATCCATTTGAAAAGATCCCGACCCTTGACTTACTCTGCTCATTCTTTGACAAAGATGGGAATCCTCTTGCAAGTTCAGCCGAAAATATCATGAAGAAGGCTCACGATGTCCTTAAGGAGAAGACAGGCTACGAGTTAAATGTAATGGCTGAACTCGAGTATTATGTTATTTGCGACAAAAACAAGATTGACACTGACTTCCCGGCTGTTGATCAGAGAGGATATCATGAGGCAGGACCTTTCACAAAATTTGAGCAGCTCAGGAAGGATACCATGCTCGCTATTGCTGAAGCTGGGGGATTAATAAAATACGGGCACTCTGAAGTCGGAAATTTCACTGACGATAAATACTACTACGAACAGAATGAAATCGAATTCGAAACCACAAATATTGAGGACGCTGCTGACCGTCTGCTCATTGCAAAGTGGATGCTCAGAATGATTGCAGCCCAGTATGGAGTCACTGTCAGTTATTCCCCGAAAATTACAGTTGGAAAGGCAGGCAGTGGACTGCATATCCACATGAAGCTCATGAAAGACGGCAAGACCGCAACTGTTGACGATGAAGGAAAGCTGAGTGATCCTGCAAAGAAAGCAATCGCTGGCTGCCTGGATATCGCTTCAGCAATTACCGCCTTTGGGAACACGATCCCGACATCCTACCTGCGCCTTGTACCTCACCAGGAAGCTCCAACAAACATCTGTTGGGGAGACAGAAACCGTTCTGCACTCATTCGCGTACCTCTTGGATGGACCGGTGATGCAAGCAAAATGATTACCATTGCAAACCCGAACTATTCTGAAGATTTCAAGAATTTCCACGGCAGACAGACATATGAATTCCGTGCTGCAGACGGCTCTGCTAACATTTATCTCCTCCTTGCCGGACTTTGTGTTGGTACCCGCCATGGTCTTGAGATGGAGAATGCCCTTGAGCTTTCAAAGAAACTTTACATTAATGTGAATATCTTCAAAGAGGAACACAAAGACAGGCTTGCCGAGCTAGAACACCTGCCTGCGTCCTGTTATGAGTCAGCTCAGGCTCTGAAAGCAAAGAAAGAGATCTTCATGCAATACGATGTATTTACTGAAGGTATGCTTGACGGAATTATCAGCAGCCTTGAAGCTTACAACGACTACCAGCTCAGTGAGAGGCTCTACGGCAAGAACGAAGAAATCAGGAAACTTGTGGATCAGTACATCCACATTGGCTGAGACTGTTTCAGCATTTGAAAAACTTTTCTATCCTGAAAAACACAGATCTCTGCTCCTCAGAAAGCAGGGATCTGCCCAAAACAATTTCTTAAAAATCCATTTTCTATAGTTTCAAGAGACAATCTTTTATTGCTTTTGACATCAGCTTTTTATCGCTTTTGACATCAGTTTTCTTCGTTTTTTAGCCAATCTTTCTTACTACTTTTGACTTCAGACTTCTTCATAACTTTTCACTTAAGGTTTCTTTACCCAGTTCTTACCTGACTCCCATCCAGTGAGTTTATCCATTCTAGTTTTACCCCTTCTGACTTTTTAGCACTGCTTTGCACAGTTCATTCTAGTTTTACCCCTTTTGACTTTTCAGCACTGCTTTGCACAGACGCTTCAGGTTTCACATCCAGAGCTGAAATTCAGGGTTTATTTTATCTATCTTAACGAAATCTATAGGTAGCGTAAAGTGATAAAACCCGAATTAAGTACCCGAATTGATCAGAAATGAAAAATAACAGCAATCCAGAAAAACCCATTAAAAAAGATAGAAACCTCCATGAAAACCCTGTTCCAAAAATAACTATAATCAGCTCTGCTCCCGACCTTGCCAGCCAGAATATTAAAGCCCATCTCCTTAGCCTTGAGGAGTGGGAAATTCTTGAGCTCCCTGAAAATTCTGGATTCTCTGCTGCCTGGGAATCAAGGGATGGAAAATTCAGGCTTATCGAAATCGAAGAGATGCATATTTTTCAGGACGGGCTCGACAGAAGACTCGAGAACATAGGGCTGCCAGCCTCTCTTATAATTTTTGCATCCAAACATCGGAGTAAAGAAGAAATCTCTTCCCTGACTGTACATTGCACAGGAAATCCCTCAGATGAAGCAAGGCTTGGAGGCTGCCCTAAATCCCTTGCGGTTTCCTCCCCGGCTGCCATGAAATCTATTCTTATGGAAATGAAGCGCCTGGCTGAACAAAAAAATCTGAAGTATGATGTCACCCTTGAAGTAACCCATCATGGACCCACAGAACTCTCCGTTCCATCGCTTTATGCCGAAATTGGAAGCACCGAGGTGCAGTGGAAAGATCCTGATGCAGGCGAGGTTGCCGCAAAAGCCATCCTTGCAGTTTCCCTTGAGAAAGTGCCTACTGCTCTCGGTTTCGGAGGCGGGCATTATGCCATACGTCAGACAGGACTTCTGCTTGAAACCGGAATCTCTTTCGGGCATAATTTTCCCAAATACCAGCTGGAATTCGTGGACGAAGCCCTGATAAGGCAGGCTATTGAAAAATCAAAGGCTGATTTTGCTTATTTTGACAGGAAATCCATGAAGAGCGAAGATAGGCACAGGATTTCCGAAATCCTTGATAAATTGGGGCTCAAAGTCCTCAAAGAATCTGAGATCAGGGAACAGTACGGGTATGAGAGTTTACAGTAATAATAAATTATATAGGATAATAAATTATATAGGGTGACTGCTGACTTTAGGGAAAATATTTTAACTGAAAAAGCTATCTTCTGAGGAATAATACTTAGAAAAATAATGGAAAACAGTAGAAAAATGAGCTTAGCGATCCTATATTCTAGAAAACTATCACTAAGCTCTTTTTCCAGTCATTCGCAATGTTTTTACACATCATAAATTTGTCTAAGCTTATTGCTTCAGTTTCATAGGTTCTCCGCAGCATGTTACATCGCCGGTACAGCAGGCTTCTGAGGCGCAGGTAACGTCTCCACATTCTTTTACAACCTCAAGCTCAAAACCACATCTTTCGCAGCGAAGAACCTGCCCCAGTTTCAAATCTCCACAATTCATCTTCATACCACCTCAATTGCTTGATAGAAAAGGTATGTAATTTAGATTCAAGCTGATTTTGAAACAATGTTTCTGAACACTGGTCTGTAAAGCCTGAACCGTAAGGAAGTCAAGGAATAATATGTTGCGAATTATTTGAATGTGAAAAATAATCTGGCAAATTTCTGGCAATAACAGAGATTACTGGATTAAACATAGAGATATTATTTATATAGTTGAGTCATATAGAATTAATATGTTTGACCAGGACCTGATCCGAAAACTGCTGGATGAAGGCACAATTAACCAAGCTCAGGCCGAAAAAATGTGAGCTGACCTTGAGGAATATCAAGCGGAGCACAGGTCAAAAAAGCAAATTATTGCCTTTTCTATAATAGGAGCAATATTGCTTGGGATTGGTGCTTCCTCTTTGTAGCTTCCAACTGGGAAAAGATAGGAGACATTTTCCGAATAATTCTTCTTGCAGGAAGCACTGTAAGAATACATTATGCTGGCTATTACCTGAGATATGAAAATCAGAAATATCCGAAACTGGGTTTTGCCCTGATTTTCCTTTCAGCTCTGTTTTTTGGAGCAAGCCTCTTTTTGATTGCCCAGATTTACAATATCAATGCAAACAACAGTACCCTTGTACTGGTATGGCTTCTTGGGGTTTCTCCACTTATCTAGGGCTACAGGTGTACTGCAGTTGCCGGGCTTTGCTCTTTACATTTTACCTCTGGATAAGCCTTCTGTACAATGAGAGAATTGACCTTCGTGAAATGATAAACATCCTGGGTCTTTACCTTATATCAGGCATTGCCCTCTATTTTACGGGAATTTTGCATGAGCTGTCAGAAAAAGTAAAACATGCTGCAGCAGCGTTTAAGTTCGTGGGGCTACAAGCTGTTCTCCTTCTAATATTTATACAGACTTTTAGATTCTGGGTGTCAAAAGACAAAGAGATTGTTCCCGTAATTCATGTTTTTTTAGGGATTCTTTCCTGGCAGTCCTGCTATTAAAACCGTTCCGATCAAAGCTTAAAGATTTCCAAACAGGCATGAGCATGGCTGCAAGTTTGCGGGAGTGGAACAATAAAAAGCTTCAGTTTGAGCGCCAGAAACTGTAGAATCATAAAAGATACATTGAGAATATGCGGATGAACCAGAAGAAAATCCTTTATTTAACCCTTATTTTCTGGCTCCTGATTTTCTCAGGCTTTATTGCTTATAAAGAATACACCCTCAGGACCGGCACTGAAGTTTTGCTCAAAACCCTGCCTGTAGATCCAAGGGACCTTTTCAGGGGAGACTACGTCACCCTTAATTATGAGATCAGTACCCTGGATATGGAAAGGATTGAGGCTGAGAATTCCTATTTCTACTACAGTGATCCTGTATATCTGTCACTGAAACTGGAAAATGGGTATGGCATACCTAAAAAAATCTACACAACCCCACCAAAGAATGAACTTTACATCAAAGGTAAGGTAAAAGATATCACATATGACTGGGAAGCAGAAGAGAACACCATTAAGGAACTCAGAGTAGATTACGGCATTGAAAGCTATTTCGTTCCTGAAGGCAGGGGAATCGAAATCGAGATAGAACAGCAGACAGGACGAAAACAGATTGATGCAAAAGTTATCATCGATAAATACGGAAATGCAGTAGTTAAAAGTTTATTAATCGATGGAGAAGAAATTGAGTTTTAAGCTTAAACCTTTTAAAAAAGGCAGTCTGCCTAATTCTCTGTAAATTTTCCGTTTTTTGAACTGGAGGGATGTTAATTTAAAAAGAATATCATGGGATATTTTCTTGAGAAAAATCCCCTATCCCGTTATAGTTTTTCCGAAAAAATATAAGTGTTCAAGCTTGCTTTTGAACTTCATTAATTAATTGTGCCGTCATGACTGTGTTTCCAATAGAAAAAAGATATATAATGAACGATAAAAGCCACCCAATTACAGGAACAAAGAGCATTGCAACCGTACATATAGATGTAACCAGTGCTTTTTTATCTTCCGAAACGTACACATATCCCCATCCTGGCACAAGAGATAACAGGAACGCCAGAGCTACAACTTTTTGCCCCTTCTCTTTCTCAATTTCACGACATTCTGGACAGAATGTGCTCCTTTTTCCCGCATATTCTAAAGTTTTAAAACAATTAACACAGTACGAATATTTTGATTTCACAATTCCCACTAATTTTGTCCGTTTATCTTCCCCATAAGTATACATATGCCCCAAGTTAAATACCACCTTTAAATAAAGTATATATAATAAAACTCATGAATGTATAAAAAAGTGATGTACATAAAAAATTATATTCAGAAAGTATCAAACGTTAGTATCATGAGTTTACTGTAAAGTTAAGAGTCGATGTTTTGTATACTGTGTGTAAATTTGTTTTTTGATCTTGGTGAAAGAGCGAAAACCCTGAGCAACATTTCGATGCGCGGTTTATTGAGTGCAGAAGTTCTGGCTAAAGAGGTTTGACCGAAAATTATATAATTAGGTAAATCCTAACTAATAAATCAGATCGAGATGAGGGAGAAAAAAGAGCATTTGTTCATAATTTTTGAAAAATTGATCAAAATTAAAAGCGAATGCTCTTCTCAAATCTTCTCAGAGTGTGGGTTATCGGATCTTACGCTCAAGCAGATCGAATATTTAAGAGCCATAGATGAAAACGAAGAAGTAACATTTAGCAAGCTTGCTAAGATCACAAGCAACTCAAAGCCCACCATTACCGAGATGATTAACAAGTTTGTCAAAATGGAGTGTGTCTATAAGGAGAGATCCAAGGACGATGGTAGAATTTTTTACATCCGTCTTACAGAGAAAGGGCATGCTGTAGCCCATGCTGAGGAGCACGCTTTATCACAGGTTATCGAGAGGATAGCAAATTCGCTGGATGAGAAAGAGATGGACATGCTTATCAAAATTCTTGGAAAGATAAGGTAATTTTTTTTGTCCGCAAAAAAAGTTAGGTAAATTGAAACTAAATATTTGAGATAATAATTGAGACGATTGACGATGTATTCAGAGCAAACTAGAGAAAACCGAGAGAAACTGGTAGTACCCCTTTTTGGAATAGTGGTTTACCCTAAAAGCCGGACAAAACTCATGGCTGACAAAGTTACCGGCGAAATCCTGCTAAATGAGATGAAAAATGCCGAATCCGTGAGTGCCATTGGGCTGACAGTAAAAAGCGGCACAAAAGCTTCGGACCTGTCCGAAGACAGCTTGTATAAAATAGGAAATTTACTTAAAATCACATTTATACAGCCTGCTGATGACGGATATCTTGTTGTCGCAAAGGCTATTCAGAGAGTAGAAGCAGTCTCTATATATAGAAGAGATGGGCTGTTTTATGCGACATACAGTCCTGTCTATGATGTGCCTGACTTCGATGAAGACACTGAAGCCGAAGTTATGGCAAGCATAAAGGAGACAATTTACGAAATAAGCAAGAAGTTCCAGGGTTCGGAGCAGTTTACCCGCCCCATTGAGAAGATGGAATCCATTGACCAGATAATAGGCTTTGTCATGCCGTACATACCTGTGAAACTTGCTGAAAAACAGAGGCTTCTGGAGCTAGCTTCAGTTCGTGAACGGTATCTTTTGTTCCTCCACATTCTGACAAAGCATAAAGAAAATGTTAACTTCCAGATCGAAATGGCAAAAAAAGTTACCGACAGAATAAGCAAGTCGAACAGAGAAGCAATGCTCCGCGAGCAGCTGAAGATTATTCAGGAAGAACTCAATGAAGGAGATGATTCAGCATCAGGTGATGCCGCATACAGGGAAAGGATTGAGAACTCAAAGATGCCTGATGAGGTAAAAAAGAAGGCTCTGTCCGAGCTGAAGAAACTCGAAACTGGAGGCAATCACAATCCTGAAGCCAATATTATAAGGAATTACCTCGACCTCTTGCTCGACCTTCCCTGGGTAACCGAAGAGAAAAAGAGCATTGACATTGCCGAAGCCCGGCGTGTGCTTGAGAGCAACCACTACGGACTTGAAAAGGTCAAGGAGAGAATAATCCAGCACCTGGCAGTAATGAAACTGAAAAAGGAGAAGCAGGGCTCAATTCTACTTCTTGTTGGTCCTCCAGGAACCGGGAAAACAAGCCTTGGAAAAAGCATTGCTGATGCCCTGGGCAGGAAATACGTGCGGGTCAGCCTCGGAGGCGTCAAAGATGAAGCCGAAATCCGTGGTCACAGGCGGACATATATAGGAGCTCTTCCAGGAAGGATTATTCAGGGCATGAGAAAAGCAGGCACCAAAAATCCGGTATTTATCCTTGATGAGGTTGATAAGCTTTCAGCTTCTTACTCTGGAGACCCGGCAAGTGCCCTTCTCGAAGTCCTTGACCCTGAACAGAATAGCACCTTCTCAGATCATTATCTGGAAGTTCCATACGACCTGTCGGATGTGCTGTTCATAGCTACTGCCAACTCTATGGCAAGTATCCCATGGCCGCTTCTGGACAGAATGGAGACGATTGAGATCTCAGGGTATACAAAGAATGAGAAGCTCGCTATCGCAAAAGCCCATCTGCTTCCCTATATCCTGGAGGAACATGGTCTTGATGCGGAAAAACTCAAAATCGAGGATGAAGCTCTGAAGGTAATTATTGATAGGTACACCCGAGAAGCAGGCGTTCGTGGGCTTAAAAAACAACTTGCTAAGATTGCAAGATTCGTATCCGAAAAGATCGTTTCAGGCAAAGCCGACCTTCCTTACGTTGTAAGGGTGGATATGCTTAAAGAAATCCTCGGAAAAGAGATAATTCGGCAGGAAGAAGCCAGAAAAGAGAATGTACCCGGCGTGGTTACAGGACTTGCCTGGACACCTGTAGGAGGAGATATTCTCTTCATAGAAGGCACGTTTATGCCAGGCACTGGAAAGCTTACGCTTACAGGGCAGCTTGGGGATGTTATGAAAGAATCGGCAAAGATATCTCTGAGCCTTGTAAGGTCAAGGCTTGCAAACACTGTAAACAGCTTTGACTTTACTTCAAGCGACATCCACATCCACGTGCCTTCAGGTGCAACCCCAAAAGATGGTCCATCTGCTGGTGTGACCCTTTTCACGGCTCTGACATCCCTGATTACGGGCAAAGCGGTTGACCCGAAACTTGCCATGACAGGAGAGGTAACGCTAAGCGGCGCCGTACTGCCTGTTGGCGGCATAAAAGAGAAAGTCCTTGCAGCCCATAGGGCAGGCATAAAGAAGGTAATCTTGCCGAAAGAGAACGAAAGGGATCTTGAGGATGTGCCTGAGGATGTCAGAAACGAACTTAAGTTCATACCTGTAGAGACCATCGAAGAAGTCCTGAAAGAAGCCCTGGATATTGACCTGCCCAGACCGGTAGCGTCATTTCCAGGAAACACTTTCGCACCTGCACACAATGCATAAGTGTTAAGAATTATGCCTAAGCACTGAAAATAATGCATAAACCTTAACAGGTGCAGAATAGGGGTAACGGCTTTCAAAGCCGCAAATACCCCGTACTTTTCCTAATTTTGCATAATTCTGAAACACCTTTTATTTTTCTTCCCATTTTTTTTCATGATCAGATTTTCTTGCCTAACTTATTCGGAATTCTATCTGATATTTCTATCTGATATATGTCTGGAGGATTCAAAGCACTTCAGTTCTTTTTTATAGCGATTGTGATAGCCGTATCGGAAATAAAATTTCTATTTTATAGACAGCAAATATTATCCTGTTTGGAGATTTATATGAAAACGGAACGTTTGGAGGTAAAATATGAAAGTAATGGCAATAAACGGAAGCCCAAGGAAAAACTGGAACACAGCGACCCTGCTGGAGAAAGCTCTTGAAGGTGCAGCATCAGAAGGCGCAGAAACAGAAATTGTCCATCTCTATGACCTTGAGTTCAAAGGGTGCACAAGCTGCTTTGCCTGCAAATTAAAAGATGGAAAAAGCCTTGCAAGATGCGCGATTAAAGATGAACTGACCCCTGTGCTTGAAAGGCTGGAAGAAGCCGATGCGGTAATCCTCGGATCGCCAATATATCTCGGGAACTTAACGGGAGAAATGAGATCCTTCATGGAACGCTATATATTCCCGTATATTACTTACTCAGTTGATGTTCAGACATTTTATCCGAAAAATATCCCGGTTGGTTTCATCTACACCATGAATATCAAGGAAGAAAACTTTGATATGTTTTGTCTTGATAAGGTTTTTGAACTGAACGAAAGGCTTGCAACAAGAATTTTCGGATATTCTGAATCATTATGGAGTACCGACACATACCAGTTTGATGATTATTCAAAGTACCTCTCATCAATCTTCAATCCCGAAGAGAAGGCAAAAAGGCAAAAAGAAGTTTTCCCACAGGACTGTCAGAAAGCCTTTGAGATGGGAGCAAGGTTCGTGAGAAGGCAAAAAGCTCTGGAAGCAGAGAAGGAGAAATAATAAAAAATTAAAGGAAAAATAATAAAAATTACATGAAAAATAATAAAACTTAAAGAAAAAAATTACTTAAACTCAGGCAGCTTCACCACACCCTTGAAGAGCTTGCAAAAAAGTTAAATCTATCCACAGCTTCAGAAGAAAGCCCCAGTTCTTCAAACATTTCCCTGAAAACTGTCCTGTATTCTTCTTCAGGTATAGTTTCTCCACTGCTTCCTGCAGGCATTATGATTTCTAGTCTGACCTTCCCAGAGGCATCGAGGTCAACTATGTACCTGTTCCCATTATTATAAGTCATTATCCTCGCCTCCGGGACAAAATATCTTACCGAACCCAGCCGGTTTCCGTCCTTAAGAAAAACTTCTTCTATGTCTGAGCCTGCTGTGGAGTACGCATAAATACCCATAGGTGAACTGTAACTGGAATAGTCACTGCTTTCCATGAGATAGGCATATACGCCCGGAAAATCCGGAGATTCATTCACCTGTATTTCAGCGTTCCAGGTCTGGTTTTGTGCTGCTTTTTTCAGAGCCCCAAGATAATTTTCCGAAGCTTCATCATCCAGGCTGAAGAGAAGCCCGAATTTTTCAAGCATCCATGAGTCATCCGGAAATTCCGATATCTGTAAGGGAGATCCGGGGTCGGAGTGGCTGAAGTTCGAAATCGCCACATAGGTTCTGGCTTCCGATTCGTCTTCACAAATGAAAACCGTTAGCTCGGAGTTACTATTATAATTGAACCTTATATCCTGCACACGAGCAGCACCTCCGAAACTTTCCCGGACTTCCGGGACATCACCGGGATCAAAGCCCGAAAAACTTCCGGGCCAGGGCCAGGAGCCTTCCACCTCATAACCAGCTTTCTCCGCTTTTGTAAGTACGGAACTGTAGTCAAAAGACCCGATATCAACTTTCTCCTCAGTATAGTACCAGGAGCTATCAATCAAACCCATTATTAAAAAAGGGCTGTAGAGATACAGTACAAAAAGGAGAGGAAGAATTAATAATAGTATCAGTATGACCTTTTGCTTATTCACGAAACCCTCAACTCCTTGGAAAATATTAGTAGACTGGTGACACTGCCAGTGTTAGAAATTATATAAAATCTTAAAAAGTTCAGAGAGTACAAAATAGCTTTTCATAACATCACAATATAGTATAAAAATAATAAATAAGTTTGCCTTACTTTGCAAACTGTCAGATCAAAAAAACTAGAGAATTTGCGAATCAGAGAAGCCTGCTCAAAGCAGTTCCAAGATGGAAATATAGGTTGATCTCGAAACAGGAGACTCAGTAAAAATCAAAGAATCGGGACTCTATGTTCAAACAGTCCCTCTGATACCTCTTTTCTGCAAAATGCACCACGCAGCAAGTACAAGGGTTCCGCAGCCTAGAGCAATTGCTCCGAGCACAGGGATCTTATCTCCCCACTCAAGGGAGATAAACCACATACCTATAGCCCCGAGGGTGAAATAGGTGAAAATCAGCAGGGAAGAAGCCGAACCTGTGTCCCTGTCAACCTGTTCCAGAACAAGGTTGTTGCTTGGTGGCCGGCTAATACCGACTGAAAAGGTTATTAGGAACATTGGCAGGGCAAAACTCCAGGGGCCATGCTTCCCGGTTGTGAGAAGAAGGATTCCGCCCAGTAAGATTCCTGCAAAACCCATTGTCATTAGGTGTCCGGAACTGAAGACCTTTCTTAACCGGAGACAGGTAATAGAGCCAACCATAATCGCAAGCGCGTTGAAAGCAAAGAAGTAACTATACTTCTGCTCTGTGAGCCCGAATTCAGTGACATAAATCGTAGAAGAGCCTGCTACGAAACTGTAAAGAGGAAAAAGGCTGATTGACATTACCAGTACCATTATCAGGTAAAGAGGATTGAGCATCAGTCGGCCGTAGGCATGCATTACTCTGGAAAATGGAGTGTTCGATACCGAAGTTAGCGTCTCGGGAAAACGAAGAACTCCAAACATTCCGATCCCTCCCATAACTGCCTGTATAATAAAGATCCAGGGCCAGGAGAAGTCAACAAGGATCCAGCCTCCGATTACAGGAGCAAGCATGGGAGCAATTGCCATTATAACAGCTGTATATGCCAGCACTCTTTCCCTTTCCTGCCCCGAGAAAATATCCCTTGTCATTGCCATTGAGAGAGAAGAGCTTGCGGCAGCTCCTGCCGCCTGGAGCATGCGAGAGAATATTAACATGGATGCGCTTGATGCCAGAGCACAGAGAAAACTCGCAACTATGTATACTGCAAGCCCGAAAAGCAAAGGTTTGCGGCGGCCAAACCTGTCGGAAATCGGTCCATAGAATAGAAGGAAAAAACCATAGGTAACAAAGAAGCAAACCAGGGTCAGGTTGATCACTGAAAGGGGCTGATTCCAGGTTTCGGCAAGAGAAGGAAGAGCAGGGAGCATCATATCTGTTGACATTGCGGGAAAAGCTGTTAAAAGAGCTAACAACGGTATTGTTCCCTTTAGATTATCTCGCAAGTTTCCGTTCTGGTTACCTTTAAAGTTATATTTTCCTTTTCGAAAATGCATAGTGGGTCCTTTTACGTTTTTACTTGTTAAGTATATAATCAAATATAATAATTTGCTAAATCTAATAACTGGCTAAATCCAGAAACTCATTATAACCGGATAAACTGATAATAAAGGACATACTGGTTATGAGAGGACAAACTGGTTGTGATAGAATTCATAATATGTAAACTGCCTAAGGAAGGATAAACTAAGGCAAGTGTGATGAGTATCGAAAATAACAGAAGGATTTATAAAAGTTGTCAGTCTGTCCGGATTAAGAAAGTTAATTTAGTCAAAGACTAAAATTTCGTCAATATCAAGTAAGAGGTTAACCGCGGAGACCATAAAACTACCTATTAAGAGACTATCCGAGAAGTGTTGTGACCTGTGATTATTTAAAATAGGAAAGACAGCCGACAGTTAATATATTCTTAATGAGAAATAACAACTTGTTATTTTATTCTTTTGAAAATTGTAAACACTCTTAATACTCAAAGAATGAAATGTTCTTAATTACACAAAGAATGCCCCATAAATGAAATTTGGTATTCGAGGAAGCAAATATGAGAATTAAGTTAACCAGTGTGTTTGTAGATGATCAGGAAAAGGCTCTTAAGTTTTATACTGAGATTTTAGGCTTCGTTAAGAAAACCGATATACCAGTGGGAGAATTCAGGTGGTTAACTGTTGTCTCTCCCGAGGAACCCGAAGGCACAGAATTACTTCTTGAGCCAAATGACAATCCGGCTGCCAGAGAATTCCAGAAAGCACTTTATAATCAAGGGATACCATTAACAGCTTTTTTCGTGGAAGATATTCAAAAAGAATATGAACGAATGAAAAATCTTGGCGTGAAATTTGCCCAGGAACCAACAAAAATGGAAACCACAACCATCGCCGTATTTGATGACACCTGTGGCAATCTCATACAGATAGTGCAGAATAGTTCTGCTTAAATCTTATTCAAAAACTGTATTTTACACAAAGTTTAGATCAGACAAAATTATCCTTGATAGGACAAAAAATAGCTTGAATAAAAAAAATTTGATGTGCTCTCAATTTACTGATTGGTTTAATAAGTATACTTTCATTTAAAAATTAGACACAGATTATAACATTATGAACTCACCTTTTTATTCCAGCCATTAAAAAAGGAAAAGTGAGCAACTTGATAGAACAGCAGCAGTTAATCTATTTTATTGCAGCCTCTGTGACACTTACGCTTCTTCCGGGTCCCGATATCTTATTCGTACTGACCCAGAGCATTTCCCAGGGCAAGAGAGCAGGAATTGTAACCGCATCCGGACTCTGTACAGGCGTATTTGTCCATACCACTGCAGCAGCACTAGGAATTTCTGCTCTTGTGTATAAATCCGCTCTCGCCTTTGAGATTATAAAATATGCAGGGGCAGCTTATCTGCTCTACCTCGCCTGGCAAGCCTTGCGAGAAAATGGAGAGTTAATCTCTTCTGCACCTGTCCGGGAAACCAGTGCCGCTGCCCTTTACAGGCGAGGAATTTTTATGAATGTCTTAAACCCCAAAGTTGCTCTCTTTTTCCTTGCCTTCCTGCCCCAATTCGTAAATATAGATTCCGGAAATATTCCTGTGCAGATGATATTTCTAGGAATAATCTTTATGGTTCAGGCCTGGCTGATTTTTTCCGCAATCTCAGTCTTTGCCGGATCCATTGGCGAAAAAATAATACAGAAGCCAGGCATTGGCAGGTACATTAACTGGGGAAAAACTGGGATTTTCACATTCATTGGGATTAAGCTTGCTCTATCTCATAAATAAGTAAAGATATTGTTAAAAGTAACCCAGTGAAGAATCATGACTGACTAGCCGGGCTACCTAGTTTTCCCTTCTGTTGTTCTGCAAACTTTTTAAATTCTTCTGCCTCTATCACAGGAAACACATCTACCTGGCACAAGTCGGTGAACGGCAGATTATAAGTTATATAATCTTTGACAGTTTCTACATCATACAGCGTAATCACACGCCCCCCGCCTGCATCAAACCATTGATTAATGACTTTTAAACCATTCGGAAAACCCATTTTTTCCACTTGTTCCCATCGTTTATACAGTTCCATTGTATTTTCAGGATCAAATGTTGTTATATCTAACAATAGCATATTTTTCATTCCTTATTTTATCTGATTACTGAGTATAAAAAATTAGTCTGTTTTTACTAGTATATAGGATGCAAGACTCATAAATGTTTTATACAAATAAGAGAGCTTGTATCAAAAAAGCTGACTCCCTGCTCTGGAATTGCTTAAAACCCTAAAATGCGATAAAACAATTGATAAATTGCAATCTCCACATTTAACAATTAATAGGTCAGATAACTTTCCATCTCTTGATAGATTTATCTCTGCACCAGATTTTGAATAAGCTTCATTCTATAATGTTTGAAATTGATATTGGGCTGGTGCTGTGAAATGAAATGCCCTGCATGTGGTATAGAAAATCGGAGAAGAAATTCAAGAAAAAGAATGGTTATTTATTAAGAGCATCGATCTTAAAGATCGGTTAGTAATGACATGTTATACTTTTTAATATCATTAATGAGTAAGTCACTTATTCTCTGTCTCTAGTCGGGATTCTAGGTATTCCTTCAGAACTACAGCGTTGTTCAATTTTTCATCTTTTGCAGCATAGAGCAGGGTCAGATCGGTTTCTCTAGCTTTTGCGAGAAGTTGCTGCACATAATCCTCTTTATGCTCAAGCTCTTTAAGGTAGCATTTCCTAAATTCCTCCCATTTTTCAGGATCATGAGAAAACCATTTTCTGAGCCTGTCTTCAGGAGCTATTTCCTTTATCCAGAGATCAAATCTTGCTTCGCTTTTCTTGAGACCTCTGGGCCAGAGTCTATCCACAAGTACCCTGAATCCATCTTGATCGGACGGCTGCTCGTAGACTCTTTTAACTCGGATCAATGGATGCTCCCTCTTAACCAATTTAACTCTTTTAACCAGTTGCTCCATCTAAACAAGTTAATTTATGTTTATGTACATTAATGCTTTATATCTGTTTTTTATACCCAGCTTTCAGATTTGCTTTTTATTCCATTTTTTGATTCAATTTTTACTCTTATCTGTTTGGCTCTGGTTTAGTTTTCCTTTCTAGCATAACCTTCTATTTTTACTTGTAACAATTTTCCTTTTATCCCGACTGGGCTTTTTATATCACGGCACCCAATATAACATGTGTTGTCTGTGAAGAAGAGTGTAAAGTTTTGTAAAAATTTAATAAGAACTATTTAATAAAAGTCCCGTACGTTATATAACTATCAGGGGGAAGCATGAGCCAAGGATATGTAAAAAATCTTGTCACCAGAACAATGAGAGAATGGATGGAAAATGATTCCATGACATACAGTGCTGCACTGGCTTTTTATTTTGTACTGAGTCTTCCTGCACTTTTATTATTTTCGGTATCAATAGGCAGTATTTTTTTGATGTCAAAAAGCATTCAGGAAAACATACTCGGTTATCTAGAAGGGGTAGTTGATGAGAGCATAATCAGCATGATCACCTTACTTTTCGAGCGTATTCCGGACATTAATTCTCTCTCTATAAACGCATTAATAGGGTTTGCAATTCTACTCTGGAGCGCTAGCAATATTTTCAGGCAGTTGAAGAACTTCCTTGAACGAGCCTGGAATATAAAACCCTCTGAACCCAATAATATAATGGACTTTGTAAAGGATGCTATGGTATCTTTTGCTATTGTTATTCTCTTTGGAGGGCTGCTCGTACTGAGCATACTTGTTGAAGGGTTCGTTTATACGATCTCAAGATTCTTCCAGAATTATTTTCCTTTCTCACCTTCCATTGCAGATTATGCAGGTTCTATAGCTAGTTTCCTAATGCTTGTGCTATTCTTTATCCTTGTGTATAAACTTCTTCCGGATAAAAGTTTTAATTTGAAATCTGTTCTTATGGGGTCCCTGATAACAGTAATTATGATAACGATAGGTAAATATGTTATGGCACTTTATTTTCTGTACGCCAATCCTGCAAGTGTATATGGGGCTATAGGGTCGATTATATGGTTATTTCTTCTCATCTATTATTCCTCGATAATGATTACTATCGGTGCGGTATTTACAAAAGTTTATTCTGAAAGCTAAAAGTGTACTAAAGATCCCTGCTTCTGTAAGAAAAATCTGTTTACACAAATCGAGATTCTGGCATGAGAGTGAAAAATGTCAGATTGAAGTCTAAAGCCAGAAACCTTCTGAATTCGAAATCTAAATAAAAAAATAAGAATTGGATTCTTAACTTAAAGATCAGACTTTGCTGTTATAAGTATTCCGTTTTTCACTTTTTCTCCACTTTTTCCTCTTTGAGAACCTTTTTTGCAATAAGGAAAACCGCAAATGCAATAATAATAAAGTTTATTAATTCTGCCAGAAAAGCTCCCCAACTTAATACTACAGACCCCAGTTCAAGAGTAGCCTCCCTCCAGGCTCCTCCGGGAATAAAAGGCGTGATTATTGGCATGATTATATTATCCACAAGGGATTTTACAAGAGCTGTAGATGCGATACCCATGATAAAGGCAACTGCAAGTGGGATTACCTTATATTCGTAGAGAAAATCTTTAAATTCACTTAAAAGCCCCATTTGATCCTCCTGTTAATAGATAACTGAAACAATTGGCAATAAAATTAACAGATATATCTAAATTGTAAATTAAGTTCTTAATAAAATAGGAAACATTATTCAGAATTATATACAGAGTAAATATATAAAGGGTTGCTTGAGAAACTGTTAGAAAAAATAGTTCAGCCCTAAAGCTCAAAGGCACGAATTAGTGCCAGCGTTCCATGTGTCTGGAATGGGTTTCAAGATAGGCGCCTTTCTCATAGAAATGGTCATAGAATTCGAGATCCAGGTGCTGTGCCTGAAGATAGGGCATGACAATAATGCTCGGAACCGTTCCAGGGAATTTCCCGAAACGGTCGTAAATGTACTGGGCCTGTAAAGCAATACATGCCTTAAACTTTTCATCGTGCCGCTTTGCCCTGCTTCGGACTGCCTTTGTATCCTTGTAATAGCCTGGGGTTTCCGGATGGAAGGGACCTCCGGAACCGAATTTTCTTTCAGTCAGGGCATCTACAGCCTGGCGCATGTCCTTGTAGTGAGGAAGCGTATAACCCTCAAACACTCCCGGAAGCCCGGTAGGATTGGGAAGGGACCAGCGTTCATCCGTATCATACCTGAAACCAAGTCCGGGCACGTCGGGGTTCCCACTCGCTCCGAGAACTGCAAAAGGATCCATGCCGTTAAACATCCAGCCGCCCAATCCCATTGCCTGCAGCATAAGCATTCCCGAGTAACAGGCGATTGAAAGTTCTGCAGTGGCTTCCGAGAATGACCATAGTTCAAGAAAACTCAAAGGTAAGGGATTCTCGGTGTCAACAAGCTCGCTAAATTCCTCAAGCCCTTCTATCCTTTGCCCATGCACATCATCATAAAAACATGTCCCATTCTGCGTGTAGTAACAGAGCCCAGCAAGCACGTGCTGGGCAAGGTCAGCAACAGGAATAATAAGTGTTGTGCCCGGCTGGTTGACGACCCAGGTATTGTGGGCTTCGACATATGGAGTCTCAGGAGGGATCTTCAGCCTGCCGTCTGCAATTTTTCTAACTCTTGCTCTGTGTGCCCTGAGCAATTCTTCGGTCTCGAAAGTCCCGTTTTCCGAGCGTCTGGCAAGCTCGGGAGCATCACGAGTCTCGAAGAAATAAACGCCTGTATCGTCTGTGAAAAAAACTTCGCTTGTATGGAAGCCGGCAGCCGATGGAAAAGTACGCCCTCCTGCACTGCATGCATAGTTGGCAAGGTAAGGGGCATATCTCTCCCCGCGCATAATCAGATTGTGCCAGCCGGTATTACCTGCTACTGCCGAAAGCACCAGCACCTGTTCCTCTTCAGTCAAAGGCAGAGGATCATGCTTTGATTTGTACTTGAAATAGCCATCCGGAATTGAAGCCCCCATAAAGAAACGGCGTGCCCTTCTGCCAAAAAGTGCATCCACAAATTTGAAATCAAGAACATCCTTAAAACCAGGTGGAAGATTTTCCCTATCCATGTCCAACACCCCATGACAGATTTTGTTAAAGCATTTATAAGGCTTTTGCCCAGTGGCTGTTTCAAAGATGGCTACATATAAGCTACCTCTATAAATTTAACCGGATGCCTTTGCCCAACTAAAAAATTCAGCTAAACAGAACCTTACAATCTGAATGAAGCAAAGTTATCTTATGTACTCGTCTCTTCGGGGTGAAAATACCTCGATAGCTATGGAATCCTCTAGAGTTTCAACGGCATGAGCTACACCGCCTGAAATGTTCCAGGAATCCCCTGGCTCCACATCAAAAGTTTCTTCCCCGATGGTCAGAATAATTTTACCTGAAATCAGGTAACCGGTATGTTCGTGAATATGGTCATGGGTTGGAAGAATACCGCCATCTTTCAGAAAAAATTCGCTCATCAGAGTCTTTTCTCCATATACTATTGTTTTCATACTAACTCCAGGAAGAATTTCCCTGTAACTATTTGCCTTATTTTTGTAAAACATAATACCCTCAACCTTCTGCTACAAACAGATCTGTAAAAAATAAAAACATAATAAATTCAGAAAGAACTCAACTTTACATATTTTTTCTTCCATTTTAATTTGTCGTAAGCCTGTAAATTTAAGGTTTAGCCTGCATTTCGGGGTTTGACCGAGGATTAAGAGAAAAATCTTGAAATTATAACATCCCCCATTTTTCTTTGCTTGAATTTCATAAAATCGACAAGGTAATATTATAACAATAATTTTATATATTAGGAACACATATTATAGTGTAAGGCATCTGATATAAACGCTTTTCTTATACCCAATTCATTTTTATCCCCCTCCCCCCTCCCAAACTCCCAAACACTCCCAATATCAGATGCCTTCCCCTTTTAATTTTCAGTTTCTCGAGATTTTTACATATTCATTTCTTTAGCCTTTCCATCTTTACATCTTTACAACTTTTTAATAGTATTTAGTTTCTTTTTGTCGCCTATATATCTTAGCCTATGTCTTAGAGACTCTCCAATTTCAACTGCATCTCGTTTATTTCTCTTATAAACTCACAGTCCTGAAAGTATCTTGATATTACTTCATCAAAAAGATTATTTAAAAAATTTGGAAGAAGGAACAACAGCCTATGAGTTTTTAACAGGGAATGCAGATTCTATACTCAGTTTCTGAATGAAAAATTCAGGGAAAAAAGTTTTTACAGAAAATAATTTGAGTACTTCGAAAAATTCCCACAAAATAGCAGTATAAAATCAATTTTATATATTTATGGGTATTATTATACTCTGGGCATCTGTAAACTCTCCTTTTAAACACCCCCCTTCTTTATCCCTGTTCCTCCTTAATAAAAACGGATGCCCTTTTCCTTCTAAAAACCTATTTTCTTCCAAGAACCTGTAGAGCCTTTGCTGGAAATGGAAATATTATAAACGAATTCGCTCTTTTGCTCCCTCCTCTCTTTTGCTTTTTCCTATTTTCTCTTGTTTTCTCCTATTTTCTCTTGCTTCTCCTCTCTTTTGCTTTTTTGAGTCTTTCAATTTTACAGAGGAGGCTTTAAAATTGCTTAATAGGCATATTAATGTAAAAACGTATTAGAGAATAAAACAAAATTACGTAAAGAGAAATGGAGATGATACATTGACAGAAAATCCGTTACAGGTTATTGTGGATCAGGACCCTGAATTATTTAACCTGCTTGAAAATACACGTGAACTTGCATTTGTGGAAGGCGGGATTCCTATCAAATACAAGTTCCTGCTCGCAATGGCTCTGGATGCAGCCGGTGGCTCGGCAGGTGGAGTAAAATCCCTTGCAATCCAGGCAATGCAAGCTGGAGCAACAAAAGAGGAAATAATGCAGGCAGTAAGGATAACCCAGTACATTTGCGGGGCTGGAGCCGTTTATACAGCTTCAGAGGCACTTAAAGATATTTTATGAATTAAGAAAAATCAGCAGCTTTAACAGGTTTGACATTTTAACCCTCCCATATCGAGTACCTGCCTCAGGCAAGCAATACAACCGTGATTGTAGATTCTGAACACATTTTCTCTGCTAATTTATACTATCACTTCATTTATATTAATATCTTTATTTCGCAGATAGATGAGATAAACTCGATAAAGAAACTAAAAACGGAAATTCTCTTCCAGGAACAGGGCAGATGCTGCCGAAATTAGATATAAGATACAATATATTCAGGAATTCAACAAGCCATTCGTGCGGTAATCATCGTCGAAATATACTTTGAATCTTTTGGCGAGGAATTAAAGCTAGAATGGATCACTTTGAAACGGGGAGGGGTTTAACATGGAGGATATTCAGAAACTTATGGAAATGCCTGTTAATGAACTGTTGCAGGAATTAAGAGCCCGTGAAACAAAAACCGGGAAAACTGCTATGGCGGTACCTGCAGAACCAAGTGAAAGTCTCAGAGAGTTCGATGATGCAACAATTGTCGGGGTTCTTAAAGAGAAACAGAGAGTAATTTACGGAATTGATGACCGTATTGATGTGTGTTATCTTCCCGACGGACCAGACAAGGATGATGTGGACAGCGTAGTCGCTCTTTTCAGAGCCTCAAAAGTAATTGATAATGGGGATGGTACCTCTACGTTGCAAACCAGCAACTTCGGTGAATCTAAAAATCTGTGCCCTGGGGAACGCTTCAGAAACCAGCCGACAGGAGCTTTCTGTTCTGGTTTTCTAGTTGCACCTGACATCATCGCTACAGCTGGACATTGTGTCAATGCCGGCAATGTAACAAATGTTCGCTTTGTATTCGGATTCCGTATGCGTGATTCAAACACTGCAGAAACTATCATTGACAATACGGAAATCTACCGCGGTGTAGAACTTATAGGGCGAGAAGAAGCAGGACATGGGGCGGATTGGGCACTTGTACGGATTGACCGTCCGGTAACCAACCATCGTATTGCCCGGATAAGAAGGAATGGTAAAGTAAGTGACACTCAAAAACTGCACGTTATAGGGCATCCAGCCGGCTTGCCCACAAAATTCGCGGGTGGAGCGTCAATTCGCGATAATCAGAAGGGCGCATTTTTCACAGCAAATCTTGATACTTATGGGGGAAACTCGGGATCTCCAGTCTTTAACAGTGAGACTCATGAAGTTGAAGGTATTCTTGTTCGGGGTGAAACCGACTTTGTCAGCCAGGGTACCTGTAATGTCTCTCTTGTTTGCCCGAGTTCAGGATGCAGGGGAGAGGACTGCACCCGGACTACCGAATTTCAGCACCTTGTCCCTGAGCCGTCATCCCTTCAGGAACAGCCAATCCCTCGCTGAGAAGACGACTCAGATAGCAAGTCAATAAGAGTATCTTTCTTGTGGTCAGGCAAACGATAAAGCATCGTTTTATTGATTATCCAATCAGATCGACACCGTATTCCTTTTTCTGTAGGGGAGCTACACTTGCACGGTGTCGATCTATAAGCCTGAGGAATTTCAGTAGCTGGCTATAATAAATGAGCAAAAGCTAAATGAGCAGAAGCGTACACCATGTCTTTCTCAACTGTTGATTTTAAAGCCTTTGAAAAAAAAGCAGCTTCAGCTATTGACAGCGCCGAGTCTCTTGAGGAGATTGAAACATTCCTCAGATCACAGCCTGGCGTAAAGTCTGTGCAGCTGGGAGATTACCTGATGAAATCAAATCCCCCGCAGCGTGAGTTTATAGTAGAGTTCAGCATGCAAGACGGCTCAACGGTCAAGAAGATTGTCAATATTTTTGACCTGGGCAACCAGCGGTTCGAGTTCAACGAGCTGCGTGACGAGTAATAGCTATATTCCCTGAGAAAAAAAGACTAATATATTTGGAAATAGCCTTATTCACACGAATAAAAATCTATTTTTTACATTGAGTAAAAATGTTTTTTGTTCAGTTCAATAAAAATTTTAGATTAGTTTTTTCTATTTTCATACGGTTTGGGTACTTTATTCCATTAATAAAGATACAATAACGTATAATTACGTTAATGACGTCATCCTAAAGGTAGAGAGAATAATGGGAGAAAGAGAGCAAGGGGGGATGTGGATGCTTTACCGAAGGATGCCAAAGACCGGAGACAGGATCTCAATACTGGGTTTCGGGTGCATGCGGTTTTCTGTTAAAGATGGAAAGATTGACAGGGAGAAGGCAAAGCGCCAGGTACGTTATGCAATTGATCATGGAGTGAACTACATCGATACGGCGTGGACATATCATCTTGGAGAGAATGAACCCTTCCTGGGTAAGATCCTTGCTGGCGGATATCGAGAAAAGGTCAAGCTTGCTACAAAACTTCCCTCATGGATAATAAAAAGCAGGAAGGATATGGACAGGATACTGAATGCCCAGCTTGAAAGGCTCAGGACAGACCATATCGATTATTATCTTGCTCACTCACTTATCGGAACTTTATGGGACAGGCTGGAAAGCCTTGGAGTAACCGATTTCCTTGACAGAGCGAAAGCTGACGGTCGAATTAAAAATGCGGGATTTTCTTTTCATGGATCAGTCGGGGATTTCAAGCGAATTGTAAATGCATATCCCTGGACTTTCTACCAGATCCAGTATAATTTCCTTGACCGAAAGAATCAGGCAGGTACTGAAGGGCTTAAGTATACCGCCTCAAAAAACTGGGGGTTATTGTCATGGAGCCCCTGCGCGGAGGTAAACTGACAAGGTTTATACCACCTGAGATCAAAGAGATCTGGAACGAAGCTGAAATAAAACGTACACCTGCGGAATGGGGACTTCGCTGGGTGTGGAACCATCCCGAAGTTACGGCTGTGCTTTCAGGCATGAATGAGGAATCCCATATTAAAGAAAACCTGAGAATCGCAGACGAAGCCTATCCGAACTCCCTGACTGAAGCTGAAATGCAGCTGGTGGATAGGGTTGAGGAGAAATACCGCAAGCTTATGAACACAGGCTGCACAGGCTGCAGATATTGTTTACCCTGTCCTTCAGGCGTGGACATTCCTAGCTGTTTTGAGATATATGACAACGTATACCTCTCGGGCGATGAGGATGAAGGCAAGCTTATGTACGCAGCAAAACCAGGTGGAATAATAAGAGATGATGTCCCTGGCTATGCTTCCCAGTGCGTACAGTGCGGACAATGCCTTGAAAAATGCCCTCAACATCTGGATATACCCGCTTTACTGAAGACCATTGCACAAAAATTCGAAGGCGCCGATCCGGAAATCTGGAAAGATGCTGCAAGAGAAAAGTTCGGTAAGGAACAGGAAGCTAAAAGCCATTTAAATCTGGAATCTACAGAAACAAATTCTACTCTGTTTTGAGCACATCCCCGTTGTACCGGTTTATCACCAACCATCGCGCCGCTTGACCACGCCGTTCTGGGGTTTTCGCTCAAGCCTTTTTTGAAAAGGTTTTTGATCAAACTTTTTTCTAAAAAGTTTGCGTTCAAGCAGTTTTTTGAAAAGGCTTGTGGAAAAAATTAAAAGTCAGGGAGACAACTTAAAAAGAAAGGGTAATGGAAATGTTGTACAGAAAAATTCCAAAGAACGGAGATGAGCTCTCTATACTTGGGTTCGGATGCATGCGCCTTCCTGTGAAAGAAGATGGAAAGATTGATGAAGAAAAGGCTACCCGGCAGGTGCGATATGCAATTGACCACGGGATAAATTATATCGACACAGCCTGGCCATATCACATGGGGGAAAGTGAGCTTTTCCTGGGCAGGGCGCTTGCAGGCGGATATCGGGAAAAGGTCAAGCTTGCTACAAAACTCCCATCCTGGACAATAAAAAATACCGATGATATGGACAGGATCCTGAATTCCCAGCTTGAAAGACTCAGGACAGATCATATTGATTATTATTTAATTCATGGGCTTGTGGGGACTTTATGGGATAAAATGGAAAAGCTTGAGGTTCTGGACTTCCTTGATAGAGCTAAGGCTGATGGCAGAATAATAAATGCGGGATTTTCATTCCACGGGTCAATTGAGGATTTTAAGCAGATTGTGGATGCCTATCCCTGGGTTTTCTGCCAGATCCAGTATAATTATCTGGATGAAAAGAACCAGGCAGGAACGGAAGGACTTGAGTATGCAGCCTCAAAAAACCTAGGAATTATTGTCATGGAGCCGCTGCGTGGGGGCAAACTGACAAATCCTGTGCCTCCTGAGATACAGGAGATCTGGAACGAAGCTGAAATAAAACGTACACCTGCGGAATGGGGACTTCGCTGGGTGTGGAACCATCCCGAAGTTACGGTTGTGCTTTCAGGCATGAATGAGGAAGCCCATATTGAAGAAAACCTGAGAATCGCAGACGAAGCTTATCCGAACTCCCTGACTGAAGCTGAACTGCAGCTTGTAAAGCGAGTTGAGCAAAAATATCGTGAACTTATGAAAGTTGGCTGCACAGGCTGCAGGTACTGTTTACCCTGCCCTTCAGGCGTGGACATTCCTGGCTGTTTTGAGATATATGATAATTTTTCCCTTTCAGGCAATGAGAGAGAAGCAAAGTTGATGTATGCAGCAAAGCCAGGCGGGATAATAAGAGGCGATGTGCCCGGGTATGCTTCCCAGTGTGTACAGTGTGGAGAGTGCGTTGAAAAATGCCCGCAGCATCTTGACATTCCTTCCCTGCTTGAAGCTGTGGCAGAAAAATTTGAGGGAAAAGACCACAAGGGATGGAGACTGATTGCGAAAAAGTCTTTCGGGAAAGAGTAAAATGTGTCAAGAGACGTGTAGATGCGTCAGGGAAAAATAACTGGGCTATATAATGGAGCACTGCTCCTTTTTGCCCTTTATTTAGCCTGTTAATACTAACACTGAAATGTAACTGCCCATTTTATTGCCTTTCAGTTCAGCACTCTCTTCCTATCGAAAAAGCCTTCCCAATATTACACCCAATGCTGTAATAGCTCCGGCTTCCTGTGTCGTATATAATTGGACGGATTTTCTCAATGTCCGGGTTCTTATTTTCATCAAGCACGGATTCTTCGGCTTTAATATCAATAATTTCTCCTACAAAGAGGGTGTGAAGCCCTATTTCAAGGGTATGCAGAAGTTTGCACTCAAGGACAATCGGAAATTCTTCGACGTAAGGGGCAGGCACAACTTCACTCCTAACAGGGGTGAGACAGGCTCCCTCAAACTTGTTTTCATCCCGGCCGCTTGTAATGCCGAGGTAATCGGTTTCTTTTACATACTTTTCTGATGGGATACTTACGGTAAATGCTTTATTTTCTATAATGCCGGCATAACTATAAGTTGCTTTTCTTAAGGATACGCTGACACATGGAGGGTTAGAACAGCAGATCCCTCCCCAGGCTGCAGTCATGGCATTGGGTATCCCGTTCATATCGTAAGTGCCTACTACCCAGGTCGGCGTCGGAAACGCGAGTGGCTTTGCTCCTATTGATTGCTTCATGCTTTTAACTTCTTTTCGATAATACAAAAAGGTTTTTTCGAGCCGGGATCATACGCATTCTGTCTGCTGGTATTCCAGGCATTCTTCAGATACTTTATATAATTGATAGCAGGCAAAGTGATAAATTGTTTATTTAGATAATTTATCTGGCGGCTATTATATATATTATGGTTAATATAATAGAGGTACGCGGCTGAAACATCATCTTTAATTAAAAAATAATAGATGATTTCTTTTCCTGTTCAGGATTAATGAATATCCGTTATCCGGGTAAGCACTGGGTCTTCAAACAGGAAAAAACCCGGAGAGCCGTAAAAACCAGTTATAGAAACTTAAAGTTGCTGTAACTGTATTTGAAGTAAGGGGTTAGCAGAATACAGGGGGTATAGAAATAAGAGAAATAAAAATTAAGAAAATACATGTACTGGGTGGTCTGTTAACAGGAACTGTCGCCGGGGTTGCTGCGGGACTGATTGCTGGACTTGTCATGATGTTTATTTACAACAGATTTATTCATGAGAGAGCAGTGCACAAAAAAGTCATATCTGCTTCTAAGGAGTTCCTTAAACCACATAAATGCATCATATTACAATAAGAAATATAAATTTAAAAAATTTAATGTGTTAAACGTGCTGTCAAATTAAACTAACGTTTAATTTCTTTTCCTGCTCAGGATTGGTAAACGTTTATATTCAGCGAGTATCGATCCTCCAGAATCCATGCCCACGAGAGCATTTAAACGCGACCCGGTTATTACCGATGAAAAAGGTGTTTCCCTTGATGGAAATCATGATGGCAAAGCTGGGGGAGATTTCGAATACAGGTTCAATGTCATGAGGTAACAGAGTTCTCTCTGAAAAATCCTTTTAGTTCTTTTTTTCGCTCTTTTTCGAGTCTTTTTTTAATTTTCTTTTTTGTTCTTCTATTCAGCCCTTTTTTATCCTGAATATCTTCTTTATCCTGAATATCTTCTTTATCCTGAATATCTTCTTTTATCCTGAATATATTCTTTTATCCTGAATATATTCTTTTATCCTGATATATTCTTTTATCCTAATATCTTCCATCCGAACAGGATTGCATCTCTTAAACCAGAAGAACTATTTCCTGTCTGTGTTAAAATTTACTCATCAACTCAGTGTTAATTTTCGAATCAGTTTCTCTTTTCAATTTTCCCTGTGTATGCATTTCCTTTCTGTTACGTCACTATAATATACAAGAAGCTTTGAGGATAGTCTTAAGTTATTTAATATTTTATATAGTTGCCGTTATATAATATGTGAGCTATAGGATAGATACAAGAGCATTAAATTCATTACTTCCCTTTCCGGGCAAGAATTATAAAATAATGGGACTGTCCGACAAGGGAAAATTGAGGGGGTGAATGATTGCTAAACATGAGAAAATACGGTAAGCTAATGCTGAGTGCATATATAATGAAGAATATGAAATCAGGGGGTTCTCTAAGGAGTAAGGGCATCTTGCGTAAGTATGCTAAGCTGGCTCTAGGGGCATATCTTCTTAAAAAATTAAAACCAGAGAAATCTGAAAAAGAAATGAAATTTGAAGTAGAACCTGAAGAAGAGATCATACCAAGTGGAGCAGTTGAGGTTAAGGAAGGTAGGGGGTCTTTAATGAAAATCGGTAAAATAACTCTTGGTGTGCTTGCTGGTGCTGCAATCGTATACGCTCTTAAGAAACAGGTTGCTAAAAAGAGCGGGTACAGGATCGGAATGTAATGAGCTGGAGAGAGTATAACCTGTAAAAAGCGAATAAATGGCGTAAACTCCTGCTGGGCATTTGCAGGAGCTGCCATTATATATACAGCTAAAAAATACATGCTATGACAGGTTCCTTCCAGAAGCATAAAAATCTTTTTCCAATCTTTTCAAGCGTGGACAGTCTCCTCCGAGGGTTAAGTCCATCTATCCTGACAGGCAGAAGTTTGCTTTCAGGCATGATTTTTCTATCTGGATCGAGTTCGACATGCCTATGAATAAAGCAACCATTACGAAAAAAACCGTAATAATTAGAAGTTCTGCATCAAAAAAGCCTGTCGATAGTTTGCTAGATATGAATTGGATTCATAATGGACGAGCGTGATATTGTCCTTGATGGGATGGAGATGGAAAGCTTGGCGGAGACTTTGAATTGAATACACTTATAAGGTAGAATCGAAATATGAATTAAAAAGGCTCTGCCTTCCAAAATAATCCAATATCTCTATTTTGATTTACTCTTTCTTCTTTTTTGTGAGCTTTATTGAGTTGACTCCTGCTTGACTTCTGTTTTACTCTGTTTCCTGTTTACTTTCTCAGGTTCGGACAGTTCGCCATATCCTCCGCCGCCCGGGGTTTCAATTACAAAAAGCTCGCCTGCCTTCAGTGCAATCTCTGCCTGACCTCCAACTTCGAGAACACTGCCGTCCCTGCGGATAAGCAGGTTTCTTCCGCACTTTCCGGGTCTTCCGCCTTTGAGCCCAAAAGGCGGGAATTTTCTGTGGCTTGAGAGAATGGCGACATTCATATCTTTCAGGAACCTGAACTTTCGGATAACCCCGTTTCCACCCCTGAACTTGCCTTCTCCGCCGCTTCCTTCCCGTATGGAAAACTCCTCAAGTAAAACTGGAAATCTTGTCTCAAGGATCTCAGGGTCGGTAATCCTTGAGTTGGTCATATGAGTGTGGACAGCATCCGTTCCTGAAAAGTCTGGACCTGCTCCTGCACCTCCGCAAATGGTTTCATAATACTGGAAATCTGCATTTCCGAAGGTAAAATTGTTCATAGTACCCTGGGAAGCCGCAAGTTTGCCCAGGGCTCCGAAAAGGGCATCAACAATATACTGCGATGTTTCAACATTGCCTGCAACAACAGCAGCAGGCGGCTCTGGTCTCAGCAATGAGCCTTCAGGGATAATAATCTCAAGCGGCCTCAGGCAGCCTGCATTAAGGGGGATATCACTTTTTACAAGCGTCCTGAAAGCGTAGAGTACAGCAGCAATGCAAACCGAAGCTGGAGCATTGAAGTTATTCGGAAGCTGGGGGGAAGTACCTGTAAAATCTATTCTTGCACTCCGATTTTTGCGATCAATTGTAACTTTTACCCGGATGGCACTTCCATCGTCGAGTTTATATGTGAATTCCCCATCAGCAAGCCTGTCAATAACTCTTCTGACCGCTTCCTCGGCGTTATCCTGCACATGACCCATATACGCTTCAACCGTCTCAAGGGAAAACTCCTCAATCATCTTACGCAGTTCAGAAAGCCCTTTTTCATTTGCAGCGATCTGTGCACGAATATCAGCAATATTTTGAGCAGGATTTCTTGCAGGATATTTTCCCGAGCCTAGCCAGGCTTTCAGTCTTTCTTCACAGAAACGACCCTGTTCAACAATTTTCATACCCTCGCTCAAAACTCCTTCTTCCAAGATTGTCCTGCTGTTAGGAGGCACAGAACCGGGACTTATTCCTCCTACATCGGCATGATGACCTCTCGAAGCCAGGTAAAACAGGATTTTCCCGGAATCTCCAAACATCGGGGTAACAACCGTGATATCAGGTAGATGGGTTCCCCCGTTGTATGGGGAATTGATAAGATACACATCTCTTGGTCGCATTCCCTTTAATTGCGTCCGGATAAGGGACTTTACGCATTCTCCCATTGAGCCCAGATGCACAGGGATATGAGGAGCATTTGCTATGAGATTCCCCTGCCCATCGAAAACGGCACAGGAAAAATCCAGCCTTTCCTTTATGTTTACCGAGTGAGCAGTATTCTGCAGGGTGAACCCCATCTGCTCGGCAACCGACATGAACTTGTTATTAAATATCTCAAGCATTACAGGATCGACATCAGTTCCTATAGCTATCTGAGCTGGAAGCAGAGTTTTTCTTTTAAGGAAAAGATGGTTGCGTTTAGTAACCCTCCCTTCCCAACCGGGTTCGAGAATAATTGTTGTGTTTTTCTCTATAAGCATCGCGGGCCCGCTTATGCAGGTTCCGGGTTTGAGCTCGTCCCTATTGAAAACTGATGTCTCGTGAAATTCTCCATTGCTATACATCCTGACTTTAGCAACAGGAGAGATAACCGGATTTTCTTCCTTTTCCAGCACAGGGTCAGTAACCCTCTCATTAATCCCGATAGTTTCTACAGAAACAGCTTCAATAATTATGGGCTTTCCCTCCATTATAAATCCGAAGCATTTCCTGTGGGCTTCCTCGAAGCTTTTCCTTAGAGCATCCTTATCCCCAAAATCGACAACCAGCTGCGTATCCGAGCCTGCATAACGCATATGCACTTTATAGAGTGACATAATTTTATCTTCCTGCACTCCTTGTTCGCGCATGAGCCGACTGCCCTCATTTTCAAGCCCAAGAAACACCGGCTTCAAATCTTCTACCAGCGTATCTGAGAGTTCGCTGCCCACATAGTGCTCTTTTATCAGCCTCTGGTCTGCAAGCCCCATGCCGTATGCCGAGAGCACACCTGCATAAGGATGAATGAAAATGCTTTTGATCCCGAGGCTATCTGCAACCCTGCAGGCGTGCTGGGCAGCAGCACCTCCGAAACAGCAGAGGGTATATTCCTTTATATTGTAGCCCCGCTGGACCGAGATTTTCTTTATGGCGTTTGCCATATTCTCAACCGCAACCGAAAGGAAACCCTCGGCTACCTGCTCAGGTGTCCAGATATTACTGTCATTTTCGCTTTCGCTTTTGCCTTCTTTTTTGCCTTCTCCTGAAATCTTTTCAGCAAGCTCTGTGAACTTCCTGCGCACAAGCTCAGAGTCAAGCGGCTGATCGGCGTTAGGCCCAAAAGTAGCCGGAAAAAATGCAGGCTGAAGTTTTCCAAGCATGACATTGCAGTCAGTAACCGTAAGTGGTCCACCTTTTCTGTAACACACCGGACCCGGGTCCGAACCTGCCGAGTCAGGACCTACCCTGAATCTGCCCCCCTCATAATGAAGTATGGAGCCTCCGCCTGCTGCAACCGTATGGATGCGCATCATGGGAGTACGAAGACGCACCCCTGCAATCTCAGTTTCAAGACTGCGCTCGTACTCCCCGCTGTACTGGGCTACATCCGTAGAAGTGCCTCCCATATCGAAAGTAATTATTTTCTTTACCCCTGCCATTTCTGAGGTAGCAACAGCCCCAACGATTCCCCCAGCCGGACCCGACAGGATGCAGTCCTTACCCTGAAAAGTGTTGGCGTCCGTAAGCCCTCCGCTGGACTGCATGAACATTAACCTGGGAGTTTTTTCAGATTCCTTCTTTTTTCCATCCCCTTCTTCATTTTCCCTATCTCCTGTCTCCCCTCTTCTTTTTTCTATTTCACCTTCATTTTTTTTCTCTTCCCTGCCGTCTTCAAGGGATTTCTGAACCATATCAACATACCTGCGGAGCACAGGTGAGAGATAAGCATCGACTACGGTCGTTTCCCCCCTGCTTACGAGTTTAATTAACGGGCTTGTCTGATGGGAGAGTGACACCTGCGTAAACCCGATTTCCCTGGCAAGCCTGCCGAGTTTAAGCTCATGCTCAGGAAACCTGTACGCATGCATGAGTACAATTGCAACTGAGCAAATTCCGGCTTCAAAAGCCGCTTCAAGCTCTTTTCTTGCATTTTTAAGGTCCAGGGCTGCAATTTCCTCCCCGCTGGCTCCTACCCTGCCGGACACCTCGATAACTCTCTCATAAAGCTGGTCAGGAAGTTCGATCTTCTGAGCAAAAATATCCGGGCGATTCTGATACCCGATTCTCAGGACATCCCTGAACCCCCGGTTTATAACAAGAACAGTCCTTTCCCCTTTCCGTTCAAGCAGAGCATTCGTGCCGACCGTTGTTCCCATTTTCACGGATTCTATAATCTCAGCGGGCAGCGGTGCATCTCCTGGCAGCCCGAGAATCTGCCGAATCCCATGCATGGCTGCATCCTTATAGTGGCACGGATCGTCTGAAAGAAGCTTATGAGTGATTATTTTTCCATCAGGACTGCGAGCAACGATATCAGTAAACGTGCCTCCGCGGTCAATCCAGAACTGCCATCCGGCTTTGGGGGACATGAAAGGAATAATTGTATAAGTTGTATTAATTATTAATCGGGAATTTTTAGGTTTAGCTTGATTTTAGATCAACACAAACCGGTTTTCAGAATACACAGAGTCAAAATTAGGGTTCTGCTAACTCTTCGGGAGATGAAGTATGAAAAATGAGGAGGTTAAGTTAGAGTTTTGATTCCTTTTGAGATAGTTGTGAAAATGGATTAAAAATAGAATATTCAAGCTCGCTCAAGTTTGCTTCAGCCTGTCGTGCTCGCCAAATTATCGGTTGATGGCACTTCACTTCCTTTGAGTTTTACCTCCTGTCCTTTGATATTCTTTTTCTTCTTTTCTTCAAGTATTGGGAGGCATGCCACTATTCCGTCAATTATGGCTTCAGGCCTTGGAGTGCAGCCTGGAACATATACATCTACTGGTATTACCTGATCTACTCCGCCTATTACGTTATAGCACCCGTGGAAAATCCCACCTGTGGATGCACAGGCTCCGACTGCCAGAACAACTTTTGGATCAGGAATCTGATTGTAGATGTTTTTAAGTACGTTTACATTTTTGTAATTTACCGCGCCTGTAACCACCATTATGTCCGCCTGCTTGGGGGTGCCTATGTTTAAAATACCAAACCTTTCAGCGTCATATAAAGGGGTAAGACAGGCTACTACTTCAATATCACAGCCATTACAACTATTACAATTTACGTGTATAATCCATGGAGATTTTGCCAGTGTCATAAACAGTCTCTCTTACATTTTTCCTAATTGGTAATATTACAATTATAGGAACTAATTTTATATAAATTTAATTATATAATTAAGAAGCTATCTGGATTAATTATTCTAAGTAAAAGAAAAGGAAAGGAGAAAGAGAAGAAAAAGGAAGAAAAGGAAAGAAAAAGGAAGAAAAGGAAAGAAAAAATAAGCTGTCTGGGCTGTGTACAGCCTCCGATACGGGCTAAAATATTAGGTTCTGCCAGGAATAACTTTCAGGCTTCCTGTGTTTTATCTATTTCCATAGCTTTCAAAACATCAACATTCGAAGTTGTCTGAATTAAATAGAACTGCTGGCTCACAGACGCAGTTTTCCTCGCTGCTGTTTCCATACAGAGCATGAGGATTTTTACAGCATCTTGAAAAGTGCTTTTTTTCGTCCAGTTATCCTTGAAGCATTTATTGGCTATCTGCTTAGTGAATTCGTTTCCGAGGACTATTAAGGTACTTCCTTTCGCGTGCGAAGTTAAGGTTAATTCGGAATCTCTTATTTCGGCAATCGCGTAATTTCCAGCTGAGGCATAAAGTCTCCTTTTTTTGACAACTCCTCCTTCAATTGATGATACTTCCCCTATCAGAACGCCGTCTCTCTCAAAGATTTTGCTTTTGCAGTCCTTGACCGTTATGCTGACCCCGAATTCTCTGGCTTTTTCTGCAAGTTCGTCATCCGTGACTATTGCCCCACTGTAAAGCTCCTTTTCGAGCTTTTCCCGATCCTGCTTATCTCCTTCGAAGGTTATTTCCCGCAGGTCTCCGGTCATTACTGCACCGTTTTTCCCGATAAAAGCGATAACTAGGGTCATGTGATTAATCTCTCCAGGTTTTTCGTAAAATGAATCATCCAGGCTTTCATAAAACAAATCATAACCATCTTACAGATTTGAAAGGGCTTATTCTTAAAAACACTTATAGAAACACAATATATAAAAAAGGGATAGAAAATATAAATTTAGGTTGCAGAAAAGCTAAAAATAAGGATGCTCGGAATTATTTAACATCCTTTAAACCATTTAAATACGCTTCAAGGTCTTTTAAACCATTTAAACGCGCTTCAAGGTCTGTATTGTATCCCTCAAATTAGATATATAGGCGTAAAGTACTATATCAAGTGAGCTGGATTTCTATTCTCCTTTTTTCTTCAGGGAACAGACATTGTAAATATTGCCAAAAATCATTTTTAACTGGAAATTTCTTTCGATAGGAAACCTTAGATATTCATATATGTTATCTATATCTAACTAAATGTTTGAAATATCGAATAATTTGTGGAAAATAAGCAACAAACCCTTTAAAAAAGACTGAAATCAAATGCGAGACGAATTATGGAAAAGACACACCTGTACAAGCTTATTCTTGGAATAATCCTAATAGCCGTCGGAATCTTATCTGTAGTCTTATTGGAAGTCCTTTTCGATAATGATATGCTGATCCCAATCGTTCTCATCAATATTGGACTGATTATTTTCGCTGCCACGGTTTTCAGACACTTCAGGCGTAGAGACCTTCCTGACAGGGACGAAAGGACAAAAAAGCTGGCAGCGTATGGGATTACTTATTCCTGGCTGCTGACTCTTGTTGTCATTGTGGTGCTTTCCTGGGTTCAGTACTTCGGGTTGGCTGAACTGACTGCAAACGGCGTGCTTGGCATACTTCTTTTCTTTATGATTATCTCCTCAAACGTTTTCAGGTGGTACTTCATGCGGAAGGGTGACATCGAATAAGGCTGGAGGGAAAGCCGTGAAAACAAGGATAAAGGAATTCCGGGCGAGGTATGACCTTACTCAGGAAGCCCTTGCAAAAATGGTAGGAGTACGGAGAGAAACAATAGTCTTCCTTGAGAAAGGAAAATACAACCCCTCTCTCAAGCTTGCGTACAAGATCTCAAAGTGTCTGGGAACCACAATCGATGAATTATTTATCTTTGAAGATTCGGATCTTGAATGAATTCCCTGAAGCACTTTTCTTCTCAGCATCTTAATTAATTCTTAATTAAATCTTTATTTTTAAAAGAATTCTGCCGCTCTTTAATGCTTTTTTATCTTTTTCTTTAACAATTTTATCTTTTTCTAACTACATTATATATTTTTTAATATTTATGTCTACTAATCTGATATCTCTTCCGATTTAAAGAATAGAGAAAATAAACTTTTAAACAATTAGATATATTTACATAAATAAGTCTTTCAGGAGAGAAATATGGACAATACACTGATTGCCTTTCGGAATGTCTGGAAAATCTATCAGATGGGGGAGGTCAAGGTCAATGCCCTGAGAGCTGTAAGCGTAAAGTTCAGGAAAGGAGAGTTCGCCGCAATAATCGGGCCTTCCGGAAGCGGAAAATCCACAATGATGAATCTTGTGGGCTGTCTGGATATTCCCACAAAAGGCGAGATCTACCTGAAAGGCCGGAACATAGCCTGGCTTAAAGAATCGGAGCTTGCAGTTCTGAGAGGCAGAACAATAGGATTTGTTTTCCAGCAGTATAATCTGATTCCTGGCATGACTGCCCTTGAAAACGTACTTCTGCCACTTGAAATTCAGGAAATTGATGATCGGATAGCAGAAAGAAAGGCAAAAAAGTTGCTTTCACTCGTAGGGCTTTCAGATAAAATCCAGCATAAACCTTCTCAACTTTCAGGCGGTCAGCAACAAAGGGTCTCAATAGCAAGGGCTCTTGCCTGCAATCCAGAAATAATCCTCGCAGATGAGCCAACAGGTGCCCTTGACAGTGTAACAGGAAGGGAATTGCTGGAAATGCTTTACAGGCTCTGGAAAGAAGAAGGCAAAACAATAGTCATGGTTACTCATGACCTGCACCTTGCAAAGTACGCAAGCAGGCACATCGAGCTAAAAGATGGAAAAATTGTCAGAGATGGGATAAACGAAGAGAGGCTTACTCCTGAAACCCATCTTGAAGAACAGGAGACTGAAGCCTGAGAGGAAGGCTATCAACGTTTCCAGGTTTTAAGATGACACTCGGGAAATTATTAGAAGATTTTCTGGATTATTTAGAAATTTTCAAAATTATCAGGACTTTCAAACTTAGAATGCTGTATTCAGATTGTACTCAAATCATCTCAGAATTATTCAAATGTGTTTCGAAGTATGCGCTCGATAAAAACCTTTCAGGTACTTCTTTAGACTTATAAAATTGATAAACTGAGGGATATGGATGGATTGTAAATTTACAGGTTTTATTTGCGTGCTTTTACTGCTCTTCTCACTCGCTCAACCCGTCCTGGCAGAAGACAGTTCTGAGGATAAGAGCACTTCTTATGTAAGTGCGGGGCTTGATAAAGGCTTAACTATCGACCTGCTCAACCAGGATCCTGACCCCGTAAAACCCGGGGATATTCTTGAAGTCAGGCTTTCCGTACAGAACATGGGATATAAGGATCTAGAGGACTGTGTGCTGGAAATCAAGCCCAGTTATCCTTTCAAAGCTCTTGCCGGCGAGAAGCTTGTACAGAACATCGGCACTCTGGGAAAACGTTCTGAAGACAGCCGCAGAAAGGTCGTGAAATTCAAGCTAGGGGTTGAGAACAGCGTCAATGCAGGCAAATATCCCCTGAAAGTGTACGCTTATACGAAAGGAGACGGAAATCGGCTTGCTCTTACAAAAGAACTCAATATAGAAATTGATAGCGAATCAAACGCTGAAATCGAGTATATAAGTGTTGAAAAATTGGTGCCCGGAACAAAGACCACTCTTGTTTTCGGCATAAAGAATGTAGGGAACTCTCCTTTGAAAAATGCAATGTTTTCCTGGGAATGTACAGGGGATGTTATCCTGCCTGTGGGTTCAAGCAATGTCAAGCACATTAATCATATTGACATAGGAGATACCGCAAATGTCAGTTTCGAGGTTCTGACGAACGTCAATACGAAGCCAGGTCTGTATAAGCTGGATATGATACTCACGTATGACGATATTGAAGAACTCAAGACTATCACGGAAGCGGGCACTGTAGAAAACCAGAAGCGAAAAGAGATAAAAAGCAAGGCTGGAATCTATGTTGGAGGCACAACTGAGTTTGATATTGCGTTCATGGAAAGGGGACCAACAGGATCTTACACTTTTTCGGTTTCGAATATAGGGAATAATGGGGCAAACTCAGTTAAGGTTTCTGTTCCCCTGCAGGAGAACTGGACTGTTACGGACGGAAGCAACTCCGTAATGCTTGGAAACCTGCAAAAAGGCGACATGACAGTTGCCGATTTCAATCTTAAGCCAAAAGAGGTAGGGAAAGATCTGCCTATAAAATTTGAGATCAGCTATACCTCAAATGATGGAATCAGGCAGGTCGAGGAAAAACAATTAACCCTTTACTCCTCACCTTTTTCCTCATCAATTGAGCCTGGCATGCCAGAAAAGGGCGGGTCAAGCTCATTTAAATACAAGGCAGGATTCGCTATGCTTGCCTGTGTATTATGCGTTGTAGGTTACAAAAAACACCAGAAAAAGATGGGAATGAAAAATGCACAGGAAAAAGAGTTTAATGAAATAAAATCCGAGGACCCGGACAGGTAAATCAAAAGAACGCGGAAGATGGAGTCTGTGTTCCATGAAAACCGGGAAAATTTTAAAAATTGCCCTGAGTATGGTTAAAGCCAATAAGCTGAGAAGCTGGCTGACAATTATAGGGGTGATAATAGGCATTGCCTCGGTAATGGCAATCGTCACTACAGGAGAGTATTTCGAGAAAGAAGTGACTGAGACACTGGAGGGTTTTGGGGGCGATACTATCACAATAGTAGCCTCAACTCCCTTCCACATAACCGATGAAGAATTTGTAATAGAGGATCTGGAAGATCCGGAAGAGAGCTCTGAATATTCGGAAGTAAGTTCGGGGGTAGTTATAGAAAACGACGAGGGGAAAAGGGAAACCGGGACTGATATGTCCGATTATCTCGAATCTGAGTCAGAAGAAGCTGAACTCACAAAAATGGATGTGTTTGCTCTGCGCAGTATTCCGGCTATTGAATATATTAATGTCAATGTTGAAAAGGATGCAGAACTGAAATTCGGGGGTGAGAGCACCTGGGTCTGGGTCAAAGGTGTAGACCCTGAAGTATGGCCCAAAATCTCAAAGAAAGAACTGGAGCAGGGGCGGATGCTGAAAGCCGGGGATAGGAACGTTGTGATTCTTTCAAACGAGCTTGCAAAGGAGAGTTTTGAGAAGGAAATCAGGCTCAACCAGATGATTCTGTTAAACGGAAGGTCATATCGGGTGATCGGAATCCTGGAAGAAAATGGCGGGCTCCTGGGAGGCTTTACCGGACTTTTCGGGAGCAGTGTCTATATGCCTTACCAGGATGTGTATTCCCTTGCCAGGGATGAGGATCTTCCAGAGAGGGAAACCTACAGCTCAATAGAATTAAAACTTCACAAAGGAGCTGACTATAACTCCGCAATTCAGGAGATTGAGAATAAATTAAGAATTTCAAGAAGAGTTAATGAAGATACCCAGGATTTCTATGTTAATTCCAACAGAGAAGCAATAGAAGGCGTCAGAAAATTGATTAACGGGCTTACAGCTTTCCTGGCGTTTATTGCAGGAATTTCTCTTCTTGTAGGTTCTACAGGGATTGCCAATACCATGTTTACATCTGTACTCGAAAAAACTAAAGAGATCGGGATAATGAAAGCCATAGGAGCGAAAAATAGGGATATAATGCTGATCTTTCTTTGCAACTCCGCGATGATTAGCCTTGTAGGCGGGATTATAGGCATTCTCCTCGGCACGGCTGCAGTGCAGGCAGTCCTTCTCTTTCTCTCAATTAGGATGAATGCTCCCTTCGAGTTCGCCCTCAGCCTTAAAGCTACCTTTGTTGCAACCTTTGTTTCCATACTCGTGGGTTTGATTGCAGGGCTGGTGCCTGCAAAGAACGCCTCAGAACTGAAGCCTGTGGACGCATTGAGATATGAGTAAGGTAATAAAAGTAGCTTTTCCATAGATTGAATCTGGTCAATGAAAAAACGCAGGAAGAGGTAAAGAAAAGGACTACTTTAAATAATTCCTTTACCCTAAAAGTACTGAAATGAAAAATCGTGTTCAAAATTCCGGCATCGGAAGAACAGATATAAGGATAAGCAAAATAAAAGAACCAATAGGTTCTGAACCTGCTATCGGAAAGATCTATGACTGTCTTTTTGCCTTATACGGTCCCCAGGGCTGGTGGCCTTTGACCGATCTTCAAAAGACTGGCTTTGCAGTCCCCTCAAAAACCGGTTCTGTCCAGGGATACCATCCTGCCGACTATACCTATCCTCAAACCCGGAACCAGCAATTTGAAATCATCTGCGGAGCCCTGCTCACCCAGAATACGAGCTGGATACAGGTTGAAAAAGCTCTCTCCAACCTTAAACAGATAAATGCTCTTTGCCCAGAAGCAATTCTTTCCCTTGATCCGGAAGCCCTGAAGGAAGCTATCAGACCGGCAGGTTATTATAACCAGAAAGCAGTGCGCCTGAAAACCCTTGCAGGCTGGTTTTCGGAGCTTGGAGACCGGATTCCTGCGCGGGAAGAGCTTCTTTCGTTAAAAGGCGTGGGTCCCGAAACTGCGGATTCTATCCTGCTGTATGCCTTCAAACAGCTTTCCTTTGTCGTTGATGCCTACACAAAAAGAATAGTAACAAACCTTGGTCTTGTTGATGAAAAAGCAGGTTATAATGAAATCAAAGCCCTGTTTGAAGAAAATTTGCCTCAAGACCTGGCTGTGTATCAGGAGTATCATGCCCTGCTTGTTGAGCATGCCAAAAGGTATTATCAGAAAAAAGGCAATTGGGGTAATGATATTTTACTGAAATGTATATCTTAGGGGATGTAATAATAAAAACGATAGTAATATTAAATTCAAAGAACAGATTATAAACTTCTTTGAATGATATAAAGTGTCTGAGAGAATTGTACCTCAAAAAACTTTTGTGGCTCGCTTGTTTTTCGTACAATTGCTCAGTGCAGCAAATTCGTTTTTAAACAAAAATGGATCATAAGTTGCAAACACTGTCTTTTCTTTAGGTCGTTGCCAGAATTTCTAAATAACTCTTTGAATATATCCCGAATTCTCTTTTCACCCATTAACCTTCACTTTGAGCTGAGATACTGGCTGGAACAATAACTGCAAAGCATATTTGGGGATCGAAACTCAAATTTAATTATTAAAAAAAGTTCAAAACCGTGATTCATTATAAGAACCATTTCAGGTGAATACTTTCACATAGCTCGGGTGCTCCTTTTAACCTATTACTCATTATTTATTTTGAGGTTGGTTAAAATGGATACATCAGAAAAATATATCAAAATGTGCTCATTAGCGAAGGAAGTTCAGAGGAAATGGGTGTTCCAATCCGGAGATTTTGTTTACAATCCTGTTTTTGAAGAAGTTGAAGTTTTATTATATCCAGGAAATAATTCTATTAATTATATCTGGCTACCGAGACAGGATCAACTTCAGGAAATCTGTATCGAGTTCTTTATGAAGAATTTAGAGATATCGAGATTCGAAGCATTCCTGCGATTTTTAGAGTGGTACTCCTGGCGTCTTAAATATGCTTTTGAACATGGACTCAAGAATGGAAACGGTTTCATCGACTCGGGAGAAGAACTTTTGTTAAATCGCGCTATGATAATGATGTACGGGAAAAAATGGGATGGAGAGAACTGGGTAATAGCGCTTAAAGGTTATGAACCGAGATCCGGTTCAAGACTATCCCTGGATCAAAGTTATTAAGGCATGATTGTTGCTTCAGAAAACGGAAAGGAAAAAAGGTTGCAGAAACTGTGGAAAATGCCTTTCAGAAAAAGGTTGGAGACAGTGCTTGTCATTATGCCGTTACTGGGAATTATTCAGAATTAAAAGGTTTAGGGAAAAAGAATAAAGCCCTGCGAAACTTCGAGCGAATTCGTCGCCTGCCGGAGTTTTCGCCTTGATTTGCATATATTTCTTTATCCGATTTGAACACCTGTATCGACGTGCAAATACTTAATCAAGCGGCTACACACCCATAATTCAGGGATATTCAACCCATTAATTATTTTTCAGTTAGCCTTTTATGTCGTCTTGCATTGATTTGTGATTCCACTTCTTAAATTTTTGGCTCGAAACGAAGCAGGTCTCTTAGCGGGCTTCTTATACGAGCTTTATTTCGCACCAGTCCGAGAGTTCTGCATCAAGAATCCCTTCATGGACCATCTTCTCGATCTCGTTTTCAACCTGTCCGTACGTGAACTTATAGTCGTGCGAGATTGCGGAGATGACATCGGGGGTGTGGCAGAATCTGTCCGGGAACGCTTCATTGAATATTGCCAGGTTCTTGAGAATCAGTTCCCTGAGTTTTTCCATTTTTACACCTCTTTCTAATTATATTTACTTTTTTAATCTTAGGTTCGAGATCTCTTCTCAACATACTATATTCGTAGTGCAAGCATATATAGATTTTCCTAATATACTATATAGTTTAGAGGTTTTCGGGCGCTTAATTATTAATATACTTAACGCCAGGATTGCAGTTCCTAAACTTAGTTTCCTCAAAACTAAATATTTGAAGAATGTATTATAAGATGCTTTATGAGTATATTTGGAGAGTGTGGATTTAAGAGGGTACAAAAATCAAGATAGAAGTATAATCAGGGTAGAATAAAAATGGCTGAAAACAAAACCAATAAAAATAGAAACAAAACCAATAAGAATAAAAATAATCAATAAAAATGAAAAATAAAACAATATAAAGTAAAAAATCAAGATAATATATTATAAAAAACTAGTATAAACGAGAGACACGTCTTTAGAGTAAAAAAAGGGGACAAAGAAAAAAGTCACAGATTTAATTTGCTCCATTGGTGGCAAGATTATATCTGGCTCTGAACTCAGAGTTTTAAAACTCGGCAGCTCTAATTTTAAATCCACATCTGCGGAATATGGAGGTTTTTAAAGGGAGCAGTTTGAAGAGAAAAACATGAGGAATGGAAGTGGAAAAGTTTGTTTCTCAGTGTCCTTATCCCATGCTGAGGATAGGAAAGGATGGAAAGGTTATCTATTCGAATCGGGCAGCAGAGCTCTTCCTTCACGAATGGGGCATAAAAATAGGAGAGAAAGTCCCCTCATCTATTGGAAATACCGTAAAGAGAGTAATTTTCCGAGTAAATCCTGAGACAATAGAAATGAAATTTAGAAAAAAGGTTTACCTTGTCTCATTTCACCCACTTGAAGGGGAAGATCAGGTTAACGCTTACGGATTTGATATAACCAGCCAAAAAAAACTGAAAGAAAAACTTCGGATCAAAGAGCGGCAGAGCGATGCACTCCATAAAATAGGAAGGATGGCTCTCAGGTGCGAAAGCCTGCAGGCTTTTATGGATGAAAGTGTAAAACTGGTTGCAAGGACTCTTGGTGTCGAATACAGTAAAATTATGGAACTTTGTCCTGATGGAAATTTTCTGCTCAGAGCAAGTGAAGGTTGGGAGCCAGAATTTGTAGGAAAGGTTATCGTCAGCGGGAGTAAAGAATACCAGGCAGGGTACACTATATACTCAAAAGTTGCGGTAATTGTAAGAGATTTTAAAAAGGAAAAACGTTTTAGCGCTTCACCTTTTCTGAAAGAGCATGATATAGCCAGCGGGATAAGTGTCACTATAGGAAAGATAGAGAAGCCTTTTGGAGTATTGAGTGCCCACTCAAAGAGACCAAAAAGATTTACTGTGGATGATACGTTTTTCCTCAACTCGGTCGCTGTTCTAATTTCTGAAGTAATCGAACGCAGGCATGCTGAAGAAGAACTCCGCCAGTACAAGGAACAGCTTGAAGAACTGGTTAAACAGAGAACCTCAGAACTTATAAGAATAAACGAGAGGCTTACCGAGGAAATCGCAGGACGCAAGCAGGTTGAGAAAGCCCTTCAGAATAATGTGTATTTTTTGGAAACTTTCCTTGATGCCATCCCCTCGCCAGTCTTTTACAGGAATCTGGAGGGAATCTACCAGGGATGCAACGAAAGATTTGCCCAAGAAATGCTTGGTCTTCCAAAAGAAAAGGTAATAGGGCATTCAATGTTTGAGTTCAGGAAGCAGTTTTCGGATAAAACCATCGAAGTCTCTACCTATTATGACAGGATTCTTCTTGAGGAAGGCAAAAGCATACCTCATGAAGTGAAAATAATATGCGCCATAAATGGAAAGGAAAGAATTTTTCTTGCCCACAAGGCTACTTACAGCAGTGTATCTGGGGAAATAATCGGAATCGTTGGTGTGATGCTTGATATTACTGAACTTAAAAAAGCCAAGCAAGCTCTTCTGAAGACTGAAGAAATCCGGAAAAAAGAAATTCACCATAGAATCAAAAACAACCTGCAGGTGATCTCATCCTTATTAAGCCTTCAGGCTGAACATTTCAGCGACAGGGAGGTAAGGGAGTCCTTCCATGACAGCCAGAACCGGGTTATATCGATGTCTCTAATTCATGAAGAGCTCTATAAAACAGGAGAAACCGGAAACTTTGAGACCTTTGATTTTAAACCATACCTCCAGAAACTTGCAAATGAGCTCTTCAGTTCATATGTTGTTGGCGATCAGGATATTCACTTAGAACTTGACCTCGAAAGTGTGTTTCTCGGAATGGATACCGGAATTCCTCTCGGGATTATAATTAACGAACTTGTATCCAACTCACTAAAACATGCTTTTCCCAACGGAAAGGGAGAAATCCAGATAAAATTGCACAGAATAGGCAGCGGCAAAATCGAGGATGAAGATAGAGGCACTGACAGGCGTGAACCCCCTGAATATTTACTGGTTGTCTCGGATAATGGAATAGGGCTTCCGGATGAAATCGATTTCAGGCATACTACTTCTCTCGGGCTTCAACTTGTAAATCTCCTCGTGGAACAGATCGAAGGCAGCATTGAGCTTATAAAAGGAGCAGGGACCGAATTCAGGATAAAATTCAGAGAAAATGCCTGCGAAGCATGAAAACAGATTAAAGAAGTACAATATTCTGAAAAAAATATTCTTGAAAAACAATATTCCTGAAAAACGGCATACTCGAATACTAAAAGTTCTGAATCTACACTCTGGTTTATGGAAACTTTAGCATTTCAGGAATTAAAGAGACAGATGTTTTAACGAACCAGAACGCAAAAACCAGAATTACAATATAAGTAATTGCTTCGGCTAACTTACTCATAAAGTTATGGTTGAACTTATAATACATAAGATTTTTTATTATACAGTGGATCTAGCATTTCAGCTTCCTTTTATACTTTTCCAGCAGCTCACAGTGTTATCTAATTAATTTCTTTTTGATTTATTTTATATCTTGAATTAAAATACATGGACAGCAGATGCCTTAAAATACAACCAGATATTGGTTCCTACAGAAAGACTAAGCTCATTGAGAGATTCGCGCGTTATAAACACAGTGATTAACTCTCCAGTATCTACTAGCAATTTTATAAATGATCCTGTATCAATTATTTTATAAATTTTACCTTGAATTGTATTTCTGGCGCTTGTTTGAAACTTTTCCCTGGATACTGTTATCTCATCAGGTCGTATAGTAAAATGAACTTTACCTTTTTTTCCTGATAAAGCAAATACTGTTATGAAATCTGTTTTGATTTTTACGAGACCATCTGAACTATCCTCAATTTGACCGCTCATTAGATTTTCAATACCAATAAAGTCAGCCACAAATCTGTTTTTGGGTTTTCTAAATATTCTATCAGGTGTTCCAGACTGCAGGATCTGACCATTATAGAGTATAATCATTCTATCTGCAAGCTTTTGACCCTGTGAGAGGTCATGAGTAGTCATTATAATGGTTGTTTCAGATTCACGGTTAATTCTCAGGATCAGTTCTTCCATTTTCTTTTTAGATATAGGATCAAGATTTGCAGTCGGTTCATCAAGTAAGAGTAACCTGGGATCTGTAATCATTGCCCGTGCAAGGGCAAGCCTTTGAGTCTCACCACCTGATAACTTAAGCGCATTTCTATTCTCATAGCCTGGAAGACCAATCAACTCAAGGATTTCTTTGATCTTCTTATCCATATTCTCTTTTTTACCCCTGACTTTCAAGCCATAAGCGATATTATCATAAACGCTGGCTTTAAAAGCAAGCGGCTTTTGAAAAACCATTCCAATTTGCCTTCTTATATTCAGCCGAATATCATTCGATTCGTTAGCATTCGTACCTTCAAAATAAATAGTCCCAGATGAAGGTTTTTCCAGTAAATCAATTAATCTAAGAAGCACAGTTTTTCCAGATCCAGTTGGACCAACAAGCGCAGTACTGGTCCCCCTTCTAAATTGTAAGTTAATATTCTTGAGAACCTGGAGGTCTCCATAGTTTTTGTAAACTTCTTCCAACTCTACTATGTTCATCCTTACACCTGACCTATTGAATTAATCTTTACCCTGCAGATAATTCAATACTAAATTGATTAGTAGAGCCAGGGAGAGAAGTATGAATCCCAAAGCAATTGAAAGCACCAGATTACCTCTGGATGTCTCAAGAGATATGGCAGTGGTAAAATTCCTTGTAAAGCCTCTGATATTACCCCCTATGAGTATGGCAACTCCTACTTCTGATATAGCCCTACCAAACCCAAGTATTACAGCACTCATTATAGCATAACGAGCTTCCTTTATGATGGTAATTATTGTTTGATAAGTACTGGCTCCCAGAGAGATTGCTAATTCTCTTATCTGGATGCTGACTCCAACAAGAGCAGTGATAGTAAATCCAATAAGAATAGGCAGTATGAGCAGCGTCTGCCCTATTATCATTCCAGTGGGAGTAAAAAGAAGATTTAGAAATCCGAAAGGGCCCTGTTGAGATATCAGGATGAAAAGAAAAAGCCCCACTAAAACTGTGGGAACGCTGTAAAGGGTTTGAATAAGATTTATCAAGGTTCGTTTTCCTCGAAACTCATAGAAGTAAATTATTCCACCAATAGGAATTGATATTAAGGAAGCTATGAGTGTTGCAGTTAATGAGACATAAAGGCTTAATCTGGTTATTCCTATTAATTCGGGATCGCGCTCTATTATTAATTCTACTGCCTGTAGAATAGCGCTGATAATTTCATTCAAAAAACCACCTGAATCTGGTACGCCCTGAAATTTAGCAATTTTATAGTTTATGAGTGAATGTATCAGTTTTTTAAGTTACACTGACTAAAAAAGATGGTTTAAACCATCTTCATGATGGTAAACCCTGAGATATTGGAATGAAAAGAGGCTGCCCATATTCTTCTCTACCAAAATTCTGGATTATTTCCTGTCCATCCGGAGAAACAAGGAAGTTCACAAAGTTTTGAGCTCCTTCATAATTAACATTCGGATGTCTTTCTGGATTTACAGGCATTGCTGCATAAACATTAAGCAGTTCATCTCCTGTCGTCACTAATGGTACAATCCGGATTCTTCCCTCGTTTGTATATGCAAGAAATGTTCCAGAATCAGTTAAAGTATAAGCATTCTGCTCACTGGCAAGCAAAAGAGTTTCCCCCATACCTCTACCACTTTCAATGTACCATGCACCCGAGCCACTAACTTCCTCATAGCTTACTCCAGTTCTTTCCCAGATTTGTTTCTCCCTTGCATGTGTGCCCGAATCGTCCCCACGCGATGCAAATTTAACCTCATCAGGATTGTTTTGACCTTCTTCCATTATTTTGCTAAAGGCTTCTGTAGCGTTAAGACCTCTTATTCCAGCCGGGCCATTTTCAGGTCCCACAATCCAGAAATAATTATATGCTATTTCTGTACGATTTGTGCCGAATCCACTTTCAATAAATTCCTCTTCTCGATTTTTATCATGAGTAAGAAGAACGTCAGCATCTCCTCTTTCACCATACTGTAAGGCTATACCTGTACCCCCAGATATAACAGACACATCTACTCCGGGATATTTATCTTCAAATGCCGTTTCTATCTCTTCTAAAAGCCCGGTGTCCTCTAAACTGGTCGTGGTAGAAACGATTAATCGTGTTGTCTCCGGTTGTGTAGACGTATTATATGCATATATGCCGGCGCCCACAATCAATATAGCCAGTATGCCGATAATAAGAAAGACTCTGCGATTCATTCTATTCCCCCAATTAATTAAAATATTCTATCAAAATTTAGTACGATTTGTTCACTCAACTATATCAATTATAACTTTCAGCTAATTCTAGTAACGCATTACTACAAAAATTATTATGTGATGTGAAAAAATTATTATGTGGATATGAAAAATAGGATTATTCTTAAAGGACAAATTAAAATTTTGAGAATTGTTAATGAAAATACAATTAACTCTTTATTTTTATATTTCATAAGAGAAGAACCGAGTGCTTTAGCATTAACTCAGACGGACTGGAGATATTTATTAAACAGGCTCGATGAATAACAAATTGCAAAATAGAAATTATGTTTATAAAAATTTAATATTTTAGTGCGGGAGAAGGGATTCGAACCCCTGAACGCCTGCGCGAAACGATCTTGAGTCGTTCACCGTTGACCGCTTGGTTACTCCCGCTTGGTGCTGAGTTATTTTTGGTTTATATTTACATGGATTTCCTGATTATATCTTGTTTACTACCATCAACCGCTTAGATTACTTCGCTTTTTCAGGAATCCAATAAGGTAACGATAGAACTAGAATATAAAGCTAATCCTGTAAATAAACGATTTGAAAAAAATTTTAAGTTAATTTTAAGTTAATTTTAAGTTAATTTTAAGTTAAATCTAAGTTAATTCTAAGTTATTTTAAGTTAATTTTAAATTGATTTTAAGCTAGTTTTAAGTTAATTTAAAATTAACTTAAAGTAGGAATATTGGGACTATTGATCTGAATTTTTTCTGGCTCAGCTTTTCCGACCTTAGATTTTCGATGTTTAGTCCTGCCTGTTTTTCAGGTTTCTTCGCCTGAGCTATTAACACGAACCCAATCAAGATACTCCTTTTCTCCTTCAATTCCCCAGAATTCAATTGCAGGCAGCTCATATGTGTGTAACGACCTTACAAGCTTTGTGATCTCTTCAAAACGTGAAGAATCGGTTTTTACGAACATGGCAATCTCATTGTCTTCTTCAAGCTTTTCCTTCCATCGGTAAACCGAAGATACTGGAAACATATTTACGCAGGCTGCAAGCCTCCTTGAGACAAGCTCTCTTGCAATCTTCGATGCATTCTCCATATTCCCGGCAGTAATATATACAATTCCAAGCATGAGCAGACACCTCACAGAAACCTGATATTATCACAATTGATGCAAGGGACATTACTCCTATGTGACTAGTATCTATCGCATCTCCACGGAAATTAATTTTCCCAGGATATGCCGTATCTATGAATTTAACATGCTTTAACATGATCTAGATATTATATCTTCCATAGGTCGCCACATAATTCCATATATATTTTTATATAATTATGATGTATATAACTATGTACCTTTTTCTGGATATGAGTCTTCTTGAAAAAAGGTGGCAGTATTATATTGATTTAAAATAAATAGTAAAGCATACTATAACATTTTTATACCATATTGAGTACTAAAGCTCTCAACATAATGAACAAATTGGCGTAGAATGCCATACGCAGAGTTATATATCAACGGTATTAAATTTTATTATATATGCTCTCAACAGCTATATATTTACAGCCTTATTAAAAATTCACTTTAAGCCAGCCTGTTATAAATCAGGCTGGCGTAATTCATAACTGATTATGCTTAATTCACAATCGGTTAGCTTAATAGTTTCGGAGAATTTCCTTGAGTGGCACAAGCATTGCACTGGGTATTATTTTATTGTACTGGTTCCTCGTTTCCGTCCTCGATAGAAAGGGGATTCTGGAGAAGTATAACATAAGCACATTCGGGCCGCTTCCCATCCTCATGATAAGGACAACGAGGGGGCTTAAATTTCTGGATGTACTCGCCCGCCCGAAGCTTTACTGGAGGAGCTTTGCGAACCTCGGGATACTGCTGATGTTTGCAGGCATGATTGCAATGTTCCTGGTCATAGCTCTCTCGGACCTCGCGCTGTATACTTCATTCCTTAACGGAAACGTACCAGAACCAGGAAAATACAATGCTCCAAGAAATATCCTGCTTATCCCGGGCGTAAACGAGTTTATTCCTTTTACCTGGGGTGTTATTGCACTCATAGTTACGCTTGTTGTGCACGAATTTTCACATGCAATCCTCTGCAGGGTTGAAGGCATCAGAGTCAAATCAATGGGCATCCTGTATGCTCTAGTTCCTGTAGGGGGTTTTGCTGAGCCTGATGATGAACAGCTTTTCGGGCCAAAGAATACAGAAAAGGAACCTCCTCTCACAGCCACGATCGAAGAAATCGAGGAATGGGAAAAGAGAAAGAAAGCAAGACAAGAAAGTGAGGGATCAGGGCTTAAGGAATTGAAGCAAGAAGAGTCAGGTTCCGGTCCCGTAACAGGCGCCACAAGGACTCAGAGAGCCCGGATTCTTGCAGCAGGCGTTATGGCAAATTTCAGCGTTGCTTTTGTAGCTTTATTACTTTTCTTTGGGCCTGTACTGGGAGCAATTGCTCCCTTAAGCGATGCAATGGTTCTAACCGTAAACGAAAGTTCGCCGGCTGACCTTGCAGGGCTTGAGGAAGGTATGATAATAACACAAATTAATGATACAGATATCACAACAGCCGTAGATCTGCAAACCTATCTCGAGACAACGAGCCCTGGGGACACCGTCCGCATCTATGCCGAGAAAAATGATACTGTTTCCACACACGATTTACAGATTGCTCCAGTCCCTTCGGACTACATTGGTGGAGTGATTGTGGGTGGGGTAGTTCCGGGAAGCCCTGCAGCAGAAGCAGGGATTGAAACCGGAATGACAATGATCAGGATCAACGATACGAAAATGCAAAACGTTGCAGCTTTCATAAACTTTATGGAGACCACACGGGCAAACCAGACCGTAGAAGTAGAGTTACTTCCCCATGAGAATTATACAGGCAACCTTACAGAAAATGGCACTGTAGTTTTCGATGTGAAGCTGTCTTCCAGTTCTGAGGATGATCGCGGTTTCCTTGGAATTGTCTACGGAAATAACGGAGTTGTTGCATTCCCTATGCTGGGGATTTCTGTATGGATGCCGCAGGCAAAAGTATATCTTGATGCCCTTAAGCAAATTCCATCCCTGCTAACCGTGCCTGCAGGCTGGCTTATTCTCTTTGGACTTCCTATTTATGGATTTGCAGGTGAGGGATTCCGTGGCTTCTCAGGTACAATAATACAGTTTTATCAGCCTGTGGGCTGGGCAGAGCCTCTGGGAATAGGGATTTTCTGGATCGCAAATACCCTGCTCTGGATTGGCTGGCTGAACTTTTATGTCGGGCTGTTCAACTGCTTGCCTGCCGTGCCTCTGGACGGAGGTCATGTGTTTAAAGATTATATTTATTCTTTTGTATATCGGCTTACAAGGAGCGATTCGGTCTCAGAAAAGGTCTCAAATTCGATCACAGCAAGCTTTTCGATGTTGATCCTGTTCTCATTTATCTTTATGATATTGGGACCTTTCGTCGGGCAATGGATCTGATTGACCTCAAAATTTCAGACAGATCCCTTACCTTTAAAAAACATAAATCTTCGGGTTTACTACTTTATCTGTACTTTATTCAAGCCGATTATTCTTAATTTTCCTTTTCATTTTTTAAATCTTTTAGAAAGATACGGAAAGCACAGATTAATTGTACCCCTTACTTCTTTTGTTCCGTGTTTTCTGTGCTCTCCGTGTTTAACTTTTCACTTGAGATTGGTTAAGAAGTTTTAGTCATTGATTATAATTCTATTTTAGAACTTAATTAATTTTTTGGCAAAGATTATATCACTTAAGAGATGTTATAATAACTATGAAAATTATCTGCTATTGAGGTGTGGTTATATGGAAAGTTTATCTACAAGAATAGAGGGGCTGGATATACTGATAGATGGAGGTTATCCTAAAGGAAAAAGCATTCTGATTACAGGTCCTCCGGGCTCGGGGAAGACTATTCTCGGGATTCACTTCCTTCATAGGAACTGCAAGGAAGGCAAGAAATGCATATTAATCCTTACAAGGGAACTTACGGAAGATATTCTCAACCAGTCCCAAAGCCTCAACCTTGATCTCAAGCCTTTTCTGGAGAATGGGCAGCTTACAATCAAGAACATCTTTGAAGACAAAATGAATAAAATCAAGAGCGCTTCCAAATTCGGGAAAGGGCTCTGTGCTGTGAACACCGATATAATCGAGTATCTCAGCTCCATATCCTCGGAAGTTGATGTCGTGGTTATTGACAATATAGGGGTAATGGCTATAAATCACGATATAAGAGAGTTTGCCGATGAGTTTAGTTCAATCAGTATTATTCTTCTAAAAAATGGATGCACGACCCTTTTTATAATGGATGAGGACTCTTACAATCTCACCCACAGACTTACCGGCTATATGGTCTTTGGGCTGATTCGGTTAACTTTACAGGAGAATTTTAAATCTGGAAAAACAAAAAAATATCTCTACATTGAAAAGATGAGGGATAAAGCCGTGCCTGTCAAATATTCCTTATTTGATATTACCTCTGAAGGAGTACAAATAATCACAGGCATAAGATGAACTTTTACAGGCTTAACTAAAAACAGAGCTTTGCCTTCCTCTTATAAGGAATTCACAGCAATCATTCCTGTTTCCTATAGTCTTAAGTGCTTCAACACTGAAATCTGGGTCTACTTTCAAAGTTATGATTGAGAATATTTTCCTGGTCAAAGTGCATAGAATAGGGTTTCTTCGGGCTTCTTCCCCCTTCCAGGGGCATTTTGTTCCCTTTACTATGCACGAGCTATCTTTTTCACCCATTTCAGAACAGAAGTCTCCACCCAGCTGGTTCATAATCTCGGCGCAAACCTCGCCTGCATAAGCGAAATCCATCTTCCTGCTTTCAAGATGGTACATCTCAAGCAGGGTATTCTCGACCATGCCTGTCATCTGGTTAATTATTATCTTCTTTTCCTCATTTGAAACAAACTGGAGCAGAGTAGGAATGACTGCGGTCAGGATACCCTGTACCCGGTTTTTTATCTCAAGGCTGTCGCGGTCAGCCACCAGCCTATCATGGAGGTATTTTACCCTGAGTAGAGATTTTACTCTTGTTTTGAGCTCAAGCCTGTTTATGGGTTTTGTAAGAAAATCATCAGCTCCAGCTTCAATTCCTTTGATCCTATCTTCAATCTGGGAAAGCGCAGTAAGCATCAAAACCGGGATAAATTGATTTTTAGGATCGCTTTTGACGATTTTACACACATCATAACCGCTGATCTCAGGCATCATGACATCCAGGAGAATCATATCAGGTTTTTCTTCCTCTAATTTCTGAATAGCTTCTTTCCCGCTGCTGGCAGTAATGACATCATATGGTTCTACTGAAAGATAAGCTTCAATAAGCTCTACGTTTTCAAGCATGTCATCTACAATAAGAATTTTCGGTCTGCTTTTTTTATTCCACAAGGTTTCCTCCCCCGGACTCGCGAATCTTTATCCCTTCAGATGTGATTTCAAAAATAGACATCTCAGGAGAAACAGGAGTGCTGCGCATCTTGGGTATACTCAGGTAGCGCTCCATTTTTCCAAGGTAAGAATTTTCCCTTACCAGCAGGCGAATAGACCCGTAAACCGAATATTCAGCAAGCTGGTGGGTTATGTTGTGTGCGGACTCATCCATGATTAAAAGCGCAGTACAGCCTTTTTTCCTTACCAGGTAATTCAGCGCATCAAACTGGTCTCTGAGCCTTTTTATGGACACCCTAAGAACAAAGGTACCTATATTGTCTATTACAAGGCATTCCGTTCCTTCACGTATTAATTCTACAAGATTGGGAATTTCAATATCCAGACTTTCAGGCTTGAACCCATACCTGGTCTGTCCTATAATTTCGGAACGGTTCTCGAAGATATTTTCTATAATAAGCTGTCCGCTTTCATAGTACGGGGTAAGATCGCGCCCTAAAAGGCTTGCCTGGTAGAGGATATCCTCAGGGGTCTCTTCAGTAGCAATTATCATGCATTTTCTGCCTTCAAGACAGTTTTTATAAATAAAATGAATTCCGAAGATTGTTTTCCCACTCCCTGCTATGCCTGTTATAAGGGTTACTTTGTTTACAGGGTAACCCCCACTTAGCTTCCTGTCAAGCTCCTCTATACCTGTTGAAAGCCTGTCCATTTTTATAGACCCTCTTACTTTCTGTATTCTATCTTTATAGTCTTCCCGTACTCTGAAATTATAGAATCATTAGCCTGCATGATAGAGCGATCTCCTGCAAACTCTGAATTTAGAATTGTTTATAAAGAGACTTGTTCCATTCAACTCCGCATTATATAGACAAAGCCTTCAAACCTTGTTGCCCAATCTTAATCCAACTGTCTTACCGTGCCGTAGAACTTTTGCCTATCAGGTTTTCGTCATTTCAAATTTTTATGAATATTACTTGTTCCACTCTTTTTATTATTGCGCATTCTTATTCTGTCACACTTTCTATATATTTTTATTCACTCATAGATTATCCATATCCAGTTGGGCACTTTATATCAAGATTTCAGGCTGGTCTTTTCCCAGTTAGCGCTTTTTTAACTTAATGATCCTGAATTCTGTCTTTACCAGTTCTGAGATTTCTTCATCATCCTTTTATCTCTTTCATTTTACCCTTTTGGCCTCTTTCTGCTCTTTTTTACCCCAATCTTCTTCGGTCAGATTTCTTTTTGCCTCAATATTCCTGATGTCTTAATTTTGAGAGAAAAGTTTAATATGGATAGCTTCTATCAATAGTGCTACACTGCGGGCTCGTGGGGTAGCCAGGATATCCTAATGGGCTTCGAAGTAAGATTCTTACGAAGATACCCATTGACTCGTGTTCGAATCGCGGCGGGCCCGCTAACTTATTTTTTCCATCCTTCCTGACGTTGTAAAGGAAGCTTATCCTTTTCTGGATTATTTCTTTCAGAGCTGAAAACAGATAATTGGCACTCTTATGCAGATATCCCACAGGATCTAAAAATATAGCAAGTCAATTTAATATATTATTATTAATATACTTCTTCATGGGAAAGGGGGATAAACAGGAAAGAATTTGCTGGCAGAACAGGGGCTTATAAATCAATATAACAACTTGGCGAGAAAGACATTACCTGAAAATTGATTCATTTCTATGTTTTTTTGACATCTTTTGTCACTGAGAGCTCATAGTAGGTTGGTTTGAACTTTCATTATCACCCTTGATTCTTACCAGTCGTCCCAGAAAAAAAATACTCAGTAATAAAAACGGTACGATGCAGCTAAGAAGAAGCTGTTAAAGGTCAATATGGAGAGTAAAAATAGTACCCTGAACCTTGGCACGGTTATTTCGGTCCGCGGCAGCATTGTAGACGTATTTTTCGAGAAGCATTTGCCGCCTGTATACACGTTGCTGCGTACAGGAAAAGAAAACCAGATTGCTATTGAGGTTTTGACCCAGCTTGATGCTCACCGTCTCCGCGGAATCGCTCTGACTCCTACCGAAGGTCTTGCTCGAGGCATGAAAGTGATAGATACAGGTGGACCTTTGAAGGCGCCTGTTGGTAAGGGAATCCTCTCACGAATGTTCGATGTATTTGGAAATGCCATAGACGGCAAGGAGCAGCCATCCGATATTCAATGGCGTTCTATACATCAGGCTCCGCCGCCACTCTCACGTCGGTCTACAATTTCTGAGGTCTTCGAGACTGGCATCAAGATTATAGATGTGCTGGCACCTCTTGAACGCGGTAGCAAGACTGGGCTCTTCGGGGGAGCAGGGGTTGGCAAAACTGTCCTGCTAACAGAAATGATTCACAATATGGTCAAGCATCATCAGGGAGTAAGCATATTTTGCGGCATAGGCGAACGCAGCCGCGAAGGGGAAGAGCTTTATCGTGACATGAAAGCTGCAGGGGTGCTCCCCAATATGGTCATGGTTTTCGGACAGATGAACGAACCTCCAGGCGCTCGTTTCCGGGTAGGTCATACGGCTCTGACAATGGCAGAATATTTCCGGGACGATGAGCATCGCGATGTGCTGCTGCTAATAGATAACATTTTCCGGTTTATCCAGGCTGGTTCTGAGGTATCCGGCTTGATGGGACAGATGCCTTCACGCCTTGGTTACCAGCCGACACTGGGCACTGAGCTGTCAGAACTTGAAGAACGCATTTCCAATACAGACGCTGGAGCCATTATGTCAATTCAAGCCGTGTATGTGCCGGCTGATGACTTTACGGACCCTGCGGCTGTGCATACATTCTCGCATCTTTCTGCTTCGCTTGTTCTTTCGCGCAAAAGAGCAAGCGAAGGACTCTATCCAGCTATTGATCCTTTGCAGTCAAATTCCAAAATATCTACACCTGGCGTTATAGGCGAAAGGCATTATCGTCTGGCTCAGGAAATCCGGCAGACACTTGCACAATACGCCGAACTCAAGGACATTATATCTATGCTTGGCTTGGAGCAGCTGTCGCAGGAAGACCGCAACGTGGTAGCCCGTGCCCGCCGACTGGAACGTTTCCTTACACAGCCGTTTTTCACTACAGAACAATTCACAGGCTATAAAGGCAAATTTGTCGCCCTTTCCGATGCGCTCGAGGGCTGTGAGCGTATTTTGCGCGATGAATTCAAAGAATATGCTGAAAGCGATCTTTACATGATTGGAACAATTGACGAAGCAGTAGCCAAAAAATCAAGCAGGGAAAGATCATGAACTCAGCACTCATGGATCTTAAAATTCTCCTGCCTTTCAAGGTCTTCGCAGATAAGAAAGGCGTATTACGCATAGTTGCCGAAACTCGTGCGGGTTCACTTGGACTTCTGCCACATCGACTTGATTGTGTTGCAGCTCTGGAGCCCGGAATCCTTACCTACGAAACCGAGGCTGAAGGCGAGATTTATGTTGCAGTCGATGAGGGAGTACTGGTAAAAACCGGTCCAAATGTGCTGGTTTCTGTGCGCAATGCCGTTGCCGGAACAGATCTGAGCCAGTTGAAAGAAACCGTAGAGAATGAGTTTTTGGCTGTAGATGAGACCGAGCAAAAAGTCCGTTCAGTGATGACAAAGCTGGAAATCGGGCTTATACGTCGCTTAGCAGAGTTTCGAAGTGGTTGACAGAATGGCAGAAAAACCTTCAAAAGACGAACCCCGTCTGGTCCGCCAGGTTGGGGCAAAGGCTGAACGCAAGCTCAGAGCACAGAGCCAGGTGAACCGGACTATCTGGCTTGGTTTAGGTATGATGGGGCTTATAGGCTGGTCAGTGGCAGTTCCAACCCTGCTTGGTGCTGCACTTGGGCTCTGGCTGGATGAACATTATCCAGCAAGCTATTCCTGGACGCTCACCATGCTGATTATTGGCTTATTCATCGGCTGCCTGAATGCATGGTACTGGGTAAGCAGGGAGCATAGGGAAATGCAACAGAACGAGGAGGATAACAATGAATGATGCTTTAAATCTCGTCTCGGCGCTGGCAGCTGGTTTTTTGCTAGGAGCTTTTTTCTTCGGAGGTCTCTGGTGGACGGTTCAGAGGGGGCTTTCATCCAGACGACCTGCATTGTGGTTTCTCGGCAGCCTGCTGCTGCGTACTGGCATTTCTGTTGCTGGATTTTACCTAGCTTCAGGAGGTCACTTGGAGAGGCTGTTAATATGCTTATTCGGGTTTTTCGCTATGCGCAGTGTTGTGCTCAGAATCACCAGACTCCAGGAGGAAGAACCGAATCAGTTAATAAAGGAGGCCAGTCATGCGAATTAGCCCTGATGAGCTGATTTTCTGGCAGTACGGATTTATCAAGCTCAACGCTACCATTGTGTACACCTGGGGACTGATGCTTTTAATGGCAGTCGGCTCAAAAATCGTTACAGACAAACTTTCCACAGGTCTGAAACGTTCTCGCTGGCAGAATATTCTGGAAATTATTGTCACGGGTATTTTGAAGCAGATTGAAGACGTCGGCCTGGATAAGCCGCGAAAGTATCTGGACTTTCTGGGTACACTCTTTCTGTTCATTGCCGTAGCTAACCTCTGTATTATTATTCCAGGCTATGAACCACCTACCGGCTCTCTTTCAACCACTGCTGCGCTTGCATTATGCGTGTTTGTAGCTGTGCCGCTCTTCGGGATTGAAGAGCAGGGAGCTGGCAACTACCTGAGGTCGTATACAGAACCCACGATTATTATGCTGCCGTTTAATATAATCAGCGAGGTATCCCGCACCATATCTCTGGCAATTCGTCTGTTTGGTAATATTATGAGTGGCACGATGATCGTTGCCATTTTGCTGACCATTGCGCCGTTCATCTTCCCGGAGCTCATGATTGCTCTAGGTCTGCTCATTGGAATGGTGCAGGCCTACATTTTCAGTATCCTGGCTACAGTTTATATTGCTGCTGCCACCCGAACCAGCAAATCCAGGCGTGAAACTGGGGAATAAGAATGAAATGAAAAATCTAAGAACAGAAGGGGGATATTATGGCTTTAGATAATTATACAACTATAATCGCAGTAGCGTCAATTGTCACCTCTGGCATCACTATAGGTATTGGGGTTCTAGGACCTGCAATCGGTGAAGGGCGAGCTGTTGCTACAGCTCTGAGCTCACTGGCACAGCAACCTGACGCTTCGGCAACCATTACCCGGACCCTGTTCGTTGGCCTTGCTATGATCGAGTCCCTTTCTATCTATTGTTTCGTTATCTCGATTATTCTGATCTTTGCCAACCCATTCTGGAATAGAGCAATTACCTGAGTTGCTGAGGAAAATAGCTTATGCTGATCGATTGGTTCACGGTTATTGCACAGGTACTCAACTTCCTAATACTTGTGTGGTTGCTGAAGCGCTTTCTTTATAAACCCATTCTCAACGCTATTGATGCGCGTGAGAAAAAGGTGGCAGATGAACTTGCGAGTGCCGATGCAAAAGAGGCAGAAGCACAAAGAGAGAAAGAAGAGTTCAAGCGTAAGAACGAGGAATTTGACCAAGAGCGCGCCGAACTCCTCAAAAGGGCACAGGATGAAGCAAGAGCAGAACGCCAGCGGCTTCTAGAGGAAGCACGGAGAGAAGCTTTGGATTTGAAGGCAAAACAGCTGGAAGCATTAAGGATTGACAGAGAGAACTTAAATCGGGAAATAAGCTTCCGGACTCAAAAGGAAGTTTTTGCCATAGCTAGAAAGGTTCTGAGAGATCTGGCTGGAGCAAGCCTCGAAGAAAGTGCTGTTGAAGTGTTTGCTCGAAGGCTTCACGAGTTAAAAGATGAAGAGAAGGAGCAACTGACCTCAGCTATTAGTGCGTCACCAGGTTCCGTGAATATACGCACCGCGTTCGATCTTCCACAAACACAGCGCGACCTGATAAAAAAGACAATTAAGGAAGCACTTGGTGTAGAAATTCAACCAAAATTCGAAACTACTCCGGATCTGGTCAGTGGTATTGAGTTAACAACAAACGGACAAAAAGTGGCGTGGAGTATTAAAGATTATCTCACATCTCTGGAAACAAGTATTGACGAGCTTCTGAAAGAACAGCCCGGAAGCGGGACCAAACCAGAGCCTGAACAGGATGAATCAAGGTCAAAAACCGGATCTTGAGCCGTAACCAGGCATGAAGCCACATCTAATATCTAAACCTGAACAGGAATCCGGGAACGAGCAGGAGTCTGAGAATGAACCCTAATTTTTACTGAACAAAGCGTCACTCCTGAACCAAAATCCACATAAAGGGTCGATGGACATGGAAGCTACAAGCCTGAAAGATATTTTAGATAGGGCTTTCAATGAGATCAGCGAGGTACGTGAGTCATTCACTCCAAGGCTTACTCCAAGGGAGATTGGCACTATAAAGACAGTCTCTACAGGTATTGCCAATGTCTCCGGTCTTCCTGGTGTGGGTTTTGAGGAACTGATAAAGTTTCCCGGCGATGTGTTTGGGATTGCTTTTAACGTGGACGAAGATGAAATCGGTGTTGTCCTGCTCGGCGAACACTATCATCTGAATGCAGGGGATCAGGTTGAACGTACTGGCAGGGTTATGGACGTAGCTGTAGGTGAGGGTTTGTTGGGGCGAGTAATCGATCCTCTGGGTCGGCCATTGGACGGCAAAGGACCTGTAATATCCAGTAAGCGCTTGCCTATTGAACGCCCCAGTCCAGCAATTGTGAACCGTTCTCCTGTCAGCGTGCCTCTTCAGACAGGTATCAAAGTTATTGATGCGTTGATTCCAATAGGACGCGGCCAGAGAGAGTTAATTTTAGGAGACCGTCAGACTGGAAAAACTTCAATTGCAATTGATACAATCCTCAATCAGCGCGATTATAATGTTCTGTGTGTTTATTGTGCAATTGGTCAGCGTGCGTCAGCAGTTGCCAGGGCAGTAGCAATCTTGCGCGAAAAAGGGGCAATGGATTATACTGTCGTTGTGGTGACTGAGGGCAGCGATCCCCCAGGACTAACCTATATTGCTCCTTATTCTGCTACTAGCATTGCAGAATATTTTATGGAAGCTGGTCGGGATGTGCTGATTGTTTATGACGACCTGACCAATCATGCGCGTGCTTATCGCGAACTTTCCCTCTTGCTTCGCCGCCCTCCTGGACGTGAAGCGTATCCTGGCGATATTTTTTATATCCACTCACGGTTATTGGAGCGAGCTACCCACCTGCTCGAAAAGCTCGGCGGTGGCTCACTTACTGCTCTCCCCATTATTGAAACCGAAGCACAGAATATTTCAGCTTATATTCCAACCAATTTGATTTCAATTACTGACGGGCAGATTTATCTCTCACCTTCATTGTTTGAGCTGGGAGTACTGCCTGCAGTTGATGTTGGCAAATCTGTTTCTCGCGTAGGTGGTAAAGCACAGCTTGCAGCCTACCGCGAAGTAGCTGGATATCTGAAGCTAGCCTACTCGCAGTTTGAAGAACTCGAAGCTTTTACCCGGTTTGGTGCCAGGCTGGATGAAAACACACGCAGGATAATAGAGCATGGCAGGCGTATCCGTGCCCTTCTCAAGCAGCCGGAATCCTCTCCTTTGCCCGTACTCGATCAAATTGTTCTTCTGCTTGCTTTAAATGCTAAACTTTTCGACAGCGTGCCACTTGACCGGATGGAAGAGGCTGAAGCATCCCTACGCAGAGCAGTAGTTGATATTCCTGCAGAGGTGCGCGAACATCTCAAAGCTGATGCAGAATTGACCGACAATGACCGAAAAGCAATCCTTGAGATCGCGCGTAAAGCACTGGAACATTTTCAGCCCAGCTAAAACTGAGAATGAGTCAGAAGCTAAAGCTGGAAAAAAATTCGTGCCTGAATCTCAAACATGTGATGAAACAGGGCAGGAAGCTCAAACTGAAGGAAAACCCGAACCGGAGGCTGATGAGAAACAATGAGCGAAACTCTGGCAAGTCTGCGCCTAAAAATCGATAGAGCAAAAGATCTTCAATCTGTCGTTCGAACAATGAAAGCTCTGGCAGCCTCAAATGTAGGACAATATGAAAAATCAGTCAGTGCATTGTCTGATTACTATCGTACAGTTGAGTTAGGACTGAGAACATGTTTCCGGGAAATAGGAACCTCAGTTACTCCTTCAAAACGAAAAAAACAAATGGGTACTGGCACGGTAGGTGCTGTTGTATTTGGTTCAGATCAGGGGCTGGTAGGTCAGTTTAATGATATTATTACGGATTACGCCGTCAAGAAGCTGGCAGCTTTCCCTGGCAAAGTTCAGGTTTGGGGTGTAGGTGAACGTGTTTATTCACGTTTGGCAGAAGCGGGTTTGCCACTTGTAGGGTTGTTTGCGGTACCAAACTCCGTCAAAGCTATTACTCCGCTTATAGGGCAGATCCTTTTGGAGAGCGAAAAACTTCGCAGCCAGGACGAAGATGCTGAACTCTATCTTTTTTATAACCGCCACAAAACCAGGATTACTTATGAGCCTGTCAGTCAGCGATTGCTGCCACTGGACGAGACCTGGCAAAGTGACCTGGCTAAACTCTCCTGGCCAACTAAGAACCTGCCTGAAGTCATAGGGAACAGCGAAGAAACTACGCGAGCGATGATCAGTGAATATCTTTTCGTCTCACTTTTTCGGGCTTGCGCCGAATCCCTGGCAAGTGAAAATTCGAGCAGGCTGGCAGCAATGCAGCGTGCAGACAAAAATATTGAGGATTTGCTTGAGAACCTTAGTGGAGAATTTTACCGTGTGCGGCAGAGTGGCATCGACGAAGAGCTCTTTGAGGTTATCTCAGGCTACGAAGCTTTGTCCAGATCTCGCAGTTCTGATCACCGCAAAGACGATGACTGAGCACAAACTCTGGATAAAACGAGAAACTGATAAATAAGTTCTCTATCTAGACCTGAGAGGATACTGAATTTTTGAGAAGTCACTGAATTTTTGAGAGGCTACTGAATTCTGAGAGGTTATTGAATTTCGGAGAGGTTATTAAATTTCCGAGAGATTATTGAATTTCTGAAGAGGTTACTGAATTTCTGAGAAGATTACTGGTTCTGAAAAGATCGCTGGATTCTGAAAATTATTTGCTCAGAAATAAATTTTAATGTATGGAGACCTTTACATTTATTTGAGAATTCTCAAATCTGACTTTCCAGATAATTATTTATCATCTTAGCAAAATTCTATATCATGAGCTGGTACGGAATAGAAGCAATAAATAGAGCTATCTCAAGAACAAGAAAAGCTCTTTTTGAACCTTTTGACTTCTGGAAATGGGCAAAACTCGCAATAATCATCCTGTTAGGTGGGGCTGGGTCGGGTTATGGGAGTTCGACCAATTACAGTACAGAGACGCAAGACTTAGGAAACAATTTTCCGATTATTGAGCTCCCGGAAACTTTGTTAACTCCCATGATTTTAATAGTAGTATTATTTCTTATTCTAGTTTTGATTCTTTCGTATATTTCCAGTGTCATGGAGTTTGTTTTTGTGGAATCCCTTGTTAGAAACGAAGTAAAGTTCTGGGCTTATTCACGAAGGTTCCTTGGAAAAGGATTCAATCTCCTGCTGGTGCGCTTAGCCATAGGGCTTATATTTCTGGTGCTCCTTGGAATAGCCTTTCTCCCCATTATCCTCGAAAGTCCTTCTGATTTTGCCTTGCCTGAATTGCTTGGAGAGATTTTCTGGCTTGTGGGATTATTTATCTTATTAGCTCTGCTTGCGATTGTAATAGAATCCTTTATCAGTCTTGCAATCCCAGTTTCCATTTACCGGGATAAAGGCATACTTTCAGCTTTCCGCATGATTTATGGAAATTTCAGGAAAAGCTGGAAGGAAGTTATAGTTTACTGGCTTACCAGATTCGTGCTCACGATAGGGACGAGCATTATTGTAATTATTTTCTCCGTGCTGATGACGCTGGTTCTGGGGCTTGGTTTCCTTATTTTTGACGTGGCTCTGTACTTCCTTTTTTCTCAGCTTGTATCGGAATCTCTCACCTGGATACTCCTGATCCCCTTTATCGTCATAGAACTATTTTTAATTCTGGTAATCCTTATTTTCCTTAGCGTTCCCTTTGTGGTTTTCATGAAATATCATCTGCTGAGCTTCCTCGAAGCTTGGTTTGCAGAAGCAGAAATTCCTTTCTTTGATGTTCCTGTAGTAGAACCTGAAACCGGGTTTAATAAGCCTGAGCCAGAATTTTAAACTAATTTAAGAAAGTTCAGGTCCCTGATCTTCCCCTGGCATGTATGGGAAAAGCTCAGGACTCTGAACCATTATATAAATTTATTTCTAGGCATCCAAGTCAGCTTTAAAGGCAAATTCGATATAAAGGATTCTTTAACAAACCGTTGCTCTGCAACCCTTTTACTAAAGGCTTGACCGCAAACTTTTTGAAAAAAGTTTGATCAAAAACCGGCATGATGGCGTGATAAACCGACGCAACGGTTTCTCTCAAGCTTTTTTTTAAAAGGCTTGCGCTCAAGCTTTATTAAAAAAGGCTTGGTTATAACAAAGCTTAAATCAAGAATAGCAATTACTGAATAAATTGATTGGCATGCGGAAGGTCCGTTTCTTTCAGAATAGGCAACGGCTTTCTTTCCCGAAAACGGATATTGTGTTCGTTAAATACTTATTTGAAGTTTAATATATAAGCGGCCGGTAGTAAAGTTTTCCAACAGTTCACCGGTTAAAAGTTAATAGTAACGCCTATCAGGCGGCTGCAAAATAGGATTTGCACTGACCGCACTTTCACTTTAGATAATCTTTCTTCAGGGAGACCCCTATATGATAAAAGAAATCACTGCCAAATATAATGCAGAGCAAATCGAAAAGAAGGTAACGCAGCTCTGGGAAGATAGCGAAGCTTATCAAAAAACCCGGGAGCACCGCAAGACCGGAAAAAAGCTTTTTTTTGTTGATGGACCCCCATATACGACTGGACATATCCACCTTGGGACTGCCTGGAATAAGATCATTAAAGACTCCATTCTTCGCTATTATTCCATGAATAACTATAATATCCTCGAGCGCCCGGGCTGGGATATGCACGGCTTGCCAATCGAGGTCAAAGTCGAAGGTGTGCTAGGCTTCAAATCGAAAAAGGACATAGAGAGCTTTGGGGTAGAGAATTTCATTGAAAAATGTAAAGAATTCGCTCTCACCCAGAAACAAGCAATGACTGAACAGTTCCAGAGGCTTGGGGTCTGGATGAACTGGGAAGACCCCTACATGACCTTAAAAGACAACTACATCGAGGCTGCCTGGTGGACCCTAAAGCAGGCAAGCGAAAAAGACCTGCTTGAGGTTGGCAAGCGCTCAGTCAACTGGTGCCCTCGCTGTGAGACGGCAATTGCGGATTCAGAGGTTGAATATTCCGAAAGAACCGACCCTTCCATTTATGTGAAATTCAAGGTCAAAGGTGAGGAAAACACCTTCATAGTCATCTGGACAACAACCCCCTGGACAATTCCAGCAAACGTAGCTGTAGCCGTACATCCGGACTTTGAATACTCGAAATTCAGGGCTATCAAGCAGGACGGTTCCGAAGAAATTTTGATTACGGCTACAGACCTGATCAAAAATGTCCTTAAACAGGGGAGATATGTTGACTACGAAGTACTTGAAACGATGCGCGGAGACGAACTCACGAAACTTGAGTACGAAAGCCCTATCGGGGATCTTGTGCCCATCCAGAATGAGATAAGGCACGGAGTTTATCTTGCCGATTTCGTAGCTGTAGAAAACACAGGCTGTGTACATATCGCCCCTGGACACGGTATGGATGACTTTAACCTTGGTGTGAAGTATAACCTTCCAATTCTCTGCCCTGTGGGCCCGAACGGCTCCTATACTGAGGAAGCCGGAGAATATGCAGGCAAGAATGTAAGGGAAGCAAACCCGATTGTAATTGAAGATCTCAGGGAACGCAACAGGCTGCTTGCGGAAGGGACAATCACGCACAGGTACGGACACTGCTGGCGCTGCAAAACGCCCATTATCTATCTGGCAACCGAGCAGTGGTTCCTCAAAGTTACCGAGATAAAGGATAAGATGCTTGAGGAAATCGATGCTGTAGATTGGTACCCAGATTGGGCAGGTTCAGCCCGTTTCAGAACCTGGGTGGAAGGCGCCCGGGACTGGTGTATCTCTAGGCAGCGTTATTGGGGAATTCCCATACCGGTCTGGAAGTGTAAAAAGTGTGGAAAGCTTGAGGTAATAGGAACCAAAGCCGAACTGCTGGAAAAATCAGGAACAGCCGGCGATATCGAACTTCACCGACCCTATGTAGATAAAATCACTATCCCCTGTGAGTGCGGCGGAGAGAAGAAGCGCGTAGAAGATGTTTTCGATGTCTGGTTTGATTCAGCTGTAGCGTCATGGGCTACCTTGCAGTTCCCGCAGACACGGGAGCAGTTCGATGAATGGTGGCCTGCTGACTTTATCACTGAGGGACATGACCAGACCCGTGGCTGGTTCTACTCTCAACTGGGAGCAAGCATGGTAAGCTTCGGACGGGCGCCGTATAAGAGTGTGCTCATGCACGGCTTTACGCTTGATGCGGGCGGAAAGAAAATGTCCAAGAGCCTTGGAAACGTGGTTTCACCTATAGATATCGTTGACAGGTTCGGGGCTGATACCCTGCGTGCCTATGTGCTTTCTTCAAGTGCGCCCTGGGACGACCTGAAATTCAACCTTGAAGAAGTAGAAAATATCCACCGCTCAATCAATATTCTCTGGAATGTTTTCAGGTTCCCTCTGCCATATATGGCTCTCGACAATTTTGACCCGCTGAAAATTAGCCTTGATTCCGTAAAAGACGCGCTCAGGGAAGAGGACAGGTGGATTCTCTCAAGAGTCCAATCCGTTATCAAAACCGTGGACGAAGCGATGAGCGGATATCAACTGCATAAAGCCGTGCGCGAAATCATGGAGTTTATTCTGGAAGACCTCTCCCGCTGGTATATCCAGCTTATCCGCCCAAGAACCTGGACCGAGGCTGAGGATCCCGACAAGCTTGCAGCTTATTGCGTGCTTTATGAAGTTTATGTAACCCTTACGAAGCTGATCTCGCCTTTCATGCCTTACCTGGCTGAAGAGATGTACCAGAACCTGATCCGGAACGCAGATCCGAACGCATTGGAATCGGTTCATATGTGCGATTGGCCGACAGTCAATGAAGCTTATCTCGATCCTGAACTTGAGTCAGCAATGGATACTGTGCGTTCTATTGTGGAAGCCGCCTCAAATGCCCGCCAGAAAGCAGGAAGAAAGCTCAGATGGCCTGTATCCCGAATAATTGTTTCCCCTAAAAATGAGGATGTAGCAAAAGCTGTCGAGAACTTGCGCTCAGTCCTTATGGATCAGACTAATTCCAAGTCAATTGTGCTGACGCCTGTAGGTAAGAGCTGGGATGAACTCGGGCTTGAAGTGATTCCAGATCCGGGCAAAATAGGCCCTGTTTTCAAGAAAGACGCAGGAAAAGTCATTTCTGTCCTGCAGAAAGTTGACGGCTTTGCCCTTAAGAAAGCTTTCTCTGAGGCTGGAGAGTTTGAACTTTCCCTTGCAGACGGAACAAGGGTTACAGTAACCTCGAACATGGCAAACTTCAAAGAGACCCTGCCCGAAGGTACAGCAAGTGCAGAATCCGATGCAGGCATTGTCTATGTAGATGCGAACCTGAATCCCGAACTGGAAGCTGAAGGATATGCAAGAGAAGTAATTCGCAGACTTCAGGATATGCGAAAGGAACTTGACCTTGTGGTGGATGAAAATATCCGCGCTCTGGTTAGGATCGAAGACGAAAGGGTCTTAAAGCTAGTTGAAACCCTGAAGGATCTGATCGCAGAAGAAGTAAGAGCCGATATCTTTGAGCTTGGCAGCGATATTAATGTTACCGGAGCCCTTGTAAAGGACTGGGATGTCGAAGGCATTGCCATGAAGATGGGTATCGCAAAAAAGTAAGCCCTGAAGAGGATTGGAGATCAGAGAGGTTTGGAGATCAGAGAGAAGATTGAAAATCTGAGAGAGTTAGAAGCCAAACTATAAAATGGGAAAGGATTGACTGAAATGAATTTTGCTGCCTGGGAGCCGATTTACGAACAAATACTTGAGGATTTTGGATTCGATCGTGCCGGTGATGAAGAAGCAGCCCAATTCCTTTCCCGCAAGCTGACAGAGGAAAATACTGTCAGCCTGTCCGAACTTAAAGCTCTGATCTCTGGAAAGCCTGTCCTGGTATGCGGAAATGCTCCCAAACTCAGGAGAGAGCTTTCAGAAATCAATTTTTCGGATTTTACGGTAATTGCAGCCGACGGGGCAGCCGCAGTTCTTATGGACATGGGCATTGTACCTGAGATTATCTGCACCGACCTTGACGGCAATTCAGAAGCTGATATTGAGAAAGAGATTCTTGCCTGTGAAAAGGGTTCCATTGTCCTGATCCATGCACACGGGGACAATATTGATAAACTCGAAAAATATGTACCTCGCTTTAAGAGATTTATTGCGACTACTCAGGCAAAACCTTTTGATAAGGTGTATAATTTTGGAGGATTTAGCGACGGAGATCGATGCTTTTTCTTAGCAAGGGAGTTCGGAGCAAAAAATATCAAGCTTGCAGGGTTTGATTTTGAAGATCCAGGAGTTAACACCATTAAAAAAAAGAAGTTAAAGTGGGCAAAAAAATTAATAGGTATGGTAGACTATTAAAGAGAAAGTAGTCCATTTAAAGATAATACTATATCATAAGCTTGCCGTTGTGCTTATTTTCATACATGGATTGAATCAAAAAACTTATCCTATTGAATAGCCGTCATTTATATACATATTTTACATAAAACAGGAATGATTGAAGTTATAAAGTTTAAAAATAAAAAGAGTCTTTCAATTTTTCCAACTAGATACAGGTCTCTTAAGGCTTTAAATTGAAATTAGCCAGAAAATAGAACCTAGGTTATTCTTGAGATTACTTTTTTTGCTTGAATAGTGAAATCGCAGATTATCTACAGATCATTATTCCTGATTTATTGAAAGTTTTAATAGAATTAGATATTGTGGAATAAATGCAAAAGTGAGTTTGTTTTATTGACAGAGGGTTTATCCATTTTTCTTAAGACTATTAATATTAAGAAACAGTTATTCTAGATCTTTTATATAATTTATAATTATATTTTTAATCGTACTTTCATGGCAAAATTATTCCTCTCCAACGGAAGCACGTAACTCCGATGATTTCTAAAAGTTGCCGTGAAAGTATGAGTAGGGTATTGAGGACTTCGGTTAGAGAGTGTAATTTTCCAGTGTAGCTCTCTGATCCGAAAGTCCACCTCTAAGCATCTGAAAAGCATAGAGTAACAAATAGCATAAAATAACAAATAAAACTGCAAAATCGTGGAGGTAAATATAATGTGGTGGTTTGGACATTGCGGCTGGGGTTGTCGTAACTGGTTCTGGCGCAAATGGCGCCGCTGTGGTTGGTGCTAAGAATTACTACTGAAACCTGGAACTATTGAACATGGATGAGACTACAGCAGCCATCATCTCAAAGCGGGAGATTGCTTCTGATTAATCGTCCTGTTCTGAGTTGATGGCTACATATTTTTGATATATATTTTTACCTGTTATTTCTGGAATATTACTTTCTAGCCTTCCTGCAGGTGAAGCAGTATTAGCAGCACCAATTCTTTTCTGCAGCTGACCAAGAAGTATACTGCCTGTCTGAGATAAAACTTTGACTTCCGGAAAATTGCAAAACCAAACTAAAAAACGGGGATTCAATATAGCTAACTGAGTCAACGTTTTGATTTCAATGAATACATAACGGACTTCAAGCGAGTAAGAAGAGGGGCTAGCTCATCCTTTTTTTTCATCAGGGATTCAAAGAGAGAAAATAAGACAAATGGCTAAAGAAAGACAAATGGCTAAAGGTGTGCTTTTGATCTCTGGAACAAACCGTCAGCTTCATGTATTCCATAGCGAATTTCATATGGGGAAGGGATTATAACTTGAGAAGCTGAACAGGGTGAGATGCAGAGAATGTCATGCACAATCTGTATTTATCTATGAACAGTTGCCGAACATCATTCTAACCTGCTTCCCTGGCTTAGATTACATCAAAAAGGCGTAGTGATAACCGTTATTAATCCCAATCTTGGTAAGATCGGGAGATCACTGTTGTACCCCTTCAATGAGATACCTTGGGATAAAAAATGGTACTGTGAAGGTAAGCCTTTATCTGTATATCTGTATGACACTTTGGAAGAGATTGACTTACTCCTTGAAATAATTAAAGAGATAGCACGCATGGTGTAAGCATGTTCAAGATTGTTCCCTGTATAAAATACGACAATCGATCAATGACTCCTTCATCACATGATGTTGTTATTGAAGTACCTCTTTCTGTATTTGTCAATGGCCGCCATGCTCTAACTGCAATGATAAGTCCGGTAATGCTTGAAGAATTTATCACAGGTTTTCTATACACAGAAAGGATAATCCGCAAACTGGAAGATATCGACTCCTTGCGTATAGAAGAAAAGGATACTGCTGCCCCTAGTGCAGGTGTTCTGACAAAAAATCCTTTTTCGATAATGGTTTCGAGTAAAACTGTTCTTTCTGGATGCGGCGGCGATACATCATACCTTGATCCTGACAGGCTTCCAAAAATCCAGTCTGATATGCTCATAGAGCCTTCTACAATAAGCAAAATAATGAAGGAAACTCTAGTTTCAGATCTTCACACTAGAACAGGAGGAATTCATATTGTAGGACTTTTTGGACCTAATGGAAAAATCTGCATAATAGAGGACATAGGCAGACACAATGCTCTTGACAAGGTAATAGGTTATGGATTAAAACATGATGTGGATTTTTCCAGAACAATTGTGACCTGTTCGGGAAGACTCTCTTCAGAAATGGTAAGAAAATGCCTGATAGCCAATATTCCTGTTATCGCATCAAGAGGTGCAACAACTACCCTTGCCATAAATATGGGAAAGCAGTCAGGGCTTACTATTATTGGTTTTGTCCGAGGTCACAAGATGATCATATACACAGGTGTGGAAAGAATAATAAGTCAAGAACCTGTTTGATCGCACTAAATCATTTGTTTCAGTCTGGAAACGCAGAATTATCAGGTAGCCCTCAGTTGTTTTATATTAATCGTTTTTTGATGTTTTTCCATCTCATTTTTTATTTTAAATCCTGTCCCAAACTAATATATGTTGAAATTATGAATCTAGCATGAAATTATAAGTCTAACACTATATTCTTCTTCCATGAAATTGATGACATTCTAGGAACTCTATGGATCATATCTCCTCACAGAAACCAATAAAAAAGGCTTCGTGCAGAGACAAGAAAGTTAATGCTAGATTTAGAGCTTGAGTCAATAGAGCCTGCAAATCAAGTATTTAGTTGGAGATCTTAACCAGCCATGAAGCATAAAAATTCAAGAAAAGACTTTGAAGAAAGCCCAACAGAATCTCTTGTAGACCCTTACGGACGAAAGGTGACTGGGCTTCGAATATCCATCACCAATAGGTGTAACTTTTCATGCATGTACTGCCATCGTGAAGGCGAAGATAGCTGCACCTGTGGCCCAGCTGGGCTAGAAATGAAACCTGAGTTGATCTGTGAGATTGTCAGAGTAGCTGCAAAATTTGGAATCCAAAAAGTTAAATTTTCAGGAGGCGAACCTCTAATCCGAAAAGACTTTGAGGAGATTCTTGCCTGCCTTCCTCCATTAAAAGAGGTTTCTGTAACCACAAACGGTTTACAACTTGAAGAACGTGCAAAATCCCTGAAGGCTGCGGGTTTGGATAGAATAAATATAAGTCTCGATACTCTTATTCCCGAAAAATATGAGGAGATTACCGGAGCTCCGCCGGGTTCTCTTGAGAAGGTTATCAGGGGCATTGATAGCGCAGTTGAAGCTGGACTGATCCCTGTAAAGTTGAATATGGTACTCCTGAAAGGTATAAACGATAATGAAATCGATTCCATGATGGAATTTATCCGGCAGTATAAAGGGAAGGTAATTTTGCAACTCATAGAGCTTATGAATATTGACCCAAAGCTTTCAAAATACATGATTGATACGAAAGCCCTTGAGAAAAGCCTGACTGATAGGGCAAGTGATGTTATTGTCAGGCAGTTACACCATCGGAAAAAATATATTATCGACGGGATTGAAGTAGAATTTGTGCACCCTATGGATAACTCGGAATTTTGCGCCTACTGCAGCAGGTTGAGAATTACAGCCGATGGAAAATTTAAACCCTGCCTGCTTGTAAATAAGAATCTTGTAGATTTCCGGGAAGCCAAAAATCCTAAAGAAATAGAAAAGCTCCTCAAGCTTGCTGTAAGTAGACGGAGACCATATTATTCTCCTGTTAATATCTCTAAGTAGAAGAATTGTTAAAAATAAAATAATTACGAAAAAAACATCTTTTTTGAATCAAAATTGAGAAATTAGCGTTTTTCTATTATTAAAATCTCCTTCGCAGTAAAAGTCATACTGATTTTGATTTCAATTTTTGATAAATTGTGGAAAATCTCAAAGAAGATCATTAAAGTCCTGCTCTTTCAACCAATAAGTCTGCAACCTGCTTTGCATCTTTGAATGGGAAATCTTTGTCAGTTATAAGACATCTTGCCTCTGCTGCAGTAACTTCAACATCACCAATTTTACATGTTGTATCCAGCCCCTCAGGTAAAGCAGCAATCAGTTCTTCCAGTGTATTGATTGGAAACTTTGCATCTTTAAGTATTTCTATAATCTGTTCATAAACTTCTTCTCTTACGCTCATCCTTTTTCTCCGATTATATTTTTCTTTTAATAAGAGGATTATCAAAAAATTTAGTGTCTGGTTTTTCTTACGAGAAAAGATAAAGTGATCAAGAAAGTTGCCCAGTAATATTCTTAATAGCACCTATATAAGCCAAAATAATATTATAAGAGGCTGTATCTATTGATACTAAGTATAGATTTAACAATATAGTTGCAAATATGTATGAAGTCGGCAATGAGATGATTGCTGAACGAACATCTCATTGCAATTTTTACAACACTGTATACGCTTTTTCTGCCGGACTGGAACTTCTACGTCTACAAGTTTCCAGGAATACACTTTTTCTCCTGCCTCCAGAAGAATGGGTACAACCTCCTCATGGGGAAGCTTTTCAGTGTTCAGGTACCAGGCATGGAGTTTGGGATAGGCTTTTGTTTTCTCTGGATCAAGGATTATTCTGACACCTTTTATGCTGCGTACTCCTTCAGGTGCCTGTTTGTTTACAGTAACCGCCGTCTTCCCCAGGTTTTTAATCTTCAACCCTCCATTTCCGATTGTAGCACCAGCAAGGATCTGGAATGGGTCAGGCATGCAGCTTTGAGTCTCGGAGGCCACATATATGCGCTCCCCCTCGCTGACATCGAGTGCTTTTTTTGCAATATTGAGATCTGAATGCCAATTAATGCTCCAAAGGTGAGGAAGCCGTGAAAAGGAATGACTTTTTCAATCTGTGAAAGCAGCTCAGGATCTTTTATCTGCTTCATGATTGCTTCTATATTTTCTTTCTCTAATTGCGAGTTTTTATGCAATAAGTACCCCCACAGGTCTAACTGTTATTATTATGAAATATGAATATATGATAATATTTGTGGTCACGATTATATAATTTCTATAATATTTATTGTTAAAATGATTATATATCTAAATAAAATCGTCCCAATAGTCGTAGAAAATCATACTTTTTTTTGTCCCCACAAAAAAAGACCTCGGATTTTTTTAAATAATTTACTTGGAAGTTCAGGCACTTTTAGAGACTTATCTTTTATTTTCTCCAGATCCAATATTATTCTGGATAATAGAGCTCTGCCAAAGTACTGTGGCAACGATTTGAGCCCCTGAACCTGCGAGACTACTTGAATTATGTGATACTTTTTTTCAAAGGAATAGATTTTAAAACTAAAAGATATTCCCAACTTAATGATTATAAATAGAAGATTATTAATATGACAACAATTATTATGTAATAATATGTAAT